>Ga0308010_1000038_pt1 | contig 132892 bp, 138 predicted proteins | sample Neamet129_FD_202368 | JGI IMG/M metagenome (GOLD analysis project Ga0308010, IMG submission 202368) | Marine microbial communities from water near the shore, Antarctic Ocean - #129 | ecosystem: Environmental > Aquatic > Marine > Unclassified | place: Southern Ocean | collected 2014-07-24 | reverse complement strand
AACCGCGTGGATCACCTCAGACATGCGGTGGATCTCAGCACATAAGGACATAGCTCCCGAACCAACTCGGAGAGCTGTACTTCTGCGAGTTCCGAGTCCAGTGCTCCCGCCAGGCCCCGTCGTCTAGCGTAAGGCAGAAGCATCCATTGTTAAGGACCTCTTGCGCGCCCACAACGGGTTCCGATGAGGCCAATGGTGGGGCCAGCTCACAAAGATCGACGCGTGGCTGAATGGAAAGAGAGGAATTTGGACATTGCACCATAGGACGCCCGCCACGCTCCTCAGCTTAAAAAGCTGCACGTTGCGACCGAACTCGGCGCATTGCCTTACACCGCTATGCTGGCCAGCGTACATACCATTTGCTGGCTTGGAGGCACTCTGGGTTGGTGCATAACGGTATTCGTTGATTTTTTACGGAAAGAACTCGATTCATGTCAAAGCTCAAAACTCTTCTAGCGATCGCCCTACTGGTCTCCGTCGGCGCCGTCATCGCTTCCGACAAGGTCTACGTCGCCAACGAGGACGCCGGCACCGTAAGCGTGATCGACACGACATCCTTCAAGGTGCTCACCTCCATACGCGTCGGTAAGATGCCCCACAACGTGCAGCTGTCGCCGGATGGCAAGATTGCCTGGGTGACCAACAATGGCGAACCGGACCCAGGGACTGCGTCCCGGCAGCGTGACCTGAACAAGGAGGCGCACGCCGGGATGGCCAAGCCCGGCGCCGTCTGGTTGATTGATACGGAAACCAATGCTGTTATCGCCAAGATCGTGGTCGGCTTGGATCCGACGCATGTGGTGCTGACACCAGACGGTCGTTTCGCTTACATCACTAATGGCGGTGACAACTCGGTAACCGCGATCGATGCCGCGGCGCGGAGCGTTGTGGCAACTATTCGAGTCGGGAAATTCCCGCACGGATTGCGCTTCGCCCCTGACGGGAGACAGGCCTACGTCGCCAATCTTAAAGGCGGAACGGTCTCGGTGATCGATGTCGCGAGCCATAAGGAGATCGCGCAGATTCCAGTCGGCAAGGGGCTTGCCCAGACCGGATTCACGCTGGACGGGCGGCTTGCCTTCGTTTCGCTGTCTGAGGAAAACGCCATCGCGGTCATCGACCCGACCACACGCAAGGTGACGCGCAAGATCAGCGTGGGCACGGTGCCGATCCAGCTCTTCGCCACACCTGATTCACGAATCCTCTTGGTTGCGAATCAGGGCAGTCCGGAGAAGCCTGGCAACTCTGTTAGCGTGGTCGATCTGCAGACGTTCAAGCTGGTTAAGACGGTTGTCACTGGGGCGGGGGCGCACGGTGTGGCCATCGACCGCGAAGGCCGACTCGCTTACATCACAAATACATACGCAGACACAGTATCGGTGATCGACGTTAAGTCACGCGCCGTGGTGAGCACCGTGCGTGTCGGCAAAGGTCCAAACGGCGTTAGCGTGAGTCCATGAGGCCATCACCCCTGTCTATGCGGCTATCCGGCAAGGTTTTCGCTGCCAGCGGGCTGTGGATGACTCTGCTGGGTTTTACATGAATCCCTGCCGACCCTCTAGAGGCCTCGACACCTTAACTGTATTTTCATACAGCACACTGAAAAGTGCAAGAGCCAAGGTGAGTTATCGCAGCCGGCTCGGCCGCTTTACGCCGGACGGGCTTGATTAGGTCAAACGCGCTTATTAGCTGTACAGCAAACAAGGCCAGCCAAGACGGTGCCTCACTGAACCTGAGCTTGGGCGAGGCCTGTTGACACTTTCATTTCATAGATGAGGCCAAAAAAAGCCAGCGAGCTGCGGAATTTTCAAAGTCGACGGATTGCGATGGTGGCTCGGAACCCGCATGGGATAAGGAAAGGTGGCTGAGTGTTGACACTTTCATTTCCAAAGTGTTGTCAACTTCATTTCGCCGGATGGTCAGCCAGCGGCCATCGAGCAGCAGCGCGATGTTGCCGCGCGTGCATTCGGTGATTTCACCTTCAGCGTTCCACAGCAGGGTGTCGAAGATGCCTTCCTCCGCCGGCATGAAGGCGTCGTAATGGGCGCGCCGTGTGGTCTTGAAACGCACGAACTCGCTGTGCGCGTCGTCCAGGGCTCGACCGGCCAGCTGTAGCTGCACGCGCTGCGGCGATGGCGGCAAGACAAAGGCCTCGGCCCGCGCCTGCCCCCTGGAATCCAGCAGCAATCGCACGCGCCAGACGCCCTTCTCGTGAGTCTGCACCAGCTGCTGCAGGCACTGCTGCACCTGCTGCAGCGACCAGGGGTAAGCGAAGTGGGCTGCTGCTGCCGCCATGCGCGCCAGATGCGCCGGTGCATCGCGCAATTGACCGTCTTCCAGTGCCAGGGTTTCCAGTAATTCAAACGGCATGCTCGCGCGCTCCACAAAGGCGCGCTTGTGGCGCCACTCCTGCCATTCTGCCCCGGCCAAGGCACCGGAAGTGATGCCGCTGCCAATGCCGCAGGTTGCCGCGCTGCCGCGCAAGGTCACGGTGCGAATGGGCACATTGAAGGTGGCGCGTATTCCTTTTTCACCCGGATACACCACGCCGAAAGCGCCGCAATAAACACCGCGCGGCTCGGGCTCCAGCGCCTGGATCATCTGCATGGCGCTGACCTTGGGCGCCCCGGTGACCGAGCCACAGGGGAACAGCGCCGCAAACACGTCGGCCAGTGAACAACCGGCGCGCGTGCTTGCCACCACATCCGACGTCATCTGCCACACAGTGGGCAAAGCTTCGGTATGGAACAGGCGCGGGACCTGCACGCTGAACGGCTCGGCGACGCGCGACAGGTCGTTGCGCAGCAGGTCCACGATCATCACGTTTTCGGCGCGCTCCTTGGCCGACGTGCGCAGGGCCAGCGCCCGTGCCGCGTCTTCGGCGGGTGTGGCGCCACGCGGCGCGGTGCCTTTCATGGGCCGGGTCAGGATGCAGCCGTTGTGCCAGTCAAAAAAAAGCTCGGGTGACACCGAGAGCAGTTGCTCATCGCCGGTGTCGAGAAAGGCTGCGTAGCCTCCCGGCTGGGCGCGCTGCAGCGCGGCAAACAGGGCCGATGCCGCGCCGTCCTCCGGCTCGCCGCGTAAAACGCCGTGCAGGGGCGCGGTGAAATTCACCTGGTACAGCGCACCGGCCACGATGGCCCGGTGAATGCTGTCCAGCGCGGCGTCAAACACGGCACGCGAGCAGGCGGCCTGCCATTGCACCTGCGCGGAGTCAGTATCATTGTTGTCCACTGGCCAGGGCAATGCTTCGTCATAAACCGCAAACCAGGCCAATGGACCTTGCGCCGCATGCACGGCCAGCGCCGCGTCAAAGGCCGGTGCGGCTTCGTAGCGAAGATAGCCCACGCACCAGAAACCTTGTGCGGCTGCGGCTTGCACGGCATCAAGCACCGGCCGCACCTGCGCAGCTTCATGCGCTGCCAGTATTTGGCGAGGGCGACTAAACACGTGCCGCAGGCGCGGCCCGTCCGGCAGGTAGGGGTCGGAAAAATCGATGCGCGCCGACGAGGCAGGCATCAGGCCGCACCGATGCGCGGCACCAGCCCGCCCACCGGCCGCCCGGCGCGCTGCGCCGCGGTGAACGCCAGCATGCGGTCTATTGGCAGGCGGGCCCGCACGCCCAGGGCAGGGTCCACGTTCACTTCCGGACTCAAGGTCTGCAACACCTGCGCCAGGCCGGCCAGGCCGTTCATCGCCATCCAGGGGCAATGCGCGCAGCTTTTGCAGGTGGCGCTGTCACCGGCTGTCGGGGCTTCGATAAACACCTTGCCGGGGTTCAGCGTGCGCAGCTTGTGCATCATGCCGTTGTCGGTGGCGACTATGAATTCGCGGGCATCCATCTCGCTCGCCGCCTTGAGGATGCCCGAGGTCGAACCCACCGCGTCGGCGAGCGCGATCACGTCCGCCGGTGATTCCGGATGCACCAGTACCTTCGCTTTCGGGTGTTCCTTCTTCAGCGCCTCCAGTTCAAAGGACTTGAACTCGTCATGCACGATGCAGCTGCCGTTCCACATCAACATGTCGGCGCCGGTTTCACGCTGGATGTAGTCGCCCAGGTGCCGGTCGGGTGCCCACAGAATTTTCTGGCCCTGCTCCTTCAATGCCCTGACGATGTCCAGCGCGCAGCTGGAGGTCACCAGCCAGTCGGCACGTGCTTTTACCGCGGCGCTGGTGTTGGCATAAACCACCACGGTGCGGTCGGGGTGGGCATCGCAGAAGGCGCTGAACTCGTCCACCGGGCAACCGAGATCCAGCGAGCAGGTGGCGTCGACGTCGGGCATCAGCACGCGTTTTTCCGGTGAGAGAATTTTCGCGGTCTCACCCATGAAACGCACGCCTGATACCACCAATGTGGTTGCCGCATGGTCACGCCCGAAACGCGCCATTTCCAGCGAATCGCTGACCAGCCCGCCGGTTTCCTCGGCCAGGTCCTGCAGGTCGGGATGCACGTAGTAGTGCGACACCATGACAGCGTTGCGCTCCTTCAGCAGGCGGCGAATCCGGTCCTTGAGCACAGCGCGTTCATCCTGCGCCGGCTCCACCGGCACGCGCGCCCAGGCATGGCGCGTCGGGCAGGAGGGCTGCTCGTAGTCAATGCGCACCAGGGACTGGACAGTGGTTGCGGCGTCACTCATGGCGGGCCTCACAGCTGCGTAAACCGCATGGAAAAATCAATCGCCTTGATGTCTTTGGTCAGGGCTCCGATGGAAATGCGGTCCACCCCGGTGGCGGCAATGCCGGCCACCGTGTCCAACCCGACGCCGCCCGACACTTCCAGAATCGCCCGGCCCGCCGTGATACGCACCGCCTCGCGGAGCTGCGCCAGGTCCATGTTGTCGAGCAAAACCATTTGGGCACCGGCAGCGAGCGCTTCTTCCAGTTGGGTCAGGGTCTCGACCTCGATCTCGACAAAAGTTGCCCGGGCCGCCACGTCGGCAGCACGCTGCAAAACAGCCGTGACGCCACCGGCGGCCGCGATATGGTTTTCCTTGATCAGCACCGCGTCGTACAGGCCGATGCGGTGGTTGCTGCCGCCGCCGCAGCGCACCGCGTATTTTTGGGCCAGCCGCAAACCGGGCAGGGTTTTGCGGGTGTCCACAATGCGGGCCCGGTTGCCCGCTACCGCCTGCACGGCCCGCACATAGGCCGCCGTCTGCGTGGCCACGGCGCTGAGCAACTGCAGGAAATTAAGCAAGGTGCGCTCGCCGCTGAGCAGCGCGCGCGAATTTCCCTGGATTTCCAGAATGACCTGGTTGGCACTGCAGGACTGGCCATCACGCACATGCCAGACCAGGTCGGCCTGCGGGTCCAGTCGCTGCAAAGTCGCCTCCACCCAGGGCCGACCGCAAATCACTGCAGCTTCACGCGCCAGCACGCGGGCCTGGCTGCGTTGCACTGGGTCCACCAGGCCGGCAGTCAAGTCTCCTGTCCCGAGGTCTTCGTCTAGCGCCCGGCCTGCATCGGCGTGCGCAGGAAGTGCCATGATGGCATCGCAAAAGTGCAGACTATTCATTTTTTTCGTTGTCTCATACAAATGTTGGCGGCAAGCATAGCTGCTTCGCGAACTATCCTGTGGTTAGCACGCTATCGGAGGAATAGGAGAGAGGGTGAGCCCTCAGCCGGCTGTACTAGAATCCGTTCCGAGGTCCTGCTGGCACATTGTGGTCGGATATCTGGGATGGACAGCACCCAAAGCCGTGGACTTGACTCGGTTCGTACCGACGCAGTAAGTTGACCTGACTGCCGCCGATCCCCTGCTAGCCAGTCAACACCTCAGTGAGGTATTGGCCACATCTTCGGAACATTTCGATACCTGCGCGGACGAAGGAAGCCCCGTTTTTCCAAGCCCACACTCTCACCAAGCCTCGAGGCTGGAGACGCTATGCAACGTACCCTTTTAGCTGGAAAAATCCACCGTGCCACTGTCACCCAGTGCGAACTGCATTACGAGGGTTCATGCGCCATTGACGACGACTTGCTGGATGCTTCGGGCATTGCCGAGTTCGAGCAGATCCACATCTGGAACATCAACAACGGCGCGCGTTTTGTGACTTACGCCATACGGGCGCAGCGCGGTAGCGGCACCATCTCGGTCAACGGTTCGGCGGCACGCCAGGCCGCTGTTGGCGACCTGATCATCATTGCGGCTTTTGGCCAGCTGCCAGCCGACCGGGTAGCGAGCTTCGAGCCTAAGCTGGTGTTTGTCGACGAGAGCAACCGCATCAAGGACGCGCGCTCCGGCATTCCGGTGCAGGTCCGCTGAAACCGTCTTTCTCCTGACTTCCCGGCGAACGCAATGGACAACCAGACCATGAGCCAGCGCAGCCTGCGGCATGTGTGGCACCCCTGCACGCAGATGAAGCAGCACGCCTCGCAAGCCGTGCCCCTGGTACCTGTGTCACGTGCCGAAGGTGTCTGGCTGCATGACTTTGAAGGCAATCGTTACCTGGACGGCATCAGTTCATGGTGGGTCAACCTGTTCGGGCACAACCATCCGGCCATTCAGGCGGCCCTGGTGGACCAGCTGGGCCGACTCGACCACGTCATGCTGGCAGGCTTCACACACCAGCCGGTGGTGGAGCTGTCAGAACAACTGGCCGCGCTGACCGGACTGGGCCATGCCTTTTATGGCAGCGACGGCGCCTCGGCAACCGAGATTGCGCTGAAGATGAGCGCGCACTACTGGCGCAACACCGGACGCCCCGGCAAGTGCCGTTTTGTAGGCCTGTCCGGGGGCTACCACGGAGAAACCGTGGGCGCGCTGGCCGTGACCGACATCGCCATCTTCCGCGAAGCCTATGCACCACTGGTGCGGCTGGCCGCCACCGTACCCAGCCCGGATGCACGCGCCGCCCAGTCCGGCGAAAGCGCCGCCGACGTGGCGCAGCGCGCCGCCGCCGCGCTGGAGGCCTGGCTGGATGAACACCACCAGGAAACCGCGGCGCTGATCGTTGAACCCCTTGTGCAATGCGCAGCCGGCATGGCCATGCACGACGCAAGCTACCTGCGCCGGATTCGCGCGCTGTGTGATCGCTACGAGGTTCATCTGGTGGTGGATGAAATTGCCACAGGCTTTGGCCGTACCGGCACCATGTTCGCGCACCAGCAGGCAGGCATCCTGCCCGACTTCATTTGCCTGTCAAAAGGTCTGACCGGCGGCACACTGCCTCTGTCCGCAGTTTTGACCACCGACGCGGTGTACGAGGCCTTTTACGACGACGAAGTGGCGCGCGGCTTTCTGCATTCACACTCCTACACCGGCAATCCGCTGGCCTGCCGGGCCGCGCTGGCAACCCTGGCGCTGTTTGCGCAAACCGATGTGCTGGCCAACAACCTTGTTCTGGCCCGGACGCTGGATCAGTCTTTTGCCCCTCTGAGCAGCCATCCACGCATCCGGCACGCGCGCCACCTGGGGATGATCTGGGCCTGGGATGTGGACACCTCGCTGCCTCACTTTGCGCAGCGTTACCACCAGCACGCAATGGCGCACGGCGTTCTGCTTCGCCCTATAGGCCGCACCATTTACGCCATGCCGCCCTACGTGATCGACGAAGAAAGCGGCACGCACCTGGCGCGCGGTGCGCTTGCCGCACTGCAGGCCACGCTGGCTGAAGAAACAAGCTGGCGATGACCGGGCAACGCACCATCTCCTGCTTTGTCACCGGCACCGATACCGGTGTCGGCAAAACCCTGGTCAGCACGGCGCTGCTGCATGCACTGGCACGCCACCACAAGCACGTCGTCGGCATGAAGCCGGTAGCAGCAGGGACCACGCTGATCCACCGCAGCGAAGTCAACGAAGACGTGCTGGCGCTGCGCGCGGCCTCCACCCTCGCAGTGCCCGCAGCGCTGGACAACCCGGTGCTGCTGCCCGACGCGGTGTCGCCGCATGTAGCCGCCGCCCGGGCCGCCCGCACCATTGACATTGCCCACATCGTCGCCTGCCACCGGCAGCTGTTGCAGCTGGCCGATGCGGTGGTGGTGGAAGGCGCGGGAGGCTTTCTGGTACCACTCTCGGCAAGCGAGACCGGCGCGGACCTGGCCCAGGCACTGGGCCTGCCGGTGGTTCTGGTCGTCGGCCTGCGGCTGGGCTGCCTGAACCACGCGTTATTGACGCTCGAGGCCATACGCGCGCGCGGCTTGAGCCTGGCCGGCTGGGTTGCCAACCACGTCGATCCGGCCATGCTGGCGCAAGACGACAACATCAGCTTTTTGCAGCAACACCTGAACGCGCCTTTGCTGGCCCGCTTGGCCTGGCAGTGCGTGCCTGATGCCCGAACAATCACGATGGAGCTCCCCCTGGCATGGCGATAAGCACTTGTTCTCCGCAGACCTCTTCCTGGCTTGACGAATTTCCTGCACGTTTGGCTGCGCTGGACGAAAGCCACCTGCGCCGCCGCCGGCGCGTGGTGCTGCCGGAAAGCGGCGCCCGCCTGCAGGTCGATGGCCAGAGCATGCTGGCGTTTTGCAGCAACGACTACCTGGGCTTGGCCAACCATCCGGCGCTCATAGAAGCAGCCTGCACGGGGGCGCAGCGTTTTGGCGTGGGGGCGGCGTCTTCGCCGTTGGTCAGCGGCCACAGCGCTGCCAACGAGGCATTGGAGCAGGCACTGGCTGCTTTTGTCGGTCTGCCCCGCGCGCTGTACTTCTATGCCGGTTACGCCACCAACATCGGCATCATCCCCGCATTGGTGGGCCAGGGCGATGCTATTTTTTCCGACGCACTCAACCATGCCTGCCTGATCGACGGCGCGCGGCTCTCGCGTGCACAGATTCACCGTTACGCACACGCCGACCTCACAGCGCTGGACGAAGCGCTGACGCAGAGTCCGGCTCGACGAAAACTGGTCATCAGCGACGCGGTGTTCAGCATGGACGGTGATCTCGCCGACGTTCCGGCCCTGCTGGCACTTTGCGAGCGCCACGACGCGTTGCTGCTGCTGGATGATGCGCACGGTTTTGGCGTGCTGGGTCCGCAAGGTCGTGGTTGCCTGGCCCACTTCGGGCTGAGCGGGGCAAGCGCCTCGCCGCGCGTACTTTATATGGCCACACTGGGCAAGGCAGCCGGCGTGGCGGGAGCCTTTGTGGCGGGCAGCGATGCCCTGGTCGAATGGCTGCTGCAAAAAACGCGCAGCTATATTTTTGCTACCGCCGCGCCTGCGCTGCTGGCCAGCGCTTTGCTCACCAGTCTGCAATTGATAGAGCAAGACGAATGGCGGCGAGCCCATCTGATCCAGCTCATCACGCGTCTGCGACACGGCCTTGCCGAGCGCCTGCAAGGTAGCGCCTGGCAGCTCGGCGCCTCGCTCACGGCCATTCAGCCGCTGCTGATTGGCCGCAATGATGAAGCGTTGGCCGTCATGGAGGGCCTGCGCGAACGCGGTCTGTGGGTTCCAGCGATTCGCCCGCCCACCGTGCCCGACGGCACAGCGCGGCTGCGTATCGCGCTGTCGGCAGCCCACACAGAGGCCGATATCGACGAATTGGTCCAGGCCTTGAGTGAACTGGCCGTCGCCCGGCAGCCAGCGGATGCGCTCGGCCAGACTTCACACCCTTTCAACGCCATTCAGATTGCAGCAGCATCCCGCAACCTAGATACCAGATACGAAATGTGTATCGCTTCAAGGAACAACGACATGTCCAGCGTTTTTGAACAACCCGTCACCCTGCACCGCCCGCGCCAGAGCGTCCCGGCCCGCCCCGAGGCCCGCTGGAGTGTTGATGCCATCGAGGCCTTGTTTGACCTGCCTTTTCCAGAACTGATGCACCAGGCCCAAACCGTGCACCGTGAAAACTTCGACCCTTCACGCGTTGAATTCGCCACGCTGCTGTCGGTCAAAACCGGCGGCTGCCCGGAAGACTGCAACTATTGCCCGCAGGCGGCACGCTTTGACACCGGCGTGGAAGCCACCAAGCTGATGGAGCCGCATGAGGTGAAAATCGCTGCGCAGCGCGCCAAGGACGCCGGCGCCACCCGTTTCTGCATGGGTGCCGCCTGGCGCGCGCCGAAAGACCGTGATATTGAAAAAGTGGCCGAGCTGGTGCGCACGGTCAAGGCGCTCGGGCTGGAAACCTGCGCCACCCTGGGCATGCTGGAAGACGGCCATGCGCAAACCCTGCAGGGCGCCGGGCTGGATTACTACAACCACAACCTCGACAGCGCGCCCGACTTCTACGGCGACATCATCACCACGCGCGACTACCAGGACCGGCTCGACACGCTGGCGCGCGTGCGCAGTGCAGGCGTCAAGGTCTGCTGCGGCGGCATCGTCGGCATGGGCGAAAGCCGGCGCCAGCGCGCCGGCCTGGTGGCCGAACTCGCGAACCTGTCGCCCTACCCCGAATCAGTGCCGATCAACAACCTGGTGAAGGTCGAGGGCACGCCGCTGGCCGGCCAGGAAGACCTGGACCCGTTTGAATTCGTGCGCACGATTGCCGTCGCGCGCATCACCATGCCCAAGGCACGTGTGCGCCTGTCGGCGGGCCGCCAGCAGATGGGCGATGCGGTGCAGGCACTGTGTTTCCTCGCCGGCGCCAATTCGATCTTTTACGGCGACAAGCTGCTGACCACCGGCAACCCCGACACAGGCGCCGATGTCGCCTTGCTGGAGCGCCTGGGCATGATGCGTTCTGCGCCTGAGGTGCAAGCATGAAGTCTCCACCAGCAAGCAATGGCGCTAGTCTTACTGGGCTCCTTCCCGTTCTTCGGACATATCCAATGACATGATGTGCTCAGGAGAGAGATGACGAAGATGAGAAGGAGCCTCACGGGCGAATTCAAACGTGAAGCGGTGAAGCCACCCGGCGACAACGTCACCCACATTGCACGGGATCTTGATCAGCATTGCCCTAGGTGCGATGCTGACAGACGTTCCAGATTTATCCCAAATCGTGTTCTCTCGCTGAGAACCCCCGGCGCCGCTTACTGCGGCGTCCAGCATCCCTGCCTTCAGACCGATCAAAGAAGCCCGCCGTAACGACAGTGACATGACCCGCCTTGCCCAGTACATTGAGGCTGCCGAGCGTGAGAACACGCGCCGGAGCTATGCTTCGGCCATACGCCATTTTGAAATCGAATGGAAAGGCTTGCTGCCTTCCACTGCCGATGCTATCGCCCGCTACTTGGCCGACCATGCGACTACCCTGGCCATCAACACGCTGCGCCAGCGGCTGGCGGCGCTGTCCCGCTGGCATACAGACCAAGGCTTTCCTGATCCCAGCAAATCAGTCTTGGTGCGCCAGGTCCTCAAGGGCATTCGTTCGGTTCACGCCGTGCCAGAAAAGCGTGCTCGCCCGCTGGAACTGGCGGTCCTCGAGCGGGTCGCTCAATGGCTCGATACCGCGATCAGCAACGCCGCGCAGATGGGCGACGCTCAGGCCTTGCTTCGCCACACCCGTAACCGCAGCGTGTTACTGCTGGGGTTCTGGCGTGGCTTTCGCTCTGACGAGCTGGTCAACCTGCGCGTCGAAAACGTCGAGGTCAAGCCCGGCGAGGGCCTGACCTGCTACCTGGGCCGCAGCAAAGGCGACAGGCAGCTGCAGGGCCGGGTCTTCAAATGCCCGGCTCTGTCCCGTTTGTGCCCCGTGATCGCCTTCAATGCCTGGGTCAGCCTGGCCGGCTTGACCGAGGGTCCGGTGTTCCGCAAGATCAACCGCTGGGGACATGTCGCCGAGGACGCCCTGCATGCCCACAGCCTGATTGCTTTGCTGCGGAACCTGCTTTCGGAGGCTGGCGTCGTGGCCCCCGAGGAATACAGCAGCCACTCCATGCGCCGCGGCTTTGCCGGCTGGGCCCGCGCCAGCGGCTGGGACATCAAGGAACTGATGGAATACGTCGGCTGGAAGGACGTCAAATCGGCTATGCGTTACCTTGATGCGTCGGATTCAAACCTGCAAGCCCGGTTCGAGCAGGGTCTGACAGCCCTGGTCCCGGCAGTTCCGCAGCCACCGCCGCCTTTGTTGTTGCTGACCGAACAGGTCGAAGGCCCCCGCCTGCTGGCAGAAGGAACGACGCCCGTGGCGGTCCTGCGCGTCACGATGGTGCTGGCCCGCTCCAGCAAGCAGTCGCGCGGTCTGGCCCGTGGCCACCGGCTGATCGAGCAGACCTGCTTCGAGCGTTTTGCCATGCAACGCCTGAACACCGAGGGGACGCTCTACGAGCTGGCAGTTCCCTATCTGTCTCGCGACTTGCTGGACGAGGTGATCGCCACGCTGCTTGATGACATGTACCGCATCGCCGAGGACAACCAGTGCCTGCTGGAAACCGCGTTTCACGAACCCGCCACCGACACCTACTGGGACTGAAGCGATGGGTAGCAAAGCCGCCGGGCGGGGTAGTCCCCGCGAATGACCACGCTCCATGAGACGACCTATCCCGGCCTGAAACCGATCCGACACCGCGTGAGCTGGCGGAGCTTTACACGCCGACCGAGAATGAACAACTCCTGGCTGCCGGCGTCGGCAAGCGCCCCTTCATCCCCATTTCACTTTTATGAGCTCAGCGTGCGACTGAGCCAGCCGTCGGAGCACGTCAGCCTTGCCAAGCAATAAATCCGAAGCCTCTCGGCGCCTTTCCATTCTGTCAACCGAAGAAGTTGACAGCCTGTATGGCTTGCCGCACTTCACCGAGGGTGAACGCCAAATCCATTTTGATTTGAGTCCCGAAGAGCGAGAGACCATCGATGCTGCACGCACAATCACGGCGGGCGTTCATCTCGTACTGCAACTGGGCTACTTCAAGGCCAAGGCACAGTTCTTCGTTGTCAGTCTTGACCATGTTCGGCCCGACATTGATCACATTCTGACGCGCTATTTTCCAGGCAGGCTTATGGTCGAGGTGAGATCTTTATCAAAGCCCACCCGGCTGGCCCAACAACGAATCATTCTTGAGCTGTTGGACTATCGCCTGTGTGGGAGCGAGGGGAGGCAAGCGCTGTTTGCTTTCGCGCAGCGGGCGGCGATGTTGTCAACCCAGCCGAAATTCATTTTGCGTGAGGTGCTGGAGCATCTCTCAAGCCAGCGCATCGTGGCACCGGGATACACGTCTTTGCAGGACCTTGTAAGCCAGGCTGTCACCGACGAGCGCAAGCGTGTTACCCGAAAGCTGGATGCCACCTTGCCCGCCGACCTGCAGCAATCGCTCAATACCCTGCTGCATGCGGACGACAAAATCCATCTGATCAATGTCCTGAAACACGAGGCGAGTGATTTCAGCAACAAGGAGCTGCGCCAGGAGGTCGGTCGGCGCAAACAACTGGCCCCCTTGCATGCCTTCGCCCAAACATTTTTGATGGATGCCACCCTGTCCAGGGAGAGCATCAAGTATTACGCCGGGCTGGTCCAGTTCTACACGATTTACAAGCTGCGCCGCATGGATATCTCCACGGTACGTCTGTATCTATTGTGCTTTGCCTTCCACCGGTTCCGCCAAATCAACGACAACCTGATTGAAGCGTTCATCCACCTGGTCGGGCAATTTGATAAGCACGCCAAACTGGCGGCGAAAGTGGCCATGCAGCAGGCCTCCGACGAGGCCAACAGTAATTTGAAAGCTGCCGGTGAGGTGTTGGGCCTCTTTGTGGATGAGTCAATCGCAAGTGATTGCCCGTTTTCGACGGTCAAAGAGCGCGCGTTCGGCTTGCTGGAGCCGGCTGCCTTTCCATCGGTGTCCAACTTCCTGCGCAATGTGGCCTTTGACAAGCTGGACTACGAGTGGACTTACTTCACCATGCTGTCGCCAACCATCAAACGCAACTTGCGACACCTCTTTTGCGATATCGATTTTGCCGGTCGCTTGGAGAACGCCCCTTTGGTCACCGCGATCGCCATGATGCAAGACCTGTTGCGCCGGAGCAAGTCACTGCGCCAGGCAGATTCCTCAAAGTTTCCTGAGACCGTGATCCCACCGGCTCTCAAAAAGCACCTGTATGTCGAGTCTATCGAAGACGGGGAGAAACGCAAAACCCTGGATGTCGATCGATACGAATTTCTGGTCTACCGGCTGTTGCGCAATGCACTGGAATCCGGGGACTTGTATGTCCATCACAGCAACGAATTTCGCCAGTTTGAAGATGACCTGATCAGCGATGCCCGCTGGGCGCACAAAGACGCCGTGCTCGCTGAAATCGGACAGCCCTTCTTGACCACGCCCATCGAAGAGACGCTGGCGACTTTGCGCGCCAAACTCGAAGACCGCCTGGTAACCGTCAATCAGCGTGTGGCCGCCTGCGTCAACACCAACATCAAGGTCGTGGGCCAAGGTGATAAGAAGCGTTGGTCCCTGATTTACCCAACTGCGCCAGAGACCAGTAATACCCCGTTCTACAGCCAGCTGCCCGGAATCCCTGTTGCCGACCTGTTGCGCTTCGTGAACAAAGAGACGCATTTTCTGGATGCCTTCGAACATGTTCTGAATCGATCCGTCAAGCACGCGCCGGATCTGCGCCAGATCCTGGCTTGCGTGGTGGCCTACGGTACCAACATGGGATTGGGCAAGATGGCCGAGGTCTCCGGCTTGAGCCATGCATCCCTGATCACCACTGCCAGAAGTTATCTGCGGCCGGAAACCGTACACGCGGCCAATGACGCCATCAGCAATGCCACGGCGGCGCTGCCGGCTTTCAAGCTCTTCAACATCCGCGACGAGCTGCATTCCAGCAGCGACGGTCAGCGCTTTGAAACCCAGATCAACACCTTCAACTCCCGCTATTCGCCCAAGTATTTCGGCTGGGACAAGGGGGTGAGCGCGTGCACCGTGGTTGCCAACCACGTGCCCATCAACGCCAAGATCATCGGTACGCACGAGCATGAGAGCCATTTCGTATTCGATCTGCTCTACAACAACACGTCGGAGATCAAGCCAACGCGCCACTCGACCGATACGCATGGCACCAACCAGGTCAATTATTTGTGCCTATATGCCAGCGGCTACAGCTTTGCCCCGCGCTATAAGACCGTGCAAAAGAAAACCGCGGCCTTGGTCGGGTTCAAGCTGCCAAGTCAGTATCCGGCCGACATGCTGATTCGGCCAACCAATAGGGCCAACGAAGAGTTGATCATCAGCGAATGGCCCAATATCCAGCGTATCTTGGCATCCCTTGCGCAAAAAGACACGACCCAGGCCACCGTGGTACGCAAACTCAGCAGCTACGCCCGGCAAAACAACACCAAAAAGGCCCTGTGGGAGTTGGACAACATCCTTCGCACCATCTATATTCTGGACTTCATTGACGATGTCGAACTGCGCCAGAGCGTGCAAAAGGCTCTCAATCGGGGCGAGGCCTATCACCGGTTCCGCCGGGCGGTGTCCTTCATCAATGGCGGGAAGTTCAAGGTACAGACTGAAACCGAGCAGCAGGTCTGGAACGATTGCGCGCGGCTGATTGCCAACGCGGTCATTTACTACAACACGGCCTTGCTGTCCAAGGTGTACGAACAGAAGGTGGCGGCCGGCGATCTGGACGCCATCGCGTTCATCCAGGGCATGTCGCCAGTGGCGTGGCAGCACGTGAACATGTTCGGGTCGTTCGAGTTCAGCGACGATGAGCGGGATATTGATCTGGATGCCTTGGCGGCACAATATGCCGACTCGGTGTTCTGGAGCAACGCCACGCAGCCGGGGCAAGGGGATCTTTTTGACTGAAAGCTAATCCTCTTTCAGAGGGGAAAACCGCTCGTTTTACCTTTTCGAGGGGATGGGCTCATTTAGCCTATGCGGCGTTTGGCTATAATTAGCTGTACAGCAAATAAAGCCTATGGAACTCAATAAGCACGCCGACCTCGTAACCGCGTTCACGGGCGCATTCGAAGAAGCCACTGGGCATCATGCTGCCGCTGAGCTCAAGACTGAAGTCCCGTTCGACCAGCCAGGCGGACAAGCACATCTGGATGTGCTGCTGCGCGTTCAAAGTCCGACTGGCGTGTTGAAGATCGCGGCACAGACGTTGGGCACCGGCTATCCCAGGGATATCCGGCAGGCCGTGTGGGTGCTGCAGCAGTACCAGCGGGCGCAACCCGATAAAGAATATGTCCCAGTCGTGATTGCGCGATACCTCAGCCCTGGCGCGCGAACTGCCTTGCGCGAACAAGGGATCGGTTATTACGACGGCGGCGGAAATCTCTACCTTCGCTACGGGACCTCGCTGATTGACATCGAGCGCCCACCGCAGAAAAGTCCGCCACGCAACTTGATGTCGATCTTCACCGGGGCCAGAGAACAAGTGGTCCACTGCTTGCTCCAGGCGACCAGGGGGGAGAAAGCTCGGTGGTTCGCCGGGGCCGAAATCGCCGCCCAGGCCCAAACCTCCAGCTTTACCGTTTCGCAGACGCTGCGTGAGATCGAGCAGCTCGAATGGGTCGAGTCCAAAGGAGCCGGACCTAACTTGCGCCGGCGCCTGATACGTCCCGGACAGCTCCTAGACGCATGGGCCGATGCTTGGCGCGCGAGGAAGGTTCAAAGCACTAGCTGGTTTCTATTTACTGCCAGACCCCAGCTGTTGCCGCTGGCCATTTCGGAAAAGCTCGATAAGAGCGGCCTCTCCGGCTGGGCATTGACAGGCGCCGCCGCCGGCAACGCTCTGGCACCCTTGCTTACGAGCGTACAAACTGCTGACCTTATTGTTCCCCTAGGTGCGACCTCGCAATATGCCGACGCCCTTGGCTTGAAGCCGGCATCCTCCGGATTCAACGTTACGCTACATGAGCGCGGTGGCGCTGCCGCTCTTTTCCATGAAACCCACCCTCCTGAGTTCCCCACAACTTTCGCGAGTCCGTACATCCAATATCTGGACCTGCTGGACGGCCGGGGTCGCAACAAGGAACTGGCTGCCCATCTCCGTGAAACCGTCCTGAAAATCTAATTCGATGGCAACTACAAAACCTACAACGGCAGCCGGCTACAGTGCCGACCAGACACTGGCTTGCGAGCGTGCACTTATTTCGCTGCTTAGGGGTCTGGGAACGATAAAGCACTCCCTGCGCCTTGTCGGCGGGCTGGTGCCGCGGTACCTCACGCCCGAGATGCCACCCGCAGTACCGGCACACGCGGGCACCTCCGATGTGGACATCGTGCTGAACCTTCAGCTGCTGGCCGATGGCGACGCGTACCGGTCGCTCGCCGACCAGCTAAAAGCGCAAGGATTCGAACGGGCCGTAAACCACCAGGGGCGACCAACAGGCTGGCGCTGGCAGCGACAAGTTGCGAAGAATGAGTACGTCGTCATCGAGTTCCTGCGAGACGCCGACGAGAAGCTCGCCCCCGGAAAGGTGGGATCAGTGGAGGGCGAATCAATTTCCGCGTTGGCCATTAAACATGTTGGAATCGTTCACGATTGGTATGCCGAGCGCGAAATCACGGCGGAACTGCCCGATGGCGCCGGTAATACCACCGAGACCATTCGTTTTGCCGATGTAGCCGCCTTCATTGTCCTCAAGGCGTTGGCCTACGACGATCGCCACGAGAACAAGGACGCAGCGGACCTGGTCCACGTGATGCGCTATTCCGGCGCCCTTGAAGCCGTCGCTGCTCAGTTCATCGAGAAAATCGCATCAGGCAAGCATCGGGAGGCGACAGACGCAGCCTTGGACGCCTTGCAGCGCCGCTTCTGCGACACCAAGGATGTTGAGGGATACCTCCGTGACGGACCAATTGCAGCAGCACGGTTTTTGCACACCGATCAGCCGCAATTTGAAGAGCAGCGTGTGCTGGAGCAACGAAACGTCTCCGGAATGATCGCGGCATTCCTTGAACTTGTCGCCGAGGGACGGGACACTCTGGCTACGCCGTCCATGCAATTCACAACTTAGGGCAATGCTGATTAAGGTCCACGGCGAGCGAGGTTCAAGCGTTACACGCCAATGAAACAACAGACCCTTGCCATGGCGGCCGACCAATCGGGCTACGAACAATACCGCAAGCCCACGAGGCGAGACGAGTTTCTCAAGACCATGGAAGCAATCGTTCCCTGGTCATCGCTGTGCGAAGTCATCGAGCCACACTATCCGAAGGCTGGCAATGGGCGCCCGCCCATCGGACTGGAGCGCATGCTGCGCATCCACTTCATCCAGCACTGGTTCAACCTGGCCGATCTGGCCTGCGAAGAAGCCCTGTACGACAGTGCCAGCCTGCGCCGCTTCGTGGACATTGATCTGGGCCGCGAGCCGGTGCCTGACGCCACCACAATGCTGAAGTTCCGTCGGCTGCTCAATAACAACAAGCTTGGTGAGGCCCTGTTCGCCCAAGTGGGGCAAGAACTGCAAGCCCGAGGTTTCAAGGTCAACACCGGCACCATCGTGGATGCCACCATCATCGGGGCGCCCAGCTCCACCAAGAACGCAGACAAGGCGCGCGACCCAGAGATGCATCAGACGCGCAAGGGCAAGCAGTGGTACTTCGGCATGAAGCTGCACATAGGGGTAGACAGTCAAAACGGCCTGACGCACAGTGCTGTGGTCACTGCGGCCAACGTGCATGACAAGCATCCGCTGGCCGACTTGCTGCATGGGCAGGAGAGGCGTGTGTACGGTGACTCGGCCTATGCCAGCCAAAAGAAGCTGATCAAAGGCAAGGCACCCCAGGCCAAAGACTTCACGAACCAGCGGGTCAAAAAGGGCGGGATTGTGGACGAAGTGGTCAAAGGCAAGAACCGCAACAAGTCGCGCATTCGTTCGCGGGTGGAGCACGTCTTCGGCGTGGTCAAGCGGCTGTGGGGCTTTGGCAAGGTGCGCTACCGGGGCTTGGCCAAGAACGCCACGCGCGCATTCACGGCCCTGGCACTGGCCAACATCTACCTCAGCCGATCAACGCTGATGGCACAGGTGCGCCCATGAGGGCTGCAAACGGGCCGAGAGGCCCGCGAAACAGGCCCGATGGGCCACAAGAAACGTCGCTCGGCGACGTGTTGACCCGAAATCGATCCGTCATTGACCCGTACCGGTGCTTCGACGGGGCTTATTCAGCGTAGCCCTAATAACGGTTAGGCACCCGTGGTTCTTAAATGCCGAAAATTCCCGCGCCCAGACAACTAAATTTGTAACCCTCAAGACCAGTAAAGTTGTAAACGCTCAGCCCGCGCCGGGGTGGCCGAAGCGCGCGCGGCGGCAGTGACCGCAGGCCACGGCACCAGCTGGTTTGAGCCTTCTCCACGGTGCGGCCCTTGCAAGTTGGGCCGAGTTAGGCAGAATCGCTAGTTATCCCGTTTGAATAACTTAGGCTATGAGTCCCATCTACCACCGCCCCGACCTCGCGCACGACATGGCCAAGCAACTGCTGAGCCCCGGCGTGCTCGACCAGGGCCTTCGCTCAGGCTTGTTCCTCTCTGGCCTGCGCCGCACCGGCAAATCCACCTTCTTGCGCCAGGACCTGATCCCCGCACTGGAGAACGCTGGCGCACTGGTGGTCTATGTCGACCTGTGGTCTGACGTCAGCGCAGACCCCAGCACCCTGATCCACGCCGCACTGCGCTCGGCGTTGAAAGAGTTGCAATCCGCGAGCGGCACCGTGTTGTCTCGTCTGAAGAGGATCAAGAGCCTGGACGTGGGCGGTGCGGGCTTCACCTTCGGCTTTGAGATTGCGGACCTCGGTACGGCCAACAGTGTCACCATCGCTCAGGTCGCGCAGGAAGTCATTGGCCAGGCAAAAACGGATCTGGTATTCATCGTGGACGAAGTCCAGCACATGCTCACCTCAGACGCCGGCATTGCCCTCATGCAAGCCTTCAAGGCCGCGCGCGACGCGGTCAACTTGACCCCGGACACTCCTGGCCACTTCATCTTCATCGGTACCGGCTCACACCGTGCCCAGGTGGTGGGGATGACGGTGCAGGGGAAAAACGCCTTCGAAGGAGCCACGTCGGTCGACTACCCGACGCTGGGAGAGGACTACGTGGAATACGTGCTCCAGACACTGCACCAGGAGGGCGTCAAAGTCATTCCCAGCCAGCCGGTGGCCAGCCACGCATTCGGACTGCTTGGCCGTCGCCCGGAAGAATTGGTTCGAGCGCTGCGCACATTGCAGAAGTACCAGCCCCAGGAGGCCGACCTGTACCTTCCGGTCATCGCCGCCACACTCAAGGAAGCAGCCGCGGACATCGAGATCAAGAAGATCGAGGAGCTGGGCGATCTTGCTTGCGCTGTGTTCGGACGTGTTGCCAACGCCGAGGTGGAAGCAAGTGGCCTTTTCTCGGCCTCGGCACTCGGTGCCTATTCGTCGATGCCGCACGGCTGCAGGGAAGCGGGACGGCTTCTATTGCCGCGAGGCCTCTGGTGCCCAACGTGCTGCCGCTGGCCTGGCCTCAGCTGCCCTTGATCTTCGCCAGCGCGCTTCTGATCGAGCCCGGGCTGTGCTTCCTCGGCGCGGGCGACCCCAATCGGCTGAGTTGGGGCATTCTGATCCAGTCGGGTCAGGCACATGGGCTGCGCGGCTGGTGGCACGCCTGCTTCCCAGGGATGCTGCTGGCGGCGACATGCTTGGGACTCGTGTTGCTGGCTTCGGACGCCGACGGACCAGACGAGCGGGTGTGATGCGATCGAGGACGCGAACTAGCTTTGCACTTTCGGCCGACCAGCCAACAAACTTTGCACTGTGTGTGGGGCGGTGGCGAGCGATGCGGCGTCTGCGCGCGCAATCCAGACCGAAATGAGCCACAGCCAGACTGAGAACCCCGCCATTGGCGGCCTCTCCTTCGTGGTATTCCCTATGTTCTGGGCAAAGAGGCCCAGTCAGGCACGCCTCATGCGTATTTACGGTCGCGATGCAACCGTTTGGCAACGTCATTTACGAACCAGGAGACTCCATGGCAAACCTTTTGTGGCTTCAGGGAGGCGCGTGTTCCGGGAACACGATGTCCTTCCTCAACGCCGAAGAACCCAGTGCTTGTGATCTGGTCACCGATTTCGGCATCAATATTCTCTGGCATCCATCCTTGGGCGTGGAACTGGGCGACAACCTGAAGGCCTTGCTGCTGGACCTGACCAGTGGCCGCAAGCCGCTGGACATCTTCGTGTTCGAAGGCAGCGTGGTCAACGCGCCCAACGGCACCGGCGAGTGGAACCGTTTCTGCGGCCGGCCGATGAAAGACTGGGTCAAGGAGCTTTCGGCGGTCGCTGCTTTCACCGTCGCGGTCGGCGACTGTGCCACCTGGGGCGGCATTCCGGCCACGGCCCCGAACCCGTCCGAGTCGGTGGGACTTCAGTTCCTGAAGCGCGCCAACGGCGGCGCCCTTGGTGCAGCCTACAAGTCCAAGGCCGGCTTGCCTGTCATCAACATCCCCGGCTGTCCGGCGCACCCGGACTGGATCACGCAGATCGTCGTCGCAGTCGCCACGGGCCGCACCGCCGACATCACGCTCGACGAGTTCCAGCGCCCGAAGACCTTCTTCCAGTCGTTCACGCAGACCGGCTGCACGCGCAACATGCACTTCGCCTACAAGGTCAGCGCCACCGAGTTTGGCCAGCGCAAGGGCTGCCTGTTCTACGACCTGGGCTGCCGCGGGCCGATGACGCACTCTCCGTGCAACCGCATCCTGTGGAACCGTCAGTCGAGCAAGACGCGCGCGGGTATGCCGTGCATGGGCTGCACCGAGCCCGAGTTCCCGTTCTTCGACCTCGCGCCCGGCACGGTCTTCAAGACGCAAACCGTCATGGGCGTGCCCAAGGACATGCCGACCGGCGTCGACAAGAAGGGCTACCTCGCGCTCACTGCCGCGGCCAAAAACGCCGCGCCCAAGTGGGCCGAAGAAGACATCTTCGTGGTTTGAATCCCTACACAGAAAGCTAAAACCATGTCTCAAGTTCAAACCCTAGACATTTCGCCAGTCGGTCGAGTGGAAGGCGATCTCGACATTCGTGTTGACATCAAAGATGGCGTCGTCACCAGCGCCTGGACGCAAGCGGAGCTGTTCCGCGGCTTCGAGATCATCCTCAAGGACAAGGATCCGCAAGCCGGCCTTGTCGTGACGCCGCGCGCCTGCGGCATCTGCGGCGCTTCGCACCTGACTTGCGCCGCGTGGGCGCTCGACACGGCCTGGCAGACCGAGGTGCCGCGCAACGCGATCCTGGCACGCAACCTGGGCCAGATCGTCGAAAGCCTGCAGAGCCAGCCGCGCTACTTCTATGGCCTGTACGCGATCGATCTCACCAACAAAAACTACCGCAAGAGCAAGTACTACGAGGAAGCGGTGAAGCGTTTCTCGCCATTCACTGGCACCTCGTACGAGCAAGGCGTGACGATCTCGGGCAAGCCGGTCGAAATCTACGCGCTCCTGGGTGGCCAGTGGCCGCATTCGAGCTACATGGTCCCGGGCGGTGTGATGTGCGCGCCGACACTGACCGACATCACGCGCGCCTGGTCGCTGCTCGAGTACTTCAAGAAGAACTGGCTCGAAAGCCTCTGGCTCGGATGCTCGCTCGAGCGCTACGAACAGATCAAGAGCTACGACGACTTCATGGCCTGGCTGGACGAGTCACCGGCGCACGCGAACTCGGACCTCGGCTTCTATTGGCGTATGGGACAGGACATCGGTCTGGATACCTACGGCGCGGGCTTGGGTAAGTACATCAGCTGGGGTTATCTTCCGCACGAGGACAAGTACCAAAAGCCGACGATCGAGGGACGCAATGCTGCGGTCATCATGAAAAGCGGTGTGTACGACGGGAAGACCGACACGCACAAGGTGATGGACCAGAAGTTCCTGCGTGAGAACACTCTTCACGCTTGGTATGACGAAGGCTCCGCCGACGTGCACCCTTTTGATCGCACGACCAAGCCGGTGCAGAAGAATGCCATCGATCACAACGGCAAGTACTCGTGGTCCACTGCCGTCACGCACACGGACGATGGCCGCCTCGAAGCCGGCCCGCTCGCGCGCCAGTTGATTGCCGGCGGCAAGCATGGCGAGAGCTGGCAGCACTACGATCCGCTCATCCTCGACATGTACAAGAAGATGGGTGGCGCCAGCGTGCACCTGCGCCAGATCGGCCGCATGCACGAGACCATCAAGCTGTACCGGCAAGCCGAACGCTGCCTGCGCGAGTTCAAGCTCAACGACCCCTGGTACATCAAGCCGCGCGAGCGCGACGGCCGCGGCTGGGGTGCGACCGAGGCGATCCGTGGTGCGCTGTGCCACTGGATCGAAGTCAAGGACGGCAAGATCAAGAACTACCAGATCATCGCCCCCACGACCTGGAACGTCGGCCCGCGCGACGGCAAGAGCCAACTCGGGCCGATCGAGCAGGCGTTGATCGGCACGCCGATTGCCGATCCTTCGGATCCGGTCGAGGTCGGGCATGTCGCGCGCTCGTTTGACTCGTGCCTCGTCTGCACAGTGCATGCCCACGACGCCAAGACAGGCAAGGAACTGGCTCGCTTCCGAACCGCCTGAGTGCGGTGGGGGCGCGGCGCGGTGCGGCGCGAGTGACCCTTCGCGCCGCGCTGTTGCATCATGCGAGGGCGAATCAAGAACGACGAACTCACGAGGACAGCACCATGCCGATAGACCCCGACGGCAGCATCCGCGCCCGCATGGCCAAGCTGATGGCCGACGGCCTGCGGACCCAGACGGAACCGTTTCCGTACACGAGCACGGAGTTCGCGGCGCTGCTAGATCAGTGCCGTGACTTGGATGCCGATGACGTGGTGGGAAAGATGGTGCTCACCGGTTGGATCGACAAGCCTTACGGCGAAGACCGCATGCGCTGCCAGGAATGCATGTACTACCTTGTGCACCGCAAGTGGTGCGATCTGCCCGAGCTGGATCTGCCGGCCGAGCCCGACTGGTGGTGTCGTCTGTGGCGTATCTGAGCTCGGGCGGAGGTAAGCATGTCGGAAGAAGAACTCTCACGGCAACGCGAGCTGATCCGCAGCGCTCTGGCCGATGGCCTGCACACAGCGTGGCAGGATCGGGCATATGAGAGCGCTGACGTGCGCAGGACGGTTGACGCGCTGCAAGCGATTGCGCCGGATCGACTGGAAGACAAGCTCCGGGTCGCGGGCTTCACGCTGCAGCCCTACGTTGCCGATGAGGCGCCGGAGATCGAACAAGCCTGTCGCACGTGTATGTACTATGAGTCGCATCGACGGTATTGCGACCTCCCGGAGTTGAAGCTTGGAGTCGAACCCGAGTGGGCCTGCGTGCTGTGGCGTGTCTGATTCTGCTATGGGCAGCCGCGTTCGCTTGGCGGTCATCGGATGCGGCAACCCTGCGCGTCGAGACGATGGGGTCGGTATCGAAGTCGTGCGTCAGCTGCGCCGATGCACCGCAGAGGGCGTCGATCTGATTGATGCCGGCACCAGCGGCATGGATGTGATGTTTCGCGTGCGCGGCGCCGAACGCGTGGTCATCGTCGACGCGTGCCGCAGCGGGAGTTCGGCGGGTGCGATCTTCCGCCTTCCCGCGAAGGAGGCAATGACGCCCGTAGAGCACGGGTTCAGTCTGCATGGTCTGCGTTGGGATCATGCGCTGTATGCCGGCAGCAGGATGTTCGGCGAGTCCTTTGCCGATCACGCGGAGGTCATCCTGATCGAAGCGGGCGATATCGGTTTCGGCCTCGAACTGACCGACCCAGTCCGTGCTGCCGCCGCGCGCGTGGTGTGCATGCTCGAACCCTTGGTACGTGGCGATGGATGAGGACAGCCTCGAGACGCTGGTGGAAGTGCGCGCCGGTCGCTTGCATGTGCCGGCGCAGACCTACGAACGCGTGCTGGACGGGTTCCCCGCCGTGGCGCTGCTCGCCCGCGACGACGGCTGGTGGCTCATTCCGCTCAAGGCAGGAGCGGGTGGGTTGCAGCTGAAGCAACGCAACGCACGCGGAGACAGGGTGATCGAAGCGCAGGAGTTCCTGCGCTCGCAGGGGGTCGATGACGCGCAGGAGCCGATGACCTTCAGCTTGGAGTTCGATACAGGGCGTGGCGCGTACCGGTTCGGGCGCACGCGGTGAATCGAAACGACGCCCGCTCTATGTCAGCGGCTCGAACTGCGAGCGAGCCCTTGGCGAGGTCTCATCGCCAACTGAGTCCTACGCACGCTCTTCTGGAGAGTTCGGCGTAGCTTAGCCATGGGTGATCGCGCATGTCGCGGCCCGGTTCTGAAGGCAAGGGATATCAAGGGTCGCCCAGACGCGGCAGTTGCAGCCCCGCCAGGTCGAAATGCCCGGCCGCCGTCCAGAGCGTCGGCGTCACCACGGTCCAAAGGCCCGCGGCCTCGGCCGCCAGCAGACCGTTGGTCGAGTCCTCGAACGCGATGGCCTGGTCGTGGCGCAGGTTAAGACGAGCCAGTGCGATCTCGTAGACGTCGGGCTCGGGCTTCTTGGCGCGCACATGCTCGCCGCAGACAATCACGCTGAAGAGTTCAGGGCCGCGCGAACCCAGCGCCTTGCGCAGAAGGGCGTGCACGCTCGAGGTCGTGGATGCGCTGGCGATGGCGAGACGACATCCAGCGCTTCGTGCCTCGCAGAGGAGTCGGGCGATGCCGTCACGCAGCGGCGCAGCCCCGTCACGCACGGCGGAAATGTAGAACTTCGTCTTCTCGGTGTGGATCCGCGGTACCAGGCCCAGCAGCCGATTCCTCTCGCGCGCCGTGAGGGGCAGCGAGCGGATATGAAACACGAGGCGTTCCTTGCCCCCCGTCACGGCCAACAGCCGGAGATAGTCGGCGCGGCTCCAGGACCAGCCCACGCCCAGGCGCTCGAATGCCAGGTTGAAGGCCACGCGATGCACCTCTTCGGTGTCCGCCATCGTGCCATCGACGTCGAAGATCAAGGCAGCGACGTTCATCGGCGGGGACGCGGGGGTGGCAGGCTCTGACAGGCGAGTCCGGCGAGGCACTCACTGCGCGCCGGTCACTCGTCACCGGCGCGGCGGATACCGTAGCGCTTGATCTTGTTGGCCAGGCCGACGCGGGACAGCCCCAACTCTTGCGCAGCACGGGTGTGGTTCCACTTCGAACGATCCAGCGTGTCGCGCACCAACCGTTCTTCCAATGCTTCGACTTTCTCCTTCAGCGTCCGGCCGGGAAGCAGGAGGTTCACGTTGCTCAACCGGGCCACCGGCAGTGGAACGATCTTGGCAATCTCCGGCGGCAGGTGTCGTTCGGTGATGATTTCGCCGTCCGAGGCCAAAGCCACAAGCCGTCGGATCTCGGTTTCCAGTTCGCGCACGTTGCCGGGGAACGGAAAGGCGCACAGCCGTGCCATCGCATCGGGCGTCAGGCCGGCCACTCGCCTGGACGTCAATCGCCCGTACTTCTCGATCATGTGCGCGACCAGCGGCGGGATGTCGTCGGGCCTTTCACGCAGCGGCGGTATGCGCAACTCGAAGCCGCGTAGGCGGTAGTACAAGTCCTGGCGGAACTTGCCCTCATCGACCAACTGGCGCAGCGGCCGATTGCACGCTGCGACGATGCGCACGTCGCAGCGGCGCGTCTGGTCGGAACCGATGGGCCGCACTTCCCCTTCCTGCAGGAAGCGCAGCAGCGACACCTGCATGCTGGGTGAGATCTCGGAGATCTCGTCGAGAAACACTGTGCCGCCTTCGGCAGCCTGCAAAAGGCCCAGGCGGTCCGTGGTTGCGCCAGTGAACGCGCCGCGACGGTGACCGAAGAGCTCGCTTTGCAGCAGATCGTCGTTGATAGCCGCGCAGTTGACGGCCATGAACAGCAAGGCGTGGCGCTGGCTGAACAGGTGGATCGCGCGCGCCATCAATTCCTTGCCGGTACCCGTCTCGCCTTCGATCAGCACAGGCAGGTCGGTCGGCGCCGCCTTGCGCGCAAGGTTGCAAACCTCCGCCATGGCGTGGCTGACGAAGACCATGCGGTCGAAGGAGTACACCTCCTGCAGGACGGCGCGCATGCCTTCTCTCTGGCGCGTCACCACGGCGTCGGCGAACTTCAACTCGCGTGACAGGTAGCGATGGATGCGCGCCAGCTCGCGCGACTCGAGCGCCCGCCGCAGCAACAGGCGCAGCGACTCGCTCTGCCAAGGCGTGATCACCACCTGGTAGACAGCGGCATCGTTCACCGCCTGCTGCACGACCTCGGCTTCGGCATTGTCCAGCAGCAACACGCGTATCGTCTCTGGCGCGCGGGTACGCAGATCTCGCAGCAGGTCAACGCCGGCGCCATCGACGAGCGACTGTTCAGCCACCACCACGTCGGCGCGGTCGTGCTCATCGTCCAAAGATGCAGCGGCTTCGCGCAGCCGGCTGAAGACGCGCACCCGGTACTCGGCGCCGAACTGCCGGAGCAAAGCCTTGTCTTCGATCAGGCGCGGACCGACCAGCGTGACCCGCCACGCCTGGACTTGCGATGCCGCCTTGGCCGTGCTCAGCTTGGGCACACTGGGGTGGACCTGGGCCGTGTTCATGTCGACGACCACGCCAGGTGCCCGCCAATCGCCATCGAGCTGCAGGCGATGACGATGGTGAAGCTGCGATGCAAGGCCGTCAGTCGCTTGGCGGTGAGCCGCAAGGTGACGCTCAGCGCGCCGGTGAGGAACGCCATGCCGACGATCGATCCGATGCCGAAGGTCGCGATGTACCCCAGCTGCATCGCTGGAGTTGGCAGAGCGCCCAAGGCCAGCAACGCCAGCGCCGCCGAACCTGCCAAGCCGTGCAGCATGCCAACCAGCATGCTCGCCGCGGGCAAGCGATGTGCATGGCGGTGCGGGTCGGTGGCGTGTGCCGGCCTAGGCTCGGACGCGGCGCGCGGGTCGTGAGAGTGCCCGTGGAAGTGCGGCGCCCGGCCAGGGTGGCCATGGCCGTGAAAGTGCACTCGATCCTTCCACAAGCGCCATGCCAGCCGCGCACCGAGCATGATCAGCAATACACCGACCGCCTGCTCGAAGCGCAGTGCCCATTGGGGCGGCATTACCCAGCCCAAACCAGTCACCGCACCGGCGACGACGAGCAGCACCAGCGAATGGCCCAACCCCCAGGCGGCGCCCAGACGCAGCGCGCGCGCCAATGAGTGCTCGCGGGTGGCCAGCGTCGCAACGGCGGCCAGATGGTCGGCATCGGTGGCGTGCTGCATTCCCAGCAGCAGCCCCAGCCCGAAGATCATGAGGACGTCCATGGCGGACTCAGGCAGAACTCGGCCGCACCAACGGGTCGATGCGGCGCATCGCGCGCAGCCAGCCGTACCACTCGTCGAGCCCTTCGCCCTGCGTGGCCGACAGGCGCAGGCAACGGATGGTCGGATTGACGCTGCGCGCATGGCGCTCCGCGCGGCCGACATCGAAGGCCACGTGCGGCGCCAGATCCATCTTCGTCGTGATCATCAGGTCGGCGCTGCGGAACATGTGCGGGTACTTCAGCGGCTTGTCGTCGCCCTCGGTCACCGACAACACCACCACGCGAGCCCGCTCGCCGAGGTCGAACAGAGAAGGGCAGACCAGGTTGCCGACGTTCTCGATGAAGACCACGCTGCCCGAAGCCGGCGCCAAGCGCTGCACCGCGCGCTCGATCATGTCGGCTTCCAGGTGGCAGCCCGCGCCGGTGTTGATCTGGATCGCTGCCGCGCCGGTCTCGCGAATGCGGTCGGCGTCGGCGCTGGTCTCCTGGTCGCCCTCGACCACGCACATCGGAAACTCGCCGCTCAGGTCACGCAGCGTGCGCACGAGCAGCGTGGTTTTGCCCGAACCGGGGCTGGACATCAGGTTCAACGCCAGCACGCCGCGGCCGGACAACCAGCCGCGATTGCGTTCGGCGATGCGCTGGTTCTTGTCCAGCAACGCCGTCTCCAGTGCCACCAGCTCGGCCGGAGCGTCCTGGCGGTGAGCCGCATGCGAGTGACTGTGACCATGATCGTGATCGTGATCGTGATCGTGATCGTGATCGTGATCGTGATCGTGATCGTGATCGTGATCGTGGGCGTGGGCGTTCAAGACCGGGTGAGCATGCGCACCGCCAGCCTGGCCATGCCCCTCGTCCGGCGCGTGTCGATGGCGCGTGCGCGACCCGTCCGCAAGCACATGCTCGTGCTCGTCGGTGTCCCCTTCGACACGAACATCAGCCTTGCTGTTGCAACCACAGACTACACACATGTTTCCACCTCCATTGCTTTGACGTTGAGTTCCTGTCCGGTGCGGCGGCGCCAGCGGGTCGCGCCGCAGTGGGCGCAAGCCGCGGGCATGGCCTCGGCCTCACCACCCGCAGGCGTGCCGCAGTCTTCGCAGAGCCAGCCCGGCGCGACCTCGACGATCTCGAGTTCGGCCGCCTCCAGTAGCGTTCCCTGCCGAACGACATCGAAGCAAAAACGCACCGAGTCCGGCAGCAGGGCCGTCTGCGTGCCGATTTCGAGCCACACCTTGCGCACCGGCCGCCCCTGCGCTGCCTCGGCAACGATGGCCACCAGGTTTCGTGTGATGCCGAGTTCGTGCATGGCTAGGGTCCTGGCAGCTCAGCAGATGCGCGGCAACTGGTCGCCGTGCAACAGATCCACCACGCGCTCGCCGCCGAAGGCCGAGCGCAACGTCACCAGGCCGGGATGCCCGTGCGCCAGCACTTCGCCCACCACGGCGGCGCGGCGGCCCAGAGGATGCGAGCGCATCGCCGCAAGGACCGCGTCGCAGTCCTGCGGCGCCACCAGCGCCGCCAGCTTGCCCTCGTTGGCCAGATAGAGCGGGTCGAGCCCCAGCATCTCGCAGGCGCCGCGCACCACGTCCGCGACCGGCAAAGCGGACTCCTCCAGGCGCAATGGCATGCGGCTTTCTGCAGCGAACTCGTTGGCCACCGTCGCCAGGCCGCCGCGCGTGCAATCGCGCAGCCAGTGAAGGCGCGGCGCGGCGGCGAACATGGTTTCGATCAGCCCGTTCAGCGGTGCACAGTCGCTTTGCACGGGAATCTGCAGCGCCATGTCGTTGCGTGCAGCCAGCACGGCCACGCCGTGGTCACCAAGGGTGCCGTTGACGATCAGCCGGTCGCCCGGCCGCACCTCGCGTGCGCCAGTCTGGCGCCCCGCGGCAATGGTGCCGATGCCTGCGGTGTTGATGAACAGCCCGTCGGCGGCGCCGCGTTCAACGACCTTGGTGTCGCCGGTGACGATAGCCACGCCGGCCTCGCGCGCACTGCGCGCCATGCTGTGCAACACCTTGCGCAGGGTGTCGAAGGGCAGGCCTTCTTCCAGGATCAGGCCGCAGCTGAGCCAGCGCGGGATGGCGCCGCCGACGGCCAGGTCGTTGACCGTGCCGCAGACGGCGAGCGTGCCGATGTCGCCTCCGGGGAATTCGATCGGGGAAACTACGTAACTGTCGGTCGTGAACGCGAGCGACGAGCCGGCGGGAATCTCTTCGTAAGGAAAGCGTGCCTGATCCTCCAGCGGCGCCAGCCAGCGGTTGTCGAAGGCGGGTGCGATGAGACCGGCGACCAGCTCGCGCATCGCCCGCCCGCCGGCGCCGTGCGCCATCGACACGCGCTTGCCGCTCCAGGCGTCCTTGGGCGTGGGGGTTGGCGTCATGCGGCCACCGCGATCGGGATCACCGGCTCGCGCCGCGCGAACTGGTAATACGCCGCGCACGCCCCTTCGCTGCTGACCATCAACGCGCCGAGCGGCGTCTGCGGCGTGCAGGCGGTGCCGAACACCTTGCACTGCGGCGGCTTGATCGCGCCTTTCAGCACCTCGCCGCACTGGCAGCTCTTGGGGTCGGCAATGCGCGCGCCAGGCACAGAAAAGCGGCGCTCGGCATCAAAGGCCGCGTAGGCCTCGCGCACCCGCACACCCGAGTGGTCGATCGAGCCCAGGCCGCGCCACTCGAAGAACTCGCGCAGCTCGAAGACCTCGGTGATCGCCTCCAGCCCTGCTGCGTTGCCGCCCGGGTCGACGAGGCGCGCGTACTGGTTCTCGACCGCGGCGCGGCCCTGCTCGAGCTGGCGCAGCACCATCAGCAGGCTTTGCAGGATGTCGGTCGGCTCGAAGCCCGAGATCACGAGCGGCCGGCCGTACTCGGCGGCGATGAACTCGAAAGGCGCGGTGCCCGAGACCATCGCAACATGGCCAGGCCCGAGGAAGCCGTCGATCGTCATGCCCGGCGAGTCGAGTATGGCCTTGATCGTCGGCACGATCGTGATGTGGTTGCAGAACAGCGAGAAGTTGCCGATGCCGCGCCGCTTCGCTTCGAGCACCGTCATCGCGGTGGAGGGCATGGTCGTCTCGAAGCCGAGTGCGAAGAACACCACGTCGCGGCCCGGGTTCGCGGCCGCGATCTCGAGCGCGTCCAGCGGCGAATAGACCATGCGGACGTCGGCGCCGTCGGCGCGCGCCTGCAGCAGCGAGCCCTTGGAGCCGGGCACGCGCATCGCGTCGCCGAAGGTGGTGAAGATGACACCGGGCTCATTCGCGATGGCCACGCAGTCGTCGACCCGGCCCATCGGCAGCACGCACACCGGGCAGCCCGGGCCATGCACGAACTCGAGCGCGGGCGGGATCAGGTCCTTCAGCGCATAGCGAAAGATCGAGTGCGTGTGGCCGCCGCATACCTCCATGATCTGCAGCGGGCGTTCGAGGCTGGCGCCCAGGCGCTCGGTGGCGCCGGCGATTTCGCGCAGCAACGCGCGCGCGGCCAGCGGATCGCGGAATTCATCGACGTACTTCATGGAGTTCTTCCTTTCGGGGCCGACGCGCGCGCCGGCCGGTCGTCGGCCAGCAGGCTGTGCACGAGGTCCCACAGCACGTGGTAGATCGCCACATGCGTCTCCTGGATGCGGTGGATGCTGTCGCTGTCCACGAGCAGGGTGAGATCGACGCTCGCCGAGCGCGCCATCGCACCGCCATCGCCACCGGCCAGCGCCAGCGTGCTGGCTTGCAGATCGTGCGCGGCCTCGAGACCGCGCAACACATTGCGCGAGTTACCGCTGGTGGACACGCCCAGCACCATGTCGCCGGCCTTCACCAGCCCCGGCATCTGGCGCGCGAACACCTCGTCGAAGCCGACGTCGTTGCCGACGGCGGTCAGCATGGCCATGTCCTGAGCCAAGTTGTGCGCCGGGAGCGCAGGGCGCCCGGCGGTCACCGGATGCTGGAACTCGACGGCGACATGCGCAGCGTCGCAGCTCGAGCCGCCGTTGCCCATGGTGTACAGGCGCCCGCCGTGACGAAAGCCCTCGGCCAGCAACTGGGCCGCACGCAGCACATCGTTGCCGTGGGCCTCGAAGAAGCGGGTCTTCACGGCCACACTGTCGCGCCACTTGGCCACCATCGCTTCGCGCAGCGCCGCTTCGAGGCGCAGTGCGTCGCGTGCATCCTGCGCAGCTTCGCCCGTGGTCGCCGCGCGAGGCGCGAGATGCGGGTACAGGGCGCCGAGTGCCGCCTTGTCCTTCGATGCGTTCACACCACGGCCCGTGTCTTGTAGCTCTCGAGTTCGACCTGCGCGTCGCCGAGTTCCTTGAGCAATTGCAGCGTCAACATCGCCTCGTGCTCGTCGACGCGGTTCATCGCGAAGCCCACGTGAACGAGCACCCAGGCGCCGATGCATTCCTCGAGCGGCTCGCCTTCGCGCACGATGCAGGCGATGTTGATCTCGCGCTTGACGCCGAGTACGTCCACCAGGGCGAGCTTGGCTTCGGGGCGGGTGATGGCCTCGATGCGGCCCGGGATTCCTAGACACATGGGATCTTCTCCTGTCGTTGTTCGTCCTGGCTGGCGCGGGCCAGTGCGATCAGCGCCTGGCCCCAGGCAAGCCCGCCGTCGTTCACCGGCACCTGGCGCGGCAGCAGGGCCTTCAGCCCCGCCGCCTCGAGCCCGCGCAGAACGAGTTCGGTGAGCACCTTGTTCTGGAACACGCCGCCGCCCAGGGCAACGGTCGTCAGCTCGTGACGTTCGGCCTCTTGCTGCGCCATGCGCACGATGACCGCCGCCAGCCCGCGGTGAAAGCGCGCAGCGATGCGGGCCGCGGGTGTGGCCAGAATCAGGTCGCCGAGCAGGGCCTGCCACATGCCCAGAGGCTCGACGTAGGGCAGGCCCTTGCCCTTGTCCAAGCGAGGAATCGCGAACGGGTAGTCGAGGTCGGCGCTCTCGTCGAGGTCTTGCGCGGTGACCAGAGATTCCAGGCCCATCGCTGCCTCGCCTTCGTAGGCCACGTTGTCGCGGCAGATGCCGATGGCAGCCGCTACCGCATCGAACAAGCGCCCGACGCTGCTGGCACGCGGCGCCAGGGCCGGTTTGGCAAGCATCGCATCAAGCATCTCGCGCGGCTTGGCGCTGAGGAAGCGGTGCAGCTCCAGCTCGTCATAGTTGCTCGTGAAGCGCGGCCAACCCATCTCGGCCATCAACTGCGCATAGGTGTTGCGCCAGGGCTCGCGTGCCGCCAGGTCGCCGCCCGGCAGGGCCACCGGCTTGAAGGTGCCCACGCGTTGCGCCTGCCGGTAGTCGGCGAGCAGGAACTCGCCGCCCCAGAAGCTGCCGTCCTCGCCCATGCCGATGCCGTCGAGCGCTATGCCGAGCACCTTGCCGCCGTGCAGCGGCCACCCGTGCTCGCCCAGGCAGGCGGCGATGTGCGCATGGTGGTGACCGACGCCGACCTGTCGGTCGGCCCAGCGCTCGTGCGCGAGCTGCGTCGAGGCATAACCCGGATGCAGATCGCAGGCGACGAGGTCGGGCTCGAAGGCGTAGAACGCGAGGTAGTCGGCCAGCGCACGCCGCTGGTCGGCCAGGCAGGCGGCATCGTGCAGGTCGCCGATGTGCTGGGACAGCACCGCCTGCCCATCGCGCACCAGCGCGAAGGTGTTCTTCAGGTCGCCGCCGAGCGCCAGCACCTTGGTGCGGTGGTCGAAACCCTCGGGCAGCGGCAGCGGCGCCGGGGCGTAGCCACGCGCGCGACGCATGACCCGGAAGGCGCCGCCGACGACGCGGCCGACCGAATCGTCCACCCGCCGCTGGATCGCACGGTCGTGGTCGAGCACCCACGCGATGGAGGGGCCCAGGCGGGCCGAAGCTTCGTCCAGCCGTATCGCTTGCGGCTCTTCGCTCAGGTTGCCGCTGGTCAGCACGATCGGCGCCTTGCGGCGCCGCATCAGCAGCAGGTGCAGAGCAGTGCTTGGCAGCATCACGCCCAGCGTCGGCAGGCCGGGTGCGACGCCGTCGGCCAGCGGTGCATCGGCGCGCCGCGGCAGCAAAACGATCGGCGCGGCCGGGCTGGCGAGCGCGGCCTCGGCCACGTCGTCGCACAGGCACCACTGGCGCGCCATCTCGACGTCACGCACCAGCAACGCGAAGGGCTTGCCTTCGCGGCGCTTGAGTGCGCGCAACCGCGCCACCGCGTCGGCGTGTGTCGCGTCACAGGCGATCTGGTAGCCGCCCAGGCCCTTGATCAGCACCAACTCGCCGCGCCCCAGCAACGATGTGGCGCCATCCGCGTCGTCGAGCGCGGTCATGGCCTCCAGGCTGAAGGGCTTGCCGTCGATACGGCGCAGCGTGGCGCGCGGGCCGCAGGCGTGGCAGGCCATCGCCTGGGCGTGGAAGCGCCGGTCGTCGGTGTCGCCGTATTCGCGCGCGCAGGCCGCACACAACGGGAAGGGCGCCATCGTCGTACGCGCGCGGTCGTAGGGGGCGCGTTCGAACACGCTCAGGCGCGGGCCGCAGGCGGTGCACGCGGTGAACGCATAGCGGTAGCGGCGCGCGAAAGGATCCAGTGTCTCGGCACAACACGCCGGGCAGATGGCCCAGTCGGGCGCCACGCCGAGGCCCGGCTGCGCCAGCGCGCTGTCGGCGATCGAGAAGGTCGAAGGCAGCGCCGCCGGCACGGCGAGCGGCTGCGCGAGCAGCGCATCGATGCGGGCGCCGCCGTGGTCGAGCGTGCGCAGCCGCTGCTCGAACTCGGCGAGCGCCGGCCCGGGGCCAAAGGCTTCGACGATGGCCATCGTGCCTTCGTTGTGAACGCTGCCCACCACGCCGAGCGCGCGCGCCAGGTGCAGCACCTGCGGCCGGAAGCCGACACCCTGAACGATGCCGCGCACCTGCAAGCGTGCGCCGCACATCGGCGCCGCATGGGGTCGATCGGTCAGCACTGCGGTGGCGGGCGCGGCGCTCATCACGCGACGTCCCACAACAGGATGCGGTTGTTGCCCGAGTCGACGATGATCGCGGTGTTGCCTTGAATCGCGATGGCATACGGCCAGCACAGCGAGTCGCGCACCGCCGGCAGCCAGCGGTTGTCACCCTTGTCGACGAAACTCGCCTGCCCGGCCACCGCGCGCGCCTCGCGCTCGGCAGGTGCGTCCAGGCGCAGCACGCGTGAGTTGGCGGTGTCGGCAACGAAGAGCCGGTCTTCATGCACCGCCAGGCCGTAAGGCATGTTCAGGCTGCGGGCGCTGGGAAAGTACTCACCACGGTTGTGATCCAGCGCGTCAATCTCGCCTTGACCGATGATGAGGTCGCTGCGCGCCATGTTGCTGGCCGGGTCGCCGCGCCACAGCAGCAGGCGGTTGTTGCCGGCATCGGCCACGCATAGATGCCCCTGCCAGACGGCGAGCGCATGGGGCCAGCGCATCGTGGCCTGCGTGACGCCACCGGCGTTTTCGTCGCGGTGCACGAAGTCCGGCTGGCCGAGCACGAGGTTGGCGCGCTGCCCGTCACGCGCCGGCAGGCCATCGAAGCGCAGCACGCGGCGGTTGCCGGTGTCGGCCACCCACAGGCGCGCACCGTCCCAGAACACGCCATACGGCCAGTGCAGGGTGTCGGCCGCAGGCGTGTCGAGCCCGCGGTTGGCCAACCCGGCGTGCGCATCGGCCTGGCCCAGCACCACGTCGGCCGGCTGTTGACTGTGCCGCGGCGCACGGTGCCAGATCAGCACGCGGTGGTTCCACGCGTCGGCGACTGCAAGGCCCTCGCCGCAAGCGCACACGCCGGTGGGCACGTTCAAGCTGGCGCCGTTGACCTCGGCATGCGCATTGCGGCCCTCGCGGTCGAAGCCGGGTTGTCCGATCACCCACGAAGCGGGTTCGCCATCGCCGGTAGGCACCGCCGGCCAGCCCAGCAGCCGGTGGTGGCCGGTGTCGGCAACCCACAAGGCGCCGTCGGCGGTCACCGCCGCGCCGCGAGGTCCGAACAGGGTGTTTGCGGCGGGCGTCAGGGCGACGCCGGACAGCGGGTCGTGCAGGCCGAGAATGACACGCGCGCCGGCCGCGGCAAGCGCCGCCGGGGCAACTGCGCGCTCGCGCGGCCGTGCGAGCGATACCTTGACGGGCGCGGCAGCCGCGATGCCGTTCATGCCGACGCTCCCAGCTTCACCGCGACGCGCCCACCGCGCACACGAACGGCGTGCACCACCAGTTGCACCTCGGGCACGTCGAGGCATTCGCCGGTATCCAGGCGGTAGCGGAAGCCGTGATGCGGGCACTCGATCACGCCTTCGGCGACAGCGCCATCGTCCAGTGGCATGCCGAGATGCGCGCAGGCGTTCGCCACGCAAAACACCTGCGAGCCGTCGCGGTAGAGCAGCAAGGCCTCGTCGCGCAGCGTACGCGCCGCCACCTGGCCTTGCGGCAGTTCGTCCACGGCGCAAAGATCGACGAAGCCACGATCCTCGGCCTTGGCGAAGGGGCTGACGAAATGAATCGGCACCGCTTCGCCGGGCGCCCGCGTTTCGGCCGAGCGCCGCACCTGGACGACGCGGACGATCTCCGGCGCATGCTCCTTGATCGCACGCTCCACGCCTTCGGACAGCGTCTGGCCCGATGCCGGACAGCTTTGGCAGCTGCCGGTCAAGCGCACCTCGACGGTGTCGGGCAGCTTGATCGCCACCAGCTCGACACCGCCGGCATGCTCGGCCAGCATCGGTGCGACCGACTCCAGCGCGGCGCGGACCCGCGCCTCCAGCGGCTCGCGCACCAGACCATGCAGCCGCAGGACGCCATAAATGAACGGGTCCGACGCCAGCTCGCGCAGCCGGGCCGCGGCCGCCGGCTCGTCGCGCAGCCCCTTGAGCAGGCGCACCAGCGCCTCGCGGTGCAGGGCCTCAATGGCGCCGCGCAGGTTGTCGAGCACGGCGCGCTGCTCCAGCGGCCAGGCCTGGCCGATGGCCTGCAGCGCCGCCACCTCGGTGGCCATGTGGGCCAGCCGCTCGCTGTCGTCGTGGGTCGCTGCGTTCACGGGGCTGGGCCTCGGGTTCTTCAGTTGTACTTGAGGTTGCGGAACAGCCACGGCATCAGCGCGCCGCCGAAGGCACCACCGGCCACCATGCCGAGCCAGGGGTTCAGCCAGCCGAGCGCGAGCATCAGCGCGAGCGTCACGGCAAAGCCGGCGCCGAGCTGGCGGAAGAACGCCCAGTTGTCGCGGAACAGCTTGCCGGCGACGAACAGCTTGATCGAATTGAGCACCATATCGAACATCGTTTGCTCCTTGGCGCGTTCAGCGCAAAGCGTGGATCAGCACGGCCACCACCGCGGCGGGCACCACTGCGGCGAGGCCGAAGAAGGCGCCCATGAAGGCGGCGATCTCGTTGCCCATCGCCTGGCCGCCGAGCTTCACGCCGGTTGCGGCACCGCCCGCCGCGCCCGCCAGCACGGCGGCCAGGCACATCAATACGAGGGTCACAGTCATCGTTTGCTCCATGTTGGTCAATGGTTTGGTGGATGCTCCTGAACCAGGAGTTCTGGTCAATGTTCGGTCGGCCCGGCATCACCGGGGACGCGTGAGGCGCCGAAGTCGGCGTGCGAGGCATCGATGCCGGCGAGTGCGTCGGCCACCGTGGCCGCAGCGTCGTCCAGGCCCGCGGACTGAAAGAGTCGTTGCGCCTCCCGATACAGCGCACGCGCCTTCGCGGTGTTGCCCGGGTTGCCCAGCTCGGGGTGCTCGGGGTCGTCCGGCAGGTTGAGCAGGGCATTGGCCTTGTTGGCCGCGGTGTTGGCGTACTCCACCGGCATGTCGCGCGGGTTGCGCACCTTCAGCGCCTCGTCGTACGCCTCCACTGCACGCAGCAGGTTGGCCACGGGATGACTGCTCGGCGCGTACTGCAGCGCGTTGCCGAGGTTGTTCTGCGTCATCGCGTACTCGCTGGGATGGTCCACCAGCGTCACGATGCCGAGCACCTCCTCGAACGACTGCACGGCGAGCGCCTCGCGCATGCGCGCACGTTCGTCGGTGGCCGGAATCGAGAGGTAGGCGATCGCCAGGTTGTTGTGCAGGATCGAGAACTCGCGCGGCCAAGCTTGTTTGGTGAACACGCGCAGGGCGCGGTGGTAATGCGCGATCGCCTCCTGGATCGTCGCCCGGTGAGCAGCGCAAAGCGTCTGCGTCACGAGGCCCAGGTTCAGGTCGAGTTCGGCCACTTCTTCGGCCAGGCCATGGGTGGCCAGGTCGGCGCGAGCGGCCTCGAAACAGTCGCGCGCCGATTCGAGTGCGGCGGTACCACCATCGGGCAGGGTCTGGTAGGCCGTGCCCTGGCGGGCTCGAATGCGCGCGGCCAGCAACGCGAACGTGGGTGGAACCAGCGCCAGTGCCCGCTCGTACAGCGCCACCGCATCGTGCAACTGGCGCGGCGAGCGCGGCTTGATCTGCAGACCGCGGGCGATCTCCATCAGCATCTCGGCCCGTTCCTCGGGCGCGGCCTCGCCGTCTTCCGCCAGAGCCAGCGCCGATTGCACCTCGGCGTCGGCCACCGTGAAGAGGCTTCGGCCATCCGGTCGGCCCGAAGCGGGCGCCGTGCTTGTCTCCATAAATTTTGTCTCCTTGCTGGCTCTTGGGCCACGCCGGGGTTCGCTACTAGCTGCTATCGCAAGATTAACCAACGGCTCGAGAACGTCTATTAGGTAAACACCTTATGAAAACTAAGTTTGCTATCTAGCCGGCTGGCTATTTGTTGGCGCACCGCGCGGTTGCGTGCCAATGTACTTGCCTGTCAAACATTGTGGACGCGGCTGACCGAGACCCTAAATCGCCTGAAAAAAGGAAACAAATCAAGGATTTGCCAGCCAGTCATCCGTGTTTCGCGGAGGTTCGAACGCAGCTGGCACGAAGCGTGAGCAAGAAGTGACGACCCATCACGCCATTCCGGGCATCCGAGGTCAAGGCCCGGAGACATCTACATGAAGTCGTTCTACGAGGTGACGCGCCGCCAGGGCATGAGAACAAGCCGCGCACACCGATGCTGTGGCGTTATGGGCTGGAGTACACCTGTTGTTCCGAGGACTCCATCCGCTCGACCCACCCCGCTGGCCGAAGACATTGTGGTGTCAATGATCTCGCTGGCCGATGCCGGCAACCAGCCACGGCTGCAGCGGCCATAGCGGACAGGGGCTGCGGCGCTTCTCGGCGTCCATCACTGGCAGCGCTCGCGTTCACGTGAGCGGCCCTACACGGGTGCAGCGGTTCTTGTCGAGATTTCTGGTTGTCGTTGTTGTGGCGCTTGCCATTGAAGGACTTGTTGCAACCTTCAAGGCCGCGCACGAGGACCCACGTCAGTTGTACTTTGCGTCGTGCATCGTCGCCTCTTGCGGTGTTCTGCTCGCAGGCTGGGACTTGTTCATACGGTTCAACAGTTATGCGGAGAAACTTGAGCCGGAGGCCATGGCCGAGGCGAATCAAGAGGGCACTAAGATTAGCTTGGACTAGAGCTTCCACAGCCGGCACCACCATTGCGGCTCGACCGGGACTGGCAACTCGGGCAGGTCGCACCACTTCCGGTGTGGCAGGTAGTAGATGCACTCGGCGCAACGCTGTTCGATGCCACCGAGTTCAACCGGATGCGGCGCGAAGCCGCCGATGTCCAGACGACCCACAAGATCCTCGGCAGGCAGGTCCGCTAGGCGGTCGAGAATGGCCTGGAACTCAATCTGGTTGGCCGGGAACGGTGCCATCTGCGTCGACATGCCAGACGACGGCATCTCCCCGATCCGCATGCGCAGCAGGTTCAGAGCAACGCGGTCCATCGTGCTCCAATCCAAACGAAGTTCTCCAGGTAGTGCGGCTGGTGGAACTCCGCCACCTTCTTGCGTAGGCCCGAGGTGCCGGGCTGCTGGCCGGCAAAGGGCTGGGTCGGCAAGCTGACGATCGCCATCGACGGTTCTCCTGTTGGAGCGGTGCGAGCCTTCAGAGCGGCAGCGCGGCGTAGCTCACCGACAGGGTGTGGCTGCCGCCGGCCGGCACGGTGACCACGTTGTCCAGAGCATTGGCCGACTCCACGCAGACCATCTCGCGCCAACCGCCCTGTCCGGCGCGGCCGGGTCCGAAGTCGCCCATCTTGTCGGCCTTTTCCGCCCAGGGCGTCCAGACCACGGTGGCACGGCTGCCCGTCTTCGCGATCTCTATGCGACGCTGCAGCCCAGGGTCGACGATCACGCAGTCGGCGCCGGTGTTCAGGTAGACGCGGTCCACCTCGCCCGCGAACCGGACGGCGCCCCGCTGCACCTTGCGCACAGCGCCCGCCACCTTGTCCACGTACTCGCACGCGTCCAGGCCCTGCACCTCGACGGCCCCGATGTCGCTGATGCCCAGATAGGTGTGCAAGGCCTCGCCAAGGACGAGGTCCTGCGGGCCGGGGTTGTGCGTGGTCAGCTCGATGCGCAAGCGCCTGCCGACGCTGACCCTCAGCGCCAGCCGGGCTTCGTGCGGCCACTGCGCCCGCGTGGCCTCGGTCGGCGTCAGGGTCAGGCCGATGCTTGTCGAGCCGTCGGGCAGCGCCGCCGTGTCGCAGAGTTCCCAGGGCACCGTGCGTGCAAAGCCGTGGCCGGGCCAGCCGCTTTCCGTGACATGAGGGCCGAACCACGGCCAGCACACGGGCGCACCGCCGCGAATCGACTTGCCCGGCGCGAACGTGGCCAGCGGTGACAACCAGACCACGGGTTCGGCCTGGTCCTTCGGTCGCCAGCTCATCAGGTGGGCGCCTTGCAAGCACAGGCTGGCGCTGCCGTGCGCGTTGTCGATGTCGGCAAAGGCCAGCCCGTTGGTCCCGATGCGCAGGCTCACGTGACCGGGAATCGCGTGGCGCGCGAGCAGTGTGGGGTTCGACATGGCATTCCAATTATGGGCGGGTGAAAGGGTCCGCGCCGAAACCGAGTCCCTGGCTCGACGGTCTTTGCAGCGGGCGCATCGGACTCAATGCCCCTCGACTCGGCTGTGAATCCGGCGCGTCAATCGCCACACGCCCCACAGCACCAGCGGTATCGCGGCGCCGGCGGCGAGTTCAGGGTGGATGGGAACACCCGCCGCCTTGGCCGCTTTGCCAAGGTACAGCAGAAGGCTGACCACGTAGTACGAGATCGCCGCGATCGACAGGCCCTCGACCGTGCTCTGCAGCTTCAACTGGAGTTGCTGGCCCCGAGCCAGCTTGGCCAGCAGCTGCTGGTTCTGCGCTTCGCGGGCGATGTCCACGCGTGTGCGCAGCAGCGCGCCCGCACGCTCGATGCGCTGCGACAGCGATGCCAGTCGCCTGGCGGCCGATTCCACGGTGGCCATCGCGGGCGCGAGCCGGCGCAGCAGGAATTCGCCGAGCGTCTGCGTGCCGGGGATGGCCTGCTCGCGCAGCTCGTCGATGCGCGAGCGCACGAGCGCGTAGTAGGCCTCGGTGGCGCAGAACCGGTAGCTGTGCATCGCCGTGGCCCGCTCGACGCGGGCAGCCACGGCAGTCAGCGTGTCCAGAAGCACGGCGTCGTGCAGGTCCCGCGCCTCCGTCAGCGATGTCAGCTCGGAGACGGCGTGCTCCGCCTCGCGCAGCAGGGTCTGCAAGGACTTGGCCACCGGCAGCCCGCGCAGGGCCAGCAGGCGGTAGGTCTCCATTTCGAGCAGCCGTGCCGCCAGCCGCCCGACGCGCGTTTCGCCGGTACCGGTCTGGGCGATCACCACCATGCGCTCGTAGCCGCTCGCGCGCAGCCGGAAATCGCTCACCACGCAGCTGTGGCCGTTGCGCCCCACGAGTGAAACGACGACCGTGCGATCGCCGAACCAGTGCCGTGCGCGCTCCAGCGGCGCCGCGACCTCCTCGGCGCTGCCGGCGAGGATGACCAGTTCGATCGCCGCCAGCGTGTGCCCGGGGATGCCGCGCAGCCACTCATGGTCGATGACCAGCGCGGCCAGCAACTCGGGATCGCTCGCGCCCTGGGTCGCCTCGGCGGGCAAGGGTTGCACGAGGGAGTAACGCGTGACTTCGGTGTGGCGTTCCCACTTCAGCGTGCCGCAAGGCAGGCGCAGGCGCAGGAAGTGGCCGGCCAACTGCTCGCCCATCAGCAGGCGCTGGCCCGGCAGCTGCCGCAGGTGCTCGAGCTCGCGCTCGATCGGCACACCTTCGTTGAGCACGGCGACCTGCAGCACCAGGGCCGGCAGGCGAATCCGCGCCGTCGGCCGTGCGTGCACCTCGTCGTGCAGGGCGCGCCGCTCGGCGGCGTCGGCAGGCAGGGCCAGCGCGGCGGGGTGGCCCGGTGGTGGTGGCGTGTCAGGGTCGGTCATGGTTTCGGCCCGGCTTCAATCGGGTGGGGCTTCAGCATGCCGTTGCGGAGCGTCTCGGTGATCACCATCCACGGTCCATCGGGCGTCTCGACTGTATAAGTGCGGGTCGCGCTGGCATCGGGCCATCCGACCACTGCCCACGGCCGCGCGCACAGCGCGTCGTCCAATCGGGCCCAAGGTGCCCGCCTGATCCAGAGTCGCTCGAGCAGATGCCCGATCGGTCTCTCGCCGCCTTCGATCTCCTGGGCCACGTCGCGCGGCAGCGTTTGCGTCGTGACGTACGCCAGGCTGTCCAGCATCACTGCACCACGCGAGGCCAGGCAGCTGAAGCGTTCGATCAGGCGCGTGCCGGGCAGGGCGCAGCGCACGGGCTCGGGCGGATCGTTGCACGCACGTTGCTCCAAGACGTGCAGCTGGATCGGTCCGCCGGCAATCGTCTCGCACAGGCGCGTGGTCGAGCCGTCTTGCGCGCACAGCGGCAACAGCGCCCGCGCCACTGCGGCGTCGGCAGGCGTCGACACGCCGGTACCGAAGCGCCGGCGCTTGAGCATCAGAAGCGGTATCCGACACCCACTCCGACCAGCACAGGATTGACCTTGAGCTTGGAAATCGTGGTGCCGCCCGACTTCAGGTCGGTACGGATCCAGGCCTTCTTCACGTCGATGTTCAAAGACCAGGGACCGCCGAGGCCGATATCGATTCCTGCCTGGAGAGCCGGTCCGAAGCTGTTGCGGTCGAGGGTGAGCGGCCCGGTCACGCCGTTGCCCAGTTTGACGCTGGACAGGTTCGTGTAGTTGATGCCGGCGCCGACGTAGGGACGGAACTGCCCGTCGGGGAGGAAGTGCCACTGCACGGTCAGCGTCGGGGGAAGGGCCTTGAACGACCCGGCATCGAATGCACCGACCGCGCTCGAGGTCACCCGCGCGTCGAGCTTGGTGAAAGCCAGCACCAGTTCGGCAGCGATTTGTTTGGTGAAGAAGTACGAGATGTCGAGCTCGGGGGCCCACTTGTCCTTGACAAGGATGGCGTCGGCTGGCACGGCCAGCGAGGGAATCGGACTGGAGTTGTTCGCCGGGTCGATGTGCAGTGCGCGCACGCGAACCAGCCAGGGGCCGGTCTGCGCGTGAGCGGTCGCGGTGCCGAGCACGGGAGCAAGGGCGAGGACGGCGAGTGCCAGGGTTTTGGCAAGGGTCATGAGGTAAGTCTCCAAAGGGTTTGTTTTCGGGCGTGGCCCAAGGCCGCCTCATTCGGGCAAGCCCAATCGGCCGTTGGGTGGCAGTGGTGCAAACGCTGTTTGCACCCGGGAGACTGCGACGCAAGAGGCGTGCCCCGGAGAACCCCTTTTGGCCACCCGCAGCACCGAGTGTCGGGCGCCAGGATCGATGGCGGTCGTGCGGATCATCGCCATCGGCGTTGCCGGTCAAAAGTGAAGCACCTGAACGCCGTCAACCCTGCCGAGCAGGCACAGGTGGGCGTGGTGGCGCGCGAAGAGCCCGACGGTGACCACGCCCGGCCACTGGTTGATCTCGGCTTCCAGCGCGGCCGGATCGGTGATGACCAGGCCATGCACGTCCAGGATCGGATGCCCGTTGTCGGTGACCACGCCCTGGCGCAGAGCCGCGCGCCCGCCGATGGCCTCGAAGCGGCGCGTGATGCGATTCGCAGCGATGCCGATGACTTCCACGGGCAGCGGGAAGCGCCCCAGGACGCCCACTTGCTTGGAGGCGTCGGCGATGCACAGGAAAAATTGCGCCAGATCGGCCACGATCTTCTCGCGCGTCAGCGCCGCGCCGCCGCCCTTGATCATGTGGCCGCGCGGGTCGATCTCGTCGGCTCCGTCCACGTACAACGCCAGCTGTTCGACATCGCCGGCCTCGAGCACGCGGATGCCGTGGCCGCGCAGCCGCGCCGTGCTCGCGTTGCTGCTCGACACCGCGCCGGCGATGCCCTCGCGCAGAGTGGCCAGCGCGTCGATGAAGTGGTTCACCGTCGATCCGGTGCCCACGCCGATGATGCCGCCGGGCGGCACGTGCGTCAGCGCCGCACGGGCGACCATGGCCTTGATCTCGTCCTGCGTCATCAAGTGACCCCCTGCGCCAGCCGCTGTGCCGTAATGGCTACGGCCATGAACTCGTCGACGTTCAACGAGGCCCCGCCCAGCAGGCCGCCATCGACGTCGGGCATCGCCAGCAGCTCGCGCGCATTGGCCCGCTTCATGCTGCCGCCGTAGAGGATGTGCACGCCCGCGGCGATCTCCGCATCCGCCTCGGCCAGGCAGCGGCGGATGAACGCGTGAACGTCCTGTGCCTGCTCGGGCGTGGCCGTGGCACCGGTGCCGATCGCCCACACGGGCTCGTAGGCCACGACCGCATCGGTGAACGCGCTCGCCCCGGCGAGATCGAGCACCGCGCGCAACTGGCGCGCCACCACGGCCTCGGTAGCGCCTTGCTCACGCTCCTGCAGCGACTCGCCGACGCACAGCACGGGCGTCATGCCGGCCCGGCTGGCCGCGAGGAACTTGTGTGCGACGACGGCGTCGCTTTCGCCGAACAGTGCGCGCCGCTCCGAGTGGCCGACCAGCACGCAGGCGCAGCCGAACTCCCGCAGCATCTGGGCCGACACTTCGCCGGTGTAGGCCCCGCTTTCATGCTCCGAGACGTTCTGGGCGCCCCAGGCCATGCCGCTGTCGCCCAGGCATCGTTGCGCCTCGGGCAGGTACAGGAAGGGCGGGAACAACACCAGCTGCACGAGGTTCAGGCGTGCCATGGCACCGTCGGCGTTCGCAGCCGCCAGCGCCTGCACGCCGGCCAAGCTGCCGTTCATCTTCCAGTTGCCGGCCACCAGGAAGTTGCGGCGTCGGCTACCCATAGCGCAGCTCCGTCGCCTTGCCGCCAAACACGCGGTACGAGTAGATGGTGTAGGCAACGATCGCTGGCACCGAGATGCACACGCCGACGAGCGTGACCTTCAGCGTGGCCGGGCTGCTGGCGGCCTGCCACATCGTCAGCTTGTCGATCACGACGTAGGGATAGATGCTGTAGGCCAGGCCGACGAAGCCGAGCACGAACACGGCGATCAACAGCACGAACGGCAGCCAGCACAGCTCGCCGCGCACCAAGCGCGTCGGCAGCACGCGGCGCAACACCAGCAGCGCGCCCGCGGTGGTGGCCGGAATCACCAGCAGCGCGATGATCTGCGGCAGCGCGAACCAGCGCTCGCGCACCGTGGTGCTGATCCAGGGCGTGGCCATCGAGATCAGCACCATGCCCAGCACCACCGGCCACCAGGCCTGCTGCGCCCAGCCGACGGCCTTTGCCTGCAAGTCGCCCTCAGTCTTCATGACGAGCCAGGCGGCGCCCAGCAGCACGTAGGCGGCCGGCAGCGTCAGCGCGATGGCAGCCGCGAACAGCGGGTAGTTCCAGCCCTCGCCGAAGCCGCTGATGTAGCGCCCGAGCATCCAGCCTTGCATCATCGACGCGAGCAGCGAGCCGCCGAAGAAGAGCCGGTTCCAAGCCGCCTTGTGGCTGTCGTGCGCCTTGACGCGGAAGTCGAAGGCCACGCCGCGCAACACCAGGCCGACCAGCATCAGGGTCACGGGCAGGTAGAGCTCGGTCAGGATCAGGCCATGGGCTTTCGGGAAGGCGATCAGCAGCATGCCCACGCCCAGCACGATCCAGGTTTCGTTCGCGTCCCAGAACGGCCCGATCGAGGCCACCATGATGTCCTTCTCGGCGTCGGTGGCGCGTGGCAGCAGCATGCCCACGCCCAGGTCGTAGCCGTCGCTGAGAACATAGACAAGCATCGACAGGCCCATCAGAGCCAGGAAGATCAACGGCAGGGCCTGGTCGAAGCTCATCGGGGCTCGCCACCACGCGTCGGGAACATGGCGGCAGCGACCGGCGCTCCCCCCGGGGCGGCGATGGCCGGCGACAGATCCTCGGGCTTTTCGGCCATGTGCTTCAGAACGAGAACGTAGGCGACGAGCAAGGCCAGGTACAGCGTGACATAGATCGCCAGCGTGAACGCGATCATCGAACCGGGTACGTTCGAGGCCACGTCGGCCACGCGCAGCAGGCCGTAGACGATGAAGGGCTGGCGGCCGATCTCGGTGACGTACCAGCCCGCGACCGTGGCCGCCCAGCCCGAGAAGGTCATGCCCACGAGAACCCACAGCAGCGGTCGCTTCAACGCGGCGGCACGCCAGCCGGCGCGGCGCCCCATCCACCACGACACCCAGCTCACCAGCAGCATCAGCGTGCCGACACCGACCATGACGCGGAACGCCCAGAACACCGGCGCCACGGGCGGGTGCCGATCGCGGAACTCGTCGAGGCCCTTGATCTCTCCGTCCCAATCGTGCGTGAGGATGATGCTGGCGCCTTTTGGGATGCCGATCTCGTAGCGATTGCTGCGTGTGGCCTCGTCGGGCCAGGCAAACAGCAGCAGCGGCGCGCCGCGCTGGGTCTGCCAGACGCCTTCCATCGCCGCGACCTTCTGCGGCTGATGCTCGAGCGTGTTCAATCCATGCAGGTCCCCGACGAAGATCTGCACCGGGATCAGCAATGCCGCGCAGGTGACGCCGACGCGCAGCACTCGCGGGGCCATCTGCGGAGCCGAACCGCGCAGCACCTGCCAGGCGCTCACGCCCGCCAGCACGAATGCACAGGTCAACCCCGAAGCCAGCAGCACGTGGGCGAAGCGGTAGGGGAACGAGGGGTTGAGGATGACCTCGGCCCAATTCTTGACGTGGAACACGCCTTCCACGATCTCGTGCCCGGCGGGCGTCTGCATCCACGAGTTGAGCACCAGGATCCAGAACGCGCTCACGGTGGTGCCGAAGGCGACGAAGAAGGTCGCGAAGCCATGGACGCGCTCGCTCACGCGCCCGTGACCGAAGAGCATGATGCCGAGGAAGCCCGCTTCCAGGAAGAAGGCGGTCAGCACCTCGTAGCCCAGCAGCGGGCCGGCGACGTTGCCGGCGCGCTCCATGAAACCGGGCCAGTTGGTGCCGAACTGGAAGCTCATCGTCACGCCGCTGACCACGCCCAGCGCGAAGGTCAGCGCAAACACCTTGGTCCAGAAGCGGTAGGCCGCAAGCCAGGCGCCCTCTTGCGTGCGGCGCCAGCGCCAGCGGAAGAACATCAGCAACCAGCCCAGCGCGATGGTGATCGACGGGAACAGGATGTGGAAGGTGATGTTGGCGGCGAACTGGGCGCGGGCCAGGAGGAGGGGGTCCATCGGGGGTGCTGCTTTGTGTTCTGTCAGGACGTGGCAGGAATCACACCGTCGCGATGCGCATCAGGTTCGTCGTGCCGGGCGTGCCGAATGGCACCCCCGCGATGGCGACGATGGTCTGGCCACTCTCGGCAAAACCCTCCTGCTGCGCGACGGCGCAGGCTTTGGCAGTCATCTGATCGACATCTGCCGCGTCCTCGATGTGTACCGAGTGGATGCCCCAGGCCAGGGCCAGGCGGCGCGCGACGCCCAGGTTCGGCGTCAGGCTCAGTACCGGCGCTTCGGGGCGCTCGCGGGCGACGCGCAAACTGGTGTGGCCCGAGCTCGTGTAGCAGACGATGGCGCTCGCGTGCACGAGCGCGACGGCATGGCGCACGGCGCAGCACACGGCGTCGGCTGTGCCTGCGGTAGCGGGCGCGCTCGGGCGCGACATACTCATCAGCTGCTGGTGCTGCGGGTCGGCTTCCACTTCGGTGATCAGGCGGCTCATCATGTCCACCGCCTCGACCGGGTAGCGGCCCGCGGCGGACTCGGCAGACAGCATGACGGCGTCGGCGCCGTCGTAGATGGCAGTGGCCACGTCCGAGGCCTCGGCACGCGTGGGCACCGGGCTCGTCACCATCGACTCGAGCATCTGCGTGGCCACGATCACCGGGCGCCCGAGCCGGCGGCAGGTTTGCAAGATGCGCTTCTGGATGCCGGGCACGCGCTCGGCCGGCAGTTCCACGCCCAGATCGCCGCGCGCCACCATCACGGCGTCGGCGCATTCGGCGATGGCGTCCAGCTGCTCGATGGCCGAAGGCTTCTCGAGCTTGGCCACGATGGCCGCGCGCTGGCCAATCAAGGTTCGCGCCTCGGCCACGTCTTCGGGCCGCTGCACGAACGACAGGGCGATCCAGTCCGCGCCGAGTTCGAGCGCCAGCGCCAGATCGCGCCGGTCCTTGGCGGTCAGTGCGCTGATCGGCAGCAGCACGCCGGGCACGTTGACGCCCTTGCGGTCGGACAGCTTGCCGCCAATCACGACACGGGTGTCGGCGAAACTGGCGCCGCAGCGCTCGACGACCAAGCGCAGCTTGCCGTCGTCGAGCAGCAGTTCGGCCCCCGGCGCCAGTGCCGCGAAGATCTCAGGGTGCGGCAGGCCGACGCGGCGCGTGTCGCCCGGCGCATCGTCGAGTTCGAGCCGGAACGGCTGCGACTCGGCCAGCATCACCGAGCCCTCGGCAAACGTGCCCACGCGCAGCTTCGGACCCTGCAGGTCGGCCAGGATGCCGATCGGGCGGCCGGCTTCGCGCTCGAGCTCGCGCAGGATGGTGAAGCGCTCACGATGCGCCACCGCGTCGCCGTGGCTGAAGTTCAGGCGAAAGACATCGACGCCGGCGGCGAACAGCCGCCGGATCGTGTCCTTGTCGGAACTGGCCGGGCCGAGGGTGGCGACGATCTTGGCGTTGCGGTGACGGCGCATGCTGTAGTGCTCTCGCGCGTCACACGTAGCGGGCCGACATTGCCTCGAGCGGCAGCGGCTTGATGCGGGCCCCTTGGCCGGCACAGCCGAAGGCCTCGAAGCGCGCCTTGACCACGCCGCGCGCGGCCTTCTTCGCCGCCTGCAAAGCCTTGCGCGGGTCGAACTCGCTCGGGTGCTCGGCGAACACCTGGCGCATCGCCGCGGTCATCGCCAGCCGAATGTCGGTGTCGATGTTGATCTTGCGCACGCCGCTCTTGATGCCGCGCTGGATCTCCTCGACCGGCACGCCGTATGTCTCCTTGATGTCGCCACCGTACTTGCGGATGATCGCCAGCCACTCCTGCGGCACGCTGGACGAACCGTGCATCACCAGGTGCGTGTTCGGCACCGCGGCGTGGATCTGCGCGATGCGCTCGATGGCCAGGATGTCGCCGGTGGGCTGCCGGGTGAACTTGTAGGCGCCGTGACTGGTGCCGATGGCGATGGCCAGCGCATCGACGCCGGTGCGCGCGACGAAGTCCTTCGCCTCCTCGGGGTTCGTGAGCATCATGTCGTGCGTGAGCTTGCCCGCGGCACCGACGCCGTCCTCCTCGCCGGCCTCACCGGTTTCGAGCGAACCCAGGCAGCCAAGTTCGCCTTCGACCGAGACACCGATCGAGTGCGCCATCTCGCAGACCTTGCGCGTGACCTCGACGTTGTAGTCGTAGCTCGCGGGCGTTTTCGCGTCTTCGAGCAAGGAGCCGTCCATCATCACGCTGGTGAATCCCGAGCGGATCGACTGCTGGCACACCGCCGGCGAGGCGCCGTGGTCCTGGTGCAGCACGATCGGGATATCGGGGTGCATCTCCACGGCCGCCAGCACCAGGTGGCGCAGGTAGGGCTCGCCGGCGTACTTGCGCGCACCGGCCGAGGCTTGCAGGATCACCGGTGACTGCGTTTCCTGCGCCGCCTCCATGATGGCGTGGACCTGTTCGAGGTTGTTGACGTTGAAGGCTGGCACGCCGTAGCCGTATTCGGCGGCGTGGTCGAGCACTTGGCGCAATGAAACGAGGGCCATGGGGTTCTCCGGTGAAGTCGTTGAGTGGGCAGGAAGTCGGTGGGATGCGGGAAGCGGGCTGGCTAGGGGTAGTCGCTGATCGTGTCGCGTTGCGTGAACCAGTCGGCGATGTCGGCCAGACGGATGCGGTCATCCTGGCCAGCGTTTGGCTGCGGAGAGCGAGCACCCGGCGCAGGGCGCCAGCCTTCGCGCGTGTGCAGACCCAGCCCGACGGCGATGGCGCCCTCGACCGCCGCCTGGGCGAAGTAGAAGCTGCGGGTGACGATGACTGGGCAATTGGCGGCACGCGCCGCCGCCACGCCACCCGGCGAGTCCTCGAGGGCGACGGCTTCGAGCGGACCGACGCCCAGCGCCTGCATGGCCTTGACGAAGACCTCGGGATCGGGCTTCTTGCGCTGCACGTCCTCACCGCAAACGACAGCGCCGAACCAATCAGCCCAGCGCTCACCCATGTGCTTGCGCATCAGGGCTTCCAGGTTGGAGCGGCTCGTCGTCGTCGCGATGGCCATGCGAACGCCCTGGTCAAGGCACTCGTGCATCAACTCGAGCACACCCCCGCGCAACGGGATTCCCGTGCCGGCGACCAGTTCGGCGTACAGCGTGTTCTTCTTGGCGTGCAGCGCACGCGCCAGCGCGTCGCGCTCGCCGGCCAGCGGCGGTGCGTCGGGCCGGCTGTTCATATCGTGCATCAGGCGCTCGCGCCCGCCGGTGACCTGCAGGAGTTGCCCATAGCGGGCATCGTCCCAGCGCCAAGGCAGCCCAAAGGCCTCGAAGGCAAGGTTGAACGCGACCCGATGCCCGTCGCGCTCGGTCTCGGCAAGCGTGCCGTCGACGTCCCACAGGAGTGCTTTGAGTTTGCTCATGGGCGGCGTTCCGTCACAGTGCGCGCTTGGCGAGGATCTCGAAAGCCGGCAGCGTCTTGCCCTCGAGCACTTCGAGGAAGGCGCCGCCGCCGGTCGAGATGTAGCCCACGTCGCCCTCGATGCCGTACTTGGCGATCGCGGCCAGCGTGTCGCCGCCGCCGGCGATCGAGAACGCGCTGCTGTCGGCGATCGCCCGCGCGATCATCTCGGTGCCCTTGGCAAAGGCGTCGAACTCGAACACGCCGACCGGGCCATTCCAGACGATGGTGCCGGCGGCCTTGAGTTGGGCGGCGAGCAGTGCCGCAGTCCTGGGACCGATATCGAGAATCAGGTCGTCGTCGGCCACGTCGGCCACGGCCTTCACCGTCGCCGTCGCATCGGCCTTGAACATCTTGGCGCACACCACGTCGACCGGGATCGGCACTGCGGCGCCGCGCGCCTTCATCGCCTCGATCACCGCCTTGGCTTCGTCGACGAGGCCGGGCTCGGCCAGGCTCTTGCCGATCGGCAGCCCCGCGGCGAGCAGGAAGGTGTTGGCGATGCCGCCGCCGACGATCAGGCCATCGACCTTGGCCGCGAGGCTCTGCAGGATGGTCAGCTTGGTGCTGACCTTGCTGCCGGCGACGATGGCCACCAGCGGCCGCTTCGGTTGCGCCAGTGCCTTCGTGATCGCGTCGATCTCGGCGGCCAGCAGCGGGCCGGCGCAGGCGACCTTGGCGAATTGCGCGATGCCGTAGGTGCTGGCCTCGGCGCGGTGCGCGGTGCCGAAGGCGTCGTGCACGAAGATGTCGCACAGCGCAGCCATCTTGCGGGCGAGCGCCTCGCTGTTCTTCTTCTCGCCTTTGTTGAGGCGCACGTTCTCGAGCATCACCACTTCGCCCGGCGCGACCTTGACGCCGTCGAGCCAGTCAGTTGCCAGGCGCACCTCACGACCCAGCAACTCGCCCAGACGCGCAGCCACCGGCTCGAGCGAATCCCCCGGTTTGAACTCGCCTTCGGTCGGCCGGCCGAGGTGCGAAGTCACCATCACCGCCGCACCGGCGTCCAGCGCCATGCGAATACAGGGCACCGAAGCGCGGATGCGCGTGTCCTCGGTGATGCGCCCCGCATCGTCCTGCGGCACGTTGAGGTCGGCGCGGATGAAGACACGCCGGCCCTCGACGGCGCCCTGCGCGATCAGGTCGGCGAAGCGCAGCACCTTCACCGCGACGCTCCCATCACGCGCACCATCTCGAGCACCTTGCTCGAGTAGCCCCATTCGTTGTCGTACCAGGCCACCACCTTGACGAAGGTCGGGTCGAGCATGATGCTGGCCTCGGCGTCGAACACAGAGGTGCAGGCCTCGCCGCGGAAGTCGGTCGAGACGACCTTGTCCGTCGTGTACCCGAGCACGCCTTTCATCGCCCCCTGGCTGGCGGCCTTCATCGCGGCGCAGATCTGTTCGTAGCTCGTCTCTTTCGAGAGTTCGGCCGTCAGGTCGACCACCGACACGTCGCTGGTCGGCACGCGAAACGCCATGCCGGTGAGTTTTTTGTTCAACGCGGGAATCACCCGGCCCACGGCCTTGGCCGCGCCGGTGGACGAGGGGATGATGTTCTCGAGGATGCCGCGGCCACCGCGCCAGTCCTTGTTGCTCGGGCCGTCCACGGTCTTCTGCGTCGCGGTGGCGGCGTGCACCGTGGTCATCAGGCCGCGCTTGATGCCGAAGCTGTCGTTGAGCACCTTGGCCACGGGCGCCAGGCAGTTCGTCGTGCAGCTGGCGTTGCTGACGATCGTCTCGCCGGCGTACTGCGTGTGGTTGACGCCGTAGACGAACATCGGCGTGTCGTCCTTGCTGGGCGCGCTCTGGATCACCTTCTTCGCGCCCGCGTCGAGGTGCTTCTGGCAGGTATCCAGCGTCAGGAACAGGCCGGTCGCTTCCACCACCACGTCGACGCCGACATCGCCCCAGGCCAGCGCGGCCGGGTCCTTGACAGCAGTGAGCCGGATCTTGCGGCCGTTGACGACCAGCGTGCCGCCGTCGACGACTACGTCACCCTTGAAGCGGCCGTGCACGCTGTCGTACTGCAGCATGTAGGCGAGATAGTCGGGTTCGAGCAGGTCGTTGATCGCGACCACCTCGATTTCGTTCTTGAAGTCCTGCACGGCGGCGCGAAACACCATGCGGCCGATGCGGCCGAAGCCGTTGATTGCGATGCGAATTGTCATGATGAACTGGAGAGGTGCTTTGCAGCGGGTGAGCCGTCGGGCGCGCAGGAGCGGCCGGCGATAACAAAGTGGGCAAGTTCGTCGAGACTGCGGAACAGTCGCGCGGGGCGCGCGTCTTCGATCGGCTGACCCGCGTTGTAGCCGTACGGAACGGCCCACGCGGTCACCCCAGCGTTGCGTGCCGCCTCGACGTCGATGCGCGAGTCGCCGACATGGCCGCATCGATCGGCATGGCCGCCCAGCTGCTTGACAACATGGCGCAGCACCCCGGGATCGGGCTTCTTCACGCTCAGTGAATCGCCGCCGATCAGCAGATCGAATTGGTCCCAGAGTCGATGCGCGCGCAGCAATCGCTCGGCGTGGCGTTGTTCCTTGTTGGTGACGCAGGCCAGCTTGACGCCGGCGGCCTTGAGTAAGCGCAGCGCTTCGCGTGCGCCCGGGTAGGGAACGCTCGAGGTACCAGTGGTCAACGCATAGTGTTCGTCCATGCTGGCGAGCACTTGGTCCGGCCGTACGCGCTCGGCGAGATGGGGCTGCTCAATCATGACCCGGCCCAGCAACTTGATCATGAGCTCGCGCGTGCCGGCGCCGATCAGCGCGGTCACCTCCGACGCCGGGCGGCGCGCGATGCCGTGCGACTCGAGCGCGCGATTGGCCGCCTCGGCGATCTCCGAGGCCGTGTCCACCAGAGTGCCATCGAGATCGAAACTAACAATGTCGTAGTGCATGTCGGTGGTTTTCAGTTGGGGGATCGGACGAAGCGATCTTCGAGCGCCACCTGCCGGCGCGCCAGTTCGGCCAGGGCCTTGGCGTTGAGGCCGAAGTGCTCATAGACCTTCGGCCCGGGCGCCGACTCGCCGAAGCTGTTGACGCCCAGTGCCTCTGCACACTGGTACTGCCCCCACCAGGCGGTGACGCCTGCTTCGACGCCAATGCGCGGGATGCCCCGGCCGAGCACTTGCTCGCGCCAGCCGGTCTCCTGCCGATCGAAGACGGTGCTGCTGGGCAGGGAGACCACCCGTGCCGCGATGCCCAGCGCATCGAGCAGGCGCTGCGCCTCGATGGCGAGGGATACTTCGGAGCCGGTGCCGATCAGCACCACTTGCGGCTCCGGACGGTCGGAGAGCACGTAGCCGCCGCGACGGATCTGCATCACCTGTTCCGGCGTTCGTGCTTGCGGCGGCAGGTTCTGGCGCGACAGCAGCAGGGCGCTCGGCCGAGTGCGTTGTTCGAGCGCGAACGCCCAGGCCACCGCCGTCTCGGCGGCGTCTCCGGGCCGCCAGACGTCGAGATTGGGGATCAGGCGCAGGCTGGCGGCATGCTCGACGGCCTGGTGCGTGGGCCCGTCCTCGCCCAGGCCGATGCTGTCGTGCGTGAAGACGTGGACCACGCGCAGCTTCATCAGCGCGGCCATGCGGATGGCGTTGCGGTTGTAGTCGCTGAAGGTGAGGAAGGTGCCGCCGTACGGAATGAAGCCGCCGTGCAGGGCGAGCCCGTTCATGATCGCCGCCATGCCGAACTCGCGCACACCGTAGTTGATATGGCGTCCGCCGCTCTGGCCGGCACGCACGGCACCGCAGCCCGGGAAGTCGGTCAGGTTCGAGCCGGTAAGGTCGGCGCTGCCGCCGAGCATCTCGGGGATCTTGGGTGCCAGGATGGCCAGCGTTTGCTGGGAGGCCTTGCGTGAGGCAACCGCCGCCGTGGCTTGTCCGAGTTCGACCATCGCCGCCAGCGCGGCCTCGTGGAACGATGCCGGCAGTTCGCCGGCAATCCGGCGCTCGTACTCGGCGGCCAGCGCGGGGTGTTCGGTCCGGTAGGCCTCGAAGGCCAAGCGCCATTCGGCCTCGCGTTTGGCGCCCAGATCGCGTGCGCTCCAGCGCGCGCGCACGGCGTCGGGGACCTCGAACGGTCCTGCCTGCCACCCGATCGCGGCCCGCGTGGCGGCGATCTCGTCGGCCCCAAGGGCTTCGCCATGCGCCTTGGCGGTGCCGGCGCGCCCCGGGGAGCCGCGGCCGATGGTGGTGCGGCAGACGATCAGCGTGGGTCGGTCGGCGGATCGGCGTGCCTCGGCAATGGCTTGCCCGACGGCCACGGTGTCGTGGCCGTCGATCGGGCCGATCACGTTCCAGCCGTAGGCGCGAAAGCGCTGTGAGGTGTCGTCGGCGAACCAGGCGTGCACCGCACCGTCGATCGAGATGCCGTTGTCGTCGTACAGCGCGATCAGCTTGCCCAGCTTCCACACGCCGGCCAGCGAGCAGGCTTCGTGGCTGATGCCTTCCATCAGGCAGCCGTCGCCAAGGAAGACGTAGGTGTTGTGGTCGACGACGACATGTCCCGGGCGGTTGAACTCGTCGCCCAGCAGCTTCTCGGCCAGCGCGAAACCCACTGCGTTCGTCAGGCCCTGGCCCAAGGGTCCGGTCGTGGTTTCCACGCCGGGCGTGAGGCCGACCTCGGGGTGCCCTGGGGTTTTGCTGTGCAATTGGCGGAAGCGCTGCAGTTCCTCGATCGGCAGCTCATAGCCCGTCAGGTGCAGCAGTGCGTACAGCAGCATAGAAGCGTGACCGTTGGACAGCACAAAGCGGTCGCGATCCGGCCACTTCGGGTTCGCCGGGTTGTGTCGCAGGTGCCCATTCCACAGCGCCACGGCCATTTCTGCCATGCCCATTGGCGCGCCGGGGTGGCCGGAGTTGGCCTGCTGCACAGCGTCCATGGCCAGGGCGCGCAGCGCGTTGGCGAGTTCGTCGTAGCGGCCGCTGTCGGGGCGCAGTACGCGGTCGGTGGAGGTGCCGGCCATTACAGGGCTCCCAGCGCGCGATGGCGCTGTTCCATCATGCGCCAGATGTAGGGCGTGAAGATCAGCTGCATCGCGATCTCCATCTTTCCGCCCGGCACGACCAGCGTGTTGGCGCGGCTCATCCACGAGTTGTCGATCATGTTCAGCAGGTAGGGGAAGTCAATGCCCTTGGGATTGGCGAAGCGGATCACGCAAATGCTCTCGTCGGCGCTCGGGATGTCGCGTGCAATGAAGGGGTTGCTGGTGTCCACCACCGGCACGCGCTGGAAGTTGACGTGCGTGTGAGAAAACTGCGGCACGATGTAGTGCACATAGTCGGGCATGCGGCGCAGGATCGTGTCGGTGACCGCCTCGGCCGAGTAGCCGCGCACGTTTTTGTCGCGGTACAGCTTCTGGATCCACTCGAGGTTGATCACCGGCACCACCCCGATCAGCAGGTCGGGGTGCTTGGAGATGTTGACCTCGGGGGTCACGACCGCGCCATGCAGGCCCTCGTAGAACAGCATGTCGGTGCCGGCGGGCAGGTCTTCCCAGGGTGTGAAGGTGCCGGGCTCCTGCTTGTAGGGCGCGGCCTCCACGGGGTCATGCAGGTACTTGCGACGCTTGCCCGTGCCCGACTTGCTGTAGCTGGCGAAGAGCTGCTCGATCTCGGCGAACAGGTTGTTGTCGGGCCCGAAGTGGCTGAAGTTCTTGTCGCCGGCCTTTTCGGCTTCGGCCTGGCGCGCGCGCATCTCCTTGCGGTCGTAGCGGTGGAAGCTGTCGCCTTCGATGACCGCGGCGGTGACCTTCTCGCGGCGGAAGATGTTCTCGAACGTGCGCGTGACCGACGAAGTGCCGGCGCCGCTGCTGCCGGTGATGGCGATGATCGGATACTTGTGGCTCATGGCGTTCTCGGATGGTTCTGGTTCAGGCTCTGAACAGGCCGCGCTCGGCAAACAGGGGTGGCGGTGCTGCGCTTGGCCCGGGTTCGCTGTGGTAGCGCTCGATGAGCTCGACCTCGTTCTTCGAACCGAAGATCAGGCCGATGCGCTGGTGCAACGATGTCGGCTGCACGCCCAGCATCGGCTGGCGTCCGGTGGTGCAGCGCCCGCCCGCCTGCTCCATCACGAAGCCGATCGGGTTGGCCTCGTACAGCAGGCGCAGCCGCCCCGGCTTGTTCGGGTCCTTGGTGTCGCGCGGGTACAAGAAGACGCCGCCGCGCATCAGGATGCGGTGCGCCTCGGCCACCATGCTGGCGATCCAGCGCATGTTGAAGTCCTTGCCGCGCGGCCCGGTCTTGCCGGCCAGGCACTCATTCACATAGCGTGTGACCGGCTGCTCCCAGAATCGGCTGTTGGAGCTGTTGATCGCGAACTCCTGGGTGTCGGCTGGCACCTGGATGTTCTTGTGCGTCAGCACGAACTCACCGAGATCCGGGTTCAACGTGAAGCCGGCCACGCCGTTGCCGACAGTCAGCACGAGCATCGTCGTCGGGCCATAGAGCGCATAGCCGGCGGCCACCTGCGTGGCACCGGGCTGCAGGAAGTCGGCTTCGGTCACGTCGCGGCCACTGTCGATCACGTCTTGCGGCGCACGCAGGATCGAGAAGATGCTGCCGACCGAAACGTTCACGTCGATATTGGACGAGCCGTCCAGCGGGTCGAACACGAGCAGGTACTTGCCGCGCGGGAAGACCTGCGGAATCTGGCTCGGCGAGTCCATCTCTTCCGAAGCCATGCCCGCCAGCTCGCCGTTCCACTCGTTCATGTGCAGGAAAATCTCGTTGGACAGCACGTCCAGCGGTTTCTGCACCTCTCCCTGTACGTTGACCGCGCCGCCTTCGGCCGGAACGGCCATGCCGCTGTCGAGCGCGCCGTAGGCGACGATGCGCGCGATGGCCTTGCAGGCGATCGAGACGTCGAGGATCAGCGCGTTGAGGTCGCCGCTGGCCTGCGGGAAGCGGCGGCGTTCCTCGATTAGGTAGCGGGTCAGCGTCCAGCGTTGCGAGAGTGGCATGGTAGGGCCCTGTGGTTCGTGGTTCGGGTGTGGTTGCTACCGCTGTCTGGCAAGCGCGGCGTACGAGATGTGCGTCAGGCGACGAGCGGCCCGGGCGCGCTCAACTCGGCGCGCATGGCCTGGATGACGGAGCGGTAGTCACCGGCACCGAAGATCGCGCTGCCGGCAACGAAGGTGTCGGCCCCGGCATCGGCGGCGCGCCGGATGTTGTCGACTTTGATGCCACCGTCGACTTCGAGCCGGATATCGCGCCCGCTGCGGTCGATCAGCTTGCGCGCCTGCTCGATCTTGCGCAGTGCCGAGTCAATGAAGCTCTGACCGCCGAAGCCCGGATTGACGCTCATGATGAGCACGAGGTCGATCTTGTCCAGCGTCCACTCCAGTATGTCTAGCGGCGCGGCCGGGTTGAACACCAGGCCCGAGCGCTTGCCCTCGGCCTTGATCAACTGCAGCGTGCGGTCGACATGCGCGCTGGCATCGGGATGGAAGCTCACCAAGTCGGCGCCGGCCTTGCAGAAGGCCTGCGCCAGCGTGTCCACCGGCTGCACCATCAGGTGCACGTCGATCGGCGCGGTTGTGTGCGGACGCAGCGCCTGACACACCATCGGGCCGAAGGTGAGATTGGGGACGTAATGGTTGTCCATCACGTCGAAGTGGATCCAGTCGGCGCCGGCTTCGACCACCGCGCGCACCTCCTCGCCAAGGCGGGCGAAGTCGGCCGACAGCAGCGAGGGTGCAATGTGGTAGGTGGTCATGGTGTGTGCGGGGATAAAGTCGGATCTAAGCCGATCCATCTGGGTACTTGCTTCAACGAATGAATGCTAGGTGACTGGTTGGATAAATGAAAGTTAGAATCTCTGTGACTAATGATTAGCAAAAGCTAAACTATCGAGGTGAATCTTGGTATTGATCGAACGTGTTACCCGCAAGATCAGCGCGCTGCGCAGGCACTGTGGCATCTGCAACAGGTTTCGTGCCACGCGCGAATGTCCCTCGGGTAAATCCCGATCCGAAAGTCGCAAGTCCTTGAATTTGAAGGGGCTTAAACGGCTGTCCCACATGCGAAGCGATACAAGAGCGTCGGCCGATCGGCAAGCCGGTTGTCTATTTGCAGGAGCTTCGGCAAGTGATCTTTCATCACGTCAAGGGGAAATGGCCAGGATCCTGACTGGCGCCTGCCGCGCGAACGCCCCATGCACGTGACCTTTCGCCAACTGACCGTGTTCGCCGAGGTCGCCCGGCAGTCCAGCGTGCTGCGCGCTGCCGAGGCGCTGCACCTGACACCCCCTGCGGTCTCGCTTCAGATCAAGGAGCTGGAGAACCAGGTCGGCCAGACGCTGTTCGATCGCACGGGGCGGCGCATGTCGCTGACCACGTCGGGCGAGTACTTCCTCGTCTACGCGCGCAAGCTGCTGGCGACGTTGAAAGATGCGCAGGATGCGATGGCGCGGCTGAGCCGCCTGGAGTCGGGGCGCCTGACGATCGGCATGGTCAGCGCGGCGATGTACTTTCTTCCGCAGTTGCTGGCGAAGTTCCACGCCGAACACCCGGCCGTGGACGTTCGGCTGCGCTTGGGCGTGAGCGACGAACTGGGTGCCATGCTTCGGGCCGCCGAGGTGGATCTGTGCGTGATGGGGCGGGCGCCGAACGACGTGCCCTGCCGCGCCGAGCCGTTCGCGATGCATCCGCACGTACTTGTCACCTCGCCGAGCCACCGCTTCGCACGCGCCGAAGCCGTGCCGGCGGCGGCGCTGGCGGAAGAGCCGTTCGTCGTGCGCGAGGCCGACTCGGGTACGCGAATCGTGCTCCACGAGTACCTGGAGCGGCATCGCATCCAGCCGACCTTCGTGATGGAGATGCCCAGCAATGAGGCGATCAAGCAGGCCGTCATGGCCGGCATGGGGGTCAGCCTGCTGTCGCTGCACACGATCGAACTCGAGTGGAAGAACGGCCTCATCGCCGCGCCCGCAGTGGAAGGCATGCCACTGATGCGCCGCTGGCATGTCGTGTATGCCTCGGGTAAGCATTTATCGCCCGCCGCCGAAGCGTTCAGGTACTTCATGCTCGAGCACGCGGAAGCCCACTTGGCGAGCTTGTTCCGCGAAGCCCAATAAGCAGGGCGGCAGGGCTGACGGAACGTGTCGTTGACCGGGCCAATCAGGTCCGGATCAGGTGCCGTCAAGTCACTGCGGAGTGGTCTGCGAGCGCCGTTGCCAGAGTAACGAGCATTTCGGTGTGCTGTGCGTCCTCCAACTCCCGCTGCGGGCAGAAGGCGAGCACGACGCGCCCACGGATTTCAATGTAGAGCGGGCCAAAGCGCTCCAGCGCATCGAGCACCGCCGGTGGCATGTCCGGGAGCCCCTGTCCCGGCGGCATGTAGAGCCGGTAGCCGGGCGCCGCAGCGACGTCGGAACGCTCGCTCAGGTTGACGAGATAGCGCTCCAGGTAGTGCCCGGGCGTGAGGACGAAGTCGGGCTGCGTCGAGTCGGCCGGGAGCTCGTACATCATGAGCGTGTGCCGGTGCGGCACGTGGTAGTCAGGGGCCGAAGTGTGGCTGTAGTCGAACAGCCGAATCTGCCCACCGGCCCAGGCGCCGTGCATGAGGTTGCTGATCTCGCGCTGATCGCCGCGCCGCAGGTAGACAAAATCGTGGCGGTTGATGATGGCCGCGACCTGCGGCGCGAAGGCCAGCCCCAGCCGCTGGGCCAGCGCCGCCATCTGCTGTGCACGCTCGTCGCGCTGTGCGATTCGCTGCGCAATGTGCGGCTCCTGCATGCGGGCGGCCAGCGGATGCGCCGAGAAGGCATGAAAGCGCTCGATACCGTCCACCGAAAATGGCCGCCCGTGGGCGGCCGCTTCTTCCTCGAAGTGCTGCAGAAACTCGGCCGCCGTGTGGTCGATAATGCGTGCCGACTCGGTGAAGCGCAGCCGCACACCGTCGCTCTGCGGCAGGCGCGCCAGCGCTTTTTCCAGCGGCAGCAGGTTGAAGCCGACCAGCGAGCCCAGCGTCAGCACATGCACGGTCTGGCCCGCGTGCTCCTCGCTGCGGTGCTTGATGACCGGGCTGCGGAACATGCTGGTGAAGTTGGTCCACAGCAGGCGGCTGGAGGTGCCCCAGTCCATTCGCCCGGTCAGCACCAGCCGCACCGACGGCATCAACAAATAAACCAGCAGCACCAGTTCGATGGCCACGCCGATGAACATGCCCAGCAGCAGGTCGGTCAGTAAAATGGCCAACACGGTGCCGACGAACACCACAAAGCGGTCGCGGCCGATGGCCAGCATGCGCGTGAACAGCGCGGGCTCGCACAGGCGCCAGCCGATGTAGATCAGGATGCCGGCAATGGCCGCCAGCGGGATGAGCCGGAGCACATCGGGCAGCACCAGCACGAACAGCAGCAGGAACAGACCGCTGTACAGGTTGGACCACAGGGTGCGCGCACCGGCGTCGATGTTGGCGCGGCTGGGCACCGCGTTCGGGATCACGGTGAGCCCGCCGATCATGCCCGAGGTGAGGTTGCACACGCCCATGGCGCGCAGGGTCTTGTTGGCATCGGACTTGCGCCGCCAGGGGTCGAGCTTGTCCACCGCCTTCACGCTGGCGACCGACTCCACGCCGTCGATCATGGTGAAGGTGAACACTACCAGCGCCATCGTCAGCCACAGATCGGGGCTGGACAGGAAATGGGCAAACGCCGGAAAGTGAATGCCATCCAGCACGTGCTCGGGCATGGCGATGCGCAGCTTCGCATCAAAGCCCAGCAGCGAGCTGGCCAGCACGCCAAAACCGGCCACGACGATCGCCGCCGGAAGCCAGCGCCAAAGTCCGTTGAGCTTGCGCCGCAGTGCAAACATCAGCCCCAGGCTGACGATGCCCACCCCCGCCACCAACCACTGCGCTTGCACCAGCTGTTGCGGCAAATTGCCGATGGAGTCCAGCACCGATTTGGAGGGAATGGACGGCGCACCCAGCAGCGCTGGAACCTGGCGCACGATGATCATGATGCCAATCGCCGCGAGCATGGCCTCCACCACGGTGGCCGGCAGCATGGCGGCGTACTGCCCGGCGCGCAGGGCGCTGAGCAACAGTTGCAGCACGCCCGTGAGCACGATGGCCACCAGCACCAGCGGGTAGCCCAGCGCCAGATCGCCGTGCCCCAGCAGCAGCATGCCCCACAGCAGCACCGGAGCCAGCGCCGCCGCCGGCCCGCTGACGGTGACGTGCGAGCCGCCCAGCAGGGGATACAGCAGGCCCGCGACGATGGCCGAAATCAGGCCGGCGATGGCCGGGGCGCCCGATGCCAGCGCCACCCCGAGGGAAAACGGCATCCACAGCAGCGCCACCTGCAGGCCGGCTGTCGCGTCATGGCGCCAGTGCCTGAGCCCGGCAAAGCCGCTGGCGGGCGTGGTCTCTAATCCCATCTCACCTCCCCGATGGGTCGCGACTGGGCGGTATCAAAGTCAGACATGGTTTGACCCCAAAACGATGAACAAACACAAAACGAACGCTGCCTGACGCGGCGCCAGGCCATACAGCGCCCAGGACGCAGCGCGCACTACGCCCTACTCGTCGTCACCCAGCTCAGGATTCCAGCCCAGCCCTCGGCCACGCGCCGCGGCCCAGGCATACAGTTCGGCATGGCTTTGCTGCAACGCGGGCGGCAACCGGCTGGGTAAGGCGCCGTGTTCGTCCCAGGTCTTCGACACCTTGTCCATGAGTTGCTGCATGCGGCTCAGGTCCCAACCCGCGCAGTCTTCACTGCGCGGCAGCAGCTGGAACAACCATGCATCGAGCACGACACGCCCGAGCGTGGTCATGCCGTGCGAATCCTGGTTGAAACCGCTGTAGATGATCTTGTCTTGCATGTTGTCTCGGCACTGTTGTGGTTGTGGTTGTGGTCGGATCAGGGCAGGGGCCCTATTCGAGCCATTTGCCCAGGTACGCGTTGATGACTTCGACCACCGCCTGCGACTTGATGACCAGGCCCAGGTCGATCATTTCCGAGCCCATGACCATGCCCTGGTTGTTGGGCGGCACGGGCGCCACCACCGGGTGATTGGCCTCTTCGCGGAAGAAAACCGCCGCCACCACGCCCGCGAACAGGAATCTCTTGCCCACGCTCTGCTGCGGACGCAGCGTCTCGGGCAGGTAGACGAACACCGGGCTGCCGCTGGAGCCGGGGTAAACGGCGGCATCGATCAGGAATTCGGCCCGCCCCTCGAAGTTCAACGCCATGGGTGTGGCCGTGGTGCCGCGCCGCAGGATGGGCATCAGGTTGACCTGGTCCCACACGCCGCTGGGGTAGCCCACGAACAGCACTTCTTCCAGTGCGTCCAGCGCGCGGGTGGCGGCCTCATCGGGCACCAGACGCGTGTCGATGGGCTGGTAGTACAGCTCAACATCCTGGGCGTTGGCGGCCTGCTCCAGCGGGCGCATGGGCACGATGGCCAAGTCCACCGCCGGGTCGGGATGCCCGAACCAGGCCTGCGGAAAATCATCGATGTTGAGCTGGAAACGCTGACCCAACAGCGGCTGACCATGGCGCTTCTGGGTGAACACCAGCCCCCCGCGCCGCACCCCTTCGACCAGATGCCGGTTGGTGACGATGAAGGTGTGGCTGCCGCGCGCGTGCGCATGGCTGACGACAAACGCGGTGCCCGAGCCCTCGCTGCCATCTTCCAGCACCGTGTCCACGCGAACGGTGTTGAACAGCAGCTTCTTGGTAGTGGAGTTGATGTCCATGGGCTATTTCAGTCCTGCCGCGCCTGGCGGTTGAGCTGGTCAATGGCGCGGTGCGCGGCCTGCGCGGCCGCCTCGGCCTCGGCCTCGGTGCCCATCATGGTGAGGCGGCCAAAACTGCCGAAAGCCTTGACATCCACCAAGGTCACGTTGGCGGCCTTTTCGGCCTCGTTGGCAGCATAGACGATGTAACCGGCCGGCTCGGTTTCCAGGATGAACATGCTCTTGCCCGGCAGCAACATCGAGCCCTTGCGCAGTTGCCGGTTGATCAGCGTGGCATGGTCGGGGGTGACGGCGCAGATGACCTCGCTCCAGGCGATGCGGCAGGCCATGCGGTCCCCCTCCTGGGCACCGAGCTGCTCCAGCATGATGCGCCCGGCCTCCTGCACCTCGCTCTGGTTGCGGTAGTGAATTTCCATCGAGCCGAACGAGCGCTCCACGACCTGCTCGCCCATGCGCACATTGGTGCGCTTGAGCGCGATGTCGGACAGCCGGTGCACCGCCATGCCGGGCGCGACTTCGACCCACAGGCAGGCGTCGCCCGGTATCGGCAGAAAGCCCTGGGACGAGGTGGCCAGGTACGAGGCCAGTTGCGGCTGCAACGAGTCGATGAATACGAAGGCGCGCAGGCTGATGTCCATGGATCGCCTCGGCCTCAGCGGGTCAGGCCCATGTAGAGCAGCGGCAGCTTTTCGGGCAGGCGCTCCACATGATCGATGACGGTGAAATTCTTGGCGCCAAAAATGCGCGCCACGTACTGGTCGGCGTGCGGGTCCAGGCTCAGGGCATAGACGGTGATGCCATCGCGCGCAAGCTCTTGCACCGCGCGCTGGGTGTCCTGGCGCAGGTACTGGGGGTCGCGCACGTCGTTGTCGGCCGGTTCACCGTCGGTGATGATGAACAACACCTTCTTGCGCCTGGGCTGTAGCTTGAGCGCCGCGCCTGCGTGGCGCAAGGCCGCACCCATGCGGGTGGAGTAGGCGCCCTTCATGCCCGCCAGCCGCGCCTTCACGAGGGCGTTGTACGGTTGGTCAAAGTCCTTGAAGCGGTGGTAGTGCACATCGTGTCGGCCGTCGGAGCAAAACCCGTGCAACGCGAAGGGGTCGCCAATGCGGTCCAGAGCGTCCGACAACAGCACCGTGGCGGCGCGCGACAGGTCCATGATGCTGTAGTCCTGCCCGCGCACCTTGTCGTTGCACGACTCGGACATGTCCAGCAGCACCATCACCGCCAAGTCGCGCTCGCTGCGCTGGTTGCGCATCATGATGCGGGTATCGGGTTGCTGGCCCATGCGGATGTCGATCATGGCGCGCACGGCTGCATTGATGTCCAGCTCGTCACCGTCTTCGACCCGCCGGATGCGCTGCATGCCCTGCGGGATCATGGAACCGATCAGGAACTTCAGGCGCGACATCACCGGCTTGTGGTCGCTCTCAATCTGCTCGATCAGCGCCAGCTCGCCCAGCGGCGGCTGGCGCTCCAGCACCGTCACCCAGCTCGGGCGCTCTAGCTGGATCTGGTGGTCCCACTCGTGGTAATGCACCGGGTCGGCCACGGGCGGGCGGCCCTCCAGCGAATTGATGCTCACGCCTTCCTGGTCGAGGTAGAACTCGCTCGGCAGCACCCAGATTTCCTGCGCGTCATCGCCGGCAAATTCGTTGTTGGTCTCGTTGACCATCTCCATCAGGCGGACCTTCTTGCGCACCTGCTTCGGGGCCCAGGTGGCTTCCAGCGCCGCCGCCTCGTCGTAGGCCTCGGACGCCCAGACGGTGCGGTTGTCGTCGCGGTAGAGCGCGCGCAGGCCGTCGGTGCGCGGGTTGTATTCGGGCAGGTCCAGCGGGCCCAGGCTGTGCGCCAGGGCCACGCCGATGTTCCAGCTCAGCTGGTTGCTGGACAGGTCGGCCTCGGCCCGGAACAGCGCCACGCCTTCCTGCACCCAGGGGTGCGGGTCGCTCGACTGTTCTTCCAGCAAAGCCCGCGCCAGGCGGTTCAGCAGGTCGCCCAGACTGGTGGGCTCGGCCGCATCGGAGGGCGCGTGAAACACCAGCCAGGCTGCCCGCATGTTGGGAAACCGGCTGCAGGCCAGCGCCTCCACGCGCGCATCTTCCACCACCTCGATGATCGCCTTTTGCGTGTTGTTCAGCGTCTGCAGCGACAGCGGCGCCTGCGTGAACATCAGGTGCGCCGCGCAGTGGTTGACCACGGCGCGGTAGACCTCGACCCCCGCCACCACGCCGCCGTCCGGCGTGTCATCGCCCTGGGGGCGGAAGTCGTCGTAGGCATCGGCGATGTGGACACAGAAGCGCTCGATGTACGGCTTGAGCCCGTCGCGGTTTTCGTAGTCGCCGGCGGTCGGGCGCAGAAAGACGTCGCGACCCCACATGGCGCGCAGATAGATGTTCAGGCGGCGCTGCACGTCCACGAACAAGGTGCCCTTGCGCTCTTGCTGCAGCACCGACAACGCATCGCCGCTTTGCAGCGAGAAGTACCTGACTTGGCCCTCAAAGTCGGCCTTGTAGGCCTGCGCGCCCCACATCACCCAGCGCCGCAACCCGCCCAGCGTGAGCTGGGACAGCAGGCGGTCCAGGTTCTCCAGCATCGGGCGCAGGCCGCGTGGCGCCTGTGCCAACACGATGGACAAGACGTTCAGGTAGTGGCGAAACAGCTCTTCGTCACCCAGGCGGCTGGCCGCCAGCGGCGCCGTGCCCACGATCAGCGCGAGCACCGCACCGGAGGTCTTGGACGCCATGCCGAGCAGGAAGTTGACTACGTCGGGCAGCACATCCTCGCCGATGGCGCGTGCCACCTCGGGCATGGTCTGGATGAAGCTCACCACCAGTTCTTCGCCGCGCCCCAGCTGGTGCAGGGCCACCGCGCCCTTGAGATAGTTGTCCAGCCCGCGCGCCGAAAACACCCGCGCCGCTTCGCCCCAGGCCGCGCGCAGCACCTCCTGTGCGTCTTGCGGCAAGTCCGCCAGAAGCTCAGCGTGGTCGTCGAGGTGGATGGCCATGGGACGGGTGCGGTGCGGCTGCCGACTCAGAAGTAGGTGGTGACGGCCGCGTCGAGCGCGTCGCGCATGTCGGGGTCGTCGGTGATGGGGCGCACCAGCGCCACCCGGCAGGCGGCCAGCGCCGACACGCCTTGGGCAATCAGCGAACCCGCGTAGATCAGCATGCGGGTGGACAGGCCCTCGTCCAGGCCGTGGCCCTTGAGGTTGCGCGCGCGCTCGCCGATGTGCACCAGCTTCTTGGCCACATCCAGGCCCACACCCGACTCGTGCGCCACGATCTCGGCCTCGGTGTCGTGCTCGGGGTAGCTGAAATCCAGCGCGCCAAAGCGCTGCTTGGTGGACTGCTTCAAGTCCTTCATCAGCGACTGGTAGCCCGGGTTGTAGGAAATCACGATCTGGAAGTCGGGGTGCGCCTGCAGCAGTTCGCCCTTTTTTTCCAGCGGCAGCACGCGGCGCGCATCGGTCAGCGGGTGGATCACCACGGTGGTGTCCTGGCGTGCCTCAACCACCTCGTCCAGGTAACAGATGGCCCCATGGCGTGCCGCTACCGCCAGCGGACCGTCCTGCCAGCGCGTGCCCTGGGCATCCAGCAGATAGCGACCCACCAGATCGGAGGCGGTCATGTCTTCGTTGCAGGCCACGGTGATCAATGGTTTGTCCAGCTTCCACGCCATGTACTCGACAAAGCGTGTTTTGCCACAGCCGGTGGGGCCTTTGAGCATCATGGGCATGCGCACCGAGTACGCCGCCTCGTACAGCTCGACCTCGTCGGCCACCACCCGGTAGTAGGGCTCGCTGCGCACCCGGTGCGGCGCTAGCACATCAGCGTCTGTGGAGGTGGCCGAGGCCTGGCGCAGCGAGGCCTGGGGCGCCTGCTGGCTGGCGCGCGCCAGCGCTTCCTGGCGCGGCGAATAGGTTCTGGAGTAGAAATCGTTAGGCATGGAGGGTCCCCTCAAACATCGTTCAACCTGGGTTCAATCGGGCCACACGCGATCCGGGAAAGCGATGCCGCTGTGGGTCGGCGCCTGGGTGGCCACTGGCTTTGCGGCAACGGGCTTGGGCGCCGTCGCCTTGGTGGCGGTAGGTACCGGGGAGCGACCGGTTTTGGCGGTGACAGGTGCAACCGGCTGCGTGCGGGTCTTGGCCTGGCGCACGCTAGCCGAGAGCTTGTCTTTTAGGTTGGTCATGGTTCAAGAATCTCGTGGATGATGGCTTCGATGTCTGCGGCGGCGGGCGCGCCACGCCCACCCATCTGGTAGACCGACACGCCGTCCAGCGCAGCGGTGCGAAAGGCGGCACGGCGCCGTACGGTGGCCTGCAGAACCGGCAGTCCGAAGTCGGCCAGGGCTTCGGTCATGGCCCCGGACAACGCGCTCTGCGGCTCCATCTGGTTGAGCACGAGGTAGGCCCGGATCTGAGGCCGCAGGCGGCGCGCCTCTTCGATCTCCAGCGGCAGGCGCAGACTGGCCCACAGGTCCACCGGCGAAGGCAACACTGGAATCAGCGCCAGATCGCAGGCACGCAAGGCCTGCACCGAAGCATGGCTCTCCAGCGACGGTGGACAGTCCAGCACCACGTGGGCAAAGGCCCGAAACGTCTGGCGCAGGCTGCGCGCATCCCACTTTCCTTGAAGCTGCTTGACCGACACCGGAAACGGCGCACTGCCCTGGCTGGCCCACTGCACCGAAGAGCCCTGGGGATCGAGGTCGATCACCACCGTGTTGCCGCGCCGGGCCAGGCCGGCGGCCAGGTTCATGGCCAGCGTGGTCTTTCCCGCGCCGCCCTTCTGGTTGATGACCGCCGTGACCTGGGTCGGCATGGTCAGACGCCCGCAGGGTGGTACAAAGCGTTGATACGCACCGCAAGATCGGCATCGGCCAGACCGGCCGCGTTCGGATCCAGCGTCACGTTCACATAGGTGCTGCCAAAATTGATGTTTTGCGGGTGCACGCCCTGGGCCTCGGTCAGCGCCGACAACGCGTCCACGAAGTCACGCGTCTGACCATAGCGCTCGAAATCAAAGCGCCGGAACAGCGTCGGCTGCTTGCCGCGGGACTCCCAGCCATCGGGTTGCTCAGCCATGGTTGATTTGCTCCGTCATGAGGTGATCCATGTCGGCCAGATGCGCCATTTCTTCTTCAAGAATGGACCTCATCAGCTCGGCCACATCCCCATCGCGCACACGGGTGGCGTGCAACAGGGCTTCTTGGTACAGGTGCACCGCGTCGAACTCCATTTGCCGGTTGGCCCGCAACAATTGTTCAACCGTGCGCCCCAGCCGGACAGGTGCCAGAACGCTGGCGCTGGGGGCCACCCCCAGCAAAATCAAACGCTCCATGAGCCGCTCGGCATGCCCCAGCTCCTCGGCCGCTTCGCGCTGCAAATGCCCGGCCAGTTGCACCTCGCCCCAGAGTCGCGCCAACGCGCTTTGCGCCAGGTACTGCTGAACGGCACCGAGTTCATGCGTCAGTGCCCGACTCAGCCAGCCCAGGGTGCGGGGATCTGCGTTCATGGTCCAAGGGTGTCAGCGGCGACCGACAGGGCGTTAGCTGCGCACCATGGTGATTTCACCGTCGAGGCCACCACCTTCGCCATCGGGGGCGGTCGGCAGCATGCCTTCGACTTCGGTGTGCACGCGAGCGATGATGTGCGCGGCCACCAGGCCATCGCCCACGCGCTCGCAGGCGTCGGCACCGGCGCGCACCGCGGCGTTGACGGCACCGGTCTCGCCACGCACCAGCACCGTGACGTAGCCGCCGCCGACGAACTGGCGACCCACCAGACGCACCTCGGCGGCCTTGGTCATCGCGTCCGCCGCTTCAATGGCGGGCACCAGGCCGCGCGTTTCAATCATGCCCAGGGCAACACCGCTCACCGCAGCTCGTACATTGGCCATTTGGGTTCTCCATCGCTCCGCAGAGCATTGTTGTGGGTATCGGATCTGGGAGCCAGATCAGGGGGTCGGTGCGGACGGCAGCATGCCTTCCACTTCGCTGTGCACACGGGCGATGATGTGCGCGGCCACCAGGCCGTCGCCCACGCGCTCGCAGGCATCGGCACCGGCGCGCACCGCGGCGTTGACGGCACCGGTCTCGCCACGCACCAGCACCGTGACGTAGCCGCCACCGACGAACTGACGACCCACCAGACGCACTTCGGCGGCCTTGGTCATCGCGTCCGCCGCTTCAATGGCGGGCACCAGGCCACGCGTTTCAATCATGCCCAGGGCAATGCCTCTGTTGTCAGCCATGTCTATCTCCTCGTTGGGGGTGATGGGGGGTGCCCAGTCTGCGGGGGTGCAGAACGTTCAGGCGGAAGGCGTGGAGGGCAGCATGCCTTCCACTTCGCTGTGTACACGGGCGATGATGTGCGCGGCCACCAGGCCGTCGCCCACGCGCTCGCAGGCATCGGCACCGGCGCGCACCGCGGCGTTGACGGCACCGGTCTCGCCACGCACCAGCACTGTGACGTAGCCGCCACCGACGAACTGACGACCCACCAGACGCACTTCGGCGGCCTTGGTCATCGCGTCCGCCGCTTCAATGGCGGGCACCAAGCCACGCGTTTCAATCATGCCCAGGGCAATGCCTCTGTTATCAGCCATTTCAATACTCCTTCATGAACAAAAAGAACCAGAACTAAAACCAAACCACCTCGAAGTCTCAAGGCCTTCGTCTACCCCACCGCCCGTCCATCGCGGTCTCACGGATCCCACTGATCAATGATTCCGCAAATGGTCAGGTCGGTGATGACCTGCGGGTCGCTCATCGCCAGCCGCGCCGCGCTGCCGCTGGTGGTGAACACCCATTTGCCCTCCGGCACGCCCACCGCATCGGTGGCCACCGACAGATCACCCTGCTGACTCTGAAGCACCCGAAGCGAAGCCGAGCGCAAGCCCGGCACCCGGCGCGTGCACACCAACTCGTCTTTGACGCGCATGATGTCCATCAGACCGCCTCCCCTTGCCAGTGATCGATGATCCCGACGATGGTGAGATCGGACGGAAACTCGCGGCTCCCCGCAGCATCCCGCGCTGCCGACGAACCGACACAAATCACCCAGTCTCCGGGGATGCAACCCACGGCGTCCACCGCCACGCTGCGCGCGCCGCCCGCCTTGTCCTGCACCACCAGCAAAGGCCGGTGTCCAAACGCGTTGATCCGGTTTGTCGACACCAGCGTTTTCTCGACTTTCATGATCTTCATAAATGCCTCTTGTCGGCTGTGGACTTCAATGACCGCTGGTAACGGTGGACGCGTCGATCCAGGCGCAGCGCTCGCTGCCGTCCTGGTCGCTCACCGCCATCTGGCAATGCAGCAGACCCTGTGCATGCAGGGACGCGTAGCGCGACTCGATGGCCGACCTGACCCGCCGACAGCGGCTGATCGCGCGTTCGCGGGCACCGGGCACGCGGGACGCATAGTGGAAGTGCACCAGCACCGGCACCGGCAGGCCGCGGCTGACGTTGAGCCCGGTGAATATCTTGATGCCCACGTCCAGGTCGGGCGCTCCCTCTTCCACGGTGTCGAGGTGGGCGAAGTAAAACTTGTTGCGCAACTGCAGCTCGCTCATGGCCTCGCCCGCGCAAATGAAGCGTTCGTTGTGCCCGATGTCGGCGTAGCGGCCTTCGTGGTGCTGGATCACGTATTCGATCTGCGACAAGTTGGCCTCCAGCAGGCGCTCGACGAGCTGGCGCATGCCGGGACGCAGGCCGCCATCGCGCGCGGCGCTCTCCACGGCGCGGGCAATCGCCTCGCGCGCAGCGGGCGCGCTCAGGCCCAGCGTGTCGCGAAAGAGCTGCGCACTCTCCGCATAGCGCAGCGGGCAGTTGGCCGACTGCTCATCGGGCAGGTGCACGCGAATCGCATCGGTGTCGGTGTCCATGCCGATCAGCAGCGTCTCGGGCGCAGCGCCCCGGCCAAAGCTGTTGTCCACGGCGGCGCGCAGTTCATCGAGCTTGGCGGTTGCCGCCATGGTGGCCAGGTGGTCCTGGCTGCCGTGGGCGGCGCAGCCCTGGTGGCAGGGGTTGGAGGTGCTGTAGTGGTAGACCGCGATCTTCAAGTAGTTGCAGCTCTCGGCACCCACCATGCCACCGCTTAGACGTTCCAGCTCGCGGCGCGTCCAGTCGACCACGTCGGCCTCGACATCGAACAACGCACCGGCGTAAGCCTTGACGGTGACCGCGTCGTTCGGCGCAATGCGGAGCACGAATGGCAGCAGACCTTGCAGGCGACCGTCGGCACAGGGACTGAGATCCACCGTGTGGTAACCACACGAGCGCAGGAACGCTTCATTGATCGCCATGCGCTCCAGCCAGGGCGCCTGGTCGACCGCAGCACCTTCAATGCAGGCCTTGAAACTGCGAAAGATGCAGTGCGCATGCAGGGCACGCAGATCCAGACCGCTGATCCAGGCGTCGTTCAGCAGCGCTTGCGGCAGCGCATAGCCCAGCTGGGCTTGCGCCAACTGCTGGGCACGCACCGCGAAGTCCAGCTCATGCTGCAACGCGGACAAGGTCTTGAGCAAGCCACCGATAGGAGCGAAGCGCCCGCGCACCCGCTGCTCGTAGGCATACAGGCGCTCGTTCAGCGCTTGGTCCACCAACGCGTGTTCGCAGCGCTGGTTGGCACCCACGACACACGCCGGGTTGTCCAGGTCCTGCGGCTGGCGCAGGCCTGCGACTGAGCGCATGGCGGCAAGGCGTTTGAGCGTGTTCACCGTGGTGTCCCTGGAGCCTTGGGTACTCAACCGCGCGCGCCGCCCGACAGGGTCACGGCAGCACCCTTGGCGGTGTTGCCGGACGAACCGGTGACCCGGCTCTGCGGCTGCTCGACACGTTCGACCTTGCGGAACTGCAGCGCCGACATGCCCTGGCCACGCGCCTCACCGCGCTGCGACGGGTTGCGGGCCAGCGATGAAGTGCCTTCGGTCCCGGTCACACGACCGGAAGTCTGCCAGGCCGAGCCACTGATGCGGGCACCCGACTGGCTGCCTTCACCGGTGAGCCGGGTGGCCGCAGCCGCGCTGACCTCTTCCTGCTGCGGCGCTGCCACGGGCTCGCTCTCGCGGTGGCGAAACTCGGGGGTGCCGGTAATGAGGCCACCGCCTTTGTTGACCGTGCCGGTGATGCGCTGACCACTGAACGCCGAACCCGTGACGGCGCCCGAGGCCCGTTCTTGCGCCTGGCGCGATGGTGGGCGGATGCTGAAGTCCTTGGCCGCGGCGGCTGGCGTGGCGGTTTTTTCCGGGCGAGCCGGGACCACAAAACGACCGCTGGTGCTGCACTGCTTGGGCAGGTTGTCGGCGCCAAAATAAGGGGTGCCACTGATGGGGCCACAGGCGCCGCGCTGGTCACCCGTCATCGCGCTGCCACCGGCCCCCGGGCGGTCGCCCGTCACGGTGGCGGCAGAGATCAGCGTTTCGCGGCGACCGAGTGCCTGCTGGGAGTCCCGTTGCGCGGGTTCGCAAAAGCCCTGGTACTGCTGCGTGCCAATGTATGCCGTGCCGCTGATCGGTGCGCAGCCGCCGTGCTCGTCGCCGGTGACCTGCTTTGAGCGCCCGAGCCGGGTGCCGGTGATGGTCTGGTTGTTCCAGGTCTGGTCCTGCCCCACCTTGCGCACGGGCTGCACCAGCTCGGTGGTGGCACACACCGCCCCCTGCTGGCGGGCGCTGATGTAATCGGTGCCCGTGACGGCACGGCATCCGCCGCGGTCGTCACCGGTCACTTTGGAGCTCAGGCCGACTTTGGTGCCGGTGACCGTGCTGCCCGCCAGGGTCTGCACCGTGGCCACTTTCGGGGGAGCCTCGCGACCGGCGGGTTGGCCAAAGTCGGTGGCGTTGAAGTACTGGCTGCCGGTCAGCTGCCGCGTGGCACCGGGCTCGTTGCCCGTGACCTTGACGGAACGCCCGACCTCGACACCCGACACCGCTTGTCCGCCTTGCGACGACATGACACTGACCTTGCGCGGGCCGGGCAGGGGCACGGCATCACAAACCGTCTGCTGCTGCTCACGCGACAGGTACTCTGTGCCGGTGACGCTGCGGCACGATCCGGCCTCGTCACCCGTCACATGGGCCGAACGACCGACCTCGGTGCCCGTCACCTTCTGTTCGCGCAAGGTGCTGCTCACCGCCACCTTGGCCGGACCTGGCGCGGGCCGGGTGCCACACACGGAGCTGAACTGCTCCAGACTCAGGTATTCGGTGCCGGTGATGCTTTTGCAGGCACCGGCTTCGTTGCCGGTCACTTTGCGGCTGCTGTCCACCGGGGTGCCAGTGACGGACTGGCCGGACAGTGTGTGACCGATGGCCACCTTGGGCGGCGCAGCAGTCGTTTCATTTTTGGCGCGCATGCGGCCATTGGGCCGGGGTGCTGCCGAGCCGGTGTCTTCGCGACCAACCAGCGCACGCACCAGGCGGCGTTGCTTGGCCACTTCGCGGCCCGACGCACCTTTTTCAATCGCCTGCTGCCAGTCTTGCTGGGGCAGCACGGCGGCCAGCCGGGTGGCTTGGGCCACGCGAAGCATGGCCTTCTTTCCATCGGTGGCCAGGGCAACACGGCGGGCGCGGGCCAGCGCACGGGTCGAACCCGTGTCCATGGCGGGTGCATATGGAGCGTGTGCCCCACTGAAAGCGGGTTGCACAACAGACGACTCGAGCGGACCTGAAGCGGTCGCGCAGCCCGCACCCTTGCAACCACAGCCGCAGTCGGCAGCCAGCGCTTGCTGCGGCAAGGCCACCGGTGCCCGTGTCCGCGCCGGTCGCGTGGCCGCAGCCTGCACACCCAACGCCGATTTTCCCGACTGACTCAAGGCCTGACGGCGCTGGCGGGCCGCGCTCGTCGTCGGCGCCATGACCGCTGCCGAACGCTCGACAGCAGCCACGGCGGTGCGTGGCGTCGACCTGGCCATCGCCATCGCAGGCCTGGGCACTGCGGCAACCGCCGACTGCGCTGCAGCGGACCTGACCACACCGGCCTTGCCGCGCAAAGCCATGGCCTGGCGCCGCTGCAGGGCCAATTCGCGACCCGAAAGGGTCACTTGAACTGCGCTTGAGCCAATGGATGTCATGTCAAACCTCTTGCAATGGGGATCGGTTCAGTTCTTGGGTGCGGCCAGTGGCCGCACCTGTTCTCTCAGCGATAGACGACGAAAGACATGCCCTGACTCTGCGAGTAGTTGTCATAGGCGATCACACGCACCAGGTGGTTGGGGAACTCGCGGTGGCAGGCCTCCACCTCGGCCAGCACGGCATCCACCGACTGCTCGCCAAACAGCGGCAGCTTCCACATGTACCAGAAGTTGCTTGTGGCGGATGTGCCCTTTTCGGTGTGCTCCACCGCCGGGTTCCAGCCCTGTGCGATGGAGTAGGCGATCTGCCGACGAACCTGCTCTGCCGTCATGGGCGGCAGATAAGAGAAGGTCTCGTACTTCTGGGTCGATTTGTAAGCCTGGACAGCCATGTCAGTTTCCTTTCAGAGGGGATGAGGGGTGGGGTCGGACGCGCTGTGAACTGATCACTTGTTGGCGATGTCGAGCTTGTCCACGGTATCAAACTCGAACTTGATCTCTTTCCAGGTCTCCATGGCGATCTTGAGTTCGGGCGAGTGCGCTGCGGCAGCAGTAAGGATGTCCTTGCCCTCTTTTTCCAGCGGGCGGCCTTCGTTGCGGGCCTGCACGCAGGCCTCCAGTGCCACGCGGTTGGCACAGGCGCCGGCCGCGTTGCCCCAGGGGTGACCCAGGGTGCCACCACCGAACTGCAGCACCGAGTCGTCGCCGAAGATGCTGACCAGCGCAGGCATGTGCCAGACGTGGATGCCGCCTGAGGCCACTGCGAGCGCACCGGGCATAGAACCCCAGTCCTGGTCGAAGAAGATGCCGCGCGAGCGGTCTTCGGGAACAAAGGATTCGCGCAGCAGGTCGATCCAGCCCAGTGTCGAGTTGCGGTCGCCTTCGAGCTTGCCCACCACGGTGCCGGTGTGCAGGTGGTCACCGCCCGACAGGCGCAGGATCTTGGTGAGAACGCGGAAGTGGATGCCGTGGTGCGGATTGCGGTCGATCACGGCGTGCATGGCACGGTGGATGTGCAGCAGCATGCCGTTCTCGCGGCACCAGTTGGCCAGGCCGGTGTTGGCACAGAAGCCGCCGGTGATGTAGTCGTGCATGATGATCGGCGCGCCGATCTCTTTGGCGTACTCGGCGCGGCGGTACATCTCTTCGGGCGTGGGGGCGGTCACGTTTAGGTAGTGTCCCTTGCGCTCACCGGTCTCGCGCTCGGCCTTCAGGGTGGCTTCCTGCACGAAGTCGAAACGCTGGCGCCAGCGCATGAAGGGCTGGCTGGTGATGTTCTCGTCGTCCTTGGTGAAGTCCAGACCACCGCGCAGACACTCGTACACGGCACGACCGTAGTTCTTGGCCGACAGACCCAGCTTGGGCTTGATGGTGCAACCCAGCAGCGGGCGACCGTACTTGTTCATGATGTCACGTTCGACCTGGATGCCCATGGGAGGACCGCCGCAGGTCTTGATGTAGGCGATGGGGAAGCGCACATCTTCCAGGCGCAGGGCGCGCAGCGCCTTGAAACCAAACACGTTGCCCACCAGCGAGGTGAACACGTTGACCACCGAACCCTCTTCGAACAGATCGATCGGATAGGCCACGAAGGCGTAGAAGCAGGTGTCGTCGCCCGGAACGTCTTCGATGCGGTAGGCGCGGCCCTTGTAATAGTCCATGTCGGTCAGCAGGTCGGTCCACACCGTGGTCCAGGTGCCGGTGGACGATTCCGCCGCCACGGCGGCCGCCACCTCTTCGCGATCCACGCCAGGCTGCGGCGTGATCTTGAACACCGCCAGGATGTCGGTATCCAAGGGGGTGTACTCGGGCATCCAGTAGGTTTGGCGGTATTCCTTGACGCCGGCGTTGTAAGTCTTGACAGCCATGTTCGCTCCTCGTTGAAAACTTTGGGGGTTGCAAATGGGGCGCCCAGTGCGTCCCGTTTTGGGGTGGATGTGCGCTGAACTGGTGCGGATTGTGTGCGTGGTGCAGAATAAGAAAAAGTAAAATGTTTGTATTGTTATCTTTTACTAGAATAAATCATGAACCTGCGCCACGCCACCCTGCACCAGCTGCGCATCTTTCTGGCCGTGGCGCGCCACAACAGCTTTGCGCGCGCAGCGGAGGAGCTGCACCTCTCGCCGCCGACCCTGTCCCTGCAAGTCAAGCAACTGTCCGAGACGGTGGGGCAGCCCCTGTTTGAACAGCTGGGCAAGAAGATCTTTCTGACCGCGACGGGTCAGACCCTGGCCGACGCCTGCGCCGACATCGAGTCGCGTATGGAGCGCCTGTCGCAGGACCTTGCGGCCCTGCAGGGCGTGGAAAAAGGCAGCTTGAAACTGGCCATACTGACCACGGTGAAATACACCGTGCCCAAGCTGCTGGGCGGCTTCTGTGCGGCCCACCCGGGCATCGACGTGGCGATGGTGGTGTGCAACCGCGAGAACCTGTTGCTGCGGCTCGCCAGCAACCAGGATGACCTGTACATCATGGGTCAGCCTTCTGAGAATATGGACGTGGTCTGCGAAGACTTTGCCGACAACCCGCTGGTGCTGGTGGCGCCGCCAAGCCATCCGCTGGTGGGCAGGCAGCGACTGTCGCCGAAGCGGTTGAAGGACGAGCCCTTCGTCCTGCGCGAGCCCGGTTCGGGCACCCGGCTGACTACCGAGAAGTTCTTCGCTGGCCAAGGCGTCAGGCTGAAAACGCGGCTCGAAGTCGGCAGCAACGAAGCCATCAAGCAGACCGTGGCCGGCGGCTTGGGGCTGGCGGTGCTGTCGGCCACCACCGTGGTGTCGGAACTGGCGCTGGGCGAGTTGGTGTTGCTGGACGTGGTGGGGTTCCCGCTGATCCGTCGCTGGCACGTGGTGTACCCGCGCGGCAAGCGACTCTCGCCCGCAGCGCTGGCGTTCAAGGACTGGCTGTTCGAGCACCGTCCACGGCCGGGTCCGTCACGCTGAGGCGGACGCGGCACCTGCGAGAACACCAACGGGCTCATCCGTCAGTACTTACCCAAGGGCACCGGCCTCAGCGTCTTCATCTTCAGCCAGGCCGAACTCGATGACATTGCCGATAGCTTGAACACCAGACCGCGCGCTACGCACGGTTGGCATACTCCGATTCAGACCGTGGCCGAAGGCCTGGAATTGGGACATGGATGGCAAGCGCCAGCGGCGCAGCGCCTTCGCTTCGTGCTGGATTTCGCGTACGCGACGGGCCTACGCATCGGGGAATTGGTGGGGCCACGCTGGGGCAGATTGAGGTCGATGCGCATGGGGACGACGGGCTGCACCTGGTGGGCAAGGGCAGCAAACCCGGCAAAGTGGCGTTGCCGTCGCTGGCCCGTGCGGCGCTGTCTCGCTACCTGATGCAGCGCAAGTTGCCGATCACGCCGGCGCGCTGGGACCCGCGAGCGCCGCGCATTGGCAGCCTCGATCAGGAGGATGCAGCTGGCATCACTGCCTCACGGCAGTGGAGTGTTATGCGCCGTTTCTTCACGAAGGTGGCGGAAGTCGTCCAGGCGGACAATCCGTCCACGGCTGAGAAACTGCGGCGTGTCAGCCCGCACTGTATGCGCCACACCCATGCCACTTATGCGCTCGCGCTCGGGGCCAAACTTACCACCGTGCGGGACAACCTGCGGCATGCGTCGCCTGCACGGCGATGAGATCAAGCGGGCGCGCCAGAGGGTGGGCGCTCCTTCACGACGGCCGGGCCATGAACGCTTCGCCGAGCAGAAATTAGAACTAACAGTGACGATTGGCATAGCCGCCGTCCTTGATCTTCAGGCATGCCCAAGGGAAGACGGACCCCAGGCCCGATGCCGGGCGCGTTCAGCGGTGCGTGCGGCGGCACCACCTCGAACGGGACTTCTTGCATGAGGCGGTAGCCCGGCACGTAGGCACGCACGTCCGCCACCATGTCCAGAATGCATTTCTCCACCAACGCCTGGTCGACCAGTTCGGACAAACCGAACACGGTATCGCGCATGATCAACGGTGGCTCTGCCGTGTTGAGCACGATGATGGATTTGCCGCGTTCGGCCCTGCCGAGCTTCTCGATCACCGCGCGCGTGGTCTCCGTGAACTCATCAATGTTGGCCCGCGTTCCGGGGCCCTCCGACTTGCTCACGATCGATGCGACGATTTCGCCGTAGTGCACTTTCGAGACCCGTGAGGCGGCTGCCACGATCGGGATCGTCGCCTGCCCACCGCAGGTCACCATGTTTATGTTGTCGATGACTTGCACGCCGTGTGCCTGCAGCAATTCGTTGTGGCGCTTGTGGGCGCTGGAGCAACGACATGAAGACGCACTGTGGCCGGCGTGGAAGTTTTAGTGAGCCGCAAGCATCTGTCTTTTTGCAAGTGGGTGCCCTGCTGTGTTTGGTTGTAGCTGCCTCCGACGGTGACACCCTCAAGGCACGTTGCGGGGAGCCCGGCGCTTACGAAAAGATCACCATCCGCATCAGTGCCATTGATGCGCTTGAGAAAGCCCAGGACTTCGGGAGCGTCTCTCGCCAGCACCTCGCGTCCCTGTGCTTTCAGCAGATTGCCAAGATCACTCCGAAACGCACCGACCGGTAGAAGCGCACGATCGCCGATGTCGCTTGCAAGGACGAGGACGTGTGCGAGGGTTCGTCGGCGATTCGTCCATCGACGTCGCCACGGCGCGCAACGCCGGTGTCTGCGTATGGGCACTGCCCTATGGCTACAACATGGGCGACCCCATCGCCGCGTGTGCGCCCGACCACGTCAGTGAAGACATCTCAGCCCTGTTGCACTGATTCCCTTTCCGCCCCACGCCCCACGCCCCACGCCCCATGACACAGACCACACCGCTCAAGATCGGCATCAACGGCTTCGGCCGCATCTGGCGCAACGTGCCGCGCAGCGCCATTGAGAACTTCCAGGATATCGAAGTGGTGGCCATCAACGACCTGCTCGAGCCCGACTACCTGGCCTACATGCTGCAGTACGACAGCGTGCACGGCCGCTTCAAGGGCACGGTCTCGGTCGAGGGCAACACCCTGATCGTCAACGGCAAGAAGATCCGCCTCACGCAAGAGCGCGATCCCTCGAGTCTGAAGTGGAATGAAGTCGGCGCCGACGTCGTCATTGAATCCACCAGCCTGTTCCTCGACAAGGTCACGGCCCAGAAACACCTGGACGCCGGCGCGAAGAAGGTCATCCTCTCGGCTCCCTCCAAGGACGACACCCCCATGTTCGTCTTCGGCGTCAACAACAAGACCTACAAGGGCGAGGCCATCATCTCCAACGCTTCGTGCACCACCAACTGCCTGGCGCCGATTGCCAAGGTGCTCAACGACAAGTGGGGCATCAAGCGCGGCCTGATGACCACCGTGCACGCGGCCACCGCCACCCAGAAGACCGTGGACGGCCCGAGCAACAAGGACTGGCGCGGCGGGCGCGGCATCCTGGAGAACATCATCCCCAGCAGCACCGGCGCGGCCAAGGCCGTGGGCGTGGTGATCCCCGAGCTGAACAAGAAGCTCACCGGCATGAGCTTCCGCGTGCCCACCAGCGACGTCTCGGTGGTGGACCTGACGGTGGAGCTGGAAACCGAAGCCAGCTACGACGAGATCAAGGCGGAGATGAAGGCCCAGTCCGAAGGACAAGTGCCTTGAGATGGTGCGCGTCGTGGGCGCCCGATCATGACGGCCTTGCGCTTCAGCGATGTGTGCGCGAGCGGTTTTTCGCTCGCCACGCGCGTCTTCATCCGCGCCGACCTGAACGTGCCGCAGGACGACACGGGGCGCATCACCGAGGACACCCGCATCCGCGCCAGCATCCCGGCGATCCAGATGGCGCTGGACGCGGGCGCGGCCGTCATGGTCACCAGCCACCTGGGCCGGCCCACCGAAGGCGCGTTCAAGCCCGAGGACTCGCTGCAGCCGGTGGCCGCGCGCCTGGCCGCGTTGATGGACCGCCCGGTGCGCCTCGTCGCCGACTGGGTTGACGGTGATTTTTCGGTGGCTCCCGGCGAGGTGGTGCTGCTGGAAAACTGCCGCCTGAACGTGGGCGAGAAGAAGAACAGCCCCGAACTCGCGAAGAAGCTCGGCGCCCTGTGCGACATCTTTGTGCACGACGCCTTCGGCACCTCGCACCGCGCCGAGGGCACCACCTACGGCATCGCCGAGTCCGCGCCCGTGGCCTGCGCCGGCCCGCTGCGGTGATCCTGCAGGCCTCGGCCGGCGCTCGCAAGTACGCGGGCGAGGCCTACCTGCGCCACATGGTGCTGGCCGCCGTGGAAGCCCACCCCGACCTGCCCGTGGTGCTGCACCAGGACCATGGCACCACGCCTGCGGTGTGCATGCAGTCGATCCACTCGGGCTTCACCAGCGTGATGATGGACGGCTCGCTGCGCGAGGACGGCAAGACCCCCGCGAGCTACGACTACAACCTGGAGGTCACGCGCCGCGTCTGCGACATGGCGCACGCCGTGGGCGTGTCGGTGGAAGGCGAACTGGGCTGCCTGGGCTCGCTGGAAACCGGCGAGGCGGGCGAAGAGGACGGCGTGGGCGCCGCGGGCACGCTGACGCACGACATGATGCTGACCGACCCCGAGCAGGCGGCCGACTTCGTGCAGCGCACCGGCGTGGACGCACTGGCCATCGCCATCGGCACCAGCCACGGCGCCTACAAGTTCACCCGGCAACCCACCGGCGACATCCTGGCCATCGACCGCATCGCGGCCATCCACGCCAGGGTGCCCAACACCCACCTGGTGATGCACGGCAGCTCCAGCGTGCCGCAGGAATGGCTGGCCATCATCCGCGAGCACGGCGGCGACATCAAGGAAACCTACGGCGTGCCGGTGGAGGAAATCCGCCGCGGCATCCGCAACGGCGTGCGCAAGGTGAACATCGACACCGACATCCGCCTGGCCATGACCGGCGCCATGCGCCAGACCTTCGCCCGGGAGCGCAGCGAGTTCGACCCGCGCAAGGCGCTGATGGCGGCCAGGAAGGCCGCGCGCGCGATCTGCCAGCAGCGCTTCGAGGCCTTCGGCAGCGCGGGACAGGCGGGCCGGATGAAGGCGGTGTCGCTGGACACCATGGCCGCCAGCTACGCCTGAGGCAGTTCCAGCAGGAACTCGGCCCCGCCCCCGGCGGCGTTGCGCGCGCTCAGTCGCCCGCCATGCTGCTCGACGATGCCGTAGCTGATCGACAGCCCCAGGCCCGTGCCCTTGCCCACCGGCTTGGTGGTGAAGAAGGGGTCGAAGATGCGCAGCAGGTGCTCGGGTGCAATGCCCGGGCCGTTGTCGCGCAGCGCCACGCGCACCTGGCCGTCGGCGACCTCCACCGACACCCAGACGCGGGGCGAGGGGCTGTGGCCCACCGCGTCGAAGCCGTTCTGCAGCAGGTTCATCATCACCTGCTGCAACTGGCCCGCGCTGCCCATCACCATGCACTGCCCGCCCGGCTGCCAGCGCACCTCCACCGGCGTGGCGCGGCCTTTTTGCACCCAGTGGATCGCTCGCTCGATCACCTCGATCAGGTTGACCGGCTTGCGTTCCTCCGGGTCCATGGCGGAGAAGCGCTTGAGCCCGTGCACGATGTCGGCGGTGCGCTGCGCGCCTTCGAGCGTGCCCTCGATCAGCGACGGCAGGTCGCCCATGAGGTGTTCGATGCGCAGCATCTGGCGCAGCGCCTGCAGCACCGGCTCGGGCTCGTGCGCGTGCGCGTGCGCGTGCACGGCGGTTATGTAGGTCTGTAGCCGGTCGCAGTACTTGCGCAGCGCATGCACGTTGCCCAGCACGAAGCTGATCGGGTTGTTGAGTTCGTGCGCCACGCCGGCCACGAGCTGGCCCAGCGAGGCCATCTTTTCCGAATGCAGCAGCTGCTGCTGGGTGCGCTTCAGGGCCTCGTGGGCGGCGCGCATCTCGTGGTACGCGCGCTTGAGCTCGGCCGTGGGCCGCCCGACCCAGACCGTGCCCACGCGCCGCCCGTTGCCGCCGATGCGCGGCGTGCAGTTGGCGTCCACCGACACCGCCTGGCCCTGCCGGTCCAGCAGGTTGAGTTCGATCGCCTCGCCCGCGCGCGGCGCGTCGGCCTTATCCATGGCCGCGCGCGCCAGTGCCACGCTGGACGCGTCGGCCAGCAGCGCGTACAGCTGCGTGCCGCGCAACTGGTCCTCGGGCCGTCCGGCCAGCTCGCACAGCGCGGCGTTGGCCTGCTCGATCAGGCCGTTCGCGTCGCACACAACCAGCACGTCCGACATCGAGGTCAGCACGCTGAAAATGAACTGCTGCGACTGCTCCAGCTCGGCGTTCTTTTTCTCCAGCTCCACCTCGTCGTCGATCAGCCGGGTGTAGACCTCGTCCATCTTCTGGATGACGTCCATCCAGGTGGACTCGTCCACACCCTCCATGGGCGCGGCGGGCAGGGGGATACGGGAGTGCTTTTCGTTCATCTGGACACTCCAGCGCGGCCCTCACCCCAACCCTCTCCCAGAGAGAGAGGGGGCAAGACGGCCCAAGATGCCATCCCCCCTCCAAGCGCCGAAGGCGCGCCAGAGAGGGGGGAAGCCGCGAAGCGGCGCAGAGGGGGGGCCATGCCCATCAGTGCACCGTGCAGACCATGCAAGGGTCGAACGAGCGCACGATGTGCTGCACGGCCACCGGCGTCTTCTCGCCCTCACGCACCGGTGCGCCGACCAGGGCCTGCTCCAGCGCGCCGGGCGTGCCGGCGGCGTCGCGCGGCGAGAAGTTCCAGCTCGTGGGCGCGACGATCTGGTAGTTGGCGATGCGCCCGCGCTGCACCACGACCCAGTGCCCCAGGCTGCCGCGCGCCGCTTCCGACAGGCCGATGCCGCTGCCTTCGGCGGGCAGGTCGGACGGCACGCAGAAGGGCTCGGTGGGCCGCAGCGCGCGCAGCCAGTCTTCCATCAGCGGCACCACGCGCGCAAGTTCGAGCAGGCGCGCCAGCACGCGCGTGTAGACCGTGCCGCCGTGCCGCGCCACCGCATCGCGCACCAGCGGGTGGCCGGCCGCGAGCTGGCGTGCGATGGCACCGGTCTCGACCACCTCGCCGGCCAGCCGCGGCGCCTTGTTCCAGGTGTAGCCGCGCGCCTTGTCGGGGTCGGGTCGGGTCTGGCCCACCAGCGGGTGCAAGGGGCCACCGGCGTCAGCCAGCCATGCGTGGGTGGCGTCTTCGGTGATCGCGACCGCGTCCACCGCGTCCAGCCGCGCCGCATCGGCGCGCCACAGCCCGCCGGGCAGGGCGAAGCCGCCTTCGGGCTGAGCATAGGCGCCGTAGCTCAGGTAACGGCCCGGGCCGGGGCCCAGGGCCTGCAAATGCAGGTCGCGCATCAGGGTGAGGAAGATGCGCAGGTCACCCCCCAGCGGGTCCCGCGCATGCCAGTCCCACAACGCGTCCTCGCTCTCGATGCCGATGATGGCCTCCAGCGGTGCGCCGAACAGCTGGCGCTCCAAGAACGATCGGAACTCGCGCACGCGCGCGAGCAGGCGCACGCGCTCGGCCGCGTCGATCGGCCGCGTGGAGCCGCCCGGCTCGATGGACTGCGTGTGCGGCCACTTGCCGCCCAGCGTGCCCATGAGGGTGAGCCAGCGCTGGCGCGCCGCCGTGGCCGCGCGCACCTGCTCGCCGTGGTTCGGCGCGAAGCGGCGCACCGCCTCGGCGTGCCAGGCATGGGCCGCGTACACCGGGCGCGTGAAGTCCGGCATGAAGAACAGGTAGAAGTGCGTGAGGTGGTCGGCCAGGTTTTCCGTGGCCAGGATCACGTTGGTCGCGTGCTGGCCGTTGGCCGGCATCTCAATGCCGCCGAGGTGGGCTAGCGCGCGCGCCGACGCCACCGACTGCGACACCGAGCAGATGCCGCAGATGCGCGGCACGTAGACCAGCGCATCGTGCGGCGCCTTGCCCTGCAGGATCTGCTCGAAACCGCGGTACATGGTGGCATTAACCTGCGCCGAGGCCACGCGGCCATCCTGCACGTCGAGCTGCACCTCCAGGTCGCCCTCGACACGGTTGAACGGACCGACAAGTAGGCGGCTCATTTGAGGGGGGTTTTGCGAACGGCGGGTTTGACCACCAGGTGGTCGGACACCGCGTTCTGTTTGACCCGTTTGGGCGTCGCGCTCTTGGACAGGGAGGCCAGCGCGACGAACCAGGCCTTGGGCATATCGGTCGGCAGGCCGATGGGGATGCCCGCGAGCTTGGGCGTCTGGTGGAACGGGTGGCCGGGCTCCTGGAAGCCGGGCTCGGTGCAGGCGATACAGGCGTAGCCGCCGCGTGTGCAGCTGCCCTCGCCGTTCCACAGCCGGGTGTTGCAATCAGCGTGCACCTGCGTGCCTTTGCAGCCCATGTGCTCCATCATGCAGCCGAGGTCCGACGGCTTTTCGGCGCTGGCCTTGAACTCGTAATACTCGTTGCGCGTGCAGCCGTGGTGCACCAGTTGGTCGGCATAGAAACGCGGCCGGTTCAGCGGGTCCAGGTCGTCGGCCGTAAAGCCGTCGGCGGCCAGCGCCATGAGTGTGTCAATCACCCAGCTCGGGTGCGTGGGGCAGCCCGCGATGTTGATCACCGGCAGGCCGCTGCTGGAGCGGAAATCCGCTCCGAGCAGTCCTCCGGTGCGGTCATCTTCGTACTGCAGGCCGCAGGCGTCGGTGGGGTTGTCGCCGCCGGCGGTGATGCCACCCCAGGCCGCGCAGCTGCCGACGGCCAGCACGTGTTTCGCTTTCGCCGCCAGCTCGCGCACCCAGTGGATCATGGGCAGGCCGGTACCGGCCAGCATGTGAAAGCGCCCCGTGCCGTTCGGGCCGCGCAGCAGCGAGCCTTCGACGCACAGCGCGTCGAGCCGGGTGCTGCCGTCCAGCACCGCGTGCAGGAGCGCGATCACCTCTTCGCCACTCGCCATCGACAGCGAGGGGTGCCACAGCAAGTTCACGCCACCATCGCGCAGGTGGCCCCGGAAATCGGGGGTGTCGGCGCACAGCAGCGACATGCTGCAGCCGCCGCAACCGCCCGACTGAAGCCACAAAACGTTGAGACCAGCGCCATGCTTCACAGCGACACCTCCATCCGGCAGACGCCGCGGAACTGGCTTTGCCGTGCCACTGGCGTCACCCCCTTGAGGTGGGATGCGGCTACGCGCAAGGCGCAAGCGACGGAGGTGGACCTCACTTCGGCTCCAATCCGAAGCGCTGTATTTTGGCGCGAAGACCCACGCGGGAGAGGCCCAGTTCCTGGGCCGCTCGGGTCTTGTTCCAGCGGTGGCGCAGCAGGGTTTCGCGCAGCAGCATCGCCTCGATCACGTTCAGCCGCTCGCTCAGCGTGCCGCTTTGGGGGATGGCGGCGGTGAGGTCGTCGGCCGTGCCCGATGCGCGGCCTTGCAGCACCCGGCTGGAGAACGCCGCGGCGTCCAGCCGCGCGCCGTCGTGCAGGGCCAACGCCCGCGCGATTTCATTGCGCAGCTCGCGGATGTTGCCCGGCCAGGGGTAGGCCACCAGGCAGGCCATGGCTTCGTCGGGCAGGATCGCGCCCGGGTGCCCCAACTCGGCGGCCACGTCATGCACCAACTGGTGCGCGATGGGCGGGATGTCGGCCACGCGATCGCGCAGCGGCGGCACGGTGATCGTGATGCCGGCGATGCGGTAGTAGAGGTCTTCGCGGAACAGGCCATCGCGCACGCGCTGCTCCAGCTGGCGGTGGGTGGCAGCGATCAGGCGCACGTCCACCGGCACCGGGCGCGCACCGCCCACGGGCCGCACCTCGCCCTCCTGCAACACGCGCAGCAGCTTGACCTGGAAGGCGGGGGACGTCTCGCCGATCTCGTCGAGAAAAACGGTGCCGCCATCGCCGCGCTGGAACAGGCCCCGATGGTCTTCATACGCGCCCGTGAAAGCGCCGCGCTTGTGGCCAAAGAGCTCGGATTCGAGCAGCGTGTCGGGAATGGCCGCGCAGTTCTCTACCGCAAAGGGGCCGGTGCTCCGCGGCGAGGCGTAGTGGATGGCTCGCGCCAGCAGTTCCTTGCCCGTGCCCGATTCGCCCAGCACGAGCACCGGGATGTCGTAACGCGCGGCGCGCTGTGCCATGTTGCACACCTGGTCCAGCGGGCTGCCGGGCGCACGCACGAGGCGGTCGAAGCCGAAGCTGCTGCGCGCCTGCGCCATCTGGGTGGCGGTGCGCTGGCGCAGCACGCGCGTGTTGGTGCGCAGCTCCAGGTCGAGCCGGCTGGTCTGACGCTGCAGCGCCTGCGCCTCGACCGCGTTGCGCACCGACTCCAACAGGTGGTCGGGCGACCAGGGTTTCAGGATGTACTGGTAGATGCCGGCCTCGTTGATGCCCGCGATGATGTCTTCGGAATCGGTGTAGCCCGAGATGACGATGCGCACCACGTCGGGCCACTGCTCGCGCACCTCCTTGAGAAAGTTCACGCCGGTCATGCCCGGCATGCGCTGGTCGCACAGGATCACGCTCACCGGCTGGCGCTGCAGCAGGCCGCGCGCCTCGTCGGCGCTGCTGGCAGTGAAGACCGTGAAGTCCTCGTCCAGCGTGCGCCTCAGCGCGTCCTGCGAACGCACCTCGTCGTCCACCACCAGCACGGTGGGCAGGGCTTCGAGAAGGAGGGGTTGCGTCACGGCCGATGCACCGCCAGATGGCGGGGTGTCCAGGCGTGCGGCTGCTTGTGCACGAAGTGGTGGCGTGCCACGTGGTAGCTGGGATCGAAGCCGTAGAAGTTGCGGTGCATGCGCGCCAGTTCCTGTTCGCGGTAAAGGGCCAGCGGACGGTGGGCCTCGTCCTGCTCGCGCCGGGCCTGCTTGGCAGCCAGCTCTCCGCTCTGATTGTAGGAGCTGGCCAGCGCCAGCGCGCGCTCCAGGCCGCGCTCTTCGAAGCCTTGGCGCGGCCCCTCATCGTTGTGGTCGAGCAGGCCGATCTTCAGCGCCTCGGCGGCCAGCAGCGGAAGGCGCTGCGTCATCAGCGCCTTTGCGCCGGCGTCGCCGAGGCGGCGCGGCAGCAGGTAGGTCCAGTACTCGGAACCATACAGGTTGCCCATGTTCTTGTAATGTGGGTTGAGCACCACGCTGCCGTGCGCCCACACCTGGTCGGCCGCCAGCGCGAGAAAGGCGCCACCCGCGCCGGCGTTGCCGCGCAGCACACTGACCGTGAGCCGGTCGGTGGTCTGCAACACCGCCAGCGCGACGTCGTTCATGGCCTGGATGTTGCGCCACGAGGCATCGGCGGCGCTGTCGCCGGGGCGGTGCGCGGCGGCCTCGATGCTGTTGAGGTCGATGCCGTTGCTGAAAAACCCCTCTCCGCCCAGCAACAGCAGCACTTTCGTGGGCCGCTCGCGCACCTGCAGCAGCGCGGCGCGCAGGCGCTCACAGCGCGCGGTGGACATGGCGCCGTTGTAGAAGTCGAAGCTCAGGCAGCCCACGCGCGCACCCTCGGGGCCGTGCTCGGTGTAGCGCAGCTCGCCCCATTCGTCGGCTGCGCGCTCCAGCGGCACGGGGCGCTGCGGCAGGCTGGCCGCTTCGGTGGCGAACAGCTCGGCCGCCACCTGCTTGAAGCTACCCTGGACGGGCGGCGTGCCCGGCGGGTCGACGCGGCGCGCCTGGCCGATCCAGACGCCACCGTCCACCGTGCGGCGCAGCAGCGCGCCATCACGCACGGCGAGCACGGCGCCGGGTTCGGCACCCTCAAATTCGGCCATGGTCGCGGCACTGGCCCGATGGGCATCGCCGAGGTAACAGGGCTGGCCCCAGAGCGCGTCGAGCACGCCGGGCTGGCCGTCGCCGCTGCGGAGTTTGGCGAGCACGGTGGCGGTGCTGTCCTCAGCCCAATCGATCGCGCGTTCGCCCTGGCGCAGCAGCGGCTGCCAGCGCGCCAGCGGCACCAGTCCGGTCCACGCCGGTGCTTCGCGCTCGCCATCAGCGAAGCGTTGCACGGCGGCCAGCGTGGCCTGCAGCGCGGCCTGGGTGACCTCGCGCCGGTACAGGCTGCCCTTGGTGGCCTCGCGCAGGGGAAAACGCGCGTGCGCCCAGACCGGGCCGGCGTCGAAATCGCCATCGGCCTGCAGCACCGTCACGCCCCAGTGCGGCTCGCCGCGCCAGACCGCCCAATCCAGCGCCGACGGCCCCTGGTCGCCCGGCGGGCCGGGGTGCACCACGAGGCAGGTCACGCGCTGCCACACCGTGGCCGGGATGCGGCGCTTGAGGAACGGGGCCAGCACCAGGTCGGGCAGGAACAGGGCCACGGCCTCTTCGGTCACGCTGTCGGCGATGTCGAGCTCCACGCTCAGGGTGTGGCCCGCCGCGCGCAGCTCGGCGAAGAGCCGCTGGGTGAGGCTGTTGAAGCTGTGGCAGAGCAGGAGGATGCGCAAGGGGTTCATCGGGTTGTCAGATGGTGGGGCGCAGCGCCTGCAGCTCGCGCGCGGCCTGCTTGCGCCCCAGGTAGATGGCGAGTTTGGACTCGATGCCGTCCAGCGCCTCATTGAACTCGGCCACGCTGCGCGCGCCCAGTAGGGCCTGCGCCACGAGGGGTGTGTCGGGTCCGAAATGGTTGCCCAGATAGGCCATGGCCTGGCGGCGCAGCGCGTCGAGGCCCGGGCCGGCGGTCGCCGCCTGCGCGGGCACGGAGGCCGGGGCCGGCGCGGTCAGCGGCGCCTCGATCACGGGTGGAACCACGGGCGACTGCGTCACGGCAGGTGGCGGCAATGGCGGTGCCACAGGCGCAGCACGGGCCACCACCGGCTCGATCAGCCCCAGCGCCAGCAATGTGTCCAGATGCCCCTGCAGCTGCGGCAGGCCACGCGCCGCCAGCGCGTTCACCGAATCGCTGCCATTGACCATGATCAGCACCGTGCGCGTGGCGGGCGACAGCCCCGCCTTGCGCCGGGCGATCTCGGCCTTGCCGCTTTCGGTCTTCTGAAACACCCCACTCGACATGCCCGTCTCCTCGTCTCTTTTGTTATGGGCTGGCGAAAACAACGACCAACATGCCCCCGCTCCGGAGCGCGTGCAGCGCCTCACCCAGAACGCCGCGGAACCGGCTTCGCCGGGCCGCCAGCGTTGCCCCCTGGGGGGTGGCGCCGAAGGCGGCGCGGGGGAGTCAACAGATCCTCGGCAGTTGTTCTCCACTCAGCCAGTCCACCACCCGCCGCCCGCCGAAGCGCGTGGCCATCTGCACGAAGTGGTGCGGGTCCGCCGTCACTTCGCCGATGCGCGCCGCGTCTTGCGCCAGCGGGTGCTCACGCATCGTAGCGAGCACCGCGTCGGCGAACTCCGGCGCCACCACCGCGATCAGCTTGCCTTCGTTGGCCACGTAGAGCGGGTCCAGGCCGAGCAGTTCGCAAGCGGCGTCCACCTGCGGTTTGACAGGAATAGCCGCTTCCTGCAACAGCATGCCCACGCCCGACTGACGCGCCACCTCGTTGAGCGTGGTGGCGAGGCCACCGCGCGTGGGGTCGCGCAGCACGCGCACCGCGCCGGGTGCGGCCGCGAGCATGGCGGCCACCAGGGTGTGCAGCGCGGCGGTGTCGCTCTCGATCGTGGTCTCGAAGGCCAGCGATTCGCGCTGCGAGAGCACCGCCACGCCGTGGTCGCCGATGCTGCCGGAGAGCAGCAGCACGTCGCCCGGGCGCGCGTTGCGCCCGCTGATCTGCACGCCCGGCGGCAGCACGCCGACGCCGGTGGTGCTGATGAACACGCCGTCGCCCTTGCCTTGCTCTACCACCTTGGTGTCGCCGGTGACCACGGGCACGCCGGCCTCGCGCGACGCGGCGGCCATGGACTTCACGATGCGTTGCAGGTCGATCAGCGGGAAGCCTTCTTCGATGATGAAGCTCGCGCTCAGGTACAGCGGCTTGGCGCCCGACATGGCCACGTCGTTCACCGTGCCGTGCACCGAGAGGCAGCCGATGTCGCCGCCGGGGAAGAACAGCGGCGAGATCACGTGGCCATCGGTCGCCATCACGAGGCGACCCTGCGCCGGGTCGAAGGCCGGCAGCGTCAGCACCGCGCCGTCGTCACCCTGGCGCAGGAATGGGTTGTCGAAGGCCGCGAGGAACAGCTCCTCGATCAGTTGCGCCGCGGCCTTGCCGCCCGCGCCGTGGCTCATGTCGATGCGGCCGTGTTTGATGTCGAGCGGGCGGATGTAGTTCTTCTTCACCGGCCTGGGCGTGGGCGCCTCGCCAGCGGCGGGTTGCTCGATGTCGGTTCTCATGGGGTGGCCTCCTCGATGGCAGCGGCGGTGGCGGTGACCGGGACAATGGGAATGTCTCGGAAGCGGCCGTAGGTGTAGTGCGCGGCGCAGGCGCCTTCGCTGGACACCATGCAGGACCCGACCGGGTTTTCCGGCGTGCAGACGGTGCCGAAGATCTTGCAGTCGGTTGGCTTCTTCACGCCGCGCAGGATCGCGCCGCACTCGCAAGCCTTGTTGTCGGCCACGGGCGTGTAGTTCAGGTCAAAACGGCGTTCGGCGTCGAAGGTGGCAAACGCCTCGCGGATCTTGAGCGCGCTGTAGGGCACCTCACCCAGGCCGCGCCACTCGAAGCTGGGCCGCAGCTCGAACACCTCGGACACCAGGGCCTGGGCCTTGAGGTTGCCCTCGGGCGTGACGGCGCGGGTGAATTCGTTTTCCACATGGGCGCGACCCTCGTTGACCTGGCGCACCAGCATCAGGATGGCCTGCATCACGTCCAGCGGCTCGAAGCCGGCGATCACCACCGGCTTGCGGTATTCCTCGGCGAAGTGGTCGTAGGGCGCGGAGCCGATGACGATGCTCACGTGCGCCGGGCCGATGAAGCCGTCGATCGGCACGGTGCCGAGTTGGCGCACCTCGGGCGATTCGAGGATGTGGGTGATGGCCGAGGGCGTGAGCACGTGGCAGCACAACACGCTGAAGTTGGCCAGGCCTTCGCGCGCCGCATCGCGGATGGCGAGCGCCGTGGGCGGCGTGGTGGTCTCGAAACCGATGGCGAAGAACACCACCTCGCGCTGCGGGTTCGCGCGCGCGATGGCCAGCGCGTCGGCCGCGGAATAGACCATGCGGATGTCGCCGCCGCGCGCCTTGGCCCTGATGAGTGAGAGGCTGTCGCTGGCGGGCACGCGCATGGTGTCGCCATAGGTGCAGACGATGGCGCCGCGCTCCAGGGCCAAACGGATCGCCAGGTCGATGCGACCAATGGGCAGTACGCAGACCGGGCAACCCGGGCCGTGGATCATGCGCACATTGGGCGGCAGCAGCTCGAGAACGCCGTACCGGCTGATGGCATGGGTGTGGCCGCCACAGAACTCCATGAAGCTGTAGTGGCGCTGCGGGAGCGCTTCGGCGGCGATGCGCGCGCCGATCTGGCGGGCGAGCTCGCCATCGCGAAATTCGTCGATGTATTTCATGCGGGTGTCACAGGTGTGGGATCAGACGCGAACTGCGCGATTTCGGCGAACAGCGCCAGCGTGCTTCGCGCCTCCTCCGGGTCGATCACCCCAATGGCGTGGCCGACGTGCACGATCACGTAGTCGCCCACTTGCACATCGGCCACCAGGGCAATGGAAATTTCTTTGCGGATGCCCCCGAGGTTGACCACGGCCTGGTCGTTGGGGCGCAACTCGACCAGTTGGGCGGGAATGGCTAGGCACATGATTCGGCTTCCTTTGTCGAGATGTTCTGCGGCGTCGTCGCCATTTGTTGCGCCGCGACCCAGGCCTGGCCCAGCGCCAGACCGGCGTCGCCGCAGCCCTTGTCCAGCGGGCGGTGCACGCGCAGCCCAGTGGCCTGCAGGCGCTGCGTGAGGCGCTCGCGCAGCACGCGGTTGAAAAAGCAGCCGCCACCGAGGCACACACTGCGACAGCCGCGTTCGTTGGCGGCCCGCGTGGCCCAGTCGGCCAGGGCGTCGGCCAGCGCGAGGTGAAAGCCCGCAGCGGTGGCGTCCACGCCATCGGCGGTGGCTTCGAACAGCGCGGGCATGAGGCCGCGCAGGTCCAGGCGGTTCAGCGCGTCGATGACCGCGCCGGGCAGGGCTGTGGTGTGTGGGGTTTGCGCAAGCCAGCGCGCGGCGGCGGCTTCCAGCGCAATGGCGGCCTGTGCTTCATCGGTTTGGCGAACGCTCAGACCCAGCGCAGCGGCGGCCGCGTCGAACCAGCGCCCGGCGCTGCTGGTGGCCGGGCAGTTCAGGCCGCGCACCAGCATCTGCTGCACACCGGCGGCCACGGCCGCACCGACCTGCGGTGCAAAGCGTGGGGTGATCTGATCGCCATCGCCCATCGCGTGCAGCACGCTCGCGGCCATGCGCCAGGGCTCGCGCGCGGCGCGGTCGCTGCCCGGCAAAGCCAGCGGCATCAAGTGGCCCAGGCGTTGCCACCGTGCGCCGTCCACCCACAACAGTTCTCCGCCCCAGGCCTGCCCGTCTGTGCCCAGGCCCACGCCGTCGAGCGCCAGGCCGATGACCGGGCCTTCGATGCGGTGCTCGGCCACCACGGCGGCGATGTGCGCGTGGTGGTGCTGCACGCCCATGGCGGGCACACCGAGCGCGTGTGCGGTGGCGATGGCCAGCTGGGTGCTGAAAAAATCGGGATGCAGGTCGTGGGCGATGGCCTGCACCGGCGCGCCGACCGCAGCGGCCTGCTGCAGCAGCTCCTGCACCGATTGCTCCAGCGCCGCGCAGGCGGTCGGGTCACTCAGGTCGCCATGCACCGGCGACCAGTGCACCTGCCCGCGCAGCACCAGGCAGGCCGCATTCTTGAGCCAGGCGCCGACAGCGAGCACGGTGGTGGACATGACAAACCGTCCGTCAGGCGGCGGCGTCGGCGGGCAGCGCGGCTTTGGCGCGGGCCAGCTCTGCTTCGAGCCGCTGCACGCGCTCGCGCAAAACCGCTTCTTCGGAAGCTGGCTCGTCGTGGTGGTGATGCTGCGCGCCCATGGCGTGGTCCAGCCAGTGCAGCCAGGCGTCCATGCCTTCGCCGGTAGTGGCCGAGAGCTGGATGACTTCGATCGTCGGGTTCACGCGGCGCGCCAGCTCAATGCAGCGCGCGACGTCGAACTTCACGTGCGCCAGCAGGTCGATCTTGTTGAGCACCATGAGCGAAGAGGCGGCGAACATGTCGGGGTACTTGAGCGGTTTGTCCTCGCCCTCGGTCACCGAGAGAATGGCCACCTTGGCGGCTTCCCCCAGGTCCCACACGGCGGGGCAGACCAGATTGCCCACGTTTTCGATGAACAGCAGGCTGTGTTCGTCGTGGTGGTTGTGATCGTGCGAGTGCTCTTTTGCAGGGTCGTGGCCATGGTGATCGTGGCTGTGCAGTTGCGCGAAAGCTTGCGACACCATGGGCGCGTCGAGGTGGCAACCCTTACCAGTGTTGACCTGGATGGCGGGGGCGCCGGTGGCGCGGATGCGGTCGGCATCGAAACTGGTCTGCTGGTCGCCTTCGATCACGGCGAGGTGCAGATCAGGCGAGCGGGCCTTCAAGGCTTCGATGGTGGCGCAAAGCAGCGTGGTCTTGCCCGAACCGGGGCTGGACACCAGGTTGAGCGCGGTCACGCCGTGCGCTTCGAAATGCGCCCGGTTCTGCACCGCCACGCGGTTGTTGGCGCCCAGGATGTCGGTCTCCAGCTTGATGGCGCGCGCCTGGCTCATGCCGGGCACCGACACGCGGGCCGCACCGGTACCGAAGTGCAGGTCGCCGTTGGCAGGGTTCACCTGCACCACGCTGGCGTCGCCGGCCTGGGTCTGAACATGCCGGGCATGGGCCGGGCTGTTGTTACTGCATCCACACACAACACACATAGTCTGTCTCCTGTTCAATCGTGATGCTAGGCGCCGCAGACCGTCTGCGTTGCCCCAAGGGTTTTCTGGCGGTCGTGAAGCGGCACAGTGTGTTCCGTTTTCATTCCACCTGCATGTCCAGCACACGCAAGGCCATGCCGCCGGTGGGCTGGAGCTGGTAGCCACCGCAAAGGGGACAGGCGTCGCCGCGCTGGGCGATCTCCACCGTCTGCGCACAGCCCAGGCACCAGGCCTGACCGGGTGGTTCTTCGATGTCGATCTGGGCGCCTTCGAGCACGGTTCCTGGTGCCAAGCAATCCAGCGCAAAACGCAGGGCGCGCACATCCACCCCCGCGAGCTGCCCGGCCTCGATCCGCAGCGACAACAGACGGGAAAAACCGTCGCGTGCGGCGGTGCTTTCCACCAGCTGCAACACGCCACCGGCGAGGCTGGCCTCATGCATGTGGCAGCTCCTGCCCGGCGCGCACCGGGTGCGTCACGTCAAACGGCACGCAAGGGTCGAACGCCGCCATGAGCAGGCGCACGCGGCGCTCCACGGCGGCCGGTGGTTCGGCGGCGTCCAGCGCGGCGATGCGCTGCGCCACCACACCCTGCGGATGAAAATTCCACTCGGTCGGCGCGAGCACGCGGCAGGCAAGCACCCGCGCATCGCGCCCCGTGCTGTCGACCTCGACCTGGTGCACCAGCAGGCCACGCGCCATTTCCACCCAGGCCAGACCCTGGCGTGGCCCCGTGGCCAGCGAGCCGAAGGACAGCCAGCCCGCGCCGCTCTGGCCCGCTGCGTCGGGCAGGCACAGGCGGATCAGCTCGGCGACGCGGCTGCCCAGCAAGGCCCAGGGTGTGAGGGGTCGGTATGGCGTCGGATCGTTCAACCGGGTCCAGCTGCCGCTTTGGGCGCAGGCGCCGTGCCACTGCGGGCGCAAGGCAAAGCCGGGCTCAAGGGCCAGCGCCGCGGCCAGGGTGCGCTGGCCCGAGGCATCCGCATGGGCGCGCAGCGCGCTGGCTGGGTCCAGCGGCACGCCGTCGTCGATCTGGCGGGCGGCGCTGAGCAGTGGGGCCAGCCAGCCGTCGTGGCGGTGGCTCCAGTCCAGCAACCAGTCGGCGCCGCTGGTTTGCCAGGCGCCGTGCCAGGTGGTGGCGGGCTGGTGCAGCAGATGGTCTTGCAACCAGACGAGCGTGGCGTGCCAGGGATCGGCCAGCGCGCTGGCAGCGGGGGCCAGCAGTGGGCAGGCCCTGAGCGCGGCCTGTGCCTGGGCTGCCAGCAACTCATCGCCATCGTTGGCCAGCAGGCGCGGCCAGTCCAGCCCGATGCGGCGGATGTGTTCCTGCGCGGTCTCGGTGCGCAGGCGCTGAGCCACCTGTTGCGGCGCAGGGAGCAGACCCGGCGCCGCCGCTTCGATGGCGAGCTGCGAGCACAGGCGGTGCGCGTGGCCGCAGAGATTGAACAGGCTGGCCATGAGGCCGGGCACGGCGTTCACGGCCTGCGCCCGGGCCAGGCGCGGCGCCCAGTCCTGGCGGCTGCTTTGCAGGGCCATGGGCGTCGCCACACCGGGTGCCACGCGCAGGGCACCGGCCAGCTGCGACAGGCCGGTTGACCCGGTCAGACCGAGCGCGTTCACGACGTCGCCCCGGTGTCCGGCCGACGGGCCAGGAAAAAGGCCCGCCGCGATGGCAGCGGCTCGGCCACGGGCGCTCGGGTCGGCTCAGGCACGGGTGCCGGTCTGACCAGGGCCAGCGAAGCCAGTGCGGTCTCGCGCGCCAGGTCCTGGCTGGTGAAGCCGTTCATGGGGGAAAACAGCGCGCAAGTCTCGTGGTAGCCGATGGCAGGGTCGTGCCCACCGATGAATTCAAATCGTTCGCTGCCAAAGTCGCGCACGGCTTTGCGGCCCACGCGGTTGCCGTGTGGCCCATTCACCGACGGCAGGCGCAGCAGGCTCATGAACCAGGGGGTGATCAGCACACCCTCGGCCACCTGTGGGTCGCCTGACTCGACCGGATTCGCCCATTCGAACCCCACCGCCTCGACCTGCAACGCCGGGTTCAGCAAAGGAATGCCCTGCATGCGCTCGGTCTGAACGTGACGGTAGAAATTCACAAGGCTCTGCACGCGTTCGGCCAGTTGGGCGGGCGCCGCTGAGGGGGTGTCCATGAGGGTGAGCGGGCTCATGGGTTCTTTCTATCGTGCGGTGCACTGCCTGCGACACACGCGTTTGGCGCGGCTGGCCCCTCACCCCAACCCTCTCCCCAGAGGGGCGAGGGAGTCAAGCCCCATCTCCCTCCAGCGGGAGAGGGTCTTTGAACCCAGCGGCGCAGGGGGTTCATCTCAATCCACCAGCATCAGGAACTGCTCGGCATCGCAGTCGCAGTTCGGGCAGCGCCAGTGCGCAGGCAGATCCGCGAACGGTGTGCCGGGCAGAATCTGCCACTGTGGATCGCCCAGGGCGGGGTCGTAGACCCACCAGCAGATTTTGCATTCGAGGCGCGAGCCGGGGCGCAGCACATCGCGGTTGCCCAGGTACGAGCCTTCAAAGCCTTCGAAATGGTCATTGCTCATGGTGCGCCGGGTGGACGGGAAACGTCACACCGACTCCAGGTAGGTGATCACATCGAGCAGCCGCTCGTGCGAATCGCGCAGGTCTTCGGGGGCGGCCATCGCTACCTCGGGCATGTCCACCACCTCGACCGTGTTGAGGATCACCTTGTCCATCGAGTTGTAGTACACCACGCGCCAGCAGTTGGGCAGGCGCGTGTTGGAGATGCGGCAGTTGCCGTAACCGCGCGAGAGCATGAGCACGCGGCCGGTACCGAGATGGTGGTCGAGGAAACCGATGTCTTCGGGCGTGACCGGCAGCAGTGTGAAGTTGACCACGTGCGAGACCTGGCCGGGTTTCCAGCCGAGCACCTGGTCGCGGATTTCTTCCACCAGCAGGGGCGCGTTCTGCACGTTGGGTGGCAACGGACCAGCCCAATGCGGCATGGCGTCCTGCGGCCACACGTCGTCCACCGCCATGGCGCGCAGCAGCGCCGGCACCGGGCTGACCTCAATCACGTCGTCAATCATGGTGCGCTCGCCGTCCACGGTGCGGAACGTGATGAGGCGCCACACGCCGGCCAGCACCGCTTCCTGGATGCGCACCTCCAGCGCGCCGTCTTCTTCGCGCACCAGGGCGCTGACCTCGCCCTCACCCATGATCTGCTTGATCAGCTGCAGGTCCTGCGCAGGCAGCGTGGTCAGCGCCACCTGGCCGCCCGGGCCACCTTGCGCAGTGCGGTCCAGCAGCGCCAGCACCTGACCCAACACCGCGCGCGCGGCTTCGCGCCCGGCCAGCTCTTCGGGCTCGGGCAGCACGGGTGGGCGGTAGGTGCCCATGTCTGTGGGCATGTGCACATAGTCCAGCTTTTCGTCTTCGGGCTGGGTGCCCGGGCCGATGGCCACGAGGGGGATGGGGAAGTCTTTCATGGGGTGTCCTCGGTGTCGGTCGGTTCAATGGCAGCCGCTGTCTTTGCTGGTGCTGCCCTGGCTCACCACGGGGATGCCGATGGTGGGCGGGCGTGAGGGTGGCATGGCAAGCGCGGCGGCCACACCGCTTTGGTACACGTCCCAGTCCTGCATGCCGGCGATGGCGGTGACGTACTGACCGTCGCGAAAGAACAGCAGGGTGGGCCAGCGCTGCGAGCCGTAACGGCGCGCCAACGCGTCCTCGTTGTCTCGCGGCACCACGGCCACCTGAAAGCGGTTTGGAAAAACCTTCATCAGTTCGGGCAGCACGGCCGCCACGTCCTGGCCTTCGGGGAACCGCACCGGGTCGCCCGCGAGCAGCACCAAGCGGTCGCCGCCGCCCGCGCTCCATGCGGCCACGCTGGTTTCGTCCACCCAGGCGGCATCGAAGTCGCGCACTAGGCGCATCACCAGCGGTGGCGCGGGGTTGGTGTCGGGCAGTGGCAGGGCAAAAGCCCGGCCGGTGGTGTCGGTGGCGGTGTTCATGTCATCTCCTGTGTGTGGGGGTGGGTGTCAGGTCTGTCCGGACAACTGCCTGAGTTGTTCGGTGGTCATCTGTGAAGGCAGTTCAAAGCCGGCATCGCCACGGGCTCTCCGGCCCTGCATGGCGTCTTGCACTAGGTCCAGCGCCGCGTTGACTTCGGCGGCACGCTCGGTGCTGATGTGTTCGCGCGCGTCACCCAAGAACACCAGCAACCAGTCGCCGGGCTCACACGGACCGACCAGCGCGGTGTTCACCCGGCGCCGCTCGCCACGGCCTTCGCACCAGGCGTGTCCGGGCTCGATGGCGCTGACCTGCATGGGGATGCCGATGCACATGTCAGAGGTCCTTGGGGAAAAAGCGTTCGTCACCCGAACGGCAGGCTTGCTCAGGCGCGGGACGCTGCGTCTCGTAGGCGGCCAACGCGAGCTCGTCCAGGGTGACCGCTTCGCGTTCGCCCAGCGGCGTGCGGCGCGGCACGGGCTCGCCACCCCAGCGCGCGATCTGGTCCACACCCAGGGCCAGCGCGTCTTCCATCGCAGCCTTCACCACCGGGCGCAGGCTGCCGCCGTAGTCTTCCAACTCCTGGGGCTGGCAGCCGATCAGCAACATCTGGGACGGGAACTTGCCGGTGAGCTGCGCCAGCGAAAGCACTTCCTGAAAACCGGTCTGGTGCAGGCTCATTTTTTTCGCGCCCATGAAGCGCGGCACAGCGTCGTCGCGCACCTGCTTCAGGGTACCGGGCTCCAGGCCGTAGTCGATGGCGTCGAAGATCAACAAACAGTCCGCCGCCTGCACGTGCTGGATCAGGTACAGCCCCTGCGTGCCGCCGTCGATGAGCGACACATGCCCGGCGAACTCGTAGCGGCGCTGCAGCGTCTCAATGCAGCGCACGCCAAAGCCCTCGTCGGCCCAGAGCAGGTTGCCAATGCCCAGCACCACGATCGCTGGCGGCTGGGCAGGGCTGTCACCCCTGGGGTGACAGGTGGTTTCGGACGGATGTCTGCTCATGTGGGGTGGTCCCGATAAACGCTCAGGGAGAATCAGAAGAAAAGGGTGCGGCACCGCTCGGGGATCTGTGCGCCACCGCATACAGGCGCTTCCAGGCATGGAAGCTGTCCCAGGCGGACTGGTGTGCGAGCCAGAAGGCCGTATCGATACCGAACTGCCGCGCACAGCGGATGGCGGTGTCGGGCGACATGGCGCGCTGACCGTGCACCAACTCGTGCAGCCGGCGGCGCGACAGTCCAAGCAGCCGGGCCGCCTCGCTCTGGTTGAGCGAGAGCGGTGCCAGGCAGGTGCGCGCCAGCAGCCGACCCGGGTGCATGGGCGTGCGCACCGGCACCCCCTTCGGAGGAAGCACCGAAGCAGCAGCGAGCCAGCGGGGATGAGCGGAGAGCGACATCTAAATCGAATGAACGTTGCGCGACCAATAAAAATAAACTCGGAGCGAAATGCCTCAACCCAGGGTTCCGCGGAACCGTCCATCGACAAGCTCAGGACGGGCCGCCAATAACGCCCCTTTGGGGAGGGCGCCGAAGGCGGCGCGGGGGGTTAATCCTTGAACGTGCGGTGGCCGGAGATCATCGTGCTCACGATACTCTGGCGACCCATGATGTCCTCGCGGATCGCAGCGTAGATGTGGAAGATGATGAAGATGACCATGCCCCACATGCCCAAGCGGTGCCAGGTGTGCACATCCTGGCTCTGGCCGAACAGCGGAATCACCCAGGTGGTGAACAGCGTGTGCGCCCAGGATCCCGGCTGTGTGCCTTCCCCGTACAACGCAAAGCCGGTGACGATCATGAACAGGCCAATGCCGAGATACAGGGTAAACATGGCGAACCTGGCCAGCGGGTTGTGTCCCACGTACTGGTTGGGCTTGGGAGCGATAAACAGGTACCACGCCAGCACTTGAATCACCTCACGCCAGTAGGCTTTCTGGAAAAGCGGGACCCAGAACAGTTCGCGAGCGTGGTGGTTGCCGACGATCGCCCAGTAGGCGCGCCCGAGCAGGCCCACGGCCAGGATGTACCCAGCGGTGAAGTGCGCGAAGCGGATGTAGCCCATCAGGTAGTTGTCGCTGGCCTCGCCCGGCATGGTCGGCAGCGGCACGCCGATGAAGTAGCCGGTAATGGCCAGCACGGTGATCGCTGCGGCGTTGATCCAGTGCCAGATGCGCACCGGCGCTTCATAGACGTAGACCGACTTGATGGAATCGCCGAGCAAGACGGCGTTGTTGTCGATGCCGGTGGCATCGGCCTGGCGCTGCTGGGCCAGTTCTTGGGCAGACAGAGTGGACATGATGTGCTCCGAGTGGGGAACGACGGTCACTTCGACACGGCCTGGCCCCGGCGTGCGCGCCACTGGCGCACAGCCATCACACCCAGCCCGATTCCGAACAGCGCGAGCAGTTGCTCGACGCCGACGGCGTGGGTGAGCATGTCCCACAGCTCGTGGGGGCCGTGACCATCGTGGGCCTGCGCGGCGCCCGTCAGGCCCAGCAGCAGTGCGGTTGTGCCCAGTTGGCGCAGGTTTTTTTTCACTTGCATGTTTATCTCCTCGTGTGGGTTCATTTCATTTCCGGGATGGGCGCCGTGCCCGCGTGCCCCGATCCAGCGCACGCAGAGAATCCGGCTTTGCCGGTCCCGGGGCGTAGTCTCCCTGAGGGGAAGACGCGAAGCGGCGCAGGGGGTCATCTCACCTCACCGTGACGCGGGCCATTTCCTGACCGTCTTCGCTCATCACGTGCGTGGAGCAGGCCAGGCAGGGGTCGAAGCTGTGCAGCGTGCGCAGAATTTCCAACGGCTGCTCCGGGTTGACCATGGGCGTGTTCATCAGCGAAGCTTCGAAAGCGCCGATCTGACCCTTGGTGTCGCGTGGCGAGCCGTTCCAGGTGGTGGGCACCACGCACTGGTAGTTCTCGATTTTGCCGTCCTTGATCTTGATCCAGTGGCCCAGCATGCCGCGCGGCGCGGCCACTGTGCCCACGCCTTTGGCTTCTTTGGGCCAGGTGGCCGGATCCCACTTCTCGATGTTGGCGGTACTGGTGTCGCCAGCCTTGATGTTGCCAATCAGTTGCTTGAAGTCGTCCAACATCATCTCGCCGCTGTACTGGCTCTCCAGCGCGCGGGCCAGGGTACGACCGATGGTGGTGGGCAGCAGTTGCTTGAGCGTGTAGTTGGTTTCCGGCAGGCCCAGTGCTTTGGGCAGGGCCCTGTTGATCGCGACGGCAGACTCGTCCACCTGTTGCTTGACGCGCTGGCAGTATTTGTTGCCCTGCACCGCATGGGCGTAGCCCAGGATGTAGCGCGACAGCGGACCGACCTCGACCGCGTGGCCACGCCAGCGCGGACTCTTGATCCAGGAGTATTTTGCGGACTCGTCGAGCTGCTCAATGTTGGTGCGCGTGCCCTTGAAGTTGGGACCTTCGGGCTTGTAGTTGGCCTCTGTCACGCCATCCCAGGGGTGCAGACCCTTGCTTTCGTCGGCGTATTTGTACCAGCTGTGGTTCACGAATTCCTGCACCTGCTCGGGGTCGCGCGGATCGATCTCATGGATCTTGTCCCAGTTGCCATTGAGGATCACGCCGCCGGGCAACTGTTGTGTGCTGCGGTCGTTGGGCACTTTCTCATAGGTGCCGTAATCGGCGACATTGGTGGCCGAGAGGCCGCCGCCGTAGAGCCAGCCAGCCTGTTTGTAAATGGTGCCAATGGCCAGCACGTCAGGTACATAGACGTTCTTGTTGAACTCGATGATCTCGTTGATGCGTGCCTCGACGAAGTTCAGACGCTCCATGTTGATGGGTGCGCCGGCCGCGCCGTCGCCGTCGATGTTGATCGCGCAGGGAACCCCGCCCACGAGGTAGTTCGGGTGCGGATTCTTTCCCCCAAAAATGGTGTGGATCTTCACCCACTCTTTTTGCAGATCCAGCGCTTCGAGGTAGTGCGTGACCGCCATCAGGTTGGCTTCGGCTGGCAGCGCATAGGCCTTGGAACCCCAGTAGCCGTTGGCGAAGGGGCCGAGCTGACCGCTGGCAACAAACTTCTTCAGGCGGTTCTGCACGTCTCGGAAGTAGCCGGGCGAGGAAAGCGGGTGCGAGGGCGACACCATCTGCTGCAGCTCGCTGGTTTTCTTCGGATCGGCGTTCAGGGCCGACAGCACGTCCACCCAGTCCAGCGCGTGCAGGTGGTAAAAGTGCACCGCGTGGTCGTGCACCTGCAGCGTCTTGGCCATGATCTCGCGGATGAGATAAGCGTTGAGCGGAATCTGAATGCCCAGCGCATCCTCCACCGCGCGCACCGAGGCCAGCGCGTGGCAGCCGGTGCAGACGCCGCATATGCGCTCCACGAAGGCCCAGGCGTCGCGCGGGTCGCGACCCTTCAGAATCACCTCCAGACCGCGCCACATGGTGCCGGTGGAGACCGCGTTGCGGATCACATTGTTGCTGTCGAGGTTGACCTCGCAGCGCATATGGCCCTCGATGCGCGTGACAGGGTCGACGACGATGCGCCGGCCGGTGTTGTCCATGCGAAAGCCTTGAGTTTCGTAAGCACCCATGTTCTTGTTCCTCGGTCGTGTCAGTGGTTGGTGGGTGTGGAGGCGTCGGGCTTGCGCGCGTTGTCGCGGGCACGCTTGGCCACCGAGATGGCGGCGTGCGCCGCCACCGCCGCCCCCACCACACCGGCGGCGGTGCCACCGATCTGGTCTGCGTTGGCCTCGATGCCGAAGGCGTGGATGTCGGTCAGGCGGTCGTAGAACGAGCCCTTGTCCCAGAAGCCGTCTTCCGAGCAACCGATGCAGCCGTGACCGGCCTTGATCGGGAAGCTGGTGCCCTCGTTCCACTGCACTGTGGAGCAGGCGTTGTAGGTCGTTGGCCCCTTGCAGCCAACCTTGTAAAGGCAGTAGCCACGGCGCGCGGACTCGTCGTCCCAGGCCTCGACGAACTGGCCGGCGTCGAAGTGAGGACGGCGGTAGCACTTGTCGTGGATGCGCTGGCTGTAGAACATCTTCGGCCGACCCTGGCGGTCCAGTTCGGGGATGCGGTCAAACGTCAGCATGTAGGTGATCACGCCCGTCATCACCTCGGGGATGGGCGGGCAACCCGGCACCTTGATGATGGGCTTGTCCGTGATGACCTTGTGTATCGGTGTGGCCTGCGTCGGGTTAGGCTTGGCGGCCTGCACGCAACCCCAGGAGGCGCACGAACCCCAGGCGATGATGGCCTTGGCGTCCTTGGCCACCTTCTGCAGCTTCTCGACGAAGGGCTTGCCCGACTGGATGCAGAACATTCCATCTTCATTCAGCGGCGGGTTGCCTTCCACCGCCAGGATGTACTGACCCTTGTACTTGGTGATGAGTTCTTCGAGAAGGGCCTCGGCCTGGTGGCCGGCGGCGGCCATCAGGGTGTCGTCGTAGTCCAGCGAGATCATGGACAGCACCACGTCTTTTGCCAGCGGGTGCGCCGAACGGATGAACGCTTCGGTGCAGCAGGTGCATTCCAGCCCGTGCAGCCAGATCACCGGGGTGCGCGGCTTGTTTTCCATGGCGTGCGCGATCTGCGGCACGAACGAGGGCGCCAGCCCGAGCGAGGTGGCGGTGAGCGAGCAGTACTTCAGAAGGCTGCGGCGCGAGATGCCCTTGCGGCGCATGACTTCGTAGAAGGTTTCCATAGAGTAATGTCTCCAGTTGCTTTTTGATGATCGCCACGTCCCGTGCAAGGAATGCAGAGAGAACGCGGCGCACTTTTCAGGTGGGGGCGCATGTTCATCGCAAGTCGTGCGCCAACGATCCCGCATCGCGGGAATACCCTGAGCGACCCGCTTAAGTGCTTGTTTCCGTTGGCATTCAGCGTGGGCCGATTCAGCCTAATAGATCAACACGCGCAGAGACTGAAATAACAAGATCCATTTTCTCGATCGAAACGGAAATAAACTATCCAGCAGGAACATTCCATACGCTGTACAGCGTATGGTTGACGCGTAGTCAATACTTGGTCCGTCTCGCCTTTGGGCCTTTGGTCTTGCGGGCGATGTGGAACTCGTAGGGCAGGGAATCAGCGAATTGCGTGTTCACCATGGCCATGGATACCGCATCTACTTCCAGAAGAGAGGAAGCACGATCATCGTCCTGCTGTGCGGCGGAGACAAAAGCACGCAAGTGAAGGACATCAATGCCGCAAAGCGCCTGGCTGAAGCATGGAGCGAATTGCTGGGCGTCTACCTGCAGCGCCTGCGTTGCCTCAGCATGCAGTACGCACAAGGAACCCATTTCACCGTCCCGACCCGCGAGCCCTTTTGCAGTCGGACACCTGGCGCACCAAATCAGCGATCTGGTGGTACTTGGCCTGAGCCCCGGCCGAGGTGCGTGCACACGCGCTCGACCGTGGGCCGCTCGCTCCGGGCGAGCACGTCGTCGGCAGCGGCCCAACCCCATTGACTTGGATGCCTTGGGACACTCTCGTACTTTTGGTTTGCATCGCCCTCTTCCGTGATGTAAATTACTTTCGATAAGATATAGTTATCGAGACCTATAGCTCCACCGAGCCCCGGAGGAGTGTTCCCACGGTCGGAAGCCCCGCTGACCACCTATGCGCCTGCCCACGCTCCAGAAAACGCCCGCGCTCCAGCCGCACGAACTCACCGATGTGACCGCGCAGGCCGTGGCCGACCTGATGCGCGAAGGCGAATCGCAAAACACACAAGCCAGCTACAGCAGCGCTTTGAGGTACTGGGCTGCGTGGTTCGGCATCCGCTACGGCGTGCAGATCAGTTTGCCGCTGCCCAGCTCGTGCGTGTTGCAGTTCATCGTGGACCACGCTCAACGGATGACTCCCAAGGGCCTGACCCACGAACTGCCCGCTGAGATCGATGCCGTCCTGGTCGACGCCGGCTACAAGGGCAAGTTGGGGCCGCTGGCCCACAACACGCTGGTGCACCGCCTGGCCGTCCTGTCCAAGGCCCACCAAGTGCGTGAGGTGAAGAATCCCTGCCAAGACCCCAAGGTGCGTGAGCTGCTCTCTCGAACACGCAAGGCCTACGCCAAACGGGGCGAACTCCCCAAGAAGAAGGACGCACTGACCAAAGACCCGCTGCAGCTGGTGCTGGCCACCTGCGACGACTCGGTCAAAGGCAAGCGCGACCGTGCGCTGTTGCTGTTCGCTTGGGCCAGTGGAGGCCGCCGGCGTTCCGAGGTGGCAGCAGCCGACATGAAGTTTCTCAAGCGCCTGGGCCCCGGTGAGTTCAGCTACGAGCTGGCGTTCTCCAAGACCAACCAGAGCGGCACTGATCGGCCCGAGAACCACAAGCCGGTGCTGGGTGCCGCCGGCGCGGCGCTGGCTGATTGGTTGTTGGTCAGCGGGGTCACGGAAGGCACCATCTTCCGCCGCGTGCTCAAGGGGGGCCACGTGGGCGGCGCGCTGTCGGCCGCTGCGGTGCGCGACATCGTGCAGGCGAGGTGTCTGCAGGCAGGGGTGGAGGGTGACTTTTCCGCGCACTCACTGCGCTCGGGCTTCGTGACGGAAGCCGCGGCGCAGAACGTGTCCATCTCCGACACCATGGCCATGACTGGTCACCAGTCGGTGGCTGTGGTGATCGGGTACCAACGCCGGGGCGCGCTGACCAGCAATCCGGCATCCACTCTGCTCGAGTAGGCCACTCAGTGCCCCCCCCCAAAAGGAAAGGGCCGCATCTTTCGATGCGGCCCTGCCATTTGTTACTCAGCCCCTGAGGGGCAGATTCATGTTGAAGTGTTGTACACAGCCTGGAATTCAGTATCTAGGACCTCTTGTCCCAGATGCCAGAAAACAGGGCTAGACAGCCACTTTAGGCGGGGTGCGAGTCAGCCGATCCGCACGTAGTTGACTTCCGCAATCATGGCCAGCGCCCCAAACGCAGCTGCATCGAGTTCCTGTTGACTGGCGCCTGGTGGTGCCGAGAAGTCCAACTGGATGCGCGTGCCGTCGATCATCACGTAGCCCGAGAAGAACTCTTGCTCCGTCGAGGAAGCGAAGGCGTCAGGGTCGACGCCGATCCCTTCGAACTTGCTGAACGAGATCGCCTGGCCCGAGTAGGAACCGGTGCGCCCGTAGGCGTACATGCGGCTCGCTTTGAGGCCTGCCGCTTTGATCTCGTCCACCGCCAGCTTGAATGCGTCACGGTTGAAATCACCGTCGATGACGACGATGCCCACATTCGTGGTGAGGTGTCGCCCAGCGAGCAGCTTGTAGCCGCTCAATGGTGCGATGCGGTCACTTTCGTAGACGGCGTTGAGAACACGTGCCTTGAGCTCGTCAGAGCTGTCCAGTCGTTTCCCAGTGGACACAGCGTTGGTCTTGGTGATCGCTTCAGCCATCGATGCTCTCCACGATGAAGGCGTGTTCGCCGTTGGGCAGCACCGTGGGCACGATGGTCACGTTCGTCTCGGGTCGCAGGATGTACTTGCCACCCTGTTTGAAGACGGTCATGGCCATCTCGTCGTCGTTGAAATGCAGGTGCATCGCCTGCGTGTGCGTGCGACTGCCCGGCAGATTGCTGATCTCGAACGAGGCGGTGAGGATGTCATCGATGTCACCATCTTCGGCGCCCACATCAACGAACAGCTGTCCAGACTGCTTTCGCTTGTCGACCACCTCCATGAGGAAGCGCTCGCCGGCTGGCTCCTCTCCTCGGTACTCAGTTCCGTGCCAGTGCGAAACCGGAACGATGTCCGGCTGCGTCTCGTTTTGATTTGACGTTGTTTCAGTCATGGTGTTTTCCTTGGTGGATGTGCACCGGGGGTTGCCCGGCGCGTGGTGTTTCAAGTGAGGAGCCCGTAGTAGCGGGCGTAACCGACAAGGTGCTCTCGCCAGTCTTCGTCGCGGGGACGCGGGTGGCGAGGGCTGGTGAGAAAGCCGTCTTCGATGGCTTCGTCGACCTCCTCATCGCGCAGCTCGAAAACGAGTGAACCGTCAGGTCTGCTCAGGGCAAGGTGTTTGCGATCACGCTCGAACCAAACGCTGACCTCGAGGGTTGCGGTGTTGGTCTGTACGGTGCTCATGCCCGACCTCTTCCTGTGATGAAAGGCACCGTCCTGTTGGGGAGTGCCGCCTTGGCAGCGGCGGCCAGTTCCAGGGCGGCTGCTTTGAGCGAACCCTTGCTGGCCACCTGGTCGCCCTTCATGGTCAGCGCCTGGTAGTGCGCCCTGCCCGCGCGAGGCGCGCCGCCGAACACTTCTCCCACGCGCGTGGCCTGGTTGACACCTGCGGCAACGCGAATGAGGAAGCGCCCGCTGCCCACCTCTTCGGCAAACAGGCCTGGCGCGATCTGAGAGCCGCAGTACACGGCGCCCAGAACGATTTCTTTGGACTTGCTCATGGATGAGTCTCGATGAACGAGTCCTACCCGCACGCGGGATGGGACCCGCTGGGGTTGACGTTGTGGCCAGCTGGTGTGCTGGCCGTTGAGGCTTCACGCGCGAGGCGTGAGCGAATTCGCAGTGAACCGCCCCGGGTTTTGAGGAGGCTCTTTTCTCTGAGAGGATTGAGCCATGAGCAAGAAGTCAAACAAGTTCTCACCCGAGGTCCGCGAACGCGCTGTTCGCATGGTGCAGGAGCACCGAGGCGAGTACCCCTCGCTGTGGGCCGCCATCGAATCCATCGCCCCCAAGATTGGCTGCGTGCCGCAGACCCTTAACGAATGGGTCAAGCGCGATGAGATCGATACCGGTGCCAGGGCTGGCGTCACGACGACCGATCTGCAGCGCCTGAAGGAACTCGAACGCGAGAACAAGGAGCTGCGCAAGGCCAACGAGATCCTGAAGCTGGCCAGCGCGTTTTTCGCCCAGGCGGAGCTCGACCGCCGTCTGAAGTCCTGAAGGGCTTCATCGATCAGCATCGACAGGCCTACGGGGTCGAGTCGATCTGCAAGGTGCTGCAGATCGCCCCGTCTGGCTACTGGCGCCACGCCGCCCAGCAACGCAACCCGGCCCTGCGATGTCAGCGCGCACAGCGTGACGGTGCATTGGCTCCTCACATCGAACGTGTCTGGCGAGCCAACATGCAGGTCTACGGTGCCGACAAGGTCTGGAAGCAGCTCAACCGAGAGGGCATCTCCATTGCCCGCTGCACGGTTGAACGCTTGATGAAACGCCTGGGCTTGCAGGGTGTGCGCCGTGGCAAGGTGGTGCGCACCACCGTCAGTGATGGCAAGGCACCATGCCCGCTGGACCGGGTCAACCGGGTCTTCAAGGCCGATCGGCCCAACCAGCTTTGGGTCTCGGACTTCACCTACGTCTCGACCTGGCAGGGGTGGCTGTACGTGGCCTTCGTGATCGACGTGTATGCCCGGCGCATCGTCGGTTGGCGCGTGAGCAGTTCGATGCGAACGGACTTCGTGCTCGATGCTCTGGAGCAGGCGCTGTATGCCAGGCAGCCCGAGCGCGATGGCAGCCTGGTTTGTCACTCCGATAGGGGATCGCAATACGTCAGCATCCGCTACAGCGAGCGCCTCGCCGAGGCGGGCATCGAGCCTTCAGTGGGCAGCAAGGGCGACAGTTACGACAACGCGCTGGCCGAGACCATCAACGGGCTGTACAAGGCCGAGCTGATCCACCGGCGAGCGCCTTGGAAGACCAAGGAATCGGTGGAGCTGGCCACCCTGGAATGGGTGTCCTGGTTCAACCACCACAGGCTGCTGGAACCCATCGGCTACATACCTCCGGCTGAAGCTGAGGCAAACTATTACCGGCATCTCGCCAATCAGGCGGCAACCGCTGCCTGACTTAAACCAACCGGCCTCCACGAAAGCCGGGGCGGTTCAATGTCAGCCTGGCACTCGTGCTTCAGCTGGAAGAGATGGAGAAGGACAAGCATGAGAAGGAAAAAGTGCGTTTTCGCAAAACGGCCGGAATGATCCGGTCAGTGGTGCGAAGTGAAATTCAGGGGAACGCTTCAAAATCCTGGGGGGATAAGGAGAGTTGAAAAAACTCTCCATCTTCCCTAGAATCAAGGAAACTTCCCATGGGCCCAACCATGTTCGACACTCCTCTCACCACTGCGGTCAGTCTTGTAATGATCATCGGCATTTTGCTGATGCTCCTTGCATTGCCGTCGTTGAGAGAACGCACTCGCAAGCTCCGTCAAAGGAACATTGCTCGAAGCAAGTCACACAGCTACGAAGGCTACTAGCCACAAAGGGCCAGTTCGCTGGTCAAAAACCTCTCAGATTCATTTCTGAGAGGTTTTTTTCTTTCCGAACCCGGGAATATTGCGATCCAGGGCTATCCGCAATACACTAGGGGCGTTAGTTGCCTGCGCTGCATCAATGCGCCTGACCATCACCCTCCAAGGGGTTGGTATCTTTTTCACAGTCTTGCCGTTTTGGCACGGCTATTCACTTACAGGATGAATTTATGAACTACTTTATTGCCGTGGAAGTCAAGGCGACCGGCCACATAGCTGCACTGTCAGCAGCAATTCAAAAGGCATTTGACGGTGGAGCAGACGGTAACTTCAAGGTACTGGTCACCCACGCTCCAAGCTACATGGTCATTTTCGAACGCTCATACGGCAGTGACGAAGTCTTTCTGAAGTCGCGCGTCGAGAAAGATGGCATCACATTCGCCGGCGCCGCCATGAACCAACTCGCTGATGAACTGAGCCAAGGCGGAATCGGCAGTGTCGCTGCGGAAGTCCTCACCGTTCTCAAAACCGGCGACGCTCAGTGTTTCGACTTCCAAGGGGGGTTCGAAGTTTCGCAGGGCAATTGATCTTCAAGCTGGTGATCCAGCCATGCCGGTGAAAACGCCGGCAACACCTGTCAACGCCTGTCGTTGACGTTTCATATCAAGGACTCACATGCTGAGCAAATTCTTATGCACGGCTCCCCGGAGCCTGGCTGCAACGCATTCGCGTGCCTGCAGCAATCGACCTGTGGAGCACATCAATGCAAGTCATTGAAATGTTTTCAGCGTCGGAGATGGCATCCCTGGTGATGACCATTGAGGAAAAAATCGAAAAGGCCAAGCAATCAATCTCGCGGTTGTTCGATGCTGGCCAGCCCGCAGTAGTGGCTTATTCCGCCGGCAAGGATTCTTCGACGGTTGCACTCCTGGTGCTAGTCGCGGCCAAGGAACATAAGTCACGGGGTGGTCAGCCTCTCGTGATCATTTCGAATGGCGACACCTTGGTCGAGAATCCTGAAGTTTCTGTGCACGTCAAGCATGAGCTTCGCAAGATGCGAACCTACGCGAAACAACAGGGCTTTCGCCTTCTTACTTCGATAGCCAAGCCGGCGCTTCTTTCGACCTTCCAGGTTAAAACCCTGACAGGGCGTGGAATACCTAGTTTTGCAAATGGTTCATCAGATTGCAGCATCGATCTCAAAGTTACCTCGATGTTGGCAGCTCGAAAAAAGCTGTTCCGAAAACTGGCGTCTGAAGGTCTACCTGAACCTGTCACTTTGCTGGGTACACGTTTCGACGAAAGCGAAGCGCGCGATCTGAAAATGAAAGCGCGTCGGGACAATCCCGACGAAGCCGTGCGAAACAAGCAGGGCGACCTCGTTCTCTGCCCCCTCGCAAACTGGTCTACCGACGATGTTTGGGAGGTCATTGGTATGGCGGCAAACAACATGATGGACACCTACTCTGACTTCGCTGAAACGAAGCGGATCTACGGTGCCGCGATGGGAACGAGCTGTGCGGTTGTGGCAGACGCTCTCTACGAAGGTACCAGCCGGCCCAAGGGCGGAGGTTGTGGCGCCAGGCTCGGATGCTGGAGCTGCCTCAAGGCGGAGGACAGATCACTGCAGAACATGCTGGAATTTGACCCCCGTTATGAGTACGCGCGCGGCCTCAACAAGCTCAACAAGTTCCTGCGCGCAACCCAGTACGACTGGAAGCGCCGGCACTGGGTTGGACGAACGATCCGGAAGGGTTACATTGCCATCCAGCCTGACACTTACCACCCTTCAATGGTGCGTGAGTTGTTCCGCTATATGCTGCAGCTCGACAAGGATGAAAGAGATTTGGCCCGGCGAGAAGGCAGAGATGTGATGTTCGAGATCCTCCCGACAGAGATGATCTTTGCTATCGACGCACTTCAGAGTCTTCAAGGCCTTGCCCGTCCCTACCAGTGCTGGGCTGACTACAGGGATGTAAACAAACGTGGCATCCGCTACGACATTCCTGAAGTTGAAACCGTACCGTTGACGCCATTGCCAGACGCACGGTTTCTGTATGTCGGTGAAGACTGGGACAGCGGTACAGGCGATTACACCTGGTCTGGACTCAGGAACCCGTACCATGAGGCACTGACGGCTGACTCACCTTGTGAGCGGGCGCTGAGGCCCAACAAGAACGGAAACATGATTTGGTCCGTTCACACCGAGCAGTCCTTTTCTGTGAATCCAGAAGTCTGCGCGTTCTTTGAGGACTACGAGCTTGACCGTCTGCTCGAACAGTTCGACCGTGGGATCTTCATCAATGGAGTCACGGAGGGGTACAAGAACTATCTCGACAGGGAACTTCTGGTGCTGTCACATGCCCAGAACCTGGAGCACGACATGTTCTGCCGTAGGACTGAGCACAAACAGCGTCTGGGCCTGACCATCAGCTATGACATTGATGAGTTGCTGAAGAAAACGGTCTCTTTTTCGGCAATGCCAGACGAAGCACGGAAGGCCTGGTCCCACAAGGCCAGCACCGCGACAGCCCAAACTGACTTTTGGGAAGAAGTTCACCCGATGGATGAACTAGAGCTAGAAATAGCCTGACCCTGTTCGAAAGCCCGCAATCATCACTGATTGCGGGCTTTTTCTTGTCTCAGGAGGTTGGCCAGTTCAGACGCGGTGACTTGGCCACCCCAGCCAGTGTTTTGCTGTGGCTTTTTGGATGGTCGACCTCCTTGTCGTTCCACCAAAGAGCGCCGAGCAGGCCCAGGTACACACCTGCGCCAAGGGCCAACGCACTCATCAGGGCGTAATGAAAGCCTCCGCCATATTGGGCGTAGATATTCAGACCTACACCGAGCGCAAATAGCAACATTGCGCCAATCACCATGCTGATTGCTTTCCAGTTGAAAAGTGGTTTTGAACGGTTCATGATTTACCCAATTGATGGTCCAGCAGCTGAGCGATCCCCTCGGACATTTTCGCACCTACGCCTTTGACGCCCCTAAGCTCCTCCGGTGTTGCCGTAAACACCCGCCGCGCGGAACCAAAGTGCTCGAGCATCTTTTTCGCGGTGCTCGGTCCAACGGACGGGAGACCCTCCACAGCGTACTGGGCCAGGACGTTCAGATCCTTCGGTTTGGATCCTCTCAAAGGTATCTCGTACCCCAGCCCTTGCTGCGCGTGCCGGCACATCACTTCAAGGAACGCAGCCGTCTCGGCCGCACTCCTTGAGTGAACGGTTCCAATCCCTTCAATCACATTCAGCCACGAAATCGCGCCCATCAAGGATTCCCGGGAGATGGCCGACCTGGTGTTGAACACATCACCTTCGAGCACCACAATCGGACGCAGGTAAGTGGCCTTCATTTGTGCCACCTGCCCAAAGAGCCTCCCATCCATGATGCTCAGGACAAAGTCGGTGGCTGCCTTGCGCTCCACGCATACCTCGTCCGACAAAATGAAATCGCCCACCGGCAGTTCTTCAAACTCCACCCGTAAAAGCTGGTTTTGTTGAAGAAGCTGGGTCACTCCGGAGCGTATCTCGCGCACATCAACGCGGATCAGCAGTTTGTCACTCAAGGTATTCCTTTCAGCGTTCTTCTTCACTCTGTTCCGTTCTTCACGGCACTATGGCATCACGGGGCAGGTTCGCCGTGCGAGGTGGTACGCCACGACCACCATTGCCCAAGTATCCCGCCCGCAATATACCTTCAAGCGGCCCGCAATCTCTTGCTTTCGCTCTGGCGTGGTGTCCGGTTGCAGAGCCGCCTCGATGTAGGCAAGCTGTGCACCAACGCCGTCCTGGACCTCATCAAGATCGCTGTAGTCAAGCTCTGGCGCCATCGCCTTGAGAACCTTCTTGATAGAGAACGAACCGCGCATGATGGGGTGGTAGTAGTGGGTTTTCACAATCGGCAAAAGGTCAACCAGCCGCGCAATCCATGCCTCCAGCATGAGCCGGTGCTGTGGGTGGCGCTGCCCCAGTTCTTGAAGACGCCCTTTTTCGTAGGTGGCGAAATAGACCAGAATAGGCCCGCCCGCACCTTCCCCGAAAACCGTCCTCATGGCTTCAATGCACGGCAGGGACGGGTCATCACCAGTCAGGTCCAGGAATTCGGCATGTTCGAATTCGGCGTTCTCGGCCCGCTGGATGTGGCACGACCACTGAAAAGGCATCTGCTCGAAAGGCCTGACACCCTTCCAGATCGGGATGGCCAGGTCGATGCCTTCAAAGTCGAAGAAGAACCGGGGATAGGGGAGGGCGTCGATAACCTCACGCGCGGCAATGTCGAGAATGGGCTCGCTGCTCTTGTGAGCGCGCCGAATCCGCTGGTACAGCAGTGTTTTGCCCTCGTCACAGCCCACCAGAACGTCTTCGGGCGTCTCAACCAAGCTCACCATACCCCTGGCAGCCAGTTTCTTCGCCAAGGCCTTGCCGCCCACATCCGGTAGCAGGGTGACGGGGTGCTCTTCTCCCTTAGGCTCCAGATCCCCGCAACGCTTGGCAAAGGGGCAGTCATGTGGCTTTTTGCACCGGCTACCTGTTTGCGCCGGCGGCATTTCTTTCAGGCTGATCGTGGCGCGGGCACCGTCCACCCAGTCTTTGACGTTGCTGCGCCGCTCGAACACCTGCTCAGTCACGTCCAGTTGCTTGAACAGTCCTGTGTAGTCATCGTTGCCGGGGTAACGCCACTGGTTGTCCAGCAGGTTCAGTTCCGCGCGCTCCATTTGCAAACCTGCCTCCATCAGCGCCCATGCCTGAATGGCGATGTCGTCGAGGAGATGACTTTCTGGCTTGCCCGGTGTCACCTTGTCGTCCTTCAATGGAAAGCTTGAAGCCTTGGTTTCCTGAAGGATGTAGTGCCCGTGAAACGCAGGGATCAGGGCATCGGTACGCGCGTAGAAATCCCCCGCCGTCAGCGGGACCTCGACGCCAGAAGTTGTTGGGTTGGCCGCCAGCTGCTCAAGTGCCAGTTTGCAAGCTGTTGCCTTGTTTTCATGGGAGGCTGGCCAGATCGCGTCTGGGCCGACGGCCTCTCGCGCCTTGGCTCCCACCATTTCGCCATCATTGGCGCGGCGCATGGCATGGGCATCCTTGGCCAGCACATCGCCTGGGTCATTGATTTCGAGCCACAAGCGGCGGGGGCATTGGAGGTAAGACTGGACGTGACTTTTTGTGATCATTTGTCCAGTCTGCCAAAGGTCGCTCGAAATTCAAGCTTGTCACTCGGGTCAAGATCCTCGCTAGAGCTGGAAGGACTTTCCTTTCGTTCATACCTCTTTGAGTGACAAGCCAGCAGGGGACCGTTCTCTATAGTTTGAGCGATGACCCAAGAATCACTTACCGAGAGACTGGAAGAATTGCGAGCAAAGCACCACGCTGTTGCGCGCTATACCATCGCGCTTGTGCAGCGTGATAAAAAGGTTGTTCTTTTCCATAATCTCCCATATGACGTGGCTGAACCCCTTAGCGAACAACTCAGGAAAGAATATGAGTCCGCGTTGCCACGCGTCTCTTTCGCGACTCCCGTGCATGTTCTTGAACTCGAAAACCCTCGAGAGTGCCTGTCACAAGAAGCAAGAGACCGCCTCGACATTGTCGGCGGCAGACGCCTGAGGGGACAACGTGTCTGACGCCTCAAAAATTACTCATCAGACCCAGCCTGACCCGCAACTCGCGCAACTGCGCATTCCCCCGCATTCCATTGAGGGCGAGTCCAGTGTGCTGGGCGGCCTGCTGCTCGACAACGGCGCCTGGGATCGCGTCGGCGACCTGCTGGTGGACGAGGACTTCTACCGCTACGAACACAAGCTGATCTACGCCGCCGTGGGCGCGCTGATCAACGCCACCAAACCGGCCGACGTGATCACGGTCTACGAACACCTGCAGAACCAGGGCAAGGCCGAGGAGGTCGGCGGCCTCGGCTACCTCAACTCGCTGGCCCAGTATGTGCCGAGCGCCAGCAACATCCGCCGTTACGCCGAGATCGTGCGCGAGCGCTCCATCCTGCGCAAGCTGGTGGCCGCCAGCGACGAGATCGCCACCAACGCCTTCAATCCGCAGGGCAAGGCGGTGGCGACCATCCTCGACGAGGCCGAGCAGAAGATCTTCAAGATCGGCGAGCAGGGCTCGCGCATGAAACAGGGCTTCCAGAGCATGGACACCCTGGTGGTCAGCCTGCTGGACCGCGTGACCGAGATGTCGGAAAACCCGAACGACGTGACCGGCGTGCCGACCGGTTTTTACGACCTCGACAAGATGACCTCGGGCTTTCAGGCCGGCGATCTCGTGATCCTCGCGGCAAGACCAAGTATGGGCAAGACAAGCCTGGCTATCAACATTGCTGAAAACGTGGCTTTGGACGTGGGATTGCCAGTTGCCGTTTTCTCAATGGAAATGGGTGCGTCGCAACTGGCGGTGCGTATCGTCGGCTCGATAGGCCGCATTGACCAGACCCATTTGCGCACCGGAGCTCTGACAGACGAAGAGTGGCCACGCCTGACCGAAGCCATCGAGAAGCTGCGCAACGTCTCTCTGCATATTGACGAAACCCCTGGCCTGACTGTCAGCGAGTTGCGCGCCAACGCCAGACGCCTCGCCCGCCAGTGCGGAAAGCTGGGGCTCATCGTCGTGGACTATCTGCAGCTCATGAGCGTGTCCAGTGGGATGGCGGATGAAAACCGTGCCACAGCAGTCGGCGAGATCTCACGCGGCCTGAAAATGCTGGCAAAGGAGCTTCAGTGCCCAGTGATCGCGCTGTCCCAGCTGAGCCGGGGCGTTGAATCCCGTACCGACAAGCGCCCCATGATGAGCGATTTGCGCGAGTCCGGGGCGATAGAGCAGGACGCCGACATCATCATGTTCATCTATAGGGACGAGTACTACACTAAGGATGCCTGCAAGGAACCTGGCGTGGCCGAGGTCATCATCAGCAAACAGCGTAACGGCCCGACCGGCACAGTGAAGCTCGCATTCATTAATCGGATCACAAAGTTCGAATCCCTCGCGCACGGCGGCGGCGGCGATTTCTGACCATCCGTCATTACAAAGCTGGTCGCCTCGCGGCCGACTTTTCCAGAGGGAAAATGAGTTTCGAGCCTTCTCAAATATAGGGAGATCTCCCTCAGCTCAACGGCCTTCGAAATGGTGCGGGCTGTGAGGACGGCGTCCTAAAGTTCCCACAGTTTGCTCATCAATCCCTAGAAGGCTCGGCCCTCATTTTTGTCACTGCGGAGCTGCGCCCACCCGCGCTTTCGCCTCCGCTTTAGAGGGGGGGTCTTCATTACATTTTCAGAAAAATTGTAATGAAAACCGAAGCATCTATGGGGTAACTATTGGACCCAATACCAACCCTTTTCATCTACTTCATTTGCTGCCAAAGTGGGGGCAAACAAGCGAAAGCACGCAAATGGACTCGACCACCTTCTATGAACCTCTTCCATCCTTGGAGGAACGCCTGGTGTTCCAGTACGGGGAGTTGATCGAGCTGAGCGAGTTGGTAGAGCTTCTGCGCTATCCGAGTGCGTTGGCCCTCAAGCGGGCAGTAGAAAAGAAGGCCTTGGGATTTAGCCTAATTCGATTTGGAAGCAGCCGGGTTGCCGCGACCCGGGAGGTTGCCAAGCTGCTGGTTGCGGCCGGCTTTCCCGAAAGGCCCGGCAGCGCCTAACATCACCGCCTGGCGTGAGCCTCTCTGCTTGCCTCCCCCGGCGTGTCTGGGGAGTTTTTGCCTGTGTAAATGAAGACTGCGTTGGAAGAGGTGATCAACGCGGGGATGACGCCTTTGACACGGCTCCTGCAGCAAACAAAACGTTCCAAATCGTTTCATCGTCCTCTGATAACTCGAATCGAACCTTCCAGTTTTCCAATGCATCTACAACTGCCACCTGGCTCTTTGCCAAGTCCAGCGCCTCACCAAGAATTTGCCAATAGTTCACGCGAATGGCATCGCTTCTGAATTTCCCGTCTAGATACCGTTTAAAAATCAGGTCTTTCACCACTTGGGCTTGTCTGCCAGTCACAAGACGGCCGGTCCATCTCCATTCGCTATTCCCGCTGCTTGCCATCGCATCAAGACTAGCCAGCCCAGCGTTTCCTGTAGTAACGGATCCACTGGAGCCATCGCGGTCACCCTGGCGGTCTTGGGCCCGTCCAGCACTCTGGTCCAGCCCTGCGTTTCCTGTTGCCACGGATCCACTGGAACCAATGCCGCCATCAGCACCAGCGACGCCCCCCATGCCCCCGATACCATCACCCTGACGAAATTGGGCCGCTCCAGTACGCTGGTTGGCCTCGAATGAACGCGCAATGCTTGATTGCCTATCAAATTCCATCAATGCCAGCCCTGAGGTGGAAGGGATTATTGAGGAATTCGACCCGTTTTGACTGGCGCCGCCATAAACAGCACCCCGTGAAGGCTGTGGTTCCGGACTGTCCAAAGTTTCGAAACGCATCGCCGGCGCTGGTCGCGCCTCAGCCTCTGCGGTTGCTGCTGCAACCGCGCCAGCGTATCCACCATCGCCTGAAATTCGACCTTTCTTACATGGTTGCCAAGGCGGGCAATTAGCTTCAGCCGCCGCATGAATCAAAAAGCTTGAAAGCAATACAACTAGGATCTTCATTGGCGATTCCTATACGGAGCTTTGAGGGTCGGCACATGTGCCATGGCAAAGTATAAGTTGGTGGTTGTCTTGAACAACAAAATGCGCCAACGCGGGTGTGGATCAAGCAGGAGATGCAACGGCATTTTCAGATGCGCGTTTTCCTTCCTGTGTCTTCAAAATTGTAGTGCGTAATGTAGCCCAGGGAACCGTGATGATATGTCTAGCAGGTTCAACTTCGGAGCGAGATAAGTCGCTTCGCTACTTTCAGTGCGTGCGCCTTACTGTAGATCTTCAGCAAAGCAGGAAGACCACCGTGCAAGTAAATTTCGGCGAGTTCTTCTTGCGTGCGCCGCGGTTCGGTATAAGGCTGGCCCTTCACCTCTTTCACCCATCGCAGGTACCGTTTGCCTTGCAATTCGAGAGCAAGGCTCGTTTGCCGCACCTCCCACTCGCCCTCTCTGGGCAAACGTTTCTCCAAGCAAATCAGTGCCCCTTCCCGGGTTGTAAACAAGTCTCCGTCACATTCTGGAAACGCGAGCGAGTCCCCCGAGGGCGTTAGAAAAAGCGGGTTGGAAAACTTTCGCTTGCGCATATTGCCGTCAAATGCGCCGATATCGGAAACACATTCGACGGCATAGCGCTCTTGAGTGAGACTGCGAAGTTCTGAATCGTCCCCATCCAAGGCCTTTTGTTGGGCTCGTGCCATTTGCGTCGCCAATGCGTCCTTCTCAGTTGGGGAAAGCCGCGGTGATCCAGGCGCCCTAAATGCGCTGCGAAACCCTCCGCTCGAGATCCTGACCTGAAAAGCGTTTGGTTTTGTCATTGTTCCTTGCATTCAGCGTGCCCCGAACGATTCTCTAAGCTGTGACCAACCAATCAGAGCTGGGTTTCAATCCGGCTTTGACTGCTATACCGTATTCCCCAGTGATGGACGTTACTGCACGATGTAGCGCGTATTCCGGGTAATCTCCCCAGGCGTGGCTGGGGCGGTATGCACCAATTTGTTTGGGTGTGTGAATTACGTGACTGGTCTTGAAGTTAAAGCCGCCTTCCACCGGATTGATCGAGATCACCACTTTGATCTCCACTGGTATGCCTTTAAGCCAAAAGGAATACCCCGCATGGGTAGCTTCAGACCTCTCGATGAAGTCATTATTCAGGGCGCTTTCAAAGGTGTGCGGCATATCGAATTCCTATTATTTAAAAGTTGACCCAATCGCATCGGGCCTTTCCTGCATTTTTCTAATTAGCGGGCACGCCGCCACATGCTTGGGCGTCAAGGGCTACGTGAAAGCGTGCCTCTTTCGGAGCGATTGCCTGGTGAAGGGCATCCGCATTGAGCAGCACGCCTCTTGCATGGATGCAAGTGGTGGCCACTTCATCCGGCGTTGCTAGTGGATTCTCCAGCGTTTGAAGCGACAGGCGCAAAGCGGCCACCAGGGCAGGGAATTGATTTGCCTCTGCCACGATATCCGCTTGATAAGGTCCTGCATGTCTATGCATGAATTTTCTCCGTTTTAACGATTTTTGTATGGAACGCCTTTGCGGCTGTTATCGGACCGCGCCTACGTCCTTTCGCAGTTGCTCATAGTCCAATGGCACTGAGGCTCCCCGTTCGAGCGCCAGGTCCTTGAACCGGTCATAAACGGCGAAGTTGCGGCCGCTGCCGCCGCGGTGCTGCGTTTCGTAAGTCACCCCCGCGATAGGCACCACGGAGCCCGGGTTGGCGACCACGAACTTGTAAACCTCCAGCGACAACTCGCGCCACATTGGGGTGCGCGCCAGCGGACCCTTTATGTTGATCCCATACCGGTCCCGCAGCAGCGGACTTTCCAGGTCAACAAACGCAACGGGCGTGCTCACCTTGTGGCTGCTCACCATCAGAGGCGCCGGCATGACGCCTTCGTCATTCGGTTCGTCGTCGACCACTTCAAAAATGGCGTCGCCCGTTTCTTCGTCGCTCGTCGATGAAAGGATCCGGCATTCAAACGCCGCAGTGATGACGTCGTCGGCCAGGTAAAGCACCCCAAAAAGCTCGCGCGCAGCCGCAGGCGGATCCACGCGCCCCTTGCGCCACTGCGGAGGCGCCGCGTTCCAGTCTGCGTCCGGCCGACGGGACAGGCGCTGCAGCATGACGCCCGCACCGATCGCGCACACAGGCAGTCGGACGCCCGCGATCTCCTGGTCGCCTTTGAGGTATTCGATGGTCATTGGACGATAGGGCGGACACGGGACAGCTCCTCGTCGACCACATCCATGATTGCATCGGCGCGCTCGCTCCGCGACATGCCTTCATACGCCGGTGCATAGCCACCAAGCAACATCTGGACAGCCGTCTGCCCTGCGAACTCGTTTTGAGGTGCCCGCAGAAAACTCCACAGCTGCTTGGTTCCAACGCCGGCTTGCCTGTAGGCCTCGATCACCCGCTTCATCAGCGGCTGGTCGAGCTTGTCATCAACCAAGAAGGCCGGGAAACGCTTTCCATTCCTGCGCCCAGGGGCAAGCGCCGAGAAGAACTCGCCAGCCGCCTCGCGCTGATAAATCACCGGCACCGAGCATTCCATTAGCTCTGCCATCTCTTGCGCGCTGAGGACCCTGTAGATGCTTTCTGGGTTTTCCGCAGCTTCGGCCGATGCCGCTTCTAGCTGCGCGCTGACCGCCTGCATGATTTTCTCGGGCACCAAGTCATACCTGCCGAGCGCTGCGCTAAAGCGCGTGGCCTGTTTGTGAAGATGCCCAGAATTGATCTCGACCAGTGATTCCATGGCGCTCAGGCGGATATCGCCCATCTGCTCATAGCTGGACTGCACAAATGGATCAGCACCCTTGGCCGCCAGCTCGGCGAAATCGCCAAGATCCAGCACTTTGACACCCGACCCAGACCGCGAAACCGTTTTCAAGGTCGCTCCGGTAACCAGCACCACATACATCGTGTCTTTATGCGCGAACCTGGCGGCCGGATGGCCAGCTGGTTTGACGTCTATTTCACCGGGGGTCGACTTGGCCCAAGCGGCCGGTGAGGTCAGCGAGATCGATCGCCGGCTGGGGTCATGGGTAGCCATGGTGCTGCTCCTTCTATGCAATTTCGAATACTCACAGAGTAGGGGCAGCCAAACATAAAGTCAATAAAAGCGTATAGTTTTATTAAATATATAAGTTTATTAATTCTACCGTCAGCATAAGTATCATTGACATGATGACAAATTAACCCATAATTAACGCGTCAGCACAAAAATCCGACCTCGTTTCGACCTGTATAAATCCACAGTTGTTGTCCAAGTCCTTGATCTGCAACCACTTTTTTGCGCCACTGAACTTTGCCTTTTTACGAACCACCTCCAATCCCGCCCAGGTCGGCCGCGCCGCGCATCGTCAGCCGTTGGGGTGCGCCGCTGATCCGCCGGGCCAGACACTGCGCATCGAGCTGGCCGCCATTGGCTGCGGCGGGCAGGGCGCTGACCACCAGGTGGACGGCTGCAGCGCCGGTGGAGCTGCAGCTGGCCGGTGGCCTGAAGGCCATCAATACGGTGCCGCGCGCGGCCCTGGCCACCCTGAACAGCCGCCATTGGCATCGACCCCAGCAAACGCCGTGCAAGCGTCACGAGACACCCTTCAGAACCAAATGAGCGAACCATTGAATCCCTCTGAAAGCGGACTGTCAACACCGCCCGGCGCGCCGGCGCCGCTGACGCGCGAAGGCGCGCTCGAGCTGCTGCGCCACGGTGTGCGCATCGCGCCGTCGACGTCTTTTCCAGACGCTGTGAATGCCCGCCTGGCCAGCGCCGCCGAGACGGCCGCGCGCCAGTGCGCCAAGGTGGCGCCGGCGGCCACCCGGCACGTTCTGAACCTGCTCGATGTCGCCTTGAAAGCGCCCACACAGGCCCAACGCGTGGCCTGGCACCGGCGCGCTGCGGACGCTCTGGCCAGCGCCTTCGCGCCGCACGCCGCCTGCCGCGCCGGCTGCAGCCACTGCTGCCACATCCCGGTAAAGATCAGTGCGGTGGAGGCGCGCGCACTGGGCAAGGCCATCGGCCGCGCTCCGGTGCCGCTTGCGGAGCATCCGCCCGTCGCGGTCACTGGCTACACGTCGCCCTGCCCTTTTCTGGCGGGCGGGCGCTGCAGCATCTACGCCCAGCGCCCCGCGGTCTGCCGCAGCCATCTCAACATGGATGAAGACGCCCTGCTCTGCGAGCTGTTGCCCTCGGGCGCCGAGGTGCCAGTTCCCTACGTAGACACTCGGGCCCTGCTTGCGGTCGCGGTGGTGATTGCCGGGGAGCCCATGGATACCGCCGACCTGCGCCAGTGGTTTCCCGCGCCTGTTGGGCCAGCATCGCCGTGAGCAGTCCCCTACCCTCTTCCAATCAACACCCAGGATAGAAGCCATGCCTGAAAGCTACGACCCTTTCCGCCCACGCCAGGAACCGGCCCGTTCCATCCATGACGCCTTCCAGCTGGAGGCCAGCAAGCGCAAAGGCCGGGAGATAGAAGTCTGGATTGGCGCCGAGCTGGAGGCGGTCTTTGAGGCGGCGCGTCTGGCCGCTGGGCAGCACGGACTGCGCCCGCTGAGCATGGAAGAAATCAAAACCGCCGAGCGTTACGCACGGGGATCCGTAGACTACGGCTCGAAGTGGGCGTACACGGTGGTGGACGCCATGCGCCAGCCAACTCAGCGCGCGGCATGACCACGCGAACCACCATTACCGGCGTGGTCGTGCTGGAGGCTCAGCACCCAACTACGGACCCTGCCCTGTCTGCGAAGCGCAAGCGCGGCCGGCCGGTCGGCTGGCGCATGCCCACGATGGCAAACCTGGACCAGTTGACCCTTGAGGATTTTTCGTTCGTTCGCGGCGTCATGAGTGGCATGAAACCCACCGTGGCCTTCAAACAGTTTTACGCCAATCGGCACTTTGACGCCGCCGGCAACCCGATCATCCCGCACGGCACGGAAATCAACACCCACGCCGAGCGGCTGCAGCTCGCAATACTGGCCGCGGCGCGGAGCTCCAATAAGCCCGAGGCCCGAGCGGCTGCTCTCGCACTGGAGCACCCAACTGTCCAACCAGGAGCTTCGCCGACCGCTGTTGCGCAGGCGCATATGGCCTATACCCAGTGGGCTGAATCGCAGCCAGAGGACATGTACTCTGAAAACGAGATGGTCGAACGCTACAAAGACTACCTCGCCGATCAGGGTGTCAGTGCCGGCACCGGTAGCCACCAAGAAGTTGCTGACCAGTCGCTAAGCGTCGCCGCCAAAGTTAAAGCGCTCAACGCCCTTCAGACGCAGCTCGCCGACTTGCCCAAGCCCGAAAACGAGACCAAGCTGTGGCTGTCCCCCCCACTGGTAAATGCGTTTGCGCGCCAGGGCGTAACGACCATGTCTGGCGTCGTGCAGGCGATCTCCCTCGCTGGCAGACACTGGCACCGCACAATCAAGGGTTTGGGGCCGGGCCGCGCCTCACGTGTCGAGAGCTGGCTTGACGACCACGCAAGCACCCTGGGACCGTTGCATCGCATGGGATTACATTGGGAAGTGGCCCCTCCCCTTGCCAAGATCATCCAGCCATTGCAGCGAGCGACCGCTGCCTCCCTACTCACCTTTACAGGGTCGAATATCGGTTCGCCCTCATCGACAGCGCTTGCACTCCGTTCCGGCATTGCTCCGCTGGAACTGATGCTAGTGCCGCCTGATTTGGACGGTCAAAACGGCGTCTTCAGAACACAAACGCCAAATCACTTGGGCGCAAAGACAGACCTCGAGGCGATCGGCGCCTGGCTCAATGGTTACCTCACCGCAGGCAAGGTACGGACCTTCGATGCCTACCGCCGCGAGGTCGAACGCTTCTACATCTGGGCTTTGCTGCAAGCCAATTGCCCCCTGTCATCCATCACTCTGAGTCTGGCTCAGCAATACCAGTCATTTCTCAAGTCGATTCCTGCTAAGTACTGCAGCACCGCACGGGTCCCACGCCACGATCCTCGCTGGCGCCCCTGGCGCGGGCCACTCGAACCATCCAGCCAGAACTACGCCATTGGCGTGATCTACCAGATGTACAACGCGCTTCACAAAAATGCCTATGTCACAGGCAACCCCTTTGAAAGTATTCAATACGATGCCGGCGGGATGAAGCGCCACACCATGGATGTGACGCGCACCCTGCACGCTGACGATTTGGCGCTAGTTCGTGAAGCCCTGACCACCCTTCCCGGCCTAACTTCTAAAACGCTGCGTAAAGCCGCCCTCGCCCGCCGAACCCGCCTGATTCTTCACCTCGCTTTGACCACCGGCATGCGCCTGGCTGAGATCGCCACGTCGAACCTGAGCAGCCTCGTCCACCCACGAGTCGACGGCATTGTCGCTGATGATTGGGTTATTACGGTCTTAGGAAAGGGTAAGAAGGAACGCGACGTCCCAATTAGTGTTTATCTTGTTTCAATGATTGAGGAGCACCACGCGGACTGGCGGGCGTTGATGCCAGATGAAGCCGCACGCATTTCAGCCTTCGACTTGTCCCCTCCTCTTGTTGCTGCCTTGGAGGCCCCGGTTCGCTCCAGTGGCCGCGCCATCACTGATGAAACGGCCATGGCTCACGACAATTGCGCGCTGAGTACGAACGGTCTTTACCGCACATTGAAGACGTTTTTTAGACAGTTGGCACGGAAAGAACGTGATCCTGAGCTACAGGCACGAATCCTCAAATTCAGCACCCATTGGCTACGTCACACGTTCGCCCACGAGGTTCTAAGTGAAAACGATGGCGATGATGCGCTCAAATTGGCTCAGCAATTATTGGGTCATGCATCCATCAACACCACTGCCGAGTATGTCAAGCAAGACCAATCAGCTCTGGTGAAGGCAGCACGCAAAGTCAACCCGCTTGGCTGATCCTCAGTAACGCCATTCATCAATCAGGTCTCCCGGAGAAGTGGTCCGCCAATAACGCTCACTCACTCGTTGGCTTGAGTCGTGGGACGGTCGGGCCCCAAACTTAAATCGATTTAAGATTTTGCCCTTCCACGAGGCAGTTCTCTGTCTTGCAAAACGTTCGCATCCAGGGCGAAGGAGAACGAAGAAGGGCTTCCAGTGTGACGCTCGCGGAGATGCATCAAGAGTGCTATGCCGTTTCTTAAATCGATTTAAGTTTTTACCGCCCTCACAGATGCCTTGGCTCGATAGCAGACCTTGCAAGTAACCATCGTACTGAAGCTTAAATCGATTTAAGTTGCGGGCCATTAAATCGGAATGGTCTTGACTAATAGCCCTCGCAAAGGCATCCAAGCATCTTTCGGCGGCATTCTTAAATCGATTTAAGAAACTAGGGGTGTGACCGCTCCTGCATTTCGAATGCCACTCATTTTGGCGGGTCGTCGAGTCTTAAATCGATTTAAGAATCTCACCAATCCCAAACGAAGGAGGTCATCGCAATTTCTTAAATCGATTTAAGTTTAAGGCGGTGAGGAGGGGAAGTTCCGCATACCCACTGCCAAAGATACCTGTACCAGAATCTTTAAATCGATTTAAGGATCATGTCACTCAACACTTGAATTCCAGAACGAAACCCGTAAAGTTAAGCCAGCATCCTTAATTGATGTTATTTCGCAACCTAAGTAGTAAAGAGTTGTTGGTCTAGGTAGGGCAAGGCTTGGACCAATCGAGCCGATCCTTTAGACTTGCACATGATTAATCTACCGCTGTTTAAACCAGAGTATCTGGTACGGCGGACTTAACAAGGGCTAGTAATGAGTAAGATTGTCACCATATTCAACGAAAAGGGTGGGGCCGGCAAAACGACTACGGCCTGCCAACTGGCTGGGACACTTGGCCTCCGAGGCTATGACGTCATGGTCGCTGACCTAGATCCTCAGCAAAGCAGCACAAATTGGATTTCTGCTGCACCAGAAGGAACTCGCTTTCCCGCTTCACTGTGGAGGGCCGACAAGTACAACAGCAACATCACTGCCGAGTTGCAGATCCAATCCTCTAAGTACGACATCATCATTGCCGACTGCGCGCCTTCTATCGGTAATCCCACCACATGGGGTACTTTGCTGGTTAGTGACCTGGCAATCATCCCATCCAAGCTCAATCCTCCAGATATCTCAGCCCTCGTTGCTGCCAAAAAGATGGCCCGTCGCGTACACCAAGAAACGGGGCGGCCATTTCCAATCCGCGTTCTCCCCAACGCCGCTCGCCTTCATTTCAAGGATGACAAGGCCGCTCTCGCCTTGCTGATGGCAGATAAAGAATTTCCACCCATGCGATCGATCCTGGGCGACCGAAAAGCGTTCACCCGGGCTATGCAATTCGGCGTCACTGCCCACAGCCTTCCACACGGGGAAGATGCCGTCGCTGAGATTGAAAAACTGGCTGATGAAGTTCTGAAATACCTTGGCATGCCGGCCAAACCAGCGAAAGGAAAATGAGCATGCCATCCAAACAAACCCCTTCAAAGGCGCCGGCCGTTAAAAAAGTGAAGCTCGACTACTCGGCTGCAAACTCAAAACTTATGCAGGCATCCGCCGATACAGAAGATGGTCGGTGGAAAACTGCGATACGCATCACAGAAACCCAGCCCACTGCACTTTCCCACGCCAGTAGCTCATCCGCCGCGCCTTCTCTTCAAAACCAATCAGGTTCGGTAGAAGTTGAAGACCTCCGCGTGGGCCAGGTGTATGAGCTGCCAATTGGTTTGCTCGACTCAAACCCTTACGGCGCTCGCTTTTTCTATCGGGTCGAGAACATCGACAAGGTTGGCACGTCCATGAATAAGGACACCCAACTTGTTCCAGTCAACGGGTATGTAAACGGCCGGCGGGTCGTTCTTTATGACGGTGAAACCCGCCTGCGCAGCGCTCGTACAACTGGTAAGCCTTCATTGCTGGTCAAAATTGACACACCACCTGCTGATGCGCTCGACCAGCACCGCCGGTCTTCGCTTTTCAATAGCCTGCGTTCAAATCATTCGCATCTGGATATTGCTGTCCGCGTTTGTCAGTTTTTGAGCGACGGTCTTTACTCCAATCAGGATGAAGTGGGTAAGCGGTACTTGGATGAGCAAGGCCAGCCCATTGGATCGGCACGTGCCAATATGTACGTGCGGATCGGCAGCATTCCTATGCCGTTCCTGCACAGCATGAGCGAAAAGGACAACACCTCGACGCTGACTGGCGCCTATGCCATCAGCGAAATTTTCAAGTCGGAGCTGTACAAGGCCGACCCAGAGAAGGGCGAGGCATTGGCCAGAGAGATCATCAAAGAAATCCAGGAAAAGGAACTGGGCACGGAGCAGACCAAAGCCCTGATCAAGATGAAGCTGGAAGGCCCTCAGTCACGTACGCGCGCCGAAAGTGTTCCGGTCAAATTCGCCGGCACAAAGGGCACCCTCAAGGTCTTCCCGTCACGTGGGCAGCTGGATCTCTCGTTCAAAGGTCTTCCAGAGGAGAAGCTCACTGAGCTACGAGAATCAGTGGAAAAGATGCTGGCTGGCCAGATGGCGCTTTGAGCTCCCGTTGATTCCCTTGGATCGAACCTATTTGAGAAACCGACCATCAGCTAATTGGCTCAAATAGAGGATTTAACAGGTAATTCACAGCTTGGTTATCTGTTAATAGCGATTGAGATGCCGGTTAAGGCGAAAAATTACAGATGGCCTGATTTACAAGGATTTCAGCGAGAGTTAGTACCTACTCTCACTTGGTTTAACAACTCTCACTGCTAGTCTTCAAAGTCTGGTCAGCGCTGCACGATTCCGGAATTGAACCAGTTGGGTATTAGCGGTTGAGATGCAGGAGCTGGAAATCAGCGTCGTTGAGACAGCGTTCGCATCGAGTCGTGCGCCAAGGGCGACTGTCCTCCCCCCGAAAGGGAGCGCAACCCCTTCAATAGTCCGTCAACTACTAGCGTTTGAGATGCAGCTGACCCTCTGTAGCTCCACCTTTTCCCTGGGGAGCAGCACAACTATTAGCGTTTCAGATTCTGATGCCCTCTGGAGCCGTGGCCATGCGCTCGGGAAACAGCACAACTATTAGCGGTTGAGGTGCATGAACGCCTCTTATTGCCTCGGCCAGCGTGCTTCACGCCTCAAACAAACAAAACCAGTCAGCCACTTAGCGTTTGAGATGCAGTTCTGGTCATTGCAACACGGCACCAGGTCAGTATTAGCGGTTCAGATTCAAGGTCATATTGGTCATTGACCTGGTTGACATCGCCTGAAATGTATTAGCGGTTGAGATGCAGAAGGTGTGTTGTACTTATCCACATTCAATTAGCGTTTCAAATCTGAAGCTAATAAGCGTTCCAGATGCACCAACACTAGCGTTTGAGATGCAGCGCTAGTAGCGAATCAGGTGCACCGCTATTAGCGAAGCGAAGTCATCGATCAGCCGCAAACCCTTACCCAGCTTGGGTTCCGCAATGCTCTAATCTTTGTTTTTAATCTTCTCCCTTAATCTTCTTTTTAATCAACAGCCGATTGACTCAAAAGCAATGACGAAACACAGGGGCAGAAGACCGAGAAAAAACTGAATCTGAAACGCTAATACATGGCATTGACAGAAGCAGCATGAAGCTCTCACACTAGCCGAAGGTAAAAAACATGAAGACCGCCTTCGACATACTTTCAGTACTTCCTCAACCGGAGGCGAGTTACATGCCAGCTCGAAAAGCATCTGCGGGTGACCCATCTTTGGATCTTGATCAACAGAACGCCCTCATTGCAGATTTCAAAGACCAAACTGCCTCGACCAAAGAAGGTAGCGGATCAAGAGTCAAGACACCAAAGAAGTCATCAATCGAAATTCTTCGGAAGAGAACTGCTGACGCACTGGCTAAGACCTATGAGGCGGGTCAACAAGAGCTTGCGTTCGGCATTTCCCAGTGGTCAAGCGGACGAAGGGGAGTTCCAAACCCACTTATCCGGGGTGGTTTGTTTAGTACGAAGTCTTCTCCAGTTCGCCAGACCTTCAAGTCGGAAAAGATTGCGTCACTTTCGACAACAAACGTTACTTACTCCGGTGAGGAGCTGCGGCAAACAGATTTATCCGCCTGGATGTCGATTGTCAACAAAGGTCGAGATCTACCATCGGGCGCTCCCATTCAGTTCACAGCGTATGAGCTGATCAAGGATATGAAATGGAGAATTCACAGCGACAGCTACGCAATGCTGCGAGATTGCATCGAGCGGCTCAAATTCACCAGCGTGAAGATTTCTACCAAGGACGAAAAAGGTGCTTACGCCGGATCGCTGATTCGTGACTATGCCTTTGATGCAGTTTCTGATGAGGGTAAGCCCAAGTGGCAGGTGAGGCTTGAACCCGCCATCGTCAGTTTGTTTATCAACGATCAAGTCACCCTTCTTGAGTGGGAGCAACGCCGCCAAATCGGGACAAAGGCATCCCTTACCCTTTGGCTACACACCTTCTATTCTTCGCATCGCAACCCAATTCCATTCCAGGTAGCCAAGCTGCATGAGCTTTGCCGAAGCGAAGACCAGCGGCTTTCAAACTTCAAGGTACGTCTGCGACGCTCACTTGAAACATTGGTCGACATAAATTTTTTGAACGCATACCAGATCAAAAATGACGTCGTGTATGTCACCCGCGTGGCTTACCCGTCCGGAGCATCTGAAGTTCCTTTACTTGCCCAATAGGTGGCAGACTTGAACGGGTAGGGCGCTGCCCAATCTGCTTGAATTTCAAGCGAAGTGTGAAAGACTGGGTTCATGGCCCAGACTTACGCAGACGACAAAATCCTCCTGGCATTGCCCCGGACTTACCTCGATCTGTCCGAGAAGTTCACTCGCCTTTACGACTGTCCAGAAGACCAGCTCGCGGTTATCGAACTGACTGTCACTTCAAAGGTCCAGAAAGAATTCCCCCGCAAATCTGTGGCCATCAAGTGCACCGATAGCAGGGGGCAGTCCACTGAGGGCACTGTGTACGCTGAATTCTGGCGTTGGAAGAACGTCAAAATCGGAGACCTCGTACAGCTTCGGGCAAAGAAGGCGATCTATGCCGGCAAGCCTGTGCTGGTCAGCCCTGTCCTGCTCGATAATTCCGCTCTCGTCGAGGCTGTTTACTCCCCCGCTGTACTCCAGTCAGCAGGAGAGTCCAAGAAACTCACCCCGAAACAGGTCATGCTGGCTGTCCGTGCGCGCCTGGCCCGTCCCAACTCTCTCAGGACCGTCGCTGCGCACATCAGCGCCCATGTCGGTATCGCCGAACGGGAGCTTGCCAAGCAAATCGGAGTGTCAAGCCTGACAGACTGGCTCAAGACAGTTCACAACCCACACACCATAGAAGACGCCAGAGCCGCCTGGAAGGCTGCAAAACGGCTGGCCGTGCTTCACCTGCACAACGTCGCCTACGAGAGCATTAAGCCCGTTGTGGACGTGCGCTCGGCTGTACATGTGGAGCATTTCTGGGCTGACCGGTGGATGAATGCTGCCGGTATCACTCCAACCGGCGACCAGCTGCGTGTAATTCGTTCGGTCTATGAGAGCCTGCGCGCGCCAATGCCGCTTCGGGCATTTCTCACCGCAGATACAGGTTTTGGGAAAAGCTTGCCTTTTTATTTGGCCGCGTCTGCGGTTGCCAAAGCAGGACGTATCTCTGTGATTCTTGTGCCGCGGGACATTCTCATCACAAAGACAGCCCGTGAGTTGAAGGCCCTCACGCCCGACATTGACATCGTCGAATACCGGGATGGTGATAGCTTTGTGCGCCCGCTCGATGGCGGGGTCTATATAGGCACTCATGCTCTCAATGCTGTCCTAAACAAACGCGACATTTCCCCTCGATTGGTGGTTGTCGACGAACAGCAGAAATTTTCCCGCAGCCAGCGAGAAGGTCTTGTCCAGCCTTTCACCAACATGCTGGAGGTTTCAGCCACGCCGATACCTCGGAGTTTTGGTCTCATCATCACCGGCGGCCGCGACCTTCTCGAACTCAAAGAGTCACCTTTCAAAAAGGATATTCGGACCTACCTGCTTAACCGCGATGACCGGGAAAGACTGGTCGGTTTGATCCGCCGCACGGTCGAGCATCCCAAGGCGAGGGCCATGATTGTCTATCCACTGATTGAGGGTGGGGGAGACATGGCGCCAGAGCTTTCCAAGCTCAAGGTGGCCATGGCACAGTGGCACGTTGCTTTTCCGGGCCAGGTGGTGGAGATACACGGCAGGATGGATGCGGCAGACCAGCAAATTGCGCTCGATAAGCTTCAGAGTGGCGAGGCAAAAATTGCCTGCTGTACAACTGTGGCCGAACTTGGCCTGACCGTTCAGGACCTGACGGCGATGGTTGTCATGCAGCCTGATCGACTCGGCGCTGGCCAACTCCACCAGCTGCGCGGACGGTTGGCTCGCCACGGCGGTTCTGCCGTATTTGCCATGTACTGCCTGAACCCACCCTCGGAAAAGGCATTAGAGCGCCTTGGCTGGCTGGTCGAAACTACGGATGGGTACAAGATTTCCGAGCGGGAGTTCCTGGCGCGCGGCAGCGGCGACCTCGCGGTGGATTCAGCTGTCCAGGACGGCAAAACCCGGTCAGTCCTACCTAATTTTCCAATACAGCCGGCAGATTTATTGAAGTACCGCCCGACATCTGCTACCATTTAGGCGTCTTTTGACGGTCCGTGCTCACCATAGAGCGCCTGTGTTCGGGAAACCGATCAAACCTCACCAGCAATGGTGATTTCACTCACCTGAATGCCTTTACGGCATCTCCACGCCCAGTCTTCGCTGACTCGGTGTGATTTTTTGCGCTTGCGCGCAGGAGTTCAACAATTGAAAACGACAGTCAACAAGCGTGTCTTCAAGCACAACGGTAACCCGCTGAGCGACCCTGACACCTCCATGAGCCCAGCCGCGGTGAAGGATCTGTACTCTGCAATGTACCCAGAGCTTCTCAACGCGGAGATACAAGGGCCCGAGGTAGTGGCAGACGAATTGGTTTATACCTTTCATCGAACCACTGGCACCAAAGGGGCAGGCGCAGTTAAAGCGCGGCCATCTGCCAAATCACAGACGAACGCGTCCTCTTTCGTGAGGCGTCTCGAAATCGCTGCCGGCGAGACGTCAAAACCCACCGCAGCAATACCAGCATCAAAGCTCAACGCTGTGCGCCTGGTGATGCAACCCATCATCGGCTCGCAGTCCTTGACGTTGCCCAGCCCGAGCTTTGCGCTCTTGCTTTAACGGTTCCTACCGCAGACTGCTTGCAGGCTGTGGTGGTAGATCCTCCGGATAACCGAGCGTTGGCACTTTTCACGAAGGCACTGGTCGAGCTTCATCCGGAACTCGAGCAGGGCTTGCCTGATGGGTTGAACCTCAATACGACCTGCTTGCAGGTGTTTGAAAGGTGGACTGGCTCGCTCACTGCGTATCACCCAGATGACGTCCTTGCCGTGAGTTCTTCACGGTACGCCGGGTATTCGTCTTCGAACGAAGATCCGGTCAACCAGATCTGTGTGCAGCTTGCCTGTGAGCAGTCCCAATCGGTTTACTTAAGGAAACGCGGATCAAATCAAGTTTTAACGTGGCGTTGGCGTAGCGCATATATTTTTGTTTGCGCTGCGCCAAATTTCGCGATATTTTTCGCAATCGCGCCCGACTTTTCAGTTTCTGCGCCTC
>Ga0308010_1000035_pt1 | contig 139112 bp, 95 predicted proteins | sample Neamet129_FD_202368 | JGI IMG/M metagenome (GOLD analysis project Ga0308010, IMG submission 202368) | Marine microbial communities from water near the shore, Antarctic Ocean - #129 | ecosystem: Environmental > Aquatic > Marine > Unclassified | place: Southern Ocean | collected 2014-07-24 | reverse complement strand
TTCAAAATCAATGAAGACGTGGTCATCCCCTTGCCGCGCATGGGTGAATACACCGACGAAATTGAACGCATCAACATTGAACTGTCAATTCGCAACAAGCTGAAGCTGGTTGCGGCATTGCGCTCGTTCTTTGAGAAGCCGCTCACATTGGGCAAGACCGACGAAGTCGATTCAACCAAGTTGTCTGTTGAAGACTTGGTTGGTGATCGTGTGGGTCGCGCTGTTGAATTGCTTGAATCGGTACACGAGCGCTGGAGCTGGTTGCTGGGCAATATGAACATGCCTTTGGCACAAGCCAACCCGGTGATGAAAACCATTGGCTTGGGGCACCTGGATGCTGCGCTTGAAAAGCGCCTGGCTGAACAGCCCGAGGCCACGGTGTTTGATGTGCTGCAAGACCGCACCATCCGTGTCAGCTGGAAAACCGAGCTGCGCCACAACCTGAATCGCATTTTCGAGGGCGGTGTGTTTGTCCCTGTGATGGAAGAATGCAAGGCCATTCACAAGCAAGTGCTGCGTGGCCGCCTGTTCGTAGCACTGCACATGCACGCTGGGGATGGCAATGTGCACACCAACATTCCGGTGAATTCCGACGACTATGAAATGCTGCATGAAGCGGAACACACTGTGGATCGAATCATGCAGATTGCCCGCAATCTCGATGGTGTTATTTCCGGCGAGCACGGCATTGGTATTACCAAATACCAATACCTGACCAAGGAAGAGTTGCAGCCTTTCCAGGACTACAAGCAGCGCATCGACCCGGAAGGTCGATTCAACAAGGGCAAATTGTTGCCAGGCGGCGATTTGACCAATGCTTACACGCCCAGCTTCAACCTGATGGGCCATGAAAGCCTGATCATGAGCCAAAGCGACATTGGCTCCATTGCAACCTCAGTGAAAGACTGTCTGCGTTGCGGCAAGTGCAAGCCTGTGTGTTCTACGCATGTGCCGCGCGCCAACTTGCTGTACAGTCCACGCAATAAAATCCTCGCCACTTCCTTGTTGGTTGAGGCTTTCCTGTACGAAGAACAAACCCGCCGTGGTGTGTCCATCAAGCATTGGGAAGAATTTGAAGATGTGGCTGACCACTGCACCGTGTGCCACAAGTGCTTGACCCCTTGCCCGGTCGACATTGACTTTGGCGATGTGTCCATGAACATGCGCGCCTTGTTGCGCAAGATGGACAAGAAAAGTTTTAACCCGGGCACAGCCTTGGCCATGACTTTCCTGAATGCGAAAGACCCGGCCACCATCAAGGCCATGCGTGTGGGCATGACCGGTATTGGTTACAAGCTGCAACGCGGCGCCTACAAAGTGGCCAAATCGCTGGGCATGTTGAACAAGCAAACTGCCAAGCCGCCTGCCACCGTGGGCAAGGCCCCAATTCGTGAGCAGGTGATTCACTTCATCAACAAGCCCATGCCCGGTGGTTTGCCCAAGAAAACGGCACGTGCGCTGCTTGATATTGAAAACAGCGATTACGTACCGGTTATTCGAAACCCGAAAACCACACAGGCTGACACCGAAGCGGTGTTCTACTTCCCTGGTTGCGGCTCGGAGCGCTTGTATAGCCAAGTGGGTTTGGCCACGCAAGCCATGTTGTGGAATGTAGGCGTGCAAACCGTGTTGCCACCCGGTTACCTGTGTTGCGGCTACCCGCAGCGCGGGGCTGGGCAGTACGACAAAGCCGAGAAAATGATTACCGACAACCGTGTGCTGTTCCACCGCGTGGCCAACACACTGAACTACCTCGATATCAAAACCGTGGTGGTCAGCTGTGGCACGTGTTACGACCAGTTGCAGGGTTATGAATTCGAGAAAATCTTCCCGGGCTGCCGCATCATCGACATTCATGAATTCCTGATGGAAAAAGGCGTGAAGCTGGACAACGTGACGGGTACGCAATACATGTACCACGACCCTTGCCACACGCCCATGAAAACCTATGATCCGCTGAAGGTCGTGAACCAGTTAATGAACAGCGAATTGCAAGGTCAAAACATCACGAAAAATGACCGTTGCTGTGGCGAGTCAGGCACCTTCGGTGTGTCACGTCCCGATGTGGCCACGCAGGTTCGATTCCGCAAGGAAGAGGAAATGCGCAAGGGGGCTGACAAGCTGCGCGAGAAAGCGCCTCAGGCGGACGTGAAAATTCTGACCAGCTGCCCTTCTTGCCTGCAAGGTTTGAGCCGCTACAGCGACGACGCCAATGTCGATGCCGATTATATTGTGGTTGAAATTGCCAAGAATGTACTGGGCAAGGAATGGCTCCAGAACTACGTGAAAGAAGCCAACGATGGCGGTATCGAGCGTATTTTGGTATGACGCTGAACAAGTCGGCTGAAAATATCGTTGATGAAGGTGCTCAGCATCCCAATTGTCCCCTGTGTGCCACACCGGGCGGTGATTGGGTTTTCAATTGCAGCAAATTCCGTGTTATCGAGGCCGTCGATGCGGATTACCCCGGCTTTCTTCGCCTGGTGTGGAACGACCATGTGCGTGAGTTTTCCGATTTAAGCCGTGAAGATCGCGTGCTTTGCATGGACGCGGTGGTATTGCTCGAGCAGTTCGTGCTTCGTGTTTTCAAAGCCGACAAGGCAAATATTGCAACGCTTGGCAATGTGGTGCCACATTTGCACTGGCACGTCATTCCCCGTTTTACTGACGACAAACATTTTCCTGCACCTGTGTGGGCAATGGCCAAATCCGGTGTTTCCTTGTCGCCTCGCCAGCAGTTGGTGCTCGATTCGAAACCAAAATGGATGCTGGACTTGCGGGCTGAATTGCTGGTTGCGTTTCCGGGCTGAGCTCGCTCATCAGTGCGTGAGATTTGGGTGCTGTGCCGCTTTGCTGGCTTTGCAAGGCTTCCCGGCTGCTTCGAAGCGCGGGGCGGTTCCGCAGGGAACCGATGCGAAGACGCCTATGCGTTTCGCATGCCCCAAGCCAGAAGCATTAAGCCGGATCAAGAAGCATTGCTTAGGCAAGGCGGTACAGCACTCAAATCGAGCATTGCACTCAATGTCTCACCGAACGCTACGCTCAAACAACCGTCGCTTCAGCAAGCGCAGGCTTGGAAGTCGCGCCAGCCTTCGCCAGCGGCATCAGAATGGTGAAGGTACTGCCTGCATTCGGCCTGCTTTGAATGTCCAGTTCACCATCGTGGCGTTGCACCACATGTTTCACAATGGCCAAGCCCAAACCTGTACCGCCGCTTTCGCGTGAACGGCTGCGGTCTACACGGTAAAACCGCTCGGTCAACCGCGGAATATGTTCTGCTGAAATACCAATGCCTGTGTCGCGCACCACGAAAGCAGCGCAGGCCTTGCCAATTTCGTTTTCCGCCCGCCTTAGCGTGATCGTAATGTTTCCCTTCTCGGGGGTGTAGCGCACCGCATTGGTCACGATATTCGAGAACGCGCTGAAAATTTCGGCCGAATTGCCAAACCCCATCAGGCCTTTTTCCACATCCACGGAAATATTGTGTTTGCCGGCCGACAGCTGTTGTGCTTCATCGCCTGTTTTTTGTGCAATTCCGCTTAAGTCAACTGGCTCGCCACCTTCACCCGCATTGGGCGAAGATTCCAGTGCGGACAAGGCCAGCAGGTCTTCCACCAGGTTCTGCATGCGGTTGGCCTGGGTGTACATCAAATTCAGGTATTCGGTTTGCTGTTCTTTGCTCAAAGGCAGGTCGCGGAAGGTTTCCAGAAAACCGCTCAGTACAGTCAACGGTGTTTTCAGTTCATGCGACACGTTGGCGATGAAGTCTCGGCGCATGCGTTCCAGTTTTTCTACCTGGGTTACATCGCGTGAAAGCACCAGCATTTGCTTGTCTCCGTAGCTCACCAACTGCACCGACAAAACCTTGCTGCGGCTGCGCGGCGCGGTCATGATCAAGGGTTGCTCCCAGGAGCGGCTACGAATGTACTTGGAGAAGTTCGGGTTACGGACCAGATTAATCAAAGGCTGCCCAATGTCACTGCCCAGCTTTAAGCCAAGGTGGTCTTGCGCAGTGTCGTTGCACCAGGAAATGTGGCCTTCTGAATCAAGCGTGACTACGCCGTCGGGCAGGGCTTGGGCAGCCGTACGAAATGACACCAAGGCATTGGTGAGTGCCTGTTGTTGGCGCTGATGTAAACGAAGGTAACGAAACAGCTTCGCGGCCAGGTCGTCCCACCAGCCCGAGACATCGGGCACATTTTCAACCTTGAAGTTGTCCAGCCATTCAATAATTCGCAGACCCGAACGCACATGCAGGGCATATATGAAAAGCGAGGCCAAGATAGACCCTGCCACTGCGCCCTTGTGGCCAGCGACCATTTGACCCACGATGGCGGCTGCACCCAGCACCATGGCCAACAGTATCAATCGAAAAAAGATGAACGCCATAGGTGCGTATTCTAGGGGAATATCCCTTCCAGGGGAGCCCTTAGTTTAGTGCACCTTCATTTTGCGTTGCAGTAAAACGGTAGCCGGCACCGCGAACTGTTTCAATCAGGCGGTCATGGCCAGAAATGGTCAAAGCCTGGCGCAAACGTCGAATGTGTACGTCTACAGTGCGCTCTTCAACAAACACATGGTCCCCCCAAACTTGGTCCAGCAACTGGGTGCGGCTGTGCACGCGCTCTGGGTGGGTCATGAAGAAGTGCAGCAGGCGGAATTCTGTGGGGCCCATGTCGATGATCTTGTCATGGCCCATGATGCGGTGCGTCACCGGGTCCAGTTTCAGACCATGTACTTCAACAATGTCGTCGGTCAACTGGGGCGCACGGCGGCGCAGCACGGCTTTGATCCGAGCCAGCAATTCCTTGGGCGAGAAGGGCTTGGTGATGTAATCGTCTGCTCCAGCTTCCAGGCCATCTACCTTGTCTTGTTCCTCGGTGCGGGCAGTCAGCATGATCACCGGCACATGGCGCGTGCGCTCGTGGCCACGCAGTTCATGCGCGAACTGAATGCCGGTTTTGCCGGGTAACATCCAGTCCAGCAGCACCAAATCAGGCAATTCCGCGGTAATCAATGTTTTTGCCTGGTCCGCATCAGCGGCTCGCAGCACTTTGTGCCCGGCAAAACTCAAGTTGACAGCAATCAGTTCTGCAATCGCGGGTTCATCTTCGACAACTAGGATGGTGCTGGACATCTCGTTTTTCCTCTTCTCTGGCATATTTGTTGTGTGCAATGCCACCTAAAGTAGTGGATTTCCATGACAGTAATATGACACTTGAATGAATCGTCATCAAATTAATCCCGCGCCGTGGTGTAAACCGCTGTTGGCCTTGATGAGATACACTTGAGGATTACGCATTCCAAAGACCCTAAGCAGCATGGAAACCACCAATATCCCCACCCCGACACGCATTGTTGTGCATCAAAAGTCCAAGGTACTCGAGATCGAGTTTGACACCGGTGCCTGTTTCAACCTGCCATTCGAACTGTTGCGGGTGTATTCGCCTTCTGCAGAAGTTCGTGGTCATGGCCCCGGACAGGAAACCCTGCAAGTGGGTAAAAAAGAAGTAACCATCAACAATCTCGAGCCTGTGGGCATGTATGCCATCAAGCCGTTTTTCTCGGATGGTCATGATTCAGGCTTGTTTAGCTGGCAATACCTGCTGTGGATGGGCGAAAACCAGGAAGGTTTGTGGGAAGACTATCTGGAACGCATGAAAGCAGCCGGCGCGAGCCGAGAACCCAACGCACCTGAAAACATTCCATTTGAACAAAAGAAAGGCGGCGCCTGCGCAAGCCACTAAATAACGCCACACATCACGATGAACGACAAAATTACCGATTTCGGCTTCGAGAAGGTTCCTGAAGACCGGAAAGCCAAGAAAGTAGCCGAAGTATTTGATTCGGTAGCGGCCAAATACGACATCATGAATGACCTCATGTCGGGTGGCATGCATCGCCTGTGGAAGGCAAGCACTGTGCGCGCGGCCGGGGTTCGCCCCGGGATGAAGGTGCTCGACATTGCCGGCGGTACCGGCGATCTCAGCAAGGCTTTTCTGGACAAAGTGGGCCCGAGCGGTGAAGTTTGGCTGACCGACATCAATGAAAGTATGTTGCGAGTGGGTCGAAATCGCATGATTGATCATGGGTATTTGCCGAAAATGGCCCTTTGCGATGCGGAAAAGCTGCCATTTCCCGACAATTACTTCGATGTGGTTACTGTGGCGTTTGGTTTGCGCAACATGACCCACAAAGATGTGGCCTTGAGCGAAATGCGCCGCGTGATCAAGCCGGGTGGCAAGGTACTTGTACTCGAATTCTCGAAAGTGAATCCTTTGCTGGCGCCCGCCTACGACCTTTATTCATTCCAGGTTTTGCCAAAAATTGGGCAAATCGTGGCGCAGGACAGTGCCAGCTACCAGTATTTGGCCGAGAGCATTCGCATGCACCCGGATCAGGAAACCCTGAAAAGCATCATGCTTGAAAGTGGGTTCGATCAGGTGAAGTACACCAACTTCACTGCGGGTGTGGTCGCGTTGCACCAAGGAACCAAATTCGCCTGAGTTTGTCTATTGGCTACACGCGAAAAATTAATATTCTGGAGGCTTTTGCTGTGAAAACCCGTGTTTGGTCTGTTCGATTGTCTGTCTTGGCTGTAGTAGCAGCCTTTCTGAGTTTGGGTGCTCTGCCTACCGATGCCGAGGCCAAGCGCCTGGGTGGCGGTGGCAGTTTTGGCCGCTCTGCGCCTTCCCAATTCCAGAAGTCTCCAACCACTGCGCCTTCTGGCACCACTTCCACTGCGCCCAGCAAGCAGCAGGCCACTAACCCTGCCGGTGCTACCGCAGGTACGGCAGCCGCGCCCCGCAACCGTTTCCTGGGCCCCTTGGGTGGCCTGGCAGCCGGTTTGGGCCTGGCGGCTTTGTTTGGTTATCTTGGCTTCGGCGCGGGCATGGCTGAATTCCTGGGCACCATGTTGATGATTGCTGCAGCGGTGTTTGCTGTCATGTTCCTGGTGCGCATGCTGCGCGGTCAGCAAGCGGCCAAACAGCGCCCCGCATACAGCGCACCTGGTGCAGCAAGTTCACCCAACAACAGCTATCGCGAAGCGCCGCAAACGCCGCGTTACAGCTCGCCCTCGAATCCCGTTAACGACCCCGTCCCTGGCATGGGCGCACCACGCAACGATCAAGGTTTCGGCCAGTTTGGCAACGCATCGGCTTTTGATGCACCCATGCCGGCGGCAACACCCGTGAAAGACCTGCCAGCCGGGTTCGATGAAGCGAATTTTGTGAACAGCGCCAAGAAGTTTTTCGTGACCATGCAGGGTGTGTTTGACCAGGGCGATATTGCTGGCCTGCGCGAATACTGCAGTGATGAAGTGGTTGACCACCTGCGTGCTGAAATTGAAGCCCGTGGCAACGCGGTCAACCGCACCGATGTGGTTACCTTGGATGCCCAGCTGATCGGCTTTGAAACCGATGTGGATGAGCAAATTGCTACAGTTGCATTCACTGGCATGTTGCGGGAAGAGCAAGACGCAGCCGCTGAAGAAATAAATGAGTTGTGGATTATGAGCCGCCCAGTGGCAGGCGGTGGCTGGGTGCTTTCAGGCATTCACAATCTGTAATTTTTGAACTTACCCGCCGGGCTTGGCCTGCCCGGCTGGGTTACACTCAAACAAATTTTCGATTGTTGGAAGTGTGCCTTGGCCAGTCCCCCCGTATTGTTTTTTCAGTTTGCCTCCAAACTGCTCTCCTCTGGTCCATCCAAAGGTGCAGCGGGTCATTTGTTCTCTGCGCCCTTGAATTTGATGTCAGCCACTGTTACTCAGACCGTGTGCCTGGTGCTAAACCATTTGCTGGATCAGCAGCGTAGCAGCAAAACAAAATTGCAGAAGGAAGCCGGCAAGGTGCTGGTGCTGGGCATTGCTCCCATGCAGCTTCAGTTGCGTGTGAACGACCAGGGATATTTTCAGGCCAGTGTACCCAGCAATGGTGTGGCGGCACCGGCCGATACCACCATTTCCATGCAATGGGCCGATTTGATTGGTTCGGTGAGCAACCCCAACAGCATGTCGAGAAAAGCGGCCATTGAAGGCGACATGGATTTCGCGCAAACCGTGTCTACCGTGATCAACGACTTGAGCTGGGACCCCGAGCGCGATTTGGCCCGTGTGGTGGGCGATGCACAGGCTGTTTGGGTCATGAACACTTTGTCTGCTTTGGGCACCAATGCACGTGATGTGGTACAGCGTTTCAAAAGCAACCTGCGCGAATACGTTGTGCATGAAAAAGCGATGGCACCTACCGCATCCGAGTTCGATGCGTTTCGCGATGAAGTCAACCAACTGCGTGATGAGCTTGCCCGTATTGAGAAACGTTTGGCCAAGTTGGGTGCGCCCAAATGAAGCTTCGCCGTTTGGCACGCATTGCGTTGGTGGCCCGAAAGTATGGCCTGTTCCTGATTGCCGCCGACTCAATCAACAATGGCTTGGCCAAGTGGTTTCTCACGCTGATTTCTTCCCGCTCGCATGTGCAGGCCCCGCGCGGCGAACGCATGCGCCGTGCACTGGAAGACCTGGGCCCGTTGTTTGTGAAGTTCGGGCAATTGCTGTCAACCCGGCGCGATTTGTTGCCCGAAGACGTGGCCGACGAGTTGGCCAAATTGCAAGACCAAGTGCCCGCGTTTTCCTCCGAGAAAGCCCGTGAATTGATTGAAGCCAGCCTGGGCCGCCAAATTGACGACATGTTTCTGGATTTCCAGAACATCCCAGTGGCCAGCGCCTCGATTGCCCAGGTTCACTTTGCGATAATCAGGGCTGGCGAGCACGAAGGCAAGAAGGTGGCGGTGAAGGTATTGCGCCCCGGCATGATCGAGGTCATCGACAAAGACCTGGCCTTGATGAAAACCGCTGCGCGCTGGATTGAAAAAATTTCATCCGATGGCAAGCGCTTAAAGCCCCGGGAAGTGGTGGCCGAGTTCAACAAATACTTGCACGATGAACTGGATTTAATGCGCGAAGCGGCCAATGCCTCGCAGTTGCGCCGTAATTTCTCGTCCACTTCGGGTAGCGGGCACCTGCTTCGTGTGCCTGAAATGTATTGGGACTATTGCTGCAGCACCGTGATTACCATGGAGCGCATGCACGGCATTCCGATTTCCCAAATCGAGCGGCTTCGCGAGAACAACATTGATTTGAAAAAACTGTCCCGCGAAGGTGTGGAAATTTTTTTCACCCAGGTGTTTCGCGATGGTTTTTTCCATGCAGACATGCATCCCGGCAATATTTATGTGGGTGATCAGCCTGAAGATTTTGGTCGATACATTGCACTTGATTTCGGTATTGTTGGCACCCTCAGCGATGTGGACAAGCAATACCTGGCGCAAAACTTCCTCGCATTCTTCCGGCAAGACTACAAGCGTGTGGCTGAGCTGCATGTGCAATCGGGTTGGGTGCCCAAGGGCACGCGTATTGATGAGCTTGAATCCGCCATTCGAGCCTGCATTGAACCTTTCTTTGGCAAGCCATTGAAGGAAATTTCGCTGGGACAGGCCTTGATGCGTCTGTTTCAAACCTCTCGCCGCTTCAATGTTGAAATTCAGCCACAGCTGGTGCTGCTGCAAAAAACCCTGCTGAACGTGGAGGGTCTTGGCCGCCAGCTTGATCCTGACCTGGACCTTTGGAAAACCGCAAAGCCGTATCTGGAAAACTGGATGCACCAGCAAATCGGTTTGAAGGGTTTTCAGTCCAGCCTGCAATGGGAGGCCGCCCAGTGGTCACAAATTTTGCCAGCCTTACCGCGACTATTGCACCAAACACTCACCCATTCAAATGGTCGGGTTGACGATCAAATTGAACAATTGGTGAAACAGCAAAAGCGCCTGAACCGGGCTTTGTTCTGGATGGTGTTGATGCTGGCTGTGCTTTTTGGTGTGGTTGCACTTGATTTGTTGTGGCCCTTTTTAATTGGCTATTCAGGCCCCAAAGGTCTGTTCTAGCCCTGCGCATGTTTCTTGCCTATAATCCGAAATCATTTTTTCTCTCTGGTGGGTTTTCAAGATGTTGCTTGCCTCCGTTGTAGCGTATTTGCTGGTTTCTGTACTCATTGGCCTGTATGTGGCCAGAAATGTAAGTAGTGCGGCGGATTACGCCGTGGCTGGCCGGCATCTTTCCCTGCCCATTGTGACTGCCACGGTTTTTGCCACCTGGTTTGGCTCGGAAACCGTGCTGGGTATTTCTTCCACCTTTGTTGAAGAGGGTTTGAGCGGCATTGTGGCGGATCCGTTCGGCGCATCCATGTGCCTGATTCTGGCTGGTTTGTTCATCGCACCGAAAATTTATCGCCTGAATTTGCTCACCTTGGGCGACTATTACCGCGTGCGTTACAACCGGGTAGTTGAAATTTTTTGCAGTGCCTGCATTGTGGTGTCTTACCTGGGTTGGGTGGCGGCGCAAATCAGTGCACTGGGACTGATCTTCAACGTGCTCACCGATGGTGCAGTTTCCCAAGAATGGGGCATGGTCATTGGCGCCAGTGTGGTGCTGATTTACACGCTTTTTGGTGGCATGTTGTCAGTGGCTATTCTCGACTTCATCCAGATGGTGGTGATTGCAGCGGGCTTGGTTTACATCATGTGGATCGTGGCTGATTTGGCTGGTGGTGTGGGCACTGTGGTTGACCATGCTGAAGCCGCCGGCAAGTTGCAGTTTTTCCCGGAGGAATTCAGCTACGTGCTGTGGGTGCCTTTTGTAGGTGCCTTTCTGACCATGGCTTTTGGTTCAATTCCACAGCAGGATATTTTCCAGCGCATCAGTTCTGCCAAAGACGAGAAAACCGCCGTGCGGGGTGCTGTGCTGGGTGGCTCCATGTACTTTTTCTTCGCGTTCATCCCGGTGTTTTTGGCCTACGGCGCTATTCTGATCGACCCTGCAACCTTCACGGCGATGGTGTCGGAGGATTCGCAAATGGTGTTGCCCAACCTGGTGTTGATGCACACCCCCGTATTTGCACAAATCGTGTTTTTTGGTGCACTCATTTCTGCAATCATGAGCACGTCCAGCGCAACCTTGTTGGCACCCTCCGTGTCGTTTGCAGAAAACATTGTCAAGAACATCTATCCAAAAATGGACGACAAGGCCTTGTTGTTGACCATGCGCATTTCAGTGTTCGTGTTCACCATCATTGTGGTGGCCTTTGCCATCAACAGTGAATCTTCAATTTTCGAGATGGTGGAAAGCGCCTACGAAATTACCCTGGCTGCTGCATTTGTTCCGCTGGTGTTTGGCTTGTATTGGTCAAAAGCAACCTCGCAGGGTGCAGTTGCATCAATTGTAGTGGGTGTCAGCAGTTGGTTGATCGCCAAAAACTTTTTCCCCAGTGAAGTTTGGCCACCCCAGTTGTTGGGCATGGTGCTGGGTTTATTCACCATGATCATTGCTTCGCTTCTGCCTCAGTGGATCGAACACAGGCCAGCGCTGCGTGACGGTGTTGTGCACCTACATTAAGCTAAAATAGCCGGATTACCTTTGTTGAAAGTGATCCGGCTGTGAAATACCTCACCATTGAAGATACGATTGGCAACACCCCACTGGTGCAGTTGCAACGTTTGCCTGGCAAGGCCAATGCCGACCGTGGCAATGTGATTCTGGGCAAACTGGAGGGCAACAACCCAGCCGGTTCAGTCAAAGACCGCCCAGCCATTTCCATGATCAAGCGTGCCGAAGCTCGCGGCACAATCAAGCCGGGCGATACGCTGATTGAGGCCACTTCAGGCAACACCGGTATTGCCTTGGCCATGGCGGCCGCCATTCGCGGTTACCGCATGGTGCTGATCATGCCCGAGCACCTCAGCATTGAACGTCGCCAAACCATGCGTGCCTTTGGCGCGGAAATTATTTTGACCCCACAAAAAGGTGGCATGGAATATGCGCGCGACCTGGCCGAGCAAATGCGAGATCAGGGCAAGGGCGTGATTCTTGACCAGTTCGCCAATGAAGACAACCCGCTGGCGCATTTTGAAACCACAGGCCCTGAAATTTGGCGTGATACGGGTGGCAAGGTGACTCACTTTGTGAGCGCCATGGGCACCACAGGCTCAATCATGGGAGTGTCTCGTTACCTGAAAAGCCAAAATCCCAATGTGCAAATCATTGGCGCTGAACCCAGCGAGGGGTCGCAAATTCCGGGTATTCGCAAATGGCCGCAAGAGTACCTGCCTAAAATTTACAAGCCAGCCGGGGTAGACCGTGTTGTGCAGGTTACCCAGCTTGAAGCCGAAGAAATGGCCCGAAAAATGGCGGCCGAAGAAGGTATTTTCTGCGGTATTTCAGCAGCAGGTGCAGCGCACATTGCACTGAAAATTGCGGAAGAAGTTGAAAACGCCACCATCGTGTTTATTGTGTGCGACCGCGGCGATCGCTATTTGTCCACAGGTGTATTTCCAGCCTAGTTGGGCGCTGTTGCCCCTCAGTTCAGCATGTCCCTTCTAAGTTTCAACGCTTCGCTAAGTTCCAGCACGGCGTTGGCATAGAAGGAGCTGCGGTTGTAGCGGGTCACCACATAGAAGTTTTGTCCGCCTGCCACGAATGCAGGCTCGGCTTCACCACGTACCAGCTCAATCAACGCCAGCTTTTCATCGGGCAGCGTCTCACCATTCAATTTCACGCCTTTTTGCTGCATGACCGCCGGGGTAAAGGTGGGTACGATGTCGGGCGCCAGCAATTCTTTCAAATTGTCCGCATGTTCAATGTCTACGAGTACGCGAGTGGCTTTGCCAGTTTCCCAGCCGTGCACTTTCAGGAAATTGGCCACACTGAAAATTGCATCGCGGCGGCTGTGGAATAAATCCACGATGCCGTCGGCGTCGCCATCGACTGCAAATGCAGTCCATGAGCTGGGCATGAACTGGCCCAAACCAATTGCACCCGCATACGAGCCTTTCACCTCCAGTGCATCCAGGTGAGTTCTGTTGCACAACGCAATAAACGCCTCGAGTTCACTGAGAAAAAACTCGGATCGGTCGCGTTGGCCTTCAGGGTAAGCAAAGGCCAGTGTGGCCAGTGAATCGAGTACCCGGTAATTGCCAATGTGCTGGCCGTAAATGGTTTCCACGCCAATAATGGCCACAATCACTTCCTGTGGAATGCCGTATTGGGCTTCAGCCTCTTTCAGGGTGTCCAGGTTGGCGTCCCAAAACTCCACGCCTTTGCGGATGCGGTAGGGTTCCACAAAACGGCTGCGGTAGGTGTCCCAGTTGCGCACGCCCTTGGTTTTGGGTGGCTTTACGGCCTTCACCACTTGGGGCAGAAGTTCCGCCTGTTTTAACAGTTCAAGTGTGGTGCTGGCAGGGATGCCTTCTTTGGCTTGCAGTCGTTCGGCCAGGGCTGTCGCATTTTTGTGTTCGGCAAAATTAACCTTGTCGGTCTCTTGGGCCTGTACGGCTTGAGTGCACAGTGCTGTGCTGATTAGAATGGTGGCAAAGCTTGATAAGATTCGTTGAGTAGTCACAAAAGGAGTCAGCATGTCCGGTATAGGCGTAATAAAAAGAAGTAGCGGTCGACCCGGCGCGTGTTTGCTTGAATTGGCAGGTCTGTTATTCACTATAACCCAGCATTCCCTTGCTGTTCGGGCCTAAGCCATGACTACAGCCTATATTTCCCATTCTGATTGCGCCCTGCACAATCCCGGTCTTGGTCACCCCGAGAGCATGGCTCGTTTGCGCGTGATTCGAGAAAAACTGGAATCTTCCGAGCTTTGGCCACGTTTGGTGCATTGTGAGGCTCCCGAGGTGCCATGGTCTGCCGTGACAGCAGTGCACAACCCGGCCTATGTTGAAAGTATCAAGGCCCGTTTCCCTTTGAAGCGCAACATCGACATCGATGGCGACACCACCTTGTCCGAGTTCTCGCTGGATGCCGCACGCCGCGCCGCGGGTGCTTGCGTGCATGCGGTCGATTTGGTGATGGCCCATGCTGTGAACAATGCCTTTTGCGCAGTTCGTCCGCCAGGTCACCATGCCTGCGTAGACCGGGCCATGGGCTTTTGTGTGTTCAATAACGTCGCCATTGCTGCACAACATGCCATTGATGCCTATCGGCTTGAGAGAGTGCTTATCGTGGACTTTGATGTACACCACGGCAATGGCACCGAGCATGCATTTGCCAACAACCCCAAGGTGCTGATGTGCAGTACTTTTCAATCGCCTTTGTATCCTTTCAGTGGCGGGCTTGATGGTGCGCGCAACATGGTGAATTGTCCCATTCAACCCGGTGGTGGTCGCGAAGAAATCAAACACGCCATTCAAACCCACTGGGTAGATGCGATTGATCGCTTCAAGCCACAGTTGGTGTTGGTCTCAGCCGGGTTTGACGCCCATGAAAGCGACCCATTGGCTGATATGACCCTTAGCACTGAGGACTATGGCTGGATCACCCAATTCCTCAAGCGTGTCGCTGAAGAATATTGCGATGGCAAATTGGTCAGTACGCTGGAAGGGGGTTATGAACTGGAGGCTTTGGCCGATTCTGTATATGCCCATGTGGAGGCGCTTGCATCGTGATTTTTTCAACCCCCGCGCCGTATTCCGAAAATCGATTGAGTGAAATGTTGGCGCGCAATGCGCAATGGGCTGGGCAAATTACAGCGCAAGATCCCGATTACTTCAAGCGGCTTTCTGCTGGGCAAAGCCCGGCCTTTACCGTGATCAGTTGTTGCGATAGTCGAGCCGATCCCAATACCCTGCTGCAAAGCAATCTGGGTGAATTGTTCGTATACAAAAATGTGGCCAATCAGGCTGGTTTGAACGATCTGAGTTTGCAAACTGCAATCCAGTTTTCCATTGACAGCTTGAAAGTGAAGCATATCCTGGTGTTTGGGCACCACAATTGCGGTGGCGTTCGTATTGCCTTGGGTTTGCATGCAGGCGGTGCACCTGGCGATTGGCTGGAAGGTGTGCGTGAGCTGGCCCACGATCATCAGTTGTTCAACCCGGCCTCGCCTGAGCAAGCCAACCGGAATGTCGACAAACTGTGTGAGCTCAATGTGATTCAGCAGGTGAGACTGGCTGCGTTGAGCCCAGCGGTGAATGCCGCCTGGGGTCGGGGCGAACCGGTGGCTGTGGGTGGCTTGGTGTACAGCCTGTCAACCGGGCGGGTCATTGATCTGGATTGCACGATTCGAAGCCGGGCCGAGATCGATGAGCGCTGCTTTTCAGCCATGAAAGCGATCTGCGCACGCTACCAATAACCTCGACAAACCCCCCCTTAGAGTGTAGACTCTATGAAAAATCGAACGATCGTGCGTTTTTTCTGAAAACGCTTCGTATAATCACATTCACACATTATCAATTTCAATTATGGGATGGCTTGCATGAAGATCCTGGTACCCGTTAAACGCGTAGTCGACTACAACGTAAAAGTGCGCTGCAAAAGCGACGGTTCTGGCGTGGATATCGCCAACGTTAAAATGTCGATGAACCCCTTCGACGAAATCGCCGTTGAAGAAGCCACGCGCCTGAAAGAAGCTGGCGTGGCCACTGAAGTGATTGCCGTAAGCTGTGGCGTGGCCCAATGTGTTGAAACTTTGCGCACCGCTGCTGCCATTGGCGCTGACCGTGGCATTCTGGTTGAAACCGATGTTGAGCTGCAGCCCCTGGCCGTTGCAAAAATCCTCAAAGCGATTGTTGAGAAAGAAGGCATTGACCTGGTCATCATGGGTAAGCAAGCCATTGACGACGATTGCAACCAGACCGGCCAGATGCTGGCTGCCCTGGCAGACATGCCACAGGGCACCTTCGCATCCAAAGTGGTTGTTGAAGGTGGCAAAGTGAATGTAACCCGTGAAGTGGATGGCGGCCTGGAAACGGTTAGCCTGAGCCTGCCAGCGGTTGTAACCACTGACCTGCGCCTGAACGAGCCACGCTATGTGACTTTGCCCAACATCATGAAGGCCAAGAAAAAACAGATCGACACCATCAAGCCCGCTGACTTGGGCGTGAATGTTGATCCACGCATCAAAACCCTGAAAGTGAGCGATCCGCCCACTCGTTCAGCCGGTATCACCGTGCCCGATGTGGCCACGCTGGTCGACAAGCTGAAAAATGAAGCGAAAGTGATCTAACACAGGGAATACAGGAGCACAAATCATGTCAGTACTCGTAATTGCAGAACACGACAATCAAAGTATCAAGCCCGCTACGCTGAACACCATTGCTGCGGCCCAGAAAATTGGTGGCGACATTCACGTGTTGGTCTCTGGCAAGGGATGTGGTGCTGCCGCTGAGCAGGCTGCCAAGGCTGCCGGTGTAGCCAAGGTATTGCTTGCAGATTCTGATTCACTGGGTGACCAGTTGGCAGAAAATCTGGCTGCGCAAATTCTGGCCGTGGCTGGTAACTATGGTCACATTTTGGCACCCTCAACCAGCGTGGGTAAAAACGTGTTGCCGCGCGTTGCTGCCAAGCTGGATGTTGCACAAATTTCCGACATCATCAGCGTTGAAAGCGCAGACACCTTCACACGCCCAATTTATGCTGGCAACGTGATCGCCACGGTTCAGTCTTCTGACGCGACCAAAGTAATCACCGTGCGCACCACCGCATTCGATCCAGTTGCAGCCGTTGGTGGTTCTGCTGCCATTGAAACCTTGAGCGCTGCTGCCGATTCTGGCAAGTCCACATTTGTAAGCCGCGAAGTGGCCAAGAGCGACCGCCCTGAACTGACCGCCGCCAGCACCATTATTTCCGGTGGTCGTGGTATGGGTTCGGCTGAAAATTTCAGCGTGCTGAATCCCTTGGCCGACAAACTGAACGCTGCCATTGGCGCTTCACGCGCAGCAGTGGATGCAGGTTATGCACCCAACGACTGGCAGGTTGGCCAAACCGGCAAAATCGTGGCGCCCCAGCTGTACATGGCTTTTGGTATTTCCGGTGCCATTCAGCACCTGGCTGGCATGAAAGACAGCAAGGTGATCGTGGCCGTGAACAAAGATCCCGAAGCACCAATTTTCGGCGTGGCCGATTACGGTTTGGTGGGTGATTTGTTCGACGTGGTGCCTCAACTGACCGAGAAGTTGTAATCAAGAAACTGTAAACAACGTAAAACGCAAAGCTGTATCAGGAGACGACAATGAGTTACAACGCCCCAGTCAAAGACATGATGTTTGTCTTGAAAGAATTGGCCGGCTTGGATCAAGTATCCCAGTTGCCCGGTTGTGAAGATGCAACCGAGGAAACTGTGGATGCGGTTCTGAATGAAAATGCGAAGTTCACCAGCGAAGTGGTTGCCCCTCTGAACTGGTCGGGAGACGTAGAAGCTGCCAACTGGAAAGACGGCGTTGTAACCACAGCCAAAGGCTTCAAGGAAGCATTCAAAGCCTTTGGCGAACAGGGCTGGCAGGGCCTTCAGCACCCCACCGAATTCGGCGGTCAAGGTTTGCCCAAGCTGGTCGCAACACCGTGCATGGAAATGGTCAACGGCTCCAACCTCAGTTTTGCGCTGTGCCCCTTGCTGACCGATGGCGCCATTGAAGCGCTGTTGGTGGCAGGTAGCCAGCAACTGAAAGAAACTTACATTCCCAAAATGATTTCCGGCGAATGGACCGGCACCATGAACCTGACCGAGCCACAGGCTGGGTCAGACCTGGCGCTGGTGCGTTCCAAGGCCGTGCCTCAAGGCGATGGTACTTACCGCATTTCTGGCCAGAAAATTTACATCACCTACGGTGAACATGACATGGCCAAGAACATCGTGCACCTGGTGCTGGCCCGCACCCCCGATGCGCCCGAAGGCGTGAAGGGCATCAGCCTGTTCGTAGTGCCCAAATTCATGGTCAATGGCGATGGTTCATTGGGCAAGCGCAACGATGTGTATTGCGCATCCATTGAACACAAACTGGGCATCAAGGCTTCCCCAACGGCTGTGCTGCTGTATGGCGACAACAAGGGCGAAGTGGGTCAAGGTGCAATCGGCTATCTGGTCGGTGAAGAAAACAAGGGTTTGCAGTACATGTTTGTGATGATGAACGCCGCCCGTTTCCAGGTGGGTGTTCAGGGTATCGGTTTGGCCGAGCGTGCCTATCAAAAAGCCGTGCAGTACGCCAACGACCGTGTGCAGTCCCGCCCTGTTGATGGCTCATCAAACGAAGCGGTTGCCATTATTCACCACCCCGATGTGAAGCGCATGTTGATGAGTATGCGTAGTCAGGTTGAAGCTGCGCGCGCCATGGCTTGCGTGGCTGGTGCCGCTTATGACGCAGCGCACTACCACCCCGATGAAGCCACACGCAAACAGAACATGGCTGTGTATGAATTCATGGTGCCGCTGGTAAAAGGCTGGTCTACTGAAATGAGCATCGATGTAACGTCTACGGGTGTACAGGTGCACGGCGGCATGGGCTTTATTGAAGAAACCGGTGCAGCACAGTACTACCGCGATGCGAAAATCCTGACCATTTATGAAGGCACTACAGCAATTCAGGCCAACGACCTGGTTGGTCGTAAAACCTCACGCGATGGCGGTGCCATGGTTAAAACCTTGTGCGCCGAAATTGCACGCACTGTGGTTCAGCTCAATGAGTCGGGTTCTGCTCATGCCAAGGCAGTGGCAGCCCGCCTGGACGCAGCTCGCGCTTCGTTCCTGGATGCGGCACAGTTTGTAGTCGACAACATGAAGAGTAATCCAAACGCAGTGTTTGCAGGTTCAGTGCCTTATTTGAAATTGGCTGGCACCACTGTGGCTGGTTGGCAAATGGCGCGTGCGCTGTTGGCCGCAGAAGCGAAAATCAAGGCTGGCGAAACAGACAGTTTCTACAGCGACAAGATTTTGACCTCGCGTTTCTTTGCCGACCATGTATTGAACACCGTGCCTGGCCTGCGCGACAGTATTGTGAACGGTTATCAGGGTGTCACAGAAATGACAGTTGCAAATTTCTGATTGACCCTGGTTGTTCAGTCATTAAAAAGCCCCTCACATCGAGGGGCTTTTTGTTTATGCTGCCAGCATGAACTATTCACATTTTGCTGACTTGGTGCTCTTGATCCACTTTGCCATTGTGCTATTCGTGGTGGGTGGCTTGCTGCTGATCGTATTGGGCAATTTCTTGCGTTGGTCTTGGGTCAACCACTGGTTGTTCAGGGCCATGCACGTACTCGCAATTTCAGTGGTTGTTCTTGAAAGCTGGCTGGGCATTGAATGCCCGCTCACCACACTTGAAAACTGGTTGCGCCTGCAGGCAGGGCAGGGGGTTTATCAGGGCAGCTTCATTCAACACTGGGTTCACGGGGTCATGTTCTATCAGGCCCCAGGCTGGGTGTTTGCCTTGGCTTACACCCTGTTTGGCCTTGCTGTTGTGGCGGCTTGGTGGCGCTGGCCGCCGCAGCGAATTTGCAGTTAATACTTTGTTTTTGGTTCATGCATTGCCTTGGCAATCGCTTGAATCACAACATCGTGGTGTGTGGTTTGTTGGGCAATTTCCGTTGTCGTGGTGGCCTTGGCTTTCTCGCATTCGGTCATCGGTTGATTCACCGGGTTGTTTGCCAAAGCAAGGGTGGATGCTGTGCTTATGGCGATTGCAAAGCAAGTTTGTGCGAATGTTTTCATGGCGGTCTCCAGTGGTTGAAGATTCGGCACGACCTCGTACCGAATCCAGTTCCACTGTGCGACCTTTCGAATGACAAACTTCCCACTGCATGATTACAGTTGTGTCATTCTGCTCTTACCAACCCCCAATGCTGGCACCTGCTGCGTCAAATCCGCCAATAGCACCATCAGAAAACCAGCCGGAAAAGTTCAGCCATTCCGTGGTTTCGGTCACCAGCACGGTGGGCAGCTCAGTGGTCAGATTCGTGGCTTGGGCCAGGCCAATGCCAGCCAAAACAATCAGCAAAATTAATGTTGTCCTGAGTGCCTTGTTTGCGGTTTCAAACAGGTTCCAGTTCAGGTCCAGGCCAGTGAGGTTTTCGGGCCATTCGTTCATGATTCACACTCCTTTTGAGATGGTGTGAAGTCATGGTATTGATGTACATTGTGCAAATAAACTACCGGTATCGAATTACACCATTGCGCCATGAGCAACAATTTCAATGAACTTCAAGCGGCTGAAACTTTCCTGATGGTGGTGAACACTGGCAGTTTTGCAGCTGCGGCCAAGCTGAAAGGCGAGAACCCGTCCAGTATCAGCCGGGCCATTGCTCAGCTCGAGGCCCATTTGAATATCCGTCTGCTTAACCGCACCACGCGGCAGGTCAAAATTACCGAGGCGGGCGAAATTTATAAACTGTATGCGCAGCGCATGCTGGAAAGTCAGCAAGAGGCGCGTGATGCGATTACACAACTGCAAAGCGGGCAGCCGCACGGAACCGTTCGTATCAGCCTTCCGGTGATCGTGGGCGAAAAGATACTCGCACCCCGCCTGCCTGAATTTCATGCCAAGTACCCCGATGTGCAACTGCAAGTGGACCTCTCCAACCGCAACGCAATGATTGTAGAAGAAGGCTTTGATATTGCTTTGCGTGTTGGCTTGTTGCAAGACTCCACCTTGCGGGCCCGCAAAGTGGCCACCATTTGGCGAAAGCTGTACGCCGCACCCGCTTACCTTGAAAAGCACGGCGTACCGCAAACTCCGGCCGATCTGGTACACCACCAGTGCATTGCTTTTTCTCAGCGAGGCGACCAAAAAGAATGGGAGTTCTGGCCTAAAAACGGCGCGCAGCCCAGTCAAAAGCACCGGGTGATTTCATGGCTTACCTGTTCCAGTCCAATGATGGTGGTGCGTGCCATTCAGTCGGGTTTGGGTTTGGGTCGAAGCGCAGACTGGATGCTGCAGGGCGCCTTGGCACGTGGCGAACTGGTTGAAATTCCTTCAGATTGGTATTGCGACAACCCCGCCACAGGCGGTCTGCCCATGTACTTGGTGTTTCCACCGGGTTTAAGCAGCCAGTTGTCCCTGAAAACCCGGGTGGTCGCCGACTTTCTGGAGCAAATTGTTCGCACAGAATTCAAAAAGGCAGATTAAACCGCATTTTGCTGACAGCGAATCTTTCAGCCATCGGCTACATAGCTGAACAACAAAAAATATTCTCGGAGACACAATGCTCGGCAACACCTGCATCACGATCGGTATGGGTTTAAGCCTGACCGTGGAAGATTTTCGACGCACCGTATCACACCCCCGGTTGCGATGGAACTGTAAATCAACGAAGCCGTGAAGCAGGCGGTGATGCGCACATGGAATTTAACTTACACCTTTGGTAAGTACCTTTCCCCAACTGCGGAGGCATTTTGTTATTTCATACTGGAGCGAGGTGAGCCCTTTTTGATCTCCGAATTTCAAGAGCATCACCTCAACCTGATGCAAAATACAATCAAGCCTTGACGGCAAGCAAACCTACTTGCCTGCCGCTGCCTTGGCAACATACTTGGACAGCACTTTGATCTGCTCTGCCGTCAAACTGTTTTTGTAAGAAGGCATTTGTCCCAAGCCATCCCGCAAGGCCCTGGCCACTTGGTCTTCGCTGGGTTTCAGTTCATCCAGTACCGGCCCTATTGCCCCTTCAGAACCTGCATCTGCCAAGGTGTGGCACACAGCGCAAGCAGGCACTGCTTGAGAGGTGAAAAGTTTCTTACCCAAGGCCATGTCTTCTGCTTCCCCTGCCGAGGCTGCTGTTGCAAAGGACAGCACCAGGCCGAGCATCCATACAGTCTTTGATATCATGCCACACTCACTTTGATTGAATGGTCCAGCCAACTGTTGTTGTTGTAACCACTTTTGTTTTCAACACGGGCTTCGGGCTGGCTTTCACCGCTTGTGTCGGTCGCGCGGCTGGCCAGCTGGTATTCACCCGGCTTCAAATCGGCTTCCAGTACAAACTGGCGCCATGCATATTTGCCAAGGTCTGGACCTACAAACTTCGCAGCAGTCCATGTTTTCCCGCCGTCAGTGGACACCTCAACACCCTTCACTGCATGGGTACCCCCGAAGGCCACACCGTGGATTTGAACGCGCCCAGCCTTGATGGCGCCATCCTCCGGCAAGGGTGCGTTGATCCAGGACTTGATCGACATCTGTTGAACCGAAGGCAGGTCTGGACCAGACGTGCCCCCGATGGGCGTGATCCGGTAACCGTGCGACATGATCTTGGCCTTGGTTTCCTGTTCGGTGAATGCCAGGCGCTTGATGTACTTGATGTTGTTCACACCGGTAAAGCCCGGCACGATCAGGCGCAAAGGTCCGCCATGTGCCAGGGAAATGGGTTCGCCATTCATTTCCCAGGCCAATAGTGCGTCTTCCATGGCATCAGCCGACACAGATCGTTCCACAATTACACTCAAGGGATCCAGCCCGTCTGGCAACTTTTCACCACCTGTTCCTGTCATGTATTTTGCACCTGCTTTCACGCCACCGTGGGCTTGAACCAGTGCGCGAACGGGTACGCCGCTCCACACCACACAGCCAGCCGCGCCCACTTTCCAGGGGGTGCCGCTTGGTTTGTGCGGGAAGAATCCACGCCCGTTTCCGGAGCACTGCAGCACCATGGCGGTTGTCTCAAGCCCCATGGTTTTCAGTTCGGCCAGTGTCAATTTTGCGGGTTTGGCAACCCCGTCAATTTCGACCACCCAGGCATCCCGATCTTTCAGGATTTCAGCATCGGGAGGTGGTAGATTGTTGCGAACAAACAGTTGGTCGTTGGGTGTAATAACGCTGGTGCCATAGGCGCTTCGTTTGGTCTCCAGTGTGTTGTTGCTATGTACGATAATGTCGCCAGGAATTTTCCAGTCGGCGTAACCCGGCAGGGGTTTTGCGTCTGCGGCAAAACCAAGTTTGGTCCAGCTGGCCAGCCCCGCCATGGCCATGGCCGCGACAGTACCCTTAAGCACATGTCTTCTGGCATTCGATGAAATTGTGTTTGACATCTCGTTCTCCTTTGGTTTGTTTTAACTGCTTTTTGCTTCAATCAATGCACGGTTCGCGGCTGAAATCGCCTTCTCTTTCTGTGCAACCATTACAACTGCCTTGCCATCAGCGTTGTGCCTGACCTGCCAGTACACATCACGCCACCAGCCACTGCCTTGTGGAATGTGAACACCTTCCTCAAAGGCAAACAAGGTGACCATGCCGCCCTTCTCAAAAAAGGTTGTCAAGTGATACGCCAAATTTCCGTCGATATCGCAAGGGCGCATCAGTTGCGCGAAGCCGGGCACTGGCTTGTTGGCGGGCAAGCCAAACTTTGGCATCAGTTCAGCTGATGTTATGAACTGTCCCCTCAGGGTTCGTTCGTAATATTCATGCTCAATAGCTCCGCGGACCAGTTCCGGTGGGCGAAGCGCAAAGAACCCGCCGCCCACCATTGCGAACAGGCCCAGTGCCAACAAACCACTGACAAGCGGCGTGCGCCAATAGCGTTCGCGTTTGTACAGGCTCGAGGGGGCTTCGCCTGGCTGGTACGCCAGGGACAATTCAGCACGGGCATTCAGATCGAACTCGCTGTCGATTGATGCGTCAGGAAAAGTGTTGCGAGGGTCATCCATCTTTAGACCGAAGAAGAGTAGTAATTTTGTTGGACGAATCAACGGGAGGCGCAGGATTCATGACCTGCTTCAACGCGTCGCGCGCACGGGCCAGTCTGGACATCACGGTGCCTGGCGCAATTTCAAGTGCCTCGGCAATGGCCATGGTGCTCATGTCATCGAAGTAATACAGCACCAGCACTTCGCGATGAATGGGTGCAATTCTGGCCAAGGCCCGAACTGAATCAATACGGGAGTCGCTGTCCGGCGCGAACTGATCAATGTTGCCGTTTGCTTCGTCGTCCAGTTGCGAGGTTTTTGGTTGTGCGTGGCGGATCACGCAGCGCCGCATGATGCGAAACAACCAGGCTCGCGCCAGGGATTCATCTTTTAACTGTTTGCGATGCTTCCATGCCAAAAAATAAACATCCTGAACAATGTCTTCAGCCAGCACCTTGGAGCCCGTCAACGCCCATGCACTGCGTATCAAAAAGCGGTAATGCTCTTTGACCCACTGGTTGTATCTGCTTTCGGCGCTGGACAGAAAAAGGCTCATAGTCGTATAAGAGCACAGATGCGAGCATCTCATTCCATGGTTTGCAAAATAAAAAACCGGTTGCCACAGGGGGATGCTTAAAATGTGAACTCAAGTCCATGTGGGCGCAAATTGTGGTGGGCGGTTTGCTGTTGATTGCGTTGGGCATCGAATGCCCGCTGACCACGTTCGAGAACTGGCGGCGGCCTGGTGGCGATGGCCGCCAAGGTGATTGGAACTATTTGATCGGTCGGGTGCAAAAAGGCGGAAAAAACGTCAATTTGCTGACAGCGCATGGGTTCGGCATCGGCTACATTAGCTGAACAACAAAAAATATTCTCGGAGACACAATGCTCGGCAACACCTACATCACGATCGGTTTACCGGTTTCCCTTTTTATCATCATGATCGGTATGGGTTTAAGCCTGACCGTGGAAGATTTTCGACGCATCAAAGAACAGCCCAAAGGGGTGATCGTTGGTACGGTGTTGCAACTGCTTGGTGTGCCTTTGCTGGGGTTTGCAATCGGCGGTCTTTTCGGCGGCGGGGTCATGGCGGCTGGTCTGGTTTTGTCGGCGGTCATGCCTGGCGGCACCACTTCGAACGTCCTGACTTACATGGCCAAAGCCAACCTGGCTTTGTCCATCACCTTGACGGTGATTGCCAGCCTGTTGACAGTGCTCACCATTCCTTTTTATATGTCCTACGCGCTTCCCATGTTTGTCGGGGCCAACACCGAGCTGCAACTTCCTTTTCTGAAAACCCTCATTACCATGATGGTGATCGTGATTATTCCGGTGTGTATTGGCATGTTTGTTCGTGCCAAAAAGCCTGAGTTGTCCAAGAAATTTGAGCCGGCAATTAACAAGTTTGCGGTGTTTGTGCTGGTTGCAATTATTGTGTTGATCGCAATCAGCGAGTCTGAAAACATGCCCGCCTGGTTTGCTCAGGCCTGGATGCCTGTCGTCGCTTTGAATTTCGCCGCAATCGCCCTGGGTTTGTTGGGTGGAAAGCTAAGCGGTTTGAATGCCCGTGACAGTCTGACCGTTTCAATAGAGATGTGTGTCAAGAACTCTACGCTGGGTTTGACCATTGCGCTGTCATTGCTGGGTAACGCGGAAATTGCTGTCCCGGTCGTTGTTTATGGGCTGTTGATGTATGTCACTGTTGCTTTGCTTTGTTGGTACGGCAGAAGACTTCCCAACTGATTTGCGACCAAATTCTTCCAAACTTCTGGATAGGCCTCACTTCGGTGTGGCCGAACCCGGCTGTTCCGGGTATAATTCCCGGCTAGCTGAATGATTCTTAGGCAAAAAGCCTGCGCGGGTGTTATTTGTCCCCGGGTGTTTTGTCGCATCTATTGGAGTTTCCCTTGTCGAAATTAGTCGCAAGCGCCCACCCGCGCGCCTTGCTCGCGCTCGCAGACGGCACAGTATTCGAGGGCATTTCTTTTGGCGCCCCCACCACGCAAGTGGGTGAAGTGGTGTTCAATACATCGCTCACGGGTTATCAAGAAATCGCCACCGACCCATCCTACTGCCGCCAAATTGTCACCCTCACTTACCCTCACATCGGCAACGTTGGCACCAACCCTCAGGACGAAGAATCCGCCGGGTTGCATTTGTCTGGCCTGGTCATCAAAGACCTGCCTGAACTGGTGTCCAACTTCCGTTCAACAATGCCCTTGGCTGATTACCTGAAAAAGCATGGTGTGCCTGGCATTGCTGGTATTGATACCCGCAAGCTGACCCGTATTCTTCGTGAAAAGGGCGCCCAGAATGGCTGCCTTTTGACTGAAGGCAGTGGCGAAACCTTGAGCGCTGAGCGCGCCATTGAACTGGCCAAAGGCTTCCCTGGCCTGGCTGGTATGGACTTGGCCAAGGTGGTTTCCTGTACAGAAGCCCATGAGTGGGTTGAAGGCGAATGGGCTTTGGGTGTGGCTGCTGAAGAGCCCCATTTCCAGACTGGCGAGCGCCCACATCATGTGGTGGCATTCGACTATGGTGCCAAGCGCAATATTTTGCGCATGCTGGCCCAGCGTGGCTGCCGCGTAACAGTGGTGCCGGCTCAAACCCCGGTGGAGAAAGTACTGGCCCTGAACCCCGATGGCGTGTTCTTGAGCAATGGCCCAGGCGACCCCGAGCCCTGCGACTACGCCATTTCTGCCATCAAGCATATTCTGGACAACACCAAACTGCCCGTGTTTGGCATTTGTTTGGGCCACCAGCTTATGGCTTTGGCCAGTGGTGCCAAAACCATGAAAATGAAGTTTGGCCACCATGGGGCAAACCACCCGGTACAAGACCTGAAAACCAAGCGTGTGGCCATTACCAGCCAAAACCATGGTTTTGCTGTAGATGCCGATTCATTGCCTGCCAACCTGCGCGTTACGCATGTGTCCTTGTTCGACGGGTCTATCCAGGGCCTGGAGCGAACTGACCGTGCAGCCTTTTGCTTCCAGGGCCACCCGGAAGCCAGCCCAGGTCCGCACGATTTGGCAGAACTGTTCGACCGTTTTATTTCAGACATCAAGGCAGCCAAGGCGTAATACGCCCTTGTGCAAACCTGTTTGAACCGTATTGAAATTTTTAAAATTAAAGGGAAGTTATGCCAAAGCGTAACGATCTAAAAACAATCCTGATCATCGGCGCCGGCCCCATTGTGATTGGTCAGGCCTGCGAATTCGACTACTCAGGTGCTCAAGCCTGTAAAGCGCTTCGCGAAGAAGGCTACAAAGTGGTGCTGGTCAACAGCAACCCTGCCACCATCATGACTGACCCGGAAATGGCCGATGTTACTTACATCGAACCCATCACCTGGCAGGTTGTTGAGCGCATTATCGAGAAAGAACGCCCCGATGCCGTGCTGCCCACAATGGGTGGTCAAACTGCCTTGAACTGCGCGTTGGACTTGGCCAAGCACGGCGTGCTGGCCAAATACAATGTCGAGTTGATTGGCGCGAAAGAAGAAGCCATTGAAAAAGCTGAAGACCGCTTGAAGTTCAAGAACGCCATGACCAGCATCGGCCTGGATTCTGCGAAGAGCGGTGTGGCCCATTCCATGGAAGAAGCGCTTGAAGTGCAGGCCAGCATCGCCAAGCAGGTTGGCAGCAACGGTTTTCCGGTCATTATTCGCCCCAGTTTTACTTTGGGCGGAACCGGTGGTGGCATTGCCTACAATGCTGAAGAATTCGAAACCATTTGCCGTCGTGGTCTGGAAGCATCGCCCACGAACGAACTGTTGATCGAAGAAAGCCTGATTGGCTGGAAAGAATACGAAATGGAAGTGGTGCGCGACAGTGCAGACAACTGCATTATCGTGTGTTCCATCGAAAACCTGGACCCCATGGGCGTGCACACCGGCGACAGCATTACCGTGGCGCCTGCACAAACCCTGACCGACCGCGAATACCAATTGATGCGCAATGCTTCCATTGCCATTTTGCGTGAAATTGGCGTGGATACAGGTGGCTCTAACGTTCAGTTCTCGATCAACCCGGCCAATGGCCGCATGATCGTGATCGAAATGAACCCGCGTGTATCGCGTTCATCGGCTTTGGCATCCAAAGCCACTGGCTTCCCGATTGCCAAAGTGGCAGCCAAGCTGTCTGTGGGTTACACCCTTGATGAATTGAAAAACGACATCACTGGTGGCTTGACCCCCGCGTCGTTCGAGCCTTCCATCGACTACGTGGTCACCAAGATCCCACGTTTCGCATTCGAAAAATTCCCCACAGCCGACGACCGCCTGACCACACAGATGAAGAGTGTGGGCGAAGTGATGGCCATGGGCCGCACCTTTCAGGAAAGCTTCCAGAAAGCCCTGCGTGGCCTGGAAGTTGGCGTGGATGGTTTGAATCAGAAAACAACCGATCGCGAAGTGATCGAACGTGAATTGGGTGAACCCGGCCCCGAGCGAATTTTTTATGTGGGCGATGCGTTTGCCCAAGGCTTTAGCCTGGAAGAAGTACACCAGTTGACCAAAATTGATCGTTGGTTCCTGATTCAAATTCAAGACATCGTGGACACGGAACTAGAGCTGGAAACCAAAACGCTGGCGGATCTTTCCGAGCCAGTGTTGCGCTTGCTCAAACGCAAGGGCTTCTCTGATCGTCGCTTGGCCTATTTGCTGGACGTTTCGGAAGCTGAAATCCGCAAGCTGCGCCACCAGCACAATGTTCGCCCCGTATACAAGCGCGTAGACACTTGCGCAGCCGAATTCAAGACCGGCACCGCTTACATGTATTCCACCTACGAAGAGGAATGCGAAGCCGCGCCCACTGACAAGAAAAAGATCATGGTGCTGGGCGGTGGCCCCAACCGAATTGGTCAGGGTATTGAGTTTGATTACTGCTGTGTGCATGCCGCCATGGCACTGCGCGAAGACGGCTATGAAACCATCATGGTCAACTGCAACCCTGAAACGGTTTCTACCGATTACGACACTTCCGATCGCCTGTACTTCGAGCCATTGACGCTTGAAGACGTGCTGGAAATTGTGGCCATCGAAAAGCCCGTGGGTGTGATTGTTCAATACGGTGGCCAAACGCCATTGAAATTGGCGAAGTCACTCGAAGCCAATGGTGTACCCATTATCGGTACCAGCCCTGAAAGCATCGACATCGCCGAAGACCGCGAGCGTTTCCAGAAGTTGTTGACCAAGCTGAACCTGCGCCAGCCGCCTAACCGCACTGCGCGCACTGAAGCCGAAGCCATTGCCCACGCACAGGAAATTGGTTACCCCTTGGTGGTGCGCCCAAGTTATGTGTTGGGTGGTCGCGCCATGGAAATTGTGCATGAGCAGAAAGACCTTGAACGCTATATGCGCGAAGCCGTGAAAGTAAGCAATGACAGCCCCGTGCTGCTCGACCGCTTCTTGAACGACGCGATTGAAGTAGACGTGGATGCCCTGTGCGATGGCCAAACCGTGATGATCGGCGGCGTGATGGAGCACATTGAGCAAGCGGGCGTGCACAGTGGCGACTCAGCCTGTTGCCTGCCCCCCTACAGCTTGTCTGCTGATATGGTCAATGAATTGAAGCGTCAATCCGAACTCATGGCCAAAGCCTTGAACGTGATCGGTTTGATGAACGTGCAGTTCGCGATTCAAAACGACACTGTGTATGTGCTGGAAGTGAACCCACGCGCCTCGCGCACTGTGCCTTATGTGTCCAAGGCCACTGGCAAGCAGTTGGCCAAGATTGCCGCGCGCTGTATGGCCGGCCAAACCTTCGCGGCCCAGGGCGTGACGGAAATTCCCGTACCGAAGTATTTCTCAGTAAAAGAAGCCGTGTTCCCGTTCGTGAAGTTCCCGGGAGTTGACACTATTCTTGGCCCTGAAATGAAGTCCACGGGCGAGGTCATGGGCGTTGGCCGCACTTTCGGTGAGGCGTTTGTGAAGTCGCAGCTGGCCGCATCGGTCAAGTTGCCTGAAGGTGGCACCGCTTTCATCAGCGTGAAAACCGAAGACAAGAAGCACACCGTGAAACTGGCCAAAGGCCTGGTTGATCTGGGCTTCAAGATTATTGCAACGCGAGGCACGGCAGCGGCCATTGCTGAAGGTGGCATTGAATGCACCGTGGTGAACAAGGTGCTTGAAGGCCGCCCGAACATTGTCGACATGCTGAAAAACGGAGAAGTGCAGTTGGTGGTGAACACGGTTGAAGAGCGCCGAAGCGCGATTAACGACAGCCGTTACATTAGAACCACTTCACTGAGTTCTCGTGTTACGATCTTTACAACCATGGCAGGTGCACTGGCTTCAGTCGAGGGCATGAAACACCTCGGCGCAATGGACGTTTACAGCGTTCAAAGCCTGCATGCGGAACTCTCCGCTTAATCTGCCTGTCTGAACCTTTAAGCCGTCTCATAGCAATGTTTGCTATCAGGCGGCTTTCCATTTGCAGGAACAACTGAATTTATGGCCACTATCCCATTGACCGTCAAGGGTGCTGAAAAGCTGAAACAAGAATTGCATCGCCTGAAAACCATTGATCGCCCAGCGGTGATCAATGCCATTTCCGAGGCGCGCGCGCAGGGCGATTTGTCGGAGAATGCCGAATACGATGCAGCCAAGGAAAAGCAGGGTTTTATCGAAGGGCGTATTAAGGAAATTGAAGGCAAGATGAGCAATGCACAGATCATCGACCCCACGAACGTGGATGCGGAAGGCCGCGTGGTGTTTGGCGCGACTGTGAAGCTGGAGGACATTGAAGCCGGCGCCACAGTTGAATACCAAATTGTGGGCGACGATGAGGCCGACATCAAAGCTGGCCTGATTTCAATTTCCAGCCCGATTGCGCGTGCCTTGATTGGCAAGTATGAAGGTGATGTGGCCCATGTTCAGGCACCAGGCGGTTTGCGCGAATACGAAGTGCTGGAAGTAAAATACATTTGATGGTTTTTGTTAAAGGGGTGCAATAACAATGACTTGGCGCGGTTTTCGGGGTGCGGAACTGGCGTTCTGGGCAATTTGGCTCGGAGCTTTGTGGTTCATGGCCATTCTGGTTGCGCCGGGCTTGTTCAAATGGTTGCCACGCCCTGAAGCGGGTTTGGTGGCAGGCCGATTGTTTTACATGTTGGCTTTGTATTCCCTGGTGAGCAGCGCTGTGTTGTTAACCTTGTCAAATTTTGCTGGCGAATTGCGCGCAAGTTTGCGGCTGAATGCCTTGATGGCCGTTATTTTGGGGGTCAGCGTGGTTGAGCTTGCCTGGCTTCAGCCCCATATGAATACCTTGCGTGAAGCCATGGCGGGTTTGCAAGGAGACGAGCTTGCGGCCATGCGTAGCCAGTTCGGCAACATGCACGCCATTTCAAGCGTGCTGTATTCCGTCAAGATGATTGGTGCGCTGGTGTGGGGCTTGAACCGGTTTGGTGTCACAAAGGACAATAAGCCAGCCTCGATTCCAAAGGCTTGAGTTAGTCTTTGGAAACAAACTGACGCTTGGTTTGGCGTGGACCTTTGGGTTTTGGTCGGCTTTTTGCCTTGGCTTTTTCGGAGTCTTCTGCTTTGGGGCGGAACAACACCAGCAACTTGCCAATGTGTTGAACCAAGGCTGCGCCAGTTTCATCGCAAATGGCTTGCGCATATTCAAGGCGGGCTTCCCGGTCGTCGCCAGCCACGCGTACCTTGATCAGACCATGTGCATTCAGGTTCATGTCGATTTCTTTGACCACATTGGGTGTTAAGCCCTTGTCGCCAATCAAAACTACCGGATCCAATGCATGGGCCTGGGCTTTAAGCGCCTTTTTCTCGGCGGGTGTCAGGGTTACAGCTGCGGTGTCCGTCATATTAATTTTTCACTCGGTTGGGTAATCGGTGGCTAAAAAGAAGAAACTCAATAAAAACTGGTTGCATGACCACATCAACGACCCTTACGTGAAAATGGCCACGAATGCGGGTTATCGCGCCCGTGCCGCCTTCAAACTGAAGGAAATCGCCGAGCCGGAAGGGTTGTTGAAGCCAGGCATCAAGGTGGTCGACCTGGGCAGCGCGCCGGGAAGTTGGTCGCAGGTGCTTCGGGAAGCCTTGGTTGGGCCTGGGGGTGTCATCAATGGCCGTATTATCGCACTGGATCTGCTTCCAATGGAACCAATTGCGGGTGTTGAGTTCATTCAAGGGGATTTTCGCGACGAAGCCGTGCTCGAAGACCTGAACCAGCGCTTGGGTGGCGAAAAGCTGGATCTGGTGGTTTCCGACATGGCGCCCAATCTTTCCGGTGTGGCTGCAGCCGATTCAGCCCGAATTGAGCATGTGTGCGAGCTGGCCATTGATTTTGCATTGAATCACCTAAAGCCCAATGGGGCGCTGATCGTGAAGATTTTTCATGGGTCTTCCTACAGCAACATTGTGCACCAGATGAAGCAGGTGTTTAAAAGCGTGTCGCCGCGCAAACCCAAGGCCTCACGAGACCGTTCTCGTGAAACCTTTTTGCTTTGCAAGGGTCTTAAATAGGTATTTTGCAGCATCATGATCCAGGCGATTGCGATTGTTAATGCACACCATGAAATAGTGTGATGGCGTATTTCATTCGCTTGGGTTTAAAATGGACAACCTGCCCCCATTTCCCTAGGGTGGTGGCAGAGTCCTCGAGGAGAAGTGGCATTGAATAATTCGTTTTCCAAAGCAGCAGTCTGGTTGGTTGTAGCGCTGGTGCTCTTTACTGTGTTCAAACAGTTTGAAGGGCAACAAACACGCTCCAACGAAATGACCTATTCCGAGTTCATGCAGGATGCGCAAAATGGACGCATCAAGAGCGTGATCGTTGAAGGGCGTGTGGTTCGCGCCCTGACTACCGATGACCGTGAGCGAGTGGTTTATTCGCCTGGCGACATCTGGATGGTCGGTGACCTGCTGAAGTACGGTGTGCAGGTGCGCGCCAAGCCCGAAGAAGAGCCATCGCTGTTGATGAGCCTTTTCGTGAGCTGGTTCCCCATGTTGCTGCTGATTGGTGTGTGGATCTTCTTCATGCGTCAAATGCAGGGCGGTGGCAAGGGTGGTGCATTCAGCTTTGGTAAAAGCCGCGCCAAATTGCTCGATGAGAATACCAACCCTGTTACCTTTGCGGACGTTGCAGGTTGCGACGAAGCCAAAGAAGACGTCCACGAGCTGGTTGAATTCCTGAAAGATCCCACCAAGTTCCAGAAGCTGGGTGGCCGAATTCCCCGTGGTGTGTTAATGGTGGGTTCACCAGGTACGGGTAAAACCTTGCTGGCCAAAGCCATTGCAGGTGAAGCCAAGGTGCCTTTCTTCGCAATCTCTGGTTCCGACTTCGTTGAAATGTTCGTGGGTGTGGGCGCGGCTCGTGTTCGCGACATGTTCGAGCAAGCCAAAAAGCAAGCTCCCTGTATTATTTTCATTGACGAAATTGATGCGGTGGGTCGCCAGCGTGGTGCAGGTTTGGGTGGCGGTAACGACGAACGCGAACAAACCCTGAACCAGATGCTGGTTGAAATGGACGGTTTCGATACCAACCAGGGCATTATCGTGATTGCTGCGACCAACCGCCCCGATGTACTAGACCCAGCCTTGCTGCGTCCAGGCCGTTTTGACCGCCAAGTGGTTGTTAGCCTGCCCGATATCCGTGGCCGTGAACAAATTCTGAAAGTGCACATGCGCAAAATCCCAATGTCGCCAGACGTGGATGCATCTGTACTGGCCCGTGGTTGCCCCGGTTTCTCGGGTGCTGATTTGGCCAACCTGGTGAATGAAGCCGCTTTGTTTGCCGCACGCCGCAATGGCCGTGTGGTTGAAATGAATGACTTTGAAAAAGCCAAAGACAAGATCATCATGGGTGCCGAGCGCCGCAGCATGGTGATGCCCGAAGAGGAGCGCCGCAACACGGCCTACCACGAGTCGGGCCACGCTGTGGTTGCCAAATTGATGACAAAAACCGACCCGGTGCACAAGGTAACGATCATTCCGCGTGGCCGTGCCTTGGGCGTGACCATGCAGTTGCCGGAAGGCGACCGTTACAGCATGGACAAAGAACGCATGCTGTGTACCATCGCCGTGTTGTTTGGTGGTCGTATTGCTGAAGAAATTTTCATGAACCAGATGACCACGGGTGCATCGAATGACTTTGAGCGCGCAACAGCCATTGCCCGCGATATGGTGACCCGTTACGGCATGACCGAGGCTCTTGGCCCCATGGTGTATGCAGAGAACGAAGGTGAGGTGTTCCTGGGCCGTTCAGTGACCAAGACCACGCACATGAGCGAGCAGACCATGCAAATGGTGGATGCTGAAATTCGCAAGATCATTGATTCCCAGTACAAAGTGGCTTGGGATATTCTGGATCAGAACCGTGACAAGGTTCACACCATGGCCAAGGCTTTGCTTGAGTGGGAAACCATTGATGCGGATCAGATCAACGACATTATGGATGGCAAAGACCCGCGTCCACCCTCAACTGGCGGTAGCACACCACCCACGGGTGGTAGCCCAAGCTCCAGTGGTGGCGGTGGCGAGAAGGTTGCTCCTGCGCCTCAGCCTGCACCTGCTGCGATGAGTGTGAAAGCAGATTAAACCCTGCTGGGTTTGTTAAAACTTGAAAGCCGTTGGTTTCGCGACCAGCGGCTTTTTTGTTGACTTCTCGCGAGGCTTGGGTGCTACGTCACCAAGCCTTAAGCAAGTCTTCTGATTGTGGCGCGGCGTTGGTGTGGTCGAGACTTGGGTACTGTACCACCTTGCCTAAGCAATGCTTCTGATCCGGCTTGATGCTTCTGGCTTGGGGCATGCGAAACGCCAAAGCGTCTTCGCATCGGTTCCTTTCGGAACCGCCCCGCGCTACGAAGCCGCCGGGAAGCCTTGCAAAGCCGGCAAGGCGGCACAGTACCCAAGCCTCGCCCGAACCAACGCCAGCAGCGCCAACGCCCGCGCTAGTAGGCCAGTAAGCCAGTACGCTAACTCCGTTGCCAGTGCGCTCAGGGGCGATACCCTCGCAGCGCCGATCAATAACAAGGGGGTATTCAGGTTTTCTGGCGAAAGAGGGTATGCACCTGAGCAAGCTAAGCGGAACAGGTTTTCACCTTTGCCGTAAAATACCAGCACAGCAACTCGCAAGGCAGCACATGGTTCGCACTTGGAAAGCAGGTCGTTTCGAGCTTACCTACACGCACGGCAAGCCTTTGATTATGGGCATCGTGAATGTCACGCCCGATTCATTTTCGGACGGTGGCAAGCACCATAAAACCAGTCTGGCAATTGAGCATGCCCGCAAGCTGGTGGAGCAGGGTGCACAAATTCTGGACATTGGCGGGGAGTCTACCCGGCCGGGTGCTCTGGGTGTTGATGCTGACGAAGAATGGGCGCGCGTCGCAGACGTTCTGAAAGAGTTGATGAACTGGAATGTGCCGTTGTCGATCGACACCATGAAAGCCGACGTGATGGCGCGTGCGGTAAATTCGGGTGTGGACATTCTGAATGATGTAAATGGTTTTCGGGATGCTGGTGCGGAAGCTGTGCTTGCGCAATCGAACGCGGGTGCGGTAGTGATGCACATGCAAGGTGAGCCGCGCACCATGCAAAACTCGCCCCAGTACAACCATGTGGTCAACGATGTTGAGGCATTTCTGAACCAACGCATGCTGGCGCTTGAGCAAATGGGTGTGCAGGCAAGCCGTATCCTTGTGGACCCTGGCTTTGGTTTTGGCAAAACACTGCAACACAATATTGATTTGCTGAGGGCAACGCCCCTGTTTTCTACTTTGGGAGCTGGGGTGTTGGTGGGAGTGTCGCGCAAGCGCATGATAGCCGAGCTTACAGGGCAAGCTGACCCTGCTTTGCGCACGGCCGGCTCGGTGGCTGCGGCAACCTACGCGGCGCAACACGGGGCGGCTGTGTTGCGCGTGCATGATGTGCGTGAAACGGTGGAGGCCTTGAAAGTGGCCTTCGCCTTGAATCAATGATGCAGGCGGCCAACGTGCCCAAGTTGCCCACGATTTACGTGAGCGTTGCGGCATACCGCGAGCCCCACCTTTATTTGACCATTCATCAACTGTTTGCCAAAGCCGCTCACCCACAGCGAATTCATGTGGGTTTGGTGGATCAGTCCGAGCAGTTGAACCCTGCGTGGTTAGGCCAGTTTCCCGCGCGCAAAAACATCAACTATGTGGGCTTGTCGCCCGTGGATTCTCGCGGTGTTAGCTGGGCGCGGTCCATCGCTTTTTCGCTGTACAACGACCAGGATTATTTGCTGCAAATTGATTCTCACACTTTGTTTGATCAAGGCTGGGATGAGTTGTTGATTCAACAACTGCTGCGGCTTCAAGCGACTCACCCCAAGCCGTTGATTAGCACCTACCCGCCAGGTTTCCGGTTTGATGGGCAGGGCAGGGCGGTGGCGGATGAACCTGCAAAATCTGACGAGATATTTTTCATTGAACGCGACCCTGGCAGTGTGTTGACCGCCGAGCGCGCTGTGTTGCAGTTCCGGGTGGTGCGAAAGCGGGCTGAGCAGCCTAATACGACCCACCTGCCGGGTTTTCATGTGGGGGCGTGTTTTTTGTTCACCACGGGCGATTTTACCCAGCAGGTGCCGTACGACCCCTATCTGTATTTTCGGGGAGAGGAACAAAGCCTTTCCTTGCGCGCGCATGCCAAGGGCTATCAGGTGTTTCACCCTCGGCACAATCTGATTCCGCTGCATCACTTGTACAAAGAGGTGGGCAAAGTGGTTGAGGGGCAGCATTGGCACCCCGACATGGAGGCCAAGCGCCACACAGCTTTTGGTTGGTTGCAACAACGGTCCAACGAGCGTACCCATGCCTTGTTCACGCCAGGCGCTGATTTGGGGGTGTATGGGATAGACAGCCCTGCGCATCTTGAAAGCTTTTGTAAATTAAGCGGGATTGATTACCTTGGGCGCACCACAGTTCCCGTAAAATCAGACCAATAAACACTATTCACCTATTGCAGATATTCCATGAGCAGACAATATTTCGGTACCGATGGCATTCGCGGCACAGTGGGGCAAAGCCCCATGGTTCCCGACTTTGTGTTGCGTTTGGGGCAAGCCGCTGGCACGGTGCTGGCCAAACACGAAGGTGATGGAAGGCGCCCACAGGTGCTAATTGGCAAGGACACTCGCGTGAGTGGCTATTTGCTGGAAAGCTGCCTTGAAGCGGGCTTTACTTCGGTGGGTGTGGATGTGGTGATGGTGGGGCCGATGCCTACAGCAGGCGTGGCCTACTTGGCACGTGCCTTGAACATGTCGGCAGGCGTGGTGATTAGTGCCTCCCACAACCCTTACCAAGACAACGGCATCAAGTTTTTCTCGGGGGAGGGCACCAAATTGCCCGATGCCTGGGAGATGGAAATTGAGGCACAACTGGCGTTGAATGCGCCTTGCAAATCATCTGAAGAGTTGGGCAAGGCCAAACGCTTGAATGACGCGGCGGGCCGTTACATTGAATTTTGTAAAGGCACTTTTCCCCGCGACAAACACCTGCGCGGGCTAAAAATTGTGGTGGATTGTGCCAACGGCGCTGCCTACCAAATTGCCCCCGCGGTTTTCCGTGAACTGGGTGCCGATGTGGTGGTGTTGGCTGATCAGCCCGATGGTTTGAACATTAACCGAGGTGTGGGTGCCACTTACCCCGACTTTGTAGCCAGGGCTGTGTTTGAACACAAGGCTGATTATGGTTTTGCGCTGGATGGCGACGCCGACCGATTGATTTGCGTGGACGGCAGTGGTCGAATTTACAATGGCGACGAGTTGTTGTTTGCCTTGGTCGCCGAGCGTTTGCACATGCAGGGCAGGGTGGATGGTGTGGTAGGCACCTTGATGAGTAACCTTGGGCTTGAGCTTGCCTTGAAGCAACTGAATGTGGGCTTTGAGCGCGCCAAGGTGGGCGACCGCTATGTGTTTGAAAAACTGCAGGCCAACGGCTGGCAGTTGGGGGGTGAAAGTTCAGGGCATTTGTTGGTTCTTGACCGCCATTCTACGGGTGACGGCATTGTGAGTGCACTTCAGGTGCTGCGCGCTGTGCGCAACCTTGGCATGCCTTTGGCCGATATTTTAAAGCCAGTGGCCATGCTGCCACAGGTGCTTAAAAACGCTCGCTTGCCCATGGGCTACGACTGGGCGAACGATGTGAAAGTGCAGGGCGTGTGCGAGGCTGTGAAGGCGGAGCTGGGCAGCAATGGTCGTTTGTTGATTCGCCCTTCCGGCACCGAACCCGTGCTGCGCGTGATGGTGGAGACAGCGGACAAATCCACGGCCAATCGTTTGGTCGATTCCATTTTGGCGGCTTTGCCAAAGGCACCCCCACAATAAATTGTGGGGATGCGTCGAGGCGTTCTCAGGCCTGTTGATGTGTGCCGAGTTTAGGCCGGGCTGAGTGTTTGCAGGTGCTCAAGGAAGGGACCAGGTTCTCCCGCTTCGATTGAAGATGAAATTGCTGCGGGCGTTCCAGTCAAAAAGCCTACTGGATCGGGACCGTCTCCAGGTTCACCACCCACGGGGGCGCCACCACCTTGCAGTGAAGACACGATGACGTCGGGTGCGCCTTCCAGGGTTCCTTGAACAAACTCAGGGTTGCTTTGGTCTGGGGCGCCACGCACATCCGTGTAGGCATCTCCATTCAAGACGGCTTGAATTCTGGGTGCCAGTTCGTCGCTACCGCCTGGTGCCCGGCTGGTCAGGAATGCCTGGCCAGCGCCAGGGTCCTGATCTTCAACCGACGCTAGAAATGCGTCCGTGCCTGCATTGTATTCAGTTACAAACAGGTTCAGGCCTTCATCTACGCCTGTGAATGCGCGCTCCACGCCTTCAACAATTGCGGAGGCAAAGGCTGCGTCTGCGGGTACCAGCCCTTTCACAAGGGATGGAGCGGGCCCATCACCGCCACCGCCACCACCAGCGGCCAGTGCCTCTACGACAGCTGACGGAAAACTCAATACACCGTCTGCAATTGTTAGCACGTCGTTTTCGGTACCAATCACATCCATGTCAGTGAATGCGTCGTCTTCGCCAAAGCCATCATCGCCATCGGGGCCGTTGATGAATGTACCAAAGTCCGTACCGGGATCATCACCTTCATTTTCACCGTCGACATTACCCACGGCATCGGCTGCCAGAGAGGGTACAGCCTCGACCAGTTGGACCGCGACACCCGCAGTGTCGTCCATGATTTGACCAGCAAAGTTTTGTACTGCGAGATTTGCTGCGGCAAATCCATCCTCGGGGCTACCGCCGTTGGCGGGGTTGCCCGCTTCAAAAGCGGCTTGCATGTCACTTGCAAATTGCTGCTCGGGTGATTGCTCAACTGGATCGCCACCACCGCCTTCTGGGGGTGTGGGTGCGTAACTGGCCGGGTCAATGCCTTGAAGATTCTCAGCAATAACACCCGCGGCAGCAGCGGCGCGGGTGGCGATGTTGTCGCCACCTGGGCCCTGGTTGATTCGGTTAAATACAACTGCAGTCATGTCTGTCTCCTTAGAATTATTAATAACAGCGAGAGTCACATCGGCGAATTGCCTTTGTGTGGTGGAGATGTCTCGAGAGACGAACCCCATTTCATGGAGGGCAAATGCGCCCAACGCAACCACCGAACTGGCAGTCAGCGTGTCTGTTTGTTGCAGTACTTGAACTAGTGATGTAGAGGGCAAGCTGCCATCTCTCACAACATCTGCGGAGCTGAGCAATATGCTTTCGAGGTTTGTTCCGGCTGGCTCTGTGATGAATGCAACTTGTGGAACCACGACTGTTGGAAGGAAAACCTGTCCTCCAGAAGGTGCTGTGGCGTCTCCTGGCTTCACGTCAAATCGCATGGATTCGTTGCCAGTGTTCAGAGCAAGGTTTTCAACAGAAACCCCAGGGGTAATTTGCAATCCTTCCTCGCTGAATACTTTTCGTACAGCTTTTGCAATGTCTTGAAGCGACTGCGCCATGCTGCTGCGGGTCAGGTCCAGCGATAGATCCCGGATTTCCAGGGTAGTGCCCAAATTAACGGAAAACTCTCGAAGCGAAACTCCGTCTTCTCCCGAACCAGAGGAGTCAGGCGCGGTGATGCTGTCCTCCCCTGCGTTGCGCATGTCTTCTTGGATTGAGCGTGTTGAGGCTGCGTTGAGAAGGTTCACATCCTCGATCGACAACAATGGTCGATCTCCACCCGCAAACACCTGGATTTTTGGGTCGAGTACGGTCACTGTCCAGTCCATAGGATCGTCGGTTTGCGTTTCGATCCCAAGGGCTTCAAGGTTTTGAAGTTGAAGCAGTTGAATTCCGAGAGGTGCAATGGTCAGTGAATTGGCATTCAGGAGAATCGGCAGATCTGGACCGTCGGAGTCGGAGTCGGAGTCGGAGTCGGAGTCGCTGTCGGAGTCGCTGTCGGAGTCGGAGTCGGAGTCGGAGTCGGAGTCGGAGTCGGAGTCGGAGTCGGAGTCGGAGTCGGAGTCGGAGTCGGAGTCGGAGTCGGAGTCGGAGTCGGAGTCGGAGTCGGAGTCGCTGTCAGAGTCGCTGTCAGAGTCGCTGTCAGAGTCGCTGTCAGAGTCGCTGTCAGAGTCGCTGTCAGAGTCGGAGTCACTGTCGGATTCATCACTTGGTGTTACGGAGCGGCTCGATCCACCCGCGATAACTCCCAGAGTAACGGCTCCCCCCGCCAACGAGCCAAATCCAGCGAGGCCCAACTCGGCACCGAACAAACCTGCCAGCTTCTCAGTTTCCTCACCTGTCTCGTTTTCGAGCAAAACACCGTGTTCTGTTTGCTCTGTCTGGTTTTTTGTTTCTTCCTGCGACAAAACAGCCAGTTTCGGCGACACAACGATTGGCTTTTCGCTGCCAGATGGTGATATCGGATTGCTCTGACCCGGCAAGCCAAATGACGCAGCGCCGACAGGCGGTGCTGAAGTTGATCGCTCAGTACCCTTTGATTCTGTTTGATCGGTCATTGGACAGGGAGGACTTGTTGTTGTCCAATTGCTACTTGAACTGATCTGAGGTGGATTTTATGTGGGTTTCTGGATTTAACAAATATTGAGGGTGGTTGTTGTTTTTCTTATTATTTTGATAATAAAAATATATTTATTAAACAATTACTTGTTTTGGTTATTAAGAATAATTCTTTGAATGCATGGGAATTTCGTACGTCATAGTTGTTGGAATTTATTTAACAATTTAATGTATTGTACTTATTTGATGTCAACGTAACTTAAAGGAAAACGCTCAGAAAGAAGTAAGAATTAATCCAAGTGTTTTTTTACAGTGGGTATGTGTGATTTGTTCCTTCAGGCAAAGTTATCCAACTGCAAACCTGCAAGTCTTTCGTCGAGTGTTGCAAATAGCGACCTTGGCGAACTTCGTACCGACCATATTGAAAGGTGACGCCGGCGGCCTGCAATTGGTTGGCATATTTCAACGCTGAATCCAGATTATTCTCGTGCGGCAGGTTAAGCGGGGAGTAGTTTTTCGGGTAACCCTCCAGGTAGTATCCCTTCGCGGTTTGAATTGATCCGCGCTCACCTTTCAGCCGGTTTAGGTTCAAGCGAAGGTGAGTGTCGCTGGCACCGCCGCCTGTTTCGCAAGCCACAATGTCGTAGCCCATCAAAATCAGCTTTGCGATCAGCCTGTGAATCGTCTCGCTGTCTGACAATTTATTCGATTCAAATATGATTTGATGAGGCCATTGCTCGGGTGTTGCGTCACTGAAAAAGTCGTTCAGTATCACCGCGTCATGTCCCTCAGTGTCTACTTTCAGCATGAATACGCCCTGAACATCCTGTTGACGCAGCACTGTTTGAAGCCGGTGACAGGGCACCGGTTGACGCATTAGAACCAATTCAGGGGCGATGCCCATTTTGTCCAGCTGCCTGGCGACCGTGGGGTGAGGGGCACCAATCGAATTGCAACCCCTGAGCCAATTGGGCAGACGATGCTTCGCAATCACTTGGGGCGGGATGAAGTAAACCTCCACCGTACCCTCAAAATTGGAAATGGCAGCGTTAATTTTTTTGCAGCCCGGGCGATTCGGAAGCCGATCAAGGTAAAGTGAGATGGGATCAATCGATAGGCCGTGTGCAGCAGGGCCGGCAGCCTGAATCAGGGTGTTGAAGTCGGAGGTGCCAATTTCGATAAAGTCCAGGAACATGGTGTTTTCAGTCAGGTTTTAATTAAAAAATCATGCAAATAAATGGTAATGGTCGATATCTACCGGGCCAGGTTTTCAGTGTAATCAAGCTGGAACAGCTTGTGTATTTGTTGCTCGGATTGTCTGTTTTTTTAATCCCTGGGGTGTCCGCATGGGCCAGGCCTCATCCCAAAGCACTTTATACCCACAGCGTGGCCGAGGGTGTATTCAGGGTGTTTTATACCACCGAGGGCAAGCATGCTGTTCCAGCAGATGACGTGGACGGCAACGCGGTTCCAGATCGGGTGGACGATATTCTTGTGCAGCTAAAGGCAGCGGATTGGTTTTATCAAACCCAGCTGGGTTTGGTTCCGCCGTTGAAGCGTTCAAGGTACACCCAAAGCGACGGAATCGAAGTGCATGTTCAGCACTTTGATCAGGGCACAGGACTTGCGTTTGATGAGCCTACCAAGCCCAACTGGTTTGAGGGTCAGTCCTCTACGGCACCCACGCTCAAAATCAAGATTGGTTCGCAGGTAGACCCTCGCTTGAGCACCACACCTGCACATGAACTGTTTCATGTGTATCAATACGCGTATTCGCCCTTCAAAACCAAGTGGTTCACCGAGGGTATGGCCAGGTGGCTGGAGGAGCCTTTTTCCCGACAGGCTCAATTCGCAGTGCCTCCATCGCCATCCTCTTGTCGGGAGTTGACAGGCATGGCTTACAACGCAAATGGTTTTTTCGCCCGGCTGGCAGAGCGACAGTTCAAGGGCTTTGATCAGGCAGCCATTTCAGATGAATATCGGCAGTTTGTGTATTCAGATGGCAGCCCGGTGATCAGAATTCAATCGGTTTACAAGTTTCGCCCTGTTAAAACATGGCTGGAACGTGCGGCTGAATTGGGAGCGTGGGAATCGCGCAGGCTCGGCGTCGTTGAGGGCAAATGGCCAGAGACACTACAACGCAGCGCCCAATTCGACCTAACGCTGTGCGAGGCCTTGACGAAACCTTGAAATCGACATAGAATTCCGCTTCTTTGTCGGGGCATAGCGCAGTCTGGTAGCGCATCTGGTTTGGGACCAGAGGGTCGAGGGTTCGAATCCTTCTGCCCCGACCACCGAATTTAAAGGATGTTCTATCCTTGTCCAGTGGGTGCTTTCTACCCATTCGCGTGTGCGAGTTACAATGCAAATTCTGCCCGTAGCTCAGTTGGATAGAGCATCGGCCTTCTAAGCCGATACTCAGGCGGTTTTGAGGGTTTGTTTTGGCAGTGAAGTAGTACGTTTTCCGATGACTCGGTAGCTCAGTTGGATAGAGCAACGCCCTTCTAAGGCGTGGGTCGCGGGTTCGAATCCTGCCCGAGTCGCAATTCAGTCGATTTGAATGGTTGAGCTGCAAATTGCAGGCGGGTAGATTAGGTAGAGAGTGGAACTCTGAATGTTCCTCAAGAATTCTAAGCAAGGCCTGATGCGGGTTTGCTGGTAGTTGGTTAGCCGGTGGCGGTGTTAGCTCAGTTGGTAGAGCAATGGATTGTGATTCCATGGGTCGTGGGTTCGAGCCCCATACATCGCCCCAAAATTCGAAGGACTTAGTGCTGAAAAGTACTAGGTCCTTTTTGCATTTTGGCGCCTCAGTGTTCAAATTCCAAGGTCATATTGTTGTGAATTCTGGCAACAGTTTTCCAAATTGAAATTTTGCTTTGTGCCCATTCTGTGCCTAAAGATTTGGGCACGGTGGGCACAGGAGTATTGGTCAAAAATTGGGCACATTTGTGCCCAGAAATTTATTAACCTAATGGGCCGTTATTCGGCCGGAGCGGTCCATAAAACTGAAAGATGAAACGTCTGGATACTTTGCGAAAGCAGTCTTCGAGACTTTGTCGATTGTCCGCAATGACGCGGAGCTCGGGAGTCGAGCTCCAGACTCACTATTTGCTGGTGAATAACAAGGGTTTATTTTTTATCCGGTTCATGCGGCAAGACCCCTTGACTTGCGATGTCGCGGTATGCAGATTGGTTTTTTACAGCCTCGTTAGTTGTCACAAATTTATTTGGTGCCGCGCCTACGTGTTTAAACTTAAATCTTTCAAGGACAACTAATGCTAGGAAATTTTTACTTCGTATTGACAATGGCGGATCACGGACTAAGTCCAATAGAGCGCGAACAACACAATAGAGATGTCCCCAGGTATTTGAATGCCGACGGTCGTTGGGCGGCGAGCGGAAAGAAGGTTCCCCTTCTCGTTTGGACGGATCAAGATGAAGCCAAGAATGCCGCATCGATAGCGACGGTAGCAAGAAAAAAGGCTGTAACTGTCACATCGGTGTCAGGCTCAGAGTTCAAGGTCGGAAAAACAATACATGTGTTCACTCCATTGGATCATGAGGCGCTAAGCGGCTATTTGAATCGCTCGTAGCTACACCTAAGAGTCGATCAAGAGCTTACTAAATTGTCCTCATGCGCATAGTACCGGGAGCGACGCTTAATCTTTGGCTCGAGCGGGCCTCCACCTACCAGCGAGTATTTTCGTCAGTAGACGCGATCAGCTCAAACGTTATTCACAGCCGGCTTAATGCCGCCATGAAGACTTTGAAAACCACTATTATTCAACTGCTCTAGTCGAATACCAAATGGTCAATACTTACAGTCTAATTCTCGGCCGAAGCGGACTTGGGGAATAAAAGTTAAATCGTCCGAGCTATTGTGAAAACCGACTTCAAAATAAGATACTTACCTGGCCCCTAAGATACAAATTTTAGGCTCACAATTTTTTGGAGAATAACCAGGGTTTATTTTTCATGTTTTTCATGTAATGCTTGGTAAGTATTAAGATTATTGAATTTAAGGAAAAATTTGCGACGTTCAATTTAATGGATATCGCCGTTATTGTTTGATCAATTCAATTTACCCCTTGAATCTTTACAAAACCTTTGGCTAATATTCTTGAAAATTGTAAGAGACTCGCCACGAAATATGCTGAAATCACCGGAAAACTCATCGCTAGTTCGAGCGCAATCAGAGAACGTAGCACTCTGGTTGTCCATTATTGGCCTCTTGCTCACTGTTACAGGAAACGCCATTGAATACACCATCTGGAAAGTGAGTGTAGGCGGTGTTTTTGCAAACGTTGGAGCATTATTTTTGATAATTGGTGTATTGCAGTGGTTTTTCGATCGGAAAGTCCGCCACGACTTCTTTGCTGACATACGAGAAGAAATTATTGGGAGTCACAGAATCGCCGCATCTGGTATAAGTGATTTCTACGAAGACTCAAAAAACGTCGAGCTTACCGAGCACTTCCTTTCCAGCCAAGAACTGGTGGTCGGAGTAAATTACTCCGCGAAGCTTATTGACAATTCCATAAGTCTTCTTGAGGCACGTACAGAGCGCAAACTTAAGACTACCATCATCGCGGTAGATCCAGAATGCGATGCAGCGAAATTTTTGGCTGCCGACTATCAGATACCCGAGATAGCCACCGGCATCAATAAAATTCGCCAAATCGTCATGGACATCGACCCAAAGAGCGAGTGGATTGATATCAAGCTTATTAAAACAGTACTGAGATACTCGTTCATAAAGTTTGATGGGAGAATCTGGGTTGTAATTGGTACAAACGGCAGAGGTCGCCGCGCGGTGCCCGGATTCTTTGTATCACAGGGACGGGACTGGTTTAACCACTTTGCCGATGATATTTCCAAGCTAAGCCAACGCACATGAAAACGACGAAAACTTTACAGGAACATCTCATCGAACTGATGGATCAGTTTGGCGGTATCGCAATTGAGACTGAACTAAAGAAGATAAGAGGCAAGAGGCGAATTACGAATGAATGCACTATCCTAGTGAATAAGGGCCTTCACTCGTTCCCGGAGTATCTATTTCGCGGTGACGTATATGTTGTTTATGAGGGATCGATCGATTTCTCTTCGGAAGATACCTTACAGGTATTTGTGCGTCAGCGTTTGCTTGGACTCAAGGACTTCCTAGCATCAAAAAAATGGAGCGACATCAACATAGTTATTTCAGGCCACGCCGCTATTTGCATGCAAGTGAAGTTAGCAGTGTATAGGATCACTCATGTAGAAACTACGGACTGGGTATTCGACGGTGTTGGCAACTACATACCGCTCCAGATCCCTATGCGAAAACTGCTCGCTTCAGGTGGTATAGCTGAGGCCTAACCCCTCGCTTAATCGAACCCATTGCGGGTATGCCAGCATGGGTTAAGTTAGCTCAAATGTTTGGCCGCGAATGGGAGACTGATGCAACTTGTCGACGAAATCATTGAACTGTTAAGCGCATCCAAGCCGAGCTTAGAGAACGCATTGTTTAAGGCTCAGGTACTAGCTCACAAGCTAGGCGAAGAAGACCTTAAGAAGTGGGTCGACTCTGAACTCAAGGGATATCCAGGTCGGGAAGCACTTCCTCCGTACCGTGTACTTCACGTCACAGTCATGGGCAACTTCAGCAACGGAGCCTACAGGTATTCCGACCAGCCGCTGCCTATTATGAAGGTTGAGAAGCGCTTACGGGAGAAACTTGAAACCACACACTTGACGCAGAGCATCGCGGTAATCGAAAAGTGGTCGAAGTCTGAATCTGACCTCGCTACAGTGATCGCACCTGAGATGTACGGCGTACTCTCGAAGGGGCTAGGTGGCGGCTATTCCGTCGAAAGAGCTTGGGGCAAGCACTCGGTTGGAGCCATGCTGCAAGTTGTTGTGGAGGTCCGATCGCGCCTTCTTGACTTGGCGCTTCAACTGGCGGATCGCATACCTCGAGAGCCCGAAACAAGTCAGATCAAGGCGGTTTCAAAGGAGATGGCTGTGGGTGAGATATTCAGGAACGCAGTGTTTGGGGACAACGCCACAATTGTAGTCGGTAACGGAAAGATTCAAGGCATCACCAATTCAATTGTCAAAAACGACTTTGCAAGCCTGGAGGCTGTACTCAGGCAAGAACGCGTATCTCAGGCAGACATACGTGCCCTGGAAGAAGCCATCGCAGAGGATGCCATCTCTCCTGCGCACGATCAGGGGCTCGGGCCATGCGTTCGCCAGTGGCTTGGCGGTATGGTCGCGAAGGCTGGTTCGACAGCTTGGGAGATCAGTATTGGCGCAGCTGGCAACATCCTTGGCGCAGCACTTTCCGCGTTCTACGGATTTGAGGCCTAACCCAGTCGCTGAACCGAACTAGACACCGCATGCCGCCTACGGGTGTTGTTCATTTGGCCCTCTAACCGCCTGCTGTCGCGAGTACGCTTAGCTAAATCATTATGCAAAGTTGGTTTAAGATCACTTCGGAGACGCTCTAAATCGAAAGCCGAATGACCGCTTCGTCCGAGAAGTGGATTTTGAAGAGGGGCGTATGGTGTTAGGCCAAAGCCGAACTAGAACTCTACTGGCTACCGGATAGCGGCGACTTGGCAGGTATCAGCTACTGAGTTCATACTTATTAATCAATAAATGCTTTGCTAACAAGTGTTTGTGGATATTTTGAAATTTGAAGACCAAATCCGCTTCTCTGCACTTGTCGCTTTAAGGAGGCTCGTAATAAGCTCCTCGCTTCTTCCAAGAATAAACTCGTGAGCTTCGGACGCAATTGCTAGGTTGATCCTGCGTACCATTCCAGCTTCGGCAGTTTCAATTCTTATACCTGCTCCCCTAGATTCAGAAACCAAACAGTGACTCCAAGCAATTGGCATCACCCTGGCTACACCAGGTACGTTAAATCCGATTCTTTTTATCGGTTTATCAAGAGCGCGGAGTATCACTGAACAGTCGCCTGTAACGAAGGATTTCTTTTCGGGTGCCCTCAAAACAGTAATGCGCGATTGCCACAGTGTCTCTACAACTTCTGGAATCAAACGTAAAACCGTGGGTAGGATTGATGACCTTTCAAAGGCGACATAATATTCATCAGACTGAACAAACTCAAATAGTATTTCCGCTGTAATATCCGGATCATATTTTGATTCTGCATCAAGTAGTCGCTTTGTTTCCTCAAGGGAGTGGTATTTCTGTCTCAGACCCTGCATCTGAAGCTCGCCAAATAAACTTTGGAATGAACGAATCATATCGCGCGAACGACAAAAATGTGCGCCCCAGAAGTAGCATAGCCAGAATCGTTCTTCTTCTGTAATTTCTTTTTCACCAAGAATTTTCTCAATAACTGGTGCTGACATTTCCTCCAGCACACCGAAGAAGTGCTCAACATAATAATTAGCAGCACCATCTTTATTTGTCAGCGTGTAGAGGTTCGGTACAGAACCTATTCTCCTTGGCTGAGCGTTTGGAAGTATTTTCTTATGTGCAAAGTAGTAAGCCCAGAGGACGTTATCTGGTCCACGGAATCTCTTTTGATAGCTCTCTGGAACAAAGTGCTGATTGATTGGTTTTTGCTGATTCCGATCTTTATTGATGACCCGCTCTTGAATCATCTTGTTAACCTCTTGGATGAAATCGTAATCTTCCTGCATGGACACTCCTAAATTCTACGGCGGGTCTAATCCCGGTCTATACGGCACCTTGAAAGAGCGCTAGCTGCCCGTGTAGGATCCTCTGTTTGGGCTTAGGGATCGGAAGGAGAGTATTAAGATCAGACAATTCAAACATTAGAGGTCATGGTCGCTCTGCGGCCTTCAACCAATCGGCGACGCTGCTGATTCCTAAAGAAAGGAAGGTATCTTGTGCGGCAACCACACGCTGCAGCATCGCGCCTCGATCAGATTCCTCTCGTTCCTCGGCTTCAGCAAAGAGTCGGGTCATAAGCTGAGTGAGCCTATTCTCAACGTCAATTAGATATGGTTTTGAATGGGTGACATACGCTAAATAAATTTCCATTGCAGCCAAGGCTTTGTCGGGATCAAACTGCGATGTTGCATTGAGCCAATCATGGAAACCGAAGAGGCGGTGATGTTTTTTCTGATTGTCACTCTCAATTTTAAACACATCAAAACAACGTCCAATCAGCTCTATTGGAATAGATGTCATTGCTGATTCTTGGTTGAAAAGATGTTCTATCTGCTCAGCCACCGCTTCAGCATGAATACCGCCAGCATTCAAACCTGCTTCTAACCCGGAAATACATTGTTTTTGGTGCTGCTGGAAATTTCCAGCATCTGCCCAAACAGTGCTCGCCCCATGCCAAGCTTCAGCGCTATTCAGTATTGTCAAATCCTCCAGTAATTTGGCGAGATCAATATGCTGAGTCATTGCCGCTAGCGCTGAAATACGCCCCCAGGTTTCAAAGTCTTTACCCTTTCCTTCGTTATAAATACGTGCCAGCAAAGGTCTAACCAATTCAAAATGATTGTGATAGGCGTAATAAAGGCAGGGCTCCGCGATTTCCCAAAGTTGATCGGCACTCTGCATGGCGCGATGAAACAAGTCCCATCCCAGATCAAAAGATTTGCTTTGCAGATAGGGTAAGCGGCGCAGGATCAGCGCACGAACTGCGGGGTGTTCCTGATCGGCAAAACGGAGCAGGGTAGGGACTAGCAATTCTGGTAACTCTCCACCTTGATCATTCAGATTATTCAATAGGATCAATAAAGCTTCTGCAACGTTGCCCTTAGCCATATTGATACCCATGGTTAGTAAATTTACGTTATTGCCTTTGATGGGGTCATCTTCTTGAAGCCCTTCGAAATCTATGGCTAGAAAGATCAACCTCTCGGCGTTTTTCGCATCGTAAATAACCTTTGAGCAGATCTCGATTGATTTGGCTGCGGAGCGTTGGTGTTGCCAATACATGGGATGCCGCTCCAATTCATCAAGAATTAAGCTAGCTAAGACAACTCCATCTGAATCCTCGATGGGAATCCAAGAACTATTGGTCTGCAAATTGCCATGTCGATGAGCTAGGTAAGTGGTGACACCATCCAAGATGTCATCGCGAAACTGATTTGAGATATCTCCCCAATACTTTTGCAACAAACCCAGAAATCGCGTGGGATGACGTGAAGAAGCTTCTCGCAGTTGCACGCCGACTTCGCGCTCACCGCCAATTAGAAAGTCATCAAAGTGCCTTTCATACCCAGCATAGTGGGACAGTAAGCTCAACACTGTGGCGTTTACTGAATTCAGGAATACTTCAAAAGAGAACGGTGCCCTCACAAAGCCGCAACCTGATCGCCTATTTGGCTGCCGAATTAGTTTTCCCCCCTTCTTCTCATATGAATCCAACATGGCTTGAGCTTCCGGGGTGCGCTGGTAGCATGGGACCGCAACAATAAATTCTGCTCGACTTCTCAGTACCCAGAAGAGGGAAGGTTCATGTGAAAACTCTTCTTCCCAAAGAATCAGGATATTAGCTATAACAGAATCTTGTGTTGAGATATCGAGAAGAGTGAATGTCGACTGAATCAATGTCCCTAGTTCATAAGAAAGTTCAAACTCTAGTAATTTTTTGTCACACAACATTTGCCCAATTAAATCAATATTGGCTTTAGGTGATGAAGTACAAGCGAGGACAGCAAAATAGAGCAATGCACCTTCGTGATTGAAACATAAACGTTCCCGGTTTTTTCTCCACCAGTCGGAGTCAATTTTAGCGTGATAGATGATAGCTGTTTCAATCGCATCGAGTAGGACATTCAAACTATCTGAATGGCGTCTACCGTTCTGGCTGTACTCATTATCGTAAGAGGTGTTTCCCAAAAACCCATGTCGGTATCCGATATGCGTTTCGCCAAAGCGTGATTTATAGATATCGCTCCAGCGTTCAATTGATTCCATGGCCAAGTCCAGCAATGCCGTGGACTGCACCATGCGTTGGGTGATGAAAGATCCTTCTCTATCTCCAAACTGATGCGGTTTACAACGAAGTTTATTGCTAAATCTGAACCCGAGTACATCATCGTCGCTGACGCCATCTACGATGTAGCGCCAAAGCAAAGAATCATCTGCGAGTCCTGCCGCTACACAACGCGCTATGGTTTTTCCAAGGGAGTCATGATCGGGTCGCGGTAGATCGAGCAACCGCACAATTAGCGGCACGATCGGTGCAATATTTTCAGACTTGATTTCGGAAAGATGAAAGCCAAGTTGCCCTGCGATATTACTGGTGTCTAACCAGTCGAGCGATAGTGCCTCTAGCCAAATCCCTAGTACGCCAACGGTGTCTTCATCTGCCCACTGGGCAATGTGATAAACATGCCTTGTCATTCCCTCTGAATCCCTCGATCTCTTCAAGTCGGGAACCAGATGTTTCAACCAGAAGTAATGCCACTCAATTGCCCTGGCACTGTAAATCACTTGGAAAACGTCTCGATGGTTTTCGCGCAAATCGCGTATTAATAGCCAGTCCTCATCTTGAGGTTTTTGCTCTGCAAATGATTCTGCAATCAAGCGCCTGATGTGAAAGGCAGCATTTCCCATTAATACTGTACGTAGCTGCTTTCTGAATTCGCGACGTTCGCCAAGAGCTAACTGAGCGACAAAACTGCGAATACTGGGACGGACGAATGGAACAGGAGGTAAGCTCTGAATGAATCTATTCAACGTAACACCACTCCGCACTGCCCCACTAATTACCAGTACGTCCAGCAAGGTTTGATGTCCCAAGGTCAGTTTCCCTTCTTGGGTTTCTTGCAACACATTGAGACTGCATAGTGCTCGCAGAATGTCTTGCGACGCACCGAAACGCTGATGCGGAATGACTAAACTGCGGGCATTCAGCATTTCTAACGCCATATCTTCAATGGCCTTTATGGCGGCATCTCCCAAGTTAGTGTCGGCTCGCACTATCGTATTAAGATAACGTTGTGCCAATGCTTGACTGGTCACCGCGTTAAAGGTGCCCTGTCGTTGTGCCAGTTCAACAAAAAGCGCCAGTTCGCGAGGATTCGTTATCAGTTCGCGAGTGTCCTTGTCGATGGAGACGGTTGCAATTCCAAGTATGTCAAGCAGTGGCCTGACTTGAGCATCCCAGTCCAAAGGTTTGCACTTCAACTCGAAATCCCATTTCCGTTCGGCGATTCGATGGTCGTAATTTCTATCAAAATCTCTGCAGGCAGTAACAACAGAGATATTTGGAACCAGAAGCAAGCGGTCTATCTGCGCCAAAAAGTAGGACAGAACTCTATGATCTCGAGCGATGGACAATACATCAAGTGAATCAATTATCACAATTACCTGGGCGCTGTCAGCAAGACGCGCAGCTTCTTCGATCCATTGCTCTGGTAAACCTTGGGATTTTCTATCTTCCGATGTAGTAAGTTCGGCGAATTCGCGTGACTGAATAAAGAGCGGGATAAAGTTCGGTTGACTTTTAGCGCGCTGCTCTAAGATTTCTTGTAAAGCAAGCATTACACAGGTCTTTCCCGAGCCTGGTAGCCCTGTTAGCAAGATGGAGCGCTTATTTGAATCGATGGCTGCAAGTAGTTCGTTCACAACCAGGTTGGGCAGACGCTGTTCAGCAATATCTCTCCGCCATACTCTGCCAATAGCGGATATACCGGCAAATGATAAGCGCACCTTGGCAAGATCCATTTGGGGAGACAGTATTGCTCCAGCCTTATCAAGAATGGCTTGTAATTCCTTTTTTGTTAGTCGGTACTGAATGGCAGATGTGTTTCCGCCGGTCATTCGCGCCCCGAGTTGATCTAAGTTTGCCCAAAGAGCAGTGAACGCAGCATCTGAATTGGTCGCCATTCTACGCAAGCGTTCGTGTATAAGATCGACCATGCGCTCCAACTCATCACTGGTAATGAATTTTATACGACGCAGGAATTCGAAAGAGGAAAGGCTCGGAGAAGACGAAGCAAGACGGGCCTTTAAAGCAGCATCTAATGCGCGGTGCTGCTTGCCTAAATTCGTTTCATAACTGATTTGATCATTTTGAGTCGAGCTATATTCTTTCAATTTAGCAAGTTCACCAAAGTTGTTTCTCGAATAGAAACGTATCTCGACATTTTGGTTGTTTTCAATCAAACGAGCCGCTTTGTCTAGCTCATCCGCAAGATCGGTTATTGACCAAGCCTTGAAATTGGTTTGATTTTTCTTACACTGGCAGGAAATCAGGGAGCCGTCGGCCTTACCAACCACCACATCGTCCACCGGATAACTTATCGAATCGATTTCAAGCCAAAGATAGGTTGGGTCGGAGATAACTGTCAGTGCCCAATCTAATGCCACCAGAGTCTGATAACCGTCACCTCGGTTGGAATGAATACCCGCAATACTCATCTACTGACTCCCGTTGGAATGTGTGCACTCTTTTACACTCAATTCGCAATAAATCCTGGTATAGGTTTGCCAAATATTTTTTAGCGACAAGTCTTGGTAAACGGCTAACAATAATTACCTTTAGCCCTAGAGTAGATCATCTTTATCAACTTGATATTTTCGTTGATTGATAACAAAAACTGAAAAGTTGTGATTAGATTGATCGGAGTTATTCAGACTCCTTAGGATTGATCAGCTCTTTAGCATCCTTTCTACTTTCCCCAACCCCACTCACGCCAAATCCAACAGCATGGAATTTCACTTCATCACTGCTCGAAATAAATTTTCTCAATGAAAGTATCTCTTGATTTTTTGGATCTAACCACTCCGCCCAATCCTCTTTGCGAATCATCACGGGCATGCGGTCGTGAATATGTCGCAGCTTCTCACTTGGCTCTGTTGTAATGATCGCTGTGGTCATAACTAACTCGCCACTTGTTTTGTCGATCCAGTGATCACAAATGCCGGCCATAGCGAAGTAGGGTGTTTCGTTGGGGTAAATATAAAATGGCTGTTTGCGGCTGCCACTCCCCTCGGGTGGTGCTTGCCATTCGTAGTAGCCGCTTGCTGGAATTAAGCAACGGAACTTTCTGAAAGCTGTTCGAAAAGATGGTTTCTCATGAACAGTTTCTCCGCGAGCATTGTTCAATTTCGCACTTCCAAATTTGTCTTTTGCCCAATGGGGAATCAGCCCCCAAACATGGTTGAGAACTACCCGTTCGCCTTCTCGATTTATTCGTACCACGGGTACCCATGTAGTGGGTGCAATGTTGTAGCTGTTCTTGAAGTGGCTCTCTTCTTCCGTATAACGTGCATCGAAATATGTCGTTAACCGGGACACTGGTCCTTCAAGAACATACCGACCGCACATAGCGCTAGTCCTGCTCGTCTACCAATTCAAACAAGTCGCCCACTTTGCAATCGAATAGCTTGCATAGGGCCTCTATCGCCGCCAAATCAACCCTCGTTGCGGTCTCATTGTAGAGCAACGTAATCATGTTTCTGTGCAGTCCCGTGGCTCTAGCCACGTCTATAACCTTCAGTTTTTGCTCACCCATGAGCCTTGATAAATGGCATTTAATCATTTTAGATATCCAAATGTCATTCAAGATGACAAAAATGCTTGACAGATGTACATTAAGATGGCAATATGTCATCTAGGATGAATAAAAATCATCTTGAGTGAATAAAGTTTAACGTACTGGAGGCTATATGTCACAAACTTTTTTAACCACTGAAGAGCTATCGACACGAATCAAATATGACGTGCGCACCATCCGCGATCGTCTGAAAGATTCAGTGTTGCTGGAAGGTCGTCATTATTTTCGTCCTTTTGGCGGTCGCAAGATTTTGTATGTCTGGGAGACGATTGAAGCTGATATGCAGAAAGCGGCGTCTACCAAGTTGATGGCCTCGGGCTTCTAAGGGGACATCATGGGAAGCGTACGCGCAAGAAAAGACAATGGTCAGCTTTTCCTTGATTTTAGATATCTTGGAGAGCGTTGTAGAGAACGATCCGTTTTGCCGGATTCCAAACAGAATCGATACAAGCTCGAACATCTGATGAACCAGATTGAGTCTGAGATCAAAGCAGGGCAGTTTCGCTACAGAAATTACTTTCCAGGTAGTGGTCTGCTGGAAAAAATCGAAGCCCTCGAAACTCAGCAATATCAACCCGCCTCGCCAATGGTTTCCATTCCAATGGCCAACCAGTCGGTGCGGCAATCAGTGGAAAACATTTCCACCGCAGGTCATCCCACCTTCACTGAATTCGCTCAAAAATTCATTGAAGAAAACGAGTCGCTTTGGAAGCGTTCGAACATTCGCACCAAGCGGGACATCTTGGAAAAGTGGTTGATCCCGCAGTTTGGAAAGAGGGTGATCAGCAGTATCACCAAACAGGACCTTCTGGAATTTCGCTCAGTTCTCGCCAAAGCCCCGGGCAAAAAACCAGGAACAACAATGTCAGCGTCACGGATCAATCATGTGATGACGTCTGTGAAGCAGGTCTTAGATGAAGCCGCTGATCGGTTCAACTTTACCACTCCGTACCAGAATATCAAACGGATGCGGATCAAAAAGACCGATGTCACCCCCTTCACGATTGAAGAGGTGGAGATGATCATCAAGTACTGCCGCGAAGATTTTCGTGATTACTTCACAGTGAAGTTTTTCACGGGCATGCGCCCTGGTGAAATTCACGGCTTGAAGTGGAAATACATCGATTTCGAGAAGCGACTGATCACCATTCGCGAAACCATTGTGGATGACTACGAGGAGACGCCAAAAACGGCGGACTCGAACCGAGACATTCAAATGGCGCCACAAGTGTATGAAGCCCTCAAAACCCAGTGGGATGTAACGGGCAAGAAATCACCATACGTATTTGCCAACGGCAATGGCGGGCCACTGACCAACCGCAATATGAGTAACCGGGTGTGGTACCCCATGCTGCGTTCACTTGGGTTGAAGCTCCGCACACCCTATCAAACCCGGCACACCTTCGCCACGTTGATGCTAGCCGCAGGTGAATCACCGGAATGGATTGCATTTCAGATGGGGCATTCATCTACAGAAATGCTGTTCAAGGTGTACTCGCGCTATGTACCCAACTTGACCCGTCGTGATGGCTCAGCCTTTGAGCGCATGTTGGCTGCTAATTTGGGTCCCGGTGTTGCTCCGCCAGTTATTCAGGCTCCAGTGGCGGTGGCGGAGAAGCCTACCGTGTTGGCGGTTACCAAGCCACCCCAGCCACCCCAGTCACCTCAGGCACCCACAGCGTTGGACCTTGTGTCCACTGCAGTGAACAAAGAAAAACCTGCGTCCAAACCTGCCATTCAAAATCCATGGCTGCAGATGTTTGAAAGCTACCAAAACAACAAATCCGAAGGAGAACAACAATGAAAATCTATAACCTCATGCCCATCTTCACTTCACGCAATATCAAGAGCCTGATCGCCAAGGCGCATGCAGCGCTTGGCTCCTCAATTGGTGAGGTGGCCATGCCACGGACCGTGCCCGCGATTCGGGAATTCAACAGACCTTTCACCGGTGCCTTGTTTGGGTTGAACGCAACGCAGTTCACCGCATCTCGCGGTGATATTTGCCTGGCCAAACAAGGATTCGTCAAAGCGCACCATTACGACGGTGAAGTGCAACGCGCCACTGTCCTTGTGCCGGTGTATTCCTCCTCGGACAAACTGTACAAAGGCATGATTAAAGTGAATCTTGCCTGCCGTGGTGAGAACACCTTGCAAGACTGCCCTGCGATGCAGGTCGATCCCAAGGTGTGGGCCAAGGCCGAATATGTTGATCACACCGATGGCAATGGTGATATGGGTGGCAAGACCTATTGGGTGTCGTGCCTGGATCCCTTGGATGAAGACCCACACTTCAATCCCTTTGATTACGCGCAAGCGGTGCTTCCCAAACGCATCAAGTTGGAAGGCACGGGGGATTACCTCATTACTGCGAGCCTTTGCGCATTTTTAAGCGAAGTGTTTCGGCATCTTCAACCCTGTGATCGAGCACTCTTGCTGGAAATCTTGGGGCAAAAAGGTCGCTTGACCAAGTTTTTGCAGTACGCAGCTTCTACGCGCAGTCACCACCACACTGATCACGGGCTTTTGGTGCACACAGCCGAAACAGTGGCCCATGTGTTGCTCACTGCTATGGAGAATTCCGAGGTGGAGAGCCACAAGCTGGATTCCTCGCAAGAAAAGTCCGAGGCACACAACCCACCCTTTGATCTGAGCCTAACCCTCTTGGCCGCGCTGCTTCACGACTTGGCCAAGGTGGGCGATTACTATCGCTTAGCGCCTAATGTGTATTCCACCAACATGAACTGTGAGTTGCTTGGTCATGAGCAAACCATGCTCAAGTGGATTGCTGTGGCCTGTGCAGTTTCTGGGTGTTATTCCAGCGAACGTGAGCTTGCCCTTGAACATGCCATTTGCGCCGTGAGAAAACAGCATGACCAGGCTGGAGCACGCAAGCGCAAAACCCCAGAAAGCTTCGTATTGCACAAGGCCGATTGTGCCAGTGCGCGTGCCTTTGATTTGGGCCAACCCAGTGTGCTGCTGACCCAGCATTTTGTTTGCGGAGAATAACCATGGGCTACTTCACAGACGGACCATTTAGAATGTCCAACAATGTTATGCGTCACCAAAAGCCTCAGCCCAAAGTGCCCGATGAAGATTTTATCCACTACACCCAAAGCGGCTATCACCGAATCCTCGTGCCACTGGATCTGTCTGACCAGATTGATGAGGTGATGCACAGGCTCATGCGAGAAAAGTTCAGGATCCAATTGATCCATCCTGAGAACTTCCACATAGTGCAGGAATACACCCTTTCAGACCAGTTCCGTGAGTTGCAGCAAGAAGCCGAGATCCGGGCAGCGATCACAGACGGGGATGATGACGATGAGGATGATCCGGGGCAAGGTGTCTCAGGCGCGAGGCCGTTGCCTTTGAAATCACCCAGTGATTTTCCAGCGCCCTCGAACCTGGATAGCTTTGTGCGTGCCATTCACCAGTGCATGAATGATGGTGAGGAATACGCCGTGACAGAGCCCAACATGGTCCGTGTGTTCACCGCCAAAGCGGCTGTTCAGTTTGCTGAAGAGGTGGGCGAGGATTCTGAACGCATGCCACGGGCTTGGCGCATGTTCACCCATTTTGCAAAAAACAATGGCTATCGCCAAATCATTGAGCCCAGTGATGAGCTTGAAGCACGTTTGCTCGAGCTTCGCTTTAACTTCCCCAATTTTGAGCGTGTGGTTGATCACCTGATCAATCAATTGCGGCTGTGGCCTTTGAAGCATCCCGATGAACGGCGCTTTAGACCCTTGATGCTCGATGGCCCCAAAGGTGCAGGCAAAACTGCCTTTGCCAAGGAGCTCTCCAAAACACTGAACACACGGTACGCATTCTTCAATGTGGCCAGTGCGTCCATGGGTGGCATTTTGACGGGCATCTCCAGCAAATGGGGCAATGGGCAGGCGGGACTGATTTTCTCGGAGATGGCCAGAAGCGAGACCGCATCGCCCTTGATTTTGCTTGATGAGATCGACAAGGCGATTGTGGGTGGTCCGTTCCCCATTGAAGGTGCATTGCTCAATGTGTTGGAGCCACAAACCTCACGTGAAATGAGGGACGAGTTCGGCGGTTTGGAGTTTGATGCATCACGTGTCATTTATGTCGCCACATCGAACGACCTGAACATGATTTCAGCCCCCTTGCTCTCGCGCTTTGATGTGTTCGCAGTGGATTATCCCGACCCGTCACAACGTGAAGTGATCATTCGCAACATGCTGAAAAAGCAATACCTGCAAACGATTCTGACACCGCTGGCCCTCTCAATCCTGGCCAGGCAAGACGGGGATCTTCGAGCGCTGCAATCCTTGCTCGATAAAGTGGTGAGCCAGCATGTGCAGGCGGTGCTCAACCAAATGGGGGCCAAGGAACAGGTGGCTGAGGAGGGTAGCGATGAGGGCTGTGAGACGGGAGAAGAGAAAACCAACCCGCGTGCCTCGCTTTACGGACCGCAGGTGATTGACGAACTCACCGTGAGAATTTGCCTTGCACAACTGGGCGTAAAAACTCAGTCGCACTTTGGGTTCATCCATGTTTAGTGACAATGAATACCGCCAGCATTATGGTTGGCGGTATTCATATAAATTCAGATCTCTGGTTTGTTTACGCTTAATTCCTCAACAAATTGCTCTACTTGCAAGCGAATTTCGTAGATGGAGGTGCCTTCATTGGCCAGCACCCAAATTTCTCCGTTTCGGTTTCTGTGGATTCTAGGCTTCTTGGATTTCGTACGGACTATTTCAACCTTTCCAATTTCTGGAAAGAACAGCAGTTCCTTCGGTACTTCGTATTTCATTTACTAACAACCTTGCCGTTTTGCAGAATTCTCTTTTTTAAAATAGCCCAAAAAAATTAGAGTTGTCACCACCAATTTTTGTCATCAATCGTCCCCCTGCCTGTTTTGTAATCTTTCGTAATCTTCAAGAAATACTCAGTGTTATGTTCGCGCTTTGTGAGGCTCAATGGTTTGACATTTCGCCGAGCTCACCTATTAACCTGAGGCGGTAACACAATCGTGAATGGCGATTTACAAATTTTGCTGGTGGAAGACAATGAACAGTTGCGAGAGGAAATGCTCGACTTTTTGAATCGCCCTGGTTGGGTTGCCTATGCGGTTGAGTCGGGTGCGCAGCTAGATCGCTTCTTGATTCAAAACACAGCCGATGTGGTGCTGCTGGATGTGAACCTGCCCCATGAGGACGGTTTTAGCATCACTGCGCGTTTGCGCGCAACTTACCCTGACATGGGCGTTGTGTTGTTGACCGCCCGGGTGCACCCAGCAGATCGAGCATTGGGTTACAAAGCCGGTGCCGATGTGTATTTGACCAAACCCGCCCACGCGGACGAATTGGTAGCGGTACTCAACAATCTCGCAAAGCGCGTAAAGCCCGCTGAAGTGATTCAGTATTTCACGCTAGACCGCATTGGCGGGCGACTGTTCACCCCCGATGGACGCAATTGCACCTTGTCGCGTGGCGAATTGAGGTTGATGGAAGTCTTGGCCCTGTCTGCAGGCCAAGAGGTGGAATTCGATCAAATGCATTTCGTTTTGAACGCCCTGGCAGACAAAGACTTAAGCAAATCCAGCTTAGCCACTTCAATAAGCCGACTGCGCAGCAAATGCAAAACCGAACTGGATGTGGACAATCTGATTTCCGCTAGTCGAGGGCTGGGGTACAGGCTCACAGTGCCCATGCAGCTCAAATAAACCAGATTAGAAAGGATGAATACAGCGTTAAAAAGCGCGAAAATAAACCGAGAAAATGCGGTAAAAAAGTAGTGATAAAAAATAATGTGAACAATTGTTAAATTACGGAAAACGGTGTTTACCCGCATCCACATTGGGGTTTCAAGCTCAGGTGTCGCCTAATAACGTGATTTTGTTCACATAACAATATAGAAAAACAGAGGTTTACGCATCGCCAATGAAACCCTTTGTAATCTTTCGTGATGTTTGCCAATTTGAGTTTGTTAACCTATCCAACATCGTTACGGTAACGTCCAAGTTTAAATTATGAGCAGCCCGCCGAACCACATTTTCCGTGTTGTATGTGAAGCACGCCTTTGCCTGTGGCAGGTTGCCCTTGGGTCAGCGCGTAACAATGGAAAAACGCAATTCGAGCAGCGCAAAACGCGCCGATTTAAAGTGAGTGCGTCGGCAGTGGCAGGCGCGGTGGCTATGCGTTTTAACTTGGTGAACTAATTAATATGATGGACTTCAACACTTCGATTCGCACTGAGGAAGACGCACGGCGCTACATTCGAGAAGCGCTGAGCAACATGCGATATGACGATTTAATCGAAGTGTTGAGTCAACTGCCGGCCTCAGAGGAAAAGCAGTGGCTTGAAGGTTTGATCTTCGAGGAACTGGGTTGTTTGTCAGACCGGGGGAAGTACATTGTTTGATCTTCGCTCCTAAAAGCGATAAAGCGCCATGGATAAGGTCACCGCTCCTACTTACTCTGCTGTTGCACCCAGCCCGGATCAAGTACGCTTGTTGACTCGAGTGCGATCCAAACGAGGAGTGTATCTTCAAGTCCACTTTGCGTGGGTTGAAGGCGTATTGCCTGAAATTGCCTACAGTACCTGTATTCAAAAACTTCGCGAATTGGACGGATCAGAGACAAACCGAACCCGTTTGGATTGTTTGTTCATTGGCCATGATTTGCAGTCTTGGAATACCTTGGGTGTATGGTTATTTCCCAATACACATGCGCTACTGGCATTGATACGGTCTAGGGAATTCATGGCGCTGGCTGCGCATGCCAAGAATGCACTGGCCATGGTGATGGTGCCCAACGCCAGCGTAAGTCAAAGGTGGTTGAACTTGGGTCGCAAACTCATGCCGCGATTGACCAGTGATCAAACCTCAAAGGCTTTAACTGCTGGTAAACAGTTCACTGCAATTGATCCCAACCCTGTGCAATTGAAGAACTTTCAGCAGTGTGATCAAGGCACACCCATTCACATGTTCAATGCGCTGAAGTTTAAAAAGTTTGCCGACTATGGCACCCATCGCCAAGCGGTCTCTGGTCAACAGGTATATCGCGAAAGGTATGGTCGATTGGCCATCGCCTGCATTCACAAATCGGGTGGCACGCTTGTGGCAGATGCGCAGTATCAATTCACCTTGATTGGAGCAAACGGAGATCCTCGGATGGGGCAATGGGATGAGGTGGTGATTGCGCAATACCCAAGCCGCCTAGCGTTTCTGGATATGCTGCGCTTGGATACCTATCAACACGCATTGGTTCATCGACAAGCCGCGTTGGAGAGAACGTGTTTGTGGTCTGCCACACCACTCGAAACAAACGATTGAAGCGAGTCTGAGTTCTCTTCAATTGCGTCGGCGTTATTTCTTTGTTAGCAATTGTTAATTTGCTTCTATTTAGAAGATCGGCTCTACGCAAATCAGACATGCTCATTCTTGTCCTTAAAAAAATTATCGAGTTCTTATGTCCAAAATTATTTTAAAAACCGGCGAGCTTGCCGTGTCACGTGGCGAAGAAAAAGTACTTCTTTCCCCAGGTGATGTCATTTTGTTTGATGATGAAATTATGAATCAAGGCAGGCAAGATGCCGTGGTTGAGATCGCATCCTTTATTGAAGGTCAGATTCCATCCGTATTGATGTTGCAAACGGGGGCTAGTGCAAGGATTCAGCGCAAGATTGATGATTCCACCGGTATAGAACAGGCCGAGGTGATTCCTACCTGCGAGCAAGGTGTGTTGCTGGAAAATGAGGACGATGAGCTGGCCGCAGGTGTGCTGGGTCAGGGTCAAGGTCAAGGATGCGGAGTTTTTGGATTGGTGGGTGGCGGTTTGTTGGCAGCAGGCAGTGGCCCTTTGGCCGGTGCAGCCGCCGCGGGTGGTTTGTTGCTTTTGTCCGATAGCGATGATTCTGGTTCCGGTGGTTCAAGTGCTCCCGGTTCGGGCGGGTCAACTTCTCCCGCCCCTGGTCTATTGCCACCCTCACCGGCGGATCAGGCCAATGGATTGGCTGGCACGGTGGACAGCATAAGCGAAGGGGTTGCGCAAACTCCGGCAGCGCCACTGACGCAGGTGCTTGAGCCTGTTGCTGAGGCTTTGACGGAGGCTGGTTCTGCTTTGAATGAAGTGGCCGATCAAGACCCCACTGGCGTGGTCCGAATTGTTGCCGAGGTGGTTGGTGTGAGCATGCCTGGCAGTGGTTCTGCTGACACGGGTTTGGTGGGTGGCATCAATGGTTTGGCGGCCGCCCTGGATGAAGGTACAAAGGGCACGGCGCTTTCGCCAGTGGTGGAGCCCGTGGCCAATTTGCTTGGGTCTGAAAATGGACAAACCAGTGCAGTGGCCTCTGGGGTGGCAAATTTGGGGACAGTGCTTGTCAACGATGAAAGTGCATTGAGTCCACTGACAGCCGGCTTGTTTGGACCCATCGTGGGTGGAACTGGAACAGGCGCTCAAGGGTTGCCAAAAACATTGGAAGCGGTAGGTGACGGTTTGCAGTCGCTGACTTCTGAGGACAGCGCGTTGGCGCCCCTGGCGCCAGTTACTGCTGGCGTGACCCAAGTGCTAGACGCTTTGACGGATGGGCTTACGCAAGCAGGCCAAACTTTGGATGAAAACAAAGACGCAGATCCAACTGGTGTTGTGGATTTGCTTGCAGAAGTGCTCGGTGCACCAGTTGAGGCGGGCAGCGCAGATGACGCGCCACAATCCAATGGTGAAACGACAGGTGCGGCCGGGCTGGTTTCCGATCTTGATTCGGCTTTATCGCAAACTGCGCTTGAACCGCTGACTGAGGTAAGTACACCTGTGGCCGAAGCCTTGTTAACCGCAGGTGATGCAATCATTGGCGTGTCTGCTGAAGATCCAACAGGAGTAACTTCGTTACTTGGCAATGTGCTCGGCACAAACGCTACAAGTAGTTCATCGGACACTGGACTGGTCGGTGCGCTCAATGCGTTGGCCACCGGTGTGGACAAAGGCAGTGAAGGTACGCCTTTGGAGATGTTGGTTGATCCAGTTTCCAGAACCCTTGGTAGTGATGAGGGACAAACCAGTGGCGTTGCCTTGGGTTTGTCTGAGCTAGGCGGGGTGCTTAGTGAAGACGTTAGCCCACTGGCGCCTTTGACCGCTGAATTATTGGGCCCTGTCGTTGGAACGCATGATGGGTCTTCCAACGGATTACCAGGAACGCTGGATGCGGCATCTTCTGGCGTTATTGAACTCACCTCGGACAGCGCCTTAGAACCCTTGAGCCCGGTGACTGAAGGTCTTGCCACCGTGCTTGACGCGGTCTCCGAAGGCGTTGAAATGGGTGGTGATACCCTGGCTGAAAATGCTGGGGCTGACCCAACTGGAACATTGGGTTTGATTGCAGAAATTTTGGGTGGAGAAGTTGCCAAGCCCGAACCGCAACCGCAGCCCGAGGGGCAGAACATCAACGGTGTTGCAGGTCTGTTGGATGATTTGGGCACAGGCTTGGATCAAACGGCCTTGGCACCATTGGCAAGTGTTACTGATGCACTTTCATCTGGCCTGGTTCAAGCAGGTGATGCGCTTGGGGCGGTTGCTGAGCAGGACCCCACAGGGCTTGCAACTTTACTCGCCTATGTACTGGGCACAACTGATACCAAGGCGAGTGCTGATAGCGGGCTTGCTGGTGGAATAAATGCATTGGCCACAGGGCTGGATGAGGGTAGCACTGGCTCACCACTGGAAGCGTTGATTGATCCCGTGGCAGATTTGTTGGGTTCGCAAGACGGTGAAACTTCAGGTGTCGCAGCCGGTTTGGGCGCTTTGGGTACAAGCCTTGCGCTGGATACTTCACCATTGGCACCATTGACTGCGGAATTGTTGTCACCAATTGTTGGCGAGGCTTCGGGAGTGGAAAGCGGCCTTCCGAGTACCCTGGACCAGGTTGCAGATGGCCTTACTGATTTGAGCAGCGACAGTGCGCTTGAACCGCTTGCACCGGTAACAGAAGGTGTTAGCACCGTGATTAAAACTGTAGCCAATGGCTGTCGTGGAATCGGCAGCCAGGTGAGTGAAGTTGCCCAAGACGATCCAAGCAATATTTCTACATTGCTTGGTGATGTCTTGGGATCAGGTCGCGGAAGAGGCCGCTCAATTGGTCGTCGTGATGTGGATACTGATCTATTTGATTCCTCATCGTTGGGGCTGGATTCGCTAGGCTAAAACGACTGAAGACAAATCATGGATGACGCGTGTAAAGACCACTTTGACACTTCTTGTGTTCATGATAGCTGAGGTTTTTGGCTACACGCTGGCCCTATTAAGCACCTCATTGTTAGTCTTATTATTTTCTATCGTTTGGGCTGATTTACTGCTTGAAATCGTTCTCCGAAGATGTGGGTTGCTGCGCCTCAATAACCAATTTTGATATAAATACATTTTTTGTGACTTTGGTATTTAATTTTGCTTTTTTGTTATTATTTTGATTCTTCTCTTTCGGGCATTCAAAGCAAGACTTCAGAACTGGTTCTTGCAATTGAGAAAGAGTTCTTGGTATTTTCTTTTTCCCGGGTGGATGATCTGAACAAGGCGATCGAATTTGCTGTGCCGAGTCTGATAGTATGCCGACATTCGATTAAGGATTCGGAATCGGATTCTTTAGATCGTTGTTTGAGAAAAGCAGCAAAATTCACATATCCGAAAATAATCTGGGCAAAAGATGAATACACTTACGGTCAATATTTTAATGATTCAAGATTTTTGCTTCTGTCTAATTCTGCGGCAGTGGATGAATTTAAAAATCTCATTTCAATTCTATTTTCTCTTAAAACATAAATAGTAAATCAAAATAGCACTAGCTTCATCTTTGGTGTGTCTTGGAATTTTCTGGAAAAAGTATTAAACATTAGATGTGGCAAACCCTCTAAACCCTAGCAGTTCGTCAGTACTGACTTCGCCTTACACTAGGTTGAACGAATACCTAAAGCGCAAGGAATGGATAGGCGGCTTCAAGGATATTGTAGAGTCTTACTCCACGCTGGATGTTTAAATAGTGCGCGCTTAGTAAATTCACGGTTTTTGGCTGCGAGCCAAATTCTGGCGAAAAGCTTATTCAATGAAGGGTTCCTCGCACAGGTCGTCGGAACCCTGTTTTGCAGGCTATCGACTGTAAAGCATCAAATTCAAAGTGTTTCTTGAGTCACTCACTACGCCTGAAGTGGCTTCATTTCTCAAGGCAGTGGCCACATTGCCGGGTGCAATACCTTTTGAAAGTAGTTTGGCTGCAGCGCCCGCCACATGGGGTGAGGCCATAGAGGTTCCACTGAGCACTTGTTGTGCGTTGTCATTGTTGATGCCGGCGGAGGTAATTTCGCTGCCAGGTGCAAACAAGTCGACGCAACTGCCAATGTTGGAGAAAGAAGAGCGCCTGTCGTTGCGGTCGGTTGAGGCCACGGTCAAGGCCAATGGCTCGCGGGCTGGCGAGAATTCGCACGCATTGCGTGAATCATTGCCTGCCGCCACTACCGTTACAATGCCCGCATTGTGGGCAGCACGAATTGCTTGGTCTACCGCAGTGGATGCACCACCACCCAGGCTTAAGTTCATAACTGCCGGCTTTACATGGTTTTGAAGTACCCAGTCAATACCCGCCACGGTTGAGGACGAAGTGCCTGTGCCCGCGCAGTTAACCACCCGTACGCCGTGGAGAATCACATTTTTTGCCACGCCAAACTGCGTACCGCCAATGGTGCCTGCCACATGTGTGCCGTGTCCGTTGCAATCGCTGGGTGTGGAGGATGGATCAAAAGGATCAGAAGCATTGCCAGAGGATGGGGGCGGGGAACTGGGAGAACCGAACAAGCCCCCAAACAGCCCGCCACCGCCAAGAAATCCACCACCTAGAAAACCGCCACCTAACAAGCCGCCCGATGAAGAGCCGATCGTGGCGTCAAAACCGTTGCCCACGCGCCCCCTAAATTCGACATGGCTTGCACGTAACCCCGAGTCCACGACATAGGCATGAACTTGTGCACCTGTCGATGAGTAGGTGTATCGCATGTCTCGCGCATTCTCGCGAGTGTCCAAACGGTCAAGGCCCCAAGTGGCATTGTTCTGGGTCACTTCGTTGTTCAGCTTTACAGTTTGGTCTTGCTCAACAAATGCCACCAAACCACTGCGGTTCAAGCCACGTGCGATGTGGTCGGGCAGGTTGACGGAAAACCCATTAAATACGTTTTGATAACGAAAGTTGATTTGTTGTGCTGGTAACCTCAATTGGGCTTGTGCTTGATCCAACAGGTTTTTAACCGGGGTGCCAATAGGCAAATCCAGAATTTGAGTAAGTGTTGCGGTGTCTTTGAGTACGACAATGTACTGGTTTTGGATGGGTTCGGCTTGTGCCAAGCCGGTTGCGGCAAAGCAAGTTATCGCTGCTGCCACACGAGTGAGTTGAAAAGCCATGGGGTGCTCCATGAAATTGATGGGTTATGCGTCACTGATACCTACGCAAAATCGAATCCGATTCAATAAACACAACTAAATGAAGTGTAGGCAGATTGAGACCACGAATGCGCATCTGGACTGGACTCCCCCGTCTTTCATGGACAAACCGGAGCCCCATTTTGACGCTGCTTCAAAGCCCTCCCACTCCAGGCTGACCCCACCGAGATGTGAATGGCTGCGAGTTCGGTTGTGAAGCTCTTCAATGTAATCGAAGATATCTTCCTTGGCCAGATCACTCGTTTTGTAGATGCGTTTTTTGATTCGTTCCTTTTTCAGATTGCTAAAAAAAGATTCGGCGACAGCGTCGCCTCCGCAGTTTAAACGTCGACTCATGCTGGGCTCAAGCTGGTCGGTTCTACAAAATCGCAACTAGTCATCACTGTTGTACTGCCAGCCTTAATCTGAATATACGATTACCTTTTTCTTGGAGCGTCTGCGCCATAAAGCCATCAGCAAAGCATGCAGAACAATTTCTCGATTCAAGGATGGCTTCATCGACCAGCCAACCACTTTGCGCGAATAAAGATCCACCTCAACCGCAAGATAAAGCCAACCATGCTAAGTCGGAAATAAGTAATGCCAGTAACCCAGGCTGTGTCTGGTTCACTAACGGTGAACTCGCGTTCCAGTCGATTCAGGGCAATAATGGGAGGCCTGCCAGCAATCGGACGAGGTGCCTTAAATCCCCGCAAAGCCCTGATCTGGTTGACTGGCATGATTTTAGCCACACGAAACTCTTGGTGGTGCTTATTAATAAACTGGTACTTTACGCGGGCCAGCTTGCAAAGTACCTTGCGATCTTTCTTAATAGATCTCGCTCGTCTTCGGTGCGCCGAAGTTGGGAACGCAATTTCAAAATTTCGCTTCTGGCTTCAACCTTGCTGCTAGATCTCTGTGGGCTTTACCGCGTTGACCCACTTGTAAAGACTGTGGTGTGAAACGCCCAGTCGCTCCGATACTTCAGCGCTTGTGTAGCCACGGTCAATGACCTGTTTAACGGCTTCGTCTTTAAATTCTAGGGCATACCTTTGTCCACTCATGATGACTTTCTCCTATGCTCAAATATTAGCCGGGAGTTGTCCACGATAGGCGGGGTAGTCCAGCGGGGCTATTCAGGCGGGTTGTACCCATTGAGCTATTCTATTACGTATTGCGCACCATTTGAGATTGAAAAACTTTAAAATAATCAATGAAATCATAATGGGTTCCTACCGCTTAATCTCGAAACGATACCAAGAAACGATAGCGGTTGTTGTGTATTTAATCACCGTATAGCATGATCAGTCGAACCATCTTAGTGTTGATCAAGTGCTCGTTGATTTTGATAACTCAGGGTTCAGATCATGTTTTCTCCAATACATGGCAATCCAGAATGTAGAGAAAATTTGCCATGCCCCCCAGAACGCTATGGTTATTGCGGCACCAGAGAGTGTAGGCATGAACGTTAGTAGCAATACCAATCCGATCGGAGCATTTTGAATGCCGTTTTCGATCGCGATAGTTCGCTTGTCTTGATCGGATACTTTGAAGAAACTAGAAAAGTAATACGCGCTGATTAATACAACAGCATGGTGTAAAACGGTGTACGGCATGTAATACTTACTGACCTTGAGCGGGATATGCAGGTTGTCTTTGAATATGATTACAATGATCGCACCAATCGAAATTAAGGCAAACGTTGCGATGTAGGGTGCCACTTTTGCGTAGAAGGTCTTAAAGGTGGAGCCCACCCAGCATCCCAGGAGTAAAGGGAGCAGAACATTCAAAGAAATAATGGTAACAAAATTGAACGGGTCGATTCTTACCGCTGAGACCATGGGTGCAATCTCTGGATGTAAGTTGGTGTAGATTCCAAAGTTGATTGGAGTCAACAATACGGCGATTGGAAAACCCACGGCCGTCATGCCCACTGACACTGGTAAATTGCCTCGAGCAAGAAATGTAAACACGTTTGACAGGTTGCCGCCAGGCACACAGCTCACCATGATAAAAGCAAGTGCTACTGTGGGGTTTATGGGTAGTACGAGCGTAAAAAAGAAGGTTATTAGTGGTAATAGGAAGAACTGCGCCGTCAAGCCAACCAATACGGTTTTTGGGTGTTTTATCACTACTTTGAAATCTGAGATTCGCAGGTTTAATGAAATAGCGAACATATTGACAACAATGATAAAGTTAAGAAATATAATCATTGTTGGATCTATATTTAGTGATAAATTTTCAAACATATGAGAACTCTAGTACTTTTTGAATACTCCTTTAGTATAATTTGATGTGAGATGATTTTAGTCGCAGATAGAATAAATCCCTTAATATATTATAAGGTTTTTATCATCGTTGGGATATGTTGTGGATGCCTTCAAGTCCGTTTCGGATATCACCTTAGAGATACTGAGAGGCAGCGGGTGTGTTGGTGAGACTAGAAATAGAACTTAATGTTTTTTGCTTGGCAGTGGTCCTTTGATCGATTCGGGAAGTGGAAGGAGTTTCGCGTAGAACCGAGTACCTTGGGCTGATCAACCAAGTATTTCTAAGTCACAGTCATCTCGATCACATGTGAGCACTTCCTTTTTTGATCGAGACCCGTCAGCATTTCCAAGAGGTGCCTTTTAGAGTATGAGGGCTTGAAGAAACGAATAACGCGGTTCGAATGCATTTATTCAATGATATAATTTGGTCTGACTTTACTGTGATTCCCTAAGCTAAGAATCCTGCCGTAGAGTTTATTTTCATCAAGCCTGGATCAACTTTCAGATTACATGATTTGGCAATCATGTCGATCTCCATGAATCACTCAGTTCTAACACTTGGCTATACGTTCGTTCGGCTAAAAGTGTGCTCATCATTGCATCTGATACTTATATTGCAGAGGATTATGAAAATAGTCCTAAGTGTTTTTATAAGATTGATAATTTGATTACGGACTCATCGTTTTTCATCAAGAAAATGGAGTTATCTACACCAAGCATGCATCTTTGTCGTAGTTTATTAACTCAGCAATTGCGCAGAATTGCTGGTCTCAGAAAGATTTGGGTATCTTATTTGAAAGAGTGAGGCAGAGATATGATTGAAGACGAATTTGGATCTCTACAGTCTGAATTTGATCTGAAAATTTTGTGTCAAGGACAGGTATTTGTATTTTAAAAATTATTTTTTTCTAAATGAAGAAGTAACATGTTGGCTTTCTTGCTTTCCACCAATTGCCCCGAATTTTCTGATTGTTGAATCGCCCTTTGAAGCAGCTTACGCACATGATTTCTTGACTTCTTTTTTTTGATTTCCAGTTGAGCTTTTAAGATTAGGTATGTTGGCTCAGCAAGTGGAAATTTTTGTTTTACCGTTTCCATTATCTCTACGAGAGTCTCTCTTATTCTGTTTTCATCATAAGTTAATGTGCAGTCCTGAAACTCCGCTTCGGTTAGAACTTCCGCCGGCAGTGATACGCAGGTAAACAGATAAGCTTTTTCATATATATCTGGTGTTAAATTTTTCGCCATAGAAACTGCCAATGAGCGAGCTTCGCGCCAACGTTGCGATTTATATAACAACATCAATTTGCCACGCGCAACTGCAAGAAGTAAAACTTGTGGGAAGTTCATTTCGCGTGCAATCCTTTCAAGCTTTTCGAGCGTTTCATGCGCCTCGTTGAATCTACCTAGTGCAGCCAAGCAGTAAACCTTCTGATTAACCAAACTGTACTGATGAAATATATTGAGGTAATTTGACGCAAATTTGTTTGCAAGTTTTTCGTATTTCGCATAATAAATTAAGGCCTCTTCAAAACGACCTTGAGCAACTCTAATTGTTACTATCGATGCCGAAGCTAAGATTTGAATATAGTATTCAGAGCCAGCTTGCGCGGCTTCGATTGCTGTTTGAAGCATTCGAAAAGCATTGTCAAATTTACCTGCAGAGTATTCCATGTAGCCCAAGCGATGATTTACGTAGGCTGTTGCTTTGTATTTTTCTGATTCTTGGGTAATGAGGGTCAAAGATGAGTAGGATAATTCTTTGAAATGCTCTATCCATATGTCTTGACCAAGAATTTGCGCCAGTATCACGCAGCCAGTGTAAGCTTTTACCAAGTCTGCACTTGTAAATATAAGGTTTGATGAAGAGGAGACTCCAGCTAGTAGATACAAATGACCTACCTGGCTAGTGCCTTGATAGAAATAAAGCTCACCGATTGTTGTGTAGACTCGAATAGCGAGTTCTTCCTCCAGAGTGGCATAGCGAGTTTTAGACTTTGACTGTTTATTAGCGATTCCTTTTCGATAAATATCGATGAACATCTCTGTGACTTTGTCAATGCTGTCATTAGAGCAGTCTGGATGAGGGTATTCAAGTTGATCTAGGGTTCTCTTGTACTGCTCTATAGCAGATGTCAAATTCCCTCTTGCGGAATAAATTCTCGCTTTTTTTTCCATTAGTAAAGCAATTTCTAGTGTCGATTGCGGGGTGAGTAATGTCTTTTCATACCACTGAAGGAGTGTATTGATGTGTTCCATCGCGGAATCAAGTGCGCCAATCTCAAATGCAAAAAATACTGCAGAACGAGTTAACGGGGCGGCCTTGTTTAACTGTCCAGCCCATTTGTATTGAGCAGCGAGCCTAATTAAACGCATGTTATCTAATGTTAACCGACTCGATTTTACATTATTTTCAAGCCAAGTAGCATATTTGTGATGCATCGTTTTGCGTTCTTCTGAGGGAATACGATCATAAATACACTGCTCAATCAGTTGGTGTTCGAATTGTATATATTCGTTATGATCATCAAGGCGGACTATTCTTAGAATATGTTCCTTCAACAGATATTGAATACTGTGTGTAAGGGCACGCTTATTGTTGTAAGAGAATGAATTTTGAAGTTCAGTGAATTTGAAGGGCGATTTAAAAATTGCGCAATTATAAAGCACCTGTCGGTGAGGTTCGACTAACAAATCAATTCTCGTTTGGATGGCGTGCTCAAGACTTGTTGGAATCGAAGAAAGATGCTCTAGCTTATCGTAATCAATTTGCAGCGAGCCATCAGTGAGTTTTATAACCGTACCATCCGTCTCAATTCGTTTCAAAAACGCAGTGATCAGCATCAGATTGCCTGATGAAAGTTTGAAAACGGCGTCAATTAGTGGATTCGGAATTAAATCATTAGAGAAATACCCCCTGAGAAATTGTTCTGTCGTCGAGGGGTTTAAGTTCCCAAGATGAAACTGTCTGAGGCTGGGCCCTAGCTCCTGTAGCTTGTCTCGAAGATCTTTAGTTCTTCTGTTTCCGGGTTCTGCTCTGATTGTGTAGATGCATGATTTTAATACTTCTGATTTCAATATTTTTTGGAGTAGTTGTATCGAAAGAGCATCGAAAAATTGCAAGTCCTCCACTACCAAGGTGAAACTGTCTTTTGGGCTTAATTTCTCAACAAGCGCGGAACATAAGTCGATCGTCGCTTTTGTTTTTACATCTAGGGTCAGTTCTCCTAATTCTTCGTTATGCTTAAACTTGTAGGGTGTGATTGCATTGATCAGGCATAACAAAGGGAAAAGTGTGAAGTTATTGTAAAGTTGTGATTCTGCCCAAGATTCAAAGTGATGAATACGCCGCAATTTTGCTAGACCAGAGAGCAGGGGATAAACGATTGCGTAGGGAAAAGCTTGGGTATTTGGATTTGCTCGTAGTTCTATGATCACTTGTTGATCACTTTGTAAGTGCGTAGTGATTTCTTTGAGTAGTGTGCTTTTTCCAACTCCTGCACTTCCGCTTATTTCCAGAATACATTTACGCTTAGCGTCGCGGTCTTCTTTAATTATTCTGAGCAAAAACCTCAATTCGGTATCTCTTCCGAAAGCGCGATTGATTATTTGCTTGGTTGTGAATGGGTTGTAGCTTGGGGGCACAGAGAAAAATCGTATTTCGCGCTCTTCTCCTCTAATATATGATAGGCCTTTGTCAATAATTCCATCCTGATCACTTAGTTGCGAGTATGCATTCTCAGTGATGTAGATGCAATTCTCGTCTGTTTTCTCCAGCAATCTTGCAGCGAGATTAATTTCTCTTCCGTGTACGCTAAAAAAACTTCTTCCTGGGCTGTGCTGTTCCCCTTGCCATGAATGACCATAACCTAGGCTCGCACGTGTATGTTGTACACCTTCTATTTGTTGAATAGTCTCTTTTGCAAGAGTTACAAACTGTATGGCCCTTTCAACTTCATCGAATTCGCTCTTTATGCTTCCGAAAACATACTGAAAGCGGAAGCCTTTTTCTGTTTCACAAAGTCCCGAAAGTTTGGCGGAAAACGGCTCCGTAATTGGAATTAGTTCTTTGCAGATTCGATCCAAAAGTTGGATGGCACCTTCACTTGTTTTTTGGATTGCAGCTTCCAAGTACAAGATGGTGAGGAGTTTGATTTCGTTGGACTTCCTAGAGACCGTTGAAATCGTGGTTGCCTTGGGCGACTGATTTAAAAGGTCGGGATGCTCGTGTAACCTAAAAAAATCCCCATCTAATTTAGTGGTTCTGAGATTAAAATTGTTTTTCTTGCACAATTCTAGTAAGTTGCTATTTGCTACTACATCATGCTTTTCAGCTCTTTGGATTGCCTTTAAAGATGCAAGAAATCCCTCTCCAACGATGGTTTGAATTTCTTTATTGGTGCCATCTGATGTGGAATGGATACTGTATCGATCTACACACACTGCGGTCTTGATTTTTGCCAGCAAACGTTCAGAGCTGTTTTTCTCGAATTCAGCTTTAATGGACAATGCGCAAAGTACAGCTTGCCTTGCGTTTTGAATGTCAAAGCAGGCGACTACGGCGTCACCTATTAACTGCACAACTAGACCTCCGTTTGCCTCAATGTCCTGAACTATTCTGGTAAAGATATGTTCAAACCACAGTTTTGTTCTTTCGGATCCATTTTTGAAGCCGAGTAAGCGATCGTGATTATTTGCAACTTTTACGAAGTCGCTGACATCACATAGCATGAGGCAAGCCTGACTAAAGTGGCTCTCTTGAGTCGCTTTATCTCGAAGGGAAGTCAGAGTCTCAGGATTCATAGTGAATCGAGTCGGGTGCCGTCGACTTAGAATGACGGTTGAGAGGCACTGTGTTCTCGTCGGTTGAACGATTGTAAATTGTAACAATACATAATTAGATCGATATTTTTGTTTACGGTAAATTTACACTACATACTTATTTAGGAACTTTCTTACTCTATTCCTACGCTCCCGATTGCGTAGTGGGCCAACAAGGATTGTTGTATGTTACTAGAACACCTCAAATCTATCGTAATTTTTCAAGATCTGGACGATTCATCTCTAAAAGGTATTGAACATTTTATAGTTGCTAAAGTGTATCGTGCCGGCGATTGCATAGTGAGCCACTCCAGCACTACCCCGTCGACGGTCATGGCTCTGTGTAGTGGTTCGGTACGAGTAATGCTTCACACTCCTCAGGGAAAGGATATGGTAATTCGGGACGTAAAAGTTGGCGAGTTATTTGGAGATTGGTCTGCCATTGATGGTGAGCCTAGGTCGGCATATGTGTACGCGATCAAGGATTCTGCTGTGGGCGTGATTTCGAAGGATGATTTTTTAACTTTAGTCACACACAACCCTCAAATTGCCTTTCGACAGATGCAGCAATTAACCAGTCAGCTCAGAGGTATGACTCGGCGATTGACCGAATTTGCTTGTTTGAAGGCGAACTTGCGAATCCAGGGTGTTTTGATGGAGTTGGCGGTGCCGGGGCCTGATGGTTTGGTGATTCAGGAAATAGCAAGTCATCAAGAAATTGCCGCCCGAGCGTATACTCAGCGCGAAGTGGTTGTCAGGGAATTATCTGCTCTGCAGTCTAGGGCTTTACTGGTCAAGTTCAATGATGGTTTTTTAATTCCTAGGCCGGAAGAGCTTGACATCATGAAAATTGCCTGATTGAGGCGCCCCGATATGTCAATCATGGTATTCCGGTTCTGGATTTGTATGGTTTGCGGACTGGTTGGGCATATAGTTTATGCAAACCCGGTGGTTTTCCCTGTGGCTTTCTTGCACGAGGCCCCCCAGGTGCGCGCGGCGCTTGAGCGCGGTTATCTTGTTGCAAATTCCGACATACCGCCTGAAACGCCTGAACTTGCCTATCTTGAGTTTTGCGAGGCCGCCCGAATGGGAAGTGCCGAGGGGCATTTTCGTGCTGGCCAGTCTGCTATGTTGATCAAGGGTGCCGAATCGCGTAGCGCCTTGTTTCATCTACAAGTGGCGGACAGTTTTGGTCATCAGCAAGCGCATCAGTTGATTCTTCAGCACGTGGACAATTGGTCGGGTTACACCACGAATACCCCCCCACCCTGCTTGGTCGAGCCATTGGATCTGACTGCTGTTCGTGCAAAACGGTCAAGTCCTTCCCCGCCAGTTTTTGATCTAGAGCGATATGCCTCAAGGCTTCCACACGATCGACAGGCTGTGCTCAAGATGGTCAACAAGCTGGCGTCAAACTCGATTTTAGGGGTTGATTTTATTATGGCTATTGCGGCGGTTGAGTCTAATTTCAACCCGTTGGCGCGGTCTCCCAAAAATGCAATGGGGGTGATGCAGCTAATTCCAGCCACTGCCAGCCGTTTTGGTGTAGTCGATCCTTATGATCCACTTCAGAATATTGCTGGTGGGATCAAATACCTTGAGTGGCTTCACAAAAGGTTCAAAGGCGATTTGGTTTTGGTTGCTGCAGCCTACAATTCAGGGGAGGGCTCGGTGGATCGTTATAAAGGTGTCCCTCCATTTAAAGAAACCCAGCTTTATGTGCAAAAGGTTTTCAGGTACACCCGGTCTGCTTCAGGTGCTCAAAAGTGATTTAATGCACTAAAAATCGAAAGACGTCGGACGCCCCCAAGGTTTGTGACTAAATTTAACAAAATTTCTCGATACCAATTCAAACGGCGCGAATACACTCCAAGTGTTATTAAACCTACGATTATTCTGCCCTGTGAATATTAACCGTACCGTTTCTCAGCTTATTTCCAGTTTCCTTGTATGTGCTGGCTTGACGTTTTCGTCGCCAGCTTTTACTCAAAGCTCGCCGCCTGTGTCCAAGATTGAATTGAGAAGTCTTGGAGAAACTGTGGCGGTCAGCATGGACATTGAGGCTGGCGCGCTCGGGGTTGTGAATCTGGCGCAAGGAAGTACCTCAACCACGTTGAGTGTGGAGCTTAAAGGGTTGGGTGTGGCAGAGGTGAATCGTATCGCGCAGGGTTTGGCGCAGGCCCCCGAAGTGGATTCATTTGAGGTTTTGCCCGGTCTTGACGGTCGAAGCGTCTTGGCTATTCGTTTCAAGCAGTTCATGAGAATTCTGGATGAAACTGTGGTGGCTTACGGCGAGTCGCGTTCCCGCTGGGAAATTGTGATGGAGGTGTTACCTCCGAACGTCGATGTAACTCCGTTGCTGGATTCAACGCCCCGCTTGGGATCTTTGGATTTTGGTGCGACAGACAATCGTCTTGACATTTTCTTCAACGGCAATGCAGCTTTGCAGGCCGACGTGAGCCTGTCGGTTGACGCTACGTCGTTGATGGTTGAGTTACCCGGCGTGGATGAATCAGCGGTGAAGACCGCCATTCAAGATGTACTATCTTTGCCCCCGCTTGTCGAGAGAATTTACACGGAGCCAGCGGGTTCGGGCGCGCGCGTGGTCTATAAAATGAACCGCCCGATCGACATTGTTGATTCATCTGGTGCAGCATTTGGACAAAGCGGCGTGATTATGTTGGCGGTAGTTCCCGATTCAAAACCTCGCGCTAATTCGGCTTCAAAACTGATTGCAATCAAAACTGTTGATACCGTAGGTGGTGTTGGTATTGATTTGCAAGGAGTGAGTGATCAGGAACAGACTACGTTTTTTCTAGATAATCCGCCTCGGTTGGTGGTCGATTTATTGGGTTGGAAACCGGAACAGGTTCGTGTGGCTGCTGAGAAGTTCAAATCTTCCCATGAGGTGATTCGTGATGTGGTGACGACAGATACGCGTCTTGGTTCGGCACGTTTGGTGTTTGCGTTAACCACGCCACTGAGCCTGTCTGGCACGAGCCAAACAACGGATTCACAAGGTTTGCAAGGTGGTTTGCAGCTTGCGTTGGTACCATTGGATGCTCGGTCATTCAGCTTGGCCCGCGTGGGTGTGGACTTTGGCCTTCGTCGGGATCTTCAAAATTTACGCAGCCCGGAGATTGTGGTCAAGCCTGTGCAATTACCTGGCGACTATGCCAAGTCAATTTTTAATGCGCCTGTAGGCAATACATTCCGACTTATGGATCTGGCGCAAAAAGCCAAAGAGAGAGATCCGAAGTACCGCGCTGCCTTGGCCGATTATCAAATTGCGTATGAACAAACCCAGCAGGCAGCTGCGGGATACCTTCCGGTAGTCAATCTTGACTACCAGGTTTCCAAAACCAATCAGGATCTGAAGGTTTCACCGAACCCGGCCTTTCCTCAGGTCAATAGCAAGTTCAGTGGTAATTCCTACAACCTGACGATTACCCAGCCGATTGTCCGTGTTCAGAACTATGTACGTATTCAGCAGGCAGATATTGGTCTTGAGCAGGCACAGCTGGTTCTGGCTGCTGCAGAACAGGATTTGCTGTTGCGTTTGTCCGGTGCTTATTTGAACTTGCTGGCGGCGGTGGACGGTGTGGACTTGTCCAAAGCAGAGAAACTTGCTGTTGGAAAGCAGTTGGAATTGGCCCGCTCGCGTTTTCAGGCTGGCTTGGGCACGCAAGCACAGCTGTATGACACCGAAGCACGGTTTGCCTTGACAGTTGCGCGTGAGATTGAATCGGTGAATCGTCTCGATGACGCCAAGGGTGCTTTGCGTGAAATCGTTGGTGATGATATCGCGGGTGTAAAGGGCTTTAAGCGCGATTTCCTGGCTGTTCCTCCGCGTCCTGCGAAGATTGACAATTGGGTAGCTGCGTCTGTTGAACAAAACCTAGCGCTGCGGGCTCGTGTTTTGAGCACTTTGGTGGCCAATAAAGAGATTCAGCGTCAGCAGGCTGCACATTTGCCAACGCTGGACGCTGTGGCGTCCCAGAGTCGGCAAGATGCCAGCGGCACCTTGTTTGGCGGACCCCAAGACATCGTTAGCCGAGAGGTAAGTGCGCGCCTGAGCGTACCTATTTATAACGGTGGGAACACCAGCTCATTGGTTCGCGAGGCGCAGGCTCGACGCGACAAGGCTGTCGAGGAGCAGGAAGAGGAACTTCGCAAGACAGAGCGCACAGCACGTTCCGCGTTTCTGGGTGTGCAGGCCAGCGTGTCTTCACTAGATGCCTTGCGCAAGAACGTGATCGCTCAGGAAAGCGCTCTTGAAACGAAACTGGAAGGTTATCGGGTGGGTGTTCAGTCGGTGGTAACAGTTGTGGATGCTTATCGTTTGTTCTTTTCTGCCCGCAGGGATTACTTGCAGGCTCGATATGATTATTTGATTAACCGCCTGCGCTTGAAGCAGTCGGTCGGTAGTTTGTCTCAAAACGATCTGGAGTTGCTGGCTACTTTGCTGGATTGAAATTCCCCGTTTTGAATTGATTGAACAAGTTTAAATTGTTGACTGCCAGCCGCCCCACTTTCAACAGGGCGCAGTGCACAAGGAGCTAAAAATGGCTAAATCCAAGAAACCCGTTCAGGCACGCACCATGAATGCTGCCCAGCGCCTTCGCCACTACCTGCGTGTGCCTGCGCTGCGCCGCGGCAACGCGACCCATGTGCCGCGACGCCCCGGTGTTGTGGTTGAGCCCATGGAGCCACGTTTCCTGCTGTCATCGGAAGGATTTGTGCCCCCACCCAGCAGCAACCCCGGCAATGAGCTGGTGTTGCACCAGCCGTTTTCTTTCCTGGATGATTCCGCAGCTCGCCAATTGAAGACTCAAGCCGAGTGGAAGACTTGGGACGATCTTCAGACGTCGAATGCGAACCAGCAAACAGTAAAAAGTCCGGATGAAATCATTTTCGTGGACAGCCGCGTAGAAAACTTCGAGGAACTGGTTGGTCAGGCCTTGATGCAGAAAGACAACCTGACACCCGGTTCAAAGAACAAGGTTGAAGTGGTGTTGCTGGATTCTGCACGCGATGGCGTAGAGCAAATTTCAGGTTGGCTGGCACAGTACAACGACATTCAAACCGTGCACTTGATTTCACACGGTGCGGAAGGCCGCCTTTACCTGGGCAACGGCCAGTTGACGGCAGAAAGCCTTGAATCGTATGAAGCCCAATTGATGCAGTGGCGTACATCGATGGCAGCAGGCGCGGATGTGCTGCTGTACGGTTGCGACGTTGCCGCTGGTGAGTTTGGTAAGCGTTTTGTGAACCAGTTGGCTGAAGCCACTGGCCTGGATGTGGCTGCTTCGGAAAACCTGACAGCAGGCACTGCGCAGGGTGGTGATTGGCGTCTGGAATACATGACAGGCGCAATTGACGCCAATTCACTGTTTGGTTTCGGCCCGCAGTTTTCAACACGCTTGAATGCCAACGTGTTTGATGACACGGCATTCAATAGCGCCAGCACCGTGGAAGTGACCAGTGGAATTCTCGATTTCTCCGCAGTAACCGAAGCATTGAATTTTGATGTGGCGGATGGCAAGGTGACCGTGTCCAAAAAATCTGGCGATGGCGAGTCACTGGTGTTCAACGTGGCCGGTGGTCGGGTTGATTTATTGGGTGGTTTGGGTGCTGATTCCTTCCTGATTTCTGAATTGAACCTGATTGCCCGTGTAGACGGTGGCGCAGACGTGGATGCGGTTCGCTTCGTGACCTCAGCACCGGTGGTAATTGGCAAGAATGTGAGCGGTGCGGTGGTGGCCTACGAAACCGCCAATGGCCCAAATGCGCAAACCGATACACTGATTGATGCAGAAGCACTTGCAGGTTCAATTTCAATCGTCCAGACACTGGGCGCAGCCGCCAAAACCGAATTGTCAGGCGCAATTCAAAAGTCTTCAGAAGCCCTCGGCGAATTCGCCAAATCCACAGTTCTCTCCCAAAAGCTTCCACTGGTCAACAAATCCCTGAGCGATTTGGTCGGCGACGCATTCTTTGATGCGCAGTTGGGTTCTGCCACTGACAAGCTGGGCCAGTTGCTGGCAATCGAGCTTGAGTCGGGCGTTACTTTGTTGGATGGCAACGTGGCTGACCTTTCAGGCATTGAAGCCCGCGTGGCAGCACTGTTGAATGGCGATGCTGAAACCCCGATTTTTGATGTGCAGGTTTCCCTGGCGGGTAACCTGACTGGCTTGAGTGTTGAGGTGGGTTTTGCCCAGACCTCCACCCTGACCGGTTTGATGCCCGGATTGTCTGAAGAGCTGGTGAACACACTGGCCAGCGCAGGGTTTGCGCTGAATGCGGTCAGCATGCTGACTGCGGGTGTACAGATTCGTGGCGGGTTCAATGTTCAGTTGACTGGTTTTGGCGCGGGCTTGACCCCCAAGGCCAGCGTGGGCCTGAACCCGCTGGATGTGCTGGTGGACGTGAATGCCACCGGCGTGACTGTTGGTGTAGGCCTGAGCGAGGCTGTATTTGGCTCGGCAGACACCGTGAGTGTAGACGATGGCACAGTGGCTTTGAGTGCCCGTGCAATTTTGAGTTATGACGGCCTGACCGATGACCAGGGCCGTTTGCTGTTAAGTACCCTGGATGACTTGGGCAGCATTGCCAGCCAGCTGCAATCACAGGCGACCGGCAGCCTGAATATGGTGTTGCCGCTGAACGCCGAACTGGGTGGTTTTACACTGGGCGAAGACTTCGGCACTCCGACACTGTTGATCAATTCAGATGAATTGTTCTTCAAAGACACCGATGGTCTGTTGAAGGTGACGTCGCCTGCGATTTCACTGGATGTGCAAATCAGCCAAAACCTGAAAGACCAGGTGCTGGCCTTGTTGGACAATGTGCAGGCGCTGGGTTCCCAGTTGCCATTTGATGCACTGAATCAGGAAATTCCTGGTTTGGGCCAAAGCCTGAATGAACTGATCACCAACCAGAAAGACGCCGTCGATGGCGTGGGTGGCGTGTTCAAGCTGAAAGACGCAGCCGAAAGCTACTTTGAGAACTTCACCTTTGAAGACACGGATTTCCCTTCCGTGCGTGGCTTGCTCGACGCCTTGAATGGTTTGCTGGCCGAGCTGACTGCCGTGAAGTTTTCACTGGACACACTGGACTGGTCTGGCAAGAACCTGCGCGGTTTCGATTTCTCGGCCTATCTGAGTGGCTTGAACCTGAACACCAGCTTCCTGCGTGGTCTGGATTTCTCGGGCGCTGATTTGCGCGGCGCCAACTTTGCTGGCCTTGACCTCACTGGCATTGATTTCTCAGGTGCGCGTTTTGACCTGAACACTGATTTCACCGGCGCAATTTTGCGTGGCGTGAATTTCTACGCAGCCGACCTGCGCGGTGTGGACTTCAGCGGCCTTGACCTGCGTTTTGCAGATTTCACCGGGGCTCTGCTGGACGGTGTGAAGTTCGTTGGTTCTTCACTGCTGGACGTTGATTTCAGCGGCGTGCGTTTTGGTTTGAATGTACCTGACCTCAGTTTCGCGCTGATCAATTTCGATTTGCCTTCCGTGTTTGGCGACAACGCTGGTGCGGTGCGTTTGAAGGCTGGCCTTGACTTGTCGGCTGGACTTACTGCTTCTAATGGTACAAAGTTCAGCCTGAAGGGCTTTGACTTGTCAGGCATCAACTTCAGTGGCATGACCCTGAGTGGCCTGGACTTCAGCTTTGCAAACCTGCGCGATGCGGTGTTCAAGGGCGCAATCTTTGTAGGCACGCTGTTTACAAATGCGTTTGCATGGGGCGCAAGCTGGGACAGCGGCATGAAGCCCGCCGCCGTGCTCGACCAGAACAGTGGCGCTGGCGCATTCGTCGGCTTCGACTTCTCGAACCTTGACCTAAGCGGCCTTGACCTGAGTGGCTTCGTGCTCAGCGGCGCGAAGTTCATCGGCACGGTGCTGGATGGTGTCAAGCTGAACTGGGCATCTTTGGACGCAGCAACCAATTTCTCGTTTGCTGATTTCCGCGGTATTGACTTAAGTGGCCTGGTGGCTGATGCAGCCAACGGCTTCACGAAGTTGCTGCGTGGTATCTTCCGCGGTGTTGATTTCTCCGGTCTTGACTTCTCGGGTATCCGCTTTGATGTGGGCTCGATTGACTTTGATGGCGCAAAGTTCATCAATGCGCTGAATCTGGATGGCTTGTTCGTCGATTTGGGCGAAAACGTGCGCCGCTTCTTCAACGGCGTGGATTTCTCGGGCGTCTCTTTCCCCGACCTGCCAAATATTGAATTCCGTTTTGCAGAATTCGTGGGCGCAATTTTCCGCGGCGCGGATTTGTCTGGCTTGAACTTCAGTGGCGTGAACTTCTCGTTTGCTGATTTCTTCAACGCATGGTTGACCGACGCCACGCTATTCAATGTGAACTTCTCCGGAGCCGACCTTGGCAAGCTGTTGGGTGAGTTGCCCACCAAAATCAAGGGCGCGATCATCAGCGGCCTGACCAAGCTGGCCTCTGCCTTTGATGTACAGGGCTTTGACCGTTCTATCGCTGACGATTTGCTGGACAAGGCACCCAACGGCCCCGCCTTTGCGTTCGCTGGTGGCGTCATGTTCAATGGCCAGTCCATTCAGTTGACCCTGAACCTGCAAGCCAACCAGCAATTTGGTATTTCCAAGGAATTCAAACTGAGCACTGAATCACTGGGCATTCCCGGTGGTTCTGTCATTCCGCAAATTGACTTGACTGGTGTTGCATCGGGCCTTGCCGCGTTTGCCTTTGATATCACGTTTGGCCTTGACCTGATGACCAAGCCGACCGAGTTGTTGGGTGCGGTGTCAGTTCCCCTGCCTGACCTTGGTTCGCTCGACCCCTTCATCAAGATCAACCGCCTCGACCTGGCTGCACAGGTGGAATTGAACGACCTGTTTGGTGAATTCAATATCGCTGGTTTTGCTGGCGCGGCCTTGCTGGATTCCCGGGCACAGGTGCGTGCAGGCGTGCGTCTGGATTTGAATCGCAACCGTGATCCGAATGGCGATGGAAAGTTGTCACTGTCGGAACTGAAGGCCTTGCGCGAAAGCGGTGTTGTGGCGCCGTTCAAAGGCTTGATCGCGGCGACACCGTCGGTGACGTTGGACGCCGAGTTGGCTTTCCAGGCCAACCTGAATGTCAACGACGAAAACTTTGGTGATTACTTTGGCACGCCGATTGTACTGATCCAGAGTGATGGCCTGTTTGAGCTGGATGACAACGGCGAAGTGCAGTTTGTTGCGCCGGATGTAAGCATTGATGTGCAGCTGAACGAAGTGCAGCGCGATGCACTCATCGATGTACTTGGCAGCTTGAAAGAAGCCGGTGAAGGCGCGTTGAACAGCGAGTTTCTGAACACCGAACTTCCACTGATCGGCAAGAGCCTTTCGGATTTGTTTGGCAGTGGCCAAAGTTCGGAAACCGTACTTAGCCGCATTTTTAACCTGGTAGATGCCGCACAGGCGTATTTCGATGGCACAAACCTGGGTGTTGCAACCCCTGAGTTGCCGCAGGAATTGATCGATGCACAGCCGGTTGCGCGTTTGACTGGCCTGCTGGACGCCTTGAATGCAGCATTGCGCCAGAACATTGTGCTTGAGTTCAACCCGGCAGAAACCAATTTGCGCGGCAAGAACCTTGCATTTGTCGACTTCAGTGGTTTGAATCTGCGTGGCTTTGACTTCACCGGTGCAGACTTGACCGGTGCAAACTTTGTCGGTGCTGACTTGACCGGTGCCAGCTTCAAAGATGCAATTCTACTGGGAGCCAGCTTTGCGCAGCGTGATGCTGCAAATGCTGAAGGTTACCGTGCAGTAAGCCGTGCAGAAGGTTCGCGCGGTGGTGCAGATTTTGGTGGTGTGAATTTCAGCGGCGCAGTGCTGACAGGCGCAAACCTGTCTGGTTTGAATTTGCGCGGCGCTGATTTCAGCGATGCAGAGATTCAAGGCGTTGATTTCCGCAACGCCTTGTTGGTCGGCACTGCGGTTGATGCTGGTTTCATGGACGAAGAAACACGCCTGGATGGCGCGATTGTCAACGGTGTGCCTCTTGGCCTTTCGTCATCACAGATTGACAGCTTGATCGATCTCGCATCAGGAAGCGCGTCTCTGAGTGGGTACGACCTGACTGGATTCGATTTCAGCGGCTTGAAACTGGCGGATGGCCTTGACCTGAGCAACGCTGTTTTGAAGGGTGCCAACCTGGGGGGTACTGTATTCGGCGGCGTGAATTTGCAGGGCGCAGACCTTAGCCTGTCGTTTGCGGCGGGCGCTGTGTTTACTGACGCCATGGTGAATGCACAAACAAACTTCGCAGGCGTAGTAATTGGTGTTGGCGAAGCCGCACCTGTTGGGGTGTTTGGTACGGTGATTGAGTTGAAGTCTGGTGCAGATTTGTCTGGCCGTGACTTGAGTGGTTTGGACCTCAGTGGTCTGGACTTCACGGGCGTGAATCTGAGCGGTGCGAACCTGAGTGGTTCCGTATTCAAGGGCGCAAAGCTTGCAGAGGCAATGCTTAGCGAGAGCACCGACTTCACGGGTGCAGACCTGCGTGAACTGGCTGAAGTGGCCGGTGCTGCGGCGATTGACCCAGCCATCAGCCTGCCCAAGGCAGTGCTTGGCATCTTCACCCGCGCCAACTTCAGTGGCGCGAACCTGCAAGGACTGGTGTTCGATGGCGTGAAGCTCAATGGTGCCGACTTGAGCGGCGCCAAACTGGACAACGCCAAGTTCGAGCGCGTGGACTTCGCAGGCGCAGACCTGCGCAACGTGACCAGCGCCATGAATGCTGCGCCAAGCGTCGCCGGTTCCAACTACAGTGCCGACACTTTGTTCAGCACAGGAGGCCTGAGCAACAGTCTGCGCCTTGGCATGAGTGAGACGATTGCCGTAGACCCGCTGGAGCTGGGCATTTATGGCCCAACCTTCGCCTTTGACGGTGGTCTGGAAGTGACAGACGGCGAGATCAAACTCGCCCTGAACTTCAAAGTGAACATCTTCAAAGAACTGGGCTTTGACTTCAACCTGGGCACGGCCGACCTGCCAGCGGCAGCGCGCGCAATCGTGCCCTCAATGAACGTGTCAGGCAGCGTAGGCGGCTATGTATTTGCAGTAGCCGACGTAGACTTTGGCCTGGTGCTGGGCACCCGCGCGGTGGGTGGTGGTTTCACATTGCCAGATGGCGAGATTGACGCCTACTTCAACGTCAACCGCCTGGAGGCGGGCGCAACGCTTGCCTTGAACAACCTGAATGCCGACATCTCCGTGTTTGGCCTGCTGGAAGGTCAGGTGGTGGACGGTGAAGTGGTGCTGGAAGCCGGGCTGCGCGTGGGCGTGGACGACCCCGACAACACCGATGGCTTGAACCGCATTTACGTCAGCGAAATTCCTGACGAAGGCGTGTCATCGCTGTTTAGCGTAGACACCTCTGGCTCACTGAGCTCGCGGTTCACCCTAAACGCCCAAGGCGCAGGCATCAACCTGAACGACTTTGGTCTGCCCGTGGTTGAGCTGAACGCCCCGGTGTTGTTCCTGCGCGACCCGGCCACAGGCCGCTTCAGCGTGAACAAGCCCGACGCAAGTTTGGACATTCGCCTGACCGCAACCCTACGCGACAGCCTGATTGGCACCTTTGATGCCATGGGCAGCCCGATTGAACCCGGCCTGCTGGGCTCAATTGATGCCACAGTCAATGAAGATATTCTGGGTGCCGGGTTCCTGAACACCAAGATCCCCGGCATCAACAAGACTGTCAACGAAATTGTCGGCTTTGACAGCGACAGCGGCAACGACGCCGAGATCAAAGTATTTGCCTTGAAAGAAATTGCCAAGGAATTCTTTGACCTTTACAGCTTTGACACGCTGGAACAAAGCCCAACCCTGAAGGCCTTTGCAGACTTTGTACAGGTTGAACTGGCCAAGCGTTTCCCGCTGCCCCTGAACGCAGCACAAACCGACTTCAGCGGACGGGACCTGCGCGGCTACGACTTTGCTGCCATGGGCAAAGACATTCGCAACTTCATTTTTGCAGATGCGAACCTGGCAGAAGCCAACTTCAGCGGGCTGGACCTGACAGGTGTGGACTTCAGCGGCGCGAACCTGGACGGCGCAATCTTTGACGAGAACACCGTACTGCGCGGAGCCGACTTCACAGGCGCCTCGCTGGTAGGTGTCAAGTTCAAAGGTGTGGGCACCAACGCCATGGGCGAAGTGTTCCTGCGTGGCACGCACTTTAACGACAGCCTCACGGGAGATGTGTTCCGTGAAGGCATCAACTTCACACGTGCCAACCTGACCGATGCCGACCTGTCAGGGATTGATTTGACAGGCATCAACCTGACAGGCGCGAACCTGAGCGGCGCGAACCTGAGCGGGGCCAACCTGCGCGGTGCACTGCTGGTGGGTGCAAACCTGCGCGGAGCAGACCTGCAAGGCGCATTTGCGCTGGATGCAAACTTCTCGGCGGCGCGCGCAGGCGCAATCCGTCTGGAGAATGGTGACTTCCAGAGCACCGCGTTTGACCACATGCTGACGAACTACAGCCTGAAAGCCACGTTTGGCAGCGCAGCAGACAACATCATCAACTTGGCGGTGCCAAAGGGCATTGACATCCCCACGATCGATTTGGGCGACATTGATTTTGACTTTGACTGGTCAGGTTGGGACTTGTCGGGCATCGACTTCAGCGTGTTGAAGAAACTGAAGTTTGGTTTGAACATCGACCTGAGCGGCATCAACTTTAGTGGCCTGGATCTGCGGGGTTGGGACTTCAGCGAAATTCCTTTGCCGAAGTTCAAAGACATCTTTGCGTTTGGCACCAAGTTCCACGGTTTCCCCGGTGGCATCGACCCCTTGTTCTTCCCTGACTTCCCCAACGGTGAAGATGAAGGCGATTACATCTTCCTGTTGCCCGAGCACGGTGGTAGCGAGACAGGTTATGACTTCAGCGGATTTGATTTCCGTGGCTGGAGCTTCCGTGGCCTGAACTTTGACCTGCCCGATTTCCCAGACTTCAAGCTGGACTTTGGGAATGCGAAGCTGGACTTCGCGGTGCTGTTTGATGTGGTCTTTGGCGATGTGAACTTCGACTTTGATGCGAGCCTGAATGGTTCGTTCTGGAAGAATCTGAAGTTCAACGGCGAATTGAAGTTGCCGAACTTCCTGCGCAACATCAACTTTGGTGGCTTTGACTTCAACGAGTTGTTTGCAGGCCCAGACTTCACTCCAAGCGTCAATCTGTGGGGCGGCTTTGGCCCAATGGGCGCGCCGGATGTGAGCGGTTCAAGCTTTGGTGAGTCGTTTAACATCGGTAAGTTCCTGATCAGCCTGCACCTGAAGTTCAAGGAGCTGATTGCGAACATTCCCGCAATCGAGCTTCCTGACTTCCCCAAGATCGATTTCACAGGTGTCAGCCTGGCAGGTCTGGACTTGAGCGGCTTGCTGAACATCCAGATTCCTGACTTCAACTTCAAGGACCTGTTCAAGGGCTTCAAGCTGCCCAAGGTGGATTTCACAGGCACCAAGTTCCCGATTCTGCTGGGCCCGGATCAAAACGACCCAAGCAGTGGTTTCAGCTTTGACTTCAGTGGCATTGACTTGAGCTTTGCAACGTTCAAGTTCCCTGATCTGCCTGACTTCACGCTGCCCAAGTTCAACTTCAGCGGCGCAACGCTGACCGGTATTGATCTGAGCTTCCTGCTGGATCTATTCAACTTCGGTTCAATTGGCACGGGTGCAAACATTGAATTGAGCGGTTTGCCCGAGGTTGATTTGCCAGCGGCCAAAGGCCAGTTGGCGATGTTTGAAATCGACCCGATTGTTCTGGACGACGTGTTTGGTGAGGTGACAGGCCCGGCCTTCGCCTTTATTCCGAAGTTTGATTTGGGCAGCAAGGTCACGCTGGGCTTCCAGTTGATCACAAACCTGGACACTGGGTTTGATTCCGAATTCAGCTTCACTACCGAAGACCTTGGTGTGCCCGCATCCATTGCGAGCATCGAAGGCAGCGGCCGTGCCCTGGGCCGGTTTGTGCTGTTGACCGATATTGAAGCCGGTATTGTGATTGGTACTCGTTCCAGCAATGTGCCGGTTGTAGGCGCCTTGCCAATTCCTACGGATGCGGAATTGTTCTTCAAGGTAAATCGTCTGGACACTGGGGTGTCACTGGACGTAACCAATTTGCAAGCAAGTGTGAACGCTGGTGGCGACCTGGGCACCATCGAGTTGCTGGAAGCGGAAATCTCCGGCAAGGTGGCTGCGAGCATTAAAGTGACTGACCCTGACAACAGCGACAACCTTGGTCGCATTACCTTGAAGGATATTCAAGGGCTTGCTGGCCAGGGCCGCACAGTGGGTTCCATCATTGAAATTTCACCAGCCGGAACGCTGGATGCTCGGTTTGTGTTTGATGGCAGCATTGGTGGGTTGAACCTGGGGCAACTGGGTAATCCGATTCTGGTGGTTTCATCGGAAATCGTGAACGACGAACTCGCCATCAACTATTTCTTTGATGTAAGCATTGGCGGTGAAGACGCCAAATCCAATCTGAGCGAATTGTTCAACCAGGTTGGCAACATCACCAACGGGCTGGATGATTCCTTCCTGCTGGACACCGCGCTGCCTTTGGTCAACAAGTCGCTTGGGGATTTGATGATGTCCAAGGATGGCCGCACCCTGGGTGATGTGTTGTCATTCCAGCGCGTACTGGCCGATGGCCGCAAGCAGGACGTACTCGAAGCTTATTACGCCAAGTCTGAAGCGAACGCCGAAGACCCGACCCTGCGCGGTCTGATTCAACAGTTGCGCGATTACCTGAGTGCCACTGGTGATTACTCGGATTTGCAGTCGCTGTTGCCAGCGCAAAGTGGTGAAACAGAAGTTGGCCCATTCACCATTGGTGGCGGCTTTGATTTCAACACTTCTGAAGCGGTGGCTTTGGGCTTGGGTGACGATGTCACCGAGTTCACGTTGAGTTTTGGTGGTCAAACCACGGGCCCGATTGCACGTGGCATGACAGACGAAGACACGGCAGCAAACATCAAGGCTGCCCTTGAAGCTCTGACTGGGCTCACAATTACCCGCGACCCGGATGGAGCTGCCGGAAATGCAGTTCCCGAGATTATTTCCGATGTGACAAGCTTAATGGGCAATGTGGATGTAAGCCGCAGTGCCAATAATCTGTTTGTAGTTACATTCAAAGGCGATCTTGCTGCGAAAGACATTTCCACCACGCTGACTTCACAAACCAGTGGTGTGATCACTCGGGTACAAACTCAGGGCGAAACAAAAGAATTGCGTTTGGATTTGAAGTTGAATCTGGAGCAAGTTTTCACAACTGCACTTGACCTGTCGGTGGGTATCGACAACCCAGAGTTGAAGTTCAAGGGCGGTGCCGACCTCGAGTTCAAGGGCAATGTCTCCTTCGACTTCTCGTTTGGTTTGGCGTTTGACTCAATCAGCGACTTGGCCAGCGCCAGCTCGCCATTCTTCCAGTTGCGTGATGCGCAGGCCAGCGTAACTGCCCAGGCAAACAACCTGAATGCGGGTATTTCGCTGGGTGTGCTTGATGCAAGCATTGACCGCGGCACGCTGGATTTCGCAGCCAAAGCCAGCCTTGGTTTTGACCTGGATGGTGAAGAAGGCAACAACTTCGCCAGCGGCATGCGCGCCAGCCTGAAAGACATTCAGGACTCGACACTTGAGTTTTCTGACATGTTCGATGTGGCTGCTGATTTGTATGCCACGGCGGACCTGCCTATCAAGGCCCAATTGTTTGGTGGTGACCTCACCAAGCTGACCGGCGGCAACAACCCCAAGCTGGTGATTGAGTACGGCACGGAAGACTTGCCGGTTGCCTTTGAAGACCTTGGCAACACCACGCCCGTGGTGCGCAAGGAAAACTTCAGTAACCTGACCAGCCTGACCAATCTGAGTCCAGCCCAGATCATCCAGATGCTGGCTAACATTGGCAACTTCCTTGCTGAGTTCAGGAACTCCGAAGCCTTTGATATTCAGGTTCCATTCACGAATACCGACCTAGGCGATATTTTTGACTTCGCCAACGGTTACACACAAGCCTTGAACAATGCCCTGATGGGTATTACTTCGAACGTGATCGAGGGCGACCGGGTTGTGAGCCCACGTCTAAATGACGACGTCGCGTTCACTTTGATGATTAAGCGCAAGGGCGACGCTCAGGCCATGCCTTATACGGTCCAGCTGTTCAAGGCAGACACGGCAGGTTTCACCCACATTGACGAGCTGGCTGAGTACGTCAATGCCAAAGTGGCCGAAGTGGCCCAGGGTGCTTTGACTGTACAAAACGGTGTAATTGCCGGCAAAACCGAAACCACAGTCACTGACGTGGATCGCGAAAGCAGCGAACAGAGCGAGGCCGCCAAAGGTGCCGTTGCAACAGTAACCACGGTTCAGGAAGGCGGCGAGGCCATTCCAGCCGTCTTGCAGATTGAGCTGGGCATTGGTGCAGGCACAGTCACACTCAAAATGGGTTCAAAAACCCAGACTGTGATGCTGCTTGATTCAGACAGTGATCTGGATGTAGCCAACAAGCTGCAGGCAGGTTTTGCTGCTTTGGCGGGTGTGGATGCTGCCTCCATCAAGGTGACTTTCAACACCCGTGCTGAAGGTTATCGAGTGGAGTTCGGCGGTACGCTCGCGGGCAGACCCTACATTGCGCAGGAAACCTTGAATGGCGTGGTGACCTCGAAAGGCAAGGTGGTCACGCTGCAAATTGGTACCGGCGCAGGTCTGGTTACCTTGATGCAGAACAACCCCGCCTTGAACCAGACTTTCACGGTGGGAGAAACCGAGTCTGCTGCTAGCATTCTTGGCAAGCTGCGTGCTGCAGTTGCTGCAATGTATTCAGTGGACCCAAGTACATTGGCTGTGTCAGGCAACCGACTTGATGGTTTCAAGGTCACATTCCAGAATCTGATTTTCCTGAATGGCTTGAAGGGCGCCTTGATGCTTCAAGGCTCGAACGTGGTGGAACTGGCTTTCAACAAGAGCAGTTCTGCCAACTTCGACATTGCCGAAGTGTTGAATCACGAGGCTGGTGTTTCCGAGCAGAAAGTAATTTCTTTTGCGGGCATTTCGAGCGGAACTTTTGAAATTGAATTGCTGGGCAAACGGTCAGGTCCGATTGTGTATCTGCCGGACCCTACCGTGCAGGTGCAACTAATTCAGAAAGCACTCGACAGCATGATTGGTGCTGGCAACGTGGTGGTTTCTTTCCCGAGCCGCGACCCGTTTGACCCCAGCTTGCGTAACACCGGCACCGCCCCTAGCTTCATTTTGGACTTCTCTGAGGGTCGTTACACTCAGAGCAACGTGCCAGACATGCGTTTCTACCCAGGTGGTTTGAAGTTCAGCAACTTCGTGCCAGCCGGAAGGGAAGCTGGTATGGAGATCGTGGAGTTCAAGTCAGGTAAAAATGCAACGGGTGAAGTGCAGTCCATTACTGTGGGTGCGGGCGCAAATCCTGCTCAAACCACGTTCAGCCTGTCGTTCACCCATGGTGGGAAAACCTACACAACAGGTGTGCTTAGCGCAGACCTGAGTGCGGGCAAAGTGCGTGAAGCGCTTTTGAATGCTGTTGATTCGGCAAACGTAAAGTTGTCTGATGGTATTGCCGGTGTTGATTTAAGGGTCACGTCACCCAAAACGGGTGTATGGCGCGTCAGCTTTGAAGGTGCGTTGCGTGGTCAGGAAATTGCTGACCTTGCATTTGCACAAACGCCTGTGAACACTGTGGTCAGTGCTGTCGGGTTCCGCACAGTGCAAACTGCAGAGGTTCGTTCCGAAACCCAAGCTTTGCAATTCAATGCCAGCAACGGTGAGTTCCGTATTCAACTGGGCGAATCAGGTGCGTTGTCATCTGTGGTGTCAGCCAACATTACTGCGGCGGAATTGCAGTTGTTGCTTGAAAATCTACCAGAGGTCGGTAACGGCAATGTCACTGTGACTCAGAGGCAACAGGGCAATGGTGAGTCGCTGACTTTCGAAGTTCGCTTCAGGGGCGAGATGGCAGGTAAGGACGTAGGAGAGCTTCGCGTTACGCCAGTGCAGGTGATTGGCATGACCGCGTTCACGCCGAGCGACATCAATGGCGACACCACATCGGTGTCCCTGGCGTTTGCTGATGATGTAGACACGGTTGTAAAGGTCAACATCACCGGCTTGACACCTGCTGCGATCGCTGCGGAGTTGGAAAATGCCTTGAAAGGCCTGAAAGGCGTCGAGGAAGCGAACGTCGTTGTGCGTGAAAACGGTGACTATGAGGTCATGTTCCTGGGCAGCCTGGCTGGCCAAGCTACTGCGGCTTTGTCGGTTACCCGAGAGGTGAAAGGGGTGGACCAAGTGGTCCGCAAAGACGCCACTATCACCACGAAAACCGTTGCGGCGAGCCTGATTCGGGTAAGCGCATTTGAGACACGTCAAATCGGCAGTCTTACACACGGCAAACTGCAGTTTGTGGCAATTAACCCTGACCAGTTCGAAGAATTCAGGATTGTTCCCTCTGCATTCGCGGCCATTGTGACTGAGGTTGAGGGTGGTGTTGCAGGTTCCGACGAGGTTCAGCGTCTCATTTTGAGTAATGTCGGCGGTGCATCGGGTGCAAACATGTCCCGATTCCAGTTGCAGTTCTTCTCAAAAGGCGCGAATGATGTAGACGTTGCTGAAGAACTGACAGTGACTTTGCCTGCCAACGCCACAGCCATTGAAATTCAGGATGCAATCAATGCCACCCTGGGCTCAGCCGGTTCAGTGACGGTGTCTGAGGTCACAGAAATTGCGGATGATCCCCTGCCGTTTGGCATCAAGATGTATGACATTACCTTCTCCGGTGGTTCGCTGAAGGGCATGAATGTCGCCGAGGGCAGTGCATTCTTCACCGCCAGCACCGATGGCATGACCTTGTTGAACGCAGGCAATGCCTTGCGTTCCTCAACGCCAGTGACTGTTGTCGCATACACACTGCAGGACGGCACAGTCAAAACAGCCACCACCATTGCGAAAAATGAAGTTCAGCGCGTGGTGCTGGACGACGTTGCGAGTGGCTTTTTCGGCAGCAGCATTGTGATTGACGGAGTAACTTATGCCACACAGCAAGGTGTGAAGTTTGGCATGACTGGTGAGGAGCTGGATGCTGCACTTGCCAAAGCTGGTGTAGCTGTTACTGAAGACGCAAGCGACAGCGAGAAGTACTCTGCATTGTTAAGCAAGGTGCTTACGCGCACCTTCGCCAACGCAGACACGCCGCTGATTGGTGCGAATGCCGATGTGCGTGTTGTTGAAATGTCCGAGAACACCCTAGTGTTTGACATTGAATACAACGGTACGCTGGCCGGACGCAATCTGCAAACGATTTCCGTGTTTGCCGACTTCCTTCAGGGCATTGAAAGCACTGCCAGTTTTGGCAACGGTGCAGACACTCTTGGTTTTGGTGCAATTGGCAAAAATGCCATTGTCGAGAAAGGACCGAAGTTCAACACGCTTGCCGACATCGGGCCAATTTTGCAGGAAATGGTCTCGCAGCTTTTGCCGAACGGTGAAGTGTTCAGCATCACGCCACGTTTTGATGTCGATGCGATGGACTTCCTTTTTGACCTGAAGTTGACGCCCTCCTTGCCCACAATCACAGTACCTTTGAATCTCGATTTCGATCTGGATCCGTTGGCATCACTGAACACGAAAGGCGACTTGACGATCGATGCAGGTATCAGTCTGCTGGCAACGATTGGTATCGACTTCAATCGCCCTGAAAACTTCAATGTGAGCATGGGTATCAAGAAGGTAAATACTGCAACTGGTGATGTGGCTTTACCAAGCAGTCTGAACTACGGCGGCACAGGGGCGCCAGATCGCACATTCCGTGTGGTGCTTGATGGTGAAACTTTTGTTGTTGAACTGGACGCAGATGAAGCGACCAGCAGCCAGACACAAGCAGGGCTGGTGACTGCCATCAATGCAGCGCTGATGGCAGAAACCCTGAAAACAGGTTCTAAGTTGAGCACTGCCGGGTACAGCACGCTTGGTGAAGCTTTGACTGTGAAGTTAAGCGCAGACAACAAGCTGGCATTTGAACTGATTGCCCAGAATGTTCTGGACATGAAAGTGAGCGCGACTGACGCGGGCGCTCGGGCGGTGTTTGGCACAAGCACTGTGACTGGTAGCCAGGTGATTGAACGTGTGGCCTTGCCGCAAAGCATCGTATTTACCGATCCACAAGTGTTCCAGCTTGCCGTGGATGGCGCAGATGATGTGTTGAATGCAACCAGCACCACGCTGGACAATGTCATTACCATTCAAGTTCCCGCGGGCACTTACACGCCTGCTTCACTGATCGCGGCTTTCAATAGCGCCTTTGCTGCCATAACAGGCAACGACCTAGGCCCGTTGAATGGCGTATCGGGTGTATCAAGCCTGGCCGATGTATTCCGTGCCCGATTGGCCTTAGCCGAAGCGGGTAATTCGGTGATCCAGTTCCAGACGCTGAATGAGAAAATCACGTCCCTGCGATTCCTCGGTTCAGAAGCGACAGACCTCGCAAAGACTTTGGGAATTCAGTTCGGAGTCACTGTTGAAGCATCGGCCGTTAGCGTATTCCTGCAGGATGCATCACTGGGTGGAAAATTTGACGCACGTGTCGACAACTTCTCAGGCGAGGCATCGCTGAGTTTGTTGAAATTGAAGCTCGATCACCTCACCGCAGCATTCAGCGCGGGTGTGTTGACGCAGCTGAGGGGTGGCCCGGACGGCGATGCTGGCGACCGCGTGTATGTGAGCGATTTGATCAAGGCGGCCACTGAGCATTTCAGTGACTTGGGTGTTCGTGGTGAAGTAATTGCTCCCAAAGGCGGTTCCATCAAACTGGATTCTGCTGTCTTGAATGCATCACCCGAGATGAAGGGTTCGCTGGAAGCGGACGTTGGCTTTGTTTTGAAGCTGACCCCCGACGCACCAGCAGGCCAGCAGGCAAAAACCGTTGATGTCATCGTGACATTGCTGGCTGACGCCACCAAGAACTTCGCCACGATTGACCAGTTGGTAAGCTATATCAATGATCGTGTGGCAGCTGCGATTGCTGAGCACAATCTTGAAAATCCAAGTGAAACCTTGCCAGCAAACTTCACGTTTGTTAGCAAAGCAGACAACATCAATGTGTTGGGCAACGAAGTGGAGGTTTTGCAGTTCAATTCGCCCACCAGCCATGCGTTGGAAGTAGTTGGACGTCGTTTGATTTCTGAGTATGTCACCGACTTCATTTTCACAGATTCAACTTTCAACCTAGATTCCACGCCCATTGCTACGCTGGTCATTGATGGCGTGAGCGTGGACGCCGGTGGTATCAACCTGTTGCCCCCGGACGTGGTGCCGCAGATTGATATTTCTGTGCCAGTGATTGATGTTTGGAAAGGTGCGGTTTCCCTTGCTGATGCAGTCAAGGTGGACATATTGGGTGCGGACTTCCTGACCAACTTCAAGAACCTGTCGCTTGCACAGATTGTTGAGGGCTTGCGTCTGGTGTCCAACATGTTGGGCAAGCTGAGCACGTTTAGTTTCCTGAATCAGAAGATTCCAATCATCGACAAGAGCGTCAATGATATTTTTGATGTGGCGTCCGATTTGGCAATGGCCATCGACAAGCTGGGCACCAACCCTGCACAGGGTGTGTCCGAGTTGCGTCGGGTTTTGTCTGAAAGTTTCGGAATCCCGGTCTTTGATCCGGCACGTCCGGATGTGTTTGGTCTGGACATAGGTTACGACAACGTCAGCAATGCCTTGCGTATTGATATTCCATTCCAGTATCAGCTGTTCAACCAGCAGTTCCCGATCAACATCGATCTGCAAACACTGGGCGATCTGATTGGCGGCGATGCGTTTGCTTCAGTGCTGGGTACTGTCAGCAACCTGATCGATTTGCAGGCGTCAGCCACGGTAACCGTGGTACCAACCGCCAGCATTAACCTGTCATTGGGCTTCGACCTGGGTTCAGGCGAGTTTTTTGTCTACGACTTCTTCGACAACAACACGCCCACTGATTTGGCGGATGACAAAGGTACATTTGCCCGTTTGACGGCATTGATCAATGGAGAGTCTTTGAACTTTGCTGCACGCCTTGGGCCAGTTAGCCTGGGTATTCGCGATGGTTCAGCCGACATCAATATCGAAGCAGGCCTGTTCCTGAAAGACGACCCCACTGGGGCAATCGGTCAGGGCGACGGCAAGCACTACTTCAACGCAGCCATGCAGGTGCAAACACTGCAGGCTGGCACAGCGCAGGGCTTGATTTACGACAACACACCGCTAACGGACAACGAAGTTGCTATCACAGGTGCCGCAACCCAGGGCTCGCCATTGACTGTTGTGCCCAAGACAGACAGCAGTTTCCAATTGCGTTTTGTTGTAGGTGGAGTCAGCTACGCCACTGCTCCGATCTTGAATAGCTTCGACGCAGAAGGTGTCAAGGCGGCCATTGAATCGACCTTGTTGTTCGGACCAGGCGCACTGCGAGGCGCAGTTGCTGTCACATTGGTTGACCCCAAAGATACAACGAAAGGCTTCAAGGTTGTATTGACTGGCAGTGGCTTTGCAGGCAAGACCATCACGGCTACAGCCCATGGCTTGAACGCTGAGACCCCAGTGGGTGCCTTGAATACAATTCAGTGGCTAAAACTGGTCTCTGGTAGTGCAGGTACATTCAAGTTGTCGGTTGATTATGGCGACGACACTTACACCACTGGCGACATTGCTTACGATGCAACACCTGCGGTCATCAAGGCGGCACTGGAAGCGGCATTCCGTTCTCCTGCTGGCAGTGTCAAGGCATTGCCGAACGCTATGATTAATGTGACCTACCACAACGCAGAGAATCCAGCAGATGGTTGGGATATTGAATTTGCCGGCACAGAGTTTGCAGGCAAGAAAATCGGTCTTATCGATGCCGACGAGGGCAAGATTACCTTCAAGGGCCAGATCAGTGTAGTACCGCTGACCATGGGCGGTGTGGCTGGCGCAGTTGCGGTAAGCCGAGTAACGATGGTTGCAGGCACGGGCGGTACGTTTGACCTGTCGTTCAAGTATGGCAACGTGACCAAAACGGTCGAAGACATTGACTACGATATTACGGCAGAAGAACTTGAGCAAAAGCTCAATGCAGCTGTATCCCCAACTTACAAAGGAATCAGTGTCGAAGTAGACCGTGATTCGGGTAGCTTCAAGATCACCTTTGGTGGAAACACTTTCAAAAACAAGGCAGTGGAAGTGACGGTGAACACCGACAATCTGACTGCTACCGCGTTTGGGTCAGTATTCCGTGATCTCGAAGTCGACTTTGATGGAAGTGCGCAAGTGACATTGCCGACGTTTGTCGAGTTGCCTTCGGAAATCTTCGACCTGGGTACCACGCTTGGATTGATCCCCGGAGGAACCGACAACCCGATTTCTGTTGGCGACATTCAGCTCGGCATTGGCAGCCTGAGAACATTCTTCACCAGGGTGTTTGATGGCCAGTCCATCCGTTCAGAGGCAGTAACAGGGCAGTTCCCGACCATTTTCGATGCCGGTGTAGACGTGTACTACAAGCTGCCGGGTGTGGGCGAATACCTCGAGATTTTCCGCCTGAAGAACCCGCTGTTCCAATTGCTGCGCGACCCAAGTGTGCTGTTCGACGGCATCAACTTCGCTTTGAATAACATCAAGAGCGGAATTGAAACACTGACCAAAATTCCGCTGCCTCTGATCGGCGATCAATTGGCCAAAGGTGCGGACTTCATTTCCTTGTTCCAGGACAAGGTGCTGGGCACCATTCAGCGCGTACTGGATGAGCAGCTGGACAAATTTGGTGGATTGGACAACGCACTGCGTGAGTTGCTGTTCACTATCTTCACCGATGACACCAACAAGGACGGCATCATCAACCCTGCCAAGGATTTGGTGGAGTACCTGCAGAACAGTGGCAATGCGGACTATGCATTTGACAACCCGTTGTTGAATTTCTTGAAAGATTTCAACTTCGACGGACTGGTCACGTCTGACGACATTGTGCTGGAGTACATTGCACTGGGCGCGGCTACCCGTGCCAAGAACATTGAAGATGGCACGCGTCTGGGTTATGTGCTGGCGGGCGAAACGTCGATGGAGCGCAATAACAAGAAGGGTGGTGACATAATTGATGTCGTCGATGGGATCACAGCACTTGATGATGCGGGCGCATTGCAGTTGCGTATGCACTTGGGTCAAAGCCTGTTGTCACGCGACATCGATATTTCCTTTGACATCGGCTTCCCGGGGTTGAGCCTGGAAGTGGATGGTGGCTTGCAGCTTGATCTGGGTTGGGACTTCTACTTCGGCTTCGGCTTGAGCATCGACGATGGCCTGTACCTAATCAGTAAGATGACCGACCATGCGGGCTTGGGTGACGCCGAGTACTTTGACTCGGCTTACCTCGAAAGCATTGGTTTGCTGGACACGGTCAGTGAAACATCAGATGATCTTAAACACCAGGCTTACCTTGAAAGTATTGGCTTAATCAATGCACAGGGTGAAGTCGAGTACAAGCAGGACGAAGTTCGCAATGAACTGCTGAAGAACGTGTTTGAGCTGCCCGACAGCGGCGCAAACGCTGCAGTGAAGGAAATCCAGATCAATTTTGATGCGTACCTGCAAGGTCGTGACCGCAACGGTGATGGTGTTGTAGACCCAGCGCAGTTGAAGGCGAACATTTTCTTCCTGACCGGGACCATCATTGACGATTGGAGTAATTCAATTCGCTTGCCTGATGAAACACTGGTCAGTTCACCTGATCTGTTTGATCACGGTATCGGTTCACGCACCTACTTCCGCGGAAGTTTTGCGATCGACATTCGTGATCGCAACGACGACGGCCGCCTTACATTCGGTGAAATGAATTCAGGCAAGTTCCTGGACAACTTCAAGGCCGAGTTGAATGCCAAGGCGCAAGCCAACTTCAATATGAACCTGGCTGTTGAAGGCAGCAAATCATTGCCACGTCTGTTTGCCGATTTCCATCTGGCTTACTCGCTGAAAGCGATCGACGTGAGTGCCTTGGCTGCTGACAGTGCCGAGGCAAAATACCGCAAGCTGTTTGGCCCAAGCCCGACAATCTGGATTTCAGATCTGGCATTGGACGTGGGCAGCTTCTTCAGTGACTTTTTGAACCCGATCGTGAAAGAAATTCAACCTTTCACAAAAGAAATTGAGAAGATTACAGGTATCCTCGGTGAGCGAATTCCTGGGACTGCGATATTCAACGGGGGTCGAGACTTGACCATCCTCGAGCTGGCTGAAGTGTTTGGCAAGGGTGGCAGCAAGCAGGTTCAGTTCTTGAAGCAATTCAAGAACTTGATTGACACCATCAACGCAATTCCGACTGACGCTGGCAACTTGATCATTCCGATTGGTGCCGTATTCACCTTGAGCGGCAATGTAAATTCCGCATCGAACAAAACCGGTGCCTCTCTGACTGGTTCGGTGTCTTCGATCAGCAGTGCATTGAACACACCTGTTGTACCCAAAGCCTTGACGGCACCGGGAGGAACAGGTGCAGCGCCAGGCCAGCCTGCAGCAGGTGCGCAAAGTGGCGTGTTGGGCTTCCTTGCCAAGTTGAACGATCCGAACAGCGCACTGCGTGTGCCGTTCCTCGCTGATTTCTCCAAGATTCTGGATGTGATCACCGGGAAAACCGTGGACCTGGTGACATACACACCTAAACCATTCCGTTATGACACGCAGATCGAGCTGAGCAGTATTTTGTATTCCGGCCCAGTGGTGAAGGCGGGTATTCGAGGGAAGCTGGGCGTTGAACTGCATTTGGGCTTTGGCTTTGACACCTTCGGTATCAACAAGTATTTCGAGACTAGAAACGTCAAGCACATCTTTGATGGTTTCTACATCAGTGACAATTTTGTCAATGGCAAAGACATGCCGGACATCATTTTCAAAGCTGGTCTGGAAGTGTTTGCGGGTCTGGATGCCGGCATTGCCAGCATTGCGCTGGCTGCTGGAGTGGATTTCAAGGGCACGCTGGACTGGAATGACAACAACGGCAAAGGCGCGAATGACAACAAGTTCCGACTGTCTGAAATCGCTGATGTGCTGTTGTGTAACCCTATGGACATTTTCGAAGTCGGAATGTTGATTGAGTTCCAGGCAAACCTTGCAATTGAGGTTCCTGTGATTGGCACGGTGTATGAGAAAGAACTCTTCCGTGAAAAGTTGTTCGAGTTCAAACACACGCCAGCGCCATGTTTCCCGATTCTGACTGCTGATGATGATGGCGACGGCACATTCTCCCTGCACATGGGGGCGGGCCTGACCGATCCAATTCTGCTGGCTGACATCGGCGCATCGCAGTATGCAGATGATTTTGCAGCCGCCAAGGCTGAAAACCGGGTTCACAAGAACACCGAGGACGTGGATGAAACCTACGTCATCAAGCAGATCGGTACGGACGAAATTGAAATCACGGCCACCATTGATGGCACGGATTACACCCGTACCTTCTCCGGTGTGAAGCGGATCGTGGGCGTTACGGGCAATGGAAAAAACAAGATTGATGTGTCAGGTTTGACCTCGATCGAAGCCATCCTGATCGGCACAGGGGTGGGTGACAACGAGTTGATTGGCGGTGGTGCCAACGACACGTTGGTGTCCAATAGTTCCGGCAAAACCACGATTCGTGGCAATGGCGGTTCAGACATGTTGGTGGCCCGCGGTGGCAGCAGCACGCTGACAGGCAATGCAGGTTCTGATACTTACCGTTTCCTTGGTAACTACGGCACGGTGACAGTGGACGACCTCACGCTGGCTGACCCGAATGTGCTGGACTTTTCCAAGCAGACGGCCGCAGTGGTGTTCGACACCCTGAACATGAAAGCCATGCAGGGCAGCAACACCGCCACATGGAACCGTGCCACTTCAGTGGGCTGGATAGCGGGTGGTCAAGGTTCAGACACCATCGATATGTCGTTTGAAAGCAAGCCACTGCACATTGCAGTGAAAGACGAGGGCTCTGCAAGCCTTAAGGCAAAGTTGAGCGCGGCTGCACAGGCTGTGGTGACTGACACTGGTGGTTCGCAACTGAATCGCGGTATTGTGAGCAACGCCACAACAGGTGCCATTGGTGGTACACAATTCGGTGATGGTTCATTTGTATTCACCGGCATAGAAAACGTGATCGGTGGTATCAACAGCGACGTGTTTGCGTTTGACAACGCACACGCCCTGACCGGTTCTGTTTACGGTGCAGCCACGCGCACTGGCGGTGCCAACGTGGGCTTGAATACTGCCGCCGAACGAAGCACTTCCCGAAATACTCTCGATGTGTCCTCTTACAACAGCGGTGTTTCGATTGATGAAAGCAGTGCTTCGGCCAACAGCCGTTTCAGCACAGGCGCACAGTCTGTGAAGGTGGGTGGTTTCCACAACATCTTCGGTGGTGCTGGCAATGACACCTTGGTGGGCAATTCAGCCAACAACATCATTCTTGGTGGTGGTGGGGATGACACGCTGCGGGGCATGGGTGGCAATGACTTGTTGTCAGTCGATGGTTTGCAGTTCATCAATGCGTCTGGCAACACAGTTGAAATTGCAAAGTCTGGTGCCAAGCTCGCATGGCAGCAATTGCCGAATCGAGAGTGGACCTGGTTTGGTCAGGTCGTCGAAAACGTCCAGAAGTCCACTGGACCGCAAGCTGCAGAAGGCGGCGATGGTGATGATGTTCTGTTCGGTTCAGCAGGTTCTGACGTTCTGAACTCAGGCATGGGCAATGACATCATGATAGGTGACTTTGCGCAAATCCGCTTCGCAGCTGACGGCATGGTTGACACCCTCACATCTAAACAAAGTGGGATCGGTTCTGCCGACACGATTGTTGGTCTGACAGGTCGACACATTGTTGCAGGTGGTCAGGGTGCAGACAACATCACGTTAGGCGACGGCGACAACGTCGTGCTGGGTGACTCTGGTGTGGTGAAATTGAAAGCATCGACCCGCCGAGTGACCGAAATCAGCAACTTTGATGAGCTGACGAACGACACCAAAGGCGGAGCAGATACCATCACCGTAGGCACTGGTAGCAACATCATTCTGGGTGGCTTGGGTGCAGACGTGATTACCGCGTCCGACCTGGTAAGCAGCACCAACGTGGTGATCGGTGACCACGGCCGACTGGTGTACTCCAAGTCAGAAAACGCGGAGCACCTGCTTGCGTTGATTGAAACGACAAAACCTGGCGTGAACGAAAGTAACACCGCCAGTGACGACTTGATCAACCTGGCTAGTGGCAATGCAATTGTGGTGGGCGGCGCTGGCCGCGATCGCGTGACCATTACTGCAGCCGCATCCAATGCAAATACGCAGCGCATGATCATCGGTGGTCATGGCCGCATCGAGTTTGATGCATTTGGCCGCATGACCCGCCTTGTGAGCACCGACACGTCGGCCACACAAGACAGCGATGACACTGTAACCATCGGTGCAGGCCGCAGCGAGGCAAGTGGTTCATTCGGTGACAACATTGTGGTTACCGGCATGGGCAACGACACCATCCTGATTGGTGGCGGCAACCTGATCAACGGCCTGAACTCCGGCCGTGGCGTGAGTACCGACATCGTGATTGCCGACAATGGCGAGGTTGTGCGTTCGGCCCCTTCTGAAGCCGAGTTGAACCAGTTGTTGGTGGTGCGCTCCATCCTGAACGACCTCGGTGGGAACGACATCATTGCAACCGGCTCTGGCGGCAAAACGCTGATTGGCGGCATGGGTGCGGACCAGATCACTGCATTCAATGGCGACCATTTCGTGTTCGGCGACAGCGGTTCGATGAACTACGACAGCGCCGCTGAAAACGGTGTGTTGCGCAGCCTGGTGTCAGAAGGCCTTGTGTTCGGTGGTGATGACCTCATTACGCTGGGCGACGGCTTCAAGATGGTGGTTGGCGGCTTTGGCTCCGACAGCGTACGTGTGAACGCCACACGCGACGCGAAGAGCAGCAACAGCGAACAGCGTGGCCGTTTTGCGCGCTTCCTGTTGGGTGACGCTGCCACGGTCACTTTCGACGTGGTGGGTGGAGTACAAACCGTGATGTCGGCAGATGTAATCGCAGCCACAGCCGGGGATGACACCATCACCGTAGGTGTTGTGGACAGCACTGCAGACTTGGGGCGTAACGTGATCGTGGGTGGTTTGGGCGCAGACCGTATTACTGTGCAGCCAGGTGCTTACAGCATTGATACGGTGGTGGGTGATAACGCCTTGATTGAGCAGAAAGCTCAAAGCTACGGCATTCAAACAATCACAACATTGAATGATGAGAAAGGCGATGCCGACAACATCAATCTGGGGCGTGGTGCGAAAACAGTGATCGGTGGCTTCGGTGCTGACAACATCAATCTGGCCACCGCGGCAGGGATGGACGGCAAGCTCAACAGCAGCACGATATTGGGTGACTCCGGTACTTTGACGTTCGAACCAGGCAACCCTGAGGGTATTGATGGCTCTGCAACGGCGGACAGCTTGAGAACCGCAACCAGCAAGTCGATCAATTTTGGAGGAGCAGATGTTGTCAACGTACTTGATGGTGACGTGATATTTGTTGGTGGTAGCGATCGTGATCGTTTGAATGTTGACTCTTCACGCACGGCCTTCCGTTTGGCAGTGGGTGACAGTGCCAGCTTGCAGTTCACAGCCGCTGGACTGGCCAGTGACGTAACACTGATCAGTACTCTGGACACAACAGCTTCCACTGGCGACTCTGACACCATCACAATTGGTAACGGCAGCCTGTTGGCTGGCATGTCCAGTTTGGGTAATGTAATTGCCATCGGTGGTATGGGAGCTGACAACATCAACGTTAACGCACCACGTTCTTCATCGGTGCTGGTTGGTGACAATGCAAGCCTTGTACGCAATGCTCTGTTTGGTCAAATCACGCGTCTGGAGTCTATCGCACTTGAGCAAGGTGCCGGTGACACGCTGACCGCTCAGGATGGCGATCACATTCTAGTGGGCGGTTTGGGTTCCGACACGATCAATGCAGGCAAGGGCAAACTTGTAGCGGCAGGTGATTCCGTGCAGTACAGCGCATTGACTAGCGAAACCAATAGCACCCTGTTTGGTACAGTAACCTTGCTTGCTTCGGTTGGTTTGCCCAATGGTGCAGCCGATTCAATTTCTGCTGGCGCCGGATTGAGCACGGAAGACGGCATCAAACTGATTGTGGGCGGCGCGGGTGCAGACATGATCTCGGTGTTGGCACGAAGTGGCTTTGAACGCGTAATTGCTGGTGACAACGCTGAAATCAATCTGGACACTGCCGGTCGCGTAGTTGGTGTGCAAAGTCTCGATTCGGGTATCACCTCCACAGGGGCTGATACGGTTAGCCTTGCAATTGGTGGTTCAGCCACTAACCGTGCTGTTGATCTCGACTTCAACGTCTTGGTGGGTGGTTTGGGTTCAGACATTCTGACTGTCAATTCATCTGCGGATACACAAGACATCATCGGCGGTGACAATCTTGAAATACGTCGAGCCAAAAACGCCATGGGTGAGTATCACCTGGCATTGGTGAACGCACTAAACGGCGTTTTGGGGGGCGATGACACCATTGCAACAGGTAGCGGTAGCAAGGTGATTGTAGGCGGCGCAGGTGCCGACAGTATTGATGCAAGAACCAGCAATCAAAACAGCCAGCAGGCCGTGGTTCTGGGCGATGCAGGCGCTGTGTTCTTTGAGCAGGCGGTAACCGGCTTCCTCAGCCGCATCTTAAGCACCAACGAAAGTCTAGGTGGTAACGATTCCATCCAGATTGCCGGCGGCAATGCTTATGTAGTGGGTGGTCGTGGAAACGACCGGTTCACAAGCACTTCGATCGGTAGTGAGCGTGTGTTCATCGGTGACAATGGTCAGATTGACTTTGTTAGTCGCGATGGTCGCCAAGACTTGAGTCGCATACAAACAACCAATGACCAGGTTAATCAAACCGAGCAAACTGACAGCGACACGTTTAATCTCTTGTTTAACGGTGGACATAACTATGTACTCGGCGGTGAAGGCCGTGACGTTGCATTGAACTTACCTGGTGCACTTGATCTGGATGATGTTTTCTTGTCTGGTTCAGGCAGCGTACGTCGCGATTTCACCGCGCCGCTGACGTTTAAAGACATCATCAGCATGGTGGCTTTGGGCGATTACAACGAGTTCCCTGAAGGTAACGACGGCGGCAATAATGGTGGCGAAAATCCAGGTCAAGGCGATGCGCTTGTAGGCACCGCAGTTGGCGAAGGCTTTGTGATTGATGGCAGTTTGACCACCAGTACCGGACGCCTGGCCTTGCCAGCACAAGATGGCGGCGCAGCCACCTTTGTGGCGGTCGAGAACGAAATCAGCAACTTCGGTATTTTCAATCTGCGTGAAGATGGCTCTTGGACATACACTTTGGATGTTGTCAAAGGCGGTGCTCTCAAGGGTGGTGAGGAACGGATGGAGCAATTCATCGTTCGCACTGAAGATGGATCAAGCACGGTTGTGTCGATCCAGATTTTTGGTGCACAGTCGCTTGCGGCAATCAGCGGTCAATTTGAAGGCGGCATCATTGAAGATCAAGGCAACACGGTAACAGGCCAGTTGAATGTGATTGACCTGGACCGTGATGAACAGCTCTTCAGCATCGATGATGTGCAAGGCTTGTATGGTCGGTTTACTCTGACACAGACAGGTGCGTGGACTTACACGGTCGATCAAGCCAATCCCGTGATCCAGTCGCTGCGCGAAGGGCAGGCTTTGGTCGAGCAATTTGACGCAGTATCGCTAGATGGCTTGGCGCGCATGCCCGTGGTGTTGACGATTACTGGCAACAACGATGTGGCTGTAATCACCGGAGTCGTAGAAAGCAATGCCAATTATACGGCAGGTGCTCAATTGACTGGTTCATTCTCCATCATGGATATAGACCAGGATGAAGCGTTCTTCCGGGCGCAGACTGCAGACAGCGCGCTGGGTCAATTCCAGTTGACTGAAAATGGTTCGTGGACCTTTGTTGTTGCGGATTCACAAGCCCTCGCTGACTTGCTGGTTGGCGAATCACTGAGCGTCGAGTTTGTGGTTGAGTCCCTTGATGGCAGCGCAAATCAAACGCTGACCATTCGGATCAATGGGGTTAAAGTAATTGCGCCGGAACCCGAAGAACCAGGCACACCTGTAGATCCTGGTACGCCAGCCAATCCTGTGCTGACACCAGAAGATATTGCTGCACTTGGCAACTTGCTGATCAGTATGGGCGTTGGTTCGGTGAACGGTGGTGGTGGCAGCGCCTCTACTAGTGGTGAAACCTCAGCTGGTGACAATGCGCGTGTCAGCGTCACGGATTCTGGCGTGAGCGTCAGTGTGGGTGGATTTGCTTCGGATGAAGCACTAGGAACCTCTGCCTTTGCTTCTGAGCAGCTGTCTGATCCGACCGACATCGCATCACTCGACGCGTCTGTAAACAGTGGCCTTGAAGTGACAGGAAATTCAACTCCTGTGACAGATCTGTCTGATCCTGGCGCCACGCTTGATAGTCAAGATTCTGGCAGCGAAAGTCTGGAGGTTTACGACGCATTGCCAAGCCCGGCATCTGGAGAGGCCGCTGAGCCAGTCACTGCCGAACCTGTTTCTGGCGTGACACCTGAAGATGCCGCTCAGCAGACTGAAAAGTCAGCCAAGAAAGGTGGTCTGGTTGATGAGGTTGCTGTTGGTTTGGCTGCTGCATCAGCCGTTATTGGGTCGACTTCTGGTCGTATTAACTGGAAACGCAAGAAGTAAGAGGGAGTCTCTGGAAGGTGGCAGTGTGATGTATTTCACTTATTGATGTGAAACATTGTTAATCACTGTCACTTCCAGGGGTTTCTTGTTCTCATTCTTTGTACCTTGTTCATGAAAATCGACACAATTGTCGTGCGGTTTAAATTTTAATTGCTTAACAACAATGGAGTAAGCATTTACATGAACGAGACAGTCAAAACGACGGACGCAGCCACCGGTGGTGTTCCAAAAATCGAGTGGGACGACAGCAAAATGTCAACCACTTACGCCAACGTATGCAACGTACTTGGTACACGTGAAGAAATCATGTTGCTGTTCGGGGCCAATCAAGCCTGGCAGTCTGAAATGAAAGAAGTGAAAGTATTTTTGTCCAATCGCATTGTTTTGAATCCTTACGCCGCCAAGCGCCTGCATGCTTTGTTGGAGTTGGGTTTGAAAGAATACGAAGCGCGTTACGGAGAGCTTAAGCTGTAAAGCATGGCTGAGCAGCTTCGATTTAGTACTAAACCGTCGGACGCCGTCAAAGCGGGTCCGATCGGTTCCGCCATCTCTGATCCAGTTGTGCTGGCTCAGCGGTGGCTTTCCGCGCTTCTGAGTCAGCACCAATATTCAAATTTGGTGTCGGCGCTGGTCGTGGTAGGTTCCGCCAATGACGGCCCGTTTGAACCTGCGGCCTACTGGCCCAATGAGAAAGCGGCTACTTCCGAGCACATGCGCTCAGCGGCTGAGCGGGCAATGAATACCCGCTTGCAGATTACCTTGCCCACATCCAGCGGTTTTGTTTGGGCGCAGCCTTTGGTACTGGACAAAGCCATGTATGGCGTTTTTGTAGTCGAGATGGCGCAAAAGCAGTTTCCCTTGTCACTTCGTGAGCAATTTACTCTAGGCGAAGGCTGGTTGTATTTGCCCTGGATCCAACGATCTTTTGACGAAGTGCGTCTTGCTTCCCTGCGCCTTGAGTTGGTGATGGAGCAGGTGATGGCCATCGAAGACGAGCCTTCTACCACAGATGCCTACCAGGCCATGGTAACTAATGCCGCCGCCAAGTTAAACAGCGATCGTGTTGCCTTGGGCTTTGTCAAAAAAGGCAAAGTGAAGTTACAGGCTTTGTCCTCCACCTCGGATTTTGAGAAACGGATCGATATGGTGCAGCTGCTGGAAGCCGCCATGACTGAGGCGCTTGAACAGGGTCGCGCTACCGAATATTCAACAGAAGCGCCACCCGAGCCACTTACTGCCGCAGCATTGCGTGCGCACTTGACACTGTGCCGCGATTACGGGTCTGTACACGTGCTTGCCGTGCCATTCACTCGCTCGTTAACTGAAACGGGAGTGGTGCTGTTTGAGTGGGCGCAACACCCTGGCGAAGATCAGCTTGCCCTGGCTCGTTCCATTGTTCCGGTCGTGGGACCCATCGTGCTATCCCGACGCCACAGTGATCGCCCTATGCGGGAGCGTTTTGTCGAATGGTGTCGTCTAGAGAAAGATAAATTATTCGGTGCCCAGTACGGCACCCGGAAACTGGTTTACTCAAGTTTATTGTTTGTCATTGCATTCTTTACCTTTGCGCATGGTGAGTTCCGTGTTGCCGCAAACTCTCAACTCGAGGGCAGTGTTCGTCGGCAAATCGCCGCACCCTACGATGGTTTTGTTGCTTCTGCCGCCTACCGCGCAGGACAAACCGTCAAGAAAGGCGAATTGCTTGCCACCCTTGACGACAAGGAATTGATGCTGGAGGCCCAGCGCTGGTTGAGTCAACAGGACCAATATTCAAAGCAGGCTCAAGACGCCCAGGCGCAGTCTGACTTGCCGCAAATTCAAATTGTCATGGCACAGGTGGAGCAGGCGCGCGCGCAGCTGGAGCTGTCCGAGTCCCAATTAGAACGGACGCGAATTACCGCACCGTTTGATGGCTTGATTACTTTGGGGGACTTGTCACAAAGCCTTGGTGGCGCGGTCAAGAAAGGCCAGGTGCTGTTTGAGATTGCGCCCATGGACGGGTATCGCGTAGTGCTGGATGTAGACGAGGCAGACATCTCCCATCTGAAAATTGGCCAGACAGGCCAGCTCGTAGTCACCTCCTTGCCCAACGAGAAGTTTCCCTTCGAAGTGAAATTGATTACACCGGTGGCAAAAGTCAAAGATGGTTTAAATTACTTCCGTGTCGAGGGCGCTGTGCTTGAATCAGAGCAAAGGCTGCGGCCCGGCATGGAAGGTGTAGCCAAAGTGTATGTTGATGAACGTCGTTTAATCTGGATCTGGACTCATCGCGCTGGCATATGGTTGCGCTTGAAGTTGTGGTCCTGGTTTGGGATATAGCGCATGAGTGGATCACTTTTTTCCAGCTCCTGGTATCGAGTCAAGGGCCTGAAGCCGCAATTGCGGGGTCAGGCCAAAATCGTTCGTCATGTCTATCGGGAAGAGGTCTGGTATGTCATTCAAGACACTGCCTCTGGAAAAATGCTGCGCATTGACCACTTGGCTCATGAAGCACTTGAGCAGCTTGATGGTCGTCGAAGTGTGGAGGAAATTTGGCTACAACTGCAAGAAAAGCTGGGTGATCAGGCGCCCACCCAGGATGAGTTGATTGGATTGTTCACTCAGTTGCATCAAACCAACCTGTTGCTGGGCGGGAATATCCCGGATTTGAGCGAAATCAAAGAACGTCGCAAGAAAAACCGCGTCACCAAAATCAAGCAGTACGTGGGCAATCCCTTGGCCATCAAGCTGCCTTTGGTCGATCCAGACCGTTTCTTGAGCAAACTTGTGGCTTTTTTCCCCCGAGGCAGCGCCAAGTGGATTCTCGCCTTGTGGTTTCTCGGTATTTGCGCTGGTGTTGCACAAGCTGCGCTTTACTGGGAGCCACTCACTGAAGACATCACTTCTCGCGTCTTCAACGCACAAAACATGTTGATGCTCTGGTTTGCATTTCCTCTTTTAAAGGCCATTCACGAGCTTGGCCACGGGATCGCCATCAAGGCTTTCGGGGGAAGTTGCCGTGAAATGGGTTTGATGTTTCTTTTATTCATCCCTGTGCCGTATGTCGATGCCAGCAGCTCGATGATGTTCAAGAACAAGCGCCACCGAATCGTGGTCAGTCTTGCCGGCATGATGATCGAAATGTTTGTTGCATCCATTGCTATTTGGGTTTGGGCTTCAGTCAGTGGCGGGCCAGTCAAAGCATTGCTGCACGAAGTAATAATTCTGGCCAGCGTGACAACCTTGTTCTTCAATGGGAACCCCTTGTTGCGGTTTGATGCGTACTACGCGCTTGCGGATTGGCTCGAGATTCCCAACCTTGCCACGAAGTCGAATCAGTTCATCGGTCATCTGTTGCAAAAGCACGTGTTCCGCGTGGGTGATGACCTGAAAGCGATCCTGATAACATCGGGCGAAAAGAGCTGGCTTGTTTTTTATTCGATTGCCTCATTCATCTATCGGATGATTGTGGCTTTCGGCATCATCTTTGCGGTTGCCCAGATGTACTTTTTTGTCGGTGTCATGTTGGCATTGTGGGCCGCTTGGACCATGTTACTGATGCCTCTTCACAAGGTACTGAAAGAGCTGTTCGTTGGCCAGTCGCTCAAGAACGTCAGGAAACGGGCTGTTTCAATGAGCGTCGCAGCACTGACGCTTTTCTCGATGATGATAACGCTGGTACCTGCCCCGTCATGGAGCATGGCAGAAGGCATCGTCTGGATGCCTGAAAATGCGCGTGTAACCAACAACGTTGCGTGCTTCGGTCATTCCGTGCTCGTCGAGCATGGAAGCCGTGTGGATTTGGGCCAGCCTATATTGCGCTGCGACGACCCAGACCTGCTAACCCAGCTTGAGAAAGCCAGGTCCAAACAAGACGAACTTCAGGCCCGTGTCACTTTTGCAGCCACCAGCGACACTGTGCAACAAGGTGTTGTGCAGGCCGAACTGAACTTCATCAACAGCGAAGTTGTGGAGCTAGAGCGCAAGCTGGAACAAATGGTCATTCGCAGCCCCAATATCGGCGTGTTCTATCTCGACGCGCCGGGTGACTTTCCGGGCCGCTATTTCGAGCGAGGCTCTGTGTTGGGTGATGTCGTGGACCCGAAGGCACTGAGTCTGATTACTGTGGTGCCGCAGTCCAGCGCAGCGTTGGTCCGTGGAAACACCGAGCACATTGAAATTCGAACCTCAGACAATCCAATGGAGCTGGTGCGAGCCACCATGGTGAGAGAGGTTCCTTCTGCCACAAAACAGTTGCCCAGTCTGGCCCTTGCCTTGCAGGGTGGTGGCGAAATTGGTCTCGATCCAGAGGCTGATCCTGAGTCTGGGCCAAAAGCGCTGAATCCACTCTTTCAGTTTGAAGTTCGTTTTCAGGACAACTACATGCCCAATACATTGGGCAACCGGGTTTTTGTACGTTTTGTTCACAGTGATGAACCACTGGCCAGTCAATGGTACCGCTCCCTTCGTCAACTGTTCCTAAAGAGGTTTGCACTATGAGCAGCTACGCACTTGAGGTGAGCGGGCGCCCGTACCCCCAGCGTCAGAACTGGACCGAGTCAAGTTGGCTGGATCGGCAGTTTGAAAAACTTCGCACCTTTGTACTCGGAAAATTCTGGTCCCGTCGTGCCCACATGGCCAATTTTGTAAACAAAGTCCACCAAGCCTACGCGGCAATAGAGCATATGGACGAAGCGCAGCTCGACGAGGCGCTTGCCTTGGTAAAAAAAGAGTTGCGCAAACAGGGGCCAGTTGATCCAGTCGCAGCAAAAGCTTTTGCTTTGATTCGTCTTTACTCGGGGCGTACTTTGGGGCTCTCCCATTTCGATAGCCAAATCTGCGGCGCTTACGCCTTGATTCGCGGCACGATTGCCGAAATGGACACAGGCGAGGGCAAAACGCTGACCGCCACGCTGGCCGTCAGCACGCTGGCGATGGCTGGGAATTCCGTACATGTGGTCACAGTCAATGATTACCTGGCAACACGTGATCTTGAAAAGATGACGCCGCTTTATCACAGCCTTGGATTAAGCACCGGTTTGATTACCGAGAAACTGAGGCCCGAGGAAAAACGTCTTCAGTACCGGGCCGATGTGGTCTATTGCACCAGCAAAATCCTCACTTTCGATTACCTTCGCGATCGCATTGATTTGGGTCCGCGGATGAAGCCTTTGGGCATGTCATTTCGCGCCTTCTTGGGCAGTAGCGACAACACCATGTTGCCTGGTCTTCAGTACGCGATCATTGATGAAGTGGACAGTGTGTTGATTGACGAGGCCAGAACGCCTTTGATTATTTCCCGTGAAACTCGAAACAATGTACTGGAGCAGTTTTATCGTCAGGCCATGTCCATTGCCAAAGAACTCGAGACGGGCGTTGACTATGAACTTGTGGATTTGGGCAAGGCCGCACGTCTGAATGAATTGGGCAAGGCAAGAATTGATGAGTTGTCAAAAGACTATGGTGGTTTGTGGCGCGGCAAATTACGACGCGAAGAGATAGTCACGCGGGCATTAAGTGCCATTTACGGCTTTCAACGCGATATTGACTACTTGGTGCGTGATGAAAAAATAATGATCATCGACGAGAACACTGGCCGACTGATGCCCGACCGCTCATGGGAACTGGGTTTACAGCAGCTCATGGAAATCAAGGAAGAGGTACCCATCAGCCCTGAGAAAGAAACCATGGGAAAGATCAGCTTTCAGCTTTTTTTCCGCAGGTACCTTCATTTCTCAGGCATGACAGGAACTTGTAAAGAAGTGGCAACTGAAATGGGCGAGGTTTATGGCCTGCCAGTCGTGAGGATTCAGCCACGCTTGAAGAACAAGCGAATCTATCTACCCAGCCGCATGTTTGTGACTGCTGAGGATCGCTGGATGGCGGTTGTGGCGAGCGTCAAGTATCGACTCGCCGCTGGCCAGGCCGTGTTGGTTGGAACCCGGTCGGTCAAGGCCTCTGAGACGCTTTCAATTCACTTTTTGGCTGCCGGCATTGAACACCAAGTACTAAATGCCAAAAACGACAAGGAAGAATCTGAACTGGTGGCGCATGCAGGTGAGCCTGGCAAGGTGACCATTGCCACCAATATGGCTGGTCGTGGTACCGACATCCACCTGAGTGACGCAGTGAAGAAGGCCGGCGGCTTGCATGTAATTTTGACCGAACGCCACGACAACAAGCGCGTTGACCGCCAATTGATTGGTCGGTGCGCGCGGCAAGGCGACCCTGGTACTTGCGAGGAAATGCTCTCGCTCGACGATGAACTTTTCCAGGGCCAAACTTCGCTCGTTGTTCAGGCGCTAAAGCAGTCTTTGATCCGTTTCCCGAACTCAAGGGCCAGCAACAAGTTGGCGCTGAGTGTGTGCAGGTTTTATCAATGGTCGGTCGAGCGGCATCACCGAAAAATCCGCGGGAGCATGTTGAGCAGTGACTTCCAGGCTCGGCGTTCATTGTCGTTTTCCGGTCAACTCGAATAATGTTTTTACTGAAGGTAAGTTCAATGCAATCGCTGGTTTTAAAAAAATTGGTCTTGGCGGCTTTCATGGCTGTGGCTTGTGGTTCCGTGATGGCGCAGTCCTCGGCTGCTCGCATGGTGAGTTCATGTTTTCTGTTGCCCTCACATGAGGTCATTGTGGGTACTCCCCTTGATGGCGTGTTGGAAACCGTCAGTGTTGATCGGGGGGATTTGGTCAAAGCTGGCCAGGTGATCGCAAAAATGAACACTGGACTTGAGCAGGCGCAGGTCCAGACGCAAGAGGCTCGCGCGGAGTTTGGCGAGCGCAAGGCACGTCGAAATGAAGACCTTTACCAAAAGCGGGTTATCTCCGATCATGAGTTGGATGAAATCAAGACCGAGACCAACCTTTCAAAACTCGAACTTGAAGAGCGCAGGCAACAGCTGAAGTTGCGCACGATTGTCAGCCCCATTAACGGAGTGATTGTGGACAAATTCAGATCGCGCGGAGATTTGGTGAAGCAGGAGAAGATTTTCAAAATTGCCACCATTGACCCGCTCAACGTCGAACTTGTCGTGAACTCAAGAATGTTTGGGCAGTTCAAACAAGGTCAGGTTCGCGAGGTGTCTCTGCCCTTGCTTAATCAAAAAGTAAGTGGGAAGGTGACTGGACTCGACAGGGTGATTGACCCAGCCAGCGGAACCTTCCGAGTTCGTCTGTCGGTGCCTAACCCCGGCAGCAAGATTCCCTCCGGATTGCAGTGCGAAGCCAATTTTAACTAAACCGTATTTATTTACATCGGGTCTATTCAGATGAAAGCGCAACACAACAGCAAGCACACAAGAAAAGTGGTCACGGCAAGCATGCTACTGGTGATCAATGCATCCATGCCAGCTACCCTGAATGCCAATCCATCGATTGTTGATGACACCGCACCCGCCAATTCTCAGGCCAGTGCACGCGCGCAGGTACAGTTGCCCGAACGTTTTCGAGAGAGAACAAGCATCAAGGCTAATCAACAGCGCACCCAGACTAATCTGTCTAGCTTGCGCCTGTCGGTTAAGGGCTTCTCTTTCGAGAATAGCCCCTTGGTTGACGCTGACGAAGTGAATCAGATTCTTTCTCCATGGAAAGATCGTGACCTTACTTTCTCTGAGTTCGAGCTTGCGGTTCATCAAGTCGCAGATTACTTGCGCAGTAACGGGCATCCGAATGCGTCAGTTCAGGTCTCTCGTGCAGCCTTTTCAAACGGACAAGTCGTGGTTGCAGTCAATGGCCTGGCCCCGGGTGAAACCATTGCGCCAACACTGGCTGTGAATGAGTTCGAGATTAAGGGTTTAACAGTGGTCGGCGAAGAGCAGATCCGCCCCATTCTAGAGCCATATGCCAACAAGAATTTGTCGGTAGCCCAGCTTCAAGTTGTTGCAGACGAACTTGCGGTGTACTTGCGTGGACTTGGTTATCCGTTGGCACAGGCTTTTCTGCCCCCTCAGAAAATTGATTCTGGAAAAATTCAGATTCAGGTTCTTGAAGGCGTAGTGGATGGCCAGCAAGGGACAGACGGCCTCATCGTGCAGACCGCTGGTAACCGCGTATTACCGACCGTGATTGAAACAATCCTAAGCAAGGCCGTACTGCCGGGGCAACCCATTCGGAATGATGAACTTGACCGCGCTGTGCGTTTGGCTGGTGACCTGGCAGGCATCAAGTCCATGACAACGACTTTAGGCCCTGGTCAGCAGCCGGGCAGCACTTTTGTCACCGCCCAAGTTGATGAAGATGATTTGTTCACCGGCGCTGTATCCGCAGACAACTATGGAAACAAGTTCTCGGGCGAGGGTCGACTGAACGCAGAACTTAAGCTGAACAGCCCGTTCGGTCGTGGCGAACTGTTCATGTTGAATCTCACCGAGACCAGCGGATCGAGCAGCGCCAAACTGAGCGGTGTTACCCCGGTGGGCTTGTCCGGCCTGAAAATCGGCGCATCGTATGCTGACCTGGATGTCAATATTGGCGGCGCCTTTGCACCGTTGAATATTGCCAGTAGCAGCAATGTTGCCTCTGTTTTTGGAACCTATCCACTCATTCGTTCTGCCACCAATAATGTACAAGCCTCAGTGGTTTACGACGACAAGGACGTATTCAACGAGTTGTTGAGTGTGCCCACCGCAGATCGTAAAATAGAAATGACGACGCTGGGTTTGAACGGAAACTTCACACAGGTTTCCGGCGCGCAGAACTCCTGGAGCGTGTCGTACAGTCTTGGTGATGTCGCCTTGAAAGCGCCAACCGTCCTTGCGGATGATTTAGCGACACGCGGCAAGTTCGACAAAATAAACGCCGCCTTTGCACGCCTGACTCCCTTGAGCACCGATAGAACCTGGAGTCTTTACACCGCTTTGTCGGGTCAGGCCGCTGATAAAAACCTGGATGTAATTGAGCAGTTTCAGCTCGGTGGTCCGAATGGCGTGCGTGCATACCCCACAGGTGAAGCCATTGGCGAGAATGGTGGCTTGTTGAATGTTGAATTGCGCAAGCTGGTCAGCAAAACTGCATGGGGTGATCTGAACGTATTCGGCTTCTATGACTATGGATTCATCCAGCAGAAGCGGCAGATGGGCAAGAACTACGACCTGCAAGGCGCAGGTGTCGGTGTCAGTCTGGCCAAGTCCGATGTGGGGTCCATCAACATCGCTTTTGCCAGGAAAATCGGCAATAACCCCAACCCAAGTCCGCTTGGTTTTGATGCCGACGGCGAAGCAAAAAGTGCACGTGTGCTGATCTACGCAAACATTGTGTTTTAAGCGGCCCACCAATACGCACCCAACCACGGACTATATGAATATGAAAACCACCACACACACACCACGGATTCTCGGTCTCCTGATCACCTCACTGTTCGTGAGTAACCAGTCGCAGGCCAACCCACCCGCAGCAAATGCATTACCAACGGGTGGCACGGTGACTTCGGGTATCGGCAGCATTTCCTCAATGGGTAGCGCATTGAGCGTGACGCAGAGTTCTCAGAATCTGTTCACCCAATTTGATACATTCAATGTTGGTGCAGCAGCCTCGGTGCAGTTTTTGCAGCCTAACAGCAGTGCGATAGCGGTCAGCCGGATCGTGGGTGGCGAAGTCTCGCAAATTTTCGGACGACTCTCAGCCAACGGCCAGCTGTTTTTGTTGAACCCACGCGGTGTGGTCTTCGGTCAGTCTGCTCAGGTAGATGTGGGTGGCCTAGTAGCCTCGTCACTGAAGTTAAGTGACAAAGACATCTTGAGTGGTCAATACGCTTTGTCGCAAGGTACAGGGGCAGGCGCTGTGCGTAACTTTGGGGAGATTATCGCCCGGGAAGGTGGATTGGTCGCGTTGGTGGCGCCCACAGTGGAAAATGCGGGCACCATTCGTGCCGATGGTGGCCAAATTGCAATGGTGGCTGGTGATGCGGTACGTCTGGAACTTGGACAGGGTGGCCTCATTGGGGTCACCGTCGATGGTGGCGTGGCCCAGGCACAAATTGACAATAGCGGTTCCCTGCTGGCCGACGGCGGGAAAGTCTGGATGACTGCCCGGCAGGCTGGCGATTTGGTTGGGTCAGCCGTGAATCAGGCAGGTGTGGTGCGAGCCAATACTGTCGCTCAACGCAATGGTGAAATCTGGATTGACGGTGGCCCGCAGGGCACTGTGACCTTGGGCGGTCAAACTTTGGCTATGGGTACAGGCGCCGGTGAAGCCGGTGGCCGCATTGCTGCCACCGCAGGTGATGTACGCGTGACCGGCAAAGTGGATGCCTCAGCATCCGCAGGCAAAGGTTACATTGAAATCGGTGGAGGCTTTCAAGGCAGGAATGAACGCCTTGCCAACGCCCGCCGAACCACACTGGAAAACACCGCCGAGGTAAAAGCCAATGCGACGGTGGACGGTGATGGCGGTACCGCCATTGTGTGGTCGGAAGAGCGCAGCAACGTTGCTGGTGTCATGCAAGCCCAAGGCGCAGGTGAAGGCAAAGGCGGCTTGATTGAAACATCTTCACGTGGCGTGCTGGGTTCGACTGCGGCCGTGGACGTGAGTGCTGCCAGTGGTCAACACGGGCAGTGGTTACTGGATCCAACCACCATCACGATTGCCGCTGGTGGCCCAACTCCAACCAACAGCGTGGATGCAGTCAATACGGTCGATGCTGCAACCATTTCCAACGCACTCACCAGCGGGGCCAACGTCACCGTAATGGGGACTGATGGCATAAACATTGATGCAGATATCTCCAAAACAGGCGGTGCGCGTTCTTCGCTGACGTTCAGCGCACCAAACGCCATCAATTTGGGTAGAGTGGCTCAGTCGCGACAAATCTCTGCGACAGATGCACCAAATTCCGGTGTCACAAGTTCGCTGGATGTGGCGTTTAACGGCGGCACAACTGGCAAAGTCACCCTGTTTGGCAGCATCAGCACCAACGGTGGCAATGTCACTTTTGACAAAGCGGTGGATCTTGCCTCTGCACGCCCGATTTCAACTTCCGTATCGCAGCCCAATGCAGGCATGCCTGCATCGAATGCTTCAGGCAACATCATGTTCAATGAAGCGGTTCGTTTGATCGGTGCCAACCCAGTTACTTTGGACACACAGTCTGTTCGCGACGGCGGCGGCAATGCAATTTCTGATGGCGGCGACATCACCTTCAACAAAACTGTTGATTCACTCGGCACTGGCAATTTGCCGCTGGCGTTGATCTTGAATACAACAGGTTCAATTGTGAATGCTGACCCCATGATCACAACACCCACCAATCGTTCCGGTGAGATTGTGTTCAAGGACAACGTGGGTGCAACCGACCCATTGCGCAGCATCACCATCAATGGCCCAAGCACCGTGTCTTTAGGCGATCCCTCTGGAGGCACAGCCGCACAAACAGTCAACCTGAAAAACGACGGTGGCCCTGTACTTACGTTCAGTGCACCCGGTGATATTCGCCCGGCTTTGCTGCTGAACAGCGCCAGCACCACAATCAATGTGACTGGTTTTGGTGCATCGGGTACTTCTAATTATTTGCAAAGTACGTTTGACATCATTAAGGGCACATCCACTGCGGTGAACACATCAGCCGCAAGTTTGGGCATCAATTCAGATCGGTCCATTCAGTTGATCGACACAGATATTCTGGGTTCCAAGACCGGTACATCATTACCGACTAACACCACACTTGATGTGAACCTGAACAGCAATCGCTTGGGTACAGCCGATATCAACACCAATTCCGGTGGAATCTCGCTGGAAGGTCAGAGAGGAGTGAATATTGTTACTTCGGGCGGCAATATTGTATTGGCAGGTGGCAGTGATGGTATGGGCCGCGCTTACGGCGTGGCCGGTGAACAGAACACCGATGGTATTTTGCTTCAAAACACCACGCTCGATACCAGCACCGGGAACCTGATGACCCAAAACACGGGTGACATTACCTTGCGTGGTGCCTCCCCTGTTGATGAGGGGTCTGGTGGTACAGCAGTGCGTTTGTTTGGTACCACCAACCTGAATGCAGGCAATCAGGACATTGTTGTAGACGGTTTGGTTGAAACCACGTCTGGTGGTGCTCCAAAAGACGCAGTACTGATTGGCAGTGGCGGCACTGCTGGCGTGAACATCGTTACTGCCGGTGCGGGTACCGTCACGATAATGGGCGATGCCTCGGCGGTATCGCCCGGCGCGCAAGCAGGTGCCAGCTACAATGGCGTCGAACTCAGTCGGGGTGCGAATATCCGGACAGAAAACGGCGATATTCTCGTTCGCGGTTTTGGAGGCGGTGGCAACAACGTGAACGTCGGTGAAAACGTTGGCGTTCGTCTGAAAGACTCGGATACCCAGGTCACTTCCAAAACTGGTGACATTACTTTGGTCGGTCAAACTGGAGGTAAAACGTCAAGCTATGCCATTGCCACAAGTGGTGATGACATTTCAATTGGTCAACGCCGCGATCAAACCGTGGCTCGCAATGCAACTGGTGACACGTTTACCGGCAATGTCAATTTGGTAGGCGACACCATGCAGTTCGTGAACAACGCAACCAACAGATTGCGTGTCACAACCCAGCGCGACGCCATGAACGTGAATCCTTTGAGCACCGGACAAATCAATATCCGCTCACTTCATGACGTGGCCATACAAATTGGGGGCATGGAGCCCACACCACCATCCTCCGACAATGTGGCCATGCCCGATAAGCCTTTGTTCCTAGCCAGCGAATTGTTTTCTGGCAGTAATGCGGTTCTCATTCCAGGCGCAGGCGAAATCAACATTGGCCAGTTTGGGCACAACACCTTGAATGGTTTGGCTGTTGGTGAATCATCAAAAACCATTTCCGTGAACGGTGCTACCACTGTTCGCGACCCATTGAATTTGCTGGCCCGTGGCGGCGACGCAATGACGGGTGGCAACGTGGCATTTAACAGCAACCTGACTGTTCAGGGGACACCCGGCGCTGCTCCACGCACAGCCAATATTGAAGTGGCTGCAGGGGTAACACAAGGTACCAATGCGTCATTGAACGCAGCCAATTTGCGGGTCGACGCTGGCAACGACGTACTGTTGCTTGGCGCCAACCAGATTGGCACCGTGGCGATTCAAACCCATGGCAATGTCACCGTAGGTAATGCACAGGCGTTGACAGTGGGCACTGTTAGCCGCGATTTGCTGGGTGCCAACACCAGCACCTCTGGCATAACCACTCAAGAAAATTCGACCGTTGCCGGGCGTGTATTGAATGTTACTGTAAACGGCAGCAACGCCGACCTGACCATTGCACAAGCCTTGAGCAACACGGGCGGTTTGGTGGCTGTTCAGGCCCTGGGAGAAACCTTAAGCGCTTCTCAGCGGGGCAATTCAATCAATCAATCTGGTGCAGGCACAATCACCGCCGCCGACCTGATTGTGCGTGCGCAGGACAATTCAGACCTCACGCTAAGTGGTAACCAGTTCGGCAGACTGGCTGTGGACATGAGCACTGGTGGTGGTGATCTGTCTGTTGTGCGTGGCAGCACAACAGCGGGCGACATCACAATTGATTCACTGAGTATTCCAACCCTGTCTACGGGAGCAGCTTTGCCAATTACAGTGAGTGGTGTCACTGCCAGCGACACCACTGGACAAGTGTTTATCCAGAACCTCAATGGTGGCTTGACGCAAACCAACTCGGCACCCGTGATTGTTGGTGGGCTTGCGGTCAACACCACAGGCGCAATTACATTGAATGCGCTGTCGGCTGCTACTGGTACACCAGCGATCAATCAGATCGACAGTCTGGCGGCGATTACTTCTAATGGTTCCATCACTGTGACAAACCTTACCGCGATGGCGGTGGATTCAGTGGCCACACAAACCAATGCGGCCATCCCAGCGGAATTGAAACGTGAAACCGGAGTACGTGCCCAGGGCGCAGCACAAACCGTTAGCCTGAATGTCACTGGTGCTGCCGCCGGCCTGACAATCAACAACGTCGATAACGATCCAGATGCCAATATTAACAATGCGGTAACTGCCACAGGCCATGTCAGTCTATCAACGGGCACCGGCCCTCTGACCGTGCAAGGTGCGGTGTTGGCCTCTGACACCGTGGTCAACAACGAAATCGCGAGTATTGCTTTAAGCACAACAGGTGGCAATGTCAGCATATCCAACAAGTTGGAAGCCACTACAGACGTTAGCGTAGTGACCAACACGGTAGCCACCTTGGGCGCATCCATTACCACCAATGCTGCCACAGGGGCACCTGCGAACCTGCCTGCGGGAACTATCATTGCTAACAATGGCAAGGTGGTTTTGCAAACCAACGTAGGCAGCATAAGCCAGAACGCCTCTGTGGAGGCACGTGGCGGCAGTGTCGAGTTCGCGACACAGTCGGGTAATATTACTCAAAATGCAACCGTTGTGGCAGTAGGCGGGGTGGCAGATGACTCAGGTTTCGTCACTTTGAAAACAGGGACGGGTAGCATCGCCTCGAATGCCGATGTCACAGCTCAAAAGGGCAGTATCGAAGCAGTGGCAGGTGTGTCTGGCGACATCACCGTCAAGTCAAACCTGAGTGCTGACAATTTAGCCGACAATGCCGACATCGTACTGTCAAGCAGTTTGGGCAGGGTGTCCTTGGGCGACAGCGCAAATGCAATGGCAGCTGTTGGCAATGTCACGGTGTCTGGCACAGGCGACGTGCGTTTGCGTGGAACATCCATTGAACAGTTCACCGGCGCAATCACCGCCAGTGGTTTGTCTGCCAACGCAATTGGCACAACAGCCAGTACAGACACGGTACCGTCCCCTGACAATGTATCGCTTCGTGGCAACAACAGCTTCACCACCTTAACCGCTAAGTCGACGGCAGGTTCTGTAGACGTTAAAAATACCAAGACAGGCGATACCTTTATCGGCCAAGTCTTGGGATCAAGCACGAATGCTGACACTCAGGACGGCTTGTCGGCAGCGGGGCAAATCACTTTGCAAACCGCTGGTGGTCTTGTTCAGAATGTTTCCCTGGGCAACGTACCGAATCTTGTCTTAGCGGAAGGTGGTTTGTACATCGATGCGGCAGCAGGCAATGTCACCATAACCAATGCGGGTAACAAGCTGGATGAAGTGGCTGTGAAAGCCAACACTGTTGCGAACCAGAATGTGGCCTTGAACAGTTCATCGGCAGTGAAGCTGGACACGCGCGCCCGTCGCGACCTTGGCGCGACGTCCGACACAACACACGCTGGCGTGAATGCCACGGGCAAAGTCTCCGTCAACACGGGCGATACAATTAACGTTACTGCAACACTCACCCAGACGGCAGGTGCGGCATTGGTTGCCGACGCTATCGTGCTCAACTCGACTGGCGCGACAACATTGGTTGATACTGGAAACTCAGTGAACACTGTTGCAGCCAGCGCGGGTGATAACCTGAACCTGCTCAATAACAAGGCATTGCAAATTGTTACCGATACCAACGCGGCGAATGCAAACGCATCGGTCACAGGCTTGAGTAGTACAGGTAGCATCAATAACACGGTGGCCGTAAAGCTAACTGGTACGAGCAGCAATTTGACGCAGGCAGCAGGTGCCACGGTGGTGACAGGCAATGCGGCACTTGTGGCTACCGGCAACGTGACCCTGAATGACGCAGGCAACAATGTTGGTCAGTTTGCAGCCACTGCTGCAAATGTGACATTGACTGACACTGGCGGTCTGGTATTGGCCAGTGTGGCTACTGAGTTTCCCGACCCAGCACCTGCCACTACCAAACAAACGGTCAATGGTATACAAACTGGCCAGTTTGTAGTGAACAGCAATGGCGCGGTAACACAGCAGGCAACTGCATCTGTGAGCGCAACCGATCTGGAGCTGCGTACTACAAATCCTGCTGTTGGTGCTGGTGACGCAGTGCTTATAAATCGTCAAAACCAGATTGAGAACTTGTCAGGCACAATCGCAGGTAGTACTGATATTTATTCTGCGGCCGATGTCAGTATTCTTCCGGTCAGTGGTCTGAATGGTTTGTCTGCCACGAGTGATTTACAGGTGCGTTCTGCAAAGAATCTCACCTTGCAGCCGGGCGCAGTGGTGTCTGCCAACAACCAGTCGCTGGTGTTGGCGGCAGATGCAGCATTCACCAACCTGGCGGGGCCCAACGCACTGCAGCCCGGTACAGGTCGCTGGTTGATTTATGACAGCAACTTGACTCTGCAAGATCGTCTCGGAGGCCTGCAGCCTGATTTCCGTCGATTCGTGACCACCTTCGATACCTATTCGCCTGCACAGGTTCTGGAAGCGGGTAACGGTTATTTAAACGACGCTTTGGTAGTCAACCCGAATGATTCGGTTCGCGCTGGCGCCGGAGTTGGTTCTTCCAGCACAGCAGGTGGTGGCGCGGCAGTGTCCACGAGCACACTGCAGGCATTGGCAAATACAGGTGCTGTAGGCGATGTGTATGCTTCAGTGCAGGGTACGCCATTGCCTGAATTCCCGGTGAGTCAGCCCGCGTTTTTTGTTGATGGCAAAATGGGAGCTAGCTTCGATGTACCCGTTTTGGTTCAAGTCAACAACCGGGTGCCTTTTAGTATCGCCCTTAATTCTTTGGTGGGTGCTAAGCAGGTCAAAGGTGTCAGCATGGTGGATGGTTCCGCTCTTCCAAACTGGATCGATTTCGATGCAGAACGCAGCGTTATCTTTGGCCGCGTACCAAGCAAACAAAATGAGCCGTTTATCTTGGTGGTAGCTACGGAGCTTCCAGATGGTCAACTATCAAGTCTAAATGTGTTTTTCAACCCAACACCACAAGAGGAACTCGAGTAGAGATCAGAGCAGATCAGATTGACTTTGTGTCAATTTGATCTCTATCTAAATCACCAATATGTGGCATTCTGAATAATTGGTCTTAATAAAGTTAGTGATAAAATCTAATTAAATCTAAGTATTTTGCTAAAGCCTCGCATGTTCAGTTCTAGTACAGATTCTTCAGAAAGAAGATGTATTTTTTGTCAAAAATGACAGCATTGGCAGAATCGCGGGTGCGATTTATTAATGTTTAGCAGTTTTTTTTGCGAAGATCAACAAACAGTAAATCTAATTCGTCTTAAATATTAATGTTGTCCTGAAAATAAAATAATCAACCGCTAACTCGCAGCTCAGTGTTAATAAATCGAGTTAATCCTGTATTTTTCTGAAATGATAGATAATGGAGAATTTGGCTGCCAAATTAAAATCTGGTGTGTGGGGTGTTGCCGCTTAGATTATAGAAAGTTTTTTAGTAAAAACAGCGAGAATTTTTTTTGTGCTGCGGAACTTAATGTGAAATCCCCCACTAATGTTTTTAGTGGGGGTTCTGGTGGACGAGTTTGTATATGAATTACCCGGAAAATTAAATATCCCATGCGGTCTAATCGATTGTCCGCAAGTCTTTGCCCTTTTGAAAAGGCCGCCATATCGATATTCTCAGGAGATATCGTTAGAGAGAACGGATCTGTGAATTTTCCACCTTGGGCTTGCAAATAGAGTTTGCCGCTTTCTGTAACCCTAAATACAGTGTTGTGAGTGACAAACGTTCTTCCGTTTTTTTTAAGAATTCCAGCTCTTAGAATCAGTATTCTTATGAAGATAGTGCTACTAAATAGAATTGACGCAATTGAAAATAAGATAAATATGGTCATGTTAATTGATGTGATCAGACTAAACCAGTATTGGATGAGGTTTTGTGAGGTGGATTTCATAACCCTTTTCTAGTATGTACGGACTTTTATCATTTCGCTGTGAATACTTTCACAGCATTCAACAGTTATGTAGGGAAGGAACGGGGTGGGTAGATGAGCGAGACCGAGGCGCGTCGATTTATACGAGAGGTATTTACAAAGATGAGACCTATCGAGTTCTTAGAGGTGGTCGAATCTTTGCCCGAATCCGAAGAGAAAGTTTGGTTACTAGGTATTTTAGTAAACGAACTCAAGGAGTCTGGATATATGGTAGTTCAATAGCTAAGGTCTTAGCCGACCCCCAAAGTTCTGGAATCGCACGCATAACAGAGCAGGCTTCGTGTAGTCGGACAGTTTTTGTGGATTTTTAATAAAGATCCAGCCCTACGGATTAAGCGGCCAATGCCGCAACTTGGTTGACGAAATACACCTAGTCAGGGGTCTTGTAATCCAAGGCTTGATGGCCTCGACCAATATTGTAAAACGCAATATTCTCGTGCAAATGTTTTCTGGCTTGCGATGTTGTTTCGTAGGCTCGAAGGTAGACCTCCTCGTATTTCACCGTGCGCCAGAATCGCGCGATCACCACGTTGTCACGCCAACAGCCTTTACCATCCATGCTGATTCGTATCTCATGGCCTTTGAGCATTTCTGTGAACTCCAAACTGGTGAATTGACTTCCCTGATCTGTGTTGACGATTTCGGGCTTACCATATTTGATGATCACCTCTTGAACCGCTTCAACGCGGAAATTCGCATGCATGGTGTTCGACAGCCTCCAACTGAGAACTTTCCTGCTGAACCAATCGATGACTGCGCACAGGTACAAAAAGCCGCGCCTCATCGGCAAGTACGTGATGTCTAGCGCCCAGACCTGATTGGGTCGAACAATGGGCAGTGTTCGCAACAAATACTGATAGATCTTGTGCCCAGGGTGTCGCTTGCCGGTATTGGGCTTTCGGTAAACGGCTTGAATGCCCATTTTGCGCATCAAGCTGATCACCCTGCGCCGACCAACGCCGGCAAAACCCGAGCGCAACAGCAGATCACGCATCATGCGGCTGCCTGCATACGGACGGTCCAAGTGAATCCGATCCATAGCAGCCATCCGCGCGAGATCCGATTCGGGCACGGGCACAGGCTTGTAATACGCGGTCGATCTGGCCATGCGAAGAATCTTGGCTTGTTTGCTCACTGGTAATTCGTGACTCGGGTCAATCAATGCTCTGCGCTCAACAATCCCGCCTTGGTGAGCGCGCTTTCTAAAAAATCGTTCTTCACTGTAAGCGCGCCAATTTTTGCATGTAACACCTTCACATCAATCGTCGACTCTGTTGATTTGGTCGCCCCGAACACGGTGGATGCGCCTTGCAGCAATTCAGCCTTCAATTGCGCGATTTGGGTGGCGTGCATGTCGTATTTCTGAGCAAGCTCGGCAAGTGGTCGTTCGCCTCGAACTGCTTCTAATGCCACGTTGGATTTAAAGTCAGGCGAGTGATTTCTGTATGGTCTGCGACTCATGATTTCTCCTTTCCTGGGCAACATTGTTGGTCCAAAAAGCAGAGCTGTCATCTTTTATCCATCTGTCCGAATTTCAGAGGCCTGCTCTCACGTTTGTGGTTTACCATTCGTGGACTCTGATCGATGCCATGAATCTTCAGAATCGCCCACACACAGCGATAGCCGTAGGTGGGAAAGTCTTTAGCAACAGTGATGATGTCACTCAACAACGTGTCTTCATCACGCCTAGCTGGCGCCTTTCGACTGTCAACCCAATCAGCTTTTCTGGTCTTCAGAGCGGTCATGTGACTGTGCGAAACGCCAAGGACGAAACAGACCTCACTTACTGGTTGTCCCCGGGCAACAAGGGCGAGTGCGCAATCCACTTTCGGCTTTTACCGTACTCCACCGCTTCCTTGAGAATTTCGTTCTTAAGCGTTTTGCGGCCCAGCGCAGCTTCTAGCCGTTTGATGCGCTTCAACGCTTCTTTCATTTCAGAGACTGGCATCACGGGTTCGTTAGCACCGACGGCAACCAAAGAGCTATCTGAATATGCTTTGCGCCATTGGAACAACTGGCTGGCGAAGATACCCGCTTCGCGGGCCACTGAGGAAACGGTTTTACCAGCTTGGTATGTTTCCTGGACCAAAGCCAACTTCTCGGAGAGCGTCCAGCGCCGTCGGCGCTGGACGCTCGTAATCAGTTCAACCCGCTCTGGCTTGCCATCTGAATTCCTAGTCGTAAACATAGATGTATTCCTATTCCTAATGTTAAGAAATACCTCCGGTACTGTCATTCAGGGGGCAAGTTCACAACCGCTGTTTGTACCCTGCTTGGAGCACTGTACTATTCTGTAATGTTTCATTTCGATGCAATGTTACATTAACTCCTGAAATGCCACCTCAACCCGTAGAGTTTGTCTGTTTAAATGAACCAACCCACCAACCCACCTGCATTGTCACTGTTGTTGGTCAGTGCATTGCTGTTTGTGGCCTTGGGGTGGCTGTTCAGTGTTCCAGTCAACACGCCGTATCAAGATCTGGTTCAAGAACGATCCTACTTTGAAGATACAAGTGGTACGGCAACCATTGCTAACATTGGTGACAAAACTTTTACCCCTTTCATGGGACCACTCTTTCGTGGCAACAATTCAAACCCTGTTTGGTTAAAGTTGACGCTGGGTCCTTCCAGTCAGCCGAACTGGGTGGTGATGGTGCAACCCAATTACACGCACCAAGTGGATATTTTCTTACCAGATGAACAAGGTGGTTGGATTGAAAAGTACACGGGCTCCAAGCATGCGTTTTCTGAACGTGAAGTTGATACCTTGGCCCCGTCGGTAAGATATCAAGCCATTACCAATAGCGGTGCGGTTATATACGCCAGAGTGGTAACTCCTACCACGCCAATTTACGCACGCGTCGTGACCGAAGCTGATAGCGCCGCATTCGATTCCCGCTTGCAGATGGTGGGTGGCGCCTTTGCAGGAATCGGATTTTTGGTGGCGATGATTTCATTCATGATTTATGTGGCTACCAAGGACTCACTTTGGTTATTCGATTCAGTTTACAACCTGTCTGGCTTGTGTGTTCTGGCCTTGATGTTGGGGCTGGCATCACGATTTGTGTGGCCAGAACGCGTGGATTGGGTGAATCAATTAATGGTGCTTGGCAACATTGTTCACATGGGGGTGGGTATCGGTATTTTTTACCGGATATTCAAACTATTCCAACCACCGCAATGGCTACTGTGGCACATGTTCGTCATTCTGCTGATTATTCCTGTGTTGCTGTGGATGGCATTGAATGGTCATGCTGACAAAGCTTTGGCCACAAACAATATGTTCATCGTATTGCTGAATGTATTTGGTGTTGTGATTGCCATGGTAGCCCGACACCAAGACAAGTTCTTGCTGTACGCGCTGCGGTTTGCCTACTTGGTATTAACTGGATTTATGCTTTGGTGGATTGTGCCGCTGGTGCTGAAACTACAAACCGAAAACTTCTCGGCTTTGTACCCCAATATGCCCTTGGCCTTGTTCAGCCTATTCATGTTGATACTTCTTTTGGTCCGCAATACGCAACTGAAAATCCAGGAAGGGGTGCGTACAGAAATTGAAAAGCGCCAGGTGGAATACGAATTGCAACTGGCCCGCAAGCGCCACGAGGAAAGCAGCAGCTTCTACGGCATGTTGATGCATGAAGTTAAGACGCCGCTTAGCACCATTCGCATGGCGGTCAGCAATTTGGAGAACGCATTGGCTGATCAGGATGAGGTAGTACTGCGTCGCCTAAAGCGTGTTCAAAATTCTGTCGACAACGTGGATGAAGTATTGAAGCGTGGTGTTGATGTGGACATTCTGGAGCAGGGCGCCTTGGCACCCGATATTGCGCAGGTGAACGTGTGTGCCCTGGTGCAAGAGGTGTGCCGATCACACCCGGAACACCGCCGGTTGAAGAGCAAATTACCAGATTTGTTGATGGCTAAAGTGGACCGCCAACTGCTCGCCCTGATGTTGATGAACCTGATTGATAATGCAGTGAAATACTCGCCGGAGAATACAGACATTCCTGTAATTCTTCTGCAGCCAGATGTATCGCGTTGGGAGCTTTGCGTGCGCAATCAGGCAGGGCCGGTGGGTTTTCCAGATGAAGCGCAGGTATTTGCCAAGTACTACCGTGCAGAGTTGGCCATTTCAAAAAGCGGTATGGGTTTGGGTTTGTATTGGGTGCGGGGTGTTGCTCGCCGCATGGGTGGCGATGCGCTCTATCAGCGCGATCAACAATGGGTAGTCTTTAAAGTATGTTTGCCGACTTAAGAATCTTACTGGTGGAAGACAACGAGCATTTGCGTGAAGAGATGCTTGATTTTTTAGCGCGCCCAGGCTGGACTGTGCACGGTGTGGATTGTGGCGAAGAGTTAAACGCCTACTTGAGCAAGAACACGCCAGACGTGGTGTTGCTGGATGTGAATCTGCCCTATGAAGACGGCTACAGCATTACTGCACGGCTGCGCACCACACACCCCGATGTAGGCATTGTGTTGCTTACTGCGCGTGTGCGCCCCATAGACCGCGCCACAGGCTACCAAGCCGGGGCTGATGTGTACCTGACCAAACCCACCAACACCGAAGAATTGATAGCGGTGATTGAAAACCTGGGAAAGCGTTTGAAACGCCTGGAAATTCAATACTTTATTTTGGATCGCTTGGCTGGAAAATTACGTACACCTGAGGGTAGATCATGCGCATTGACAAATAGCGAACTGCGTTTGATTGAGCTACTCGCGTTGTCAGCAGGGCGTGAAGTAGATGTGGACCAAATGCTGACTGGCTTGAGTGTGAAAGATGAAAGAACTGCAACCAAAGAAAGTTTGGCTGCTTTGATTAGCCGTTTGCGCAGCAAGTGTAAAACTGAACTCGAGGTGGAAAATCTCATTTCTGCAAGTCGTGGACTGGGTTATCGACTAACAGTGCCAATTCAATTGAATTGAAAGATGCAATGAGATGAGAGTTCTATGACTGAGACCGAGGCGCGTCGATTTATACGAGAGGTATTTACAAAGATGAGACCCATGGAGTTTTTAGAAGTGGTCGAATCTTTGCCCGAATCGGAAGAGAAAGTTTGGTTACTAGGTCTTTTAGTAAACGAACTCAAGGAGTCTGGACATATGGTAGTTCAATAGCTTAGGTCTAAGCTGACCCCAAAAGTTCTGGGATCGCCCGCATAACCACCGTACTCACCCAAGCTGTACAGGGCGGATACGGCAGCTTTGTAATCTTCATCAAAAAGATTTTTTACCCAAGCTTGCGCATGCCATTTTTGTTTCAAGTTGCGCACACCCAATCGTAGGTTGGTCAACTGGTATGCATCAATAAAACTGTTGCGGCTTTGGTCAACAGCGCCAAATGTGGCTGAGCGAAATGTGTGGTCTAAGCCTACATAAGGTTGCAGTTCGCCTTGGTTGGGTAATTTTTGTTCAAGTGACACAAAACCACTCCATCGTGGTGCGTTGTACAGTTGCTTTCCACTCAGGTTTTTGTCATTTTTGCGAGTATCTTCATTCGGCGCATTTGCAAATTCTGTGCTGATTGCGCGGTTGTAGGCCACACCTGCGCCCACCGTTAAACGGCGTGTTACTTCTCGAGCCATTTCAAGTTCAACACCTTGCAGCCGAACCTCAGGAATATTCAGTACATTGTTTTGGCGGGGGTTGGGAATCAGGCCCATATTTTCTTCGTAGGTTAAAGCCTGAAAGTTTTTAACGCGGGTGTTGTACAAGGTAAGGCTGGATAAGCTGCGCCCTGTGGGTTCAATTCTCTTGAGCCCAACCTGAAAACTGTCTGCAATTTCTGGGTCGAATTGGGCCCGCACGCTTGGGCTTAAACCAGCCAGGTTCAAACCACCGCTCTTGTAGCCGCGCGTCAGGCTGGCATGGCCTGAAAGAGTTTTAGTCAATTGCCGGTGCAGTGCCAATTGACCGCTTGTTCCGTGGTCTTTTCTGGAATCGGTGCGGTCAAACGATTCGCCCACCAGCATGTCGATCAGGCCATCGTAAGTTACAGCGGATAAATCTTGCCCGATCAAATTGCCCACTGTAGTCAGCGTATTGGTAAAGGCCAAAGGGCTAGATTGCAAGTTACCGCCAGACCTGCTTCGGCTAATGCTGCCGCGCCTTTTGCTCTCGGTGTAGCGAATGCCCGCTGTGGCAGTGGTGATGGCGTTGATACGCCAGTCGGCTGTGCTGAAGGCCGACAAGGTGTTGGAGCTTTGGCTGTAGGGTGTACTTAAGCGCAGGCCATTGAGTGCATCTGGGGGTAATAAGGCATTGACCAAAAAACCGCTGTTCTGCCGGTTAAGGGTGGGCACTTGCTGACGCAAGGCACCACCCAGTGCCCACAGCGCGATTTCATCGCCAAGTATTCCGACTTCTTCGCCGCGTAGTTTCTGGTTCAACGCGAATACGCCCACAGTGGTTTTCAGGCGTTTAAAGTCGGTGTGCCAGCGAAGTTCTTGGGATATTTGCTGTGATTCCGAAGTGGTACTGCCCTCCAGCAAGTTCATGGAGGTGCCATCATCGTTGCGGGTAGGGTTGTAGGCCAAGCGGTTCAAACCGGTAATGCTGACAAACTTGTGCCGTCCGGGTGGACCCCATTCAGCCACCACGGCGGCACTTTCCTTGGTCAGTTTACTCAACGGTTGAATGTTGTTGTCGGTAACACGGTCGGCCGGGTTGGTACCAGGGCGGTTGTAGCCCATGTACTCATCAGACGCTTGAATGGTGCGCGATACTGGGCCGAACAAGGCAATTGCGCAGCACTGTTGATCGAGTTCACCGTACTCGCCGATGAAACGAATCACCAGTTCATCGCTTGGGGTCCAAAGCAGTTGACCGCGCACGCCAAATCGGTTTTGATCGTTCAACAGGGTGCCATCGAACTGATTGAATAAAAAACCATCGCGTTGTTGTTTGAACACGCTGATTCGCCCGGCCAGTTCACCCTCAATCAGCGAGCCAGTGCTCGCCGCGCTCAGTTCTCTGTATCCTTGGTTGCCTAGGCCCAAGGTGATGTTGTTCTCACGGGTGTGGGAGGGTTGACGACTCTGAATTTGTACCTCGCCTGCGGTGCTGTCCAGCCCATATCGGCTACCCTGTGGGCCACGATAAACATCCACTGTGTCCAAATCGTAAAGGCCAAAGGCCGAGTACGATTGGCGAGCCAAATACACTCCGTCAACGTACAAACCTACGCTGCTGTCTAGCCCATCATTGAACTGGTTGTTGCCCAAGCCACGAATAGAAAAGCCAGCCAGTCGTGGGGTACTTCCGAAGCCATAAAAGCCCGGCACCTGTTGGCTGAGCTCCGAGAGGCTTTGAATTTTTTTTGTTTCAAGGGTGTCGCCGCTGGTTTTAATTGTGGAGCCAAGTGCAGGCGCTTCTGAAGTGTCGTTTTTCTCAATGTTGCCGGTCACTTCAACTTCTTGAAGCGAAGGATTTACCGATTGAGAAAAAGCGTTGTCCATGGGCAACGCCAATACCAGTACAAGACTGAATGCGGGGCGCAATCGGGCTTTTATCGCCGCGTGGAAGAGACGGCGTTGGAATTGGATTTGTCTCAATTGGCTGAACCTGAATAAGGGGGTGGTTCATTTGTAATATTGCCTAATATTAATTCACTTATTGTTATGAAAACAAATATCTGAACCAAGTTTTCTGAGGGAGTTCTCCTTAAGTTGGTAACTCATGTCTGATAGTTGCCCTCTAAGTAACTGAGGAATAGCGCGTCTAAGACCCTACGGAGCAATTCTTACGATATTCTTCATGGCCGCTGGCGGTATTAGCACTTCAATAGGAAAATTCCAGTTGAGTTTGGTTTCGAAGCAATCGGTGCCTGGGTGACGGATTATTGGGCTTCGCGAAATGTGTTCACGAATTACTCGGCTTGCCAATAACTACACTACCCTCATCATCAACGCCCATGACAGCAATGGACTCCTCCCTTGCCGGGGTGGAGTTGATGATGTCACCACTCATCCTGTCAACCGTTGTATTCGACATCACGAGAGGCCCAAACACCTCACTACGATCTGGATCAATTTGTATTCCTAGGCCACCCATGAGCAACAAAGCATTCTCAGAAACGGTTGCGATCTCAATATTTGACGCCTGAAGCTGAAGGGGGCGGCTAGGCCAAGACGATCAAAGGCGTCAACCAAGGTCTGTAATACGGGCAATAGTAGTGGATCGCCTGAAAAATATCGTCAAGCCTGGCTGACCAACCGAGCTCTCCAGTACTCCCCTTGTCAGTGATTTGAAACACGCCAGAATCCTAGGCAGCGTACAAGTAATTGTCGTAGGGCGATACGTTTACCGCCAGCATTAAGGTTGGCGGTATTCAGATAAATTCAGATATCTGGTTTGTCCACGCTTAATTCCTCAACGAATTGCTCTACTCGCAATCGAAGCTCGTAGATGGAGGTTTCTTCATTGGCCAGCACCCAAATTTCTCCGTTGCGATTCTGGTTGATTCGTAATTTCTTGGATTTCGTCCGGACTATTTCAACCTTTCCAATTTCTGGGAAGAAAAGCAATTCCTTAGGCACTTCGTGTTTCATTTACTTACATCCTCACTAGCCGCCGCAAGAACCGGAAATAACGCTTTGTTTAAATTTGAAAGCTCGCCACTTACCAGTTCACGCTTGAGCTCAAGGCCAACGGGCAGGAAAAAGACGGCCATCAGCCCATCGTTAACCCAATATGCCAGGCTCAAGCCGCCCACAATATTTTGCCAAAAATCAACGAAGTCAGTACCAATTGGGGAATTGGCCAAGGCAAGGGCAAGCAGGGCAAACACGGTTAGAAGCACACTGCCAGCGCGTTCTGATTGAAAAAACTGCTGGAAAGTATTCGACAGGGGGTGTTCAACTTGGGCCATTATCGCGTGTCTCAGTTAATTTCAAATGAATTTGAGTCTATCAGCCCATGATGAATCAATCATAAAAATCGTTACGGGGTACAAAGGTATTTTCGGTCCATTCATGTATAAAGCAAATAATAGCCGCCAGCCGAATGGTTGGCGGCATTGACTGAAATGTGACGGGGTTGAAAATTCACGTTTAAGTTGCGTAACCTCGTTCCCGTAATAGTGCATGACCCTTAAAAAGCTGTTGTGAATTGCACCCATGAGTCAGGCAAAATTTCCAGAATCGCCGCCTCAAGGGTTTTGTCATATCCACTTAGAATCAGAAGACCCAGGCCTAAAATGAGAAATGCAAACACACGTTTAATCGGATTGATGTGTTTCATGAGCCAATCTCTGGATTTCATGAAACTAGATCTTGATGCATAGGCAACCGCAACCAAAGGAATAGCGGCCCCCAACCCGAAAATGCCGAGAATTGCCGCGCCTCGGAAGAGCCCACCTTCGGTGGCAACTAAAGATATTGCAGATAGGAGTAGCGGTCCTGAACAAGGTGACCAGACAAATCCGAGAACAGCACCCAGCGAAAAAGCGCTGATTAGCGATGTGCCAGACAATTTGCCTGAGACGCTTTGTGCATTGCTGGCCAGTGGCGTCATCCACTTGGTAACTTGTTCATTCCAGGCCGGAATCAGCATTGCTATGCCAATTAAAACCAGCATAACTCCACCGACAGTTCTAACAATATCGGGATCCAAGCCCAATGTGTCTCCAAGCGCGCCAATCAGAAGCCCAAGAAGCGCAAATGAAGTTGCCATGCCTACACCCATCGCAACTGGGGCGAATCGGTTGCTTTGCATCGCACCCCCTAAAACCAGGGGTAGGAGGGGGAACACACATGGATTAAGTGTTGACAAAGAACCTGCCAAAAGGCTAATCGAAAGCTCGGATACAGAAATCATTAACTTCGCCTTTAGATTGCTGTTTTCAGGCCAGACCTGATTTTGCCTTCGTCGGTGTCACCGAGAATTCGAGTGGTCTCAGCCATACCTTTGTAAACAACAAATGTTGACTGGTATCTAACGTTCAGATTTTTGCGAAGATCCTTTTCCTTGTCGTAATCAACAATCAAGACTAGAACATCAAGGCCTGGCTCCCCTTTGAGTTTTTCCAATACTTTCTCTTGAACCTTGCAAGTTGAGCACCAGTCTGCATGGAAGTGCAGAGCTACGGATTTTCCCTGTTCTTGAGCAGATTTCAACAGTTCCGGCGAATAGGGCTGGGTCTGAATTGCATGGGCTGATGCGCCGAAGAAAAACGAGATCAGCAAGAGGGTCTTGAGGATTGTCGCACTAAGAAAATTAAACACGATTGGTTCTCCAATTTGATGTAAAGAGGCATTCGTTGATCGGTGGTAAAAAGTTACCTCTTTCGATTTCAAATTAGGCAATGCCATTGAAGTTCAAGAAAGTAAAAATCTTGGTAAATCCTTGTTGATTGTGAGGCTATCAAAACCAGATTCATTCGGCGCTCTTTTCCGATTACGATCGTTACAGTAATCTTGCAGAATTAATGGCTTGTCATGGCTCAAGAGCCTGGGAATGAAAGTGTATTAACGAACCTTTTCTCAAATTTCATCGAGAGAGGGCGACTCGTGCTTTGTGGGCAATTTCGATTCAGCAACAAGCCCCTAAAATTGCTGAATTAATACCTTGTTCAAATGGTATGGAACTGCCGCAACCTTGAAAAATTCCGTAGTGTCTGGAAAAGTCGCCAATAAACTGGAAGTGTTCTTTGAAGCGCGTGTTTTGCAACATACGGAAAGTGTTGCCGCACACGGGGAAAACCTTGCCGGTTTCCATGAAGTGGTGTTTGTCCAGCAAAAAGCCGTTTGGTTGGTTCTCGCTTGTGCCTTGGTAAATCACCGCCTGGCCGTAGTCCTCACATGCAGTTTCCAAGTCTTCCAGCTTGAACAGGCGATAGGTGGCTGAGTAAAAGCGGGTTTGCCCCACCAACTGACTTAAACGTTCATCGGTAATTTCGAGGGGACGGTCTTCAACCAAACGCGGATCGGTGAAGCCATTGTTAGTAGCCACGCGCAAGAAGTCGTTCCAATACAGGGCACCACCCAGGCATTCGCCGTAGAGAACCGGATCACTGGCCACGTGTGGAGAAATTCTGCGGTCTGAATACACATCGGAGAAGTAAAATTCGCCACCTGGTTTCAGCAGCTCGTAGGCCTGACGCATGACAGCGTCTTTGTCAGGCGAAAGATTAACTACACAGTTTGAAACGATCACATCAAAACTGTTTTTCTCGAGACCCAGTTCATCGAGTCGTTCAATGTAGCCTTGAATGAAGGTAACGTTGCTGTGTGAGTATCCAAATTTTTTCCGGTGGTATTCGATGTGCCGGTTGGCCACTGCCAGTTGTTCCTCGGTCATGTCCACACCCACTACATGGCCAGTTTCACCAACCAGTTGTGCAAGGGCATACACATCGCGCCCAGAGCCGGAGCCGAGGTCGAGAATTCGTTTCCTCTTCAAGTCTGTTGGGCACACCAAGCCACATCCGTAGTAGCGGCTTAGCACCTCGTCGTGAATATTCGACAGAAGTGGCTTTAGCCAGGCCGGCATGGATGAAAAATCACAACAGGCTGTGGTTTTCAGATCGCTGCTGCTTTGTAATTCTTTGCCGTAGTAGTTCTTGACTGCGTCATACATGGTTTGTTTCCCTGGGAAATTAAAATCCTGATTTTTATAACTTGGATAATTCGTTCTTCTTCTCTTATAGGTTACATATTCTCGACGATAAAAAAATTTAGCAATTATTTTGATGTCGGCTGTAACTAAGTTCACGGAATAGTCGAACCCTTTGTTGTTGGCACGTGCCTTCATCAACTCAGGAGATCAGGATGACTACATTGAAAAACCTAACTTCACTGGCAGGCGCGGCTGCCATGTTTGCATTGAGTACGGCTGTGATGGCTGCTCCCGCTCCGAAGGGAAGTACCGGGGCCGCTGTAGCAGCGGGTGACAAGGTGCATTGCTATGGCGTGCATTCATGCAAAGGTAACTCGGATTGCAAAACTGCAGAACACAGTTGTAAAGGGCAAAATGCCTGTGGTGGGCACGGCTTCAAATCGATGGCTGCTGGTGATTGCCTGAGCAAGGGCGGTACAATTGGCGACCTGGTTGCCAAGAAGTAATTTCAAACAATCCGCGCTGTGAATATATCTGGTTTTGGACTCGGTCTTCGGACCGAGCACTACACTGATTTTCTGGAACACCTGCAACCAGTGGATTGGTTGGAGGTGCTTTCTGACAACTACATGGTGCCGGGTGGCAAACCACTTTATATGCTAGATCGAATCTGTGAGCGCTATCCCATTGTGATGCATGGTGTCTCACTTTCAATTGGTGCAGTGGCAGGCCCATGCCCGGAGTATTTGAACAAACTCAAAATACTTAAGCGACGGGTGGATCCTTGTTGGGTATCTGATCATTTGTGTTGGACGGGCGTGCATGGCCGTCAACTGCACGATTTAATGCCGTTGCCTTTTACTGAGGAAGCGCTAAGGGTGTTGACCCGGAATGTGCTTAAAGTACAAGACACTCTCGGACAGATCTTGGTGCTTGAGAATGTATCCAGCTATGTTGAGTTTGCTTGTTCTGAAATGACGGAATGGGAGTTCATGAACGCGCTAGCAGACCGCACGGATTGCCGATTCTTGCTTGACGTAAACAACGTTTATGTGAGTGCTTATAATCACAGCTTTGATCCCATGGATTTCATCGGAGCGATGGAACCTGAACGTGTGGTTCAACTTCATTTGGCTGGACACAGCGACCACGGTACGCACCTGATTGATACGCATGATCAAGCTGTCCCAGATGGCGTGTGGGCACTTTACCAAAAAGCAATTTCGCATTTGGGACCAGTGCCTACGATGATTGAGCGTGATGGGAATATTCCACCGTTGACTGACTTGATAGCAGAGTTGAACCATGCTCGCTCTTTATGAAAAATTACAGTGTCAGTTTCAGGCAGATGTACTGAATAATACACAAGGTGCAGCAAGTCTATTTAAGCAGTACGGCAGAGTACAACCCGCCTTGGGGATTGAGATTTATCAGAATGCGTATCGCCTGCGCTTGCTTGAAACGCTGCGTGACACCTATGCTTACACGGCGATGTATTTGGGCGATGCCTGGTTTGATTCCTTGGGCCTGAAGTACATTGAAGAACAACCAAGTTTGGACCACAACATTTCCTGGTTTGGTGCGTTGTTTGCAGGCTTCTTGCGCATTCAACATCCTGTCGACCCGGATATTCACGAACTTGCTTTGCTTGACTGGAATTTGAGACGTGCCTTTGATGGACCAGATTCAAGGGTATTGCTCATGGACGACTTGGCAAATATTGCACCAGACGAATGGGATCGAGTGGTGTTCGAATTTGTACCCACACTTACACGTCTCATATTTCAAAGTAACGCGGTTGCCATGTGGCAGGCCCTCAACGAACTGCAGACTCCGCCGGCGGCTGAGTTATTTGAAAGACCGGTTTCAGTGTTAACCTGGCGCAAAGAATTTCAGCCTCACTTTAAAACGCTCGGCGCAGAGGAAGGGCGTATGTTGGAAATGGCCTTGCAACAGATACCTTTTGGCGCGCTGTGCGAACAAATGGCCAGCGAATTTGCAAATTCAGATTCCACCGCATTGGTAGGTTACTGTCTGCGTGACTGGTTCCAACAGGGTTTGGTTGTGGGGTTTAGATTGATTTAGCGATGCCTCAAAAAAAGGATTTCAACCTTCTAACGAATTGCGAGTGATGGCGATGCTTAACTGTGGGGAGAATTTTAGGGATGGTGTGTGGCTAGCGCATCGTAAAGCTTGTCCAGTTTCAAACACAAAATTTGTCATGTTGTGCATTTATCCTCAATTCAAATAATGGTTAGAGAGTTGAGGCGTTATTTCGATTTCTTGAGTTCAGATTTCACCATTGCAACCGTACTATTTATTCACTAGTCTTTATTTGACGATTTGCAAAAATATTGAAGGTCACTTAAAACCCCGCTCTACAAACTTACGGATGGAATCGTTACCTTGATTTTCACAGGTTCCATGCGTGGTATCTAGTTAGAGCTCTCTAGAAGCTAAATCGTTCGGTGTAGATATAGTACCGGCAATCCGATATGGCCTAATGCACAACATATCTGAGTTGACTATTCGCTATGTGTTTAACAGAAGGTGTTAGCACCGTGATTAAAACTGTATCCAGTGGCTGTCGCGGAATCGGCAGACAGGTGAGTGAAGTTGCTCAAGACGACCCAAGCAATATTTCTACATTGCTTGGCGATGTCTTGGGATCAGGTCGCGGAAGAGGGCGCTCAATTGGTCGTCGTGATGTGGATACTGATCTATTTGATTCCTCATCGTTGGGGCTGGATTCGCTAGGCTAGAGTGAAGCTTTGATGAGCATGTAGGCTTTAATTTCTAACTCATTCCAATTTTCATTGAGGGCAAGCAAGCGACGATTTTTGTTGAGTTGATACAAGCTTTTGTCGTTAGTTGAATAAACAATGATGGGAGCCGTTTCAGGAGCATTGGCGAGCAAAAATGTTTCCAGATCGCTTGTGGATTGGTTGGTTTCGGTCGCATAGACGACGATTAGATCAGGTCTGGCAAGCTGCAATGCCTCGACCAAATCCTGATGGCAGTCCAGCCAAATGTAAGAATGCTCAAATCCTAAACTGGAATACATCAAATGTAATTTTTGGGTTCTTTCAGTTGTTCGTTGACCCAAACAGTAAGCAAGCTTCATCAAAACTCCCTTGAATCACCTCAGCACCATCCTACTTCAATTTTTTTATTGTTCAGCAGAGGTAAGGTCAATCATGTGGGGTCTGTAGGGACGGTCACATGATTGAAAAAATATGAGTTACCTAGAAGTGAATTTGAAATCAATTGTTGTTGCCAATCAAAAAGGCAGAGTAAATAGAACCACTGTTTGTATTACTTTGACCGTTCAAGCTATGCAACACCCAAAGAAAAGATAGCATCTCTCGATTTGAAACCGCAGCGATCTTTACTCACTTGGTTTGCACTACGTACTGAGAATCGGGTCTCAGCGAATAAACGTCTAACGCTACTTTAGTCAGGCAAAGCTGATCTTGCGCTGGAACTAGAGCCTTTAAAAGATGATGGATACAGGTACGTGTTTATTGACATGCCAGAGCCACTCAACTAGGTATGGGTGTTTCAGAGTTCTAGCCAGAAATTGCTACATCAAATGCGTGTTACGTGAATTGGTTGG
>Ga0308010_1000034_pt1 | contig 146120 bp, 123 predicted proteins | sample Neamet129_FD_202368 | JGI IMG/M metagenome (GOLD analysis project Ga0308010, IMG submission 202368) | Marine microbial communities from water near the shore, Antarctic Ocean - #129 | ecosystem: Environmental > Aquatic > Marine > Unclassified | place: Southern Ocean | collected 2014-07-24 | reverse complement strand
TTCGTTTTTGATAAAGAGGTTAGGGGAGGACGAACTCTGCTCCAATTGGGATCGTTATGATAATGACCAACAATGGCTTTTAGTGCAGGAATCATCGGATATTTTTGTACTATATGTCGGAATTCATCCAAGTTTTTTTGTTGAATACTTGCATCAGCGCTAAGCCAGTTTTTATAAAGCATATAGATTGCATGAGGATTGATATTTGCTGTGGCAGAAATGCAACCAGCCCCTCCATTTCGGAGTGTTTCTAGGAGAAATACTTCACTTCCTGCGAATATATTAAAATCGGGCCATCCTTGATTGAGCATTGCCAAAGTGTTGTTCCAGTCTCCAGAGCTGTCTTTTATTCCAGCGATGACTTTTGGGTAACTATTTTTTAGTCTTTCTATTAGATTTAAACTAATACCAACATTGGCAATCGGTGGAATATGGTAAAGATAAATTCTAAGACTATCATTATCTACTGTTTCAATTATCTTTGAATAACTGTTGAATAAACCATCATCACTTACATCTTTATAATAAAATGGTGGCAGCATTAATACATTGAAACAACCCAGTTTTACAGCATGTTGAGTGAGTTTAATCGTGTCCGTTAATGCACAGCATCCTACGCCTGGCATGGTTTTTTTGGGATCAATACCCGCTTCAATGAGTGCGTCTAATATTTCTATTTTCTCATTTACGGATAATGAGTTGGCTTCACTGTTTGTTCCAAACACAGCCAGTCCAACATTTTGAGAAAGTAGCCATTTGCATTGTCTTATTAAAAGCCCTTTATCAACACTGAGATCGCTACAGAAAGGAGTGATAACAGGACTATAGACACCACTTAGATTAGATCCACCATCATTCATATGTATTTCGCTTTTATGTATGTTTAAGCCAGTCGGTTGGTTTTAAGTAATTCTTGTAAAGTATTTCTTCAGGCGAATTCGTTTCTGGCTCCCAATTATATTCCCATCTCACTGTTGGTGGAAGTGACATTAATATTGATTCAGTTCTCCCACCCGACTGTAAGCCAAATAATGTACCTCTGTCGTAGAGTAGGTTGAATTCTACATATCTTCCACGCCGATAAAGCTGAAAATTTCGTTCGCGCTCACCATAAGGATGATCCTTATGAGCATGAACGAGAGGTAAATAGGCAATTAAAAATTGATTGCCGATAGCTTGAATAAAATTAAAAGATTCATCAAATCCAAGTTCATTGAAGTCATCAAAAAAAAGCCCGCCCACACCACGTGTTTCATTTCTATGTTTTAAGAAAAAATACTCGTCACACCATTTCTTAAAACGAGGATAGAGATTATCACCAAATTTATTACAAATATTATAAGCATTCTGATGCCATGATATAACGTCTTCATGAAATGGGTAGTATGGTGTTAAGTCAAAGCCACCACCGAACCACCAAATGGAGTTACCTTTATTATCTTCTGCGATGAAAAATCTTAAATTAGCATGTGTCGTTGGCACAAAGGGATTCAAGGGGTGGATAACTAAAGATAAACCCATAGCTTGATATTTCTTACCAGCAAGCTCAGGTCGTGCTTTACTAGCAGTAGGCGGCAATTCATCACCATGAATATGTGAAAAGCTAACACCTGCTTGTTCAAATACAGATCCATTTTTTAAAATTCTACTTTCACCACCACCACCTTCTGATCTGCTCCATTTATCCGTCACAAAAATCTCTTTTCCATCAATTTCCTCCAGGTTGGTGGTAATGATGGATTGAAGTCTTTGTAGGTATTTTTTTACAAGTTCAATGGAGTGAGTTTCTAAATTCATAACTATAGGCGTAAAATTTTTCCAGTTTTAAGTATTTTGATGGTTGATGCAGCGGTATTTCGAAAACATTGACCAGCTACTATGTAGTCTACTATGCCATGAAAATTTCTGCGTAGTACGATTGAATTTTTTGGTGGTTTTTTACCGGATATATTAGCACTAGTAGAAATTAGTGCTGACTTTGATTGTATGCAGAGTTTCTTGGCAATGGGATGTTTGGTTAATCGAATGGCTATGGTTTTGTGCTTACCACTGACCCAATAAGGAGCATAATGATTTTTTTCAACCAACCATGTGGTATTTTTTTCGTCATTAGTAATTTTTTTAATATCTGCATTGCTTAGTTTCACCCATTTTTCTATTTGGCTAAGGTCAGATGCGATAATTATCAATCCCATACTTGGACTACGATTTTTTATATCGAGTATTCTAAATACCGCATTTGGGTCGTCTGGCCGGCAACCGAGTCCAAATACGCCCTCGGTAGGATAAGCAACTATTCCTCCATCACGTATTATTCGACTTGCTTTTTTTATAGATTCAGACGGAATGATTTTTTTACCAATAATTTAATTTTAGGTGCTGTCTTTGTGCTTTTGTTGCCATTCTCCATTATTATATGTAGCAGTCCATTTAGTTTTTTTGCCATTTTTTTCTGATGCTAAATAATGAATATCATCAGCTTTGTTATATCTAACCACATAAGGATTGCGTTCTTTATCTTGTTCTGGAGCACTCATCAGATATAAGTGTTTTTTTGTATTGGGTAAATATCTACAAGCCTCTGTGAACTCATCTTTAAGATGATTAATTTCAGATACTTTAGGCGCTCTAGTTTCTCTATTCTTTGGAAATTTACTGGCGGCTAAAAATATACCTTTCATACTGTCTCTTAATAAATAATGATCTTCACATTTTAAGCAAGGTAATTCTGACAATACTATGGGCTCCATGGTTAATGGTTTCGGCTCACCATTTCTTTGTAATTGTCTTGTCGTTCCACAATCTTCATTTAAGCAACCAAAGTATTTTCCGAATCTACCCGTCTTGAGCTGCATGTCTGTAGAACATTTGTGACATTGAATAACAGGCCCATCGTATCCTTTTATTTTAAAATGACCGTTTTCAACCTTATTTCCTTCGCAATCAGGATTTTTCCCACATACATGTAACTTTCTATTTTCATCAATCAAGAAATTATCCATGCTTGTAGAGCAGAGATCGCACCTCTCTCTAATCATAAGATTTGCTGCTTCTTCTTGATCATCAACACTAACTGCTTCATCACCCGATGTTAAATTAAGTGTTTTTTTACATTGATCGTCACCAGTATTTTCATAACCTGAGCAACCAAGGAAGACTCCATTAGAGGCATTTCTAATAACCATGTGATGATTATTACAATCTGGACAGATGATATCTGAAGCAACAGGTTTATTGCCTCGCATGCCATTATCATCATGCGATGCAGATTCCAAATCTTTTTTGAATGCTAAATAAAATTTATCAAGCACATCTTTCCAGTCAAGCTCTCCATTAGCTACTTTATCTAAGTCATTTTCAAAGTTAGCCGTAAAGTCATAATCCATAATGTCATCAAAACTCTCTAGCAATCTTTCTGTCACGATATGACCAATTTTTTTAACAAAAAATCTTCTATTTTGAATCTCGACATAACCTCTGTCTTGTATAGTAGAGATGATAGATGCATAGGTGGAAGGTCGGCCTATGCCTTTTTTTTCAAGCTCCTTAACTAATGCCGCTTCAGAAAATCTTGCTGGTGGTTTTGTGAATTTTTTTTCAATGTTTAATTCTTTTAAGGATAAAATTTCACCTTCTGAGAGAATGGGTAGTATATCTTCGTTTGGATTTTTGGAGCTGTCTTTTGAAATTTTAGTATAGCCATCAAATACCACTTCTCTGCCTTTGGCGGTGAATGTATAGTTATCTAAAATAATTTTTGCAGAAGTTGATAAGTACTCAGCATCAGGCATTTGTGAGGCAATATATTGCTGCCATATGAGCTGATAGAGACGAATTTCTTCTTCTCTTGCTCCGACTAATGCATCAGCTTTTAAAAAAGCATTTGTGGGTCTTATCGCCTCATGAGCCTCTTGCGCATTTTCTGTACTTGAGTATATTCTGGGCTTACTCGGTAGATAGTTACCACCCACTTTGTCCTTAATATAATTTCTGGCATCTTGAATTGATTCCTGACTGAGGCTTGGCGCATCAGTTCTCATATAGGTGATATAACCAGCTTCGTATAATTTTTGTGCCACACGCATTGTTCTTTTAACATTAAAGCTAAGCTTTGTTGATGCTGCTTGTTGAAGTGTTGAAGTAATAAAAGGTGGCTTTGGTTTTATTTTTATTGGTTTTTTTATTATTTCATCTATTGATAGCGGATTGTTATTAATAAGAGATTCTATTTTTCTGGCTTCGTCCTCTAAGAGCAATGGCTCAGTGGCCTTTCTTAATAATGAAAATAAAATAGTTTCCTGGTTGGTATTTAACAGGCTCATTGATATGGCCCAAAATTCTTTAGGATTAAATTCTTGTATTAGGCTTTCTCTTTCATCAAGGAGTCTTAGTGCAACCGATTGAACCCTTCCAGCAGAGAGTCCTCTGGCAATTTTCTTCCATAAGAGAGGAGAAAGTTCAAAACCGACGACTCTGTCTAAGAATCTTCTAGCTTGTTGAGCTTGGACAAGGTCAATATCAATTTCTTTTGGGTCTTCAAAGGACGCAAGAATTGCTGACTTTGTTATTTGATTAAATCTGACTCTTGAGAATTCATATTTTTGTGGACCGAGAGCTTCTTTTAAATGCCAAGCAATAGCCTCACCCTCTCTATCCAAATCTGTTGCAAGATAGATATGATCAACATTTTTAGATGCTTTTTTTAGTTCTTTAATAACTTTTTCTTTCTCAGGGATAATCTCATATTCGACTTTCCAGTCGTTATCAGGATCAATGCCCATCCTTCTTACTAATCTAGATCTATCATTTATAATTTTAAGTCTGAGCTTTTCTTTCTCTGATATATCTTTTGGAATTGCGGCTCTTTTTGAAGAGGCTCTATTTTTGCCTTTTGGGAGGTCTCGAATATGACCAACGCTTGATTTAACAATATAGTCACTACCCAAGTATTTAGAGATGGTTTTCGCTTTTGCTGGAGACTCAACGATTACTAGATTGTTTGCCATGACTTTACCTAATACCCATATTTAATGAAGAAAATCACTTTTCGTATCAAAGATCAAGTCTTCCATTTGCGAGTATGCTTTTTCTTGCCCAGGCTGACTGAACAAAACCATTAAAACAACCCACTTTATTTGATCAACGTTTATATCTTGAGAATCAAGCGCAAGCAGTCGATCGATTAAAAGCTCTCTTTGTATGGTAGTAAGTATATTGATTTGTTCAAGATAGCTGATAAATCCACGACAACTGGTATCCAGTTGACTTATTTCGACACTGTTATATATCCTTGTTGCGCTTGTCGTATGATTATTTTCTATAAAATGCTCATTATTTTCGGCTAAACCATCAAGCCAATCTAGAGCCCTATCAATTTCATTATTATTAAAACCAGCTTTTATCAGCTCAATCCGTAATGTGTTTTGATCGGCCTCAGGTTCGTCCTCCGTCTCGATATAGGTTTCAAATAAATACATTAATACATCGAGGACGTCTTCTTTCATTGTCTCTATGGTTCCTTTGAGATCTTAAGTCATTGCTTTGACTATTTTAAAAAATAAAAAAATAGAAAAAACTATATTGTAAATGGTCAAACTCTAAAACATGGAGCATGGAGCAATCTTTTGCAATCGTCAATATCGTTTAGTGTTTTTTATGCTAAATTTTTAAAAAATGAAACTATGAACTAATTTAGTGTTTATATATAATCAATGTTTAGATATATTTTTATCCACAATTTATTATTAGAATTATGACAATATTAAGAATATTAGAATTTCCAGATCCAAAACTAAGGATCAAAGCAATACCTGTAGAGACTGTTGATGATAGTTTGCGTGTTGTGATTGATAATATGTTTGAAACTATGTATGCAGCGCCGGGTATTGGCTTAGCAGCAACTCAGGTAGATTTTCATAAACGTCTACTTGTGGCAGATGTGTCAACCGAGAAAGACGATCCATATGTTTTGATAAATCCTAAGATTCTCGAGAAAGACGGATCTAAAATCTCAGAAGAGGGTTGTTTGTCAGTGCCTGGGTACTTTGATTCTGTCAAAAGAGCCGAAACAATTCGTGTGAGTTATTTAGATAGAAATGGAAATCAACAGGAAAAAGACATGTACGGTTTGTTGGCAGTTTGCGTTCAGCATGAAATAGATCACCTTGAAGGTAAATTATTCGTTGATTATCTTTCTGAGGCTAAACGACAAAAAGTAAGAAAGAAATTGCACAAGCAAAAACGAATTCAATCAGATTCACCAATTATGCTTTAGATTTGCTATTTAAATTATGAATATTAATTTAAATAATTTTAGAGTGATCTTTGCAGGTACGCCAGAATTTTCTGTTCCATCTCTCATTGCTTTATTGGATATGGGTATTATTCCTAAGGCTATAATAACTCAACCAGATAGAAGAGCTGGGCGCGGAAAAAAATTGACCAAAAGTCCCGTTAAGATCTTTGCAGAAGGGCATCAAATTCCAGTATGGCAACCTTCATCATTATCTAATGCTCAATTCATACAAGATTTAAAATCAACCAAACCGGATGTTATTATTGTTGCTGCTTATGGAATGTTATTTTCTAAAGAGATATTAAATATTCCAAAAATGGGCTGTTTAAATGTGCATGCTTCTTTATTGCCAAGATGGAGAGGAGCATCGCCCATACAGGCATCTATTTTATATGGAGATAAGGTGACTGGCGTAAGTCTTATGAAGATGGAGATTGGACTGGATACAGGACCCATCTATGCTCAACATAAAATAGATATAGGTGAATCAGAAATAGCAGATAATTTAAATATACGTCTTGGAGAATTGGGTGGAATGGCTTTGAGAGCTGATCTTCAATCTATTTTGAATGGAGTTATTCAATCTAATGATCAAAACCAAGATGGAATAACTTTGACAAAAAAAATAAAAAAATCTGATGCAAGGATTGATTGGAATAAATCTGCAGATTCTTTATCTCGTCATGTCAGGGCATACAATTCTTCACCTGGAGCTTATTTTAAATTAGATGATGAAATGATTAAGTGTTTTTTTGCTGAATATACAAATAAAAATAATGCAATATCTGGAAGAGTGATTGACGCAGGTGAGTCTGGGATTAAAGTTTCCTGTGGTCAAGGAACTTTGATTATGAAAATATTGCAACGTCCAGGCAGAAATAAAGTAACTGCTGCAGAATTTTGTAGTCAAATAGATCTGAATGATCTGCAATTAACATAAAAATTAAATTTTCCTATAATAATTTTTGACATATCTTAATAAATCTAAGTAAAACTTAACATTTTCACCCTGTAAGATTAATAATGATCAAAACTTATTTAGCGAAAAGTCTCATGGAATACAATTTCTAATGCAAATTAATGATAATGGAGCAATGATTCGAGCAAAAGCTGCGAATGTCATTGATATGGTGATAAATAAGGGCCGATCTCTTGATCGTGCTATAGAGGCAGTCAATATAGACGATGAAAATTCTCAAAAATCACTTTTCAAGGCAATTTGTTATGGAACAATTCGTTTTCATTGGGAACTTAAGGCTCAGCTGAATGAATATATCTCTCGTCCAATTAGGCAAAAAGACAAAATTATTGAAACTCTTCTCGTTATTGGTTTTTTCCAAATAAAACATACGCGTATTCCACCACATGCAATAGTGACTCAAACTGTAGAAGCAGCAAGACTGCTTAAGAAACCAAATCTATGTGCTTTTATTAATGCTATCTTAAGAGGATTTCTTCGATCTGGTTTGAAGGAATTTATTGATAAAAATGAAGAAACTATTTATAACCATCCTCAATGGATAATCAATTTGTTGAAAAATAGTTGGCCAGATAATTGGCGTGAAATTATAGAAAATAATAATAAACAGGCGCCAATGTGGTTAAGAGTTAATCAAAAAAAAATGACTGGGGAAAAATATCTCCATAAAATAGCAAATTCTCAAAATATACCTATAAAAGAGATTGGATATATTGGTGATTTCAATCAATCTATTTGTCTAAAAAATCCGATAGCAGTAAAATCATTACCTGATTTTGATAATGGATTTGTTTCAATTCAAGATGGCGCAGCTCAGATTGCCGCTGAGTGCTTGCTAAATGGTTTTAGCGGGCGGATATTAGATGCTTGCGCGGCCCCTGGAGGTAAGACAGGTCATTTGTTAGAAAAAATAAATGATGGCTCGTCTGTTACTGCAATAGATATAGATCCTGATAGAACAAAAATTATTCAAGAAAATCTTAAGCGTCTTGGTTTACGAGCTAAAATTATTAATGCTGATATTACAGACACCAAAAATTGGTGGGATGCAAAATTATTTGATCTAATATTACTGGATGCTCCATGCTCAGCAAGTGGTGTTATCAGGAGGCACCCAGATATTAAGCATTTAAAAAGAGCCGAAGATATTCATTCTTTAAATCTAATACAGTTAAATATTATTAATTCATTATGGGCTTTATTGAAGCCTGGTGGGCAATTACTTTATGTTACTTGTTCAGTCTTTAAGGAGGAAAATGATTTAGTGATTCAAAGCTTTAAAGAAAATCATTCAGATGTAATTACGAAGAACTTGTTGCTAAATAACAACATCCACGATGTAATGCATAAGACTATGCACGGCTATCAATTGTTACCAGGAACAAAGGGAATGGATGGGTTTTATTTTTCATATTTGGAAAAGGCTATTTTTTAAGATAATGAGATTTGCTATTCAAAAAAAAATATCAACTGTAATGATGCTATTTTTGCTTTGCTTTGCATTGAATGTTTCCGCTCAAATGAGACCCAATCATGAAGGGTATTTCGATGTCCGGTCAGCGACCACATTATTAGTTGAACAAGATTATTTGCTCGATGCTAGGTTACAGTTATTTTTGAGTGATGAGGCCCTAAATGCGCTTAATAGCGGGGTTCCTCTTACAATTGAATTAAGTATTGAAATAATTAGAAGTAGACGTTTTCTTCCAGATGCAAAAGAAGAAGAGCTTGAATTTCAGTTTGAGCTTGAGTATCGACCCTTAAGTCAACGCTATATAGTCAGAGATGTGCAAAAAGGTACTCAGGATTCATATGCAACCTTGTTTTCAGCACTAAATAAATTAGGGAAAGTTCAAAATCTAATCCTGATTCAGAATAGCTCACTTGATCCTAGAGCTAGCTATCGATTTAGATTACAGGCCTTACTGAGTACAAAACAATACTCAGCGCCATTGAGAATATTATTTTTCTGGCGAGATCAATGGGATTTGAAAAGCGAATGGTACGAATGGCAACTCCAAAAATAAGACCGCTACTATATGGCATGCTTGGCGCTTTTGGCGTTGGGCTTTCATTTGTCGCGCTTTTAATGTTAAGTCAAGTTGCACAAAATTCAGAGAATTTTGATCGATTAGCGGATTCAATTCTGTGGGTTAATGTGCTTTGCTTGTTTGTTTTGCTGCTTCTTTTGATTGGGAACCTTAGTAAGCTTTATCGTGATTATCGTTCTCATGTGCCAGGATCTAAACTAAAAGCAAGAATGGTAGGCATGTTTGTTGGATTAGCTATCATTCCATTATTAATTGTTTTTTATTTTTCAATGCAATTTATTAATCGTGGAATTGATACTTGGTTTAATGTGGAAGTTGAAGCTGGTTTAGATGATGCGTTGACCTTAAGTCGTAATGCTCTCGCTATGCAAATGAGAGATCATTTAGCCGCCACAGAACAGATTGCAGAACGTTTGAAACTCACTAATAGCTCACAATTTATTTATGAAATTGGCTCATTACGTCAAGAAATTGGCGCTAGCGAATTAACTTTATTTGGAAGAAATGGTCGAATGATCGCAACTAATTCAGATCAAACTGCAGGCATTGCTCCTAAAGGTGTATCTGACGAGTTGTTGATGCAAGTCAGACAAAATCGTCCATATGTCAGTTTAGATCCTCTTTCAGATGGATCTTATGAAATCAGAACAGGAGTTCCGCTCATTGGAGGCAGGAATTTAGATGTCATAGGAACTATAAGATCACGTTTCATTGTTTCTCAGCGTATAGGTAGAATGGTAAATAGTATTGATTCATCGTACACAGATTACAAAAAAATCGTTTATTTACGAGCACCATTAAAAAGAACTTTTTCCTTGACGCTTACTGTGGTGCTGATGATTTCTTTACTGGCTTCGATATATGGCGCTTTTGTTTTATCTCGAAGATTAGTTTCGCCAATTCAGAATTTGGTAAAAGGAACCCGAGCAGTCGCAAAGGGTGATTTTGACACTCAGTTACCCATTCCTACTGGTGATGAAATAGGATTCCTTGTCAATTCATTTAATGAAATGACAAGAGGCTTATCTTTAGCAAGACAACAAGCCAGTATGAGTCAAAATCTAGTTGAGGCAGAAAGGGCAAATCTTGAGATTATTTTAGCTAATCTTTCAACTGGCGTTATTTCTTTGGAGTCAAACCTAAAGATTCGTACAGCAAATAAAGCAGCTGGCGCTATATTAAATGCTGATTTTGATGGAAGAGCAGGAGATCTATTGTCAGATGTGGCAGCTGACAACACGGTATTACAAGAGCTTTATGATGTGGTCAAAAAACAGTTCGACAAGGGAATTACTATTTGGCATGACCAAATAGTAGTGCATGCCATTAAAGGGCGAAGAGTGTTGACTTGTGCTTGTACAGATCTATCAAGTGAGGCAGGAGAGGAGGTTGGTTTCGTAGTCGTTTTTGATGATATTACTCAGCAATTACAATCACAGCGAGATGCAGCCTGGAGTGAAGTGGCGCGCCGATTAGCACATGAAATAAAAAACCCTTTGACACCCATTCAATTATCTGCGGAACGATTACGTAAAAAATATCTTGATACAATGAGTTCAAAAGATGGAGAGATATTAGATCGTTCAACGCATATTATAGTTGAGCAGGTTGCAGCTATGAGGGACATGGTAAATGCTTTTAGTGATTATGCGCGTGCCCCAGATATGGAGATCAGTTCTTTTGATATCGAAGATTTAATCAATGATGTTGTTGATCTATATAAAGAACAAGAAGCAAAAATAAAAATTATATTTAATATTAAAACACCTATTGAAAATTTTGATGCAGATCCTGGAAGAATTAGACAGATGATGCATAATTTAATCAGAAATTCTATTGAAGCTATTGATTCTAAGGCCGATGGATTAATTAATATAATTATAAAACCTAAAGAGATAAACAAAATAGCAATGATTGAAATTACAGTTGAGGATAATGGCGGTGGCTTTAAATCACAGTCCTTAGGACAAGTATTTGATCCTTATGTTACTTCTAAACCAAAAGGAACAGGTTTAGGTTTAGCTATTGTTAAGAAATTGGTTGAAGAACATATGGGCTCTATTGAGGCATCAAATACGAAAAATAATGGTGCTCTAATAAGTATTTTATTGCCAAGAAATGAAAAAACTAGAGAAACTATAATTATAAATTCAAAAAAAAATCAAGATAATGGGAGAGCTTTGGTATGATCTCGGCAAAGATTCTAGTGGTTGATGATGAGCTTGACATTAGAGAGTTGATTCAAGAGATTCTTTCTGATGAAGGATATAATGTTACAGCTGCAGCTAGTGCTGCCGAGGCAAGAATAGCAAGAGGTGAGCAAGATTTTGATCTTATTTTGCTTGATATTTGGATGCCAGTAACCGATGGAATTACTCTATTAAAGGAATGGTCAGATAATGACCAATTAAATTCAGCAGTCGTTATGATGTCGGGTCATGGCACTGTAGATACAGCTATCGAATCTACTCATTTAGGAGCGAGTAATTTTGTTGAGAAGCCATTATCAATTGCTAAATTACTTCGGACTATAGAAGATGCACTTGCCGAAAGAAAACCAAAAGGGAGTTTTGCGAAAGTAGGTAATGCGGCATCTTTTGTTTCAATCGGTCATAGTGAACTCTTAAAAAGATTTAGAAAAGATTTAAGACAATCAGCCTCACTCGATTCTGCTCTTATGTTGATTGGAGAAGCAGGGACCGCGAGAACAGCTTTTGCTCGTTATATTCATGACATCAGTCAAAGAGCAATAAATCCCTGTATTGAACTAGCTTCTGCAATGTTAACAACCACAAATACTGAGGAACAAATTCTTGGTAAAGAAACTGGAGCTGAAATTATACCCGGTTTTATAGAGCAGGCAGAAGAGGGAACCTTAATAATTAGTGGTTTATCTGATCTCAACTCTAGAGCACAACAACTATTGCATAATATTTTAGAAAATGGCCAATACAGCCGAATTAATGGAAGTTCATCACTACAAATAAAGTCACGTGTAATTGCTATTGTGGATGAGAATTATATACAAGACATGAAAGATGGAAGATTGAAGCGCGAATTAATTTCGAATATAAGTATCCAAACATTAAGGGTTCCACCGTTGAGAGATCATGCTGAAGATGTGCCTGATTTTATTGAATTTTATGTCGATTATTTCGTGGAAATAGAGCGGTTAACTTTTCGTCGCTTTAGTATCGGTGCTCAGAATCGCTTACGTAATTATCCTTGGCCAGATAATTTACGTGAATTGAAGAACATAATAAGAAGATTACTTATTGAGGGCCGTGATGATGATGTTACTCTTGATGAAGTTGAGGATCAGCTAAAGAATCAGGAAGTAACGATCAATTCTTTTGTAAAGCAGGATCTGCTATCTCTGCCATTGCGTGAGGCTCGAGAAAAATTTGAACAAGCATATCTCCAGCAACAACTTATTTTGTGTGATGGAAAAGTAGGTCAATTAGCTAAAAGAGTGGGTGTTGAACGTACTCATTTATATCGTAAATTAAAAGCACTTGGAATCAATCTTGATACAAAAATAGAATTAAAAAATTCTAACTGAGGAAGGTAATTATGAAAAACTATATTAAGTTAAACCATTCATTTGATTTAATTGTATCGTTAATAGTGATGTTGGGATTTTTTTTAGTAGCTCAAACTTTTCTTATTGGTCATCATTATATTATTCCTACAGGAATTTTAATGCTCTCGGTAATTTTTGGCAATCTTGCTTATTATGGATTTAAGGATAATAGATTCGCAAAGAAAACTTTATTTTGGCTATTTTTTGTATTCACTTTACATTTATTTTTTGCATTATTTTTTAGTGTTAAATATAGAGCTATGTTGGGCGATTCATTCGAGCCAATATGTATCGTTAATATTTTAGCTTTTAGTTATTTGTTGATTCAATATGCGAAAAGGAATCGTCTTTTTTGATTTTTTGAAAGAGTTTGAATTTACATTGATTCTGGGCTTGATACCCCAAGTAATTCTAAACCGCTTTTTATAATAGTCTGAGTTGCTTTAATAAGTAACAACCGAGCATTTCTGGTCTCGTCATCTTCAACAATGAAAATAGAGTCATTGTAGTAAGAATGAAATTCATTAGCTAAATCTCTTAAATATTGAGCTAAATTATGAGGAGCTCTATTATTGGCGGATAATTCAATCACTTCTGGAAATCTTGAAAGTACCGACATCATTGATTTCTCTTTTTTTGTTATAAGTAGTGATAGGTTATCTTTACCTTTCTGCTCATCATAATATAATTTTTTATCTTCTAGCTGCCTAAATACGCTTGCAATTCGAGCATGGGCATATTGAATATAATAGACAGGATTTTCGTTCGATTTACTTTTAGCGAGCTCTAGATCAAAGTCTAAATGTTGTTCATTTGAACGCATAATATAAAAGAATCGAGCTGCATCTTTACCAACCTCTTCTCGAAGCTCTCTTAAAGTAATAAATTCTCCAGATCTTGTCGACATAGATTGCTTTTCACCCGCTCTAAAAAGACTTACAAACTGAACTAATTCGACTTCGAGATCTGATGCTTGATGACCCATTGCTGTTAGACCTGCCCTGACTCTAGCAATATAACCATGGTGATCTGATCCTAGAATATCAATCAGGTGGTCAAAGCCACGTAATTTTTTATTATGATGGTAGGCTATATCAGAAGTAAAATAGGTATTATTTTTATTCTCTCGTGTAACGACACGATCTTTTTCATCATCAAAATCTGTAGCTTTAAACCAGAGTGCTCCGTCTTTCTTGTAAAGTAATTTCTTATCTTTTAGTAAGGATAATATTTTATCTATATGACCTTGTTCTGCGAGACTATTTTCTGAAAACCATGAATCGAAAGTGACTCCAAATTCGTTAAGATCTTCTTCAATATCTGATCGAATCGATTCTAGTGAGGTTTGTTTTATAACGTGAAATTTTTCTATGCCTAATATTTCCTTAGCTGATTGTATTATTGCATCAATATACTGTTCTTTATCTTGAGCGTTATCCTCATTTTGTAACTGTAAAAGTCTTTCAATAAAGACATCATCAATTTTCTCATCTATAGATTCAGCAATAGTTTTAATATAATCACCCAGATAACCCGCTTCAGGCATAACGAGATCGATATTATTATTTTCCAGTATTCGAACTATTACACTGACGCATAAAATATCCATTTGTCGACCGGCATCATTAACATAATACTCACGCTTAACATCGTATCCTGCTGCATCGAGGATATTTCCCAAAGTAGCTCCATAAGCGGCATGCCTTCCATGACCAACATGAAGAGGGCCAGTTGGGTTTGCAGAGACAAATTCGAGAAGAATTTTTTCTTTTTTCTTTTTTGCATTTTTGCCGTAAAGATCTTTAATATCGATTATCTTAGAAATTTCTTGATGAAAAGATACATCGCTCATATGGAAATTTATAAAGCCAGGGCCAGCAATTTCTATTTTTTTTATTAGCTTACTTTCAGGGATTTTTTTTATTATTATGCTGGCAAGATCACGAGGACTATTTTTTGTTACTTTGGCAAAGCGCATAGCGATATTTGAACTAAAATCTCCATGAGTTAAATCTTTAGTTCTTTCAACAGCGTTTTCAGCTATTTGGTCATCAAGAAATTCTGCAAGCTCAGGAACTTCCTGTAATCCTGATTTGACTAAATTTATAATTTCAGTTTTCAAAATATGGCCTTATATAGAAAGATTTTATATACTAAAAAAGTTCAACTGGATCTATATCTACAGACCATTTTACACGGTGGGTACACTTTTTTCTTTCTATCTTTTGAATAAATAATGATATTTGCTTATGCAAAGATTTGCGATTCTCACATTGTAATAATAGCTGACCTCTGAATTTCCCAGCCTTTCTTTCCATCGGCGCACTAATAGGTCCCAAAATATTAATATCATTCAATTTATCTTTTTCGATAATTTGATAAGATGAGTTTAAAAAATCCCAGGTGAAGTTTTTTTTATGAGAGCTTGCTCTTATCAATGCTAGGTAAGAAAAAGGTGGCCATGATGCGGCTTCACGCTCTGCCAGTGTTTCTTCTGCAACTCTTTTATAGCCACCTTCAAATAGCGCCTCCCAAAAAGGGTGGTCAGGATATTCAGTTTGAATAATAACTTGGCCTTTTTGATTTTCTCTACCAGCTCTCCCTGAAACTTGAATCAGATTCTGTGCTAAACGCTCACTCCCTCTGAAATCAATACTAAATAAACCTTGATCTGCATTAATTACAGCGACTAAAGTTAATGATGGAAAATGATGACCCTTCGATAACATCTGAGTGCCCACCAGAATTCTTGCTTTTCCAGTATTAGCTATGTTGAGAGCCTCATTCATCGAACCTTTTAAGCGTGTTGAATCACTATCAATTCGTTTTATTAGAATATTAGGGAAATATTTGCCTAGTACTTCTTCTAGGCGCTGAGTCCCTTGCCCTAAAGCTTTATATTCACCACTACAATTAATGCATTTGTCAGTATACTTTCTAGATGAACCGCAGTGATGACAGGCTAGTTTATTTTGAGAAAGGTAAACGGTCATTCGTGAATCACAGCGTAAACATTGAGCGATATGATTACATGAAGTGCATATTAGTGTAGGCGCAAAACCTCTTCTATTTATGTAGATTAATATTTGGCCATCTTTTTTTAGATGTTTCTTTATTGTCCTTATTAGAGAGGGGCTTAGACCGTCTGGAGCATACTCTTTGGTCATATCAACAAGATGCATTGATGGTAATTGAGCGTTACCGGCTCTTTTTTGGAGCGAGAGTTTGGTATATTTTTTTTGTTGAATAAGGTTCAAACTTTCTAGAGAAGGAGTTGCAGAGCCAAGTATGATTGGGATATCAAAATATTTCGCCTTTGTTACTGCTAGATCTCTTGCTGAGTATCTAAAACCATCTTGTTGCTTGTATGAAACATCATTTTCTTCATCGACGATGATAATGCCAAGATTGTAAATCGGAGCAAAAATAGCTGATCTAGTACCTAGAATCAGTTTTGTTTGGGGTTCTCTAGTCATTTGCCATGCTTTGAATCTTTGATGTTCGGTCAGAGACGAATGAAGCAGGACTGGCTCGATTCCGATTCTTTTGATAAGCCGCTCTATGAATTGAGCAGTTAAACCAATTTCAGGTACAAGTATTAGGCATTGCTTCCCTGTTTTGAGAACTTCTAGAATGATGCGAAGATAAACCTCAGTTTTGCCGCTACCTGTAATGCCATCAAGTAAAAATGCTTTAAAATTTTGAGTTTCTTTTATCTGATTTACAGCTATATTTTGTTCTGAGTTGAGAGTTGGTCCCATAACTGGGGTGCTAACGTTTTTTTGAATATTTAGTTTTGAGGGTATATGAGATATTGTAACCCATTCTTTTTTAAGTAAGTTTTTTCTTTGGCTTCGCCATTCAATACCCGCTTTATTCAATACATCGACTGTTATTGATTGTTTTTTTTGAAAGTATGAAATTAATTTTGCTTGTTTTGGTGTACGTCTCATAATTTCATCGGGAATGATTTCTTTGCCTTTTTTGGTAATTTTAATTTCTTCAACTAGACTTATAGCTGGCCTGTCTTTTTTTAAATAAGAAGGTAATGCGGCCGCAATAACTCTTCCGATCGGATGTTGGTAATATTTACTGGCGAACGAGATCATCCATAAATCAGATTCAGCAAATATAGGATTTTGATCAATAATACTGATACATTGACGTAATTTTGATTTAGGTAGATCGCTTTCATCGACGATTTCCAGAATGATACCGACTTTTTTTTGTCGACCAAAAGGAACTAAAGCACGACAACCTATTTTTGGCGAATGCTGTTTTTTTTTGATGAATTCATAATCAAATAATTGGAATAATGGAACATCTATTGCAATTTTGAGAATGCAGTTATCTGCGTTAGTTTGTCTTTTGTTGACTAGTGCTATCCCTTCTTTCTGTGTATTTGATTTATAATGATTTAACGGCCTGAATTAATTCTGATGCCATTTCTTGTCCGTCACCATAAAGCATTCGCGTTTGATCTAAGAAGAATAGTGCATTTTCGATACCAGAGAAGCCAGCCCCTTGGCCACGTTTTATCACAATTACATTTTTAGCGTAATCCGCATTTAAGATTGGCATCCCATAAATCGGGCTGGATGGGTCTGTTCTTGCCACCGGATTAACGACATCATTAGCACCAATAATTAGTGCTACATCAGCTGATTCGAATTCAGAATTAATTTCGTCTTGGTCATAAATAATATCGTAAGGCACGCCAGCTTCTGCTAATAGAACATTCATATGTCCTGGCATTCTTCCTGCCACCGGATGAATAGCAAATTTGACATCTACATCACGATCAATAAGTAATTTCGTTAATTCCCATACTTTGTGCTGTGCTTGAGCTACAGCCATACCATAACCGGGTATAATTAAGACTTTATTAGCAAAAGCCATCATGACGCCCACATCTGTTGCGTCAATTGGTTTCATTGAGCCACTTACCTCTGATCCCTCTCCTGAGACGGTCTCCCCAAAACCTGAGAACAATACATTAGCAAGTGATCTATTCATGGCTTTAGCCATTAGCTGAGTAAGTAGCGAACCAGCAGCACCCACAACCGTTCCTGCGATAATCATAGCTGGATTTTGTTGTACGAAACCTTCAAAGGCAACTGCCAAGCCTGTAAAAGCATTATAGAGAGAGATAACTACTGGCATATCAGCTCCGCCAATAGGAACTGTCATGGTTATACCTAGCGCTAGTGCAAGGATAAAGAAGATAGAGATATTGTTTCCCATATCGGGCTGAGCAATAACAATAGCTCCCATAATTAGCGTGCCAAGCAATATAACCAGATTTAAAATTTGTTGTCCTTTAAATCTTAAAGTTGTATTTTTAAAACCTTGTAATTTAGCGAATGCGACTAAACTTCCACTAAATGAAACGGCTCCAATGAAGCCACCTAATACTGCTAAAATTCCAAATGTTAATCCATGATCTTTGCCGCTATATAGCTCTACAGCTGCAATTGCCGCCGCAGCTCCGCCGCCCATGCCATTATAGAGAGCAATCATTTGTGGCATATCAGTCATAGCCACTTTTTTTCCACTAATCCAAGCGATTATTCCGCCAAGGCCAATAGCAACAATCATCAGTAGATAGTTTGACATTCCAGGAAATAAAAATGTCACTACAGTCGCAAGCAGCATCCCAGCACCAGCCCAAACTATGCCACCTCTAGCAGTCATAGGTGAACCCATTCTTTTTAATCCGTAAATAAAAAGAATGGCAGCTAGAAAATAGCTTGCATCAATTATAAGTGTCATATTGATCATGCTCATGATTTTTTATCCTTACTACTTTTGAACATTTCTAGCATTCGTTCTGTTACAACATATCCACCGACAGCGTTGCCAGCACCCAGAAAAACACCAATGAAACCGATTGTTTGTTCGAGTGGTGTAGCTGCACGACCAAGTGCTACCATGGCACCAACTAAAACAATTCCATGAATAAAGTTTGAGCCAGACATAAGAGGAGTATGTAATATTGCCGGTACTTTTCCAATAATCTCATGCCCTACAAATCCTGCCAGCATAAATATATAGAGCGCTATAAATCCATCTATTTGAATGATTTGATCCATTACTTTGATTCCCCTTCGATTGCTTCTTGAGAAGCTTTATGAATTATTTTTCCTTCACGCGTGAGATTAGATAAGGCGAAAACATCATCCTCCCAGTCGATTCTTAATTCACCTTCTTTAATTGCTGGCGCTATGAAATTAAATAAATTTCTCGAATACATTTCACTAGCATGTTTACCTAGCGACGCGGCCAAATTAATTGGCCCAACAATTTTAACTTTGTTCTCAATGACGGTTTTACCAGCTTGTGTAAGTTCACAATTACCGCCAGTTTCAGCAGCAAGATCTATAATAACAGCTCCTGGCTTCATGGCCTTCACAGCGCTTGCTCTGATAATCTTGGGAGCTGGTTTACCAGGGATAGCAGCTGTGGAAATAACCACATCACTTTTAGCGATTTCTTCCTCTAGAGCGGCTTGTTGAGAAGATTTTTCTTCGTCGGTTAATTCTCTGGCATAGCCCCCTTCGCCATCAGCTGATACTCCCGTATCTACGAATTTAGCTCCCAGAGATTCAATTTGTTCTTTTGTGGCGCTCCTTACATCATAACCTTTGACGATGGCTCCGAGTCTTTTTGCTGTAGCAATTGCCTGTAAACCAGCCACACCTGCACCAATGATGAGGACTTGAGCTGGTCTAATGGTGCCAGCAGCAGTTGTTAACATTGGAAAAAACTTATCAAGAGTAGTCGCAGCGATCAAGACTGACTGGTATCCTGCGGCTGCAGCTTGCGAGGATAATACATCCATACTTTGTGCTCTCGAAATTCTTGGCATTAGTTCCATTGCGAAACTGATGTGATTATTTTCTTTTAGTGAAGAGACTGTTTCTTTGTTTAGATGACCAAAAATCATACCAACGACGCAAGACTTTTGCTTTAGTTGATTGGATTGTTCAACGGTTATGGGCTGTACCGTCAATAATAGATCAGTTTTTTTTAATACACTGGATGCATCACTGAACTCCACTCCTTCATATTCCTCATCAAGGTGATTTGACAGTTCTCCTGCACCTCTTTCCATTGCAATATTGACATTCAGCTGAATCAGTTTTTTTGCAATTTCAGGTGTTAAGGCAACACGTGTCTCATCTATGGCCGTTTCTTTTAGCACGCCAATGGTTAATGACATCGCTTTTCTCCATGTTTTTTATTGTTGAGAAAATAAATTATATTTAGGTATATTTAGGTATATTATTATTTAAGAAATTAGTTATTTAAAAAAGTTAGTTTTTTCGCTTTTATTTAAAATTCAATAATATAAATGATTTTTAACGATGTAATAATGACATAACAATTAATGATTCGGAACCTCTTTTTTTAGCTAAGTTTAAATTACATGAATGCTGGGATATCAATATTATAATCAAGGATAAATAAATGTTGTTAGGTATGGCAAGTGATCTAAGTCAGCAAGTCCTTAGAACGGATATTGCTGGTATGCCATTAGAGTGGATCGATTATCGAGAAGCAATCAGGTTGTATCATTTGAAGCAAGTGGCTTATTCTTCTGGATCTAGACTTTATACTGCACATGGCGGTTATGCAGCTGCAACCGGTGTTCGAAGTTCGATTGAGGTTAATTCCATAATCTCGACTCTCAATCGCAGTAAAGGATCATCCTTTTCTAGAGATAAATATATACCGCCATTAAATAATCGTACTTTATTTAAACGCGATGCTGAAATTTGTCTTTATTGTGGTACTAACTTTGAGATTAATTTTTTAACTAGAGATCATATAACCCCATTATCAAAAGGCGGGCTTGATGCATGGACCAATGTGGCAACAGCATGCCGCCGTTGTAATAATCATAAGGGTGGTAGGACCCCAGAAGAAGCTATGATGCAGTTGATCGCTGTTCCATTTACTCCAACATATGCAGAATATATATACCTAAAAGGTAGGCATATATTAGCTGATCAAATGCAGTTTTTATTGGCGCATATGCCAAGATCCAGTCCTCTGCATACTAGAATTAAATGTTATTTGAATCGGAGTTATAAGAATGAAATTGATTAATACCCAAACGAAGAAAGAAACTTAATATGCAGTATTTGATTGACGCAAGTGTTTATATTTTTCGAGCTCATTATTCGATGCCAGATGATATTGTGGATGCAGAAGGAAATCCGATAAATGCTTTTTATGGCTTTTGTCGTTTCATTGGTGATTTTATGGAGCAAATAAATCCAAAATATATTGCCGTCTTATTTGATGATGGGCATGGCCCTTCTTTTCGCTCTGAGATATATCCACCCTATAAGGCAAATCGAGAACCAGCTCCACTAGAGTTAAAAAAGCAATTTGTAAAATGTCGAGAATTTGTTGATTTGTTGGGATTAATGAATTGGAGTCATCCACGTTATGAGGCTGATGATTTGATCGGAACTTTGGCTCGAATTGGCAGGGAAGAAGGATGTGCTTCAACTATAGTGACACGCGACAAAGATTTAGCACAACTCGTTGGTAAGGATGATATTTTTTGGGACTATTCTGGTAAGGGAAAAATTAATTATCAAAAGATACCGCATGTTTTCGGGGTATGGCCTGAGCAATTTGCAGACTTTTTAGCATTAGCAGGAGATAGTGTTGATAATATTCCAGGCGTGCCAGGCGTAGGAAAAAAGACTGCAATTGCATTGTTGCAGCATTTTCAAGATTTGCAGGGAATATATGCTAATTTAACTACAATTGATCAAGTTGATATTAGAGGTGCAAAAACCTTAGGTAAGAAACTTGAACAACACGAAGCAGCTGCTATTTTAGCCAGAAAATTGACAGGTATTGATTGCCATGCACCATTTGAAAATCAGCATATTGATCTTAAGCCATCAATTCCAGATATAGCTGGCATTAATGCTTTATATGATCAGCTTGGTATCGGGACAGCTTTGAGAAGACAAGCTGAGAGGATTAAGACCCAGTTAATTAAATAATTTACGTTTAATTTTTGGCCCCTTTTTGAGCCGCCCTTTGGCATGATTTAGCTAATTCTTGGGTGAACACTTCACTACTTTTGAGAGCATCTTTTTTTAGCCAGTCTGAGATATTTTCAGTAATTAACCCACTTAGTAAAGAAACATGACTTTCTTGAGAATTCAAAGCTGGAATATAACGCAGTAATTCACCTCCAGCCTCTGTATAGAACTCATTATTTTGCATTGCAATTTCTTCAAGCGTCTCAAGGCAGTCAGCTGCAAAGCCCGGACAAATAACATCTATTATTCCTTTCTTTTCCTTTCCCCAGTTAATTAATGTTTCATCAGTATAAGGTTCAAGCCATTTTGCTCGGCCTAATCGAGATTGAAAACTAATAAACCATTCTTCATCTTTAAGTGATAATTTTTCAGCAATTAATCTAGCGGTTTTTTGGCATTGGCAATGATAGGGATCACCGTCCATGAGCATTTTATTTGGCAGACCATGAAATGAGAATAGTAACTTTTCGCCACGACCATTAATTTCCCAGTAAGACTTAATATTACTTGCTAAGGCTTCAATATACTCCGGTAAATCATGATAATGATTAATAAAACGAAATTCAGGTATCCAGCGGCGTGTCGATAACGTCCTAGAAACGGCCTCGAACACTGATCCAGTGGTTGTATTTGAGTATTGTGGATATAAAGGTAAGAGTAATATCTGACGGATTGATTTTTTATGAAACTTGTCTAATACCTCACCGATTGAAGGTGAGCCATAAGACATGGCCAGCTCCAAATGAATCTCTTTACTGTGTTTTTCATTAAGGTGTAATTTGGTTTTTTTTGCGATATTCAAGGAATGAAAAAGTAAGGGAGAGCCTTTATTTGTCCATATTTTCTTATAGGCTTCAGCAGATTTAAATGATCTGAAGGGCAATATAATTAAATACAGAATCACCCACCAGATTACTTTTGGAATCTCGATAACACGAGGGTCGGATAAAAATTCTCTGAGATAAGTCCGCACTGAATTTGCTGTAGGTTTTTCTGGAGTTCCAAGATTAACCATCAGGACACCGATTGCATCACTGTCACCATGCTTATATGCTGGTTTTGATTTATAGCGCGACATTTGAGGTATTGATGTCCATATTAATAGGTGGAATGAGTATTTAATTTATCACAATAGGCGTATTTAGGGTTTTATCAAGTTGTATTTTTTGTAACATATTGTTTGTAGGCCTTAATTGCTTGATAACCAAATATCCAGCAAATAGGCAGATTTGCATAAATTATAATTCCTAGACCAATGCCACTTAGATTATCCAGATCAATACTGGTCTCAATAAATCCAAGGGTAGAAATAAATATCAACAAACAATAAATCAAGCGAAATGGATTAATACCTTTTTCACCGAAAAGATAAATGATGCCTTGTTCGCCATAATACCCCCAAGCCATTATTGTTGAGATTGCAAAGAACCATGAAGCAATAGTGATTAACCACTTACCTAAACCAATGCCAACAGTATCAAAAGCTTTTGCTGTTAAAGTGGCGCCAACATAATCATAAAAATATCCTTCGAGATATATTTTTGGTGGAATATTTGAAGTAAATGTACCCCAAGTAATTTCTAGATTACCCTTACTTATTGTAATAATACCTGGGATTTTATGAATATTTTGCCCTGTTTGTTGATTTTCTGATGCCACAATCAGCATGATGACAGGATCTCCAATCTTACCTGAATTGCCAGTATAATTGGTATTTGAGAACGACCATTGATCTGATTGATTTTCAATACTTGGTGGATGCTCGAATAATACATCAGGGGCACGATTCCAAACCCCAGTAGATAAGATAATTAATGCTGTGAAAGTACAGACTACTAAGGTATCAATCAATGGCTCTAGACCGGCGACTAGACCTTCGCGTACTGGCTCATTAGTTTTTACCGCTGAATGAGCGATTGCTGAGGATCCTTGACCGGCCTCATTTGAGAAGACAGCCCGCTTCATACCAAACATAAAAGCTGAAATAGCCGTTCCTCCAATAAATGCTCCGGTTGCTTGCGTTTCATTGAATGCAGAAGTAATTATTAGTTTGAATAAATCAGGAATCCTATCAAAATGAATGAATAAAATATAAAAACCAGCTGACAAATAAAGACCTACCATTAGGGGCACGATTGTCGCCGTAATTACCCCAATTCTTTTAATTCCTCCGATGATAACTGTTCCTACGATAAGCGATAAAAGTGCTCCACTGATCCATCCTTCTAGGCCAAAATATTCATAAGTAATATCAGCAACACTCCATGCTTGAAACATATTGCCACCAGTGATTGCAGAAGCAATGACGCTAATTGAGAAGATAACACCCAAAATTTTTCCTGCGTAAGCCATCTCCGGAAAGCTACTCTTAAAAGCTTTTTCAGCGACCCACATCGGTCCTCCATGAGGCTTTTCTGGGTCTTTGGTGTCCCGATAGAGCATGGATAATGTGACTTCAATTAATTTAATGGACATGCCTAAAAATCCTACTACCCACATCCAAAATATTGCCCCTGGACCACCCAATGTTATTGCTAAGGCAACACCACTAATATTTCCAAGGCCTAAGGTTCCAGATAAAGCCGCTGAAAGAGCTTGAAAATGAGTTATAACTCCATGATCACTCGGGTTATTAAAGTCACCACGAATAATTTTAGGGCTATCTAGAATGATTCGATATTGTGCAAAGCCTGACCAGATTGTAAAAACAAGCCCAGTCCCAGCAATGATGAATATCCAAGTTTCATTCCAAAGAACACTGTTGATGGATGTCAGGATTTGTCTGAAAAGCTCGATAAAGATTACCGCTTAAAATAATTTAGTTTATTTTTCCATTATAGCTGTTATTCCCATGCCACCTGCAGTACAAATTGAAATTAGTCCTCTCCCTGAACCTTTATCATCAAGTAATTTAGCCATGGTTGCTATTATTCTTGCTCCAGTTGCGGCAAAAGGATGTCCGATTGCAAGGCTGCCACCTTTAATATTGAGTTTAATTGGATCTATCTTGCCCATGGCGGTTTTTCGATCCAGCTTGGAATGACAAAATTCTTCTGATTCCCAGGCTCTCAAAGTGGCAAGTGTTTGTGCAGCAAAAGCCTCATGAATTTCGTAAAAGTCAAAATCCTGAAGATTGAGGTTGGCTTTTTTTAACATACTGGATACTGCATAAGCTGGAGCCATTAGTAAGCCTTCATCATTAATATAGTCTATGGCTGCAATCTCACAATGAGTGAGATAGGCTTTAATTTTTAGATTGTTGTTATGAGCCCATTCTTCAGAGCTCAATAAAACAGCAGCAGCACCGTCTGTCAATGAAGTACTATTTCCAGGTGTCATGGATCCATACTCACTTTTATCAAAGACTGTTTTTAATAACTTGAGTTTATCGATAGCGATATTTCGACGTATAATATTATCTTCATGAATCCCTTTGAAAGGTTGTACTAGGTTTTTGTAAAATCCCTCATCATAGGCCTTTGCTGCGTTTATATGACTTTTCATGGCGAGTTCATCTTGAGATTGACGCGAAATATTATATTTTTTGGCAATAATTTCAGTGCTTTCTCCCATAGATAAACCTGTTCTTGGTTCTTTTACGCCAGGTAATTTCGGTTTTAGATATCGAAGCCTCATACGTAACCATGGTTTAATTTTTTCTTGGATTGATTTTCCATGGGCACTGGCCAATAAAATCTTCCTAAAACTATCGCTATAAACAATAGGGGCGTCACTAATTGAATCAACGCCTCCTGCGATACCAGCTTCTATTTGGCCTAATGCAATTTTATTAGCTATATTGAGTGTGGTCTCTAAGCTAGTGCCACATGCTCTTTGCATGTCTACACCAGGAGTATTTATTGATAATCCAGAATCGATAATACATTCTCTTGATAAATTCCAGTCACTTGAATGTTTTATTACGGCTCCCAGCGCAACATCTCCTAATCTTTTATCTTGTAGGTTATATTTTTCAACAACCGCTTTTAAAGTGGCGGTCATCATCTCCTGATTAGAGGAATCTTTGTATCCGGTGTTAGCTCTGCAAAATGGAATTCTTGAGCCACCAATTACAGCTACCCTGTTTGATTTTCCATCATTAAGCATGAGTTATTCTCCTTAGAAATATCTTCAATTTTATTTATCAACGGTTAACATTACATGAATCCTAACTAATCTTTAGCCTTTGATAAATAAAAGTAATTAAATATATTTGGATATAAAAAATTTGTGTTAAAAATTAGATATCAAAATGGCGTTTCTTTATTAAAATTAGCGACTCCATTAATAATTAATAATCTTGCGATTGCCGGCATTCAATTTACTGATGCAATAATGTCAGGACGACTTGGTTCACGGGAGCTTGCTGCTGTCGCTGTTGGTGGAAGTATATGGTATCTTATCTTTCAATTTTATAACGGTTTGATGATGGCTATTTCGCCGATTGTGGCGAGACTTTATGGGGCCCAGAAAACCACACTGATTGGTCGATATACACGACAGGCATGTTGTTTGAGTTTAGTTGTTGGTGTCTTTGTAATATTTATTATGCACACTTACGTTATCTCAATTATTAATATTATAGGAATTGATCCTGAGTTTCGTCACTTGGTTGTTGATTATCTCAAGGCTATTATATTTGGTGCTCCTGGGATATTTTTATTCCTTGTTTTTAGATATACCACTGAGGGCATTGGTTATACTCGGCCAGTCATGTATGCCTCATTGATTGCATTGGTATTAAATGTATTTTTTAATTATGTATTTATGTTTGGTAATTATGGTGCGCCTGCGTTGGGAGTTCTTGGATGTGGTATTGCTAGCGCACTTTCTATGTGGTTAGTTTTTTGCTTTCTATCACTGTATGTGTATTTTGATTCTCGATATAAACATTTAAATATATTCAGTCTTATTACTGCATTTCGTTTGTCTATTATGCAAGAAATTTTAAGATTAGGTGTGCCGATTTCTATTACCGTCACCGCAGAGGCAGGTTTATTTTCTGCTGTTTCAATAATGATCGGTACGTTGGGGACCGAGATCACAGGTGCACATCAAATTGCTTTAAATGTCGTCACTATAATGTTTATGATTCCTCTTGGTCTCAGTGCCGCTATTACTATTAAAGTCGGTCAAGCTCTAGGCTCTAATGATATGAAAACTGCGAGATTATCTGGTTCTACTGGGATAATAATGTGTGCATTTTTTATGTTTCTTTCGGCTTGTTGCTTATTAATTTTTAGGCAATATATCGTAAATATATATACCACTGATATTTTAATTAAAGAGATGGCAATGAGCTTATTATTAGTGGCTGCTGTCTTTCAAATCGTCGATGGAATTCAGATCGGTGCTGCAGGTGCACTCCGTGGTTATAAAGACACAAAAATACCTATGTTTATAAATATAATTTCATATTGGGTATTAGCATTTCCTTTATCTTATCTTGTTGGTATTGTTTACAAGTTACCGCCAAATTACATTTGGTGTGGATTTATAATGGGATTGTCTGTCGCAGCCTGCTTGCTGACTTGGCGCTTTAATCGAGTCTCCAAAAAATATATTGAACAGAATGATAATCATCTAAACTGGAATTAAGTCTCAAAATATCATATACTTAGACGCAGATAATTGTTTAATTAAATCAATTAAATACCGCACTGAGATCAATTTTACTATTTTAAAGTAATTAGGGAGTCAGCCCAGTGCATCACTGACTGTTGTTATCAAAAATCTGAAAAAATAATTATGAAGCATTTAACTCTAATTGATGCTTCGGAGCCAACATGACCAAACGAGTTGTAAAAGGACTTTATAACCCATCATTTGACCGTGATAGTTGTGGTTTTGGTCTGATTGCTAATATTGATGATCAGTCAAGTCATTGGGTAATTCAAACAGCTATTGATGCACTTACCCGGCTGACGCATAGAGGTGCAGTATCTGCAGATGGAAAAACGGGTGATGGCTGTGGTTTATTAATAAAATTCCCTGCTGAATTTTTAAGAGCAATCACTGCCCAATCAAATATTAGATTGAATGATCAATTTGCTGCTGGCACAATTTTTTTGAATCCAAAAATAAAGATTGCGAAAAAAGTTAAGCGTATCATTGAGAAAGCTTTAAGAGACGAAAACTTAGAATTAGCTGGCTGGAGAGAGGTACCAATAAACTCCTCTGTCTGTGGTGAAATGGCATTAAATACCTTGCCTCATATTGAGCAAATTTTTGTGAATTGCCCTCTAGAAATGTCTGCTGAGAATTTTAATCGTAGATTATTTTTAGCTAGAAGAAGAGCAGAAAATAAATTCGAAATTTTGGATTCATACGCATATATAAATAGTTTATCTTCCGAATCTATCAGTTACAAAGGCATGGTCATGCCGAATGTATTAGCTGAATTTTACCCAGACTTATTGGATGAAAGGATGGAGACATCTGCTTGTTTATTTCATCAGCGTTTTTCAACCAATACCTTACCTGAATGGCGATTGGCGCAACCTTTTCGATATCTTGCACATAATGGTGAAATCAATACAATCCAAGGAAATCGGAATTGGGCTATTGCTCGTAGTAAATATTTTCGCTCTGACTCGCTACCAAATATTAAGGATATCGATCCTATTATATCCTTGAATGGCTCTGATTCTTCCACCTTGGATAACATGTTGGAAGTAATGCAAGCTGCTGGGATGAGCATGATCCAAGCCATGCGTATATTAATTCCACCGGCCTGGCAGGCCAATGAAATGATGGATGCAGATATTAAGGCATTCTATGAATTTTATTCTTGCCAAATGGAGCCATGGGATGGTCCGGCAGGCATTGTAATGATGAATGGAAGATACGCTGCTTGTTGCTTGGATAGGAATGGATTGAGACCAGCACGATATGTTATTACCAAGGATCGACATATTACCATCGCTTCTGAAATTGGTGTCTATGACTATCCAGCTGATACTGTTATCAAAAAAGGCAGGTTAGGGCCTGGAGAGATGTTGGCGATTGACTTGTTAAAAGGTGAATTACTTGATAACCATAAGATTCATGACCAAATTAAAGACGGCGCTCCTTATAAAAAATGGCTAAAAGATGGTGTTCGTTATTTAGATTCTGAATTAGTTGATCGAAAAACTGCTGCAGAACCGATGGATAAAGAGACATTGGCGTCTTATCAAAAAATGTTCAATGTAAGTCGGGAAGAGATCAAAGAGATAATTAGTGTTCTTGCAACCACAGAGCTCGAAGCAGTTGGCTCCATGGGTGATGATACACCGATGGCAATTCTTTCAAAAAAAATAAGATCACCATTTGATTATCTAAGACAACAGTTTGCTCAAGTAACGAATCCTCCTATAGATTCTTTAAGAGAGCGCATTGTGATGTCTTTGCAAACTAATATTGGGAAGACTATTGGTTTATTTGACGTTACTGCGAAACATGCCGAGCAGATAATAATAAATTCACCTATTCTTTCGCAGCAGAAATTAAGACAATTATTAAGACCAGATATGTTTGGCGATAGCCACGCATTTATAGATTTGAATTTCCCTGAATCGGATGATTACGAAATTGCCTTAAAAAGAATGTGTAATGAAGCAGAAATGGCAGTTAAAGAGGGTAAATTATTTATTTTACTAAGTGATCGTTATCTTAAGCCTGCGATGCTTCCCGCACATGCATTGCTTGCTACAGGAGCTATACATCATCATCTAGTCAAATTAGGTTTAAGATGCAATACCAATATTATTGTTGAAACCGCTGTTGCAAGAGATCCGCATCATTTTGCTTGTCTAATTGGATATGGAGCAACTGCTGTTTATCCTTATTTGGTTTATCAAAGCTTGCATGATTTAGCGAGAAGAGGAAATGTAGATAGAACTCAACAGCTGGGTAGAAGTTATCGCAGAGGTGTTCGTAAAGGATTATTTAAAATAATGTCTAAAATGGGTATTTCATCTCTAGCAAGTTATCGAGGGGCTCAATTATTTGAAATAATTGGGTTTCATGAAGAGATAGTTGATCTTTGTTTTACTGGGTCTGTTAGTCGGATCCAAGGTGCAAAGTTTGCTGATTTACTCGACGATCAGAAAGAATTAGCAAGAATTTCTAGGATAGCTCAAGAACCATTATCTCAAGGTGGTTTGCTTAAATATGTTCATCAGGGTGAATATCATTGTTATAACCCTGATGTTATTTCGACATTGCAAGCGGCGGTAAAAACAGGAAGTTATGATACTTATATTAAATATGCAAACTTGGTCAATGATCGCCCAGTTTCAACCATTAGAGATTTAATGAAGCCTTGTCCCATCGGTGCAGCTATTTCACTGGAAGAAGTTGAACCTACTAAGAATATTATGCTGCGCTTTGATAGTGCCGGTATGTCATTGGGCGCTCTATCACCTGAGGCACATGAAGCTCTTGCTATAGCAATGAATAGAATTGGAGCTCGCTCGAATTCAGGTGAAGGAGGGGAGGATCCAGCCCGTTATAACAGTGAACGTCGATCTAAGATCAAGCAAATTGCTTCGGGTAGATTTGGAGTTACTGCAGAATATTTAATCAATGCTGAGGTTATCCAGATCAAGATAGCACAGGGTGCAAAACCAGGAGAAGGCGGTCAATTACCGGGGCATAAAGTAAATGAAATGATAGCTAAGCTCAGGTTTGCAAAACCAGGTGTTGGTTTAATTTCACCACCACCACACCATGATATTTATTCAATAGAAGATCTTGCGCAGTTAATTTTTGATTTAAAACAGGTAAATCCGGATGCTTTAATATCGGTAAAATTAGTGGCTGAGCCAGGAGTAGGAACGATTGCTGCAGGTGTTGTGAAAGCTTATGCAGACTTAATTACTATCTCTGGTTACGATGGTGGCACAGGAGCCAGTCCACTTAGCTCTGTCAAATACGCTGGTAGTCCATGGGAATTAGGGCTGGCTGAGACGCAACAAGTCCTGAGTGCAAACGGCATGAGGCATAAAGTTCGATTACAAACTGATGGCGGTCTTAAGACAGGTTTAGATGTTATTAAAGCTGCATTACTTGGTGCTGAAAGCTTTGGTTTTGGTACCGGACCCATGGTTGCTCTGGGGTGTAAGTATTTACGTATCTGTCATTTGAATAATTGTGCAACCGGTGTAGCTACTCAAAATAATCTCTTAAGAAGTGAATATTTTATTGGTTTACCTGAGATGGTTATCAATTTCTTCACTTTTGTTGCTGAGGATGTGAGGTATTGGTTAGCAAAATTAGGAGCTAAAGAATTAGATGATATTATCGGCCGTACTGATTTAATTGAATTACTTCCGGGTGAAACTCAACGTCAACATCAGCTCGATCTTACGCCCATTATTTCCAAGGATGCACTTATAAAAGATGGTGCAAGATTTTGTACTGACTTGAGAAACGAACCTTTTGATAAAGGGGAGTTGGCGAATATAATAAGTGAGGAAATTTTACCTGCTATAAAAAGTAAAAGTGGGGGAACATTCTCCTATACCATTTCGAATTTTAATAGATCGATCGGTGCCAAGCTAGCTGGAGAAGTAGCTCGGCATCATGGTGATAATGGCATGATCGATACCCCAATAAATATAAATTTAGAGGGAACTGCTGGCCAAAGTTTCGGTGCATTTAATGTATCTGGAATGCATCTTAATCTAACGGGCGATGCTAATGACTATGTGGGCAAAAGTATGGGTGGTGGGCGTATTATTATAAAGCCACCATTAGATGCTCACTTTATTGCTAAAGATACAGTGATTATTGGTAATACTTGTTTGTATGGTGCAACGGGTGGTCATCTTTTCGCTTCAGGTCATGCCGGAGAACGTTTTGCGGTGAGAAATTCTGGCGCTATAGCTGTAATAGAAGGGGCGGGAGATCATTGTTGTGAATATATGACTGATGGTGTGGTGGTTGTGTTGGGTCCAACTGGAATTAATTTTGGTGCTGGTATGACGGGTGGCTTCGCTTATGTCCTAGATATTGAAAGAAATTTTGTTGATCTATACAATCATGAATTAATCGATATTCATCGGATTACACCTGAAAGTATGGAGGCTCATTTACACCATCTACGCGCTCTTATTAATGATCATATTCTTTCGACTGGTAGTGAGTGGGCAAAAGAAATTATACAAGATTACCGCTCATACTTATCTAAATTCTGGGTTGTTAAACCAAAAGCGGCAGAATTAGGCTCCTTAATTACTTCATTAAGAGAGGCTGCATAGAAAAAGTCATGTCTAAGCATCCATTACAATTTATTGAATTACCAAGGCGTGATCCAGACAAAGAGGTCGCTGAAGTTCGTATCAAGCACTTTGACGAGATATACGGTTCCTATGATGGCGCGCAAGCAGCAGCTCAGGCTGGCAGGTGTATATCTTGCGGGGTTCCTTATTGTGAATGGAAATGTCCCGTACATAATTATATCCCTAACTGGTTAGAATTGATTGAAGAGGGTCGATTGTTCGAAGCTGCTGAACTTTCACACCAAACTAATTCATTACCTGAAATCTGCGGACGTGTTTGTCCGCAAGATCGACTTTGTGAGGGTGCATGTACGCTTAATAATGGAGTGGGCGCTGTAAGCATAGGCAATATCGAGCGCTATATAAGTGACGAGGCCTTCAAGCAAGGTTGGCGTCCTGATATGTCAAATATCATAGACACAGGAAAGCATGTTGCAATTATAGGTGCGGGACCGGCGGGACTTGCAACTGCTGATGTGCTTGCTCGTAAGGGTATTCGCTCAGTAGTATTTGACGCGTATCCAGAAATCGGGGGTTTGTTAACTTTTGGGATCCCGCCATTTAAGTTAGAAAAAAAGGTGGTAAAAACGCGTCGAGAAATTCTTGAAGGTATGGGCGTTGAGTTTGTTTTAAATACAAAGATAGGAAAAGATAAAAGTTTTGATTCAATTTATCAAGAATTCGATGCTGTATTTGTTGGTACTGGAACTTATAAGCCAGTTAATGGCGGGTTTGATGGTCAAAATATACCCGGCGTTCACGAAGCATTGCCTTATTTGATTGGCAATGTAAATAAAGAGCTTGGGATTGATAATAGTGATGGTCCTTATATTGATTTTGCAGAAAAAAATGTAATTGTACTCGGTGGTGGTGATACTGGAATGGATTGCAATAGAACTGCCATCAGGCAAGGTGCTAAAAGCGTAAGTTGTATATATCGTAGAGATGAAGAAAATATGCCAGGATCGAGACGAGAAGTGGCAAACAGTTATGAGGAAGGCGTTAAATTTTTGTTCAATAAACAACCCATTGAGATTATTGGTAAAGACCAAGTTATGGGGGTTAAAGTTATTGATACTCGTCTAGGCGAGCCCGATGAAAGTGGCAGGCGTGTTCCAGAATTAATTAAAGGGACAGAAGAGATATTACCTGCAGATGCAGTCATTATTGCTTTTGGATATTTACCTAAACCACCGCAATGGCTTCAAGAGAATAACGTAGCTTTAGAAGAAAATGGCTGTATTCAAGTTGAGGCTGAAAAAAATCTTCCTTTTCAGACCAGTAATACAAAAATTTTTGCTGGCGGTGATGCTGTGCGTGGCTCAGATCTGGTAGTCACTGCTGTTTTTGAAGGAAGAGAGGCAGCCAAAAGTATTGCTACTTTTTTGAATGTATAAGGGCGTTAATCACTTAATGTTGATTTGATCCTTAGGGCTGTTTAAAAAGACCAAGCTCGCTATAATAGGTCCGTAAATCTCTAAAATATGACAGTATAAATTTCCCCTGGTAATTCTATGACATCAAATCAAGCTCGTCTTACTTCGGGCCCAGTAGGTAATCATTTGGTCAAAATGACCGTGCCTGTTTTTTTTGGTGTTTTTGCGATGATGTTGCAAGGCTTTGTCGATGCTTTATTTATCGGAATGGTGGGTGACCGCGAGCTTGCTGCGCTGAGCTTTGCTTTTCCCATTCTAATGATTGTAACAAGTGTTGCCATTGGACTAGGTGCAGGTACTTCCTCTGTTGTGGCAAGAGCAATTGGTGCAAATAAAGTTGAACGTGCTGCACGATTAGCAACAGACAGCCTCTTACTTTCTTTTTTAATTACAGCTGCTTTTTGTTTAGTTGGAATCTTAACTATAGATTTATTATTTACTGCTTTAGGCGCGCCGAGCGACATGATTCCTCTGATAAAGGAGTATATGCAAGTTTTATATATTGGCGTTCCTTTTGTGGTTGTTGGTATGGTTGGGATGAGTAGCATGCGAGCGACTGGCGACACACGATTGCCAAGTTTATTAATGATTATCGCTTCTATAACAAATATCTTACTGGATCCAATAATGATTTTTGGTCTTGGCCCAATCCCCGCAATGGGCTTAAAAGGTGCTGCAATGGCAGCATTAATAGCTCGAGGTGCCATATTTTTGGGAACACTTTATTTGATGCATGAGCGTATACATATGCTGAGCTTTAGAGTGCCTAAGCTCGATGAATTGCGTTCATCTTGGGGCGATATATTACATGTTGGTATTCCTGCCGCAGGAACAAATGCCATTATTCCTATTGCTACAGCGGTTATAACCGCAATGTTAGCGCAGTATGGAACAGAGGCGGTTGCTGGTTTTGGTGTGGCAAGTCGAATCGAATCCTTGGTGTTAGTTATGTTTTACGCACTCTCAGCGGTAATAGGCCCGTTTATAGGGCAGAATATATCGGCCGCTAAAGCCGAAAGAATACATACTGCTTTACGCTTGTGTTCAAGATTTTGTCTCTTGTCCGGAGTCGTTATGGCTGTATTTCTTCTATTTTTTAGTGATTTTTTACCGTCATTATTTAGTGCAAATCCTACAGTGAAAAATACGGCTACATTATTTTTATTGATAGCACCTATTAGTTATGGTGCTTATGGAATCGTTATGGCTATGAATGCCTCATTTAATGGTATGGGGAAACCAGGACCGGCTGTTATTATTAGCGTGGCACGAATGATCGTAATTTATCTTCCTTTAGCTTATTTGTTGAGATATTTTTATGGGATAAGCGGTATTTTTATGGCTTACGCTATAGCGAACATTCTCTCTGCCGTGATTGCTTACAAATGGGCTAATAATTCAGTAAAAGGTCAGATCGAAAAAATGGGTTGATTGTAATGCATAACTTGTAGTTCACCTTTTGCGTGTGCCGCCTGATTTGAGGCACAATTAAAAACCTCACTAAGACGATGCAAACCTGCATTGACAACATATACTTCAATTTTTACTCGCTGGCAGCCTTTAAATAAGCTGAACAGCATTTAAAGTTAATTATGACATCATCTTAATAGCCATTTTGATCAATTTCCTAACCTTTGGCGTGTAAGGCGGATGCAGCATTGATGCAGAGCTAAATTTATCAGTTAATACACTTCGTCCGTGACTGAAGGCGTCAAAGCCCCATATACCTCCCGACTTACCAATGCCACTATTGTTAACCCCACCGAACGGCAGGTTCTGGTGCGCAGCATGCATCATCGTTTGGTTGATGCAGGAATCACCCGCGCTGGTTTCTGTCAGTATTTTTTCAATATTGCGACTATCTTTGCTAAAAATATATAGGGCCAAGGGTTTAGGTTTACTGTTGACATATGAGATCACTTCATCAAGATCAGTAAAAGTAATTATCGGTAATAAAGGGCCAAATATCTCCTCACTCATGATAGCTGCATCCCTCGACATCCCTTCAATCAATGTTGGTGCTATAAATCGTCCCACATCATCAGTTTGACCTCCTGTAATCAGCTTGCCACCTTGTGCCTGCGCATCGGTCAGCAGCCTTCTAATACGTTGGTAGTGACTATCATTGACGACCTGGCAATAATCATCATTATCCTTAGCATCATTACCTAGGCCATACTGCTTATCAACACAGGCCACCATTTCTGTAACAAATTCACCTTTAATTGACTCATGAACATAGAGGTAATCTGGCGCGATACAAGTTTGTCCATTATTGACAAACTTACCCCAGGCAATGGACTTCACGGCTTTTTTAATGTCTACCGACTGGTCGACGATTACCGGACTTTTACCGCCCAGCTCTAACGTTACCGATGTTAGATTTCTTGCCGCAGCCGCCATCACGTGTTTCCCAACCGCCGGACTACCCGTGAAGAAAATATGATCAAAGGGTAAGTTAGTTAAATAACTGGCTACGTCAGCTTCTCCTTGAAATAGACAAACTTCCTCTGGACTGAATGCTTTTTCGACAATCTCACTGATAATAGCAGACATGTTAGGCGTCATCTCCGAAGGCTTAATGATGACTGTATTACCTGCCGCAATAGAAGAGATCATAGGGCGAAAAGACAGGGCAAAGGGATAATTCCAAGGTGATACTACCAAGGTTACGCCCTTTGGCTCTTTGACAATTTTCGATGAAGTGCCAAATAGCGTCATGGTCGCCCTAACTGGAACCGGCTTCATCCATTTTTTCAGGTTTTTACGTACATGCTTAAGCTCCATCAGAACTGGCATTATCTCTGCCATATCCGTTTCAGCTTGCGGCTTGCCAAAATCGCCGGCGGCAGATTTGTATATTTTTTCTTCTGAGGCTCGAAATACCTGTTCAAATCGATCAAGCACCGCAATTCTTCTTTTATAATCTGACTTTCGTAGCTCTAAGGCATAGCTCTGTTGACGTGCAAAAGCATGATCAATTTCTAACTTAACTTGTTCATTTAATCCTGACATTTTAAACCTCTATTCTTTTAATTAAATTGAGTAGCCGCAGCCAGCGCTGCTTTGAATTGAAAGCCCATTGCGATTATTACGATTACTATGATATTGAACGAGAATTCGAGGTAGCCGGAAATCGTGGACGGATCCACAATACCGACCAGCAACGCAGCCACCAGAAAGTGATAGGAGATACCAATATATCCCAGAGTAACTGCCGCAATTTTTGAAGCCACTGAATCGCCATACAGTGGGACCGCCACTAGCAGACCAAAAATCGCCCACATCCAGAAACCAAGTTCCTCGAGAGCCGCATATAGCGAAAAGTGTGCGCTCACATTCAGTATGCGAAGTAGAGGATCAGCCAACTCAGCACCAGCACCCGTCACACCGCTTGAAAGGACCTCTGCTAACTGAGGTATGGTCCACACCGCCATAAACTTCGGGATAATATAGGCAACAACGGACACCAGAACCACCATCGCCGCGAGTATCGCGCACAGCGGATTTTTCCCGCTAATCTGCCAGGTAATCCCAAATAAAACGACAGATGCACAGAACATAGCGACAATCTGAGTTGCCCAACCGGCGATAAAAGCACCTCGGTTATTACTCAGCCAAGCCACACGATCTGCATGTTCCGCAGCAGCACCTGCGGGGATATCCAGTGGTAAAAATATGGAGATCACCCCCGAGACGATCAATAGGATGGCGGACCACAAGCCCAACCGGTTGATTTGGTAATCTAGTGTGATTTTCGTACTCATAATTTTTCCTTTTTATCAATATTAAACTTATTCATATTTTTTATGTAATCAAGAACGAATTCTTTTACGTTTTCAGCATCATTTTCCCATTTAGAGTCTTTACTAATAAATAAGGTTGTTCCTTCTAAGAAGGACATAAGAACAAGTGCTTGGATTCGCGGTTGAGCAGCGCCACCTTCTTCTAATAGCTTCTTTAAATTATTAAAGTACATCTCATAAATTTCATTCATGAGATTTTTCATGATTGGCTCAACTTGAGTCATTGCCCATAGTTGTGGAAATAGTTTATCTGTTGGTATTGTCTGTTTTATCGGGTCATCTAAAATGAATATGAGTATTTCCTCGAGATCCATTGAGCCTTTATATTCTTGCTTGGTATCTAAATAATAAACCTGAATTATATAGTCAGCTATAGCTTTAAGTAGGTTTTCCCATTTTGGATAATGATACTGTAAGGCGCCTAACTTTAATTCACTCTTTCGTGCCACTGCGCGCATACTTAATTGCGAATAACCCTGATGAGCAATAATATCTATAGCATTTTGGACTATTTGAATTTTTCGTTCAGTTATAAATTGGTTATTATTTGACATGTCACATGACATGTTAGACTATGGAATTAATAAAGTAAATAATTGGATTTGGTTATGAAGAAAAATGTAACACGGCGAGATTTCTGTAATGGTGTGATCATTGGTACAGGAGTTAATGCTCTCAGTCCTCTTAATTTATTTGGACAGAGTGATTTATTGACTCATGAATTAGGTAAATCTTTCTCTAATTACCCGCCCATGCTTAACGGTATGCGTGGCAGTCATCAGGGTTCTTTTGAGGTAGCGCATGCACTAGCATGGGCAGGTCAAAAACCGTCCTCCTACAAAGAATTAAATGAAGAATATGATTTAGTGATAGTGGGTGCAGGAATAAGTGGTCTTGCGACAGCGTGGTTTTATCAACAAAAAATGGGCCAAGATGCACGCATTTTAATATTGGATAACCATGATGATTTTGGTGGTCACGCTAAACGTAATGAATTTAATCATGACGGGCGATTATTATTAGGTATTGGTGGTTCTGTCAATTTAGAGAATCCGAGAGATTACAGTGAGGAAGCAAAAGGCTTACTCCATGACTTGGGCATTGATTTAGATGCTATGAAAAATAATGAGATTGATGGTTTTGAATCATTAACCAGTACCAATGCACAAAGCGTCTTAGCTCTTCCAGGTCCTAATGGTCATGTTACCGTTAAAGCTAATTGGTTATCTTTAAATCAAGGCGAGGGAGATATTGAGACTGCTATTAAAGCATTGCCTATATCAGTCATTGAGCAAAATAAATTAATAGAATTTTTAAGTGGGGGGCGAGACTATCTAGATGATCTTTCTCTTCGTGAATCTTATCGATATGTTCAATCTGTAAGTTACGAAGATTTCTTATCAGATCGGGTTGGTTTAGATGCTGAAACCTCATCGATATTCTATGCGTTTATGAAATTAATTTGGGGTGTTGGTGGAAAAAATATTAGCGTTATGGAGGCTATTTCAATTGGTGCACCTGGTATGCAGGGAATGGGCAGACTAGCAAAATTTTTGCAAAAGATTTTATTACGGACAATGAGTGGCGGTGAATCCTTATATTTTCCAGACGGAAATGCCTCCATACCAAGATTATTGGTAAAGAAATTGATTCCAGCAGTAACTTTGGGGGATGCAAATTTTACTAATATTTCTACCAGTCATTTTAATTACAATGTCCTTGACAGAAATGAACAATCAGTCCGATTAAGACTCAATAGCACGGTAGTTGGTGTGCGACAAACAGATGATGATCGTGTGGAAGTAGATTATGTAAAGGAGGGCAAGGCATTAAGAGTCACAGGCAAACACAGTATCTTAGCTTGTTATAACAATATGATTCCTCACTTATGTCCAGAGTTACCTGAATCACAAAAAGACGGCCTTCGTTATGCTGAAAAAGTTCCACTTGTTTGGGCCAATATCCATTTAGAAGATGGCATTGCATTCTCTGAGCTTGGTGTTAATAGAATTGACTGTCCAAAAGATCCTTTTGTTGTAGTTACTACATCTCCTTTTACTACAACAGGCGGATATCAGCCACCTAAAAAAACCAGTGATCCAATGGTAATCTTTATGATGAGCATTCCAGAGGTAAAAGCAACTGGCAAAGAAACTGCACGAGAATTATATAAGGCAGGTCGTCATGTTGTGTATTCAACATCATTTACTACTTATGAGCAGCAAATACGCGATCAACTTCAGGCATTATTGGGACCTCACGGCTTCAATCATGAGATCGATATCAAAGCAATTACGGTAAACCGTTGGCCGCATGGTTATGCTTATGAGTATTCATCGCTAGATGACCCGGAATGGGAAGAAGGAAAAGCACCGCATGAAATAGGGCGTGCACAGTTTGGAAAAATTTCAATCGCAAATTCAGATTCTGAGGCTTATGCATATGTTAATGCAGCGATTGATTCTGCATGGCGGGCTGTGGAGGAACAAACGTCATAACCTTTGTTAAATCAAATAATCAAAGGTATTTTGAAAATGCCAGTGAAATACAGAGAACTGATCGTGATAAATACAGATTATTAATCTGATGAAAGATTTATTCTTTTATAGAGTAAATGCATGCTTAACCCCCTACTGAACATAAACAATGTAAAAGCTAGCCATAGACCATGGTTACCTAGTGGCTGAAGAAGATACCAGCTTGGTAGGAAGACCAAAAATAATGAGCCTAGCATTGCATTTCGCATATCTTTAGAGCGAGTAGCTCCAACAAATACGCCGTCATATAAAAAAGACCAGACTGAAACAATTGGTGAGATAATTATCCAAGGGAGATATTCGATAGCGGTATCACGAATAATTTGATGATGGGTCATGAGGGAGATCATGTATTTACCTGTCAAAGCATAGATTAGAGCGAATATAATCGCGATATAAACTGACCATTTTAAGCAAATTTTAACAGCAGCTTTGAATAATTGATTGTCTCTTTTGCCTACGGCTTTTCCTACCAATGCTTCTGCCGCATGAGCGAAGCCATCAAGAATATAAGCCAAAAGATTTTGCAGATTCATAAGAAGAGCGTTTGCCCCTAAAATGATTCCTCCGTATCTTGCACCTTGTGCTGTAATGAATGCAAAGGTAAAAATAAGAGCAATAGTTCTAATAAATATATTCGTATTGATTTTAATAAATCGTTTATAAGCACTTAATCGGAAGATATTTTTGTAAAGCCACTCGCCTGGATATTTTACTAGTTCGTTTTTTATATATTTAAAACCAATTAACATTCCAATAATCTCGGCTATGACTGATGCCAGAGCGATGCCATTAATTTGCATATTAAAAACTAATACAAAAGTTAAACTCAATACGATATTGGTAATATTTGTTGCGATTACCATTTTAAGTGGCACAGATGCATTTTGGAGGCCAATAAACCATCCAATTAAGGAGAAATTTATGAGTGTAGCTGGTATTCCCCAGATTCTAATATAGAAATATTGACTTGCATAATAAGCGACACTTTCATTGGAGCCAATTAGCATCAATCCAACTTTATTTATATCGGATTGCAGCAAAAGGACTAAAAAAGAAATCAACACTGCCACAAGTAATGTTTGTCCAAGAATAACCCTTAATCCATTTAGGTTTTGTGCTCCAATATATTGGGCGGTTATCCCTGTGGTTCCCATTCTCAGGAAGTTCATACTAGCGATGAAGAACCCGATTATGGTTGTAGCTACCGCAATACTAGCGATATATTCTGGATTTTCTAGATGCCCTGTAATGACAGTATCTGTAATTCCAACAAGGGGTATAGAGATATTAGATAGAATCATGGGCGCTGCAATACGCCACATTTTTTTATTTAAATCTAAAGTATTAATTTACTCTTTTAAAAGGCATTAACGCCTGTTAACTCTTTACCTACAATTAGCTGATGAACAGTTTCAGTGCCTTCGTAAGTTATAACACTCTCGAGATTTAACATATGACGAATAGGAACATATTCTGCGCTTATACCACTACCACCAAGAATATCCCTGGCATCTCTAGCTATATCGAGAGCCATTCTGCAATTATTCCATTTAGCTATAGATATCTGTGATGGAGTTAAGCGTCCTGAGTCTTTTAATTTACCTAATTTAAATGCTAATAATTGAGCAGTAGTTATATTTCTTGCCATTTCTGCAAGTCGAATTTGCATCGATTGATTGTGCGATAAAGGTCGATTAAATAACACACGTTCATTGGTATAATTAAGCACCTCGTTTAGACAGGCTTGTGCAGCACCAATAACACCCCATGATATTCCATAACGTGCTTGACTTAAGCAGCTTAAAGGACCTTTCATTCCCACTATATTAGGCAGTACATTTGTGTCTGGAATTCTTACATTATCAAAGAAAAGACCAGCTGTTACGGAAGCTCTTAGAGAAAATTTATTATGGATTTCTTGAGTGTCAAAGCCAGGCATATCTTTTTCAACAATAAATCCTTTTACTCCTTCATCTGTCATAGCCCAAGCAATACAAATATCCGCAATAGAACCATTGGTTATCCACATTTTTGATCCATTTAAAATCCAATCACTACCATCTTTTTTTGCATGTGTCTTCATGTTATTGGGGTCTGAGCCGCCATGCGGTTCGGTTAAACCAAAGCACCCAATTGACTCACCTTTAGCTAACGATGGTAACCACTTATCCTTTTGCTCTTCCGATCCATAAGCATGAATTGGGTACATCACTAAGCTACTTTGCACAGAAACAAAACTTCTAAATCCACTGTCTCCACGTTCTAGTTCTTGGCATATCAAACCATAACAAATACTATTTAAACCGGCACAGCCATAACCTTGAATTGAGCTGCCCAGCAAACCAAGGTCTGCCATTTCTTTAATTAATTCTGATGAAAAAGTATGATCTTCAAAAGACGATTGAATAATGGGTAGTATCTTTTCATCCACAAAACGGCCTACGGATTCCTTGACCATGGATTCTTCTTCAGTTAAATCACTCTTGATATCAAGCAAATCGAGTGGATCTAAAGTATTCATTTTTCTGTCATTTTTTTTTGGCGCAGACATTATCTCTCCAGATTTTATTGTGTTATTCAGTTGTTCTTAGTTTTATATAGCCTTGATAGCAGCCATAACGGACCAATTATTATCATTTGTATGTCTTGCCATAAAGACTTAAAGCCAGTATTTTTATCTCGTCCTCGATAGAGACCATATACGCTCACTATATTGATACCAATCGAGATTGATATTATAGGATAATCCATGCTTTCTAGCCAAAGAAAAAATGCAATGACACATACAACTAGAGGTATCATACCAATTGCCACGGCTATGGAAATAATAAAATAGTAAATAATTGTTGCTAAAAGAAACATCAATCCCCAATTTATTAATGGTGAAACAGAGATATAAAACGTAACTGGCATTTCTATGGACCATAAGGTCCCGACCAAGCTAATTGGAAATAGGATAACAGCAGGCCAAAAAATTAATGGGTAGCGAACATTTTGATGACTATTACCATAGTCAATGAGCCATTTATTAGTTTCATTCATGAGAAGACATTTTTATAGAATTAAATATTACTAAAACAGTTTTAGGTAATTAAATTCAATTAAAAAGTGGTTTTTATTGCATGGAGTGGCGCAGTTTTTTTATTGCGTTGGCTTCTATTTGTCTTATTCTTTCTGCTGAAATATCGTATCTTTCAGCTAATTCATGCAGCGTTTTTTTCTTTTCTGACAGCCAACGACTGTTAAGGATATCTTGGCTCCGAGGATCCAGTAATTTAAGAGACGCCTGCATTTTATTAACAGCAGTGGTATGCCATTGTTCGTTTTCAACTGCTGTTGCGGGATCACTATCAGGATTGGGTAGGTAGGCAGCTGGGTTATAATTATGATTGTCATCATTATCACTGGGGGTTGGATCAAATGTCATATCACGAGAACTCAGACGTTTCTCCATTTCACTCACTTCGGTAGTCGAGACTCCTAGATCGTTTGCAACGGCTTTAGTCTCTTCTGAAGATAACCAGTTCAAACTCTTCTTTTGTTTACGAAGATTAAAAAATAATTTACGTTGTGCTTTTGTTGTAGCGACTTTAACTATGCGCCAATTGCGTAATACATATTCATGAATTTCAGCTCGAATCCAGTGAACAGCAAATGAAACTAGACGTACTCCAAAATCAGGATCAAAACGTTTTACTGCCTTCATGAGTCCAACATTTCCTTCTTGAATAAGATCTTCTAAAGGAAGTCCATATCCGGTGTAACCTTTTGCAATATGGATGACAAAACGAAGATGTGCCATTACCAATTCCCTTGCTGCTTGGAGGTCCTCTTCATTATTGTATTTATGCGCGAGTTTCTGTTCAGCCTCTTTGCTTAGGACAGGTATAATCCCGACGCCTTGAATATAAGCATCAAGACTCCCTACAGGACCTGCCTGTATTAAATCATAATTTACTTTTGGTAAAGCCATGTCCATAAATTCAATATCTATATTTATCAATAAGATAGGTATTTTAGCAGTCAGTAAGATGGAGTGCTAACAATATAGTAGATAATTTTACATTTAGATACGATTATAAATAAAAATAACTAATTAAATCAGTAGTTTATTATTTTTAAATACGAAAATTATTCAATAAAAACCAACTATATTTACCCCAAAATGCGTAAAATTAGTCATATTTTTAAAATTTAATTATTTTCGTGATCTTGAGGTATATTCAATAAAGCATTGACGTAATCACGACCATTAAAGCTTTGCATATCCTCTATTTTTTCACCAATCCCTATGAAGCGGATAGGAATCTTTAGCTTATCAGCGATACTTAACACGATGCCACCTTTAGCGCTTCCATCAAGCTTAGTTATAATTAGACCGGTAACACCTAATGCTTCATTGAATTTTTCTGCTTGTATTAAGGCATTTTGACCAAGACTAGCATCCAAGACAAGCATGACCTCATGCGGTGCTTCAAAGGTCTGTTTTTTGAGGATTTTTTTTATCTTTATTAATTCATCCATTAAACCCGTTTGTGTATGCAGTCGACCTGCAGTATCGGCCAGAAGAATATTTATATTTTTAGCTTTAGCAGATGCATGGGCATCAAAAATAACAGCCCCAGGATCTGCCCCAGTTTCTTGTGAAATCACTTCTATTGTATTTCTTTCACCCCAAACTTGAAGCTGCTCTACAGCAGCTGCACGAAATGTATCTCCAGCGGCAAGCATTACAGAGTATTGTTGATCTTGAAAATAACGAGATAATTTACCTATGGAGGTAGTTTTACCTGCACCATTTATTCCAATCATAAGAATAACGAAAGGATCACTACTATTTTTTATGGTAAGTGGAATACATACTGGTTTAAGAATAGACAGCATTATATCTCTAATGCTGTACCTGAGTTCCTCGGTTGTTCCAGAATTATTTTTTCTTTTTTCTTTTATCTGATTGATAATTTTTTCAGTGGTAAGAACTCCAATATCTGCCATGATGAGTTCAGATTCAATCTCTTCTATAGTAGTTGCATCAATCTTATTTGTTTTTAAAAGATTAACTAAATTATTTTTCACAGCATCTTTTTTTCCTTTTAAAGCACTAGTCAGCCTTGAAAAAAAGTTTCTTGGTTTATTTTCTATGTCATCATGCTCTTTGGTCACTAAAATAATCCTAGTTTGTAATTTGTTGTGTATAAAAATATTTAGTTATTTATGCCTAGAAAAAAAAATACATCAGTTAACAATGGTTATCCAGGACGTCTTCGAATTGTAGCCGGAATATGGCGTAATCGCTTCTTGAAAGTTGCCAACCTAGAAAAATTGCGGCCAACATCTGAACGTATCAGAGAAACTTTATTTAATTGGCTTAATCCTGATATTGAATATGCGCGATGTCTGGATCTATTTGCTGGAACAGGAAGCTTAGGATATGAGGCATTATCGAGAGGTGCATCCACAGTTACATTTGTCGAAAAATCTAAATTAGCAAGTAAATTTTTGCAAGACGCCGCTAAGTTACTTGAGGCAGAAAATTTAAATATTATTAATCAGGACGCGCAAGTCTATTTAAAGTCTAAAACTGACCAAAAATATAATTTAGTTTTTTTGGACCCACCATTTGGTGATAATTTATTAAGTGATGTAATTGCGTCTCTGCATTATGGTAACTGGCTTTCGATTGGCGCAAAAATCTATGTCGAGCTTGACATAAATCAAGATTTTCCTTCCCTTCCAGAGGGATGGGTAGTGACCCATAAAAAAAATATCGGGAAAGTTTGTTTTGCATTATTAAAAGTAATTTAGTTATTATTATAATTACATGAGGATTTTTTTATGACTATAAATGCGATGTACCCTGGAACATTCGACCCAATGACCCTTGGTCATAAAGAGTTAGCAATCCGTGCGTCAAAGATTTTTGACAAAGTGGTTGTTGCTATTGCATCGAATCCTGAAAAAAATCCCATGTTTTCTTTGAAGGAACGGGTATATATGGCCAAAGAAGTATTAAAGGACATAAAGAATATAGAAGTTTGTGATTACTCAGGCTTAACTGTAGATTTTGCCATGGCGCATGATATCAGGGTGATTGTAAGAGGATTACGTGCTGTTTCAGATTTTGAGTATGAATTGCAACTCGCGAATATGAATCGATATTTGGCTAAGGAGATTGAAACTGCATTTTTAACACCAACCGAATATGCATTTATTACTTCCAGCTTGGTTCGTGAAGTTGCCACCATGGGTGGTAATGTGAGTAGTTTTGTTGCGCCTGTGGTTGAAAAGATGCTGGTAGATCGTTTTAATAAATCTAAAAATTAAGTTTGACAGTATTTGCAGTAGAACGTTGAGCGTTGCCCTATAACGATCATCGATATCGGTTTGATGCAAGAGAGGCATGGTTTGCCCTTACGATCATAAACACTAAGTTTGGCTTTAAAATAACCGTCACCGCCATCACTAGTATGAAAATCTTGTAAAGTGGTACCTCCAGCATCAATTGCTTGTTTTAGAATTTTTTTAATTGATATTACTAGTTCTACTATTCTTACTTTTGAGATTCGACCTGCTTGACGCTTGGGATTTATACCGGCCATAAACAATGATTCACTGGCATAAATGTTGCCAACACCAACTACGATTTGAGCATTCATGATAAATTGCTTGATGGTTACTTTACGTTTATTGGCCTTTTCCCAAAGATAGGCTGCGGTAAATTCACTCTCAAGAGGTTCTGGACCAAGCTTATTTAATAAGGAATGTGAAAGTGGATTTTTGGACCATAAGAATGAGCCAAATCGTCGCGGGTCTCTGAATCTTAGAGCGAGGCCATCAATGAATACAATATCAAAATGATCGTGTTTACCAGCAGGTTCGGAATCTTTAATTATCCTTAAACTACCAGACATTCCAAGATGGATGATCGCAGATCCATGGTTGGTTTCGAGCAATAAATATTTTGCTCTTCTTTTTACAGAGAGGATTGTTCTGTTTATTAAATTATCGCGAATACTCTGCGGGATTGGCCAACGTAATCGTGATTCACGTATTTTGACATCAATAATTTTTTTTTGATGGACCCATGGGGTTATGCCCAGTCTGGTTGTCTCAACTTCTGGCAATTCAGGCATTTTTTCTCGACGATTAAATTTGTTTCAAGAAGCGATTTTATAAGTAACCCGCTTCAACTAGAAGCTAAATATTACATAAACTTTATTTGATTTTTGCTTCTTTATAAAGGACGTGTTTTCGAATTGTAGGATCGTATTTCTTAGTTTCCATTTTTTCTGGATGAACACGTTTGTTCTTATCTGTTGTATAGAAGTGACCGGTTCCGGCACTTGAGACTAATCTTATTTTCTCTCTCATTTTATTTTCCGATAAAAGATTTAAACGCGCTGTCCTTCAGCACGCATGTCAGCCAAGACTTTTTCTAAGCCATGTTTATCAATAATTCTTAGGCCTTTTGTTGAAACTCTCAGCCTAATGAATCGACTTTCTTTTTCGAGCCAGAATCTTTTATTTTGAAGATTGGGTAGAAAACGTCGACGAGTTTTATTATGGGCATGTGAAACATTGTTTCCACTCATTGGGCGTTTGCCTGTAACTTGACAGATTTTAGACATGACTCAGTCTCTTGCTATGTAGTTATTAAAAGATTGCTGCTCAATAAGTGATGAGTAGCGGAACTTTATACCAGTACCTTGATATGTAATCAAGGTTATTAAGAACATTTTACCTGATTTTTATAAAATATATAAACCTCTTATTTACTGCGCAAGCATAGGAACGATGTTATTGATTATTAATTATTTAGTTAATTAACTGGAAATATAGGTACGGCAACGTATAAGCTTGCGTTTAATATAAGTAATTATTGTTTTATTTAGACTATGAAAAATATTTTACTCGGAGTAACTGGAAGTATTGCGGCTTATAAATCACCAGAATTGGTGAGACAGTTGCGCGCACGTGGCTTTCTGGTAAAGGTTGTTTTAACAGACAGCGCTAAAGAGTTTGTTACTGAAACTACACTTCAAGCTGTGTCGTTAAATCCAGTGAGATCGAGTTTATGGGATAAAGAAGCTGAAGCCGTGATGAGTCATATTGAACTAGCACGTTGGGCTGATTGTGTATTGATAGCCCCAACAACGGCTAATTTCATGGCAAAAATCGTACAGGGATTGGCTGATGATTTGTTAACTACATTATGCTTAGCTACTAAAGCAAAGATTATCATTTCACCTGCAATGAATCATGTAATGTGGAAGAACCCAGCTGTACAGGATAATAAAAAAACTCTCATGAAGAGAGGAATATTGATAATTGAGCCAATGATTGGTGATCAAGCTTGTGGAGAAACCGGTATTGGTCGAATGCCAGAGCCTGAATTTATCGTAGAGACTTTAATTAATAGAGTTATGAATACAAATACGCCATTAACTGGGAAAAAAGTTTTAATCACTGCTGGTCCAACTCGAGAACCTATAGATCCAGTAAGATATATCACCAATAGAAGTTCGGGAAAGATGGGATATGCACTAGCTTCTGAGTTCAGAAAAGCGGGGGCAGAAGTTCATTTAGTGAGTGGTCCGACTAATTTGATTAAACCTGAAAATGTGACGTTTACATTGATAGAAACTGCCGAAGACTTGTATCAAGTTGTGCATGAAAATATTGATGATATAGATATTTTTGTAGCAGCAGCAGCAGTCGCAGATTATCGCCCATCAGTTTTTTGTAAGAATAAAATCAAAAAAAAGGAAAATGATCTGTCTATAGATTTAATTAAATCTAAGGATGTGCTCGCATCTGTTAGTGAATTAGACAAGGGACCATTTACAGTTGGATTTGCTGCCGAAACTCATCGATTGAAGGAATATGCATTAAAAAAACTCAATGAAAAATCTTTGGATATGATTATTGCAAATAAGGTTGGTCCAAATCAGGGCTTTGATCAAGATGATAATGCTGTGCATGTTTTTTTCGAAAATGCGACTCGTGCGATGAAGGTATTTAAAGAGATGCCAAAAACAGCTTTAGCAAAAGAATTAGTAATTTTAATTACTGAAAAATTTAGAATTGATGCTAAAAAAATAAACATCGATTTATCAAATATTACATCTATTCGTTGATTGGAAGAAATAATGAGATCTATACAATTAAAAATACTTGATTCACGTATTGGTACTGATATTCCATTACCGCATTTGGCAACTGAGGGTTCAGCCGGTATGGATATGCGGGCATGTATTGATAATGAGCTTATCGTTGAGCCTGGTGAGACCGTATTAATTCCTAGTGGTATGGCTATTTATATAGCTGATAACAATTTAGCAGCTGTATTATTACCAAGATCAGGATTGGGGCATAAGCATGGCCTAGTATTAGGTAATTTAACAGGTCTTATTGATTCTGATTATCAGGGGCAAGTTTTTATTTCTTGTTGGAATAGAAGTAAAAATCCATATACAGTAAAACCTGGTGAGCGTATTGCGCAAATGGTATTTATTCCTGTTGAAAGGGTTGAGTTCGACGTAGTAGACGAGTTCGAAGAAACTGATCGAGGAGAGGGTGGTTTTGGCCACTCAGGCAGATCTTAGGGGGTAGTGTTTTCCTTCCTACCTCAAATTGACAGTTAGTATTTTAATACATAGAGAAAGAAAAGATGACTGATACTCTTCTGAATAAAGAAACTTTAATAGCTAATATTCGTCAGCAACTATTAAATAGTCATCGGTTAAAATACCAGCGAGCGTTGTTAGAATTCCAAGATTTAGATGGTGATTTTTTAGGTGATAATGTTTTTGAAACCACTTTCTTACTGCGTGAGGAGAAAGCTCCTTTAATCTATGAAGTATCTGGCCCATATGATGTAATTAGTAATGAGTATGCAACTATTGGCCGAATTTATGAAAGCGGTCAATGTATTTTTGAATGTGATATCAAAGCCCAAATTCAACAGAGAACTGCTGCAATGGTTTGCCTTTTTTTTGAAAGTCTAAAGCATGAACCAAAAAATATCTTATTAGTAGGAGCAGGTAAATTAGCAATAGAGACAATTAGGTATCTTCATCATGTCTTTCCTGCAATAAATAGCGTTGACTATCATGCACGTAATCAACGAGCTGATTCATTCGAGGCAACATGCAAGGACTTAGGTGTGGCAGCTAAATTCCAAGATGTTATGAACTTGAAAGGGTATGACACTATAGTTATGGTGACTAATACTCCAGAATGTTTAATCAATAATACAAATATTAATACCATTGAATATGGTGCGGTCGTTGCGTCTTTATGTACCACCTCTCAGACAGGTGAAATTAGTGGTGAGGTATATGCACACAAGGATGTAAATGTATTGTTTGATTACGACCTCACGCGGACATTCACTCCTGATATGCGTCTTGCTGATAAGGCTGGTTATCTTCAAAAAGTGACACTACTTAAAGATATTTTGAATGGGACTATATCTATAAATATGAGAGAAAAAAAGAATATTTTACGGATTACCGGTACGCCAATGCAGAACATTGCCGTTCTAGATATGATGCGGGAAAGATAGGGTAGGAGAGATCAAACTTATTAGGTGATACTTATTGCTAGAGCGATTAAGCCGAGATTCCAAACTGTTCTCGATATTTAATTATTGATGATAAATGGATATTTAAATCATCCGATACTTCTATTAATTCGATAAGATCATCAAGTTTAGCGATACTGACAACTGGAATATCGAAATTATCTTCCAGTTCTTGAACCGCTGATTTTCCACTTTCCCCTATTTCTTGTCTATCCAGAGAAATAACTAATCCGGCAATTTTCGCGTTTGATTTTTTGATCAGATTGAACGCTTCTTTAACGGCAGTTCCAGCGGTAATAACATCATCAATAATCAGTACTTTGCCATTTAGCGGTGCACCTACAATAACACCACCTTCTCCATGCTCTTTTTGCTCTTTTCTGTTGTAGGAAAATGGTTTATTTATTTGGTGATGTTCAGCTAGGGCTGCAGCCGATAAAGTAGCGATAGGAATACCCTTGTAGGCAGGTCCAAATATTACATCAAATTCTATCCCAGAGTCGACTATAGCATTTGCATAGTATTGACCTAGATTTGATGCAGCTTGACCGGTATTAAATAAACCAGCATTAAAGAAATACGGACTTTTTCTACCTGACTTTAAGGTGAATTTTCCAAACTTAAGGACACCTAATTGCATGGCTAATTCAAGAAAATTTCTTTTATATGTTTTCATTTTACGAGATCACCGTAGTTTCTGGCACATCGATTTAATATTATGCCAAGATATAATTTCCATTGTAGGTTGAAGTAAGTAGGATTGGTAGTTAACCCATTACTTATAATAAAATGTATCTCAAAGGACTATAAATTGTTTCGTGTTATCAGTTTAAATGCTAATGGTATTAGAGCCGCTGCAAGGAAGGGATTCTTTGATTGGTTAAAAAATAAAAATGCAGATGTCATTTGTATTCAAGAAACCAAAGCGCAAGAATTTCAACTCATAGATGAATGCTTCAAACCTACCGGCTACCATTGTTATTATAACGATGCTTTGAAGAAAGGTTATAGTGGAGTAGCAATATATACTAGACATAAACCTAAGAAAGTTATTTTTGGCATTGGTTTGAAAGAATTTGATGACGAAGGCCGATATATAGAAGTTAGACTTGGTTCGATTAATATTGTTTCAGTTTACTTACCTTCTGGCTCTTCCGGAGATGTTCGTCAAGCTTTTAAGATGAAATGTTTAAAGGCATTTGAGGAGCATTTAATAAAATTGAGGCGGCGTCATTCTGAATATATCTTATGCGGTGATTGGAATATCGTTCATAAAGAAGGTGACATCAAGAATTGGAAGCAAAACCAGAAAAATTCAGGGTGCCTTCCCGAGGAACGCGCTTGGCTAGACAAGGTATATGGAGAGTACGGTTTTACAGACGCGTTCCGGATGTTGACGCAGGATGATGAGCAATACACCTGGTGGTCCAACCGCGGTCGCGCTTGGGATAATAATGTCGGGTGGCGCCTCGACTATCATGCCGTCACGCCAGGACTAAAGAATAAAGTTAAAAACTCCGCGATTTACCGTGACGAACGATTTTCTGACCACGCACCCGTAACGATTGATTACGATTGGGTTCATGCTAAATAACGCCAAACATGATCGCTCGCGATCGGAAAGCTTCAAAGAAGCGATTCTGAATCGACGAATGTTGATTTGCGTTTTCACAGGTTTCACATCGGGACTGCCGTTGTACCTATTGTTTCAATTGGTTCCAGGCTGGTTACGAATGGAGGGTGTCGGTCTGGCTGAGATCGGTTTCTTTGCACTCGTGCAGTTTCCTTTTACATGGAAGTTTATTTGGTCACCGATCATTGATCGCTTTACCTTGCCATTTCTGGGCCACCGCCGCGGTTGGATGCTCGTCACGCAAGTGGCTTTGTTGTTTTCCATGGGCTCGATGGGAGTTTTTAAGCCCGACGTGTCGATTTGGAGCATCGCTTATCTTTCTATTGCTGTCGCGTTCTTCAGCGCCAGTCAGGATATTGTGCTTGACGCTTATAGACGCGAATTATTACCGGACGTAGAGCTTGGGTTGGGAAATTCAATTCATGTACAGGCCTATCGATTATCTGGGTTAATACCTGGTGCACTTGGTTTCATTCTGGCGGACCATCTGCCTTGGCATATGGTGTTCGTAATTGTGGCTCTGTTCATGTTGGTTGGTATCATTGCAACTCTTGTCATTGACGAAGCGATAGCCGAACCCACACCACCGAAAACCTTAAGAGATTCTGTGATAGAGCCATTTCGAGACTTTCTTGGACGTGCTGGATTACGCCCCGCGTTGCTAGTCCTGACTTTTCTATTTCTCTACAAACTTGGTGACAATATGGCGACCGCGCTGCAGACACCCTTCTTCATAGACTTGGGGTTTACCGGAACGCAGATCGGTACGATCTCGAAAATGGCAAGCCTCATCGCCGTTATTCTCGGTGGAATAGTGGGTGGAATAATCATGGTGAAGTTGGCAATCAATCGCGCTCTTTGGCTGTTCGGTATCGTGCAAATCGTTAGTATTCTTGGGTTCGTTATATTGTCAGAAGTAGGCCCCAACCCATGGATGCTCGGTGTAGCCGTCTTTTTCGAATACCTTGGTGTTGGTCTTGGCACAGCGGCTTTGATTGCATTTATGGCGCGTACAACGAATCCGGCATTTGCTGCAACGCAGCTCGCCTTATTTACCGCGATTGCAGCAGTTCCAAGAGTCTTCGCAAACTCGGTTACGGGAGTGATTGTTGAGCAAACTGGTTGGACGAATTTCTTTTTACTCTGTATGGTTTTTGCGATTCCAGGTATGTTGCTACTAATCAAGGTGGCGCCATGGAACGAGAATCGGACCAATGCTTGACGTTGAAATAACGGTAGGTAAGTTAAGCGAACTTGATGATTTGGGTTGTCGTAAGTTTTCGATTGGGGAAGACGAAGCAAAAGCTTATTTAAGTATTAGGTTTTTTTTAAAACACCAATCCCATATTCGATGACCTTTCTTTAGTCCGCGACGTTCGAATTTTGTTTGAGGACGCTTGAATGGCAGCTCACCGTCGTGTTTGCGACGCTCGGTACAGATAAAGTGATCCGAATGGGAAAAAACTTCGTCGATATGCTCTGCATAGGCCGCCCAGTCCGTTGCAATGTTAAGTGTGCCACCTTCTTTTAGGCAATTCGCGATCATATCCAGGAACGCGGGCTGCACGATTCGACGTTTATGGTGGCGTTTTTTTGGCCATGGATCTGGAAAATAGAGATTAATTCTTTCTAATGTGTTTTCTTTTATTTGATCATTGATAACTTCAATAGCGTCATGAGAAGAAATCATTATATTAGTTAGATTATATTTTTTAATATTCATTAGGCAACGACCAATTCCTGGGTCATGCACTTCAATGCCGATATAATTGTTTTCAAGATTAGAGACCGCTTGTTTAATAAGTGATTCTCCATCACCAAAACCAATTTCTAAATGTACTGGATTGTTGTTATTAAAAATAAAAGGAAAATTTAAGAATACTTTTGAATAGTCAATTCCATATTTTGTCCATAGTGTATTAATCGCTTGGTTTTGACCTTCAGTGATTCTTCCTTTGCGTTTAACATAACTTTTTATGGTACGCACTTAGGTTGGTTTGCCTTTATATAAACTAATTACCCCAATTAAAAGCAGTGAACCAGCAATCCAAGGTAGTGATGCCAGATAATAAATTAGAACGCTCGATGAAATGGCTGTTATTCCAAGACCGATATAAAACTGTTTTTGTTGTTGTTGGGATATTTGTTGTTGTATTTGAATTAACCGAATATCGTTGTCATTTTTACCCGCCGCTTGCTGTGAGAGATGTTTTAGAATTTTAGGAAAGTTACGAGCTGTTTGTCTCATTAAAGGTAGATTGTTTCGAAAATCCTTAAGAATCGCTCGAGGACCCATTTGCTCTCCCATCCATTTTTTTAGGACTGGATAGGCGGTTTTCCAGAGATCCAATTCAGGGTATAACTGTCGACCAAGGCCCTCGATATTGAATAAAGTCTTTTGCAATAAAATGAGTTGAGGTTGTATTTCCATATTAAATTGCCTAGCTGTGTTGAATAGACTTATTAATACTTTAGCAAAAGAGATTTCAGATAATGGTTTATTGAAAATTGGCTCACACACGGTACGTACTGCAATCTCTAATTCATCAACTCTCGTATCGGCAGGCACCCAACCTGAATCAATATGTAATTGAGCAATTTTTCTATAATCTTCTTCAAAAAAAGCTAAAAAGTTTTCAGCTAAATAGTATTGATCATTTTCAGTAAGCGTACCGATTATTCCGAAATCGACAGCGGCATATTTTGGATTCTCTGGATCATCAAGTAGAACAAAAATATTTCCCGGGTGCATATCCGCATGAAAAAAATTATGTCGAAATACTTGTGTAAAGAATATCTCTACTCCATTTTCAGCGAGGACTTTAAAATTCGTGTTGCTCGATTTCAGGGTATCAATATCGCGTATAGGGGTACCAAAAATACGCTCTTGCACTAAAATATTAGTACGGCAGAAATCCCAATATATATCGGGGACATAGAGTAATTTTGAATCAGAAAAATTTCTTTTTAATTTTGTTGTATTGGCAGCCTCGCGCTTAAGATCTAATTCATTGATTACAGTTTTTTCGTATTCGTTTACAATTTCAACGGGTTTGATTTGAGCGCTTTCGTCCCAGTATTTTTGTGCTAGACGAGCCAATATATGAAGAACTGCAATATCACTTTCGATAAGATTTCTAATATTTGGCCGTAAAATTTTTATGATTACTTCTTGACCATCCATGAGTGCCGCACTATGAACTTGTGCAATAGAAGCTGCTGCTAACGGTTCATTATCAATTCTTGAAAATAATTCATCGAGTGGTTGATCGTATTCTTTGGCCAGCATCTCTAAAGCCTGTTCTTTTGGGAATGGGGGCACTTGGTCTTGAAGCTTTGCAAGTTCATCAGCCACTTCTAGGGGAAGAAGATCACGTCGAGTCGACATGGCTTGGCCAAATTTAATAAAGATCGGTCCTAGCTCTTCAAGCGCTTTACGAATTCTTATACCGAGCGGAAGTTTTTTATTAACTTTTCCTGGCCATAATATGAATAGGTATTTTAATGATTTTAGGTAACCAGTTTTATCAATTAACTCAACGAGGCCATAACCAACAAGTACTCGCTGAATCTTCATTAATCTTATAAAATTTCTCAATGAAGACATATGTTAATTGGTGACTTGGTTGAATTTTTTAAATTTAATTTCAATACGATCCACATCATCACGTAATTTACTCACGGCTGTTTGAAATTTATTGAATTCGTATTGGCTAGGAAGGACTTTTTTTTCCTCTTGAAGGTATTCAGAGATATTTTGCTCTATGATATTTTTTGAATCATTCATCCAGTAAGAAATTTTTGAGTTTACGCTTCCGATACTATGTGCCGCCAAATCTCCAACTAAAAAAGATAATTCTTCTTCAATGTCTGGCTTCGTATATCTCATCAATTGTTGAAACTTTTGTCCCGTACCTATGTCACCTTGAAAATTCAGCAACCCATCTCTAACCGCATCTTCTGGATTGTTTTTTATCAGGCTTGTAAAAGTTAATAATGAAGCGGTAATCTGCACATCATGATCGTCGTTATCGTTATATGTTCGCAGTTTATTTTCAGTCACAATAAAATTTATATGATGCTCAGTATCCTTTATTTTCATCGAAATTATTTTTCCCTCAAGTTCTTTACTGAGGTTATAAGCAGGAGTTTTTTCTGCTATTTGTTTATTAAGCATTTCAATAATTGGCTGCAATATTTTGTTCACAGTGCCCATTAAAATTTATACCCTTCATGAAGGGCCACGATTCCGCCAGTAAGATTCTGATAGCGACAACGCTCTAACCCTGCTTTATTCATCATATCCAGTAAGGTACTTTGATCGGGATGCATTCGGATGGATTCTGCTAAATAGCGATAGCTTTCAGCATCTTTTGTTACTAATTCACCAAGAAAAGGTAAAACTTTGAAAGAATAGAGATCATATAGTGGTTGCATGATACTGATAGGTTTTGAGAACTCTAAAATCAATACTTTGCCACCTGGTTTCAGAGCTTTATACATAGATTCTAGAGCCATTTGCTTTTCGGTTACATTTCTAAGCCCAAATGCAATAGTAATTAAATCAAAACTATTCTTTGGAAATGGCAGATTCTCAGCATTTAATTGAACAATGGACAGATTTTTTGATACACCTGCATCAATTAATCGAGAGCGTCCTTCTTTGAGCATTAATAGATTAATATCAGCCAGAACAACATGACCATAATCACCGACTTGCCTTGCAAAAACTTTAGCAAGGTCGCCAGTACCACCTGCCAGATCAAGAACATTTTGGCCTCGTTTTACTGCTGCTTTTTCGACAGTATATTTCTTCCATAGCCTATGCATGCCAATCGACATTAAATCATTCATAACGTCATAACGATTAGATACAGAATCAAAAACATCTCTGACATGTGCTGCTTTTTCTTCTCTGGACACGGTTTTGTAACCAAAGTGAGTTGTTTTTTTATCCATTAATTAATCATCTGTTGCTTAAGGGCGATTATATCCAGATGCATGAAGTTGATCGAGATAAGTTTGCCATAATTTATCGTGATTTTGGCCTAGTTCATGAAGATATTTCCATGTGTATAAGCCACTATCATGCCCATCATCAAAGATTAATCTTATCGCATAATGACCTATGGGTTCTATAGCTTTAATTATTACATCATGTTTATTTAATTGGAGCACTGCTTGATCTGGGCTATGACCTTTAACTTCAGCGGAAGGTGAATGAACTCTTAGAAACTCAAAAGAGAGTTCAAATATCACATTATCTGCATATTCGATTGAAAGTAATTTTGATTCTTTGCGTAGTTTTATTTCAAGAGGTACATTTATCATTAGATATTATAAACTCACAGGTATGTTATAAAATATAGCGACTAAGATCTTCATTTTCAGATAATTCAGCGAGGTGCTTATTTACATAATCTTCATCAATCTTTATGTTACTTCCTTCTATCTCAGAAGCTTCGAAAGAGACTGTTTCTAATAATCTTTCCAAGACAGTATGCAATCTTCTAGCGCCGATATTTTCGGTATTCTCATTAACCTGATAGGCAACTTCAGCCAAGCGCTTGACCCCATTACTGGTAAATTTTAAATTGACACCTTCAGTCTTAATTAGCGCTGTATATTGAGTTGTTAAAGATGCATCCGGTTCTGTCAGAATACGAATAAAATCCTCTGTTTTAAGTGATTTTAATTCGACCCTAATTGGAAAGCGTCCTTGTAATTCAGGAATTAAATCCGATGGTTTTGAGACATGAAATGCGCCAGATGCGATAAACAAAATATGATCAGTTTTTACCATTCCATATTTTGTGTTAATTGTGGAGCCTTCAATGAGTGGCAAGAGATCTCTTTGTACTCCCTCTCTTGAGACATCAGCCCCCATTCCTTCTGAGCGTCTTGCGATTTTATCTATTTCATCCAAGAATACTATACCTTGTTGCTCAACTGCTTCGATGGCTTGTGCTTTTAGCTTTTCTTCATCGAGCATTTTTGCAGCTTCTTCATTAATCAAAATTTTCATGGCATCTAGGACTTTTAATTTTCGAGTTTTTGTTTTGTTATTCGAAAGATTTTGGAACATTCCCTGCAATTGGTTGGTCATTTCTTCCATTCCTGGTGGGGCCATAATTTCGATACCTACAGGTCCTGATTGAATTTCTAATTCAATTTCCTTGTCATCTAACTTTCCTTCTCTGAGCATCTTACGAAATTTTTGTCTTGTATCTGACATAGTTGTATTTTCGTCAGTATGAATATCATCTTTATTTGGTGAGGAAGGCAACAACACATCAAGGACTCGCTCTTCAGCAGAATCCTCAGCTCGATGCCTAACTTTTTCCATTTCAGTTTCTCGTGTTATTTTTACCGCGATGTCTACAAGATCTCTAATAATGCTATCTACTTCTCGGCCAACATAACCAACTTCAGTAAATTTCGTAGCTTCAACTTTTATGAAAGGAGCCTTCGCTAATTTTGCGAGACGTCTTGAAATTTCTGTTTTGCCAATACCTGTTGGTCCAATCATGAGAATATTTTTTGGAGTTATCTCACTTCTTAATGGCTCATCAACATTCGTTCTTCTCCAGCGATTCCTTAAGGCAATGGCTACAGCTCGTTTTGCTTCATTTTGACCAATAATATGGTTATCAAGCTCCTGGACTATTTCTCTTGGCGTCATTTGTGACATAATAATTTTTTCCGTATAGGTTATTTTTCAGCTAATTCTTCAACAGTGATGCTGTGATTTGTATACACACATATTTCACCTGCTATCTTTAGTGACTCTTGGACGATGGTGGATGCATCTAATTTAGTATGATTCATTAAAGCCAGTGCCGATGCCTGTGCAAATGCGCCACCAGATCCAATGGCCATAATATTATTTTCAGGTTCAATAACATCGCCGTTTCCCGATATAATAAAAGAAGATTCTTTGTCAGCTACACATAGAAGTGCTTCTAAGCGTCTTAAACGCCTGTCGGTTCGCCATTCTTTTGCTAACTCAATTGCCGCTCTAGTTAAATTACCATATTGTTCTATTTTACTTTCAAACAATTCAAATAAAGTAAAAGCATCTGCTGTACCGCCAGCAAAACCAGCAATTACTTTTCCTGATGCGAGAGTCCTGACTTTCTTGGCATTACCTTTCATTATGGTATTACCAAGACTGACTTGACCATCACCAGCAATAGCTACTTTTCCATTGCGACGGACTGAAACGATAGTTGTGCCTCGGAATTGATCCATTTTCATCCCCTATTTGTGTAATTCATTAGTTTATAACCAGATAATTATCACAGAGTTATTTATTCCGCTTTTTACGTGCACGCGGATGTGTTTGATCGTATATCTGGGCAAGATGTTGAAAATCAAGGTGTGTGTATATTTGAGTAGTACTAATATTGGCATGACCAAGTAATTCCTGAACTCCTCTAAGGTCATGACTAGACTCAAGGAGGTGACTTGCAAATGAGTGCCTTAAGAGATGTGGGTATACTTTAGTGGTAATACCTTGTTTCTTAGCCCAGTAATCAAGCCTAGATTGAACTGATCTTGGACTTATGCGACTCCCTCTTTTGCTGATAAACAAAGCATCATAATCAATTGTTTTGATATTCTTTTTTGTTTTGAGCCAATTTTTTAATGAGCTTATCGCATAACGTCCCATTGGAATAATACGCTCTTTATTTCCTTTACCTAACACATTGACTGTCGCGTCTGCTAAGTCGATATCAGTTATATTGAGATTTATGAGCTCAGCTAATCTTAATCCTGATGAATACAATAATTCTAAAATAGCTTTATCCCTGTCGGCAATAAAACCAGTTTCTTTTATATCTAATAGTTTTGACATGGTGTCTGTATCGAGATTTTCAGGTAATTTTTTCCCCGCTTTGGGTGGTCGAATAGTTTGCGCCGGATTATTTTTTATTTCTTTTTCGCGAATCAGATAACGAAAAAATGACCTTATTGAGGATAAATTTCGTTGGATTGATTTTGGATCTAGGCCTCTTCTGTATTGAAATGCACTAAATGCTCTAATATTTTCTGCATCAATAGCTCGCCAGGATTGAATGTTATTATCCATGCAATAAATAAAAAAAATATTTAGATCGCGAGCATAGCTTTTGCAGGTATGAGGAGATAATCTTTTTTCATTACTTATATGCACAATAAATCTGTCTATCCAAATTTGTTGTTTATTTTTTTTATCTGACATTATTATCTATATGTTTTTTATGAGGTATCTCGTTCTATTGATTGCGAAATTAAGGCTCCAATTAATGAGAGATAATCCATGCTCATGCTGGGATTAAACCGTTCTGTATCTTTACTTGCAATAGCAAGAAAGCCATATGTTTTTTTTGTATACAGAGGTATTAATGCACTAGAAGCGATAGCTGTAGATTTATTAAATAAAAATTTATATTGATCATTTGTTAATTTATTACAACGTGGTAATTTGTTTTTTAAGAATGATTGATATGATTTTAATGAACTGTGGTTACTATTAATACAATTGACATAGCTGCATTTTTCAATGCCCACCTCTTTAAATAAGATGAACATTGAATATTCGATTTTAAAATCATTCGTTAAGACATCATGACAGATTTGAAGCGTTGTCTTTATATTATGAGTGGCGATTAATTTCAAGGATAAGGATTGAATTTTTTTTGTTAATACATCGTTTCTTTTAGCTGTTGCGATAAATTCACTTATCGTATTCTTTTGTTGTTTATTTTCTTCCCTCAGTATTATCATCTGTCTTTCAACCAGAGAGATACTACCTTTATTGATATGTGGGAGATTGAGTAGACTTAGTAATTGATTCTTATCGATAAAGAAATCGGGATTTTCCTCTAAATATAATTGAACTTCTTTCTCATTTAATTGCTTATTTTGTATGCTTTTTTTCTTTACCATTTAGCTATAATTCCTTGATTGGATTAGTTAATAATATCAATCTATCGATTTAACAACGTGCATAATTTTTTTAATTAATTTTAGAGGCTTGCTTTTATTCCTTTTTCCGCATTGCTATAAAGTAACTTAATCTTTAGATCATCTCGTAACTTTCTATTATCTAGCCGTCTTGATTCTTTTAAGAAAGAGACTCTTTTTTTATCCCATGTTTGTATTGCTTCTTCGTAAGAAATTTCTTTGGGTGAAGGAATCCCTTTTAATTCACATAGTTTTTTAATAAACCAAGTGTTGCTTCTAAAATCTCCATCAGAAATATTGTAGATACCAGAGGCCTTTTTATCTTTTAGTGCACTGATACAAGAAGTTGTTAGATCATCAATATGAATACGATTACTTATCATTGCCTCATTTTCGTTAATAATGGTTAAATTTTTATTTATTCTTTCTAGCCCAAGACGTTGAGGGCCATAAATCCCTGAGACTCTTAATACAATTAGCTCAATATTTTTTTTATAACACCAGTCATTTAAGTATTGCTCTGCTACTACTCTCTTCTTTGCCCTAGTAGTCTGAGGTTTTGGTGATGTCAATTCGTTAACCAATCTACCGTAATGATTACCATATACACCACTAGTGCTTATATAAACAAATCTGTTTGGCAATGTTGAAATATTATTAAGTAATGAAGGAAGTCTATTATCTATTTCTAGATTTGGATTTGGTGGAACAGTGTAAAGAAGATTGTAGGGACCTTGAAGGTCTATTGAATTGATATTGTCATCAAGATCTATAATTTTACTTGCACACTTAAATCCTTTGAAACTTCTCGTGATATATGTCGTATAGTCGTTTGATAATTTTTTAATAACTGATAAACCAGTATAGCCAGCCCCTACGATGACAAAATTCATGATGTAATTTCTTCTTCTAAGCTAGTTTGAAGTTTTAAAGCTCTCTTGAAAGCGAGATTTGAAGACTCAATTTTCCCAAGATGAGAGAGTACTTCACCGAGCTTAAATAGAGCCTCAGTTGAAGGGGTTATGTTAATGGATTCCTCAAGGTATCGGCTTGATTGCCCCCAAAGTTTATCTTTTTGGCAAATGGTAGCAGCAGCAATCAATAATTTATCTCGATTACCGTGGGTTTTGATCCATTGCATTATGTTTTTTTGACTGGTTTGTGCATCATCAATATTCAATTGAGTATACATTTTGATCAAGGAATAAGCGTAGTTCTTTTTCAAAAAAGTCGTTATCTTTTTTGATGCGATATCTTTGTGATTGAATAGGATCAATTTTTGACAGTAAGCTGTTATGAAATCATTATTTGCTTTGAGTTCCTTAGAAGCGTTATTCCAGGTTTGAGTTAATTCTTTTGCATCAGATGAAATACTAATAATATGAATATTAGCTTTGCATTCTAATTCATCCAGTAAGGGTGTATTCAGGACATCGTATTTTCTTAATAAAGGCATAATATGCAATATCTTTTGCCAATCTTTTAATTCAATATAGAGTTCTTTCATGAGACCTAAAATTTCTTTGTTACTGTTATTTTTTTCTTTAATTTTAGCTAGTGTAGCAAGTGCCTCCTCAAAATTACGATCAGATACTTGAAATTTGGCCTGGAGAAGAAGTATAGCTTCTCTAGCTTTGGGGTGATTTTCATAAGCATTTCTAACCCATTCATCTCGCTTATCTTGGAGATTTTGTTGATCTGCCGCTATTGCTCCTTGTGAATATGCTATTACAGGAGCATCACAATATTTTAATGATTTCTTTGCGTATTTTTCGGCTTTTTTGTAATTACCCCGTGCCATCATTAGGTAACTTTGTTCTAGTAAATGATTAGCGTGCCTTCTTTTATATGACGTGGTTTTCTTTAAAATTAGTTTAGGTGAGTTAAGAATCTTTTTTAAAAGTAGTAAAAAAACAAAGATTGCAGCACATAAAAGCAAGAAGATGAGGAGAGACATTTCAATGGCATAGTTTTGATAATATATTGCAATATAACCTGAATCCTTTAAAAGTAGCTCCGTAATGAAAGCACTAGCTAGGACGGTTAAAACGGTATAAAAACCAAATTTCATTTGGTTAATTCTTCGTTATTGGATTTATTGTTAATTAGCAGCATCTCACGCTCTTGGATCAGAAGAAGCGTTGTGGAGATATTGGGTTTCTTATTTATCGGTTCATAATCTATTTTTCCAGCCAACTCATCTAAAATCTCTTTGACTATTAGTACATCAATATCATAAAAACGCTCAATCCAATCTTTAGTATCTTGGAGCATCTCCTGATATTTTTTATGATTATTATTTATAACGGCTGATTTTACTTCCATGAGCAAGCTTGAAAGTTGAGCTGAAATAATTCGATTGGCTGGCTTATATGAATCATCATTTTTAATTCGTGATGTGTTTCTAACGATAATAATATTTTTTATAGATTTATTTATGGATTGCATTATCTTTTCTGACCAAGAAAAATTATTTATAGAGTCGTCTCCAAGATCTTCAGCTAATTTTTTAAACGGGAGTAATTCAGCTTTCTTCGTAATTTTTTCAAGAAATAAAAGTGCGTTCTCTGGACTAAAATTATTAAATTCTTTTAGTGCATCGAGTTCTTTTTCAACAGAAATTTGAATATCTATCAGATCTAAAAAGTTTGATTTTTGAAGTTTATTAAGTGCCAAGTCGAATGCAATTATAGTCAAATCGATATTGTCAGAAAGCGTATATTGAATATTAGCTAAGTTTAATAAATATTTAATTTCAGCTAATAACCATATTTGTTGTATTTCTATAGGATAAGTTGGCCCAGTATTCAAATCATCATTAACTTTAGCGATTAAAGATTTTACTAGGGTTGCATGCTGCGCTTGTTGGTCAAAAAGTAATTGATTGTTTTTTTTATTTTCCTCTACAGACCTCTCCAATTTGGCAATTGTATTTTCTAGAGTGCGTATATCTTTATTAGGAATTTCAACATTCGTGTAGTTGGTAATAAAATAAAAATAAAGCCCACATAAAAATATTGATAAAATGATGAGAGGGATAATTACCCATGATTTATTAGTATTGACTTCGTTCTTAATAGGTTGACTTTTTATATCATTAATTTTTTTCATAATTACCTAGGTTGAGGTGCTTTTTTCGAGGGCACCGATAATTGATGAGATTTTTGTATCAGAAGAGACAATGCATGTATTATTTTCTGAGAGCGCATAAATTTTATTCGCAACTCGCTGACTAGGAACAATAAATTTTATTGACGTTGGGATTTGGACTTGTCCAGAATTTAATATTACTGATAAATATTTGAATGTTTCGAAGCTCATAATAATTATAAAATGGATAATTTCACTCTGAAAATTCTCATTTAAATCTTTGACTTGCTCTTCAGTATGACTTTGTTCAATTCTCTTGTATGCAGTTAAATACTGAACTTTCGCTCCTCGTCGAGTAAGCTCAATATTTAAAGATTCTCTGCCAGCTTCACCGCGAACTATAGTGATAATTTGATTTTTCACATTCTTTAAAATAGGGCTCTGAAGTAACCCTTCACTATTAAATTCTTTTTCAGGGCAAAATGTTACCGTTATATTATTTCTCTCTAGATAATTTTTTGTCGTTGGACCAATGGCAATTACTTTTATATCAGTAAAATCAAAATGAGCTATTCCGTTTATTGCCGCGTTTATACTGATAAATATAACGATTGAAGCTATTTCTAACTGCTCTTTATTGTGCTTTATAGTTGCCACCGATATTGGCTTTATAGCTATCACTGGAAATAATATGGGGTTCCCGCCATGCTCATGGATAGCGCTTTTCAGTGCCTGACTTTGTTTAATTGGTCGAGTGATAAGTACACCCATATTATTTAGCTTAAGTTTCTTCATATTAAGGAACTATGGATTATATCATCAGCACCATTCTCGAGAAGTCGAGCGGCTAACGCAGCTCCCAGTGTTTCTGTCTCTGCTTTATCTCCTTCTATTGTATCTCTTAGAATTCTTTTGCCATCTGGAGAGCACACGATAGATTCAATGATACAAACTTGCTCATGAATAATTGCGTATGTCCCGATGGGTGATTGACAAGTTGCCTGTAAATCTCTATTGACTGATCTTTCTGCAGATGTTGTTTGTTCTGAATTTTGATTATTAAGTTGAGCTAATATTGCGATTAATTCATTTTGATTTGAAAGGCATTCAATACCTATTACCCCTTGTGCTGCAGCTGGAAGCATGTCCACAGGAAGAAAAGTTTCGGTAATTCTTCCAGATAAGCCAAGTCTTTCTAGACCTGCGCGTGCAAGTACAATGGCATCATATTCTTCATGGTCTAACTTATCTAGTCTTGTATTAACGTTTCCACGAAGGTCTTTGACTTTTATGTCAGGTCTAATTTTCAGAATCTGTGCTTGTCGACGAAGGCTGGAAGTTCCAATGATGGAGCCTTCTGGAAGTTCTATAAGTTTTTGATTATTTCTTGAAATCAATGCATCAAATGGAGATTCACGTATTAGTGTAGCAGCAACACTGAATCCTGAGGGGATATTGACTGGCATATCTTTCATGGAATGTACTGCAATATCTGCTTTATCATTAATCATTGCAATTTCAAGTTCTTTGATAAAAAGACCTTTTCCGCCAATTTTTTGCAAACTGGTATCTAGAATTTGATCGCCCTTAGTACTTAATGGTAACAGAGTAACCGAGGTGACTTCTGGGAGTGAAATTAATAAGGAAGCTACATGATTTGCTTGCCAAAGAGCTAACTCACTTTTACGAGTTGCGATCCGAATATCCATAGCCTCACCTTTTTTAAAATATTATTTATTTTATAACATACATTAAGAGACGCACGGAGGATTAGGCTTATAAGTTATATCCAGTCTCATCATGTAAGCTTTTATCGAGCCCTTCGTATTCCTCTTCCTCGGTGACTCTGAGGTCAGTAAAAAGACCAATAGCTTTGAGAATAATCCATGATGCAGCAGCGGTCCAGAGACCTATTAATAAAATACCTTTAATCTGGATTTTTAATTGTATTAAAGGATTTCCCGCTGCAATCTCTGATAATCCAGATGCTCCTGAGCCAAGGAATCCATTTTCCATACCAACAAAACACAACATAACAAGGCCAAGCATTCCACCAACACCATGAACTGGAAATACATCCAGAGAATCATCTATCTTGAAGAAACCCTTGATTGCTTGAGTTGCATAAAAACATATTAGACCAGCTAATATACCAATTAAAATTGCCCCTTGAGGTCCAACATTCCCAGCTGCAGGTGTTATGGCGGCCAGTCCCGCGACCATACCAGTAGCAATTCCAATAACGGTTGGTTTTCCTTGTTTTATCCATTCAATCGAAATCCATGTAAGCGCTCCTAAGGCGGCGCTTATATGAGTTACTAGCATTGCCATTCCAGCTCCTGTACCTGCCTTTACTGCACTCCCTGCATTAAATCCAAACCATCCAATCCATAACATTGCAGCCCCAATCACTACCATAGTTCTATTATGCGGAGGCATAGCTGTTTCTGGAAAACCTTTTCTTGGCCCTAATATTATTGCTGCTACAAGAGCCCCTATCCCACAAGTTACATGTACTACAAGCCCACCAGCAAAATCTATTACACCTATTTCAGCCAATATTCCTCCGCCCCAAACCATATGACATGCTGGAATATAAACAATAGTTAACCATAGAAAAGAAAATATACACATCGCACCAAACTTCATTCTTTCGGCAAATGCTCCGACTACTAATGCGGGAGTTATAATCGCAAATGTCATTTGAAACATAATAAAAACTGTCTCTGGTATTGTTCCTGACAAAGAATCTCTAGATATGCCAGTTAAAAATAGTGCGCTCATATTTCCAATAAATAGCCCATCACCTTTAAAAGCTAGACTATAACCATAGATAATCCAAACTAATGAAGCTATACATGCGATGGTAAAGCACTGCATTAAGACAGATAAGACATTTCTTCGTCTTACGAGACCCGCATAAAAAAGTGCTAACCCCGGTAATGTCATGAATAATACTAATACGGTTGAGATAAGCATCCAGGCGGTATCTCCTGAATCTATGGTTTGTGCATATGAAGCTTTTGGAATTATTATCAAAAAATATGGCAGGTAGAGAGCGAAGCGCAGCAAAATTGATTCCTTATGTGACGGACAGTCTTTCTAGTTATTCAGTTTTTCGAAGCACTTCCAGTTGTTCTTCCAGTTGTTCTAATTTCTCGCGCGTTCTTTGAAGTATTTTTTCTTGAATTTCAAATTCTTCACGAGTTACTAGATCAAGTTTTTTGATCTTTGAGTTAATAGCAGATTGAAAATTTTGCTCGATATCACTTTTTAAAACTTCCATGTCTTTTGGAATAGTTTTTTTTATTTTGTGAAAAAGTTTATTTAAGTAGTCATCCATAATTTATTGCAGATTAAGTTTTTTATATTATTGGTATCGTTTATTTATACACTATATACAGTCTAAAAATAAAGATTTCACATACGGTGCCGGATATTCTTTAAAAAATGTGAGTTAGATTGTAATCTAGAAATACCATCTAAGTCTGTAACTATTGGGACTAGTGATTATAAACGGGCAAGATAAGAATCAAATCTTTCTGAGTTCATTATAAAATTCTTTTTAAAAGTTGTTGAGATTTCCTTTATTTCTTCTAGATTAACTGCGTTACCAACTTGGATGATACCCACCATTGCCATCATAAGATGAGGATCACATTGGTATACATAAACTCCTTCTGTATCTAATGTTACGCTTATATCTTCATTAAGAAGACCTGACCAGCTATTAGCTCCATTAGGAATCATATTTGGCACAGAAACTGAATTATGAGCGAAATCTGCAGCTTTGAAATGAATTGTATCTCCCAATGAGACTTTTATTACCGGAGGGTCAAAGACCATTGTCCCTGAAGATCCAACATTGACCATCTTAACGGTATGTTCAGATCCTGATAATAATTTTACTACTAAAGGCTCTGTTGGCATCGGCTCAGAAACCGCTTCTTTTGCTGGTTCATTTTTTATAACGAAAGATGGCACTATTTCAGGAGTAGATTGGGAGAGATTAACTTTCCCAAATGGCTCAAGCCTTTCTTCGACTGTTATAAATTTTGAAACACTGCGTTCATTAACAAGATTAGCTGTTCTCTTTAGCATTACCACTGTTGATATAATAATAATTAAACAGATAACTAATACGGTTTTTAGGACTCTATAGTCACTTTTTTGTTTGTTATTGCTCAAGTTTTTTAGCTCCATTTGGAGGGTATAAATTTTTTTAAAGTTGTCTTTGCGCGCGCAATATAACAAGAATTTTCATTCAGGGAAACCTGAGATGCGATTATTCTATATAAGGGAGTACAGTTTCTTTTTCAGTAAAAGTCAGCGTTCGAATATTGCCGCTTGATATAATATTGACTTGATTGATTTGTAGGGGATAGATTTCACGAAGAATCTCATTCTTGATGAAGGTATTAGTTCGTAATGGCTGTATCGATTCTTGATAGATAAAAATATAATCACCAACAAGTTCGGCGCCTACAAGCTCAATTTTAAGGGAGCCTTCTTCATTCAGCAGGAAAAAATGATTTTCAACATACAGAGCAATACGTGCCATTCCTTCGGTATTACCAACCGATAACAATGGCAAGTTATCCACCATAGCAACGCCTAATTCAGCATCATGCGTATGAATACGGTGAATAATCTCGGTTCGTTCAATGACATTATTCCATTCAATTGTCGTCAGGATTCCTGGTTCTCGATGAGCGAATGCGCTCGCCGTTAATACAGCCAGCAAGAGGAAACCTATACTTTTATAGTAAAGAATAATTGTTCCTGAATACTTAGTTAGATTGGATAAGTGGAACAGTTCGCTGCTCTTGGTCAATCCCTGTTTTTCTCTTTCTAAGTTTTTTTAACATATCTGCCATTAAATCACGTCGCTTAAAGTCAGATTTATAGAGTTCAATACGTGATTTTTCTATTCGACTTGGATAGTAATTATTAGAAAAATCTGTATCTGCTGTTTCATGTCGAGGATCTAATTCGATAGATTTAATTGCTTTTTGTCTGATCAATAATTTGGTAACTTTTTTGTAACTGCGACGCCAAATTTCTGCAGGTATACTTAAAAATTCCTCGCTATTATCCATATATGTAATCATTAATGGCAGTGGGGAATTTAAACCACCTATATTTTCAAAATCAGCAAAATAAATAAAATCATTTTCTTCAATAGCTCTAACTAGAGCATTGTATTCCCAAGTTTCTAGTCCATCAATTAGCGAGGAATGCTTATTTTTATCTTTATTACTGGCTGTAAATCTATCGTTCTCATTATAGAAATCGGCTAATTCAGGATTTCGTTTCAAGTAAGTAATTGTTTCTTCATTACGATTTCTTATCTGAGTTAATGCTTCAGGTATTCGCGCCTCATATTCGTTCATATTATATGGGAATTCGACCTCAGGGTTTGTTGTTGAGACCTTATATTCTCTTACCGAGGTTAGGGCGATATCCACATGATCTGTGGAATAAAACCAACCACGCCAGAACCAGTCTAGATCTACTCCAGATGCATCTTCCATTGTTCTAAAGAAATCTGATGGAGTGGGGCGCTTGAATTTCCATCGTTGAGAATATTCCTTGAATGCAAAATCAAATAGTTCTCTACCCATCACTGTTTCTCTCAATACTGTTAGCGCTGCGGTGGGTTTTGAATATGCATTTGGCCCTAGTCTCAATACTGAGTCAGAATTTGTCATGATTGGAACCTGATTCTCACTGCGCATATAATCCGTGATGGAATCGAGAACATTTTCATCATTACCATAAGCGGGAAATTTTTCTTCCCACTCAAATTCAGTAAGATATTCTAAGAAGCTATTAATACCCTCGTCCATCCAAGTCCATTGGCGTTCATCTGAGTTCACGGTCATGGGAAAATAAATGTGACCAATTTCATGAATAATGACACCAATCAAACCGTATTTTGTTCTTCTTGAGTAAGTATTTTTTGGGTCTTTGTCTTTTTCTTCACTTGCGTCATTATCTTCTGCATCACTCTCTTCATTTTTATTGCTTTCAAATGGTTCAGGTCTGTAACCATTAAAAGTAATCATGGGGTATTCCATACCACCACTTTTCCATGAATTGACTGATTGAGCGGTCGGATAGGGATAAGCGAATGAAAATTTGGAGTAGACATCTAGCGTATGTACTACGGCATGTGTTGAATATTTTGACCAAATAGGTTCAGCTTCATTTGGATAAAAAGACATTGCTAGAACCGTTGGTTGTTTCTTGTCATCTTGATGGTGCGTCATGGCATCCCAAATATACTTTCTGGAACTCGACCATGCGAAATCTCGAACATTATCAGCTTTGAAAACCCAAGTTTTTTGCCCTAATGATTTTTCTTGCTCATTTTCCAAAGCTTCTTCTGGCGTAACGATAAAGATAGGTTTCGTTGCATTATCCGCTGCTTTTAATCGTTCTCTTTGTTCAGCTGTTAGGACTTCTTTAGGATTTTGTAACTCTCCAGTTGCTGAGACGATGTGGTCTTCAGGGACAGTTATTTCAACTGTATAATCACCAAATTCTAACGTAAATTCTCCGCTGCCAAGAAAGGCTTTATGCTGCCAACCAGCATAATCTGTATATGCAGCAAGACGAGGAAACCATTGTGCTGAGAAGTAGATAGAGGTATCACTATCAGGAAAATATTCATAACCACCTCGACCACCTACGCGGGCTTGAAGACGTACATAAAAAGACCAATCAATAGAGAATGTAATTTTATCGCCAGGAGAGAGTGCTTTTGGTAAATCAAGTCGCATCATGGTATCGACAATTGTGTAAGGGATAGTGTTCCCATTTTTATCCGCTACTTTCTTTATGTCATAACCATAATCGATATCTTTAGCGAGTTGATCGACGGCTATTTGATTGTAAGTCAACTTATCACTACCGTCTTTATTCGAGCTTATCCGCACATCTGCAGATCTGCGTTCTAGTGAATTATCAGCAAATCTATTTTGATCCAATTGCAACCAGATATAATTTAATGTGTCAGGTGAATTATTTTTGTAAGTAATTTCTTCAGAAGCTTCTATATGGCGCTTAGTTTCGTCCAGATTGAGTTTGATATGATAATCGGCTTCTTGTTGCCAATATTGAGGACCAGGCGCACCCGAGGCAGTTCTATAAACATTAGGACTAGGCAGGTCAACATCTAATTGACGAAAAGCATCATAGAAATCTCCCTTTGTTTGTCGAATTGCATCAGACCAACTAGGAGGACTGATTAGCATTAGTATAGTTATCAAAAAAATTATATGTCGCATAAAATAATTAACCTCAGGCTGAATTCTTATATTACTAGTAATTTACCATTCTCGTATAATGTACACTATGAAAAGATTATTGTAATTACGAAGTACGTAAAATTCATTATTAAAAATGATTACCGTTAAATTTTTTATGATATTTTTCTCGCGAGAAAATATAAATCAGTCATAGACTTAATAAAAAGGATGTATTGTTATGTTTAGAAAAATACTTATTTTAAATATTGGTATTATTTTAATTAGTGTTTTGAATGCATGTGGAGATAATTCACAACTAAGTTTAACTGAAGAGAAATCAAAACAATTAGAAAATCCAGCTGATCTAGTTTTACTAAGAGGTTATATAACAACTGTTGATTCTGATTATGGCAATGTTTCTGCAATGGCGGTAAATAATTACAAAATTACCGCTGTTGGAAGTGATGAGGAAATTTCTAGATATATTGGTGAGCAAACTCAAGTTATTGATTTGAACGGACGTTTTGTTATGCCTGGATTTATTGAGGGGCATGGCCACTTCATGAGTCTTGGACGCTCCAAGCAGATACTCGATTTAAATGACGTTAGTGATTGGTCAAAGATCGTGCGTAAAGTTGCAGTAGCAGTAGACAAATCGAAACCTGGTGAATGGATCTTTGGAAGAGGGTGGCATCAAGATAAATGGGAGAGTGTTCCTTCTAATGCAGTCGATGGAGTGCCAATAAATGAAACCTTGAATAAAGTTTCACCAAATAATCCAGTCATACTGGGACACGCTAGTGGGCATGCTGCTTTTTGGAACGATGCCGCGCTCGAGGTTGCAGGAGTCAATGATGATACGCTTAATCCTGAAGGTGGCACCATAGTTAGAGATTCAAAAGGTAAGGCTACGGGCCTTATGAGAGAGAGTGCACAGAGATTAATTCGTGGACCAAGAAGTCAGTATGACGGCCGTTTGACGCCTCAGCAAATTGAGATACAAAATCGAGAAAAAGCAAAACTTGCAGCAGCAGAGGCGTTAAAATATGGAATAACTTCTTTTCATGATGCCGGTGCAAGTTTCGAGACTATTGATTTCTTTAAGAAATTGGAGTCAGAAGGTGAGTTAGATATTCGTCTTTATGTCATGGTAAGAGGAGAATCTAATATCCTTATGGATCAAGCTTTATCTCAATATAAAATGGTTGCTGAAGGTAATGATTTTTTAACGGTAAGATCCATAAAACGGCAAATCGATGGTGCTTTAGGTGCTCATGGCGCTTGGTTGCTTGAGCCATATATGGATTTACCTGAAACAGATGGATTAGTGCTAGAAACTGTTGAGGATATTGAAGGCACTGCTGAACTAGCCGTTAAACATGGCTTTCAAGTTAATACGCACGCTATTGGTGATCGCGCTAATCGAGAAACATTGAATATCTATGAAAATATTTGGCAACGACTTGGAGTTGATGGTACTCAACTGCGCTGGCGTGTGGAGCATGCTCAGCATATTGATCCAGAGGATGTACCTAGATTCGGTGCACTTGGAGTAATTGCTTCAATTCAGGCTGTTCATGGCACATCAGATGGGCCATGGATTCCTAGCAGACTTGGGGATGCTAGATCAGAAGCAACTTCACAGCCATGGCGAGACTTATTTAATACAGGCGCCATCATTACTAATGGCACTGATGTACCAGTAGAGAGGATCGATCCGATTGCTTCTTATTATTCCTCTGTTACTAGGAAAATGAATAACGGAGATACCTTTTATCCTGAGCATAAAATGACACGTGAGGAAGCAATACAAACTTATACTATTAATAATGCATATGCCGCATTTGAGGAAAATCTTAAAGGAACGCTAATTCCAGGAAAGTATGCTGATTTTATAATTTTATCAAATAATCTTCTTACCGTTGATGAGGACCTCATCCCTTCTGTATTAGTCGATATGACTTACGTTGGTGGAGAACTCAAATATCAACGTGAAAGAGAAAATAATTAAGCCATCTAATAAGAAGAGTTCCATGACAACAAAAATTTATAAAAATTATATAGCTGGTGAATTTATCTCGTCAGAACGTCTTTTTGACAACATTAATCCTGTTGATGGATCCTTGATTGCAAAAGTCGCAGAAGCGGATAGCGCTATGGTTAATAGAGCGGTGATGGCGGCAAATGCAGCACTAAAAGGTGATTGGCGAGACATGCCTTTAGCAGAACGATGTAATATGTTACGAAAAGTTGCGGATGGTATTGAGGCTCGTTTTGATGAGTTTGTTGCGGCAGAGATTGCTGATACGGGCAAACCTCAATCTCATGCTAGGACGATTGATATTCCGAGAGGCGCAGAAAATTTTAGATTTTTTTCAGATCTAGCCAGAACTATTAGTACAGAATGTTTCGAAATGGATACGCCGGATGGATCTGGAGCACTTAATTATGCCATTAGAAAACCAATGGGAGTCATAGCAGTTATAGCGCCTTGGAACTTGCCTTTATTACTCTTAACTTGGAAGCTCGCACCGGCATTAGCTATGGGTAATTGCGTGATTGCTAAACCATCGGAAGAAACTCCAGGAAGCGCCACTTTATTAGCCGAGGTTATGCATGATGTTGGGATACCCCCTGGTGTTTTTAATTTATTGCATGGCTTTGGGCCTGGTTCCACCGGCGAATATTTAACAAAACATCACGGCATTGATGCAATAACATTTACAGGTGAATCAGCGACTGGTTCGCAGATTATGAAAGTGGCAGCAGATGATGTTAAATCAGTCTCCTTTGAATTAGGAGGTAAAAATGCCGCAATTGTATTTGATGATACAGATTTTGATGCGGCGATAGATGGAACTGTTAGGTCGGTTTTTTCAAATTGTGGTCAAGTATGTTTATGCTCGGAAAGAGTTTATGTACACGAATCTCTTTATGAGAAATTTATTTTAGAGCTAAAGAAACGCGCCGAAGCTTTAATTGAAAATTGGCCTGATGGGCATTCAACGGAACTAGGCCCACTAATCTCTCAAGAGCACCGAGAAAAAGTATTAGCTTGCTTCGCGCAAGCCATAAAAGAGGGTGGTAATTTAGTTACGGGTGGAGGAGTGCCCGAATTTTCAGACTCAAGAAAAACTGGATCCTGGGTGCAACCAACTATCTTCACTGGGCTTAAAGAAGAAGCTTCAATGGTCACACAAGAGGTATTTGGACCTGTTTGCCATATAAGTTCTTTCTCTACAGAAGCTGAAGTGATCGATAAAGTGAACAATAGTAAGTATGGATTAGCTGCTGCTGTCTGGACAAAAGATATCAAAAGGGCGCATCGTGTTTCACGACAATTAGAAGTTGGTGTGGTGTGGGTTAATACTTGGTTTTTAAGAGATTTAAGAACTCCTTTCGGTGGAATTAAACTTTCTGGGATTGGACGTGAAGGTGGCTTACACTCTTTAAATTTTTATTCTGAATTAACAAATATTTGTATAAAATTGTAAAATATTTATATATTGTGATTATTATGGAAATCATTAAATCGCATCGTTCTTTTGTATTAGTTATATCCATTTTGTTTTTGTATTCATGTGATAACGGGAATGAAATCGCTGATGTTGTTTTAACTAATGGAAAAATATATACCGTAAATGACAATCAACCTTGGGCTGAATCGATTGCCATTAAAGATGGTAAATTTATTTATGTCGGTGAGAATCGCGAAATTGATCGGTTTATTGGGCAACAAACTATAACGCACAACTTAAATAATGCATTGGTTTTACCTGGGATCATTGATGCACATACACATCCAGGTTCAATAGCAATCAGAGATAATTACGATTCTACAAAACAATCCGGATATCCAAATATGCCATATCCGGCTAGTAAAGAAGAGATACTTGCTTGGTTGGAAAAGTATTCCATAAATAACCCCGACCTTGAAATGATTGTGGCAGGTGTATGGCAGGTAGATATGTTTGGATTGACTGGCCCGAAAAAAGAAGATCTTGATCAGGTAGTTCCCGATCGTCCAGTGTTTCTTCTAGATGATACTGGGCATAGTAAATGGGTCAATTCTGCATTTTTCAGAAAATTTGGGATTGATGAGAACACGCTAGATCCTTCACCAGGAGTTAATATTTTTTCAAGAAAACCAGATGGAGAGCCCGCTGGTTGGGTAAAAGAAGCGGCCGTGATGCCATGGTTTAGTGAGCGAGATTACATGGCGCCAGATCATCCTCAACTGGTTGAAAATCTTTTTAAAGTATTGAGTCATCTGTCAAAATATGGAGTTACTTTACTCTATGATGGAGGAAATTCAGGTGCTGAGGATAAAGTTTATGCTGCCGTGAAGAAGCTCGATGACACAGATCGCCTCCCATTAAGATACGAAGGTACTTATCACATTCGATTACCCGAACAAGTCCCAATTGCTATTGCAGAATTAAAAAGACTGAGGTCAGAGTATTCTGGAGATAGATTAAAATTTAACACCATTAAAATTCATTATGATGGTGTTCATGAAGTTAGAACATCAGCCATTTTCGAACCATATTCAGATGATCCAGAAAACAGAGGTAATACTATATTTTCAGGTGAAGTATTAACTGATTTTATTCTCGAATTACATAAAGAAAAAATAGACTTGCACCTTCATACTAATAGCGAACGATCTGCTCACATAGCTCTTAATGCTGTTGAAAAAGCAAGAAGTATTGTTGGTAAACCACTAGATACACGTGTAAGTACGTGTCATTTGGAATTGATTCATGAAGATGATATTTCAAGATTTCGTGAGCTTGATGTTCCGGCTAATTTTACTCTTCACTGGAATGGCTTCGGATATCTTACCGGTTGGAAAAAACCAATCGGAGCAGAAAGAGCTGCTAGAAGATTTAGTATCCAAGCATTAATTGATGATGGTGCAACAGTGAGTTATTCGAGTGATACAACAGGTATGACGCGTTTGTATCGAACTAGCCCATTTTTTAGCATGCAAATTGGGCACAATCGTCAAGAAGTCGGTGCTGCACCTAATTCAGAGATTTTATCTCCATTAAGTGAGCGACTTGCTTTGGAAGATATTGTCCATGGTTATACAAAAGGCGGTGCTTACCAGCTTCGTTATGAAGATATCCTTGGAAGTATTGAGGTTGGAAAGGAAGCTGATTTAGTGGTGCTCGATCAGAATGTATTTAGTGTGAGTCGTTATGATATTTCTAAAACAACCCCAACAGCTGTTTTAATTGCGGGGCAAGTGATTCAAGGTAAATTATAATTCCAATTAATTGAAAAAAAGAAAAACCGTTAAGTAATATGAGAAATCCTTAACAATCATAAGTTATTGGTTCATTTTGAAGTGATGGTGCTGTCTTTTAGCTATTTAGGAGAAAAAATATTGATATTAAGATGAGATATTTTATTCGATGGCTCTGTTGAGATAATTTTCAAGGAATTCTTGCTTACCTGATTGTGGCTTAGGGTCTTTAGCAAGTTTAGATAATTGTTCCAATGATAATTCTCCAGATAAAATCTTTTTTCCTTCCTCATTAAACCAACCTTGATAACGTTCTTTTGTGAATCCAGCAAGAACTTTATCTTCAATTAATTTAATACCATTTTTTAAGCCTCTTGCAAGATTGTCAATACCACCGATGTGAGCGATGAATAGATCTTCAACATCAATACTTTGGCGTCTTAATTTTGCGTCAAAGTTAAAACCACCACTTTTCATTCCGCCATTCATAAGAATATGCCGCATTACTAAGGCCATTTCTTTTGGATCATTATGAAATTGGTCGGTGTCCCAACCATTTTGAGGGTCACCGCGATTAATATCTATTGAGCCGAAAGCATTCAAGGCGAAAGCGTTTGCTACCTCATGCTCAAAAGATGAGCCTGCCATTGTGGCGTGGTTTGCTTCTATATTTAATTTGATTTCGTCTTCAAGATTATAACGTTCAAGGAATGATACAACGGTTGCAACATCTCTATCGTATTGATGTTTTGTTGGTTCGTGTGGTTTTGGTTCTATGAGGATAGTACCTTTAAAACCTATTTTATGTTTATGCTCAACCACCAGTGTAAGAAAGCGAGCTAATTGATCTAATTCTTTTTTTATATCAGTATTTAATAGGGAGTCATAACCCTCTCTACCTCCCCATAAAACATAATTTTCTCCATCTAGTTGATGGGTAGTTTCTAACATACAATGAACTTGTGCGGCAGCGCATTTGAATATTTCTGGATCCGGATTAGTGGCAGCACCGGCCATATAACGAGGATGACTAAAAAGATTGGCTGTTCCCCAGAGAAGTTTGACGCCAGTATCTGTCATCTTTATACCCATAGGTTCTGCAATTTTTTTTACATTTTCAGTTAACTCTTTGATGTTATTTGCGTCTGCAGCGGCATCTATGTCATGAAAACAAAAAAATGGAGCGCCTAGGCGTTCAAAAAAATCAAAAGCAGCATCCAACTTATCAAGTGCATCTTGATGATTATTTTTTTTGTTTAACCAAGGCCTAGGTAAAGCACCTTCTCCAAATACATCATTGCCAGTCCAGTTAAATGAATGCCAATAACAAACTGCAAAACGTAAATGATCACGCATCGTTTGTCCGTATATTTCTCGATCAGCTTCATAGTGGCTGAAGGCCAAAGCATCTTTATTTTGCATGCCTTTATATTCTATAGCTGGAATATGATTAAATATTTTATGTGGCATTTTGATTGCCTATTTGATTGAAATGCTTAGTTTCCTGATAGAGTGATTGCCAAGACTTTAATCTATCAGCATAGAATTCAGTATAAATTTTTTCAGGCTCGATTGCTTCTCTAATGGGAGATGGTTTGCATATAGTGTTTATATCATTACCTGTTATGCCATTCAGAGCTAGAAATGCCGCCCCTTTTGCTGGCCCTGTTTCTGCATCATTTCTATAAATTAATGTTTTATTCAAGCAGTTTGCAATAATTTTTCCCCAATACAAAGACTGAGATCCACCACCGATGACAGAAATAGTGTCGCATCGACCTCCAGCTGTTTTTAAAGCCGAATATCCATCAGCTAAAGCAAATGCAACACCTTCCAACGCCGCATGTATTATAGTTGCTTTATCACTACTCGCTTGAAGACCAAATAAAACTGCTTTTGCATGAGGGTCATTGTGGGGGGTTCGTTCCCCAGATAAATACGGTAAAAACATGACATTTTCAGAAGTCCCTTTTTTTTCAGCAGCTTGATAAGCAATTTTTGGAGACTTGAAACCCACAAGATTTGAGCACCAATCAATAGCAGAAGCGGCTGATAATATTACCGCCATTTGATGCCATCTCTCGGGTATAGCATGACAAAATGCATGAATTCCTTGTTTTGTATTTGGCAAAAATCCATTAGTAGTGATAAAGAGAACTCCAGATGTTCCTAGAGATAAAGAAGCATCATTCGGGTTGATTACAGAAGTACCAATTGCACCTGCAGCTTGATCACCAGCACCTGCAACAATAGGAATTCTAGGAATTCCTAATCGTCGAGCAACTGAATCAGAAATTTTGCCAGTAATTTCCTTTCCTTCAAAAACATTTGGCAGTTGTTGAATAGATAGATCGGAAGCATTTATAGCAACTTCACTCCAAGATCGTTTTTTTATATCAAGCCATAATGTTCCTGATGCATCTGATGTATCAGTAGCATACTCTCCGCACCACGCTAATCTTAAGAAATCTTTTGGCAGTAGTACTTTATGAATAGCTGAGAAAATATTTGGTTCATGCTTTTTTATCCAAGCCAATTTTGGTGAAGTAAAGCCTGGCATGATTTGGTTCCCAGTAATTAAACTAAGATTAGGACTATTTTTTTCAAGATCATGACATTCTTTGAAGGATCTTCCATCATTCCATAGTATAGCCGGTCTTAATGGTTGATTTTTTTTATCAATTAGCACAGCTCCATGCATTTGACCGGAGAGTCCTATTCCTTGAATTTTGGAGCGAATCTTTTTGGGTAAATCAGTAATGGCTTTTTCGGCAATATTTAACCAATCATTGGGATTTTGTTCGCTCCATAATGGATGTGGGTGAGAAATTGATAATGGCCTACTTGATTGAGCTGCGATCATCCCATTGTCATCAATTACGATGACTTTTACAGAGGAAGTGCCAAGATCTAAACCAAGATACATAATATTTATTGATTAGCTCTATCTGAAAATAATTTACATAGTATAGGTTCGGTCGATGAAATTGTTTGGATCGAATTACCGAAACTCTGTACAAGTTTTTTATTTTTATCAAACATTGGCCAGTTGGGTATATCTTGCATATTAGGGTCACCCGTTTTTGCGAAATTTGTCCAATAGTCGGTCAGTATATTTGTTATTTCAATATCCAGGGCACTTGTATTCATCCAGCTATCATGAGTATTGAAGACATAAGGTAATTCTGCGCCATGATAAGCTCTAATCATAGGATGCAGTGCCGCCTCACCTTCTCGAATTCGATTAAAATAATACACCCAGCTATTGCCTTGGTCTTCTGTTATTCTTCCAGCTAAGGATTGTGATGGACAGAGCATTCCCTCAGCTGCGTACAACCGGTCAAGAGCGTTCCTTTTATCTGATTCATCAACTACTGCTTTTAGAGCAGAATCACTATCCGATTTGTATAATATTTTAACTGTAGCTTGAATCATCTCTTGGCTGACGTCATCAGGAGTATTTGCATAATATTCATCAGCATTAGTGCCAATGATAACCCTCATATTAGATAAATTAGATTTTTGTATATCTACCCATGTTGATTCATCTATTAGTTGGCCATCTACCGCTGGTGAATGATAGTAATCTGGAAAAGTCTTATGATAAATATCTAAAATTTTAGTTGCTGGCACTTTTCTTAGCGCATCAAAGGATAATGGTGCATCATTATCACTAAGAGCTTTTGCAAGTGCTATACCGCGTGCCTGCTCATTGTCAATACTGGATTTAACATGCCCTGTGCCATCTGTTTCTTCGGGCAAACCAAAACCAGCATTGCTTTGGAGAATAGCTTGATGAAATAGGTCTTTTGCAGGAGCTGCAAACATTAATGCCAAAATATCTTGAGCTCCAGCTGATTCCCCGAAAGCAGTAACCATATTGGGATTTCCACCAAATTGATTAATATTCTTTTTGATCCATTGAAGCCCAGCTACTTGATCCCATAGACCAAAATTTGCTAATGCATCTGAATTTTCTATGTCTGGGTGTGAAAGAAAACCAAAGCCACCTAAACGATAAGCAATACTAACCACAACTACATCTTTTTGTGCCAGGGCATGGCCATGATAATTTGGCTCAAAAGCCCAACCACTATCATTACTCCCTCCATGAATATAAACCATCACAGGTAAATTGGCTGTATTATTTAAAGTGGGTGTCCAAATATTTAAGTACAAGCAATCTTCATTAATTGAGAGATCGGGAACAATATTTCTGTCATTAACAAATATTTCAGCTAAATCTCGATACCACTCAAGAATACCCATTTTTTGCATACAAGCAGGAGCAAATTGTTGTGTTTTACGTATTGAATTTCTCGGTTCAAAAGGTATGGGTTTATGCCATCTCAAATCATCTAATGGCGGCTCAGCAAATGGAATGCCAAGAAAAGCTGAAATATTTGTATCAGCATGAAATTTTCCAATTAAAGTTTGATTATTAACAAAAACACTTGGGTCTTGATCACATCCAAAAATAGGCATGATAAATAAACACATAATTATAATTTTTTTCATTTATCGCTCCGCGATCTACAGTCGATCAATTTATAAATTTCACTAACTTAGCATAATATTCTGATCGTGGAAGAGTATGTAAAATTAAAATCAATAAATTATTTCATAATACGAAATTTTTCTAACCTTATGTATCGCCCAAAGGGTAAACTATCAAGGTATTTAAACTCCACAAACAAGGCACAAATGTGATCGACAAATTATGAATCAGAAACTCGCTATAAAAGATTTAATTGCATCCCAAAAACCTGGTTGGTCTCTTGACCAGAGATTTTATAATGATCCGGACATTTATCAATTGGAATTAGATCATCTGATTACACAAAACTGGATATTTGCAGGGCATGAATCCCAAATCCCAGAATCTGGTGATTTCAAAGTTTTGAATGTTGCGAATGAATCAGCAATCATCGTTCGATCAAAAGAAGGTACTTTAAATGCATTTGCAAACGTTTGCCGGCATCGTGGTTCTTTGGTTTGTTTAGAAAAGCAAGGCTCAACACGAAAATTTAACTGTCCATACCATGGTTGGGTTTACGATATAGATGGACGATTAATTGCGGCACGAAATATGCCCAGTGATTTCGATAAAGCTGATTATAGTCTTCATCAACTTTCTATTGATGTTTTGCATGGAATGATTTTTATTTGTTTCTCTGATACTCCACCTTCACTAGCTGGTGCAAAGAGAGACTTGAAAGAACCGATGGTGATGTTTGATTTTGAAAATCTTAAAGTAGCAGCCCAAAAAACTTATCCTATTGATGCTAATTGGAAATTATCGGTTGAAAATTATCAGGAATGTTATCACTGTGCTACCGCCCACCCAGATTACGCTAAGATGCATACACTGACGCTTGATGATACCAAGCGGGATCGAGTCCAAGCCCATATGATTGATAAAATGGAACATTGTGGATTAAAGGATATTGAAATTGACTATATTGATATTAAAGCACCTGAAGGGGAGCAAGGTTATGGCTATAGCAGGACGGCTCTATTTGAAGGTTACAAAACGGGCAGTAAGAATGGAGAACCAATTGCGCCTTTATTAGGAGAACTTAAAGATTATGATGGCGGAGCGTCTGATTTTGCTCTTGGTCCTTTCACTTTTCTCCTTGCCTATAGTGATCATGTCGTTGCTTATGTGTTTACACCAGTAGATATAGATAAGAGTGAATGTGAAATCTATTGGCTTGTAAGAAGTGATGCAGAAGATGGTAAGGACTATGATAAAGAACAGCTGATGTGGCTGTGGGACATTACAACAGAGGCTGATAAAATGATAATTGTAAATAACCGTAAGGGTGTTGCGTCAAGATATTACAGACCTGGTCCTTTTTCTGGCATGGAAGATGCTGAGAGTGTCTATATTCAATGGATATTGAAAGAGTTGACCGAGAAAATAAAGGCATAAAACATGGAAATCACATTAGATAAAAAAACAATAAAGTGGCAAAAAACTGCTCGAGAATACGCGGATAACTTTCTCCAACCTCACGAGGTTGAGGCTGAATTAAATAATGGTGAGCTCCCACAGGAGATCACACAACGTAATAAAAAACGTGCTATTGAGCTTGGATTTACTGCTATTGATGTACCTAAAAAATATGGTGGTTTGGAGCTTTCTATGGTTGAGCAAGTTGCCATTTGGGAGCAATTAGGAAGAGTTACGAATGCTTTATCTTGGTGTTTTCCTGAAGCGCAATCTTGGATGTTTGCGGCTTGTTCTGAGCAACAAATTGAAGAATATATTTTACCTATGATGCAAGGTTCAAGAAAAGATTGTTATGCTATTACTGAATCTGGCTCTGGTTCTGATGTAGCGAATCTCGAGGCTACAGCGATAAAAAATAATAGTGGTTATGTATTGAACGGTGAAAAGTGGTTTGTAACCAGTGCTAATCTAGCCGATTTTTTTTGGTTTCAGGCTTATTTGCCAGATGAGGATGAAGACGCATTATTCTTGGTAGATAAGAATACTGCAGGTATAGAAATGATCGCCTCACCACTCTTTAGTCATACTTATGCGGCTCATCATCCAACGTATCAATTTAATAATGTTAAAGTGAGTAAGCAACAACGAGTTGGAAAAGTTGGTGATGGAATGTCTTTTACACATAGTTGGTTCAGGCATGAGCGACTTATGATTGGAGCTAGGTGCTGCGGTGCAGCAGCGAGACTAATAGAAGAAGCAAAACAATTTGCTGATGATAGGATTGTTGATGGCGCGCCTTTAAGTGAGAAACAAGCGATACAGTTTATGTTAGCAGACAGCGCTACAGAGCTTTGGGCGGCTCGATTGATGACATTTGAAGCCGCAGCAGCGGATGACAATGGCATGGATGTAAAGATTTTACATAACCGTTGTTCAATGGTTAAGTTATTTGTCTCTGAAACCGCAAATCGCATCGCAGATAGAGCTGTACAGATATTTGGTGGCCGTGGTTATATGCGTGAAAATGTTGCTGAACGATTCTTCCGTGAGTTGCGCTGTGATCGTATTTGGGAAGGCACCAGTGAAATTCAAAAATTAATTATTGCACGCTCATTAAAAAAACGTGGCTTAAATGGAATGTAGGAAAATATATGCGTAAATTGAATAATTCTAATGCTCAGTTTGAAAAAGCAATTACAAAACTACCTCTGGGAGTTTCATCTAACTTTCGTTATTGGGGTGATGACAAAACCTTATATATAAAGCGTGGTAAAGGCGCGCGCTTGTGGGATTTGGACGACAATGAATACATTGATTATCGTTTAGCCTATGGCCCAATTATTCTGGGTTATGCCGATCAAAGAGTGGATCAAGCAGCTAAAGATGGCATGAATATTGGAGGCGTATTTGCGTTAGCCACGGAACTAGAATACGAAATCGCAGCACGAATAAGCGGTATGGTTAAAGCAGCCGAATTAGTCCGTTTTTCAAATTCTGGAACTGAAGCAGTTATGGCGGCATTACGCATTGCTAGAGCCTTCACCGGAAAAGATGGCCATGTCATTTTAGAGGGCGGTTATCATGGAGTTTTTAGCGAGGTCATGTGGTATTCGGAGATTGAAGATTGGGATCCAAGTAGCGGTAATCCAGAACTATTACCATATGGAGACGGAGTTCCAAAAATAACAAAAAAACTCAATTATACCGCTCCAATAAATGATGCTAATGCTATAGAAGAGCTATTTAAAAAATCCAGTGATGATATCGGCGCATTTCTTGTTGAGCCAATAATGGGAAATTGTTGCAGCATAAGCGCTAACCAGCAATACATGATAGATATCCGTTCCTTATGTACTAAATATGATATTTTATTAATTATTGACGAAGTAAAAACGGGATTTAGAGTCGCCAAAGGTGGCGCGCAGGAACTTTATGGAGTTACTGCAGATCTTTGTACTTTTGCTAAAGCTATGGGTAATGGTTATCCAATTTCAGCAATCGCTGGTCGTGAAGATATTATGCGTTGCGTTGGTGGTGATGGTGTGGTGCATGGAGGGACTTTTACCGGTCATTCTGTTTCACTTTCTGCCGCTGCTAAGACGCTCGAAATACTAGATGAAACTAATGCATTAAAGGATATAGAAAATTACGGTTTGAAATTACAACAAGGAATGAGTAAAATTTTAACAGAAAGAGATATACCTCATAATTTTTCTGGCCACCCTTCAATGATGGGGTTATTTTTTGCAGATGAAGTACCTAATGATTATCGTGGCTGGCTAAACTCAAACTACGATTTTTATGACGCATTAGCACCAAATCTGCATGATCTTGGGATTTTGGTTGAGCCTGATTCGAGGGAGCCATGGTTTCTCTCTGAATCTCATGATATGAAATGCTTACAAGAAACTCTGGACAAATTTGAAGAAGCAGTAGACATTACAAGTAACAAAATAAGAGTATGAATCACAGAGTGATATGAATATATGAAAAAGTACGATGCAATAGTAATTGGTGCGGGTCATAACGGTCTTGCAAATGCAGCATTTTTGGCGAAAGCAGGATTGAATGTTGTCTGTTTAGAAAAAAATGATTACATCGGTGGTGCAGCGGTAAGTCGCGAGTTATATAAGGATTGGAAGTATTCAAATTGTTCTTATGTTTGCAGCCTACTCAGACCAGAGATATACAGAGACCTTGAGTTACATAAACACGGGCTTCAAGTAACCCCTTATGGCGGCTCAGTTCAATTTATGGAAAATGGTGATTATTTTGCGTCATATCATGATCCTGAAGCTGCGCATCGTGAAATAGCTCGTCATTCAAAACATGATGCAGATGCATATACAAGATATTCAACGGATACGATGCGTCAATGTCGTTTGATTCGTGATTTTTTACTAAGAACAGCACCAGATCCAACTTCTTTTAAGCCTAGAGATATTAAGGAATTAATGTTGCTAGGAAATAAATTTCTGGAGTTAGGTGAGGATCGTTTATATGAGACTCTTCGTTTTTGGACGATGAGTGTGGCGGATTATTTGGATGAATATTTTGAAGAAGATGTGATTAAAACTGCCTTGTCTGGCAGTGGTATCATTGGTACTGCATTAGGCATTCATTCTCCCGGAACTGCTTACGTTTTATTGCATCATTATATGGGTGATGTTGATGGTAATGTCGGTACCTGGGGATTTGCTCGTGGAGGCATGGGTGCAGTTTCTGATTCTCTCGCTGGAGCGGTTCAAGCTTATGGTGGAGAGGTAAGGCAAGAAGCTGGTGTAGATCAGATTATTGTCAAAAATAATCGTGTGAAAGGTGTTGCCCTTGAAAATGGTGAAGAGATTTATGCTCCTGTAGTCGTTTCTAATATGGACGTAAAACGTACATTTTTAAATTGTATGGATGAAAAAGATCTCCCGGAGAATTTCTATAAGCGAGTTAAGAATTTTAAAATTAGGGGATCCTCAGGTAAGTTGAATATCGCGTTAGATGGCATGCCAACTTTTCCTGCATTACCTAAAGGTAGTGAATTAATTGGTAATGCGGATATGCATTTCATTGATTCAATGGAGCGTATGGAGCTCGCATATGATGATTGGAAAGATGGCACATGGTCAAAAGATCCTTATATTGATTGCACCATTCCCAGCGCTGTTGATCCAACCATGACACCACCAGGCAAACACTTTATGAGTTGTTTTGTTCAGTACTGCCCAGCTCAAATAGAAGGTAGGGCTTGGACTTCTGATGAAAGAGATGGATTTACTAAAAGTGTTATTGATCAGATATCAAAATATAGCCCTGATTTTAAAGATTTGATTCTACATGTTGAAACACGAACGCCTCAAGATATTGAAGATCAAATAGGGATTACAGAAGGAAATATTTTCCATGGTGAATTAACAATGGATCAGCTTCTATTTAACCGTCCAGTTCCTGGGTATGCTCAATATCGTGCACCCGTTAATGGGCTTTATATGTGCGGCTCTAGCACTCATCCTGGTGGAGGCGTTATGGCTGCACCGGGAGCTAATGCGGCCCGTGAAATACTTTATGATTTAAAATTAAAAAATACCGTACCTGAGAATTTTGGCGATGATTGATAAATATGATGCGATAGTAATAGGTGCAGGACATAATGGTCTTGTGTGTTCTGCTTTACTGGCAAAAGCAGGGAAAAAAGTCTTGGTTTTGGAGGCAAATAATCAAGTTGGTGGGGCAGCTATTACTAGAGAATTTGCTGAAGGTTATTCTGCATCGGCTTGTGCACATTTGCTTTATCAATTACAACCACAAGTAGAAAAAGATTTGAATTTAAATCTCAAGCTTGCAAGCAAAAATATGTCGACTATTGTTTTATCCAAGGGCATTGAGCATGTTAGTTATTGTGGAAGTAAGGTCACAGGTGTCAACGACAGCGATCAAAAAAACTTTAAAGAATTCACTAAACGAATGACTAAGTTTGCAAATTTATTAAAACCTTATCTGAACAAAGCACCACCAAGACTAGGCACAAAAAATAAAAAAGATTTATTCACTCTTGCCATGCTTGGTTTTGATCTTCGAAGAATGGGTCAGGTCGAAATGCGTGAATTCTTAAGACTAATAGGTATGAATATCTATGATGAATTGGATGAGCGTTTCGAGAGTCCTTTATTAAAAGGTGGTCTCAGCTTAGATTCAGTATTGGGCACTCATCTCGGGCCTCGATCACCTAATACCATTTTAACTTATTTATATAGAATGGCTGGTAAGCATGGAGAAATCTCTCTCCCTGAAGGTGGAATGGGAAGTGTCTCAAAAGCTCTAAGTGATTGTGCAGAAGCTGCTGGTGTAGAAATCAAAACAAATTCTCAAGTAAAAAAAGTATTATTAGCCAAGGGTGCCGCTACAGGTGTTGAATTAAACGATGGTACTGTCTATAACAGTGAGATTGTAGTTTCAAATGCAGACCCTAAAAAAACAATGTTAGAACTGGTGGGTGCTCGCAATGTGGAAACTCGTTTTACGCACAGAATTGATAATATTCGTATGAAGGGAAATGCCGCAAAACTGCATATTGCTCTAAATAAATTACCCACAATCAAAGGCTTCTCAGATGCTGATTATGGTCAACGCATACTAATTGCTCCTGATGAAAATTATGTGGAAAAAGCGTTTAATCCAGCAAAATATGGGAAAAGTTCTCCGCAACCTGTAATGGAAATTACGTTTCCAAGTGTTAATGATGATAGCTTGGCTCCCTCGGGCGGTCATGTAATGTCAGCAATTGTTCAGTATGCACCTTACAAGCACAAATCAGATTGGAATGAAGAAGCACGTAATAATTTTAAAAATGCGATTTATAGCGTGTTAAAGCAATATATGCCGGATATTGACAGCTGCACCCTTAGTATGGAATTACTAACTCCTGTTGATTTGGAGAATGAGTTTCACATTACTGGTGGGCATTGGCATCATGGCGAGCTTACTCTGGATCAGTTCATGTTTGTTAGGCCTGTAGCTGGATCGGCGCAATATCAAATGCCAATCGATGGACTTTATCTTTGTGGAGCAGGGTCTCACCCTGGTGGAGGAATTAGTGGGGCATCAGGACGGAATGCTGCACAGGTAATTTTAAAGAAGGGGAACAAATAATGACTCCAGTAAAAATAAATACAGGTAGATTACGTACTCCTTTTTATCCTCGTTTAGCTGAACTCGATTTTTTAAATACTTGGCATAATTGGGCAGGTTATACCAGTGCTGAGGCACTTTATTGCGAAGATATGGAGTACTTTGCAATTAGAAATTCTACGGGTGTGTTTGATATAACACCCATGACAAAATACCGTATAACAGGACCAGATGCGCTTGATTACCTTAATCGACTCGTTACACGTGATATGAGAAAAATTAAACCGGGAAGAGTTGCTTATGCTATTTGGTGTGATGATCAAGGGCAAGTGATAGATGATGGTACAATATTTCATTTGCGTGAGGGCGAATATAGATTGTGCTCTCAAGAAAGGCACTTTGCGTGGCTAACAACAGCTGCGATTGGATTTGATGTATCCATAAAAGAGGAAACTGCTGAAGTGGCAGCACTCGCAGTGCAGGGACCAACATCTTATAGTGTGCTAAAAAATATGGCGATAGATGGCCTTGATACCTTAAAACCATTTGGTTTGATACATCATCAAATATTTGGAACAGAACTAATGATATCCAGAACAGGCTTTACTGGTGATCTGGGTTATGAATTGTGGATTGACCCAGATAAGGCGATAGATCTCTGGGATGCTTTATTCGAAGCAGGAAAATTACATGGCATTAAAGCTATTGGTACGCATGCATTAGGCCTTGCCAGAAAAGAAGCTGGTTATCTTGCTCCATTCGAAGATTTTTTACCTGCAGAGGCAACGGTAAGAACAGGCAGAACCCGATCACCACTTGAAATTGGGATGGAATGGTTAGTAGATTTTAATAAAGATAATTTTAATGGACGTAGAGCACTCTTAAAGGAAAAAGCTGAAGGCTCAAAATGGCGTTTAGTTAGATTAGATATTGAAGGTAATAAAACAGCAGATCATTCGTATATTTATTCTCAAGGAAAAAATAATTCAGAAGAAATTGGCTTTATCACATCGGCAGCCTGGTCACCTATATGTAAACAAAATATTGCCCTTGGTACAGTAAAAGCACCTTATGGAAAACCCGGTGATAATGTTTGGGTTGAGGTTTATTATCAACGAGAAATGCATTGGAATAAAGTCATGGCCAAAGCAACTGTAGTTGATAAACCTTTTTGGTTCCCACCAAGACGAGGCGCTACCCCTCCGGCACCATTTTAAAATTTCTAAGTAAAACGTCCTCCAAGTAAAAAACTAAATTGAAGCATAATCTGGACCCTCTTTTAAGACCGAAATCCATTGTAGTAATTGGCGCGTCAGAGCGGCCTGATTCGGTGGGTGAATGGGCATTACTTAATCTCATTAAAGGTGATTATAAAGGTGCTATTTATCCAGTTAACCCGTCTTATGAAAAAGTCCAAGGAATACCCTGCTATCAAAATCTCACGAATTTACCGGAGACTCCTGATCTTGCAATTTTTGCTATCAGTGACCAACGTATTGAAATTGTCTTAGATGAAGTTATTGCTCTGAAAATACCAGCTGCAGTTATATTTTCATCTCTGGTAATAGATGATGATAATGATCCCCCTCTAAAGCAGCGTCTTCAAGATAAGATCCTTGAATCCGGTATTTTAGTCTGTGGGGCTAATGGTATGGGTTTTTATAACATCCGAGATCAAGTTTGGGCATGTGGCTTTGATAGTAGTTCACATAAACCACCTGGAAATGTCAGTTTAATTAGTCATTCTGGATCTGGTATGTCTGGGATATTAGATTGCGAAGCGAGGCTGCGATTTAATTTTGCTGTCTCTACAGGCAATGAATTATCAATAACTATGGATCAGTACTTAGATTTTGTTTTGGATTTGCCTGAAACTAAAGTTGTGGGTTTGTTTGTCGAGACGGCAAGAAACCCAGAAGGTTTTATAGCGGCTCTTGAGAAGGCAAGAATAAATAAAATACCAATAGTAGCTTTGAAGGTTGGTCGCACAGAAGAATCTGCAATGCTCACACTTTCGCATTCAGGTGCTATGGCTGGAGATGATGATACTTATAACGCTATTTTTGATAAATATGGTGTACAACGCGTTCGAGATATGGATGAGTTAGCCACAGCGCTTATATTATTTGCTGAATTTGGTTTGATTGATGATGGCGGGCTAGTTACATTGCATGATTCTGGTGGAGAGAGGCAATTACTTGTTGATCTAGCCGATGAAACAGAAGTCCCTTTAACGGTATTAAATAAAAATACTGTGCAGGATTTGAGAAAGATAATGGACCCCGAATTACCGGCCATCAATCCACTTGATGTTTGGAGTCGAGGAGGTCCAGATGCAGGTACTCAATATTCAAAATGTGCCGCTATAATGCTGGGAGATCCTAATGCATCTATAGGGGCATTAATATTAGATCGAGCCCCAAAAGGGATGATTTATTCGGATTATATTGAATACATGAAAAATGCTAAGGCAGAGCATAATAAACCCATTATTCTAGTCTCTTCTCGCCAAGGAACAGGAGCGGATGATAATGTAGTTAAAGCAACATTTGAAGGGTATCCAGTATTAGACGGAGTAACTAATACTTTAATTGGGATAAAAAAATTATTCTCTTATAGAGATTTTATTAAACAAGATACTTTTATACAAAGAAATATTGATTCTGAAGTTGTAAATCATTGGCGTCAGATACTTAAAAATAAAGACGCGATGACGGAAATTGAGTCATTGAAATTGATAGCAGATTTTGGAATTCCAGTAGTTTCGCATCAGGTTGTATCCCTAGAGTCTGATTTACTCAAGACTGCTTCAGAGTTTGGTTATCCTGTAGTGCTTAAAACGGCAATGACTGGAATGCATCACAAATCTGACAGTGATGGAGTTGTGCTAGATATTCAATCAGAAGATCAATTAACCTCGGCTTACAGAGAGATGGGTAAAAAACTTGGGCAGAATGTTTTGATTGCTAAAATGTTAGTACCAGGCCAAGAGATGATGCTGGGAGTTCGATGCGACCCTCAATTTGGTCCAATTGTAGTTCTTGGCATGGGTGGAATATATGCTGAGTTAATGAGAGATATTGTATTTGCAGTGCCACCGTTTAGTAAGAAATATGCTTTAGGACTGCTAAATAAGTTGAAATTAAAAGAAAGTTTAAAGGGTTATCGAGGCTCTAAGCCTTATAATATAGATTCTTTTTGTGCTTCGGCGGAAAAATTTTCGAATATGGTATATGAATTAAGAGATGTTATTAGTGAATTAGATATTAATCCTTTTATTATTAATGAATCTGAGTGTATCGCTGTAGATGCATTTGTGGTTGGCGGAAAAAAAACAATTGATGCGTAACCGCTTAAGCAACTTTTTTTATATGGTGTTTCTTGTAAGTATGAAGATTAGTTTTTTATCTAATTCATATGCAGAAGACCTTTTTCCTGCATACCTAATAGAGATTCCCGATTCAATAGAAAATATATTAATCGCCGATACAGAGAATGCCACTTTAATTCATTACTCAGCTGCCAAAAAAAAATTAATTAAAAATTATGAATATTACATGTCAATTGGACAGCATGGTCCTGGAAAAAAGAAGCAAGGAGACAAAAAAACTCCTATTGGTACTTATTTTATTACGAAAAAATTAGATGTATCTAAGTTACCATCAAAATATGGCGTGGCTGCTTATCCATTAGATTACCCTAATGCTTTGGATCATCATAATGATAAGACGGGCTATGGAATTTGGTTGCATGGGACAAACCCTAATATTATTAAGCGCCCACCTCTTGATACTGATGGCTGCTTAGCGCTAACCAATAAAGAAATACTCAAGCTATCAGATACGTTGATTCCAATGGTGACTCCGGTAATTATAACTGAAAAAATGCATTGGAAATCTCTTGCTGAAATTACTGTGATCCGAGACGAGCTTCATGAAGCTCTTAATGCTTGGAAGAAGAGTTTTGAAGATTCTGAGTTGGAAAGTTTTCTATCTTTTTATGAGCCTAATCCTTTAGTAATTCCAATGACTGAGCACGCCATCATTAATAAATCATTAGTAACAAATAAATCTATGATGATTGAGAATCTAATGATTATAGGCGACCCTTCGGATGAGAATATTGTTGTATCTCGTTTTACTCAGGAAATTAAATATAACAATATTATTGAAATAAAACAGAGGCGTCTTTATTGGCGAAAGCACAAGGATGGATGGAAAATTATAGCCACCGACATAATTTGAATAAAGATTTATTATCTGATTGTTTCACGTGCGATTAATTCATCAATTACTTTCATTAATGAAGGATAACTACCAGCTTCTCCTGCACCAGTTCGATATTTGCCATTTACAACCATACTTGGTGTGCTTGATATACTATAACGTCTTGCTAGATCGTCAGCTAAGCGTAATTTTTGAGCTACTTCAAATGAGGCAAATGTTTTCTTGAAATCGTCTTCACTTACACCAAAATCGATAAATATCTTTTGGATCTCCGTTTCTGATGTCATGTAATTTTTCTTATTATGCCATTCTTTAAATATGCGAGCTCGAAAACCATCTGGATCTTTAAGTTTTCCATTCTCCGTTAATACTTCTTTTGTGTAATACATGCGCCCATGTAATTTTAATAAAGGGTTCCATAAAGCAGGTACTCGAACAAAACGGACATTATCAGGAATATCTTTCTTCCATGAATTAATAATAGGTTCAAATGTCATGCAATGAATACATCCATAATAGAAAAATTCTGCCACCTCTATTTTGTCTGGGCCTCCAATAGTAGGCTGGGTAGGAATTAAGCGCATATAATGTTCGGACTCATTGTACTCCCAGTTATTATTTTGATTGATATTGGCTTGAGCAAGAATTATTGGTTGAGAATTATCACGAATTAATTCTTCGGCATCAGATTCTTCAATTAAAAGAGACTCATTCTGAGCGGCAACTTCATTTTTCTCCACAATTTTTGTGGGCGCTTGTTTAGTATTTGAAGTACTTTCAATAGATGGTGCTTCATTTGAGCTGCAACTAGTTAATGCCAGGGCAACAATCAAATTGAATAATAACTTAATTAACATAAAAGCCTCTCAGTTGTATTTTTATTATATTAATGATTTTCTATTCTTTAGAATATTTTCGTTTAATGCAAGCCTTGAATATACGAGGCAACCGCTTGAATTTCTTCTTTCGTTAATTTATTTGAAATATCTTGCATTATTTGTACTGGACCAATAGATACTCTGGCACCACTGGCGTAGTCATTTAATTGTTTTGCAGTATACATAGCACCTTGACCGTTAAGTGAAGGATATAAAGCAGCGGGATTACCTTTACCAGCAGGACCATGACATGCCATACATGCGGCCACTCCACTTTTAGAATTACCACCACGGTATAATTTTTGCCCTATCTCGAAACTTGATGGATCTGCGATTACTTTTTCTGATGAGGGGAGACTTTCAAAATACACAGAAAGATCTTTAATGTCTTGATCACTTAAATTAACAGCCATTGCTACCATGAGACTATCCATGCGCTTACCATCTCTAAATGCTGTAAGTTGCTCAACAGAATATGATGCATGTTGATTGGCTAGATTAGGCCATAAAGGATTAATGCTATTACCATCTGCACCATGACAGGCACCACACGTAATTGAAATAGCTTTACCATTTTCAACAGATCCATCAATGAGAGACTCTGCATTAGTAGCATTCAGAACGAATAAAAGAGTAAATAAAACAAAGTTCAGTTTCATATTAGTGGCCATTACTTTTCGATTTGTTATGTGTTAAGAATTATAGCTTTATATTTATAGCTTTTTATTTTAGATATTGTAACTTAAAGTATCACTACCATTAGGTTATTTTTACTTTATGATGCGTTCTTTAATCTAATTACTTTTACATTATACAGCCATGTCACAATATCCAAAAGCCAAGTTTATTCTTAGTGCAAACCATCCTAAACAATTTGTCGATGATTTAGGTGCAGAAGTCGCATTTGCTGGACGTTCAAATTCTGGTAAATCCAGCGCAATTAATGTGATTGTGAATATACGGCAATTTGCGAGAACCAGCAAAACACCCGGTCGAACACAACTTATAAATTTCTTTAATTTAACTGAAGAGACTCGCATAGTCGATTTACCTGGCTACGGTTTTGCGCGCGTTAAAATGGCAACCAGAGACCATTGGGGTAGATTGCTTTCGAATTATTGTGAGAGTCGGCAAAGTTTGCGTGGAATATTCATGATCGTGGATATTCGGAGAGGTTTATCTGAGCATGATCGTAATATGTTGTTTTTTGCAAAGCTACAAAGCACTCCTATTCATATACTTTTAACTAAGGCAGATAAAGTTAAAAGGCGAATAGCAAATGAGACGTTAAGAAGTATTGAATTAGAACTGGAAGGATCAGCGACTACCCAGTTATTCTCTTCGTTAAAAAGACAAGGCCTTGATCAAGCACGAGGAGTATTAGAGGATTTTTTGAGTATCAAAAGGCTAAAAGATAATTAATGGGCCTCATCCCAATTATTCCCTATTCCAGCGTCAACTATTAGTGGCACTTTCAAGCTCACAGTTGATTCCATGATTCTTATAATCTCTTGTTTAACTTCAATGGCTAGTATTGATTTTACTTCTAATACTAATTCGTCATGAACTTGCATGATTATTTTTGCTGCAATTTTTTCATTTGTAAGCCAGTTAGATACATCAATCATGGCAAGTTTTATTATGTCTGCTGCTGAACCTTGCATGGGTGCATTGATAGCACTTCGTTCTGCATATTTTCTCCGGAGACCATTCTTACTATTGATATCAGGCAAGTACAATCTTCGGCCGTATAATGTTTCAATGTACCCTTGCTCTCTAGCGCGCTCTTTTGTTGCATCCATAAAAGATAGAACTTTTGGATATTTTGTAAAATAAAGATCGATATATTCTTGAGCTTGATGACGAGCTATCCCAAGTTGCTTAGCTAAACCAAATGCAGACATGCCATATATTAAGCCAAAATTAATAGCTTTAGCCCATCGTCTTTGTTCTTGAGATACTTTTTCGCTATCTATATCTAAAACCTCCGCAGCAGTTTTTCTATGGATATCTTCACCTGCTGAGAAAGCATTTAATAATGATTCATCTGAGGATAGATGAGCCATGATTCTAAGTTCAATTTGAGAATAATCAGCCGCTAAAATACTATAATTTTTTGGAGCAATAAAAGCTTCCCTGATTCTTCTTCCTTCAGGAGTTCTTATCGGTATATTTTGAAGATTTGGTGTGCTGGATGATAATCGGCCGGTAGCTGTGATGGCTTGATGATAAGAGGTATGAATCCTGCCGGTTTTATTTGATATTTGTTGAGGTAATTTCTCTGTATAAGTGTTTCTAAGTTTATTTAAGCTTCTATGCTCTAAGATAAGTTTTGGTAATTTGTGATCAATAGATAATTCTTGAAGAACATCTTCTGCTGTTGATGGCTGACCTTTTGGAGTTTTTTTAATTATAGGTATCTTTAGTTTTTCATAAAGGACTTCTTGGAGTTGCTTTGGCGAGCTTAAGTTAAATTCCATATCAGCCATTTTATGAGCATTATCTTCAAGATTATTCAATGATTTCAATAGTTCATCACTCTGTTTTTTGAGCATTATTGTATTAACCAATACTCCGTTTTCCTCAATTTCGAAAAGGATTGGGATTAGTGGCTTTTCGATTTTTTCATAGAGATTTTTAAGCGAAGGATTCTTATTAATTTCTTTCCAGAGATGATTATGTAAACAAAGTGTTATATCAGCATCTTCGGCAGCATAAGATGTTGCGGTTTCTATCTCTACTTGATTGAATGTTATTTGTTTAGCTCCTTTACCTGCGACATCCTCGAAGTGTGTTGTTTTTCTATGTAAATAATAGTCTGCTACTGAATTCATTCCATGTCGTGTTGCTACACTATTTAAAACATATGATTCAAGCATGGAGTCAAATTCCATTCCCTTTAAGAGGATTCCATAACGAGCTAATATATGAGCATCGAATTTTAAATGATGACCAATTTTTTTTATTGTTTCGTCCTCTAAAAGAGGTTTAAGCATACTTAACGTTTCTTTTATTTTGAGTTGTGTTGGAGCGTCTGGATAATCATGACCTAAAGGAATGTACACTGCCTCACTTTCATTTACAGAAAGTGATATTCCTACTAACTCAGCCTCAATGTAATTTAAACTATTAGTTTCCGTGTCAATAGCGAAAATTTTTGCTTGATTGCAGCGGTCTATCCATTCCATCAGATCGCTTATGTGCAATATATTCTTGTAATTTGTTTTAACTTTCTTTGATGGTAATACTTCTGATCCCTCACTAATTTGTGAGTAAAATGTTTTTAATTCAAGCTCTTTATAAATAGATATCAGTTTTTCTTTATCTCTTTTCTTTCGTTTTAAATCGCTTGCCTTTAACCCAAGATCTAGATTTTGGTCAATCGTTACTAATTTTTTTGATAAGGGGAGTTGGTTTATATTGTCTCGTAGTTTTTCTCCAATTTTTCCACCTATCTCATTGGATTTTTCAATGATGGTTTCTAATGTATCGTATTTATTTAGCCATTTACTGGCTGTTTTCGCACCTACATTTGGTATACCTGGGATATTATCTGCTTTATCTCCCATCAGGGTGAGATAATCAATAATTTGTTCTGGATAGACATCAAATTTTTCTTTCACTCCAGTTCGATCTAATTTTTGATCATTCATGGTATTGATTAGAGTGATGTTCTGATCAACGAGTTGTGCCATATCTTTGTCACCAGTAGAAATAACTACCTGCATATTATTTGCCGCGGCTTCTTTGCTCAAGGTTCCAATCACATCATCAGCCTCAACATTCTTTACCATGACAAGTGGAAGTCCCATGGCTTTTATGATTTTGTGAATTGGTTTTATTTGTGGCTTAAGATCATCAGGCATTGAAGGCCTATTGGCTTTGTAATCAGAATACAGATCATTTCTAAATGTTTTACCTGGCGCATCAAAAATTACAACGAAATGATCTGTTTCTTGATCATGTAATAGTTTGTTGATCATATTTATCACGCCATAAATGGCTCCAGTTGGATGCCCCTTAGAGTTAGTGAGAGGTGGTAGCGCATGAAAAGCACGATACAAATATGAAGATCCATCGACCAGAACAAGCTTATCGTTATTCATTTATAGTTACCGAATTTTTATTTAAATAATTCTTAATATGATTTTCTTTACATATTAAAGTTTAGGTTTTCTGATGGCCTCTCATCAGGAAGAATCAAAGGACCTTTTTGTCCGCAACCTTCAATTAAAAAAAGAATGATAAAGAATCCCATAAAGTTGTATTTGAGATATTTTTTATTCATGCAATTACCTTTAGTTCGACTTTTATTGTAATGATATATTAATTATTGGCTTATTTTATATTTCATATTCGTATAATAGATTATCATCTATCCTAGATCATGCACTCTTCTCTTTAAGGATGCTCGAAATTGAACAAGAATGAGATAATAGAAACAGAAATAAATGGCACTCCCAGTGCAACAGTAATTTGGTTACACGGTCTTGGTGCAGATGGTAGTGATTTTGAACCAATTGTGCCTCAGTTAGAAATTCCAAAAATTCTTGGTTTGCGTTTTATTTTCCCTCATGCCCCACTTCGATCTATTACTATCAATGGAGGTATGACTATGCGAGGTTGGTATGACGTAATGAGCCTTAATCGTGATGGAGCCCAAGATGAGGAGGGGATTAGGCAAAGTACTTTAATATTAGAATCATTAATTGAGCGAGAAAGAAAAAGGGGTATTGAATCCAATAGAATTATTATCGCTGGCTTTTCTCAAGGTGGCGCTATAGCTATACATACGGCCTTAAGATACCCAAAAAAGCTTGGTGGTTTACTGGCATTATCGACATACTTACCACTTGAATCTACTCTTAAGAATGAAGTTGTTGAAAATGAAAGATCTCAGCCCAGAGATTTACCGATATTTTTGGCGCATGGTCAATATGACCCAGTTATTCCTTTTGATGCAGGAAAAAAATCAGGACTGATACTTGAGGAAATGGGATTTCCAGTATCATGGAATGAATATCCTATGGATCACTCTGTCTGTCAAAGTGAGATTAAAGATATTGGTTTATGGATATCTAAAAATTTGACTGCTTGAATGACCATTTGGATAATTAATAATCGTTTTTGATCCATCCATCAATAAGAGCTCTAGAGATAGATGATACTGGCGGTAATTTAATAGACCCAGAGGTAAGCTCTTCTCTTGAAAACCAATTTGCTTGTTCTAATTCATTATCATTTAGTTTAATCTCGTTTGAAAATGCAACTGCAGTAAAACCAAGCATCAAAGAGGAGGGGAATGGCCAAGGTTGCGAGCTATGGTACCTAATATCTTTAACTTTGATATTGGTTTCCTCATAGACCTCTCGAATCACCGCGTCTTCGAGGCTCTCTGCTGATTCGACGAATCCTGCAATAGTTGAGAATTGTTGATGAGGCCAGTTTTTTGGACGACCAAGTAAGCATCGATCCTTGTTCATAACTAAAACAATTATAGCGGGGTCCAATCTCGGAAATACTTGATATTCACATTTTTTATTGCCGCATTTTCTGGTTTGACCTTGAAGATATTGCTTGGTCTTGTTGCCACATTTTTTGCAAAACTTATTAATTTGATGCCAATTTATCAGGGCAGTTGCTTTTGCTGCAATATGTGATTCTTCGGCGGAGAGATTAGCGGCTAATTTTCTTAAATTAAGGAAATGACCAATTTTCTCCAATAGTAATGATTGTTTATCATTTACTTCACAGGCGAAAATAAAATCATCATTAAACTCACCAAGAAAGACACATATTTCGTTGGCGAGATATTTTTTTGCATCAACCGCTTTGAAAAATAAAATTGTTTTGGAATCACTTGATGATAGACATTGACCTTTGTAGATAAAAACAAACTGATGTTTTTTATTGTTTAGGGTAATTTCATTACTAATTTTATCTTTGCGTGAGTGAGGTTGATGCAGATAATTCCCTGAAAATACATGTTTTTTAATAGTCTTTTCCTCGTTCCTAATAGGAACGTATTTGTTTAGTGCAGTAAAAAGTATCAAGTGTACTTTAACTTAAATTTTTTTATCATAAGCTAAAATATGATAAATATAATGAGTTATCATTTGTGTTGTTAGATATAGGTGAAAATAATTTAATTATTAGTAAATATTCATAAAGATTTGGCGGTTGAGCTTTAATATTTTTGATAACGTCATATCATAACAGTAGAGCAATATGCGATAATTATCATATGTCAGCACTTTCAATAACGAACCTTACCAAAACCTATGCAAATGGATTTCCAGCTTTAAAAGGAATTGATTTGAAGGTTGACGCAGGTGGATTTTATTCTCTTCTTGGGCCAAACGGAGCTGGTAAGACAACGGCAATTCGAATTGTTTGTTCTTTAGTTGAGAAAAGTTCGGGCAGTATTGAAGTATTTGACCATAATTTAGCCACTCATCCTGAGTCAGTTAAAATGCATATCGGAATGGTACCTCAAGAAGTTAATTTTAATACATTTGATACACCATTAAATATACTAGTAAATCAAGCTGGTTATTATGGAATTAGAAGAAGCATAGCTTTGCAAAGGGCAAAAAAATATCTTGGTGAATTAAAATTATGGGATAAAAGAGATGATATCTCTAGAACTTTATCGGGTGGAATGAAGAGAAGGTTAATGATAGCGAGAGCACTCATTCATGAGCCGGAATTATTAATACTTGATGAGCCAACTGCAGGAGTAGATATAGAAATAAGACGTTCAATGTGGAAATTTTTTAAAAATATTAACGCAAATGGTACAACTATTATTCTTACTACACACTATCTTGAAGAGGCTGAGAATCTATGTCGGAATGTAGCTATTATTGATGACGGTTTAATTATAGAAGATACTCGTATGGGCGATTTATTAAAAAAACTCAAACAAGAAACTTTTGTCTTGAATTTAGAGAATGAACTAACAGAAGCCCCTAATCTAAATGGATTTAGCTATTCAATGATGGGTGAAAATATTTTAGAAGTATTGGTGGACGAGGAGCATGGGATCAATCAATTATTTGAGCTATTAAATAAAGATAATATTAAAGTATCAAGCCTGCGAAATAAAACGAATCGACTTGAAGAATTATTCATGAGGCTTGTTGATTCAAAAAAAGATATGTTGGAGGAAGGCTCGTAACATGAATCTTAATCTAAATCTGATAGCATTTTATACAATTGTTAGGAAGGAAGTTATTCGTGTCTTACGAATATGGATACAAACGATTGTGCCGCCAGCAATTACTATGACGCTGTATTTTGTGATTTTTGGTAATCTAATCGGCTCACGAGTCGGGGTTATGGGCGGTTACAGTTATATGCAATTTATTGCGCCTGGTATAATCATGATGTCAGTCATAACTAATTCATATGGGAATGTTGTCTCCTCTTTTTTTGGGGCTAAATATGGAGGGCATATAGAAGAGATGTTAGTTTCGCCCATGTCTAATGCTACTATCATTCTTGGACATATTGCCGGTGGAGTATTGCGGGGATTACTCGTTGGTGCAATGGTTACGATCATTGCATTAAGCTTTACTAAGCTTGAGTTAAAGCATCCGTTAATAACATTCTCAATGGTTTTCTTATCTTCGGTGGTATTTTCAATGGCGGGATTTATTAATGCTTTATACGCTAAGAAGTTTGATGATATAGCTATAATTCCTACATTTATAATTACCCCTCTGACTTATTTAGGTGGGGTGTTCTATTCCATTAATTTACTTCCAGATTTTTGGCAATATGCAAGTAAATTTAACCCAATTTTATATATGGTAAATGCATTTCGTTATGGAATTCTGGGAACTTCTGATATTGATATCAGCTATGCTTATATAGTGGTTTGCACATTTATAGTGATTTTATTCACACTCAGTTTCTGGTTGCTAAACCGTGGTATTGGAGTAAGAGACTAAAAATAATTAATTTAATCAGATTGAGATTGAATACCAACAACAATAGCGCCGGGACCCCCATGAACTCCAATCGCAGAGCCAAGCTCTGTAATTTTACATTCGATCGCTTTTGGTAAATCAAGCGTAAAATAAAATTTTAGCAATTCAGCTTTATCGAGGGCGCAAGCATGTCCTATTGATATTGTAATTTTGTTGCCTTTATCATGGCGTTTACTTATAAATTTTGAAAATTTTCTTAATATATTTTTTCTACCGAATAAGAAATTTTTAGTTTTAATGTTTCCTTTTGGGGTAGTTTGCAGAATGGGTGATACCCTCATTATTTCTGCAAGCAGTTTAATTGTATTTGGGACGCGACCACCTCGAACTGCGTATTGTAAGTTTGGAATGATGCAGTATGTTTTGGTATTGATCCTTATTTTTTTTAAAGTCTCCAGTGTTTTCTGGAGACTCATACCTGCTTTCGCACATTGAGCGGCTACAACAACGATCTGACCTTGACCAAGAGACGCATTTAAAGAATTAAAAATATGGACCTTTCCAGATGCTGTAATTTTCTTTGAAGCTAATTTAGCAGCATCGTATGTTCCACTGATTTTATCAGTAATATTTATAGATATAACATTTGAATAATGACTAGCTAAATATTGATATTGCCTTCTTAAATCACCCATTGATGGTTGGGATGTTGTTGGGTGAGTCGGATTTTTTTTAAGCTCCTCAAAAAATTCAGTTGGAGTAATGCTGACTTTGTCTAGATAACCTTTCTCTCCAAATTGGATGCGGATTGGAACAATATGAATATCAAGATTTTCTATATCTTCATCACTTATATCTGCCGCAGAATCGGTAATCACTGCAAATTTATTATTAGATTTACTATTGATTTTTTGTTGTACAAGCATGTCATCAGCTTTTTCTGAGGAAACTTCACCAAATTTTTTTACAAAATTAAAGACAATATTAGGTTCGTCGGTATGGATATGAATCTTTGCTTTTTGTTTAGTTCCAGCAATCACAATGGAATCACCATATTCGGATAAAGTCTCTCTCAATTTTCTTCTATCAATATTTACACCATTGACAATGCATTCCGTGCAATATTGATAGTCTGCTGAGCTTAATGATTCATTGAAATTTATTTTTGGTTCAGCATATGAGGTAATGGATATATCTGGTTTTGACTCCATTTCACCTAAAACAAGATAGTTAATAAAACCTTTCATTAGGAGGTAAAAACCCTTAGCCCCAGCATCTTCAACATTAGCTTTTTTTAAAACATCCAATTGATTTTTTGTTTCTTCGACAGCTGTTTTTAATAATGGAAGAATTTTTTTATATATGGCAATAAAATCCTTATCGGGATTATTTTTAATTTCATCGGAAAAATCATCTGCAAATACCGAAATAACAGTAATAATGGTTCCTTTTATGGGTTTTGATATTGCATCGTTAGCATATTCGGATCCCAGAGTGATTGATCTTGAGAAATCTATCGGTGAGAGCTTACTTTTATTATTGGAGTTTTCACTCATTCCTTGAATAAATTGAGCAAGAATACTACCTGAATTACCTCGTGAATTATCGATTAATTTATCAGCGAACTCATTAAGTAAAGTACCTAAGTGATGATTTTCTTTGCTCTCAATGACACCTAAAAGCGGACCTAGAGAAAGACAAAGATTTGTCCCTGTATCAGCATCAGCAACTGGAAAAACATTAATTGAATTTAAATTTTCCTGGGATTTAATGACTTTATAAATCCCTGATTGAAATGCTTTTGCAAACATATCGCCATTGATGTATGAAAGGGTATTAGTTTGCATAGTAGCCAAACCCTTACTTAATTTTTAGGTAATAGGAAAAGAATATCATTTAAACTTAGAACAGCGCCTTCAAGAGTGATGGTTTCGAGAACCGGACCTGCAATCAATATATCTCCTTCGTTATATTTTTTCATGTTTATAAACACAAAGCGTTCAGCTGGGATTTCGCTGAAGACATGAATATCAATGTGTAACTCTGGTAAGAATAAATTGTACTCTGAATTAACGATATCTATATTAAATATTTCAGTTGATTCATTATTAGTAACTTCAATCTTTTCTTTTGGCCTAATAATTTCATTCTGATTGCTTGTTTCTTTTTCTGATGCTCCCTTTTTTTCTTGGGTTAAATCAAGATTAGCCTCTTGCTTTTTATTAATTAAACTCAAAGCATTTGGATAAGTTATACCAATCAACAGGATAGTAATTATTAGCAGTAGTAAAAAAACCGTCAATCGATACCATTTGGGTCTTAAAGGCTTTTTTTGCTCCAGTAAGACACTGGATATCTTAGGCGCGCTTTTCTTTTGTCTCTCGTGTTCGGATTTTTTTAATGCATCTAAGATAAAGGACATCTTAATTCTCTATTTAAAGAAATTATTTATTATTTTTTTTATTACATCTAAATCTAAATAGTTGTAATTAAAAAGAAGAGTGATTAAAGATAGCATTATTATGGACAATAGAAAAAGAGGCCATCTGTTGTTGTTTTTTGGAGTAATTTCTCCTTGAATCTCTTTATTTGCTTTTATGACAAACTCTCTACTTATTTCGGTTGATCCTATGCTGTATGCTCCAAGTAGGGCACGGTCACAGATAACATTGATTAAGCGAGGGATACCTGAGGAAAACTTAAAGATTTCATTTTTCGCTTTTTTATCAAAAATTTGAGTTGTCGCTCCTGATATTTTCAATCTATGATCTATATATAAAGCAGTCTCTAATCTCGATAGAGGCTCTAAATGATATCTAGCAGTAATTCTTTGCGCCAAGTTACTTAACTTATTCTTTGCTAATACATCGCGTAATTCAGGCTGCCCAATTAATATTATTTGTAATAATTTCTTTTGCGCTGTTTCGAGATTTGTAAGTAGTCGAAGTTGTTCCAATACCTCAGTAGATAAATTTTGCGCCTCATCAACCAATAGGATTACACGCCTTCCATTTGAATATTGTTCTAACAAATACTGATTAAGTAAATTGACGATATCAATAACGTTTGTTCCGACTATTTTCACTTTGAGCTCATTGCAAATTTCGAGCAGAAACTCTCGCGCAGAAATTTGCGTATGCATAATTAAAGCAATTTCAATTTTTTTTGGCAGTTGTTCCAAGAGAGCTCGAATGAGTGTTGTTTTTCCTGTTCCAACTTCCCCAGTTAACTGAATGAAGCCCCCACTATCCGTCACCCCATAAAGTAAATGAGCCAAACCTTCGGTATGACGATCACTCATGAATAAATAACGTGGATCAGGTGTTATTGTAAATGGTTTAGAATCTAGTCCGAAATATTGCTCATACATAATTATTAATTTTAAACCTTAATAGTGTCTTTTTATTAGGTAATTAGTAAGCCATCTTAAAGGATCAGCTTGATGATTAAAAATTTCTAGATGCTTTATGCATTTCATTAATAATTCATCGCAATACTTGTGAGATTCTTGGATTCCAAAAAGCGCTGGCCAAGTGGCTTTATTATTTTTAATATCAGAATTAGCTGTTTTTCCTATTACTTCGGTTGGTTCTTCGACATCTAATAGATCATCACGTATTTGGAAGGCAAGACCTAATGTCCAGCCATATTCGCTCATTGTTTTTTGGATATCATGGTTTGGTTCATCTATTAAATAAAATGGCGCCATAATAGCGGCATGAATTAAGGCTCCCGTTTTCATAGCATACATTTCATGTAATTCTGACTTAATTAATGTTTCCCCTTCAGACGCCAAATCAATAGATTGACCACCCGTCATACCCGATGAGCCGCAAGCTTTTGCGATTAATAAAATTAACTGAGTTTTTTCATGGTCACTTAAAGGTTCGGAACTAGCTATTAATTCAAAAGCAAGAGTTTGGAGAGCATCTGCAGCGAGAATAGCTGTTGCTTCAGAGAATTTTTTATGAGTCGTGGGTAATCCCCTCCTTAAATCATCATTATCCATTGATGGAAGGTCATCATGAACCAAGGAGAATGCATGCAAAAGCTCAATTGAGATAGCCGGTATATCAAGTTTACTTTTTTGAATATCCAGGCACATTCCTGAGCCATAGATAAGAAGTGGTCGAATACGTTTGCCGCCATTTATGACAGCATAACGCATTGCTTCATTTAGATTTGAGGTGTTATTAGATAAAGGAAGTGCTTTATCTAATATTGAATTAATACGTTCTTTATTAATTTTAATTTCGTTAGGCGTATTCATTGACATATTAAGTCTCTGAGTAAGATGTAATAATATTGTTAAGGGGATATATAAACACAATATCTATATAAAATGACACAAATAGTTGGATTAAAATACACGTATAATTTATTTTTAGTGCATTTTTTAAATATCGGATAATTTTATGCAAGCAACAGCTCTATCACATCCCAATATTGCATTAATTAAATATTGGGGTAAAAGAGATGCGGTAAAAAATTTACCTGCCGTTGATTCCTTATCACTTACATTGGGTGGTCTATGGACAAAAATGAGGGTTGAGTTTTCCTCTGATTTAAATCGAGATGAACTGCTGATAAACGGTATTAAGGATGAACCAAATTTAGCGCGTGTTAGCCAGTGCTTAGATCTTGTGGTGGGTAAAAATCGTGACTTTGGTAGAATTGAGAGCGAATGTAATTTTCCAATTTCAGCTGGTCTTGCCTCCTCTTCTTCCTCGTTCTCAGCGTTAGTTGTTGCTGCGAATATGGCCATTAATAAAGAATCAGATACACAGTTATTTGCTACTCAAGCAGGATGTATTTCAGGCTCTGCAGCAAGATCATTAATGGGTGGTATTGTCGAGCTCACAAATACATCAAATAATATCAGGATAAAACAATTATCAAATGCTCAGCGATGGCCATTGAGTATCGTGATTGCAATTACTGATAAAAATAAAAAAAGTATTTCTTCTTCACAGGCCATGAATTTAAGCTCTCGTTCATCTCCTTTCTATTCAGCCTGGATTGAAAATCAATCGCCCGATATGCATGAGGCAAGACAAGCAGTAATAAATATGGATTTTCAGAAATTAGCGGCAGTTTCTGAGCATAATTGTTTGAAGATGCATTCGGTTATGTGGACCACTAAGCCGTCTGTTGTCTATTGGAATGCAGCGACGCTTAATTGTATGCATGCGATTCGTGATTTGCAGCAAGATGGTGAGTCTGTTTTCTTTACGATGGATGCAGGACCTCAAATAAAGGCGATTTGTCTTCCCGAAAACGAAGCCCTAATTGAGGAGAAATTAGCTGAAATAGATGGTGTAGTTTCTATTATGAAATCAAGATTAGGTGAGGCTCCTGTATCGGATATTAATTTATGAAAACTGTCATGGTTAGTGCGCCAGGTAAAATAATAATTGCTGGAGAATATGCAGTTTTGGCAGATGCTCCTGCAATATCGATGGCTATCGACAAAAGAGCAAGAGTCTCAATAAGGGAACATGATAAGAAAACACATGTTTTGAAAACCTCGGGCTTTATTAATAAAGAATTACTATTTATTGTTAATAATAATGGAGAAATAGAATGGCTTTCAGGTACGCCAGATAATCCCGTTAGAATATTTTTTGAATGTATGTGGCAGCAAGTAAACATTTGTCCTTCTATTTACTATGAATTTATTTTCGATACTGCTGGTTTTTATGACGAAGAGGCTAAGCTCAAATATGGAATTGGATCCAGTGCAGCACTTATGGTTGCTCTGGCTGGTGCATTTATTGAGATCTTTAAATTGTCTCTTGGGGCAAAAGAGTTGGCATTAAAAGCACATCGAGATTTTCAAGGTGCCAATGGAAGTGGTGTAGATATTGCTACCTCCATGGAAGGTGGAATTATCAAATATTTTCGTAAGGAAAATAAGGTACCTGTCTCTTTGGAGTTTCCATGCGATTTAAAATTTAGGATTTTTTGGAGTGGTACGCCTGTTAGTACACCTGAGCAATTGAAAAAAATAAAAAGATTTTCAAAAAAAAGTTTCCTGGATTTAAAAACAACGGCAGTTAGATTTGCTTCAAACTGGAATCAAAATAATCAGCTTTTTTTGAAATATCTTGATGAATATACAGATGCTTTAATGGAGTTTAGTAAGGAGTATGATTTAAATATCTTTGACCACAAACATAATATATTGGTAGATTTGGCAAAGAAAAAGAATAATTTAGTTTATAAACCTTGTGGCGCAGGTGGGGATATTGGTATCTGTATCGCATCATCTGTTGAATTGCTGGATGATTTTGAAAAATCAGCTAATCATAGTGGATTTGTATCGTTGAATCTTCAGTTAGATAAAGTAGGGTTAACTCTAGGAAGTTAATGATGACTAATTCGAATATTAGTGGCTTTTATAAAATGACTGTTGCAGAAAGAGTTGAGGCATTAACTAAACTCGGCTTGTTCACCTCGAAAGAAGTTAGACTGCTTAAATCAGTTAGCAAAATGCTCCCTATCCATAATGCAGACAATATGAGTGAGAATGTCATTGGTGTTTTTGGATTACCTTTATCAATTGCAACTAACTTTCTCATTAATAATCAAGATTACATAGTTCCAATGGTGGTAGAAGAACCCTCCATAGTTGCTGGCCTTAGCAGTGCAGCAAAAATTATTAGATTGTCTGGTGGATTTAGGGGTTCAATTGATCAATCTTTATTGATAGGGCAAATTCAACTTCTTGAAATTAAAGATGTAACGAAGGTTGTTGATATTCTCGAGCGGAGTAAGGAGATATTAATCAATACCGCTAATTCATCACAACCGAATTTGAATAAAAGAGGTGGTGGGGTTAGGGATATAGAGGTTCATGTATTACAACAAAAAAGTGAGCAAGTAATTATATTGCATATATTGGTAGATACCAGAGATGCAATGGGAGCAAATCTTGTAAATACAATCTGTGAATATTTGGCGGATGATTTAATAAAGCTGACGGGTTGCAAGGTTGGTTTAAAGATATTATCTAATTTGACAGATCGATCACTCGTTAATGTTCAAGTAAAAATATTACCCAGATATTTAGCAAAAGATGATCATGATGGAGCGCAGGTCCGAGATAGTATAGTAAATGCAACAGAATTTGCTGATGCTGACCCATATCGTGCGGCTACACATAATAAAGGTATTATGAATGGTATTGATGGAGTTGCGATTGCCACGGGAAACGATTGGCGATCAATTGAATCAGCAGCTCATGTTTATGCTTGTCATGATGGGAGATATCGATCATTAACTGAGTGGTTTGTCGATACAGATGGAAATTTGGTGGGTAAATTAAAAATACCCATTAAAGTTGGGATTGTTGGTGGCTCATTAATGGCTAATCCAGGTGCTCAACTAGGGTTAAAGATTGTAAACACCCATTCTGCCAATGAATTGGCAATAGTTATGGCTTCTGTGGGGCTGGCACAGAATCTAGCTGCATTGAGAGCTTTAACGACTTATGGAATACAAAAAGGTCATATGAAATTACACGCAAGAAGTGTCGCTGCGAGTATTGATGTTCCAGAGAAGTATTTTACAGAAGTTGTGAATGATATGATTTCGAGCGGTGAAATTAAAGCATGGAAAGCACAAGAAATACTTGCGTCAAAAAAATCAATAGAGAGTGATTTTATAAATAATAAAGGTAATTCAGCACATCTAGGAATAGGAGTTTCTGCAGGAAAAATTATATTATTAGGTGAGCATGCTGTCGTTTATAATGAATATGCGATAGCACTTCCTATTGAGGAAGCTGTGCGTGTTGAGATACAAGAGATAGATGAAGGTTGTCAATTTATTCTTAATGGCAGTTTAATGAATATTTCTGATTCTAGTACTATTGAATATGCGTATATACTTTTGATGCTGGAAAAAATATGTGATTTATTAGGTATTCATCGAGTGAATTACAGAATAAGCATGATCTCTCGCATTCCTTTGTCAATGGGTTTGGGCGCCTCGGCATCATATGCGGTAGCTATCACAAGAGGGCTTATGGATTTATTTAAACTATCATTAACCAATGAAGAGGTTAATGATATTGCCTATGAATGTGAAAAGATGGCTCATGGAAATCCGTCCGGTATAGATAATACGGTCGCTTCTTATGCCCAACCTGTTCTCTATAATAAAAATGAAGGTGTTAAGAATCTTAATCTAGAAGATATAAAATCACTGCCAATTTTAATTGCATTAAGCAATAAATCTTCTAGAACCATCGATGTCGTGAATGAAGTTTCTTTGAGATATAAAAAAAATAAAAAATTATATAAAGATATTTTCATGCAACTTGGAAAATTATCAAAAAAAGGATTAAGCACCATAAAAAATAATGATTATGAGCAACTTGGTATTTTAATGAATGTGGCGCACGGATTATTAAATGCTATTGGCGTGTCAAATGTTGAGCTTGAAGAGATGGTGAATTTAGCTAGATCAGGAGGTGCGCTTGGCGCTAAAATTACTGGTTCTGGCGGAGGAGGTTCAATCATTATTCTTTGCCCAGAAAAAGAAAATGAAATAACAAAGATTTTTGAATTAGCAGGTTATAAAATTATCCCAATGCATTTACCAAATCTTAGTGATATAAATAAATGAAAAAATCAGTCAATGATATAGTCTCATTTGATGATGAGAATCTAATACTTGTCGATGCGTCTGATAATAAAATTGGTACGATGAGTAAATTTGATTGCCATCAGGATGATGGTAGTTTACATCGAGCGTTTTCAGTATTTTTATTTAATGCGCAAGGGGAGCTCCTCATACAACAGAGGAGTGCCTTAAAAAGGTTATGGCCTTTATTTTGGTCGAATAGTTGCTGCAGTCACCCCAGAGAAGACGAAAGTATGACGGAGGCAGTTGCAAGAAGACTGCATGATGAATTGGGGATTAGTGCATCTAATTTGCAGTATGTTTATAAATTTTCTTATAGAGCTAAATATAAGGACATTGGGTCTGAAAATGAATTATGTTCAGTTTATATAGGAAGTGTAGATCAAGAAATTAATATTAATAATAATGAGATTGCAGATTATAAATTTATTGAATTAAAAGATTTATCAAAATTATTACAAAGAAGAGATGTCTGCACACCCTGGTTTATGATGGAGTGGGAGCAACTAAAGTCCGAGCATGGCGAGCTATTAAAATTTTTTTTATAAACAATATTTAACTACTTAACATATCGATGATATTCGATGCCCATATCCTGGTAATTTTTTTCTGCCGAATTCCCGACACGATCGATGATAAACTCATTTTTTAGTTTGTAGTTTAATGCATCGGAAGATTTTCCGGCATGAAGATTTAGGTATTGCTCTTTATTGATATCTATTGTGAATGACATCGCTTCTGCAAATCGAATATTTTTTGCAGCACTTTTCCATTCTTTACAAACCTTGAAAGGAATTACTTCAGCAGCATCACCACTACCATAACCGAAGGTGAGTATTTCATTGCCAGTCAAATCTATATTCTCAGTGAGCGCTTGTTCTAAGCCGGCTGCTATCCAGGCTGGTAACGCTGCTGTATAGAGATTACCAAGATCCAGCATCGTATCACTACCCAACGCCATTTTATCTAAAATTTCTCTACGATAATGTCTTGAGGCTCTAAATATTCGAAATATGCCCATTGTCAATGGATAGGCTTCATTATTAAGATCAATTGGATTAGCTAAGTCTTTTATATCTGGAGAGTGTTGTTGCATTTCATGCATAGCTTTAATGGGATCTATACCTGCTTCATAGCAATATGATGCAAGTTCAGCACGGTCATCTGAATTGCCTTGAGAAAGTGCAAATAGATATGCGATGGCAAGTCCAGTTTCTGGCATTTTTCGATAGGGTCTATGCATAAATACTGTTTTAAGTGAACGAAGATAGCTAATAGGATTAAGCTTTCTTTTGTTGTACATATCATCTAGAGCATGCAATGTTTCGTCTAAGTAGCAAGTCGTTGAGTACTTGCCATTAAATACAGGAAAATCTTGAATCTGCTGGTTAAGCTTTCTTTCTTGGCGGCAGAAACGAATCATTGGTTTCCTGAAATCTAGGATACGATAATCAGATGCTGATCCAGAATTCATAATATCAACTTCAAGAAGTTTTGGATTTTCTTCAACTAGCATTGCCACGGCACCAGCACCTTGTGTTGGTTCGCCACTGCTTCCTAAAGGATATTCCGCTATGTCTGCACATACTACAATCGCTTGATCACCCGCTCCATCCAGAGCTATTTGTCTGATAGCACCTTTCATGGCATAGACGCCACCTAAACATGCATGCTTAAATTCTGGCACCTCACAGCTACGAGAAATTGGTGGTTTATTTCGAGATATAAGGGCATCGTTAATCATGCCTTTAATAATAATGGCACCAGCCGAATTGTCAGTACTTGACTCGGTGCCTAAGGCAAGAAATTTTACTCGATTTGGATCTATATCATACTGATCAATTAACCTAATTACTGCTGTGGCTGCCATTGTATAGACACTGTGTTGGTTACCTCTTAATCTAAAACTTCGTCCAACCACTTCCCTTATTTTTGGCCATTGATTGCCAGTCCATTCGCACCAATCATTTAGCCATACTCTATAAGGTGGAATATAAGCAGCTATGCCGCTTATTCCTATAGGTATATCAAGAGTTTTCTTCATAGTTTTTTCTATTACTGGATGTGAATATTAATGTGATTATTTTATAGTGATAGTGATTTTTTCTGAGTAAATTGGTGGAGAGTGAGGGATATGAAGATAATCACCCAAAATTAACTGTAGTGTATGCTCACCTTGTTCAAGATTTAATTCAGTCTCGGCACTGCCATCTCCAAAATGAACATAATTTTTATCTGCTGGAATTGGAAAATTCATATCGGGAAGATCCGCATTTATTATAATATGATGATGACCAGTGTAAGGGGCATTCTGACCTGAAGGAACAATATCCATACCTGTTAATCCAAACTCAACTTTTACAGGACTGGAAACCAAGGCGTTAGCTTCTAGACCTATAAAATAAACAGAGGCACCTTCCGGCGCAGGATTTCTTTGAATCGAAGGGGTTGAATAAATTGGCTCTTCGTATACATTCACCTGACTACTCTCATTACTTTGATTGCATGCAGTAACTAGTAAAATACTCAAGAGTATAGTTATAGATTTATTGTTCATTATGACTGTCTCCTGTCTTTTCTATAATTTATTATGATTGTTACGACCAATTTCACTTTGATCAAAATCATCTACTGATAATAATTCAGATACTTTTTCATGAAGTAATCTGAGTTGCTTTATTTCCATCGAATTCAGCAATTTTTGCTCTTCTGCCTCATCGATTTGGTGTCCAAGAAAATCACTTTTTATTAAATCATCTTTTCTCGCTTGTCGAAGTTTTGCTTCTATTAATGCTGTTTTTTCAGATAATAGAAGGGCTTCTTGAAGTAAGCCAAGAGGATTTCCGGGTTCAATAGTGGTGTATGCTTGTTCACTTAGCCGCTCTCGAGCTTCACCACTAGAAGTAATAATGTTGGATACTTTTCTCGTTAGCTCATCAGGCGGAGGAGAGTATGTGCGTCCTCTCGGAAAAATATAACAGCGTAAGAAAAAAGCCAGCACCTTGTTCGGTAAATTCTTTAGAAAATTATGTAGTTTTTCTTGCGCTTCATACATCAGGGTTCTTACCGACCACTGAACTAATGGTAAATCTTCGGGCTTGCATCCCTGATTTTCGTAGTGTTTAAGCACCGTTGATGCAAGGTATATCGAGCTTAAGACATCACCTAATCTTGCAGAGAGTAATTCTTTCTTTTTTAGCTCCCCGCCCAATGATAGCATCGCAAAATCTGAGGCCACAGCAAAAGCAGCGCTGTATCTATTGATATGCTGGTAGTAGCGTTTTGTATTCGTATTAACCGGGCTTTTACTGTATCTGGCATTTGTTATTGCTAGGACAAAAGATCTAGATAAGTTACTGATGGCATAACCAATATGAGAAAATAATGCTTTATCAAAATTTATAAGACCTAAGTTTGCATCTTTTTCTTCAGCAGCTTGTAATTCTTTTAATACAAAAGGGTGACATCTTATTGCCCCTTGTCCAAATATGATCAAGCTTCTTGTCAGGATATTTGCGCCTTCAACAGTAATTGCTATTGGCGTGGCCATAAAACTGCGGCCCATGTAATTCTTTGGTCCCATCATCACTGCCTTTCCGCCATGAACATCCATGGCATCATTCGCAACCTTGCGAGCTAATTCTGTGCAGTGGTATTTTAAAATAGCGGAAGGCACGGCAGGTTTTTCGCCTTGATCGATCGCGCCCGAAGTAATTGATATTGCGGCATTCATTATGTATGTATTACCAGCAATCCTAGCAAGCGCTTCTTTAATTCCATCAAATTGGGATACTGGGAGATTAAATTGTTTTCTAATTTGAGTATAAGCGCCAGAAGCATAGGCAGCAGCTTGGCCACCCCCAGCTCCACTAGATGGTAATGTTATTGCTCGTCCTACAGACAAAAGTTCAACTAGCATTTTCCAGCCCTTGCCAGCCATTTTTTCGCCACCGATAATACAATCAAGTGGTAGAAAAACATTCTCACCGCTAGTGGGTCCGTTCTGAAATGGAACATTCATTGGGTAGTGGCGTCGACCTACTGTAACCCCCTCTGTATCAGTTGGAATTAACGCAGCAGTAATTCCATATTCATCCTTATCACCAATTAAATGGTCCGGATCATAAAGCTTGAAAGCAAGGCCAAGGACAGTCGCAATGGGTGCAAGTGTTATGTATCTTTTGTTCCAATTTAAACGAATGCCTATCGTTTCTTCATTATTCCACTGACCTTTACAAATAACCCCAGAGTCAATTAAAGCTGATGCGTCTGATCCCGCTTCTGTTGATGTCAGAGCAAAGCAAGGTATTTCATCTCCCGAAGCTAACCCTGGAAGATAACGTTGTTTTTGTTCTTCAGTACCATAATGCATAAGCAGTTCTGCAGGCCCAAGTGAATTAGGGACACCCACAGTGGAGGATGCAACTGCACTTCTACTGGCTAATTTAGTAATTACCATGGCATTTGCATAAGATGAGAATTCAAGGCCACCATATTCTTTGGGTATAATCATGGCAAAAAATTTATGTTTTTTTATAAAAGCCCATACATTCTCAGGCAAGTTTCCCGCTTCATGAGAAATCTCCCAGTCATCAAGCATCATACAAAGTTCATTGCATGGGCCGTCCAGAAAAGCTTGTTCTTCTGTTGATAATTTTGGGCTAGGCATGGACATCAACACATCCCAGTTTGGCATTCCAGAAAATAATTCACCGTCCCACCAAACATTACCTGCTTCTAAAGCTTCTTTCTCAGTACTGGACATTTTTGGAACCATTTTCCGGTAAATATCTAACAATGGTCGCGAAATTTTTGAACGTCTTAGTGGGACAATATTAAGAGTAACCAAGGCTCCAAGCATAATCCAGAGTAAAGATTCCCATAAAAAATTTCCATCTCCAAAAATAGTATAGCAATAGATTAGAATTGAGATACCAATGGTAGAAAAGAGGAGATTGACTCTTTGATAAGTCGTATATAAGGCTAAAAATAAAAATGCCAACAACCAAGATAAATCAAGAATGATTTCTGGCATGCTACTCTCCATCTAAGATTTTTAATTAATTTAACAGTGCTATTTTGCAATGTTATTGGTTTCATAATATATGAATACCACTCTAATATAAATGATAGTTATCTTGAAATGAGGATATCTTGATATTTAGGGTCAGATTTTTCTGCTTTAGAGTAATTCTTCGATAGCTGCTCTTTCTTCTCTTAACTCACGTTCAGTAATTTGCAGCCGTTCTTTACTAAATTCACTTAATGAAAGATCTTGGATAATTTCGTATTTACCCTTGTTACAACGAACTGGGAATGAATAAATAATGCCTGGTTCGATGCCATAGGATCCATCTGATTGAACACCCATACTGACCCAATCATTATTTGGCGACCCTAATACCCAATCATGCATGTGATCGATTGCAGCAGAAGCAGCAGAAGCTGCCGAGGATGAGCCTCGCGCTTTTATTATTGCAGCTCCACGCTGTTGAACAGCAGGAATAAATTCATCTTTAAGCCAATTATCAGTGATTTGGTTTTTTATTGAATTGTCATTTACGGTAGCATGATCAATATCTGGGTATTGTGTTGCAGAATGATTCCCCCAGATGGTCATTTTTTTTATATTTTCACTGGCAACATTTATCTTTTTAGATAAATGAGCAATTGCACGATTATGATCCAGTCGAGTCATAGCGGTAAAATTTCGCGGATCTATATTTGGCGCATTAGAACTGGCTATTAAAGCGTTTGTATTTGCTGGATTACCGATCACTAAAATACGAATCTGTTGATTAGCATTATCGTTAATTGCTTTTCCCTGCTGGGTAAATATTTTGGCATTAGCCTCCAGTAAATCGTTTCTTTCCATGCCTGGACCCCTCGGCATTGCACCAACTAATAGAGCATACTCTGTGTCACTAAAAGCCAGATTCACATCATCCGTGGCGATTACATTACTTAAGGTAGAGAAAGCACAATCTTCGAGCTCCATGACTACCCCTCTTAGTGCCGTGAGGGCTGGGGTAATTTCGAGCAATTGCAATATGATTGGTTGGTCCTTACCAAACATTTGTCCAGAAGCTATTCGAAATGCTAGTTGATAACCAATTTGGCCGGCAGCGCCGGTAATAGTGACTCGAACAGGATTTTTCATAATTTGAACCTAATATATTTAGTAAAATAAGTTAAAAAGTTGTTTCTAATTTTAGGAAGGATACTCATTTGAATGTAAATGAGAATTAAAGATATTAAATTTCTTTAATTACCTGCTTGTGCCGATTTGTATGCTCTAACTTGCTCATTAAGTCGTTGCGCGACTTTTTGTTGGTCATCGACAGCAGCATTATATTTTTTTTCTTGTAATTCGATAATTCTTTTTTGTACGTCTGGGGTAAGTTCTCTATTTATTTTAAGCAAGGTAATTGATGACGTTGTTTCTTTGTCAACGCACAAAAGATAATCATCCATTTTTACAATCCATGCTTTTACAGCTTGATAACCAAGCTTAAATTCATCTGTTGTGGAATTGACTCCATTAGGTATCTTTACCTTTTCTGGATAGTTGCATTCAGCATTGACAGGGAATGATATAATCATTGCTAGAATGATTGTTGTTTTTATAATTAATTTCATAATTCTTTGAGATAATATTTTTTTTAATTAAAAACCCATCTCACCTTTTTGATTATTATTTATTCTTAATTTAATCATCTTATTATCTTCTAGTGAAGTATTAATGGTAATTTTCATTAAATTATTTTTATTTTAACTGCCATTATTTTCATATTATTTAATTTTTTCGTATTTCTATAATGTTAGAATGTTTTATTATTGAAATTCTGCTGTACGAGGATGATTGATTGTGAGTAAAATTTTTGAAAAAAGATTGCGATTAATTTCGGAGTCACAGAAGTCAGATATTTTATGTGGGGGCTTAAAGGGATTAGAAAAGGAATCTCTTAGAGTAAGTCAAATAGGAGAATTAGCTGCAACAGAGCATCCTGATAAACTAGGCTCTGCGTTAACGAGTAAATTTATTACTACGGACTTCTCTGAAGCGTTATTGGAATTTATTACACCTGCTGTTTCTAGTACAACTGATGTGATGAGTTTTTTGTCTGACATTCATCAGTTTGCTTATAAGAATATCAATGATGAGCTTATGTGGGTCTCGAGCATGCCATGCGTTTTGGATGATAAACGGAAAATACCATTAGCTAGATATGGCCCCTCAAACGTGGGCAAAATGAAAACTATTTATCGTAATGGTCTGGGCTTACGCTACGGTAGAAATATGCAAGCCATCGCAGGCATACATTTTAATTATTCTTTACCTGAGAAATTTTGGCCAATTTATAAGCAGAATGAAAATAATCATGATTCAATGGATATTTTTCGTTCCTCTAGTTATATGTCGATGATTAGAAATTTCAAAAGATATGGTTGGTTAATTTTATATTTATTTGGCGCTTCACCCGCTTTGTGTAAATCTTTTTCTCCCAAATCAGTTGGTATACCTGAATACGATAAAGAAACTTTATTTCAACCTCATGGCACATCATTAAGGATGAGTGATTTAGGTTATACAAGCCAGGTACAGTCAAATATAAATATTTCACTAAATAGCCTCGGGGAATATGTACAAAATCTGAGAGATGCTATTTCTACACCAGAGGACTCTTATAACGGTTTTGGCTTATTACGCGATGATGAGTACCAACAACTTTCATTGAATAAATTACAAATTGAGAATGAATATTACAGCCCTGTCAGACCTAAAAGAGTAGCTCTTTCTGGGGAAAGGCCCACTACAGCTCTTGAGCGAGGCGGAATTGAATATGTGGAAATTAGATCATTAGATCTAAATGTATTTGACCCCGTAGGTATCAATCAAAATACAATAAGATTTATGGAAGCTTTCTTGATTTATTGTTTGCTTGAGGATAGCCCCATGATGACCGCAGCTGATAATAATGAAACTACGGAAAATCATATGAATACCGCAAATTATGGACGAGATCCTGATTTGCTTCTAACTAGAGAAGGTAAAAATATTGGTCTTAAGGCCTGGGCGCAAGAGTTAATGGAGAATATTTTAAAGATTGCCGATCTTATTGACCAGAGTGAAAGTTGTTCAGAATATGTAAAATCGGTAGAAGCCCAGATTGAATTAATTAAAGATTCAAAAGCCACACCGTCCGCAAGAGTGTTGCAAGAATTAAATGAGTCCGGAATGAGCTTTGCAGACTACGGTTTATCTTTGGCAGAAAAACAAAAAAATTATTTTTCTAATCTAATGCCATTGGATACTGAAACAGACCATCTTTTTAAGGAGGAGGCTCAAGCATCACTTAAAAAGCAAATGGAGATTGAATCTACCGAACAGTTACCTTTTAACACCTATCTTGATAATTATTTCAAATCTTAGTTATTAAGTGGTTTCTGAAATGGCACTTCCACGCCATTTTTATAAGCATAATCACGGTGAAAATTTTGCATTTCTTTAGTCATCTTACCTGCTTTTCCATCTCCAATGATTCGCCCATCTGCCTTAAGAATCGGTGTAAGCTCGCCCATTGTTCCAGTTGTGAATACTTCATCAGCTGTATAAAGTTCGGTTATAGAAAGATTTTTTTCATAGTTATTTATTTCTATCTCACTGGCAATTTTTAATATCATTGCTCTTGTAAGGCCGGGCAAGCAGCTGTCAGCATAGGGAGTATAGAGTGAGTTATTTTTAACGAGAAAGATATTTGTATCGTTTGTTTCTGAGATAAAGCCATTTACATCTAGCATAACTGCACTTTCGACCCCAGCTACATTGGCTTCGATTGTTGCCATAATATTATTTAGAAGATTGTTATGGTGGATCTTGGAATCCAAGCATTGTGGCGTATTTCTCCTTATGGAAGAGGTGACTACACTAATTCCTGTATTACCATAAATTGGCGGCTTCCATTCCGCTAAAACAATTAGAGTGCAACCAGATTGATTCAGTTTTGGGTTCATCCCTGAGGTTATTTTTTCCCCTCTGGTTAATGTTAGTCGGATATGCGTTTCATCCCACATATTATTACTCTCAAGCGTTTTGAAGATTGCCTTTTTTATTAGCTGATTTGAAGGTATCGCTTCGAAAGCAAGGGTTTTTGCTGAATTTTGCAACCTTTCCAAATGCTCATTTAACGCGGCAATTTTCCCTCGATAAACCCTTAATCCTTCCCAGACAGCATCACCACCTTGAACGGCGCTATCAAATACGGATATTTTTGCTTTATCTCTGGGTACTAGCTTGTCACCAACATATATTAATACGTTTTCATTTCGAGGATCTATTTTCTGCATCGCCAATTAACTCCGTTTAGTAATTAATGCATTCTTAAGAAGATTTTCATAGTAGGGCAAGCATTTATAATAAAGTGGTAATAAATTTTCTGGTAGATCTGGTTTAGCTGAATAAGGTATAAAGCCCGTCGATTTATGAACTGTCTGATACCAATATTTAGACCAAATGCCATCTTCTTTTAATGGACCAGCTTTCCATTTTAACATTTTTTTTGAGAATTTTATGCTTAAATGTTTACATAAGAGAATTAGAATAGACTCAGGATTAATCAGCAATTCTCGACTATCGATTATAATCGGTGACGCTCCAGAAGATATTAATGATTGATAAAGTCGCCATTGAATGTCTAGACCTGTATCTCTAACATCGGCATTTGGTAATTGAATAGTCAGCGAAGAAAGTACATCTTTGGGGTTACGGATGAGAAAAATATTTTCTGTTTTCGATAAAAAATCTTCATTTAATTGCTGAAAATGATGCGACATTTGTTTCATAAATAATACTTTATTACTATTGCATTCTTTATCAATGAGCATTTTCATGACTGCGTTTCCATCGCAATTCGTATTTTTCATGACTTCTTCGCGTCCCGGGTGCATCACACCCGTCACCCTTAAATAATGACCATATAAAGGCTCATCAATTACTTGTGTGTCTCTACGCTGCGCGAAACTATACATCAATGCAGTGGATATATTTCTTGGTCCCGACCAAAGACAAATTCGTTTCATAATATTTTTATTTGGTTGTATTTATTAAAATGAATTTATGCTGCACTAATTCCGCCATCAATAATAATCTCTGTCCCGGTGATAAATTTTGACTCATTTGAGGCCAGATATAAAATTGCATAGGCAACGTCATCTGGCTCACCTATGTGACCTATTGGTATTTGGCGTGATAATTTTCTAATCGCTTCATCATGTCCAATTTTTTTACATAGCTCATCGAGTATAGGGGTATCAATGAAAGCCGGATGAATTGAGTTGCATCGAATATCATTTCTATCTTTAGCGCAATGCAGGGCGATAGATTTACTTAGATGTCTTACAGCAGCTTTTGCTGAGTTATAAGCAGCCATATTATGGCCTGCGATAATACCGGAAATTGATGAAATATTAATAATAGAGCCATGCTTTGATTTTTTTATAATCGGTATTGCATATTTACAACCTAAGAAAACACTGTCTAAATCAACGTTATGAACATGTTTCCACTGGGTATAATTTTCACTCTCAACATTACCAACAGACCCAATACCTGCATTATTAACAAGTATGTTTATTCCTCCAAAAGTCTTTTCGATAAAAGTAATAGCATTTTTCCAGTCGACTTCCTTTGTTACATCAAGTTTTAGAGCGCATGTTTGATTTGGATATATCTTATCAAGCGCCTCTGATTCAATAGTCACTTTCTCGTGATTAATGTCTGTTAATAAAACTTTTGCACCTTCTTTGAGGAATAGTTTGGCGGTGGCCAGTCCAATGCCCTGTGCGGCACCAGTAATTAATGCAATTTTATTTTCTATACGTCCCATTTTATATCTCTAAATTGTTTTATTTTTATAATCACATCAGAAGCGAAGTATTCATGCAAATATTTTTGGTATTTTTATACAAGCTTCGTTATTCTTGAGCTCTTTAACTATGGAATGATCAACATGAAAACAAAAGCAATTCGAATTAACGAGTATGGCGGACCTGAAGTCTTGAATTATACTGAGATTGAATTACCCGAACTTCAATCGGGTGAGGCTCGAATTTTTCATACTGCGATTGGTTTAAATTTTATCGATACTTACCATAGATCTGGTTTATATCCCATGCCATTGCCAGCAGGATTAGGAAGTGAGGCTGCTGGGATTGTAGAGGAAATTGCTAGCGATGTTTCGACGGTTAAAGTGGGCGATAGGGTCGTTTATACTGGCAGACCGGCAGACTCTTATTCTGAACGAAGAAACTTTGATGCAAACCAACTTGTGCCTATTCCTGATGGGATTTCGGATGAACAAGCTGCAGCTTTGTTACTTAAGGGTCTTACTGCGTGGTATTTATTGAATAAAAGCTATCCAGTAAGGTCTGGCGAGCATATTCTTTTGCATGCGGCTGCTGGTGGGGTAGGTCTCATTGCGTGCCAATGGGCGAAATATCTAGGAGCTAAAACTATCGGAGTCGTTAGTACATCAGAAAAAGCTAATCTTGCAAAAATTCATGGGTGCTCTGAAACAATTATGGCTAATGAAGATATTGCTGAGCAAGTAAAAAGCATTACCAATGGAGAGGGCGTTGCAGCAGTTTATGATTCGATTGGACGAGACACCTTCTTTTCTTCTTTGAATTCGTTGAAACCGCACGGTGTAATGGTAACATTTGGAAATGCTTCAGGTCCGGTCGATCCTTTTGCGCCATCGGAGTTAGCATCAAGAAATTCTTTGTATGTTACTAGACCAATTCTGGCGCATTTCATCAATACGCGTGAAAAATTGTTGGATGCCTCAAAAACATTATTTGATTTAGTATTGCAAGGCGTTATAAAAATTAGTATTAATCAGCGTTATGCTTTAAAAGATACTGCGCAAGCACATATGGATCTAGAATCACGAAAAACGACTGGCTCTACAATATTGATACCCTAATTATAATACTATGACAGTTTACAAGCCGATTGATTGTGGTACCTCAACTTTCTTAGATGTAAGGGGTAAGAAACATCATATTAAAGTTTGGGGTGAAAATGATGCTCCTGTGCTGTTTTACTTGCATGGATGGGCAGATACAGGCTCAACTTTCCAATTTGTTGTGGATGCATTGCAATCAAAGTGGCAGATTATAGCTCTTGATTGGCGTGGATTTGGTCGATCTGAAAAAGTTAATTCTAATTACTGGTTTCCAGATTATTTGGCCGATCTTGATGAGATTCTAAGATTCTATTCTCCCGATCAACCTAATACTCTTATAGGGCATAGTATGGGAGCAAATATTGCTTCATTATATGCGGGAATTATGCCTGAACGTATCAATCAGTTAATCAATATTGAGGGATTTGGTTTAAATGATTCTGACCCAAAGAATGCGCCAGATAATTATCGACGTTGGTTAGAGCAACAGCGACTAAAACCGGTATTTAAGGCATATACATCCTATGATGAGCTTGTCCCAAGAATCTTGAAAAGAAGCCCTAATATGAAGCTTGATCAAGCGGAATTTGTTGCTAGAGAATGGGCGTATAAAGATGCAAATGGCCAGATAAATTTACGCGCTGATCCCTTTCATAAATTAACCAATGCTGTGCAATACAGAAGGCAAGAAGCCGAGGCTTGTTGGCGAGAGATTAAAGCTAGAACTTTATTTATCTGGGGCGAAAATACAAACTTCAAAGAACAAATGCAATTATTGGAAGAAATGGAATCAAAAGAATATCCATTTTTTTCCGCCAAAACTGAATGCATCTTTGGTGCAGGGCATATGATTCATTTCGAGGCCCCAGAAGCTCTTGCCTTATCTATCGAAAAATTTTTATTAAGCACTTAAATTTTTGCTAAGCAAGGAACATTTCATAAGCAGGATTATTGCTTTCTTCCCAGTATCGGTAACCTAACTTAGAAAGATGAATTTCAAGTTGTTCAGTTTGTTCCTTTGGAGCTTGAATTCCAGTTAGGATTCTACCAAAATCAGAACCATGATTACGATAATGGAATAATGTAATATTCCACTCAGTCCCTATTGCATCTAAGAATTCCAGTAGTGCGCCTGGTCTTTCGGGAAATTCAAATCGAAATAAACGTTCATTTTCAATAGAAGCCCTACCACCAACCATATGGCGTATGTGAATTTTTGCCATTTCATTTTGACTTAAATCTACAACCGAATAATTCAATTCTTTAATTTCATTAATTACTTCCTGTTGAGCATTTGATCTAGATTGTAATTCGACTCCAACAAATACTCTTGCAGGACCTTCATCATGATAACGATAATTGAATTCAGTGATATTCCTTTTTCCCATAGCCTTGCAGAATCGATTAAAACTACCCGGTTTTTCTTCGATTTCCACTGCGAGTAATGCTTCACTTTTTTTTCCAACAGCCGCTCTCTCTGCAATGTGTCTTAAACGATCAAAATTTACGTTAGCACCACAATTTATTCCCACGTAGGTTTTATCTTTAGTTGAATGTAAGTCGATATATTTTATGATCCCTGCAAGTGACAATGCACCCGAAGGCTCTACAATCGATCGTGTTTCTTCGTATATCTCTTGGATGGCAGCGCATATTTCATCAGTATTAACGGTGATTATTTCATCTATATATTTCTTGCATAAGAAAAATGGGATATCACCAACCCGTTTTACGGCAACGCCATCAGCAAAAATGCTCACATGATCAAGTGTAATTTGTTTGTTTGCCGCAAGTGATAATTTCATACTGGCCGAATCTTCAGGTTCGACACCAATTATTTTTATATTGGGCCTAGTTTCTTTAATATAAGTAGCTATTCCTGAGATCAAACCACCCCCACCAATAGGAATAAAAATAGCATCAATATCCTCATCAAGTTGTTCTAATATTTCAATACCAATAGTTCCTTGTCCTGCGATTACATGAGGATCGTCAAAAGCATGAATAAAGGTTAATGACTCTAATTTTTCTATTTCTTTGGCTTTCTTATAAGCCTCATCATAATTGTCACCATGTAAAATAATCTCAGCACCTAGAGCTTTAACAGCTTCAATTTTGATACTCGGAGTAGTTTGAGGCATGACAATAACAGCACGATTATTGTTAAGCTTAGATGCCAATGCCACACCTTGTGCATGATTACCTGCAGAGCTACATACAACACCATTTTTAAGAGTTTCTTTATCAAGATTTTTTATTTTATTTACAGCTCCTCTTATCTTGAAAGAGAATGTTCTTTGGAGATCCTCACGTTTTAAAAATACCTTGTTATTTATACGAGTTGAGATCAGTTTGGCATAATCAAGGGGCGATACTTCTGCCACCGAATAAACATCGGCCGTCTTTATTAATTCTAGATAATTTATTTTGTTCACTTAACTTGTCTCTGCTCTATATGATTTCAGCTAGTATACTTATAAAATTAAGGTTGAATAATTTCTTGGCCATTTCTATCTAATATTTTTATTTCTTTAATAGGTAAATTGCGAATCTTTTCTTCTATTTCTTTACGATCACCCACAATGACCCATGTAAGATTTTCTGGTTTAATAACAGAAGATGCTGCATTAATAAGGCGTTTGCGCGTGAGATTACGCACATTATTTGAGTATTTATCCCAATAATCATCAGCCAATCCATAAGTAATTATTTCACTTATGTCATTTGATATTGCTTTTATAGTTTCCCAGCGACCGGGCAGGCTTAATGTATTGTTATCTTTAACTTTATCTAATTCTTCATCAGATACCGGATTATCATTAAGATACTCTATGAGTTCTCTTTTTATTTCACTAATAGACTCAGCGGTTTTATCAGTTTGAACTGGCGCATAAGCAATGAAAGGGCGCTGTCCTTTTGTTTGCAAAATAAGAGTTCGGGCCCCATAAGCCCATCCTTTATCTTCACGTAAGTTCATATTAATTCGAGAGGTAAATGAACCCCCAATGACCTCATTCATGGATTCAACTGCAAGCTCGTCTGAATTAGACGGACTGGGTGCGATATTGGCGGCTAAAACAATTGATTGTTGAGCACCAGGCCGATCAATTAGATAAATTATTTCATCTTTTTGTATTTCTACTGGCGTAATATTTTTTTGTTGCAAACTACCTGGAAGCCAATTTTTAAAATACTTCTCTAATTTTGGTTTGATTTCATCCATTGTAATATCACCAACCACAACCATTGAGGCGTTATTTGGTTTAAACCAATCTTGATGGAATTGAATTAATGAATTTTGTGTAATATTTTTTACAGAAATTTCGGTTCCAGATCCGGTAAGAGGAAGGGAATAAGCATGATCATCACCATATAATAATCTAGGAAGAATCCGTAATGCTATTCCAAAAGGTTGATTTTTCTCTTGCTGAATTTGCGCTAACCTTTGATTTCTTAGGCGCTCTAATTCATTTACAGGAAAACTGGGATTAAGAATAATATCGACATAAAGCTTAAGTGAATTATCTAAATTTTCTTTAAGTGCACTAAGTGATACTGATGAACTGTCCACTCCAGCACTTGCATTTATAATTGCGCCAATATTGGCGGCCGCATCACTAATTTCAAGAGCGCTTAATTTGGTAGTACCTTCATCCAACATTGCCATCGCGAGACTTGAGGTTCCAGGCTCAGAGAATTGGTCAGCTGCATAACCCGCATCTAATAGTAAATTAAAATTTACAACTGGGATGCTAGGTTGGTGAGCTACAGTAAGTTTCAATCCATTTGATAATTCTGTTTGTTCAAAATCAACGAATTTTGTTTTTGGGAATTCCGTTGTTTCTGGAATTTTTGATCGATCGGCTCCTGCACTAAGTGTATTAAATGTTTTCTTTGGGTGTACCTCTAGGTTATACGATCCTTTTCCTAACCAATTTCTGGCTGTTTCTAAAACTTTCTTTGAATTTGCCTTATCTAGAGCATTTAATGACTTTTTATAATGACCAGGATTGCCAGCATAAACAGTATTTTGTGCGAGAATATCTGATTTACCTCCAAAACCACCTACTTTTTCAAGTCCTCGAATAAAGCCAGATTTTAATTTCATTTTTGCACGTTTTAATTCTGCTTTTGTTGGTCCGTCATCAAGAAAGCGAGTCAATTCCTCCTCGATAGCTAATTTAATTGCCTCAGGATCACCTTTTGGTTGAGCGGTAGCCTGAATATAATAAAATCCTCCAATATCTCCAGCAAACTGATAAGAGCTAACATCTGTTGCAATTTGATCTTTATAAACCAGTCGATTATATAAACGAGAAGTCTTGCCTGACGTTAAAATAATATCAGCGAGTTGTAAAAAGTCTGAATCGAGATCACGAAATGCAGGTCCTCCCCAAGCTTTATATAAACGAACTTGAGGAACATTATCTTTTATAATCTCCCGTTTATTAGTGTCCAATCTAATGGACCATTCCATCATTTTTTCAGTGGGAGGAGAGGCCGGTATATCGCCAAAATATTTTTTTACCTTTTCAAAAACATCATTAGGATTAACATCTCCAGCGATAACAATAACAGCATTATTCGGTCCATAATATTTTTTAAACCAGGCATGAACATCATCTAAGCTCGCCGCATCAAGATCGTCCATAGATCCAATAGTGCTCCATGAATATGGGTGAGAGTTTGGAAAAATTCCTTCTAATATATGATACTCAACCATTCCATAGGGCTGGTTATCCCCTTGTCTTTTTTCGTTTTGGACTACTCCTCGTTGCTCATCAAGTCGTTCTTGAGTTATTGCACCAAGCATGTGCCCCATTCGATCAGATTCCATCCATAACGCCATATCCAGAGCTGTATTAGGAACATTTTCAAAATAATTAGTGCGGTCAAAATAGGTTGTTCCATTCATATTTGTTGCGCCAACTCGTTCAAATGGCTTGAAGTATTCATCATTATAATTCTCACTTCCATTGAACATTAAATGTTCAAATAGATGCGCAAAACCAGTTTTACCTTTTGCTTCATTTTTTGAACCAACGTGATACCAGAGATTAATTGCCACTATTGGCGCTTTATTATCTTCATGCACAATCAGCCTCAGGCCGTTTTCTAAGACAAATTCTTCATAATTAATTTCAATTTCTGACTCAGCAAATGCAGGCAGAGAAATGAATATGAAAGCAATTAAAATATTGAGTAATGTTTTTATCATAATGATGAATCCTGAAAATTTGAACTATGTTTTTTGTTGACTATATTTTTAGATCATACAAACTATTTATAAATAAGCTAATGGCATTTTATATGTCAATAAGATAAAAAAAATTTATACATTAAATTTTAAATTAATAAAGAGAAAATACCTTGAGTAAGATAATAATCCGAAACGCAAAAATAATAAACGAGGGAAATACTTTTGACGCAGATATTTTGATTGATGGAGAGAGAATCGAAAGAATTGCACCGAGTATTTCAGTTGATAATAGTGTTTGCTCAATCGATGCAGCTGGCCGTCACCTCATGCCAGGAATGATTGATGATCAGGTACATTGTCGTGAACCAGGCTTGACACATAAAGCAGATTTAGTGACTGAATCTTCTGCGGCAGTTGCTGGAGGTATCACTAGTTTCATGGAAATGCCTAATGTTGAACCAAAAACAACAAATAAAAATGCGCTTGATGATAAATATTCAAGAGCGAAAAATCGCTGTCGAACTAACTATGGTTTTTATTTAGGAGCTACTAATACGAATATAGAAGTAGTTAAATCATTAAATCTCAATGATGCTTGTGGAATAAAAGCATTTTTGGGGGCCTCAACGGGAAATATGCTGTTAAATGACCCTCAGGCTTTGGAGTTATTGTTCGAGCATGCGCCAATTATGGTCGTTACTCATTGTGAGGATACACCCATGATACTGGGTAACGAGGCTACTGCGAAACAAAAATATGGTCAAGATGTACCCATGTCTCAACATCCATATATTCGTTCAGATTTAGCATGTTACAAATCGTCAAGCTCTGCGATAGCATTAGCAAAAAAATACAATGCTTTATTGCACGTTTTGCATTTAACTACAGAGAAAGAAATGGCTCTTTTTTCTAGTAAACATCGATCTGAAAAAAGAGTTACCGCAGAAGTTTGTGTTCACCACCTTTGGTTTGATGAAAGTGATTATGCGGAACGTGATACATTCATAAAATGCAATCCAGCCATTAAATCTAAAGCTGATAAATTAGCTTTACAAAGGGCATTAAGAGAAGGAAAAATTGATGTGATTGCTACTGATCATGCGCCTCATACAAGTCAGGAAAAACTAGCCAGTTACTTCGATGCTCCAGCAGGACTTCCTCTAGTGCAGCATGCACTTCCAGCACTATTTGATTTAGTTGATCAAGGCGTCTTGACTAATGAACTAGTAATCGATCGGGCGTGCCATGCACCTGCAGATCTATTTGGTATTGAGAATCGTGGGTATATTAGAGAGGGCTATTATGCTGATCTTGTTTTGGTAGATATGAAAAAACCTTATCAGGTAAATAAGGAAAATATTATTTACAAATGTGGTTGGTCACCATTCGAAGGCCATACTTTTAAAACATCTATTGATACAACAATTGTCAACGGTACGATTGTTTATGAGGACAGCTCTTTAACTGGAGCCATTGTTGGTAAAAGAATGACTTATAATCGATCACGTTAGTAAAAAAATTGTTTACTTTATGCCGGATACCATTAAGCTTGGTCAAGAAGGATTAGTTTGTTGAACCACTAGCAAAATTTAAATTATTGCAGGAATGCAAAGAATAATTAAATGAAGCCGACAAATACCCAAGATCCAAATTACTTTCATAAGGTCGTAGACTGTCAGTGGGCTTGTCCTGCGCATACAGATGTCCCACGTTATATCCGCATGATAGCTCAAGGTCGTTTTTCTGATGCCTACATGGTGAATCGTGAATCGAATATTTTTCCTGGAATTTTAGGTAGAGTTTGCGATCGACCTTGTGAACCAGCATGTCGACGTAACAGAGTAGAGGAAAAATCTGTTGCAATTTGTAGATTAAAAAGAGTTGCTGCTGATCATCGTGATGATATTAGTGACAGACTTCCTAAGGCACCTGCTATAAAAAATGGTCACAAAATCGCACTGATTGGTGCTGGTTGTGCATCTTTAGCTGTGGCTAATGATCTTTTGCCACTTGGCTATGAGGTCACAATTTTCGAAGCATTAGACAAAACGGGGGGTTTAATGCGTACTAATATTCCGCAATTTCGTCTTCCTCCCAAAACTCTAGATGAAGAGATCCAATATATTCTTGATATGGGGGTAGACCTTAAGTTAGGGCATCGTATTAATAGCTTTAATGATTTTCTTGAGGAAAATACATTTGATGCAGTTTTCGTTGGAAGTGGAGCACCAAAAGGAAAAGAATTGGATTTGCCTGGGCGTTTCGAGACAAATAATGTGCATATAGGTATCGAATGGCTTGAATCTGTTGCATTTGAGCATATTGAATCAATTGGTAAAAAAGTTTTAATAATAGGAGTGGGTAATACTGCAATGGATTGCTGTAGATCCTCTTTGAGGATGGGCGCTAAGGAAGTTAAGGTAATGGCGAGGAAACCAAGAGGATTTTTTAAAGCTTCTGATTGGGAATTAGAGGACGCTGAAGAAGAAAATGTTGAGATAATTGTCAATCATTCACCTAAAGCGTTTGTGATTGAGAATCAAAAATTAGTGGGAATGTTATTTGAAGAAATGGAATATCAAATAGACGATCAAGGTAATATTGATCGTGGAAAAGTGATTCGTGAAAAAATTATTCACTGTGATGATGTAATTCTTGCAATCGGTCAAGATAATGCGTTTCCTTGGATTGAGAGAGATATTGGGATTGAATTTGATAAATGGGATTGCCCGATAGTTGATGAAACCACAATGATGTCTTCTAGGGCCGGAGTATTTTTTGGTGGCGATGCAGCATTTGGACCAAAGAATATTATCTGGGCAGTAGCCCATGGTCATGAGGCCGCTATTTCAATTCATAAACATTGCTCAAAAGAAGATTTAAATGACCGATTGCCACCGGGAATGAATCTTGCCAGTCAAAAAATGGGAATGCATGAATGGAGTTATTCAAATGATTATGATGATTCTGAACGACGCTTAATGCCTCATGTTGACCTTAAGGAACGTTTCAAACAACTTGATATTGAGGTCGAGCTTGGTTTCACTTTAGAGCAGACTATTAAGGAAGTAGAGCGATGTTTAAACTGTGATGTCCAAACAGTATTTACCGCAAAATTATGCATTGAATGCGATGCTTGTATTGATATTTGCCCAGTGGATTGTCTTACTATCACTGACAATGGCGAGGAAGATGAGTTACGTGCCCGACTGACTGTCCCTGCTGAGAATATGGAGCAAGATTTATATGTCTCTGAAGCGCTCCCTCAAACTGAAAGAGTCATGGTTAAAGATGAAGATTTGTGCATTCATTGCAGTTTATGTGCCGAACGCTGTCCAACAGGAGCTTGGGATATGCAAAAATCAACATTATTATTGCCTTATGCCAATGAAGAAGCTAATTCAAAAATTACAAACAAAGCCAGCTCTAACTAAGAGGAAGAGATCATTAATACAAACTTTAAATCCTCGGCAAGAGTTAATGATCTAGTTATAAAGATTGCAACTGTTAATGGGACAGGTTCTGCCAGCGCTAACGGACTATTAATGAAATCTATTTTTCGTATGGGTATTCCCGTGGTGGGAAAAAATTATTTCCCATCCAATATACAAGGTTTACCAACTTGGTATGAAGTGAGAATTAGCGGTGATGGGCATCAATCTGCATCAAATCAACTTGATATCATTGTTGCGATGAATGCTCAAACATATCAAAAGGATTTATTAGCGGTAGATGCCGGTGGCTGGTTGATATATGACTCAACATGGGCTCGAAGTAAGCTTCTAGATAGAAGTGATATTACAGTTATTGGTATTCCATTTTCTAAATTATGTAATGAGCGTTTTGAAGGAGTAAGATCAAGAATTCTGATGAAAAATATTGCTTATGTGGGCGCGCTTGTAGCTTTACTGAAAATTGATTTGGATATTATAAAGGAACTACTCAACGAAACGTTTGCTTCAAAAAAACATCTAGCTGCTTCAAATCTGGAAGCAATAATGTTGGGGTACAATTATGTAGTAGAAAACTTCACCCACCCACTTCCGTTAACTGTTAAGTCTCTTAATAAAACAAAGAATCATGTAATAATCGATGGAAATACAGCGGCAGGCCTGGCATGTGTATATGCTGGTGCGACGGTTGGTGCATGGTATCCAATTACACCTTCAACTTCATTGATGGATTCATTTCAAGCTTTTTGTAATCAACTTCGGAAATGCGAAAAAACTAAAAAAAATAATTTTTGTATAATTCAAGCTGAGGATGAATTAGCAGCTATTGGAATGGTATTAGGTGCGAGCTGGAATGGAGCACGCGCTTTTACACCAACAAGCGGTCCTGGAATTTCATTAATGAGTGAGTTTATTGGCTTTGCTTATTATTCAGAATTACCTGCAGTAATCTTCGATATTCAAAGAACTGGTCCTTCGACTGGCATGCCAACAAGAACACAGCAATGTGATTTGATGATTTGTGCTTTTGCTTCTCATGGCGATACAAAGCATCCGTTATTATTTCCCTCAAATCCTGAGGAGTGTTTTTATATGACTTTATCGGCATTTGATTTGGCGGATGAGTTGCAAACACCTATTTTTGTTATGTCAGACCTCGATATTGGAATGAATGACTGGATGTGTCCTGATTTGCAGTGGAATAATAAATATCAACCAAAAAGAGGCAAAGTACTTAATTCTGAGCAGCTAGATGCCATGGAAAAATACTATCGATATCTTGATGTCGATGGTGATGGCGTAACTTATAGAACTTTACCCGGAGAAAATGCCAAAGGTTCGTTTTTTACTAGAGGGTCAGGTCATAATAAATTTGGTGGGTATACTGAAGATAGCCAAGAGTACCAAGATGTTGTTGATCGTTTATTGGTGAAGTGGGAAACAGCTAGAAAAATGATGCCTGAACCTATTATTGATTATTCTAAATACAATAAAACAGCGATTATTTCATATGGAAGTAGTGATGGCTCTTCAAGAGAAGCTTTGCATAAATTAAAAAAACAGGATTATAATTATAATTATTGTTGTATTAAGTCTTTCCCTTTTAGTGAATCCATAAAAGATTTTATTAATAAGCATGAGAAAATTTTTGTTGTAGAGCAAAATAGAGATGCTCAGATGCGCTCTTTACTGATGCTAGACCTGGAAATAGATCCTGTGAAATTAATTTCAATATTGCACTATAACGGTAACCCGATATACGCTAATTTCATTATTGATGAGATCCTTAAGAATGATAAAAAAGTTGTTGCAGCATAATTTGAGGTAAATAGATGAGCTATATTGGTAAACCAAAAATTTCACATCCAAAGGCTGCCAAGAACTCAATTGGCTTATCTAAGCGAGACTATGAGGGAGTTGTATCTACACTTTGTGCCGGATGTGGTCATGACTCAATCACAGCAGCAATTATCCAGGCTGTTTTTGAGCTTGATATTCAGCCTCATGAGCTAGGAAAAATGTCAGGAATTGGTTGCTCTTCAAAAACACCCGCTTATTTTGTGAGTCAATCACATGGCTTTAATTCTGTGCATGGAAGAATGCCTTCGGTCACCACGGGCGCTAATGCTGCAAATCGTGATTTGACTTATATAGGTGTCTCGGGAGATGGCGATTCATTATCAATCGGTATGGGTCAGTTCGCACACGTTATTCGTCGTAATCTTAATATGACATATATTATAGAAAACAATGGAGTTTATGGACTAACAAAAGGTCAGTATTCAGCATCGGCAGATATTGGTAGTAAAGCAAAAAAAGGCCTAGCTAATCAACAAAAACCAATTGACCCAGTAAGCATGGGGATTGCGCTAGGCGCAACTTTTGTTGCGCGCGGTTTTTCGGGGGATAAGGAGCAATTAGTTCCTCTTATTAAGGCGGCGATAAGGCATAAAGGATTTGGTTTATTGGATATTATTAGTCCCTGTGTAACTTTTAATGATAACGAGGAATCAACAAAAAGTTATTCTCATGTTAGAAAATTTTATCATCAAGTTATTGATACTGATTTCGTACCTCCCGCTGAAGAGATTAAAGCGAAATATAAAAAAGGTGAAGCTATGCCAATCAAATTACACGATGGCAGTAAAATTGTCTTTCGGAGGGTTGATAAACAATATGATCCGACAGATCGAGCTGCTGCCTACACTTATTTGAGAAATAGTGCGAAGAAACAAGAAGTAACAACCGGGCTTTTATATATTGATGAAGAGTGTGATGATATGCATGAAATTGCACAATGTTCTGATAGACCTTTATCAAAAATACCATATGAGGAGCTTGTCCCTGGCGTTGAGGAATTAGCGAAAATTATGAATCGTTTTAGATAGGCTGATTGGTTGTGTTACGAGTAATTCTGATCGTTATTTCTCTTTTAAGTTTAATGTCTTCTTGTAGTTCTGAGGCCCAAAAATTATCTCAAAAAGATGTTACTTTTTTTGGTACTGGAAAGGTTTCACGATACCAGCAAGCTAGAGACGGATCCCTTGAGTTATTGAAACCACTTTTCTTCGCTGAAATATTTATTTCTGAAGGCGGGCAAGTTAATAATGCCATGATTAAGTTTCCAGGAGCTAAAAGTGTTACAAAAATGCTCGAGTATCGCCATTCCGAATCAGATGAAATTGGTGATGTAATGTATCTAAGTGGATTTGCAGAAAATTATGGGGATCTAGAGAAAAAATTTCCGATGGGTGATTATGCTTTTAGTTTTAATACTTCTGAGGGTGAGGTCAAGGACAGTATGGTTAGTTATAAAAATAGAACTTTTCCTGTGCATCCCATAATCATTCTTAAGCAAGACAATAAAAAAATAACTATTGATGCAGTCGATCCTGATAAAGAGCTAATTATTTCATGGCCAAAATTTAATGAAGGTAATGCCGATCAAAAAGGCCTTCTTGATGATCCAATTTTTGTAGCTATTGACAGTTGTAAGGTTGAAGATATTATCCATAGTGGACGTCCTTTTGAGAAAAATGGTTATTTAACGTTTGAGGCATCTCAATATTCTGTTTCAGCAGGTACCCTTGAGCCAGGACAGATATATAGCATGTATGTTGAGCATGCAATTTTTACAGATACTCATAATGAGATCGGCATGCCAGCTTTCGCGACACTAGCATCATCGACTTATATGGATTTTGTGACACTCGGATTCGTTGATCCAAATTATTGCCAAAACTAATTTTTTTTAGCGATGTTTTATCAATTCTTTTAGAATAATATTTATTGTTTCGTCACGCCACCTCATATAAATTATGATAATGACATTACGAGAACAAGTAGAGATAATCTTACCTAAATGGAGAAGCTGGTATGCCAATCCATTCGATGCAGCAGTTGATTTGGGGCTACTAAAAACTAAAGTTTGCGATCCCAATTCACTAAATTTAAATAGAAGACACTCTGGTATTCGCCAACAAGCAGATAATTTTCAAAAAGAGTTATGGGGTGGTGGCGATGACTAGTTGGCTCACATTCAATTTAAAGGTTCAATAATGAATTACAATCTTGACGAAATTCGAAGTATGTTTCCTGCGCTATCTATTCAAGATAGTGGGAGACGAAGGATATATTTTGATAATCCTGCAGGCACTCAAGTTAGCAATCAAGTTGTCGAGGCAATGCGTGATTGCTTGATTGAATCAAATGCAAATATTTTAGGTGGCTTTGAAACATCAAATCGCGCTGATCGGGTTTTAACCGAGGCGCGAAAAGCCATGGCAGATCTTCTAAATGCATCGTCTAGTGAAGAAATTATTTTTGGTCAAAATATGACCACACTTACATTGCATATATCAAGATCGATTGGAAGACAGCTTTCACCTGGCGATGAAATAATATTATCCAGAATGGACCATGATGCAAATATTTCGCCATGGTTATTATTGGCAGAAGATTTAAATCTAGATATAAAGTGGCTGTCATTTAATACGCAAACATTTGAGTTTGATTTGAGTGAATTGGATACATTAATTACCAATCGAACCAGATTGATTTGTATGGGCGGAGCAAGTAACTTACTTGGAACAATAAATAATGTAAAAGCCATTAGCCAGAAAGCCAGTAAAATGGGCGTTCTAACCTATATAGATGCAGTGCAACTTGCACCGCATGTGGCCATTGATGTTCAAGATATTGGATGTGACTTTCTTGTTTGTTCTTCGTATAAATTTTTTGGTCCGCATCAAGGGATATTATGGGGTAAGAAAGAAGTTTTGCAGTCACTAAAACCCTATAAAGTTAGGCCTGCGACTGAGGAACTTCCTAGTTGTTTTGAAACCGGCACTCAGAGTCATGAAGGAATAGCTGGAATTACGGCATCAGTAGATTATTTCAATTGGATAGGGCATGAATACGCAAAAGAATACATTGATGAAAAACAGCATAAAAATAAAAAAACTCAGGTTATACATGCGGCTTTAAATTATTTATTTGAGTATGAATCTACCCTGACAGATTGTCTGATTGAAGGATTACAAACGATTAATAAGTTGAAGATTCAGGGCATTACTGAAAAAGAGGCGCTTCAAAGAAGATTACCCACTGTGGCATTTACTATTGAAGGAAAAAAATCACCAGATATCGCCGCCGCTTTAGCAGGAGAAAATATATTTGTTTGGAGCGGTCATAACTATGCGTTGGAAGTAATGAAAACCTTAAATTTATATGACACGGGAGGAGTAGTAAGAATTGGACCCGTTCATTATAACAGCGTTGAAGAAATTGAAGATTTTATAAATACATTAGAAAAAGTGCTTGGCTAAATATAGATGGAGAGACAATGATGGGTAATTTATTTTCATTAAGTGGAAAGAAAGCGATAATTACAGGTGGCAGTAGTGGAATTGGTGCAATGATTGCAAAGTCATTTGTCCAGAATGGAGTCAAGACATATATCACTTCAAGAAAAAGAGAAGCTTTAGAAGAAAAAGCTAAAGAATTCTCAAATTATGGCGAGTGTATTGCCTTGCAATCAGATTTGTCGAGTAATGAAGGAATACTAGAATTTGTTAGAGCCATCAGTGAGCTTGAGAGTGGCATAGATATTCTCGTGAATAATGCCGGTACGAGCTGGGGCGCTTCTATCGAGGAGTTCCCTGAGCATGGATGGGATAAAGTAATGGATATTAATTTAAAATCGATATTCTTCTTAACACAGAAGTTATTGCCTTTATTAAAAATTTCTGGAACTCCAGAGGACCCAGCTAGAGTAATTAATATTGCATCAATTAATGGAATCACGCATCCAAATATGCCGACGTATTCCTATTCATCTAGCAAAGCAGCTGTCATACAATTAACAAGACATATGGGGGCAGATTTAGCAAAAGAAAATATTAATATTAATGGGATAGCGCCAGGTTATTTCCCCAGTAAAATGACGTCTCATATTGAGCATGATGAGAAAATGACTGAATTTGTGCTAGATAGAATCCCAATAAGACGTATGGGTAAACCTGAAGATATTGCTGGTGCGGCGATATATTTAAGTGCAATAGCATCATCTTGGGTATGCGGTGAAACCATCGTTGTCGATGGCGGAATGGTTGCAGCTGCCGGCTAATTGCTAAAATTCATGAAGATTGAATATATAAAATAGCTTTAATTTGTTATAAAATTTGAATTAAATTAGTCACAACAATAAGTGGGCGTAATATTGCAACAATATAAATAATAAGTATAAATATCATATAGTTGATATATAGTAAATTTACCATTTTATAATGTTAATTCTAATAAAATATTATAAATATAGGATTTTGCCCACTAAATATTATAGAAAATATATTCATATAATGTATGATTAAAAATTAACTTTTTAACGAAATACTTATGTCAACCGCGGCAAATAAATTATTAGAAGAAATTGAGGTATTTTGTAGTCAAGCCAATATGGCTAAATCTACATTTGGTAGATTAGCTATCAATGATGGGAAGCTTTGCTCTCGATTGAAGGATGGAAAAGATGTCACGTTATCTACTAGTACCAGAATTAGGGATTTTATAAACCAACATCAAGACGCAGAAATAAGTAAAAATGTAGTTACTAAAGGTAATGGAAATTCTTCAGATAAAATTAATACAGAGAATAATAATTCGACCAAGAAAGTAAAAATTCGTTTTTATGATAATAGACAGAACTACTTATCATTTATTAATACAACGAATGAAAAATGGAAGGTTGCTGAACGTGCAGCAAAAGAGCTAACTCATTTAAGACCAACGCCACCGGCGTTACGTATTTTTGATGCCGGCATGGGTGATGCTACAATTCTAACCCATCTGATGCGGTCATTGCATAGACGTTATCCAATTATGCCTTTTTTTATAGTCGCCAAAGAAATTAGTCTTGAAGATGTCAGGATATCTTTAGAAAAACTTTCAGATCGTTTTATGGAGCATCCAGCGACCGTCATGATAGTGACCAATATGTATTATGCTGAGGCACCTTGGCTGAGACCTAGTAGCGTAGATTCGGCGGCTGCACTAAATTGGCATGAAGTAACTCTAGATGGTGATTGCTCGCATCAATATGGCGAACAACTGAGGGAGCTTGATTCATTATTGGTGGACGGCTGGCAAGTTAAATCAAGTGAAATAACCGGTAATCCTGTTTATGCGAGACCTTCAGTTCTGGTGATATACAGAAAAGATCATTCATTTTTATTAAATAATGTCATCCCAAAGCCAGGTCAAGTATTTGGTGGTTATGATTTTATTATTGCCTCACAACCATGGCGCGCTAGAACAAGTGCAAAATTTAAAGCCAAGAAAGTATTAGCGCCACTAGTGAGAGCGCTTGCGCCGCATGGAAGATTGTTAGCAATACAATCGTCAGGAGCCGATCCAGCTTTAGAATTGATCAATGAGATTTGGCCTGATGAGCACCCTTTTGGGATTGACAGACATGAATTGATAAAAGCCTTGAAAGATGAAATGGGACGCGAAAGTCGAAATTATAATTTTTTAATGGGCTCTGATACGAAATCTTTAATTCGCTACAATATGCATGTAATGCCTGATGAGATAGAGCACAGTATAGGTACATCGACCTTATTCGCTGCATGGAATGCTGCTGTATACGTCAATCAAATTGAGGATGAGCGAATAGAGCCAATCATTCAGACAGCGAGATATTTAAAGGTGACTGCCAAAATACTAAAGAAATATAATGGTCTTTGGTTTAATGACGAGAGTTTTGTGGTTTCAAAGAAAGGCATCTGATTTGTTGTATACTAATTTAATATCAAAGATCTAAATAATAAAAATTCATAAGAAAGCGCCCGTAGCTCAGCTGGATAGAGTACCTGGCTTCGAACCAGGTGGTCGGGAGTTCGAATCTCTCCGGGCGCGCCATTTTTAAAAAAATTAAAGAAAGGATTTAGATGGCTAGCATTAAGACAGAATTTGATGGTTGGCGATCCATTGCATTATCATTATATATGTCGATAGTGGGATATGGGGTCTTGGTCGGAATACCAGTGATTAGCACAGCATGGGCAAGTAAGCTTGGATTTACAGCTGAGCAAGTGGGTCGAGTTGCAGGAGCTGATATGGGCGGCTTAGCATTTGGCGCAATTATTACCGCTTTGGTTATCTCAAAAATGAACCGAAGGCATCTTGTGTTAATAGGGATCATTCTTACGATTATTGCAAATTATTTATGCACGATATATGAGCATTATGAAATTGTATTATGGCTCAGAGTTATTTCAGGGATTGGTAATGGGATCTACACTGCAGTTGCTGTCGCGGCACTTGGGGCCACGATTAAACCAACACGCGCTTATAACTTTATGTTATTTGCTTTTGCCTTTTCTCAAGCAATGGAAGTACGAGTTTTGCCTGAGTTATCCATGGATGGAATATATTGGTTTTTCATCGTTTGGTTCTTAGTGACTTTGTTATTTATAAAATGGGTAGTGCCATTCAAAGTTGAGGATAGTTCCTCTAAAACCATAGGTTCAATTAAGCAAGAAACAAGGATACCTACTTATATATTATGGTTGTGTATGACGGCTATTTTTATTAGCTATATTAATATTGGCGCATATTGGGTCTATATTGAATTAGCCAGTTTAAGTTATGGTATTTTAGAGGCTTGGACCGGCGAAGTCCTATTTTGGGGATCATTACTAACTCTGATTGGTTGTGCATTGGCTGCATATTTTAGTAAGCGATATGGTTTAGCTAAACCTTTGATTGGCTCTCAACTAATGATGATAGTGATTGTTGGTATGCTTATAAGTGGAATAAGCAATATGAGCCTACTAATAAGTGTTTTTATGTTTAACTTTTTGTGGATATTTAACGATGTGTTTCAAATGTCAACAGTTGCAACTATTGACAAGAAAGGTTCATTTGCGGCATTAATCGTTGGTGCGCAGGGCCTAGGACAGATTGTTGGTCCGAATATAGCGGCTTCAATTCTAGGCGCTGATTTAGGTTATGGCAGTGTATTCTTTATGTGCGCATCAGCAACAGCCGTGAGTGTCTTAGTTTATCTTTTTATGTACAAAAGATTGAGTTTATATGCACCGAAATTATTAGACGCATAAATACAATTCTTTAAACTATATTATTCAATTTATTAATTATTATATTGTGGCGTGAAAACGATCCATTAAATATTGACCGGCTTCAATAGATCGGTATTTTGGGGCTGCCTCATTTTCTTTGCAGGTCGATAGGCAACTAATTTTTGCATCAAAATTAGGGTTCTGGAAATAAGCAATCGACTGACGTTTATCAGTTAGTGCTTTCTCTGAACTGTCAGATGTTACGACCCGATGAAGTGTTGAAACCCATCGATCGTTTGTCCAGCGGGCCATCATATCGCCAATGTTGATAATAAAAGTATTGTCTTCAGGCTCAATTGGAATCCACTCTTTATCTGAATGTTTAACCTCAAGTCCACCAACTTGGAGATCAGGAAGAAGGATGGTAAGGCTCCCATAATCAGTATGTGCACCAGCCCTTTGTTGTTCAGGCAGTATTTTATTTTTCATTGGTGGATAGTTAAGTGCCCGAAGCGCACTAATATGATGCGTATAAAATTTATTGAAATATTGCGGCTCAAGATTTAGCGCAATAGCAAAAAGACTCATAATCTCTAAACTTAATTGTTCCATAGAATGATAATATTTTTCCCAAACTGCTTTAAAGTTTGAAGGTGCTTCTGGCCAAATATTCTCACCATAGAAAAAATCATAATCATTGTTTTTGCTTTCTATTATTTTTGATGATCCGCAACTAAAGGCTTCTTTCAAGTCTGGTGGCGTCTCAATTCCTCTTGATTTTGTTAAGGTCTCTGATTGCATTGGAAAATAACCTCGAGGTGAGGTTGATTTAATGGGCTTATATTTTTTTTTATCACTTTCAGGTAAGGAGAAAAATTTTTCTGCTGCAATCCATGCATCATTAATTACCTCTCTAGGTATTCCATGATTTTTGATTTTTAAAAAACCAATTTTCTGACATATATCATCGACTAACTGGCCAGTTTTTTTTCGGGATTGATTTGTTCCAGTAATAAAAGAAGCAAGATCAATAGAGGGTATAATTTTTTTATTTTCCATGGTCTCTAACTCAATTTCATGTAACTTTTGGCAATTCGAGCGGCGAGGGAGGCATTATTCAATACCAATTTTATATTCGATTCTAAGCTTTTTCCTTTTGTTTTTTCTGCAATTTTAGATAGCAAAAAAGGCGTCGTTTTTTTACCAATAATATTTTTTGCTTTCATTTCTAAAAGAGCTGATTCAATTACAGTATTTATTTCATTTGATGGTAATGAATATTGTTTTGGGATTGCATTAGCCACAACAATTCCACCTTTAAATTGCATTTCCCATTTTACCTTCATAGCTTTTGCTATTTCATCGGTATTATGACAATTATAATCCACTAATGAACCGCTTTCTGAAGTATAGAATGCTGGCATATTATCAGTTTGATAGCCAATAACTGGAACTCCATGAGTTTCAAGATACTCTAGTGTTCTTGGTATATCTAGAATCGACTTTACGCCTGAACAAACAACAGCAACATTGGTATTGGCAAGCTCTTGTAGATCTGCTGAAATATCGAGTGAGTCATTAACATTTCGATGCACTCCACCTATGCCTCCTGTTGCAAAAACATTGATCCCGGCCATTGCAGCTATGATCATAGTGGCTGCTACCGTAGTTGCTCCGTCACTTCTTTGTGCTACGCTGAAAGGCAGATCACGCCGACTAATTTTTCGAATATTTTGTCCATTTTTTGCTAGATATTTTATTTCATCTGAACTTAATCCTACTTTTAAAGAGCCTTGAATAATTGCGATAGTAGCAGGAATTGCCCCATTTTCAATAACGGTGCTTTCAACTGCTTCTGCGGTTTGAATATTTTTCGGATAAGGCATTCCATGACAAATAATTGTCGACTCTAAAGCTACGATAGGCTTGCCTTCTTTAAGTGCTTTTTGAACGATCGGACTAATGTTTACACTGGCTGATATTTTATTATTATGCATATTGTTCATTATACTTGCTTTCAAGATAATCAGAGGACATGGATGGATTGATAGTGGCACTATTAACAAGTGTTATTTGAGCAGCAATTAAGGCCTTTTTTGCTGTGTCTTTAAGATTATAATCTGCTTTCCAAGCATAGATCAATCCGGCCATAGAAGCGTCACCTGCCCCCGATACATTTATGATTTTTTTCTTTGTTTTTGGTGATTTCTCGATACCAAATTCTTTAGTGTCGCTATAAAAAATTCCTTTTTCGCCCAGAGTAATAAACAATCTTTTTAGCCCTTTATTATGAAACCAATTTGCTATTAATGGCAGTTTCGCATGATCCTTTATCTTTATTCCAGATATCGCTTCCGCCTCCATTAAATTTGGCTTTAGAGTATGAATTTTACTCAAATAAGGTAGAATTTTTTTTGCTTTGGTCGTTGATACTGTATCAACGAATATGGGTATATGATGGAATTTCTCAACCACATATTTCAAAGTATCTTCTGCTATATTTGTATCTAAAATGAGTACTTCTGATTGACTGAGGACTTTTTTGATTGATTTTATATAGCTAGGCGTTATAGCAGAAATTACCGCCATATCAGAAATCGCATTGAGCATTTCTCCAGAGCAATCAATAATGGATAAATAAGAAGAAGTTTGCATTTCTTCGTGCTTTAAAATGTAGCGAGTATCAATACCGATTTTTTGGCTATGTTGTATTAGAAAATCACCGTTTTGATCCTGTCCTACAGCGGTTATCAATCGGCATGAGAAACCCAATCGTGTAATATTTTCAGCAATATTTCTAGCAACTCCTCCAGGTGAACTAAAGAGATTGCCTGGATTAGAATCACGAGGCTTTATTTTATCTATAGAGACTCCGTGTATATCAATATTCGCACCACCAATTAACGTGATAATCGGTTGCTTCCCTAGAATATAGCCTCTGCCTTTAATTAGGCCTTTAACATTAAGGTTCATTATATGCACGGCAACTGCTGATCTGGAGATACCCAGTTTTTTTGATAAATATTTCTGCGAAACCTGGGGATTAGATTCAATTTCTTCAAGTATTTCTTGTTCTCGCTTGGTAATTTTCATAACTAATGTTTATTTTATTAACATAAGTTAGTAGAATACAGCATTATTAAAAAAATGTAATCTTTTCATTATTTACAAGTTCAAAAATTTTCTTTATAAAAAAAATATAAAGAGCTACATTGTACTTGCAATGAATAGGATGTCACTCATATCATTAAGAAAGGAACTCCAGTGAAAGAAGAAAAAAGAAAGCAATTAAACTTTGATAGTAAAGCAGTTTATTATCCGCCTGATGAAGGTTCAAGCTCCATCGGTGCACCCATATTTATGTCATCAAGTTTTCATTACGGTGCTGATGTTTATCAAAAAGTGGTAGATGGTGAAAGAAAATCCGTCAATATCTATGGTCGATGCGGCAATCCAAATGAATATCAATTTGAAGAGCAAATGATTATGATCGAAGGTGCTGATGCATGTTTAGCAACTGCATCAGGGATGGCTGCAATTTCAGTTACCTTATTTGGATTATTAAAAAGTGGCGATCATATCGTTTGTGATTGGACAACCTATAGCTCAACTCATGAAATGTTAGATCACCGTTTGACTGACTATGGTATCACCACCACTTTTGTGGATACTGCAAATTTAGATGCAGTCCGAAATGCCATTCAGGAAAATACTAAAGTTCTGTATTTTGAATCTATTGCAAATCCGTCAATGAAAGTGCCTGATTTTGATGGCTTGGTTGAAATAGCTCATGAAAAAAATATTGTGGTGGTTTGTGATAATACCTTTGCCAGCCCCTATGTGATGAGACCACTCGAATGGGGTGTAGATATTGTTATAGAGAGTGCCACTAAATTCATTGGTGGACATAATGATGCTCTTGGTGGTGTTATTGCAATGAAATCAAAAATATTGCCCTCCGATTTTATGGAACAAATACGTTGGAATACTATGGTTAAATGGGGGTCACCTCTTTCACCATTTAATGCTTGGGTATTATTACGCGGTATTCAAACATTATCAGTAAGATTGGAGCGCCAATGTCAAACTGCTATGACTTTGGCTAAATATTTTTCTAAGCACCCTAAAGTTAAAAGCGTCTGGTATCCAGGATTGGAGAGTCACCCTCAACATGCATTAGCTAAAAAACAGATGCCTAAATTTGGCGGTATGTTAACTTTTGAGGTGTGCGATGGCGATGATGCTTTAACTGTTTTGGATAATCTGGAGTTGGCTTGTTTTGCAGCCAGCTTGGGCGGTGTTAGAACAACCACCCAAATTCCAGCTACAATGGCTTTTTTAGATATTCCAGAGGAAGAGCGTCAGGAGATGGGTATCTTTAGAGGTATGATTAGAGTATCAACAGGACTTGAAGATGCGAATGATTTGATCGCTGATTTTGAGTCGGCTTTAAATCTAATTTGAATTAGAGAAGTAATATGAGGTAAAGAATGGAGCTTAAGCGATCATTAACTTTTTGGGATGTCTTTGCAATTGCAATGGGGCAAGTTATTGGCTCAGGAATCATGGTTTTAATAGGTATTGGCATTGGTTTTACTGCCTATGCCATTCCTTTTGCATTTATATTATCGGCAATATTATCCATAATTAAGCAACTACCCATTGCTTTTATGGGTTCTGCGATGCCAGCTACAGGTGGTTTATACGTATATTGTAAACGTATCCTTGGGCCAAAAATCGGCTTCTTTTACTTGGCTATTTTGACTTTTACTCATATCTTAATAGCATTATTTGCATTAGGTTTTTCTCAATATGCTATTGCTCTAATACCACAATTAGACGCCAATTTAACCGCAATAGGCATTATGCTTTTATTTTATATAATAAATTTATTTGGTGTTAAACAAGCCGCATTCATACAGAAAATTATGATTGTTTTTTTGCTATGCGGCCTTTCTTCATTAATATTCTTTGGCATCATGGAGGTCGATTACAGTAATTTTAATGATACCGAGAAATTATTTCCTCAAGGTTGGTATGGTTTTGGATTGGCCTGTGTAGTTTTATCTTTCTCAACAGGGGGCGCTCAATATATTTCAGAACTAGGTGGAGAAATGAAAAATCCACAACGAGATCTGCCAAGAGCAATTATATTTAGTACGGCCATTTCTGCAGTCTTCTTTGCGTTAGTTTCAATTGTAGCAGTAGGTATTTTACCGATAGAGCAGACAGCTGGAAAGCCACTTGCAGAAGTAGCGCAGTCTATTTTACCACCCACCGTATATGTGGCTTTTATTGTTGGTGCTGGATTATTTGCTCTGGCAACGAGTATCAACTCAACATTTTCCTGGGCAACGAAATCACTTTTAATTGCTTGCAAGGATGGCTGGCTTCCAGAAAGTCTTGCTAAAGTTAATCAACGCTTTAATACACCGCATATACTGTTAACAGTAATATTAATATTTGGTTTGACACCTATTTTAGCTGGCAAAGATTTACGTTACATCATTATGCTGGGTGGTGGGCTTGTATTTATTTATGATTTAATACCTCTTATAGCAGCGTATCGTTTTTCTGCGACATTACCGAATGTATTTAAAAAAGCAACAATGCGACTGTCTGAGAGAAAAGTTAAAACTATCAGTGTTATTGGTATTTGTATCTTAATTGGCCAAGGAGCACTTTCTTTTTCTGATATAGATAGAAGCGGCTGGATATTAGTCCTTGTTTATATTCTACTGGTAATGATTTATATCAAGTATCGCGCCCCTTATAATGAAAAGGCCACACGTCGAACAACTAAAGAAGAATATAATTAACAATTTTGGAGTTCTAGATATGCAAAAAAACATACATACTTTTTTTATGAGAGTTTTTATTTTAGTTGCCATACTTTCTTTATCTTCCTGTTCTTTTCAGGATGAGGCTAGCATTGAATTTGAAAGATTATCCAGTATGGCAAAAAGAGTGAATATTATCAGAGACGATTATGGCGTTCCTCATATTTATGGCAAGACAGATGCAGATGCTGTTTTTGGTTTATTGTACGCTCAAGCGGAAGATGATTTTCCAAGAGTCGAGAGAAATTATATTTGGGCTATCGGAAGACTTGCAGAGATAGAAGGTGAGCAAGCTATTTACAGTGATTTACGAGCGCGGCTCTTTATGACTACAGAAGAAGCTAAAATGGCCTATGCCTCTGCTCCCGAATGGTTACAATTATTATGCCAATCATTTGCAGATGGCCTTAATTATTATCTAGCCTCAAACCCGGAAGTTACCCCAAAACTAATTACACACTTTGAGCCTTGGATGCCTATGTTTTTCTTCGAGGGATCTATCGGAGGTGATATAGAACAAATTCCTTTAG